>Ga0247831_1000067_pt1 | contig 205786 bp, 201 predicted proteins | sample LaCruzMarch2015__9_FD_192406 | JGI IMG/M metagenome (GOLD analysis project Ga0247831, IMG submission 192406) | Freshwater microbial communities from meromictic Lake La Cruz, Castile-La Mancha, Spain - LaCruzMarch2015_1m | ecosystem: Environmental > Aquatic > Freshwater > Lake | place: Spain... | reverse complement strand
GGCCAGATACCCCACCGTCAGGTAGTCGGCCAGTCGGGCTCCGGCGCCCAAAGTTGCTTTGGTTCTTGCCATGGAATACCTCCACGGCGGATTCTGCCAGAAATCACACTAATTAAACAGTATTGGGGCTAACCCTTGTCCGCATGCTGCTTTGCGTCTTTCGCTTGCAGGCCTGCCTGCGTGCCGAAGGTCTGGACTGCCTCTCGCTCCATCCGGGCATCGTGTCAGGCTGTGCCCGGTGGTCGCTCACCGCAGCGCTGTCGGGCGCTGAACGCGCCGCTGCGCAATCGGTTGAGTTCGTTGTCTATGCAGGATCGGACGCGTCAGGCGTGTCCGTCTCGGAAGGTGGGGCAGCTGCCAGGGCTGCGGCCTGCGCCACCTGGGCCTTCTGCCCAGCGGGTGCGAACTTGCTGTACTTGCCGAACATCGCCACCAGTTGCCCGTAGACCCGCGGGTTTCCCGCCAGGCATTCCTTCTGCTCCAGGAAATCGGCTTCGCCGGTCAGGTTGCCGACCAGGCCGCCGGCCTCGGTGACCAGCAGGGAGCCGGCTGCGATGTCCCAGGGTTGCAGCCCGGTTTCGAAGAAGCCGTCGGTGAAGCCGGCCGCGACATAGGCCAGGTCGAGCGCGGCAGAGCCGGGGCGGCGCAGGCCGGCACACTTGGGCATCAGTTCGCCCAGCATGGCCAGGTAGTTGGGGAAGTTGTCGCCCGGGCGGAACGGGAAACCGGTGGAGATCAGGCAGTCCGTCAGGCGAATGCGCTTGGACACGCGCAGGCGGCGATCATTGAGGAAGGCGCCGCGCCCCTTGGTGGCGGTGAACAGGTCGTTGCGGCTCGGGTCGTAGATCACGGCCTGCTCGATCTTGCCGCGCACGGCCAGCGCAATGCTCACGCAGTAGACCGGAAAACCGTGGATGAAGTTGGTGGTGCCGTCCAGCGGGTCGATGATCCAGATGTATTCGGAATCCTTGGCGCCGTGTTCGCTACCCGACTCTTCGGCCTGGATACCGTGCCCCGGGTAGGCCGTGAGCAGGGTCTCGATGATGATCTTCTCGCTGGCATGGTCGACTTCGGTGACGAAGTCGTTGACCTGCTTCTGGGAGATCCGCACGGCTTCGACGTCAAGCGCAGCGCGGTTGATGATCGCGCCAGCAGCGCGTGCAGCCTTGACGGCCACGTTGACCATCGGGTGGAGGTTGGGGGACGGCATGAATTGTGGGGGACCGGAACAGGTGAAGGGCACGCGATGGTGGCCGAAGCGCCGCATTTTCCCACGAAAGCGGATGCGCCCGGCGCGGCGGTGGCGCGGAGACAATCGCGGCATGAAAACACGGTTCATCCTGATCCAGACCAGCCATGCCGGCAATGTGGGCGCCGCCGCCCGCGCGATGAAGGTGATGGGCTTCGACGACCTGGTGCTGGTGGCCCCGCGCTGGGCCAATGTGCTGCGGCGCGAGGAGACGATCCAACGCGCGAGCGGCGCCCTGGACGTGCTGGAGAAGGCCCGCATCGTCGACACGCTGGACGAGGCGCTGGACGGCATCGACACCCTGTGCGCCACCGCCATGACCCCGCGTGACTTCGGCCCGCCCACCCTGGGCCCGCGGGAATGCTTTGCCGGATGGTTGCAGGCCCAGGCGCTGCCGGCGGGCGTGGGGTTTCTGTTCGGTTCCGAGCGTTTCGGCATGCGCAACGAGGATGTCTACCGCTGCCATGTGGCGTTGAGCATCCCCACCAACCCGGCCTTCGGCTCGCTGAACCTGGCGTCTGCTTTGCAGGTGATCGCGTACGACTGGCGCCAGGCCTTGGGGGGGTTCGCGGTGCAGACTGCCACCCAGCCCGCCCAGGTCGCCGACGCGCAGCAGGTCGCCGGCCTGCTGGCCCACTGGGAGCAGGCGCTGGTGGCGATCGGCTACCTCGATCCCGAGGCACCGAAGAAGCTGATGCCACGCCTGAACCAGTTCTTCAACCGGGCTGGCATCAGCCAGGAGGAAGTCCATGTTCTCAGAGGTGTCGCCAAGTCGATGCTGCAGGCGGCGCAGCGGTCAAAGGACTAAACTCCCGCCATGTTTTCGCGCCTGCGCTCCGACATCCAGTGCATCCTCGACCGCGACCCGGCGGCCCGCAGCACCTGGGAGGTACTGACCTGTTACCCGGGCCTGCATGCGCTCGTGCTGCATCGGCGTGCCCACTGGTTCTGGAGCCACGGCTTCAAATGGATGGGCCGCTTCGTGTCGCACATCGGGCGCTGGCTCACGGGCATCGAGATCCATCCCGGCGCGAAGATCGGCGAGCGTGTGTTCTTCGACCATGCCATGGGCGTGGTTGTCGGCGAGACGGCCGAGATCGGTGACGGCTGCACCATCTACCAGGGTGTCACGCTGGGCGGCACCTCGCTCTACAAGGGCACCAAGCGCCACCCCACGCTGGGCAAGGACGTCGTGGTGGGCGCGGGTGCCAAGGTGCTGGGTGGCTTCACGGTGGGGGACGGCGCCAAGGTCGGATCCAACGCCGTGGTCACCAAGCCGGTGCCGGCCGGTGCCACTGCGGTCGGCAACCCTGCGCGCATCATCGAGGCCGATGGCGACGCCCGGCGCGAGGCTGCCGCCACGAAGATGGGTTTCTCGGCCTATGGCGTCACCCAGAACGACGACCCGCTGAGCCTTGCCATGCGGGGCCTCATTGACAACGCGTCCTCGCAGGAGCACCAGATCGCGCTGTTGTGGCAGGCCATCGCCACCTTGTCCGAAGAGCGCACCTCCCAGGCGGGCAGTTGTGTGCCGGCCGACGCGGCACGGGATGAAAGTTTCGAGGCCGCCCGGCTGACGCAGTTGGTCGGGCGCTGAGGCCGCCGGGGCCGGGCCCTGTCAGGTGGTCCGAGCGGGCCGCTGCGCCGATTTAGGGCGGAAGGCCTTGCAGACGCTGTCCACCGTCTCGAGGTAGGGCCCGCCGATCAGGTCGACGCAGTAGGGCACTGCAGCAAAGATGCCTGGCACCACCGACGCACCGTTGGCATCACGCAGGCCTTCCAGCGTTTCGCCGATCGCCTTGGGCTGCCCCGGCAGGTTGATGATCAGGCTCTTGCCACGGATGACTGCCACCTGGCGCGACAGGATTGCAGTAGGTACGAACGCCAGGCTGATCTGGCGCATCTGCTCGCCAAACCCGGGCATCTCCTTGTGGGCCACGGCCAGCGTGGCCTCGGGCGTCACATCGCGCAGGGCCGGGCCGGTGCCGCCGGTGGTCAGGACCAGCGAGCAGCCTGCGTCGACCAACTCGATCAGCGTGGCGCTGATACGCTCCCGCTCGTCGGGGATCAGGCGCGCCTCGAACTGCAGCGGGTTGTGCAGCGCACGGCCGAGCCATTCCTGAAGGGCGGGCAGGCCCTTGTCTTCGTAGACGCCGGTGGATGCGCGGTCGCTGACCGAGACGATGCCGATGCGGACGGGCTCAGGTGAGGGAAGTGGGCTGGACATGGGCGGACAGGGTGTCGTCGTTGTCGGGGATGGCGCTCATCTGCTCGCGCAGCATCTGGAACAGCTCGCGGTAGGCCTTGCCATGGCGCGGTGTCTCGCCGGCCTGTGTGGGCAGGGTGTCCTTGCGGGCCTGGCGTATGAGCGCGCGCAGCTGCTGCCCATCGGTGAGCGGGTACCGGGTGATCCAGGCGCCGAAGGCGTCGTCGTCGCTGATCAGGCGCTCGCGCCATTGTTCGGTCTGGTGCAGGGCCAGGGTGTCGCTGGCCGGCCCGCGGCCGTGCTCGGTCAGCGCTGCGCGGATGCGTTCGAGATCGGGCTCTTCCAGCTGCCGCATCAGCTTGCCGACGAACTGCATCTGGCGCCGCTTGCCTTCGAAGTTGGTGATGCGCCGCGCATCCGCCAGGGCCTCGCGCAGCTTGTCGGGCAGGGCCAGGCGTTCGATGGCATCCTGCCCCATGCCCAGCAGCTCGGTGCCGAGCTTTTGCAGTTCGGTGCTTTCCCGCTTGAGCTCGGTGCGGCTGGGCGCATCCCCGCCCTTGAGCTCGCGCTTGAGTTCCAGGTCGAGCTCGCTGCCCTCGGCAACGAAGTGACCGGAGACGAAATAGCCTTTTTTGAGTTTGCGTGCCATGCAGCCAAGTATCATAGCCTCCGACTTACTCCAACCACGATGAAACCCACCAAGACCCGCGCAGAACAAGGCTTCAGCTACAGCCGTCCCTATTTTGAAGAACTGGTCGACATGGCGCTGGCCCATGCCAAGCGCCTGGGTGCCACCGACGCGGCGGCCGAGGCGTCCGAAGGCTGCGGACTGAGCGTCTCGGTACGCAAGGGGGAACTGGAGAACGTCGAGCGCAACCGCGACAAGGGCCTGTCCGTCACGGTGTATGTCGGGCAGCGCCGCGGGAACGCGAGCACATCCGACTTCTCGCCAGCCGCGGTGTCGCAGACGGTGCAGGCCGCCTACGACATCGCCCGTTTCACCGCGGAAGATCCGATGGCCGGCTTGCCAGACGAGGCCGACATTGCCGAGCCGGCCGTGCGCACTTTGGACCTGGACCTGTTCCACCCCTGGGACATCACCAGCGAGCAGGCTGCCGCGCTGGCATTGCGCTGTGAAAAGGCGGCTTTTGCCACGGATCGGCGCATCCGCAACAGCGAAGGCGCAGCTGTCTCCGCCCAGCAGTCCCATTTTTTCAGTGCCCATACCCATGGTTTTCGCGGCGGTTACGCGAGTTCGCGGCACTCGATCTCGGTGTCGCCGATTGCCGGCACGGGCGACGCGATGCAGCGGGATGCTTGGTACAGCTCCATGCTCAATGCCGCCGATCTCGCCAGCCCGCAGCGCGTGGGCCGCTATGCTGCGGAACGTGCCCTGAGCCGCCTGGGCGCGCGCAAGATCTCCACGCGCAAATGCCCGGTGCTGTTCGAGTCGCCGCTGGCGGCCGGCCTTATCGGCTCGCTGGTGCAGGCGCTCAGTGGGGGTGCCCTGTACCGCCAAAGCTCCTTCCTGCTGGATTCGCTGGGCAAGCAGGTGTTGCCCAAGCACATCGACCTGTCCGAAGACCCGTTCGTGAGGCGGGGCAAGGGCAGTTCACCCTTCGACGAGGAAGGCGTGCGTGTCGCTCCACGTCAGGTGGTGGAGGCCGGGCGCGTGAAAGGCTACTTCCTGAGCAGCTACACCGCCCGAAAGCTGGGTATGCGCACCACCGGCAATGCCGGCGGCTCCCACAACCTGGTGCTGCGCTCCCGGCTGACGCAGCCTGGCGATGACCTTGATGCCATGATCCGGGCCATGGGCAGCGGGCTGTTCGTGACCGAACTGATGGGGCAGGGCGTCAACTACGTCACCGGCGACTACTCGCGCGGCGCCAGCGGATTCTGGGTCGAGAACGGCCGCATCGCCTACCCCGTCCATGAAATCACCATCGCCGGCAACATGAAGACCATGCTCAAGGACATCGAGGCCATCGGCTCCGATACCTACCAGTACGGCGCCAAGGCCACCGGCTCGGTGCTGATCGGAAAGATGAAGGTGGCAGGCAACTGAACCCCTGGCGTTTCGCCAAGGCAGGCCATCCAGGGGAGTCCAGAATACCGCCACAGGCGGAGAATCCGGAGAAACGCCTTGCAATTTGATGTCGCTCGCAGCCTGTCTGGGCTGCTTTCCTGGCGGGGGCAGATAGCCAGCGCGTGGGTCGCCCTTGGCTTGTCCATGGGGGCTGCCGGTGCCCAGGAAGCCCCCAAGCTGATCATGCCCTCGCCTCAGACCCTGCACCCCTGGCAGGTTCCGCCGCCGAAGGTGGCCGCAGAGGCCTATTTCGTCAACCTCGCGAACGGCGACAAGATCGAGACGCCCTTCCTGCTCAAATTCGGGCTTTCCGGGGGGTGGAGCCTGGCGCCCATCGCGGCCCCGACGGGCGGAAAGTCCGGCCACCACCACCTGCTGATCAATCGCGACCTGCCCCTGGATTTCAAGCAGCCGCTTCCATTCAACGACCAGTACATCCATTTCGGCAAGGGCCAGATGGAGACAGTGCTCAACCTCGCGCCGGGAAATTACACCCTGCGCCTGTTGCTGGCGGACGACAAGCACCTGCCGCATTTTGTCTACAGCAAACCGGTGTCGGTCACGGTGCTGAAGAAGAATCCCGGTGACCCGGCGGCACTCGTCAGGAAGGGCGTTCAGTTGCTGGTGCCGGCCAACTCTCCCAGGACGCCGTTCCGGGTGCAGTTCCACGCGTCGGCGCTGAGCGTGGGACATCTGGTGCAGAAGCAGAAGGACACCGGCCACTTCCGGTTGACCGTGGTGGCGAAGGGGCAGGATGCGGTCATGGAATTCGTGAACGGCCAGACGGAAGTCTGGTTGGCTCCGCCTGCTGGTGAATACCAGCTGAAGCTGGATTTTCTGGACAATACCGATCCGTCCAGGAGTCTTGCGCCCACCGCGACCGCGAATATCCGCGTTCCCTGAGTGGTGCTGGCGGCTGGCCGGGGGCTCAGCCGGCCAGAGCAGCCTTCACTGCTGCAGACACCTGCCCCATGTCGGCCTTGCCGGCCAGCCGGGTCTTGGCCAGGCCCATCACACGCCCCATGTCGGACGCGCCTGCCTTGCGGCCCAGTTCCGCCGACAGGCCGTCCACCAGCGCGCGGATTTCCGACTGCACCTGCGCGGCATCCATGCGCTGGGGCAGGTAGGCCTCCAGCACCAGGAGTTCAGCGGCTTCCTTGTCCACCAGGTCCTGGCGCTGGGCCGTGGTAAACGCGGCAATGGAGTCCTTGCGCTGCTTGACCAGTTTCTCGATGATGGCAAGCACGGCGGCGTCATCCAGGGTGACGCGTTCGTCCACCTCTTTCTGCTTGCAGGCAGACAGCAGCAGGCGGATGGTGCCCAGGCGGGCGCTGTCCTTGGCGCGCATGGCGGTCTTCATGTCATCGGTGATCTGGTCCTTGAGCGCCATCATGTTCTCCTGGTCGAAAAATACAAAACCCGCTCGCGGGTCACCGGGGGCGGGTCGTGGGGGAAGCAGTTGCCAGGCGCCGGGCCTGGCTGCAAGCATCAGTACAGCTTCTTGGGCAGCTGCATCGAGCGGATGCGCTTGTAGTTGCGCTTGACCGCAGCAGCCTTCTTGCGCTTGCGCTCGGCGGTGGGCTTCTCGTAGAACTCGCGTGCGCGCAGGTCGGTCAGCAGGCCCAGCTTCTCGATGGTGCGCTTGAAGCGGCGCAGCGCAACGTCGAAAGGTTCGTTTTCTTTAACACGGATGGTGGTCATTGGCTCGAATTTTCTGAAAATGCGCCAAGGCGAGATCGGGCACCCGGGCTGAAGAACTAGTCTGTACCCCGCAAATTCTGGTGTGGCAGCGGGTTTCGCCAGCAAAGCGGCGGATTATAGTGCGATTGTTCCCCGGTTCAACCGATCCTGCGCCAAAGCGCGGGCGCAGGCATGACCGCTGGCCCAGGCCCATTGGAAGTTGTAGCCGCCGAGCCAGCCGGTGACGTCCACCACCTCCCCGATGAAGTACAGCCCGGGCTGGCGGGATTCCATGGTCTGGCTGGACAGCGCGCGGGTGTCCACGCCGCCTGCGGTGACCTCTGCCTTGGCGTAGCCTTCGGTGCCGCTGGGCTGCAGCTCCCACTGGGCCAGTTGCCCGGCCAGTGCGGCCAGCGCCTTGTCCGGCACGCTGTCGATGGGCCGTTGCCACTGCGCCTGCCAGTGCGTGTCATGCAGCACCCAGGCCTCGGCCAGCCGGCCGGGCACCAGCGTGGCGAGTTCGTTGGGCAGCAGTTTGCGGGACGCTGCCTTGGCCAGCAGCAGCCGCGCGAGCAGGTCGGTGTCCGGCACCAGGTTCAGGCGCAGCCCCTGGCCGGGCCGCCAGTAGCTGGAGACCTGCAAGGCGGCCGGTCCGCTGAGGCCGCGGTGGGTGAAGAGAAGATCCTCGGCAAACGCCATACGGGAGCGCCCGGCGCCGGTCTCGACCCGGACCGGCAGCGACAGGCCCGACAGGTGCGACCATGGTGTCCAGAATGGCGGCTCGAACACCAGCGGCACCAGGGCCGGCCGTGTCTCGATCACCGGCAGTCCGAATTGCCGGGCCAGGCGGTAACCAAAGTCGGTGGCACCGATCTTCGGGATCGACAGGCCGCCGGTGGCCACCACCACCGAGCGGCAGGCGACAACACCCTGTGCGCTGTCGAGTTCGTAGCGCAGGCCGTCGTCGGCCAGGGCTCGCACGGCATGCACGGCGCAGCCTTGCCAGTGGGTGACATTGCCCGCGCCACACTCTGCCTGCAGCATCGTGATCAGGTCCTGCGCGGAGCGGTCACAGAACAACTGGCCCTTGTGCTTTTCGTGGAAACCGATGCCGTGGCGCTGCATCAGCGCGGTGAAATCCGAAGGTGTGTAGCGTGACAGCGCCGAGCGGCAGAAATGCGGGTTGTCGCCAAGGAAATTGGCCGGGCTGGTGTGCAGGTTGGTGAAGTTGCAACGCCCGCCACCGGAGATGCGGATCTTCTCGGCCAGCTTCTCGCTGTGGTCGACCAGCAGCACCCGCAGCCCGGCCTGCCCGGCGATGCCGGCGCAGAACAGGCCCGCCGCGCCGGCGCCAATGACCACCACATCGAAACTGTGCATGGGCGGCAGTGTATGCCGCCAGATCCCTTCAGCCCGCCCGGTGGCGCTGCGTTTCAGCGGCGACGGGTTCTGATGCCGAAGCGGCCAGCGCGGCTTCGGCAGCGGCGCGGGCCACTTCGCCGACCACGATGATGGCCGGGCTGCTGATGCGTTCTGCCCGTACGGCGTGCGCCAGCCCCGCCAGCGTGGTGGTGATGAAGCGTTGTGTCGGCAGGGACGCGTCCTGCACCGCGGCGACGGGTGTCCCCGGGGGCAGGCCTGAGAGCAGATCACCCTGCAGTGCCTCCACCCCCGTGATGCCCATGTAGATGACCAGTGTGAGCCGGGCGCTGTGGGCGGTGGCTGCGAGCGTTTGCCAGTCGGTCGGCGGACCGCCGTGGCGCGCATGACCGGTGACCAGGATGACGCCCTGTGCATGGTCGCGGTGGGTCAGCGCCACGCCGAGCGCGTTGGCCGCTGCCAGCCCGGCCGTGATGCCGTTGACGACGCACGCCTGGATACCGGCCGCCTTCAGGACATCCAGTTCCTCACCGCCACGCCCGAAGATGGAGGGGTCACCCCCCTTTGAGGCGCACCACGCGTTGGCCGTCGCGCGCTTCTGACACCATCAGCCGCAGGATGAAGGCCTGTGGCGTGGACTTGCAGCCCCCCCGTTTGCCGACAAACACGATGCGCGCGGCAGGGTCGGCCAGTGCCACGACCTCGTCGCTCACCAGGTCATCCACCAGCACTACCGTGGCCTGGCGGATTGCGCGCACCGCCTTGAGCGTCAGGAGTTCGGGGTCGCCGGGGCCGGCGCCCACCAGTGTCACGGTACCGTTCGTGGGTGTCATGGGCGTCCTGCCAGTTCCAGAATGAGTGCGACCTGTCGCGCGATCGGGGCGGGGGTCGCGGCCTGGCCTGCCAGGACCCGCCGGATGTAGTGTGCGGTGGAGGCCGGGTCCGTGCCCGCGGGAAGCTCGGGCAATGTGGCCAGGCTGCCGGCGTGTGCTTCCTCCAGCAACACGCGCCGGCCGGCCAGGAAGCCTTCCATGCGCGGCGTCCGCCGGGGGTCCGCCACCGGCTCGCCTTCCGTGCCCCGCAGCAGCAATGCATGGGCCCCGACCAGTTCAATGGTCGCGGCCATCGACTGGGCGTACTCGGGATGGGTGTAGCTGCTCACCAGCAGGCAGGGGCCCTCACACGGTGCCATGAGCTTGACCAGGCTGTGCGCCGGGTTGCGCAGGCCCACGACCCGGCGGACATCGAGCAGGCGCTGCGGGCCCGTGCAAAGATCGGCCGTAGGCACGAAGGCCACCGAGCCATCGGCGATGGGCGCTCGGCCCTCGCGCGCCGTGATACCGAGCGCGGCCAGCACGCTGGACGTGAACACCCGGGTCGATTCGGTGGCTGCGCCGTGGATCAGCACGGGCAGGCCCTCGCGCGCCAGCAACAGCGCCAGCAGTGGCGTGAGCACCGGCAGCTTGCGCGCACCGTTGTAGCTCGGCAGCACGATGGTGGGGCGCCGGGTGGCGGGCAGACGATGCAGGCGCGCGTGGGTGGCGTCCAGAAAGCCTGCCATCTCATGGGCGGTTTCGCCCTTGATGCGCATGGCCAGGCAGAACGCGCCGACCTCGAGCTCGCTCACGCTGCCGTCCAGCACCTGCCCGAACAGATCGGCGGCCTGTTCGCGCGACAAGGGGCGGGCACCATCCCTGCCGCGCCCGATCTCCTTGATGTACTGTGCGATCGCCATGGCGGGATTCTGGGCCTTGCCTGATGACGCGGCGCTATGAGCCTATGCCGGCGATGCCATGGGCTGTGCTGCCGTGACCGCGTCCCCTAAACTCGCCACCGATGACAAACGATCCGACACCGCGCCTCGTACTGGGCATCGAGTCGTCCTGCGACGAGACTGGCGTGGCCTTGGTTGCCGGCAGCGGGGAGGGGGTTCCGGCCTTGCTGGCGCATGCCTTGTACAGCCAGATCGAGATGCACCGGGCCTACGGAGGGGTGGTGCCGGAACTCGCCAGCCGCGACCACATCCGGCGGGTGCTGCCCCTCGCGCGCCAGGTGCTGCGCGAGGCGGACCGGTCGCTGGCGCAGGTGGACGTGGTGGCCTACACCCGCGGGCCGGGGCTCGCGGGGGCCTTGCTGGTGGGGGCCGGCGTCGCATGTGCGCTGGGTGCCGCGCTGGGAAAGCCGGTGCTGGGCGTCCACCATCTGGAAGGGCACCTGCTGTCGCCTTTCCTCAGCGCCGACCCACCGGAGTTTCCCTTTGTCGCGTTGCTCGTGTCCGGCGGCCACACCCAGCTGATGCGGGTGGATGGCGTGGGTGGCTATGTCCTGCTGGGCGAGACGATCGACGATGCTGCCGGAGAGGCCTTTGACAAATCGGCCAAGCTCATGGGTCTGCCCTACCCGGGTGGCCCGGTGCTGGCGCGCCTGGCGCAGGGCGGTGACCCGCGGGCCTACAAGCTGCCGCGACCGCTGCTGAACAGCGGGGACCTCGACTTTTCATTTGCCGGGCTGAAGACCGCCGTGATGGTGCAGGCCCGCAAGCTGACGCAGGCTGCGGGTGTGCAGGGGGGGGCCGAAGTTGCATTTGCGGAGCTGTCGCAGCAGACGCAGGCGGACCTGGCGGCATCCACCGAGGCGGCGATCGTGGAGGTCCTGGTGCGCAAGGCTTTGGCCGCCGTGCGACAGACGGGGCTGCACCGGCTCGTGGTGGCCGGTGGCGTGGGCGCCAACCGCAGCTTGCGTGCGGAACTTGACCGCGCTTGCGCCAAGGGCGGTATTCGCGTGCATTACCCGGAGCTGCACCTGTGCACCGACAACGGCGCCATGATCGCGCTGGCCGCCGCCATGCGCCTGCAGGCGGGCCGGGCCGAGGCCCGATTGCACTACGCCTTCGATGTCAAGCCACGCTGGCCGCTCGACCAGCTGTGAAGCTCAGTTGATAACGAGCTGGCTGACCTTGCTGACGGGTACCTGCTTGGCCAGCTTCAGTGTCAACACGCCGTTCTCGAGCCTGGCCTGGCTGCTGGCGACGTCAAGATCGGTGGGCAGCTCGTAGGCTGCGCGGTACTTGCGCGGCGCACCTTCGGCGGTGTCGATGCGCACGACACTGCCTTCGATGCCGATGCTCAGCTGCTCGCGGCTGATGCCCGGCACATCGAACGACAGGGTGTAGGACGTGTCGTCCTGCGCCACTGCACAGGCCTGCGTGTGGCTGCCCTGCAGGGCATCGGTCATGAAGCGCTCCAGCGAGCGGCTGGTGGGACGGAAGGCCGAACGACCCGGGAAGGCGGGGTTGGTGGTGGCGAAGAACATGGGGTGACTCCTAGTACACTGCGCGGCGCTCTACCTTGATTGCCGCATGCACTGAACGTGTGTGTGACTTCGCACTTTTCAAGGAAATCTCCCCGATGTTTATTCTTCGCCTGCGGCTCTTGAAAATCCTCTGGCTGGTGCTACTTGCCCCGGCGCTGTCCTGGGGCCAGGCCGGGCCAGCGCCTGTGCGCATTGCCATGATCGAGGGGCTCAGCGGGCCTTTCGCCAACACCGGCGAGGCGGTTCACCGCAATCTTCTGTGGGCGGTGGAGCGCGTCAACCAGCGTGGCGGCATCCAGGCGCCCGGCACGCCAGCCCATGGCCGGCCCCTGCGGCTGGACCGTTACGACAGCAAGGGCCAGAACGAGGAGGCGCTCTCTGCCCTGCGGTCGGCCATCGACGACGGCGCCCAGTTCATCGTGCAGGGAAACTCCTCCGCCAATGCGGCCGCACTGCTGGACGCGATCAACAAGCACAACGAGCGCGATCCGGCCCGCCGCGTGCTGTTCCTGAACTATTCGGCCGTCGATCCGATCCTGACCAACGAGAAGTGCAGTTTCTGGCATTTCCGGTTCGATGCCCACGCCGACATGCGTGTCGCGGCGCTCATGGAGCTGGTGCGGGAAGACAGGGCCCTGCGCTCGGTCTATCTGATCGGTCAGGACTACAGTTTTGGCCAGGCCGTGTTGCGCGAGGCGCGGCGCCAGCTGGCCGCACAGCGCCCGGACGTGAAGATCGTGGGGGACGAACTGCACCCGATGGCCCGGGTGAAGGACTTCCTGCCCTATGCAGCCAAGATCCGGGCCAGCGGCGCCCAGGCGGTGATCACCGGCAACTGGGGCAGTGACCTCACCTTGCTGGTCAAGGCCGCCCGGGACGCCGGCTTCGAGGGCACCTTCTACACCTTCTACGGCAATGCCCTGGGGGCGCCGGCGGCCATTGGCGAGGCCGGCATCGGCAAGGTCGTTGCCGTGGCGGACTGGCTGCCCAATGTGCAGACCCCGGCCAGCGAAGCCTTCTACCAGTCCTTCCGGCAGCGGTTCCCGCGGCCGTCCGACGACTATGTGCACATGCGCATGCAGCTGATGGTGGAGGCGCTGGCCCAGGCGATCGAGCGCGCGGCAGTGCAGCGGCCCGGCGCCCTGGACGTGGTGGCGGTCGCCCGGCAGCTGGAGGGCGCCAACGTCAGTTTCCAGGGCCAGACCGGCCTCATGCGCGCGTCCGACCACCAGTTCCAGCAGACACTGGTGGTGGGCGTCATGGACCGTATGGGCACCCCCGGCGTGAAGTTCGATGTGGAGGGCTCGGGCTTCGGCTTCCGGGTCGTCCGGTCGATCAGCGCCCAGGCCGCTGAAATGCCCACGACCTGTCGCATGCAGCGACCCTGAACCGGCCTTGCCGAGAAACATTCCCATGCGAACCTTCATCGAGAACCTCCAGGAATCGCGCATCCGCGAAGTGGCCAATGCCGGCATGGGTCGCGGCGATGTGCTGGCGTTCTGGTTCGGCGAAAGTGACGAGGTGACGCCGGAGTTCATCCGCCAGGCCGCCATCGACTCGTTGCACCGCGGCGAGACCTTCTATGCCCACAACCTGGGCCTGCCGCCACTGCGCGATGCGATCGCTACCTACATGAGCGCATTGCACGGGCCGATCGGCAGCGAACGCATCGCGGTCACTTCCGGCGGGGTAAGTGCCCTGATGCTGGCGGTGCAGGCTCTGGTGGATGCCGGTGACGAGGTCGTGGCGGTGACGCCGGTGTGGCCCAACCTGACGGCCCAGCCGGCCATCATGGGGGCCACCGTGCGGTGCGTGTCGCTCAAGCCGGTGGACGGCGCCTGGACGCTGGACATGCCGGCGCTGCTGGACGCGATCACGCCGGGCACCCGCCTGCTGGTCGTCAATGCGCCGAACAACCCGACCGGATGGACGCTGACCCGGGACGAGCAGGCGCTCATCCTGGCGCATTGCCGCAAGACCGGCACCTGGATCCTTGCGGACGAAGTCTACGAACGCCTGTATTTCGAGCCCAACGGCGCCTGCGCTCCGAGCTTCCTGGATGTGGCGTAGCCCGACGACCGGCTGGTCGTGGTGCACAGTTTCTCCAAGAGCTTTCTGATGACCGGGTGGCGGCTGGGCTGGATGGTGATGCCCCCTGCCATGACACAGCAGGTCGGCAAGCTGCTCGAGTTCAACACCTCATGCGCGCCGGTGTTCGTGCAGCGGGCGGCCATCGTCGCACTGGAGCGTACCGACGAGGTGACGCCTCGCGTGGTCGCGCACATGCGCCTGTGCCGGGATACCCTGGTGCCCCTGCTGCAGGCCCTGCCGGGCGTAGCGCTGACACCCGCCCGCGGCGGAATGTATGCGTTTTTCCGGCTTCCCGGCTCGGGGGACTCTCTGGAGACCGCCAAGCGCCTGGTGCGCGAGGCCGGCCTCGGCCTGGCGCCTGGCGTGGCCTTTGGTGCGCAAGACCAGGCGTCCGGCAGCTGGTTGCGCTGGTGTTTTGCCTCGCGCGACCCACAGCGCCTGGTGCAGGGCGTGGATCGCTTGCAGGCCTGGCTTCAGCGCAGCTGATCGACCGCTTTTCCCTGCGGGCTATAATCCGCCGGTTTGGCAGTTCATGCCGACGCACGTCAGGGGCAGTTCCAGCGCCTGACGCAAGTTGTATCACCGGGGCACTGGCACTGCATGTGCCGCCCCATCCACAGGAAATGACATGATCGAATCCAGCATCAAGGCAGCTGTTGTCAAGGACAACGCGCGCAAGGCCGGTGATACCGGCAGTCCGGAAGTGCAAGTCGCACTGCTGACCGCCCGCATCAACGAGCTGACCCCCCACTTCAAGACGCACGCCAAGGACCACCACGGTCGCCGCGGCCTGCTGCGCATGGTGAGCCGCCGGCGCAAGCTGCTCGACTACCTGCGTGACAAGGATGCCGACCGCTACACCGCGCTGATCGCCAAGCTGGGTCTGCGCAAGTAAGGCACACGACACCCACGATGACAGGCGCCTGAGTTGGTTTCGCTGGCTCAGGCGCTTCGTTGTTTGTTGCTAATTCGGGGATTGCAGGGGTAGAGCGAAGCTGTGTCATTCCAGGGATGTTTGCGCCAAGGTGGCGAATATCGCTGGAATGGCATCGTGTTCTGCCATGCAGGCTCCGGGCTTCGGGAGGCGGCCAACGCCTTCCACATTTGACCAGGAGATGAATGCCATGAGCATGTTCAACAAAGTAAGCAAGACCTTCCAGTGGGGCTCCCACACCGTCACCATGGAGACCGGCGAGGTCGCCCGTCAGTCCAGCGGCGCCGTGATGCTCGACATGGACGGCACCGTGGTGCTCGCCACCGTGGTCGCCAAGACCGAAGGCAAGGCCGGCCAGGACTTCTTTCCGCTGACCGTCGATTACCTCGAGAAGGCCTATGCGGCCGGCAAGATCCCCGGGAGCTTCTTCAAGCGCGAAGGCCGCCCCAGCGAATTCGAGACCCTGACCAGCCGCCTGATCGACCGCCCGATCCGCCCGCTGTTCCCGGAAGGTTTCTTCAACGAGGTGCATGTGGTCGTGCACACCGTGTCGCTCAACCCCGAGGTCGATGCCGACATTGCCGCGATGATCGCGGTCAGCGCGGCATTGAGCGTGAGTGGCGTGCCCTTCAGCGGCCCGATCGGCGCCGCGCGTGTCGGTTACGTCAACGGCGCCTATGTCCTCAACCCCGGTCAGACCGCCCGCAAAGATTCCAGCCTGGACCTCGTCGTGGCCGGTACCGAGGCCGCCGTGTTGATGGTGGAGTCCGAAGCCCAGCAACTCTCCGAAGAGATCATGCTCGGCGCCGTGGTGTTCGGCCACGAGCAGGGCAACATCGCCATCAACGCCATCCATGAACTCGTGCGTGATGCCGGCAAGCCGGTCTGGGACTGGAAGGCTCCCGCCAAGGACGAAGCCCTGATCGCCAAGGTCCAGGCCCTGGCTGGCGACAAGCTGCGCGCCGCCTACCAGATCCGCAACAAGCAGGCCCGCACCCAGGCCTGCCGTGCCGCCTACTCCGACGTGATGGGCGCCCTCAAGGCCGAAGGCACCGCATTCGATTCGGTCAAGGTCGAAGGCATGCTGTTCGACATCGAGGCCGGCCTCGTGCGCAGCCAGATCCTGGCGGGCGAGCCCCGCATCGACGGTCGCGACACCCGCACCGTGCGCGACATCGAGATCCGCAACAGCGTGCTGCCCCGTACCCACGGCTCGGCGCTGTTCACCCGGGGCGAGACGCAGGCCCTGGTGGTCACGACGCTGGGCACCGAGCGCGATGCCCAGCGCATCGACGCATTGTCCGGCGACTACGAAGACCGCTTCATGCTGCACTACAACATGCCTCCCTTCGCCACCGGCGAAACCGGCCGTGTCGGCACCCCGAAGCGGCGCGAGATCGGCCACGGTCGCCTGGCCAAGCGGGCCCTGGTCGCCGTGCTGCCGACCAAGGAAGAGTTCCCCTACACGATGCGTGTGGTCAGCGAGATCACCGAATCCAACGGTTCGTCGAGCATGGCCTCGGTCTGCGGCGGCTGCCTGAGCCTGATGGATGCCGGTGTGCCGATGAAGGCCCACGTGGCCGGCATCGCCATGGGCCTGATCAAGGACGGCAACCGTTTTGCCGTGTTGACCGACATCCTGGGTGACGAGGACCACCTCGGCGACATGGACTTCAAGGTCGCCGGCACCACCGATGGCATCACGGCGCTGCAGATGGACATCAAGATCCAGGGAATCACCAAGGAGATCATGCAGGTCGCGCTGGCACAGGCCAAGGAAGCCCGCATGCACATCCTGGGCAAGATGCAGGAAGCCATGGCCGAGGCCAAGACCGAGGTCTCCAACTTCGCGCCGCGCCTGTTCACGATGAAGATCAACCCCGACAAGATCCGCGACGTGATCGGAAAGGGCGGCGCCGTCATCCGTGCGCTGACCGAAGAGACCGGCACCCAGATCAACATCGACGAGGACGGCACCATCACCATCGCCTCGACCGATCCGGAGAAGGCCGAAGAAGCCAAGCGCCGCATCGCCCAGATCACGGCCGAAGTCGAGATCGGCAAGGTCTACGAGGGCCCGGTCACCAAGATCCTCGACTTTGGCGCCCTGATCAACCTGCTGCCTGGCAAGGATGGCCTGTTGCACATCAGCCAGATCGCCCACGAGCGGGTCGAGAAGGTCACCGACTACCTCAGCGAAGGCCAGATCGTCAAGGTCAAGGTCCTCGAGACGGATGAAAAGGGCCGGGTCAAGCTGTCGATGAAGGCCCTGCTGGACCGTCCGGCCCAGGGCGGCCACGGCGGTGGCGACCAGGCCTGATCCTTCCGTGTCCGGGTGGCAGTGTCCAGCCTCTGGCCGGATGCGGCAACCCGGCTCCCAGGAGTTATGTTCCGCATGAAAGTCATCGAGATCGCGTCGTTTGGTGCCCCGGAGGTGCTGCAGGTCGGCGAACGCCCCCTGCCGGTGGCCGGGCCGGGCGAACTGCGCATCCGGGTGACGGCCAGCGGCGTGAACCGCCCGGACGTCCTGCAACGCACCGGCAGTTACCCGGTGCCACCGGGTGCCTCCGACATCCCCGGGCTGGAGGTGGCAGGTGTCATCGACCAGGGCGATGCCGAGGCGATGGCGCAGGCGGGTCTGATGCCGGGTGACCGCGTGTGTGCGCTGGTGGCGGGTGGCGGTTACGCCGAGTACTGCATCGCACCCGTGGGCCAGTGCCTGCCGGTGCCGCGCGGGTGGTCGGACATCGAAGCCGCCTCGCTGCCCGAGACCGTGTTCACCGTCTGGAGCAATGTGTTCGACCGGGCCCGCCTGCAGGCCGGCGAGACGCTGCTGGTGCAGGGTGGCTCCAGTGGCATAGGTGTGACTGCGATCCAGATGGCGCGGGCCACGGGTTGCACGGTCATCGTGACGGCTGGAAGCGACGAGAAATGTGCCGCCTGCGTCGCGCTGGGTGCACACCATGCCATCAACTACCGCACCTCCGATTTCGTCGAGGAGGTCCGGCGCCTGACGGACGGCCGCGGGGTGCATGTGGTGCTGGACATGGTGGCCGGCAGCTATATCGCCCGCGAGATCGACTGCCTGGCCGAGGACGGCCGCCTGGCGATCATCGCCGTGCAGGGTGGTGCAAAAAGTGAATTCAATGCCGGCCTGGTGCTGCGCCGGCGCCTGACGATCACCGGGTCGACGCTGCGGCCGCGCCCGGTGGCATTCAAGGCGGCGATCGCACGCAGTTGCCGCCAGAATGTGTGGCCCCTGATCGAAAGCGGTCAGATCAAGCCGGTGATCCACAGCGTGTTCGCGGCAGCACCGGCGCACGGTGCGAGCGGAGCGGCGCGCGCGCATGTGCTGATGGAGTCGAACCAGCATATTGGCAAGATCGTTCTGGACTGGAGCGCAGCATGAGCAGGAAACTGATTGCCGGCAACTGGAAGCTCAACGGCAGCCTGGCGTTCAACGCGTCGCTGATCGGTGCCCTGCGCGACGGCTTGCAGGTCTCGCCAGCCTGCCTCACGGCGGTATGTGTCCCTGCGCCCTATCTGGCGCAAGTCGGCGGGCTGCTGGCTGGCAGTGCGATCGACCTTGGCGCCCAGGACGTCTCCGGCCAGGCCTCGGGTGCCTTCACCGGCGAGGTCTCTGCGACGATGCTGCGCGATTTCAGTGTCCGTTACGTGATCGTGGGTCACTCCGAGCGCCGGCAGTACCACGGCGAGACCGACGGGGTGGTGGCGGACAAGGTGCGCCAGGCGTTGGCCTGCGGTGTCACCCCGATCGTCTGTGTCGGGGAGTCCCTGGCCCAGCGTGAAGCCGATCAGACCGAAGAGGTGGTCAAGCGGCAGCTGGCGGCGGTCATCCATGCCAACGGACATTGCATCAGCGAGATCGTCGTTGCCTACGAGCCGGTCTGGGCCATCGGCACCGGCCGGACCGCCACACCGCAGCAGGCGCAGCAGGTGCACGGAGTGCTGCGCGCCCAGCTCAAGGCTGCCACCGAGCGCGCTGCACTGATGCCGATTTTGTATGGCGGCAGCATGAACGCAGCCAACGCGGCCGACCTGCTGGGCCAGCCCGACATCGACGGTGGCCTGATCGGCGGCGCGTCGCTCAAGGCACCGGATTTTCTGGCGATCATCGCGGCTGCGAGCCGCTTGTCCGCCTGATCGAATTGCTACATTTCGAGGAGTATTGATGAACATCGTGTTGACCCTGATCCTGGCCCTGCAGATACTGTCGGCGCTGGGCATGATTGGCCTGATTCTGGTGCAGCATGGCAAGGGCGCGGACATGGGTGCAGCCTTTGGCAGCGGCAGTTCGGGCAGCCTGTTCGGCGCCAGTGGCAGTGCCAACTTCCTGTCCCGCACCACTGCCGTACTGGCCACCGTGTTCTTCGCATGCACCCTGGCCCTGGCGTATTTCGGCAACCTGCGTCCGACCAGCAGCGGCAGTGGCAGCGTGCTCGAAGGTGCAGCCGCGACCGCCCCGGCGGTGGCTGCATCCGTGCCTGCTGTACCGGCCTCTGGTGCGGCGCTGATTCCGTCGAAATAAGACGGGCCTGAATTGCGCTCCAGGTGGCTTTCGGGAGGCAAAATCAGGGTAAACTCGAACGGGTTCGGGGAGCTCCAACCGCAAGGTTCCTCACGCAAACCGGGCCCGTGAAAAGCCGCCGTCGTGGTGAAATTGGTAGACACGCTATCTTGAGGGGGTAGTGGCGAAAGCTGTGCGAGTTCGAGTCTCGCCGACGGCACCAGAACAAGTACAACCGACCCTGCCCCGGCCAGGCGGTTGGTCACAGATAGTCAAAGCGTCCCATGAACCTCGACCAGTACCTGCCCGTCCTGCTGTTTATCCTGGTCGGTGTGGGAGTCGGCGTGGTGCCACAGGTCCTGGGCTACATCCTGGGCCCGAATCGCCCGGACGCCGAGAAGAACTCCCCCTACGAATGCGGCTTCGAGGCCTTCGAAGATGCCCGCATGAAGTTCGACGTGCGCTACTACCTAGTGGCCATCCTGTTCATCCTGTTTGACCTCGAGATCGCGTTCCTGTTTCCGTGGGCCGTTTCGCTCAAGGAGATCGGCGCCGTCGGGTTCTGGTCGATGATGGTTTTCCTGGGCATTCTGGTCGTGGGTTTCATCTACGAATGGAAAAAGGGCGCCCTCGACTGGGAGTGACACGATGATCGAAGGTGTTTTCAAGGAAGGCTTCGCCACCACCAGTTACGACTCGGTGGTGAACTGGGCCAAGACCGGCTCGCTATGGCCCATGACCTTCGGCCTGGCCTGCTGCGCGGTCGAGATGATGCATGCCGGTGCAGCCCGTTACGACATGGAGCGCTTCAGCATGCTGTTTCGCCCCAGCCCGCGCCAGTCCGACCTGATGATCGTCGCCGGCACGCTGTGCAACAAGATGGCACCCGCGCTGCGCAAGGTCTACGACCAGATGAGCGAGCCGCGCTGGGTGCTCTCGATGGGTTCCTGCGCCAATGGCGGTGGCTACTACCACTACAGCTACTCGGTCGTGCGCGGCTGCGATCGCATCGTGCCCGTCGATGTCTACGTGCCCGGCTGTCCGCCAACCGCCGAGGCGCTGCTCTACGGCATCATCCAGCTGCAGCAGAAGATCCGCCGCACCAACACCATCGCCCGCGCGTGAGAAGGCTGCCATGACCGGTTTTGCTGTCCACCCCGACACCCTCCGAGACACCGTTGCCACCGTTCTGGGCGACAAGGTGCGCCATATCGCCGTGCGCCACGGTGAAGTCACGCTCGAGGTGCGTCCGGCGGATTACCTGGCGGTGGCCACGCTGCTGCGGGATGCGCCGGGCTGCCGTTTCGAGCAACTGATCGACCTGTGTGGCGTCGATTACTCGGAATACAGCGGCGGCGCACCGGATGCCGGGCGTTACGCCGTGGTCTCGCACCTGCTGTCGGTCAGCCTGAACCAGCGCATCCGTCTGCGCGTGTTTGCCGCCGACGACGACGTGCCGGTGGTCGCCTCTGTCACCGGCATCTGGAACTCCGCCAACTGGTTCGAGCGAGAGGCGTTCGATCTGTTCGGCATCGTGTTCGACGGCCACAACGACCTGCGCCGCATCCTCACCGACTACGGCTTCATCGGCCATCCTTTCCGCAAGGACTTCCCCACCACGGGCCATGTCGAGATGCGGTACGACGCAGAGCAGAAGCGTGTCATCTACCAGCCTGTCACCATCGAGCCGCGCGAGATCACGCCGCGCATCGTTCGCGAAGACAACTACGGGGGCCGGCATTGAGCCGGCGCTTCCGCGCGCGCCGCACCTGAGCACATTTTCATGGCCGAGATCAAGAACTACACCCTGAACTTCGGGCCGCAGCACCCGGCTGCCCATGGCGTGTTGCGCCTGGTGCTGGAGCTCGACGGCGAAGTGGTGCAGCGCGCCGACCCGCATATCGGGTTGCTGCACCGCGCCACCGAAAAGCTGGCCGAGAGCAAGACCTACATCCAGTCGCTGCCCTACATGGACCGCCTCGACTACGTGTCGATGATGGCCAACGAGCAGGCCTATTGCCTGGCCATCGAGAAGCTGCTGCAGGTCGATGTGCCGCTGCGGGCCCAGTACATCCGCGTGATGTTCGCCGAGATCACGCGCCTGCTCAACCACCTGATGTGGCTGGGGGCCCATGGTTTCGACTGCGGTGCGATGAACATCCTCATCTACTGCTTCCGTGAGCGCGAGGCCTTGTTCGACATGTACGAGGCGGTCTCCGGCGCCCGGATGCATGCGGCTTACTTCCGCCCGGGCGGTGTTTACCGCGACCTGCCGGACACCATGCCGCAGTACCAGGTCAGCAAGATCAAGAACGCCAAGGCCATCGCCCAGCTCAACGAAAACCGCCAGGGCAGCTTCCTCGACTTCGTCGACGACTTCTGCAAGAACTTCCCCGGCCAGGTCGACGAATACGAGACCCTGCTCACCGACAACCGCATCTGGAAACAGCGCACCGTGGGCATCGGCGTCGTCACGCCGGAGCGCGCGCTCAACATGGGCTTCACCGGTGCGATGCTGCGGGGCTCGGGCGTCGCCTGGGACCTGCGCAAGAAGCAACCCTACGACGCCTACGCGCAGGTCGACTTCGACATTCCGGTCGGCAAGACCGGCGACTGTTATGACCGCTATCTGGTGCGAGTGGCCGAGATGCGCCAGTCCAACCGCATCATCCAGCAGTGTGTCGACTGGCTGCGTGCCAACCCAGGCCCGGTGATCACCGACAACCACAAGGTGGCAGCGCCTTCGCGCGAGTCGATGAAGTCCAACATGGAAGAGCTGATCCACCACTTCAAGCTTTTCACCGAAGGCTTCCACGTGCCACCGGGCGAGGCCTATGCGGCTGTCGAGCATCCCAAGGGCGAGTTCGGCATCTACATCGTGAGCGACGGCGCCAACAAGCCCTACCGCCTCAAGATCCGCGCGCCGGGCTTTGCGCACCTCGCCGGCATGGACGAACTGGCACGTGGGCACATGATCGCCGACGCCGTCGCGATCATCGGCACCATGGACATTGTGTTTGGGGAGATTGATCGATGATCTCTGAAGCGACGCGCGCGCGTTTTGCCAGGGAGGTGGCCAAGTACCCGGCCGACCAGAAACAGTCTGCGGTGATGGCCTGCCTGGCCATCGTGCAGCAGGAGCAGGGCCATGTGAGCCCCGAGGGCGAGAAGGGCGTCGCCGACTACCTGGGCATGGCGCCGATCGCAGTGCACGAGGTGACCACCTTCTACAACATGTACAACCAGAGGCCGGTGGGGCGCTTCAAGCTAAACGTCTGCACCAACCTGCCGTGCCAGTTGCGCGATGGCGCCGGCGCGCTGCAGCACCTGGAGCGAAAACTGGGCATCGGCATGGGCGAGACCACGGCCGACGGCCTGTTCACGCTGCAGCAGAGCGAGTGCCTGGGCGCCTGCGCCGACTCGCCGGTGATGCTGGTCAACGACCGCACCATGTGCAGCTTCATGAGCCCTGAGAAACTCGACCAGCTTGTCGACGCCCTGCGCGCCGCGGAGGCCCCATGATGACCGCTGACCAGGTTCTTGCACAGTTTCGCGCCACCGGTGTCGAAACCTGTTTCCACGACCGCCACATCAACCCGCAGATCTACGCCGGCCTCAACGGCAGCAACTGGCGCCTGAAGGACTACGTCGCGCGTGGCGGCTACGAGGCCCTGCGCCGGATCCTGCTGGGCGCCGACGGCGCCGAGCCCATGACCCAGGACCAGGTCATCGCCACCGTCAAGGAGTCCGGCCTGCGCGGACGCGGCGGTGCCGGTTTTCCGACCGGCCTGAAGTGGAGCTTCATGCCGCGCCAGTTCCCCGGACAGAAGTACCTGGTGTGCAACTCCGACGAGGGGGAGCCCGGTACCTGCAAGGACCGCGACATCCTCCAGTTCAACCCGCACATCGTCATCGAAGGCATGGCGATTGCCGCCTTCGCCATGGGCATCTCCGTGGGCTACAACTACATCCACGGCGAGATCTTCAGCGCCTACGAGCGTTTCGAAGAGGCCATTGACGAGGCGCGTGCCGCCGGCCTGCTGGGCGACGGCATCCTGGGCAGCAAGTTCAGTTTCCAGCTGCATGCGGCCCATGGTTTCGGCGCCTACATCTGCGGCGAGGAAACCGCGCTGCTCGAATCGCTCGAAGGCAAGAAGGGCCAGCCGCGCTTCAAGCCGCCGTTCCCGGCCAGCTTCGGCCTGTATGGCAAACCGACCACGATCAACAACACCGAGACCTTCGCAGCGGTGCCCTGGATCATCCGCAACGGAGGCGCGGCCTACCTCGCCTGCGGCAAACCCAACAACGGCGGCACCAAGATCTATTCGGTCAGCGGCGATGTCGAGCGCCCGGGCAACTACGAAGTGCCGCTGGGCACACCGTTCCCGAAGCTTCTGGAGCTCGCAGGCGGCGTGCGCGGCGGTCGCAAGCTCAAGGCGGTGATCCCCGGCGGTTCCTCGGCGCCGATCCTGCCGGCATCGATCATGATGGAATGCACCATGGACTACGACTCCATCGCCAAGTCCGGCTCGATGCTGGGCTCCGGCGCGGTGATCGTGCTCGACGACAGCCGCTGCATGGTCAAGTCCCTGCAGCGTCTGAGCTATTTCTACATGCACGAGTCCTGCGGGCAGTGCACGCCCTGCCGCGAGGGCACGGGCTGGCTGTCGCGCATGGTCGACCGCATCGAGAACGGCCAGGGCCGCCCGAGCGACATGGACTTGCTCAACTCGGTGGCCGACAACATCCAGGGCCGCACCATCTGCGCCCTGGGCGACGCGGCGGCCATGCCGGTGCGTGCCATGATCAAGCACTTCCGGCCCGAATTTGAGTACCACGTAGAACACAAGACCTGCATGGTCCCGGCCTACGTCTGAACGGGTATCCCACCATGGTTGAAATCGAACTCGACGGAAAAAAGGTCGGCATCGAAGAAGGCAGCATGATCATGCATGCGGCCGAGCGCGCCGGTACCTACATTCCGCATTTCTGCTACCACAAGAAACTCAGCATCGCGGCCAACTGCCGCATGTGCCTGGTCGACGTCGAGAAGATGCCCAAGCCGATGCCGGCCTGCGCCACGCCGGTCACGCAGGGCATGATCGTGCGCACCAAGAGCGACAAGGCCATCAAGGCCCAGCAGTCGGTGATGGAGTTCCTGCTCATCAACCATCCGCTCGATTGCCCCATCTGCGACCAGGGCGGCGAATGCCAGCTGCAAGACCTGGCCGTCGGATACGGCGGCTCCACCTCGCGCTACCAGGAAGAAAAGCGCGTGGTGTTCCACAAGGACGTCGGCCCGTTGGTCTCCATGGAGGAGATGAGCCGCTGCATCCACTGCACCCGCTGCGTGCGCTTCGGCCAGGAAGTGGCCGGTGTCATGGAGCTGGGCATGTCGCACCGTGGTGAACATGCCGAGATCGAGACCTTCGTCGGCCAGTCGGTCGACTCCGAGCTCTCCGGCAACATGATCGACATCTGCCCGGTGGGTGCGCTCACGAGCAAGCCCTTTCGCTACAGCGCCCGGACCTGGGAGCTGTCGCGCCGCAAGTCGGTCAGTCCGCACGACTCCACCGGCGCCAATCTGGTGGTGCAGGTCAAGAACCACAAGGTCATGCGCGTCGTGCCGCTCGAGAACGAAGCCGTCAACGAATGCTGGATAGCCGACCGCGACCGCTTCTCCTACGAGGCCCTGAACAGCCCCGAGCGCCTGACCCGGCCCATGCTCAAGCAGGGCGGTCAGTGGCGCGAGGTCGACTGGCAGACCGCCCTCGAATACGTGGCCAATGGCCTGAAGCAGATCCAGGCGGACCATGGTGCGGCCAGCATCGGCGCCCTGGCAAGCCCGCACAGCACGGTCGAAGAGCTGTTCCTGGCGGCTGCGCTGGTGCGCGGTCTGGGCAGCGAGAACATCGACTACCGTCTGCGCAACGCCGATTTCACCGCCCATCAGGGTGTGCACTGGCTTGGCACCTCGATCGCGTCGCTGTCGAAGCTGCAGCGTGTGCTGGTGGTGGGTTCCAACCTGCGCAAGGACCACCCGCTGTTTGCCCAGCGCATCCGCCAGGCCACCCGTGCCGGCTGCGCCGTCAGCGTGGTGCAGGCCGAGGCCCAGGACTGGGCGCTGCCCGTCGCAAACAGCCAGCTGGCCCCTGCCGCCGATTGGGCGCAGGCGCTGGCCAACATCGCCTGTGCGGTGGCCGCCGAAAAAGCTGTTGTGGCGCCTGCGGCCGGCACGGCGGACGCGGTGTCGGTGGCGATTGCCAGGTCCCTCCTTGGCGGTGAACGCAAGGCCATCCTGCTCGGCAATGCGGCCGCCCACCATGCCAGGGCTTCGAGCCTGCTGGCATTGGCCCACTGGATCGCCGCACAGACCGGCGCCACGGTCGGGTATCTCACCGAGGCTGCCAATACCGTGGGCGCCCAGCTGGTCGGCGCCCTGCCGGGTGCCGGTGGCCGGCATGCCGCCCAGATGCTCGCGGGCGGCATTCGCGCGCTGGTCCTGCTCAACACCGAGCCTGCGTTCGATGCGGCTGGCGGCAACGCTGCCGCGAACGCCCTGGGCAGCGCGCAGATGGTTGTCAGCATGAGCCCCTTCAAGGCCAACCTGGACATCGCCGACGTCTTGCTGCCCATCGCACCGTTCACCGAAACCTCCGGCAGCTTCGTCAATGCCGAAGGCCGCATCCAGGGCTTCCATGCCGTGGTCAAGCCGGCTGGTGACGCCCGCCCGGCCTGGAAGGTGCTGCGGGTGCTGGGCAACATGCTCGGTGTGGCGGGGTTCGACTTCGAGTCCACACCCGACGTCCTGCGACGCGCCGGACTGCCGGAGTCCGGCCTTGTGCCCTCCGAGCGCCTGTCCAACCAGACAGGCGCCGTGATCGATCTGGCGCCTGCCGGGCCTGACCCGGTGGTCGCGCCGATCTACCAGCTCGATTCCATCGTGCGGCGTGCGACTTCCCTGCAACTGACGGCCGATGCCCGCGCGGCGGCGTCCCGGCAGGAGGTGGCAGCATGATCGAGCAGATGTATGCGGGTGGCCTGGGCCTGGTGGCCGCCGGCTGGTGGACCGCCCTGGCCTGGCCGGTGTTGTGGACCCTGCTCAAGATCATCGTGGTGCTTGCGCCGCTGATGGGCTGTGTGGCCTACCTCACGCTCTGGGAGCGCAAGGCGATCGCCTTCACGCAGCTGCGCCAGGGGCCCAACCGCGTCGGGCCCGGAGGCCTGCTGACCCCCATCGCCGATGCGCTGAAGCTGCTCACCAAAGAGATCATCATGCCGGCGGCGGCCAGCAAGGGCCTGTTCCTGCTGGGTCCGATCATGACCATCATGCCCGCGCTGGCGGCCTGGGCGGTGATCCCGTTCGGCCCCGAGGTCGCGCTGGCCAATATCAACGCCGGCCTGCTGTTCCTGATGGCCATCACCTCGCTGGAGGTGTATGGCGTGATCATTGCCGGCTGGGCGTCCAACTCCAAGTACGCCTTCCTGGGTGCCCTGCGCGCCTCGGCGCAGATGGTCAGCTACGAAATCGCGATGGGCTTCTGCCTGGTGGTCGTGCTGATGGTGTCCGCCAGCATGAACATGACCGACATCGTCATGGGGCAGGGCAAGGGCATGTTCGCCGACCAGGGCATGGGCATCCTGTCGTGGAACTGGCTCTCGCTGTTCCCGATCTTCCTCGTCTACTTCATCTCCGGGCTGGCCGAGACCAACCGCCATCCGTTCGACGTGGTCGAGGGTGAGTCCGAGATCGTCGCCGGTCACATGGTCGAGTACTCGGGCATGTCGTTCGCGATGTTCTTCCTGGCCGAATACGCCAACATGATCCTGGTGTCGACGCTGTGCGTGCTGATGTTCCTGGGGGGCTGGCTGCCGCCGTTCGCCTTCCTCGACTGGATTCCCGGCTGGATCTGGCTGGCCATCAAGACCTTCGTGGTGGTGACCATGTTCCTGTGGGTGCGTGCCACCTTCCCGCGCTACCGCTACGACCAGATCATGCGTCTGGGCTGGAAGATCTTCATCCCCGTCACGCTGGTGTGGCTGGTCGTCGTCGGCGCCTGGATGCAGACGCCGTTCAACATCTGGAACTAAGACCATGACTGCTGTTACCTCCTCCGGTGCGTCTGTCTCGGCGCCCTTCAACCTGAAGGACTTCCTGTCCAGTTTCATGCTGCTGGAATTGTTCAAGGGCATGGCCGTCACGGGCCGCTACATGTTCCGGCGCAAGATCACGGTGCAGTTCCCCGAGGAAAAAACCCCCGCCAGTCCGCGCTTCCGCGGCCTGCACGCTCTTCGCCGTTATGAAAACGGCGAAGAGCGCTGCATCGCCTGCAAGCTGTGCGAGGCGGTCTGCCCGGCGATGGCCATCACCATCGAGTCGGACGTGCGCGATGACGGCTCGCGCCGGACCACGCGTTACGACATCGACCTCACCAAGTGCATCTTCTGCGGATTTTGCGAAGAAAGCTGCCCGGTCGACTCCATCGTCGAGACCCACATCTTCGAATACCACGGCGATAAGCGCGGCGACCTGTACTTCACCAAGGAAATGCTGCTGGCCGTGGGCGACCGCTACGAAGGCGAGATCGCCGCGCGTCGGGCTGCCGACGCCAAATACCGCTGACGCGGTGACCCCGAGAAAAAAAGAGCCATGGATCTAAAAGCCGGTCTGTTCTACGTCTTTTCAGCGGTGCTGCTGTTTGCCGCGTTTCGCGTGGTGACCGCACGCAACCCCGTGCACGCGGCGCTGTACCTCGTGCTGTCGTTCTTCCAGGCGGCGATGATCTGGATGCTGCTCAAGGCCGAGTTCCTGGCGATTGCGCTGGTGCTGGTGTACGTGGGCGCGGTCATGGTGCTGTTCCTGTTCGTCGTGATGATGCTCGACATCAACATCGACAGCGTGCGCAAGGGGTTCTGGCGCCACATGCCGCTGGCCGGCACCATCGGCGTGCTGATCGCCCTCGAGATGGCCGCCGTGCTGATGGGCGGTTTCCGGGTCAGCGAGGCGCCCAAGCCCATCGTGGTGCTGGCGCAGTCGGCGGGGCAGGTGTCCAACACCCGCGACCTCGGCGTGCTGCTCTACTCCGAATACGTGTTGCCTGTGCAGATCGCCGCCGTGATCCTGCTGGTGGCCATCATTGCGGCGATCGCGCTCACCCTGCGCGAGCGCAAGGACAGCAAGCACATCGGCGCCAGCGAGCAGATCCGCGTGCGTTCCGGTGACCGCGTGCGCCTGGTCAAGCTCGACCCGACCCGGCCGGCCGAACCACCTGCACCTGCACCCGCCCCGGGCAGCCCGGAGACCAAGCCATGACACTGACGCTGGGACACTTTCTTTCGCTCGGCGCGATGCTGTTCGCACTGTCGGTGATCGGCATCTTCCTGAACCGCAAGAACCTCATCATCCTGTTGATGGCCATCGAGCTCATGTTGCTGGCCGTCAACATGAATTTCGTGGCGTTCTCCTACTACCTGGGCGACATGCGCGGCCAGATATTCGTGTTTTTCATCCTCACGGTTGCGGCGGCCGAGTCGGCCATCGGCCTGGCCATCCTGGTCCAGCTGTTCCGCAACAAGTCGAACATCAATGTGGATGAGCTCAACACGCTCAAGGGCTGAACAACAAGATGAGCCAAACCCTTTCCGCCAACACCCTGCTGACGATCGCGCTGGCGCCGCTGGTCGGCGCTGTCGTCACCGGTGTCTTCGGCACCGCACTGGGCGGCAACCGCTTCGGACGCACTGTGAGCCACAGCCTCACCATCGGTGGCGTGCTGCTGGCCTTCATCCTGTCGGCCCAGACGCTGTGGAGCGTGGCCATGGACGGCGCCCGCTTCAACGAGACCCTCTACACCTGGATGGTGGTCGGCGGCCTCAAGATGGAGATCGGCTTCCTGGTCGACGGCCTCACCGCGATGATGATGGTGGTGGTGACCTTCGTCTCGCTGATGGTCCATATCTACACCATCGGCTACATGCACGAGGACGAAGGCTACAACCGCTTCTTCGCCTACATCTCGCTGTTCACCTTCTCCATGCTGATGCTCGTCATGAGCAACAACATGCTGCAGCTGTTCTTCGGCTGGGAGGCGGTGGGCCTGGTGTCCTACCTGCTGATCGGTTTCTGGTTCAACCGGCCCACGGCCATCTTCGCCAACATGAAGGCCTTCCTGGTCAACCGTGTCGGCGACTTCGGTTTCATCCTGGGCATCGGCCTGATCGTGGCCTATGCCGGCTCGCTGAACTACACCGAGGTCTTTGCCAAGGCCCCCGAGCTGGCGAAGCTCGGCTTCCCGGGCACCGACTGGATGCTGGTGACCGTGATCTGCATCTGCCTGTTCATCGGCGCCATGGGCAAGTCGGCCCAGTTCCCGCTGCATGTGTGGCTGCCCGATTCCATGGAAGGCCCCACGCCCATCTCCGCGCTGATCCACGCAGCCACCATGGTCACTGCCGGCATCTTCATGGTGGCGCGCATGTCGCCGCTGTTCGAGCTGAGCGACACGGCCCTGAACTTCGTGCTGGTGATCGGCGCCATCACGGCGCTGTTCATGGGTTTCCTGGGCATCATCCAGAACGACATCAAGCGCGTCGTGGCCTACTCCACGCTGTCGCAGCTGGGGTACATGACCGTCGCGCTGGGTGCCTCTGCCTACTCGGTGGCCGTGTTCCACCTGATGACGCATGCATTCTTCAAGGCCCTGCTGTTCCTGGCCGCCGGCTCGGTCATCATGGGCGTGCACCACAACCAGGACATCCGCTGGATGGGCGGCCTGCGCAAGTACATGCCGATCACCTGGATCACCGCGCTGCTCGGTTCGCTGGCCCTGATCGGCACACCGTTCTTCGCCGGCTTCTACTCCAAGGACAGCATCATCGAGGCGGTGCACTTCAGCAATCTGCCCGGCTCCGGCTTTGCCTACTTCGCGGTGCTTGCGGGCGTGTTCGTCACGGCCTTCTACTCGTTCCGCATGTACTTCCTGGTGTTCCACGGCAAGGAGCGCTTCGACCAGAACCCCGACGCCCACCACGATGACCACCACGGCCACCATGGCGGGCACCACACCCCGCACGAGTCGCCCTGGGTCGTGACGCTGCCGCTGGTGCTGCTGGCCATTCCGTCGGTGGTGATCGGCTTCCTGACCATACAGCCCATGCTGTTCGGCGACTTCTTCAAGGACGCCATCTTCGTCAATGCGGCGGCGCATCCGGCCATGCAGGAATTCGCCAAGATCTTCCACGGCCCTGTGGGCATGGTGCAGCATGCGCTCGGCACCCCGCCGCTGTGGCTGGCGATTGCCGGCGTGGCCTGCGCCTATTACATGTACATGGTCAATCCGGCGCTGCCGGCGGCGATCAAGGCACGGGTGCAGCCGCTCTACACGCTTCTCGAGAACAAGTACTACCTGGACTGGTTCAACGAGAACGTGCTTGCCCGTGGTGCACGGGCCCTGGGCACCGGCCTGTGGAAGGGTGGGGATCAGACCCTGATCGACGGCGCCCTGGTCAACGGCTCCTGGAAACTGGTGGGTCTGGTGTCGGCGATCGTGCGCCACTTCCAGTCCGGCTACCTGTACCACTACGCGCTGACGATGATTCTGGGTGTGTTTGTCTTGATGACGTATTTCGTCTGGCGCTAGGAGAACAAGAAAAATGGGATTGCTGAGCCTGGCTATCTGGATGCCGATTGCCTTCGGCGTCATCCTGCTGGCCCTGGGACGTGACGAGCATGCGGGAGTCGTGCGCTGGCTGGCGCTGGTCGGCGCGCTGGCATCGTTCCTGGTCACGCTGCCGCTGTACAGCGGGTTTCAGCTGAACACGGCCGCGATGCAGTTTGTCGAGCGCGAGCCCTGGATCGGCCGCTTCAATGTGTTCTACCACGTCGGCCTGGATGGCATTTCGCTGTGGCTGGTGCTGCTCACCGCCTTCATCAACCTGGTGGTGGTGATCGCCGGGTGGGAGGTGATCACCCGCAAGGTGAACCAGTACATGGGCGCCTTCATGATCCTCAGCGGCTTGATGATCGGCGTGTTCAGCGCTCTTGACGGCCTGCTGTTCTACGTGTTCTTCGAGGCCACGCTGATTCCGATGTACCTGATCATCGGCATCTGGGGCGGCCCGAACAAGATCTACGCCGCCTTCAAGTTCTTCCTCTACACGCTGCTGGGTTCGCTGCTGATGCTGGTGGCGCTGATCTTCCTCTATACCAAGTCGGGTGGCAGCTTCGACCTCGCCACCTGGCACAAGCTGCCCCTGGGCGGCACCACGCAGACACTCCTGTTCTTCGCCTTCCTGGCGGCCTTCGCCGTCAAGGTACCGATGTGGCCGGTGCATACCTGGCTGCCCGATGTGCACGTCGAGGCGCCCACCGGCGGCTCGGCCGTGCTGGCGGCGATCATGCTCAAGCTGGGCGCCTATGGTTTCCTGCGCTTCTCGCTGCCGATCGCGCCGGACGCTTCGCGCGAATGGGCCTGGCTGATGATCGCCCTGTCGCTGGTGGCGGTGATCTACGTCGGCCTTGTGGCCATGGTCCAGAAGGACATGAAGAAGCTGGTGGCCTACTCGTCGGTGGCGCACATGGGCTTTGTCACGCTGGGGTTCTTCGTCTTCAGCGATCTGGGGGTGTCGGGCGGCATCGTGCAGATGATCGCCCATGGTTTTGTCTCGGCGGCCATGTTCCTGTGCATCGGCGTGTTGTACGACCGGGTGCACTCGCGTGAGATCGCCAGCTACGGCGGCGTGGTCAACACCATGCCCCGGTTCACCGCCTTCGCACTGCTGTTCGCCATGGCCAACTGCGGGCTGCCGGCCACCGCCGGTTTCGTCGGCGAGTGGATGGTCATCCTGGCGGCCGTCAAGGCCAACTTCTGGCTGGGCCTGGGGGCCGCGACGGCCCTCATCTTCGGCGCAGCCTACACCTTGTGGATGTTCAAGCGTGTCTACCTGGGCGCGGTGGCCAACGACGACGTCAAGGGCCTGTCGGACATCAATGCGCGCGAATTCCTGACGCTGACCCTGCTGGCAATCCCCGTGCTGTACATGGGCGTGTATCCCAAGCCGTTCACCGATGTCATGAACAGCTCTGTGGCCGAGCTGCTCAAGCATGTGGCGCTTACCAAGTTGAATTGAGAGACACGATCAATGATTGACCAATACAGTTGGATCACGGTCTACCCCGAGATCATCCTGCTGGCGCTGGCCTGCCTGATCTTGCTGGTGGATCTGGGCGTCAAGACGGCCGGGCGCTCCACCACGTACTGGATGACGCTGGCCACACTCGCCCTGGTGGCGGGCATCCAGGCGGAATATGCGCTGAGCGGCCTGAACCAGTATGGTTTCAGCAAACTCATCGTCAGCGACCAGATGGGCAACTGGCTCAAGTGTTTTGCCGCCCTGGCGGTGCTGGTCACGCTGGTCTACAGCAGACAGTATGCCGGCGAGCGCGACATGCTGCGCGGTGGCGAATTGTTCACGCTGTCGCTGTTCGGCCTGCTGGGCATCTTCCTGATGATCGGCGGCAACAACTTCCTCGTGATCTACATGGGCCTGGAACTGCTGACGCTGTCCAGTTATGCCCTCGTGGCACTGCGACGCGACAGCCTGGTCGCCACCGAAGCCGCCATGAAATACTTCGTGCTGGGCGCCATGGCCTCGGGGTTCCTGCTCTACGGCATGTCGATGCTGTACGGCGCCACCGGCACGCTCGATGTCAATGAAGTGGCCCAGGTGATCGCCTCGGGCCGCATCCAGCACCAGGTGCTGGTGTTCGGCCTGGTGTTCGTCGTCGCCGGCCTGGCGTTCAAGCTGGGCGTGGTGCCCTTTCACATGTGGATCCCCGACGTCTACCAGGGCGCGCCGACCGCCGTCACGCTGCTGATCGGTGCTGCGCCCAAGCTGGCGGCTTTTGCGATCGTGATCCGGCTGCTGGTCGAAGGCATGCTTCCGCTGGCGCTGGACTGGCAGCAGATGCTCATGCTGCTGTCGATCGCCTCGCTGCTGGTGGGCAACCTGGCCGCCATCGCCCAGACCAACCTCAAGCGCATGCTGGCCTTCTCGACCATCTCGCAGATGGGTTTCGTGCTGCTCGGGCTGATGTCGGGCGTGATCAATGGCAATTCCATGTCCTCGGCGGACGCCTATGGCTCGTCGATGTTCTACATCCTTACCTACGTGCTGACGACACTGGCCACCTTCGGCGTGATCCTGCTGCTGTCGCGCAAGGGTTTCGAGAGCGAAGAGATCAGCGACTTCGCCGGCCTCAACCAGCGCAGCCCGATGTATGCAGCCGTCATGGCCGTATGCCTGTTCTCGCTGGCCGGCATTCCACCCATGGTGGGCTTCTATGCCAAGCTCTCGGTGCTGCAGGCCCTGGTGTCCTCGGGCGAGGCCATGCACATCGGACTGGCCGTGTTCGCCGTGATGATGTCCCTGGTCGGCGCGTTCTACTACCTACGGGTGGTGAAGGTCATGTACTTCGACGCCCCGGTGCAGACCGAGGCGCTGCAGGCTGGCAATGATGTGCGGGTCGTGTTGTCGATCAATGGCGCCCTGGTGCTGGTGCTCGGCTTGTTCCCTGGCGGGCTCATGGCGCTGTGCGCGCGTGCCGTGTCCAGCATGATGGCCGGCTGAGCGCCGCCATCGCGTTCGTCCCGACACTGCCGACCCCATGCCGCCGGACGACGCCCACCTGGTCGAACACCTGGAATCCCGCCAGGAGATCCTCCAGGGCAACTTCCTGCACGCGCGCCGTGACACGGTGCTTCTGCCCAGTGGCCGGCTGGCCACCCGGGAATATGTCGTGCACCCCGGTGCGGTGATGGTCATCCCCTTGCTGCAGTGCGCGCCTGGCGAGCCCTGGCGCGTGGTCATGGAGCGGCAGTTCCGCTACCCGGTGGGGCAGGTGATCACCGAGTTTCCGGCCGGCAAGCTCGATCCTGGCGAAGACCTCTGGCTGTGCGCGCAGCGCGAGCTGCGCGAGGAAACCGGTTACCGCGCCGCCGAGTGGGCCCACGCCGGGCTGATGCACCCGCTGGTCGCCTATTCCACCGAGTTCATCGATGTCTGGTTTGCCCGCGGCCTGAGCCCGGGCGAGCGTTCCCTGGACGAAGGCGAATTTCTTGATGTGATCACGGCTGGCGTCGACGAGGTCCTGCTGTGGTGCCGCGACGGCACCATCACCGACGGCAAGACCCTGGTCGGCGCCCTGTGGCTGCAGAACCTGGTGTCGGGCGCATGGTCTCTGGACTGGAAGTCTGCCCCCGCCGCGATCCCTGCCGGATAATCCCGCCGTGAAAGTCCTCGACCTCCAGTGCGGCAGTGAACATGTCTTCGAGGGCTGGTTCGCCTCTGAGGACGACTTCGTCAGCCAATTGGGGCGTGGCCTGGTGGCCTGCCCGATGTGCGGCGACACCCACATCACCAAGAAGCTCAGCGCGCCGCGGCTGAACCTGGGCCCAGCCCGTGCGCCCGAGCCCCCGCCGGAGAACGCCCCACGGCAGCAGCTTGTCGCCACCACCGACGCCGATGCCGGCGCGCTGCAGGCGGCGTGGCTGGCACTCGCCCGCCGGGTGCTGGCCAACACCGAAGATGTGGGCAGCCGTTTTGCCGAAGAGGCCCGGCGCATCCACTATGGTGAAACCCCCCAGCGCGGCATCCGCGGACAAGCCTCCCAGGCCGAGACCGAATCCCTGCTCGAAGAGGGTATCGCCGTGATGCCGCTGCCGCTGCCCGACGCGCTCAAGGGTCCGTTGCAGTAAGGCTGCGAGCGCGCGCCGCTTCGTCAGCGGCGACCGCCGGCGTCAGCTCGTGAACTGCAGCGCCGCCAGCCGCGCATACACCCCGCCCTGCGCCACCAGCGTGGCATGGGTGCCCTGTTCCACCACCATGCCCTGGTCCAGCACGAGGATGCGGTCGGCCTTCTGCACGGTGGCCAGCCGGTGGGCAATCACCAATGTCGTGCGGTCGCGCATCGCCGACTCCAGCGCAGCCTGCACCATGCGCTCGCTCTCGGCGTCCAGCGCGCTGGTGGCTTCGTCGAGCAGCAGAAGGGGCGGGTTCTTCAGCATGGCCCGCGCAATCGCGATGCGCTGGCGCTGGCCGCCGCTCAGGCGCACACCCCGTTCACCCAGGAAGGTGTCGTACCCCTCGGGCAGCCTGCGGATGAATTCGTCCGCAAACGCGGCCTGCGCTGCCGCATGGACCTGCGCGTCGCTGGCTTCCGGCAGGCTGTAGCGGATGTTTTCCAGCGCGCTGGTGGAGAAGATCACCGCGTCCTGCGGCACGATGCCGATCTGCCGGCGCAGGTCCTCCAGCGCCATGCTGCGGATCGGCGTGTCGCCGAGCAGGATGCTGCCCTGCTGGGGATCGTAGAAGCGCAGCATGAGCTGGAACACCGTGCTCTTGCCGGCCCCGCTGGCGCCGACCAGCGCCACGGTCTCGCCCGGTGCGACCTGCAGGCTGAAACCCTGCAGCGCCGCCTGGGCGGGTCGCGAGGGGTAGTGGAAGGTCACCGCATCGAAGCGCAGGGCGGTGCCGGCGGTGGGTGGCGCCACGCGCACGGGATGTGCGGGCGAACGGATCGGAGAATTCGTGTCCAGCAACTCCATCAGCCGTTCGGTGGCGCCGGCGGCACGCAGCAGATCGCCATACACCTCCCCCAGCACGGCGAAGGCACTGGCCAGGATGATGACGTACACCACCGTCTGCCCGAGGTGGCCGGCCGTGATGGTGCCTGCCATCACCGCCTGCGTGCCCGCATACAGGCCCCACAGCAGCGCCGCCGAGGTGGCGATGATGATGAAGCCCACCAGCAGCGAGCGCGCCGCCGTGCGCCGGACGGCGACATTGAAGGCATTGGTGGTGGAGGTGTCGAAGCGCTGCGCCTCGCGGCCCTCGGCGGTGTAGCTCTGCACCACGGGAATGGCATTGAGCACCTCGGCCGCAATCGCGCTGGAATCTGCCACCCGGTCCTGGCTGGCGCGCGAGAGCTTGCGCACGCGTTTGCCGAACACCAGGCTCGGCACCACGATCAGCACCAGCATCACCAGCACCTGCAGCATCACATAGGGGTTGGTCCAGACCAGCATGGCCAGCGCACCGGTGCCCATCACCGCATTGCGCAGGCCCATGCTGAGCGACGAGCCGACCACGGTCTGGACCAGCGTGGTGTCCACCGTGAGGCGGCTCAGCACCTCGCCGGTCTGCGTGGTCTCGAAGAATTCGGGGCTCTGGCGCATCACGTGGGCGTACACCGCATTGCGCAGGTCGGCCGTGACCCGTTCGCCCAGCCAGCTGACCATGTAGAAGCGTGCCGCCGAGAACATGCCCAGCGCCACCGCCACTGCAAACAGCTCCATGAAGTGGGTGCGCAGCGCCATCACCTGGGCGCCGCGGTCGCTGCCCACGGCCGTCGCGCCGACCAGGCCGCCGTCGATCAGGCTGCGCAGTGCGACCGGAAACACCAGCGTGCTTGCCGCGGCCAGCAGCATGAACAGCGCCGCCAATGCGATGCGCCCGCGGTAGGGCCGCAGGAACGGCAGCAGGCCGGACAAGGAGCGGGGGGTCTGGGCTTTGGCGCGTTCGGTGCTCGGGGTGGTCATGGGGCGGCGAGGGTGCAGGGGTGTAGCCTAACAGGAGTGGGCTGGCAGCCGGACCGGGCCGGTATGCTGTATCTTTCGGGAATGAAAAACAAAGCCCTGCGCAAACTCTGGCCCTGCCTGCTCTCGGCGGTTGCCCTGCTCGCTACCCCTCCTGCTGCCGCCCAGGCCCGCGAAGAGGTGCCCTTCATCACCTCGCCTGACAACGTGACCCTCGAGATGTTGCGTATCGCCGATGTCGGTCCGCGGGACCATGTCATCGACCTGGGTTCCGGGGACGGGCGCATCGTCATCCTGGCCGCCAGGCGCTTCGGTGCCACCGGTCTGGGGGTGGAGATTGTTCCCGATCTGGTGAAGCAGAGCATCCGCAGCGCGCAGGATGCCGGCGTGGCCGACAAGGTCACCTTCCGGGAGCAGGACCTTTTCAAGACCGATCTGTCACAGGCCACCGTGATCACCATGTACCTGCTGCAGGAGGTCAACATGGAGCTGCGCCCGCGCGTGCTGCAGCTCAAGCCTGGCACCCGCATCGTCTCGCACGACTGGGACATGGGCGACTGGCAAGCCGACCAGACTGTCGTGGTTCCGGTCCCCGACAAGAAGGTGGGGCTCGAGAAGTTCAGCCGTGTGCACTTGTGGGTGGTGCCGGCGCGGGTCGAGGGCCTGTGGTGCGGCACCGGTGGCGCGCGGGGTGCGCAGTTGCGGGTGGCGCAGCGTCACCAGATGTTTGCGGCCAACCTGACATCGGGCCCGGTCAGCCGGGCCTTGGCAGGCATGATCCAGGGGCCCGAGATGCGCAGTGCCGACGGTGCGCGGATGGCCCTGGATGCCTCAGACCAGTTGCGCGTGACAGTGGCCGCCGCTGCGGGACCCGCCGCCGGTACCACATTCACGCGCGCAAGTGGCGCGTCGTGCGCCAGTTGATCGGCCGGGCTGCCAGGGTCAGGTCGCAGGCCGTCGAACGCAAAGCCGAAGACGGTTCCATGGACCAGCGCCGCGTGGCGGTCGTAGTAGGACGCAAGGGATGGATGCGACGCGCCGGCCTGGGCAGGGCCGGGGCTCAGTGACAGCGTGGGATCGAGAACAAGGGCCGAGACAAGGATGGAGCGCCGGCGCATCGAGGTGGATGGTGGAAGGCAATCCTTGCAGCTGCCGCGGCTGCTCAGGGGCGGGCCTTGTCCAGCCGCCGCGTCTCCCCGATCTTCATCACGTCGAACTGCGATGGTGTCAGGCCCAGGTCCTGGCGACGCTGGGCCAGCATGCGTGGCGGCTCGTCCAGCGGCTCGTCGGTGAGTGCCTCGAAGGTGCCCCAATGCATGCCGATGGCCCGTTCGGCCCGCAGGTCAGCCCGGATCTGCACGGCCTCTGGCACATTCACGTGCATGATCTTCATGAACCAGCGCGGCGCATAGGCGCCGATCGGGATGAAGGCCATGTCGAAGGGCCCCAGTCGTTCGCCGATGTCGCGGAAGTCCTGCGAATAGCCGGTGTCGCCGGTGTGGATCAGGCGCAGGCCTTCGCCCGCGACGACCCAGCCGCCCCACAGCGTCTGGTTGGTGTCGTCCAGGCGGCGCCGACTCCAGTGCTGGACCGGCACGAAGGTGATGCGCAGCGTGTCCTCGGTCGTGTCCTGCCACCAGTCGTATTCGTCCACCCGCGTGATGCCCAGCGTCGCGAACCAGGCCTTGAGCCCCTTGGGCACCAGGAAGCGCGGGCTGCCCTGCGGCATGGCGGCCAGCTGCCGCACGGTGTCGGCATCCAGGTGGTCATAGTGGTTGTGCGACACCATGACCAGGTCGATCCGGGGCAGGTCGGCAATCGCGATCGGCAGCGGCACGATGCGTTTGGGGCCGGCAAAGCTGAAGGGCGAGGCCCTGGGCGAGAACACCGGGTCGAACAGCATGTTCTTGCCCGCCAGGCGCACCAGCATGCTGGCATGGCCGATCCAGGTCACGGACGGGTTGGTGTCTGCCGAGCGCAGAACTGCCGGGTCGGTGGCCTGTGCGGGAATGTTCCAGCCACCCGGCGGAGCCTGCGGCACGCCATTGCGCAGCCTCTCCCACTGCCAGGCCCAGAAGCTGGCCTTGTCATCGTGCGGGTAGTTGTTGCGGAATCCGTCCGGGCCGTGGTGAGCGGGCTGGGCCGCGACCAGACCGGTGATGCCGGCCAGCAAGAAAGCGGCGATGGCGCGCCAGGTGCCCATGCGATGCGGTCCCTGGGATGTCAGGACAGTTCGGTCTGCCGCTCGATGATGCGCGAGACGATGCCGTAGCCCACGGCCTCCTCGGCGCTCATCCAGAAGTCGCGCTCCATGTCGGCCAGCACCGACTCGTAGGTCTTGCCGGTCTGCGTGGCGACGGCGCGCGCGATGCGTTCGCGGGTCTTCAGGATCTCCTTGGCCTGGATGGCGATGTCCGAGGCCTGGCCGCCGGCGCCGCCCGCGGGCTGGTGGATCATGAAGCGGGTGTTGGGCAGGCAGACCCGTCGCTCCTTGGGCGGCGACAGGAAGATATGCACCCCGGCACTGGCCACCCAGCCGGTGCCCACCGTGGTGACCGGTGCACGCACGAAACGGATCATGTCGTGGATGGCATCCCCCGACTCCACATGGCCGCCGGGCGACGAGATCAGCATGGTGATCGGTGCATCCGAGGCTTCGGACAAGGCCAGCAGGCGACGGCAGGTGGCATGCGCCAGCTTGTCGTCGATGTCCCCGAAGACGAGCACGAAACGCGACTGGAAGGACAGCTGCTCCTCCAGGCGGTCGCCCTTGTCGGGCCTGGCGACGGGTTCGTTGTCGGTGTCCTTGGTGGCGGCGAGGGTGGTGTGCATGGGTGTTTCTTGCTGACGGGCTTCGGGACGCCGATTATTGCGGAGCGGCAAAGACCCCGGCCGCACTACAGCACCAGCGGCCGTGCATACCCCGTCATTTCCAGATACCCGCGCCCGACCGGCCGCTGGTTGCCGTCCGTAAGGTCGCACAGCCCTTCCCAGTACACCGCGCCGGTGGAGTTGCGGCTGTCGAGCTCCTGGTTGTCCAGCAAGGCCCGCACCCCATAGGTGCCCGGCGGCGTGCGCACGGTCCATTCCACCGGGTAGGTGGCCTGGGTCAGCGGGCTCTTCCACCCCCGCACGGCCTGGAAGGCGGCCTCGCCGCGGCTGAAGATGGCGGGCTTGCCGCCATTCCTGCGCGGGTGGCGGAACGAACCACCGTCCCACAGGGTCTGGCCGCCCTTGTCACGGATGCGAAACGCCGTGAGGCTGCTGCCATCGAACAGGTTCATGCCCAGCCAGTCCCAGCCCACCGCTGCCGGGTCGAGCAGGCTGTTGCTCCATTCATGGTCCAGCCAGGCGGCGCCCCGGGCCGGCGCAAACTCCGGGCTGGCCGTGCGGGCGCCGTCGCCGGAGACCGGGTAACGCGTGCCCTGCACGGTGATCGCGCCGTCGAAGGCCAGTTGGGGCAGGCTGTAGTAGGCGCTGTACTGCTGTACCTGCGGCCCCTTGCGCGACAGGCCACGGTCGCCCTGCAGCAGCACCTCCTGCGTCGGGGTGAATGCGAGGTCCAGCGCAAAGTCGTCGCCCGCGATCCGCGCCTGGTAGCTGCCGCTGCTGCCGCGCACCAGTGACCAGTCGCGCAGGCGCAGCGCGGTGTCGGTCTCGCTGGCGCTGGCCACCTCGAAGCCGGCGCGCGCGATGCGCTGGTCGTGCCAGAACCGGCGCGCCTGCACCTCGGTGACTGCCGCATGCGCAAACAGCAGGTGCCGCGCCGCAAACCGGGACTGCATCTGCTGCGTGACGTCCACCCGGGTGCGGAAGAACGTGATCTGGAACCCGAAGTCACGCGCCTGCGCGCCGCTGCCGGTGCGCGCATGGCCGGTGATGTACCACCATTCGATGTGGTGGTCGGGGTGGCTGCCGTAGTCCCGCGGGAAGGCCAAGTTCAGCGCCCTTGGGCCACCCGCATCGGCCGTGCCGGCTGCCATTGCCTCGTGGCTCAGCAGCTTGCCGCCCATCGCCGACAGCAACAGGCGGCGCCGGGACAGGACACGGGGGTTGGCAGCGGACGGGTCGGACGGGCGCATCGCCGCATTGTGGCCCCACCGAGCCGGATGCGGAGCCAGCGGCCTACACAGGCATGGTGTAGTTCAGGGTCATGCGTCCGCCGTCCACGGTGACGATCTCGCCGGTGACGTAACTGGCGGCGTCGCTGGCCAGCCAGGCCACCACGTCCGCCACCTCCGCAGGCTCGCCCAGGCGCTTCATGGGCGTGCGGCTCAGGATGCGCGCGCGGGCATCCTCGCTGGTCAGCACCGCCTTTGCGGCCAGCTCGGTGGCAATGGTGCCGGGCGCCACCGCGTTCACGCGCACCCCCTTGTCGGCCAGCGCCAGCGCCATCACCCGCGTGAGCTGGTTGATTCCGCCCTTGCTGACGTTGTAGCTTGCGATCGTGGGGATCGCCAGCGTGCCGTTGACCGAGCTCATGTTGACGATGGCGCCGCGTCCGGCCGCAGCCATGGCGCGGGCGACCGCCTGCCCGACCAGGAAGGAGCCCTTGAGATTGACGCGCAGCACGGCGTCGAAGTCGGCCTCGCTCACGTCCAGGAAGTCGGCGGCCTTGAATATGCCGGCGTTGTTGACCAGCACGTCGATGCGACCGTGGGCTTCCAGCACGGCGGCCACCAGCGCATCCACCTGGGCCTTGTCGCCGACATCGCAGTGCCGGTAGCTGCCGCCCAGCGCCTCGGCCAGCACCTGGCCGCGGACGTCGTCCAGATCCGCCAGTACCACCCGGGCGCCTTCGCGCGCGAAGCGCCGCGCGCAGGCCGCGCCGATGCCCTGGGCAGCGCCGGTGACGATGACGATGCGGCCGCCGTGGCCGAAGTGGATGGGGGGTGTCGGGGTCTGTTGCATGGGACGCATTGTCCGGCAGTCCTGCAGGTCGCGTCCACACCGGCGTGATGCGCTGCTCCCGGATGCGGCGCGACTGCGCTAAGCTCACGGGCTTCCCGACCTTTCCATCTGACAAGGCCCACCGTGGACCCACACTCCTTCACCGCTCCCACCATCGACGCCATCCGCGCCAACCGCGCGCGCCTGGGCGACCGCGTCATCACCACCCCCATCCGGCTGCTGCAGGACCACGCGCTGGACGCAGCGGTCGGCGCCACGACCCGCGTATGGCTCAAGGAGGAGCTGTTCCAGCGCACCGGCAGCTTCAAGCCGCGCGGCGCGCTGTCGGTCATGCTGGACCTGGACGCTGCGACCCTGGCGCGCGGTGTCACTGGCGTCTCGGCCGGCAACCATGCGATCTCGCTCGCGTACTGCGCGCAGGCCCTGGGCACGACGGCCAAGGTCGTCATGCCCCGCAGTGCCAATCCGTTCCGGGTGCAGGTCTGCCGCGAACTGGGTGCCGCCATCGAGCTGGTGGACAACGTGCACCAGGCCTTCGCCCGCGTGAAGGAGATCGAGGCTGCCGAAGGCCGCCATTTCGTCCACCCCTACGAAGGCCCCAAGACCGCGCTGGGCACTGCCGGCGTTGGCCTGGAGTTCATCGACCAGACCCGCGCCGCCGGCGCGCAACTCGATGCCGTGATCGTGGCCACCGGTGGCGGCGGCCTGTCGGCGGGCATCGCCTGTGCCGTCAAGCAGATGAGTCCCTCGACCGCTGTCTATGTGGTTGAACCCACCGGCGCCGACAGCCTGAGCCGCAGCATGCGGGCCGGTTCGCCGCAGTCCATCGATGCGGTGCGCACGATCGCCGATTCGCTGGGCGCGCCGCGCTGCGAGCCCTATTCCTTCGCGCTCAACCAGCGTTATGTGGACGAGGTGGTGCTGGTCAACGACGAGCAGATGCGCGAGGCGATGCGCCTGACCTTCCGGGTCGCCAAGCTGGTGGTCGAGCCCGCAGGGGCGGCCGCACTGGCGGCACTGATGTTCCCGCTGCGCGCGCGGCTGGAAGGCAGGGCTGTCGGCCTGGTGGTCTGCGGCGCCAACATCGACCCGCAGACCTACGCGGCGCAGTTGCTGCCCGACGCCTGACGCTGCGGCGCGAATCGCGCCACGAACCACCACTGCAGCAGTGTTCGCCCAGGACCGCCGCCGACGCGGCCATCAGCCACGCAGGTCGCGGGTCACCGCCTGGTGGCGCAGGTGCTTGGCAAAGGCATGCCGCGCGCGCAGTCGCGGGTCGGTGACGACCTCCCCGAGGGTTTCGCCGAGCACCATCACCACGCCCAGCAGGGGCAGCACCATCATCAGCCCGGCCACGCCCGCCACGGCACCGCCCACGAAGATCATCACCACCGTCAGCAGCGGATGCAGCTTGAGGCTGCGGCCGATCGTCAAGGGCATGAAGACGAAGTCGTCGAGCAGGCGCACCAGGATGAAAAGACCGATCGCGCCATAGGCCGCGCTGGCGTCGCCTGGAAAGTCGGTCGCAGCGACCATCACGACCAGCACGCAGCCAAGGATGGAGCCGATGTAGGGCACCCAGGCCAGCACTGCCGTGACCAGACCCAGCACCAGCGGCGCGGACACGCCCAGTGCCCACAGGCCCGCCGCCAGGCAGATGGTGTCGAGGACCGTGAGCTTGATGAGACCCTGGAAATACAGCCGCGCCGTGTGGTCGACCTTGTCCAGCAGGAACAGCGTGCGCTCGAAGAACGCGTTGGGCACTGCGCGGCTCAGGAACTTCTTGAAACGCCAGCCGTCGCGCAGAAAGAAGAACGCCAGGAATGGCGCCAGCATCAGCGAGGGCAGCCAGACGGCGGCGCTGAGCGCGATGTCCGCCAGGTAGGTGCTGACCAGCTTGTCACCCAGGCCGCTGATCTGCTCGGACAGCTGGCTGCTGAGCCGCGCCTTGGCCGCGAATGCGAAGTTGCGTTCCAGCCAGGCCAGCGTGTCGGCCACGAAGCGCAGGCCCCCTTCGATGTAGCGCGTGCCGGAGTCCTGCCAGGATGCGAGGTGGCTGCCCACCCACGGGAAGGTGAGGAAGGCCAGGAGCCCCGCGAGCGCGAACACCGCGCCGCTGACCGTCGCGGATGCGCTGTCGCGCGTCATGCCGCCGAGCACCAGCCGCTGCTGCAGCGGGAACAGCAGGTAGTAGATGATCAGCCCGAACAGGAAGGGCACCACCAGCCACAGGATCTTCTGGAACAGGAACAGCAGCAGACAGGTGCCCGCCAGGATCAGGCACCAGGCCAGCGGACCGGAGTGGTAGCGCTCGGGTTTCATAGCGGGCGTGCGTCGCCGCGCGCCGACACGCGCAGCCGGGCACCGAGATGGCGGGCCAGCTGCATCGCGATCTTGGAGGCGATCAGGCTGTGGGACTGCATCAGGCCCAGGAAGTCGCCGCGAAACAGCACCAGCAGCGTGCAGTCGTCGGCGGCCCGGGCCTGGGCCGAGCGCGGCGCGTCATCGAGCAGCGCCAGCTCGCCGAAGAACTGTCCGGCCCCCAGCGTGGCGATCGGCTGGTCGGTCTGGCCCTGCCGGCAGATCAGCACCTGGCCTTCGAGCACCAGGTAGAAGGCCTCGCCCTGTTCACCTTCGTCGAAGATGACTTCATCCTTCAGGTAGTTGCGTTCATGCATGAAGCCATCGACCACCCGGACCTCGCGCCGGCTGAGCTCGGTGAAGAGCCCCATCTTGTGGAGTTCGCGCAGGCGCATGGGCAGCGCACGGTTTTTGAAGAGCTTGAGCATGGTGTGTCCAGGTGCCCGCATGGCGTCGGCAGGCTTTGCGTCTGTCCGTGGATTGTGCCTGCGAAGTGCCGCGCGCCGTGGCATGCGGGCGCGGTTTTATACTGGATGCATGCACAGCGCTTTGCCAGCCGATCCGCCCGCCAGCGATGCCCCCGCCGGGCCGTTGCCGCGCCTCGGGCGGATGCATGCCCGGCGGCTGCGCGACACCTACCGCTCGGCGGGCTGGCCGTGTCAGGACACCATCGAGATCGAACTGCTCGCCGCCGGGCTGCTCGAGCGCCTGACCACGCCCGGGGGCCACGAGAAGCTGAGGCTCACCGATGCCGGCATCGGCTGGCTGGCGCACGCCCTGCAACAGAACCGCGCGGCGCGCACAGCCCATGAGGCCCTGGTGCAGCAGGTGGCGCAATCCCTGCAGCGCGCGGGGCGGCTGGTCTGGACCGGCCTGAGCCTGCGGGCACGCCTGCCCGGCGCGCCAGACGATCCCCCCCGATGGAAGGTCTGCATGCCCGATGTGTTCTCGGTCCGGCATACCACGGTGGCCGCCTACCTGCAGCCGGTGGTCCACGAGATCAAGGTCAGCCGTGCCGATCTGCTGGGCGACCTGAAACTTCCCGACAAGCGCGACAGCTACCTCGGTATCGGCGGGCAATGCTGGTATGTGCTGGGCTGCGATCGCAAGGGCCGGCCGATCGGCCAGGCCGACGAGGTTCCGTTGTCCTGCGGCGTCCTGCAGGCCACGCCGGGTGGTGCTCTGGAGGTCCTTCGCCATGCACCGCAGCGTGCGGTGCCCGACCTCCCGTTCGGTTTGTGGATGGCGCTGGCCCGTGCCACGCCGCTGCCATCGGTAGCAGGCGGGCCCTGGGACGACCCCGACCAGGCCCTGCTGGTCGAACAGGGTGCGGCATGAGCACCGCAGTCCGCAGGGCGGAGGTACACCAGTGAGCTTGGGTCTGGATGTGGTGTCCGAGCCCCTGGAGGGCAGCGCTCCGGATGCTGTCTACACGGTCTCGGTACGCAACCTGTGCGAGTTTGCCGCCAAGTCCGGTGATCTGGATCTGCGCTTTACCCCCTCGCCCACGGCCCAGCAGGGGCGCGAGGGGCACGCGCTGGTCGCGTCGCGCCGCGGCCCCGACCACGAGGCCGAGGTCAGCCTGTCGGGCGAGTACCTCGGCCTGCGCGTGCGCGGACGCGCCGATGGCTTCGATGCGGCCAGCAATACTCTCGAAGAGGTCAAGACATTCCGCGGGTCCCTCGCGGCGATGGCCGCCAACCACCAGGCCCTGCATTGGGCGCAGTTGCGCGTGTACGGCTGGTTGATGTGCCAGAGCCGCGGCCTGGCCCGCATCACGCTGAGCCTGGTGTACCTGGATGTGGTGACGCAGGTGGAGCATCCGCTCATCGAGGAGGCCACAGCGCCCGAACTGGAGGCGTTTTTCCAGGCGCTGTGCCAGCGTTTCCTGGCCTGGTCCCGCAGCGAGGCACTGCACCGCGCGCGGCGTGATGCCGCGCTGGCCGGCCTGGCGTTTCCGCAGGACGGTTTCCGCCCCGGACAGCACACGCTGGCTGCGGGCGTCTACCGGGCCTGCATGCAGTCGCGCCCGCTGCTGGTACAGGCCCCCACGGGTATCGGCAAGACGATCGGCACCCTCTACCCGGCCTTGCGCGCCATGCCGGGGCATGGCGGCGACAAGCTGTTCTTCCTGACGGCCAAGACACCCGGGCGCGCCGTGGCCCTGGAGGCGCTCGCCTCGATCTGCCGCGTGCCGGGCCCGGCGCCGGTCTTCCCTTTGCGGGTGGTCGAACTGGTGGCGCGCGACAAGGCCTGCGAGTACCGGGACAAGGCCTGCCATGGCCAGTCCTGCCCGTTGGCGGCGGGCTTCTACGACCGCCTGGCCGGCGCGCGGCGGGCCGCTGCCCAGGCGGCATGGCTGGACGCCGCCGCACTGCGCCGGATTGCGCTGGCGCATGCGGTCTGCCCCTACTACCTGGGCCAGGAGATGGTGCGCTGGAGCGATGTGGTGGTGGGCGACTACAACTACTACTTCGACCGCAGCGCGATGCTGCATGCGCTGGCGCAGGACGGCGACTGGCGCGTCACGGTGCTCGTCGACGAGGCCCACAACCTCTACAGCCGTGCCTGCAGCATGTACAGCGCGGACCTGACCCATGCGGAAACCCTGGCCGTGCGGGCGCATGTGCCCGCGCGGGTCCGCGGCCGCCTCGAGGAACTGCTGAACCAGTGGCAGCTGCTGGCCGAGGGTGAACCGGCTGGAGCGCCCGACACCGACTGGCGCCTGCTGGAGCGTCTGCCCGAAGCCTGGCTGCGCGCCGTGCAGAAATTCAACAGCGGTGTGGGCGAGCATCTGCAGGACCATCCGGCCGAGGCGCCCGCAGCCTGGTTGCCGCTCTACTTCCGGACGCTCGGTTTTGCGGCAATGGCCGACAGCTTCGGCGAACATTCCCTGTGCGAGTGGGATGGCCTCGATGCCGTGCCCGGGCGCCTGGTGCTGCGCAATGTCGAGCCGGCCCCCTTCATTGCGCCGCGCATGAAGGCTGCCGGTGCGATCGTGCTGTTCTCCGCAACCCTGCACCCGCCAGCCTTCTGCTGCGATCTGCTCGGCCTGCCGGAAGACACCATCGCGATGGACATACCGTGCCCGTTCCGGCCCGAGCAGCTGGCGGTGCGCATCGTGCCGATCTCCACCCGCCGCGACGACCGGGCGGCCTCGCTGGATGCCCTGGTGGGCGTGCTGGGCGAGCAGTTCGCGCGCCAGAGGGGCAACTACCTGGCCTACTTCAGCAGCTTCGACTACCTGGAGCTGGCGCTGGCTGCGTTTTGTCAGCGCTTCCCCGAGGTCCCGGTGTGGTCGCAGCAGCGCCAGATGGCCGAAGCCCAGCGCCAGGCCTTCCTGCGCCATTTCGATGCCGACGGGCAGGGCATCGGCTTTGCCGTGCTCGGTGGCGCCTTCGGTGAAGGCGTGGACCTGCCCGGCCGGCGCCTGATCGGTGCATTCATCGCCACCCTCGGGCTGCCGCAGTTCGATGCGGTCAATGCCGCCATCTGCGCGCGCCTGGAGGCACGGTTCGGCCGTGGCCACGACTACACCTACGTGTTCCCGGGCATCCAGAAGGTGGTGCAGGCCGCCGGCCGGGTGATCCGCACCGACTCGGACACCGGCTGTGTCATCCTGCTCGACGACCGCTACCGCGAGCGCCGCTACCGCCGCCTGCTGCCCGGGTGGTGGGGGCTCGGCGGCGCCGACGCGGGCATTCCGGAGGCGTTCATGCGCACCACGGCGCAGCGGCGACACCTAGAATCCCCCCCAACATGACCGACACTTCCACCCGCGCCTCGCCGCCTGCCGCTGCGAAGCGCGCTCCCCGCCCCGATGTCCAGCCGGTGCTCGAACGCCTGGCGGCTCTCCACCCGGCCCTTTTCGGCGCGGTGTTCCTGCCGCTCAAGCGTGGCATCTTCCAGGACCTGCTGGCCGCCCACCCGGACATCTTCGAGCGCGAGGCGCTCAAGGCTGCGCTGTCGGTGCACACCCGGTCCACCCGGTACCTGAGCGCGGTGGCCGGCGGGCAGCAGCGCCATGACCTGCAGGGCCAGCCGGTGGAGGCGATGGCCCCGGAGCATGTCCACCATGCGCTGCTGGAGGTGTTCCGCCGGCGCCAGATCCGCACCCAGGAGGACCTGCGCCCCAAGTTGCGCGGCCGCCTGTTGCAGGCCTTCGAGGCCTCCGGCCTGTCCCGCGAGGCCTACACCGAGCTGGTGCGCAGCAAGGACGAGGCCGCCAACCAGCTGCTCGACGAAGCCCTGGCGCAATCGTCCGAGCGTGCCGCCCGGGCCGAAGCCCTGCTGCGGGCCTTCGAGGCGAGCGGGCAGACCGTGGAAGCCTTCGCCGACATGTATGGTCTGGAGCCGCAAACCGCCATCCGCACGCTGGCCCAGGCGCGCAAGGCCCGGCAGCCGGCCGGCACGGTCGCCTGAGCACGATGCAGCTGCAGGTCCGGGGCCTGTCATGCCGGCTCGCCGGCCTGACCCTGTTCGACCGCTGGTCCTGCGGGGTGGCGCCCGGCATCACCCTGGTGCAGGGCGGGGAGGGTCGGGGCAAGTCGACCCTGCTGCGCCTGCTCGCCGGGCAGCAGGCTGCCGATGCCGGCGTGCTGCAGATCGGCGCCGTGCGGCTCGACACGGATCCCGAGGCCTACCGTGCACAGGTCTACCTCGCCGATCTGCGTACCGACGTATTCGACCAGATCACGCCGCTGGCCTATCTCGCGACGCTGCAGGCTCGCCACCCCGGTTTCGATCCGTCGCAGGTGGCCGCCCTGATGGAGGGGCTGTCGCTGTCCGAACACCAGCACAAGCCGATGTACATGTTGTCGACGGGTTCGCGGCGCAAGGTCTGGTTCGCGGCGGCAGTGGCCTGCGGCGCACCCCTGACTTTGGTGGACGAACCGTTTGCCGCGCTCGACAAGCGTTCGGCCGCCTTCGTGTGCGAGGTGCTGCGCGCAGCAGGGCAGCTCCGGGATCGCGTCTGGATCCTGGCCGACCATGAAGCTCCCGAGGGCGTGCCGCTGGTCGGCACCATCGACCTCGGCTGACAACCCGGATGCTGCCGACGCGCAGCCGGCGTGCCCGCGCCGGTCAGGCGCCCAGCGCGCGCCAGCCGGCGACAAAACCTGTGGCGTCCCTGGAGACTTCCCCGGCCGACTTGCCCGGTTTGTAGAGCGCCGAGCCGATTCCGAATCCTGCCGCACCTGCCGCATGCCAGGGGCCCATGTTCTGCGGCGTGATGCCTCCCACGGGCATCACGCGGGTGCCGGCAGGCAGCACAGCCAGCATGGCCTTGAGCACGGCCGGTGCAGCCGCTTCGGCGGGGAAGAGCTTCAGCCCGGTGGCGCCGGCCGCGAGCGCACCAAACGCTTCGGTGGGCGTTGCGATGCCCGGCAGGCAGACCATGCCAAGCTGCTTCGCCGTGCGCACCACGTCCGCGTCAAAGTTGGGCGACACGATCAGCCGGCCGCCGGCCGCATGCACCTCGTGCACCTGGGCTGGCGTGAGCACGGTGCCCGCGCCCACGAGCGCCCCGGCATGGGCTTGTGCCAGGTGGGCGATGCTCTGCAGCGGTTGCGGCGAATTGAGCGGGACTTCCAGCAGGCAGAAGCCGGCATCTACCAGCACCTGTCCGATGGCGGGCGCCTCGGCCGGCGTGAGACCGCGCAGGATGGCGATCAGTGGCAGGGTGTTCAGGCCGTGGTGGAAGGTGTCGGTGGGTGTCATGCGGGCGGCAGTGGGGCAGGGCGCAGGGTCAGAGTGCGGCAAAAACGGAGTTGCTGCGGGGCAGCGGCTGCACGGCACCAAAGCCCTGCACCGACAGCGACGCGGCGGTGTTGGCGTACTGGGTTGCCGCCAGCAGGGCGTCGCCTCTGGACAGGCGTGCGAGCAGGTTGCCGCAGAAGCAGTCCCCGGCACCGGTGGCGTCGCGCACCTGGACGCGGCGGCCCGCCACCCGTTCAAGCGTCTGGCCATTGCTGACCAGGGCGCCCTCTGCCCCGAGCTTGAGCACCACGGTGCGCGCGCCCTGCGCGTGGCTCCAGTCGACGATGGCGCGCGGGTCGTCGAGCCCGGTCAGCGCCACCATGTCCTCCAGGCTGGGCAGGAAAATGTCGCTCAGGGCGATAGCCTGGCGGATGCACGCCTGCGCGCGTGTCAGCGGCCACAGCTTGAGGCGCAGGTTGGAGTCGAAGGCCACCTGCGTGCCGGATTCGCGCGCCAGTTGCATCGCCTCGAAGACGGTGTCGCAGGCGCCTGCGGAAATCGCCAGCGAGATACCCGACACATGCAGGTAGCGGGCCGAGCGGATGATGTCGGCGGGCGCACCTGCCAGCCACTGGGGTGTCATGCAGCTGGCCGCCGAGTCGGCACGCCGGTAACTGAACTCATGGCCCGCGGGCCCGTGGGTCACGAAGTAGATGCCGGTGTGGCCGGCGCTGGCGGTGCTCACGCCGCTGGTGTTGACACCCTCCTGGGCCCACAGCTGCAGCAGCAGGTGGCCGAAGGCGTCGCCACCGATACGTGTCAGGTAGGCACTGCGTACGCCAGCGCGGGCCGCAGCGATCGCCACGTTGCTGGTGTCGCCGCCGAATCCCTGCAGGAACTGTGGCTGGCCGGCCGTGGTCTGGTTGAACTCCACCATGGCCTCGCCCAGTGCGGCCACATCGAGTGTCTTGTCTTGCATAGGCGCCTCCCTGGCAGTTGCGGCCGGCAAGGGGCGGCCCGCCGCTGTCAGTGATTGTCGCGCGGAACGAATGCGCCGCGCTTGCCCACCAGGAAGTCGAGGTCGACGCCCTGGTCCGCCTGCAGGACGGTGTCCACGTACAGCTTCCAGTAACCGCTGCTCAGCGGCGCAGGCGGCGCGGTCCAGCCGGAGAGGCGGCGCGCGAGTTCCTCGTCGCTCACATGCAGGTGCAGGCGGCGGTTGGGCACGTCGAGCTCGATGATGTCGCCATTGCGCACCACCGCCAGCGGACCACCGGCGGCGGCCTCGGGCGCGGTGTGCAGCACCACCGTGCCATAGGCCGTCCCGCTCATGCGGGCGTCGCTGATGCGCACCATGTCGGTGATGCCCTTGCGCAGCACCTTGGGCGGCAGTGGCATGTTGCCGACCTCGGCCATGCCGGGGTATCCCTTGGGGCCGCAGTTCTTCAGCACGAGGATGCAGTTTTCGTCGACATCGAGGGACTCGTCGTCGATCAGCCGGTGAAACTCCTCGATGTTCTCGAACACCACGGCGCGACCCTTGTGCACCAGCAGCGAGGCAGTGGCGGCACTGGGCTTGATGACGGCGCCCCGCGGCGAGAGGTTGCCGCGCAGCACGGCGATGCCGGCCTTCTCCATGAAGGGCCTGCTCAGGGGCTGGATCACGTCGGGGTTGAAGTTCTCGGTGTCGGCGATGTTCTCGCCGATCGTGCGTCCGTTCGCGGTGACGGCACCCAGATGCAGCGAGCCGGAGATCTCCTTGAGCACCGCCGGCAGGCCGCCGGCGTAGCAGAAGTCCTCCATCAGGTACTTGCCGGAAGGCTGCAGGTTCACCAGGCAGGGCATCTCGCTGCCCAGGCGGTCGAAGTCCTCGACGGTGAGCTGCACACCCATGCGGCCGGCGATCGCGATCAGGTGGATCACGGCATTGGTCGAGCCGCCGATCGCGGCCAGGGTCTTGATCGCGTTCTCGAAGGCTTCGCGGGTGAGGATGCGCGACAGCACCATGTCCTCGTGCACCATGTCCACGATGCGCCGCCCCGCGTGGCGCGCCAGCACGTTGCGCCGGCCATCGACCGCCGGGTAGGCCGCGTTGCCGGGCAGGCCGACGCCCAGCGCCTCCACCATGCAGGCCATGGTGCTGGCCGTGCCCATGGTCATGCAGTGGCCATGGCTGCGGTGCATGCAGCTCTCGGCCTCCAGGAACTCCTGCAGCTTGAGGGTGCCGGCGCGCACCTGTTCGCTCATGCTCCAGACGCCGGTGCCCGAGCCCAGCTCCTGGCCGCGCCATTTGCCGTTGAGCATGGGGCCGCCGCTCACGCCGATGGTGGGCATGTCGACGCTGGCCGCGCCCATCATCAGGGCGGGGGTGGTCTTGTCGCAGCCCATCAGCAGCACCACGCCGTCGATCGGGTTGCCGCGCATGCTTTCCTCGACATCCATGCTGGCCAGGTTGCGGTAGAGCATGGCAGTGGGGCGCAGCAGCACCTCGCCCAGCGACATGACCGGAAACTCCAGCGGGAAGCCGCCGGCCTCGTAGACGCCGATCTTGACCTGCTCGGCGATGGTGCGGAAATGCGAGTTGCAGGGGGTGAGTTCGCTGAAGGTGTTGCAGATGCCGATGACCGGACGCCCCTCGAACTGGTCATGCGGAATGCCCTTGCCCTTGAGCCAGCTGCGGTAGGCGAAGCCGTCGCGGTCCTGGCGGCCGAACCATTGCTGGCTGCGGAGGTCTTCGGGTTTCTTCTTGGGTTTCGTGGTCATATCTTTTCCTGGTCTCCAATGGTGTGATGAATAGGGTTTATCCCGAGTCTCGGCACGGTTCAATCGTCATATGATAATCAGGATCAGCCCGGAAAAATGCCCACGTACCCGATGATTTCATCCCACGAAACTGCCATGCCCGCTGACCCGTCACGTCGCCGGTCGGGGCGCGGCGTCGTGGCACGAGCGCGCGCCTGCGGGGTCACGCCATGATCAAGAACGTCCATGGCAACACGGTCGATTACCTGGGCGAGGCGATCATCGCCGGGCGATTCGGATCCGACGGAGCGCTGCCCCCCGAACCACTGCTGTGCGAGGAACTCGGCGTCAGCCGCACCGTGGTACGCGAGGCAGTGAAGGCGCTCGTCGCCAAAGGCATGATCCAGACCGGGCCCAAGGTCGGTACCCGGGTCTTGCCGAATGACCAATGGAACTGGTTCGACCCCGATGTCATGGCCTGGCAGGCCCATGCCGGCCTGACCCCGGAGTTCGTGCGCGACCTCCAGGACCTGCGGCTGATCGTCGAGCCTGCGGCGATCCGCTTCGCGGCGCAGCGGGCGACCGCCCAGGACCTGGACAGCCTGGAAGCTGCGTTCGCCGGCATGCGCCATGCCGTCTACGAGGGGGGCGACTATGTCACGCACGACCTGCGTTTCCATCAGGGGCTGCTGCGTGCCAGCGGCAATCGCATGCTGGTCCAGATGAGCAAGGCCCTGAGCGCCCTGTTGCGCACCAGCTTCGAAATCTCCACCCGGCGCAAGGATGGTCCCCTGATCTCGTTGCCCATGCACCGTGCCGTGCTTGACGCGATCATTTCGCGCGATCCGGATGCGGCCGAGGCGGCGGCACACCGCCTGATCACCAGCGCGGGCGAGGATATCGAGCAGGTACTCGCCTCCCGCAGGCGCCTGCCCGTACTGAGCCAGCCGGCACCGCGCCTGCGCGCTGCATGAACCCACCCCCTGTTCCCCTCATGAAGAACGCCATCGATCTTTTCTTTCGCGGCCTCGAGTTCCTCGTGGTTCTGTGCATGGTCGCCATGGTGGTCATGGTGTTCGGGAACGTCGTGCTGCGGTACGGCTTCAATTCCGGAATCACGGTGTCCGACGAGATGGCGCGGTATTGCTTCATCTGGCTGATCTACATCGGCGCCATGGTCGCCATGCGGGAGGGCGGGCACCTGGGCGTCGACACGATCGTGAAGCACCTGCCACTGGGCGGCAAGAAGGCCTGCCTGTTTGCCAGCGAGGCCTTGATGCTTTTCATCAACGGGCTGTTCCTGCTGGGCACCTGGAAGATGCACGAACTGCAGGTCAGCAATGTCTCGGTGGTGGTGGGCATCTCCATGATCTGGATCTACGGAATCGGGTATGTGGTTTCCGTCGTGATGGGCATCATCAACCTGAACGTGTTGTTCCGCCTGCTGTCCGGCCGCATCACCGAGCGCGAGCTGGTGCAGGTGGTCGAAGCCGAAGGCCTGGCGGAAGTCGAGAAACAACTGCAGGCGGGGCGCCCATGACGGTCACGGTCTTCATTCTCAGCCTGCTGGCGGCCATGGCCATCGGCATGCCGATCGCGTATGCATTGCTGGTGTGCGGTGTCACGCTGATGGCCTACCTGTCGATGACCAGCGGCGTGGTCAGTTTCGACAGCCAGATCCTGGCCCAACGGTTCGTCGATGGAGCCGACAATTTTCCGCTGCTGGCCGTGCCGTTCTTCCTGCTGGCCGGGGAATTCATGAACGCGGGCGGCCTGAGTCGGCGGATCGTCAACCTGGCCATGGCCTGGGTCGGGCACTTCCGCGGTGGTCTGGGCTATGTCACGGTGATCGCCGCCGTGATCATGGCATCCCTGTCGGGGTCGGCCATCGCCGACACCGCGGCGCTGGCAGCGCTGCTGATTCCGATGATGCGCGCCGCCGGCTACAACGTGGGCCGGGCTTCCGGGCTGATCGCATCCGGCGGCATCATCGCCCCTGTCATACCGCCCTCGATCGGCCTGATCATCTTCGGTGTTGCCGGCAATGTGTCGATCACGAAGCTGTTCCTGGCCGGCATCGTGCCCGGCATCCTGATGGGCGTTGCCATCGGATTGACCTGGTGGTGGGTCGCCAAGCGCGAGAACGTGCGTCCCGCGCCCCGCGTCAGCATGGCGCAGCGCTGGCGCACCACGGCCGATGGCGCGTTTGCGCTGGCATTGCCGGTCGTGATCCTCGGTGGCATGAAGTTCGGTGTGTTCACTCCTACCGAGGCTGCCGTCGTGGCCGCGGTCTACAGCTTCGTGGTCGGCAAGTTCATCTATGGTGAACTGCGCTGGTCCGCCCTGTATGCACTCATCCTGAACGCGGGCAAGACCACTGCCGTGGTGATGTTCCTGGTGGCGGCTGCGATGGTCAGCGCCTGGCTGATCACGGTGGCAAACATCCCGACCGAGGTCGCAGCACTGATGTCGCCGTTCATGGACAACAAGATGTTGCTGATGTTCGTGATGATGGTGCTGATCGTGATCGTCGGCACGGCGCTCGACTTCACACCCACCGTGCTGATCCTCACGCCGGTGTTGATGCCTGTCGTTATCAAGGCCGGAATCGACCCTGTGTATTTCGGCGTGATGTTCATCATGAACAACGCCATCGGGCTCATCACGCCGCCGGTCGGCACGGTGCTCAACGTGGTCTGCGGCGTCGCCCGCATCCCGATGGACGAAGCGTTCAAGGGCGTGCTGCCTTTCCTGTGCGCGCAACTTTTCGTGCTGTTCCTGCTCGTGCTGTTCCCGGCCATCGTCACCGTACCACTGCAATGGTGGTTGCGTTGAGCATCCAGATCCTTTTCACCCCACCCCACCATCAACCAAGAAGGAGACACTCATGATTCGTCGCAGAACCCTCGCCACCACCCTGGTGGCCGCCACCTTGCTCGTGGCCACATCCGCATTCGCGCAGTTTGCGGAGCGGACCATCAAATTCACCAACGGCGTCAACGAGGACCACCCGGTCGGTGTCGGTGTCAAGCGCATGCAGGAGGTGCTCAATGCCCGCACCGGCGGCAAGATGAAGATCGCCGCCTTCTGGGGCGGCTCTGCCGGCGGCGACCTGCCGGCCACCCAGGCGCTGCGCGCCGGTACCCAGGAAATGGTCTGCACCTCCAGTTCGCCGCTGGTGGGCATCGTCAAGGAACTGGGCGCGTTCGACCTGCCGTTCCTGTTCGCCAACGAGAAGGAGGCCGACGCGGTACTCGACGGCCCGGCCGGCGTCTACTTCAACAAGAAGCTCGAGGAAGCCGGCCTGATCAACCTCGCCTACTGGGAGAACGGTTTTCGCAACCTGACCAACAGCAAGCGCCCGGTCACCAAGGCCGAGGAGTTCGACGGCATCCGGGTGCGCGTCATGCAGAACAACATCTTCCTGGATACCTTCAAGACCCTGGGCACGAATGCGGTGCCGATGGCCTTCGGTGAGGTTTTCACGGCGCTCGAGACCAAGACCATCGACGGTCAGGAAAACCCCTTCGTGACGATCGAGACCTCCAAGTTCAACGAAGTCCAGAAGTTCCTCAGCGTGACCCGCCACGCCTATACCCCGTTCCTGGTGCTCTACAGCAAGAAGCTCTGGGACCAGCTCAATCCCCAGGAGCAGGCGGTCCTGCGCGAGGCAGCCATGGAAGGCCAGAAGGTTCAGCGGGCTGCGAACCGCACGCTCAACGAGCGCTCGCTGACCAGCCTGCGGGCCAAGGGCATGCAGATCAACGAAGTGTCGCCGGCGGAGCAGAAGCGCATGTTCGACAAGGTCAAGCCGGTGTATGACCGCAATATCCCCACGATCGGTTCCGAGGCGATCAACATCGTGCTCGACTCGCTCAAGAAGGCGCGTGGCGGCTGATCCTGGCGCAACAAGGGCTTGCACACGCGCCGCGTGTGCAAGCTGCGAGCGGAGACTCTCGTGAAGATCACACAGGTTGAAACCATCCGCCTCGGGGAGTTTCCGAACATCCTCTGGGTGCGCCTGCACACCGATGAAGGCCTGGTGGGCCTTGGCGAAACCTTCATGGGCGCCCAGGCCGTGGAGGCCTACCTGCACGAATGGGCCGCCCCCAAGCTGCTGGGCCGCGACCCGTTGGCCATCGAGGAGCGCAACCGCGAGCTGACCGGTTATCTGGGGTGGCGCGGCTCCGGCGTCGAGACACGCGGCAACTCGGCGGTCGACATCGCGCTGTGGGACATCTTCGGCAAAGCCGCGAACATGCCCCTGCATACAGCGCTTGGCGGCAAGAGCCGCGACGCGATCCGCATCTACAACACCTGCGCCGGCTACCGGTATGTGCGCAATACGGTGAACCAGAATACGTCCAACTGGGGCCTGGGGCAGACCCAGGGCCCCTACGAAGACCTCGAGGCCTTCCTGCACCGCGCCGACGAGCTGGCACTGTCGTTGCTGGACGAAGGCATCACGGCCATGAAGATCTGGCCGTTCGACATGGCCGCGGAGGCCAGCGATGGCCAGTACATCAGCAATGCCGACCTCGATCTGGCATTGGAGCCGTTTCGCAAGATCCGGTCGGCCGTGGGCGAGCGCATGGACATCATGGTCGAGTTCCACAGCCTGTGGCGGCTGCCGATGGCGCAGAAGATCGCCCGTGCACTGAAGCAGTTCAACACCTTCTGGCACGAGGACGCGATCCGCATGGACAGCCTGGATCTGCTGCGCCAGTATGCAAAGGACTGCGAGGCCCTGATCTGTGCCAGCGAGACCCTGAGCTACAAGTGGGGCTTCAAGGACTACCTGCAGACCGGTGTGGCCGGGGTGGTCATGCTGGACCTGAGCTGGTGCGGCGGCCTGAGCGAGGCGCGCAAGATCGCGGCCATGGCAGATGCCTGGCAACTGCCGGTGGCGCCGCACGACTGCACGGGGCCGGTCGTGTGGGCCGCCTCCAGCCATCTGTCGCTGCACGCTCCCAATGCACTGTTGCAGGAAAGCGTGCGTGCGTTCTACAGCGGCTGGTACCGCGAGCTGGTCACCGAACTTCCGCGGGTGCACCAGGGCATGCTGAGCCTGGGTGACAAGCCGGGGCTGGGGCTGGAACTGCTGCCCGATCTGCATTTGCGCAAGGACGCCGTGGTGCGTTCTTCCACGGCCGGCGGGCGCTGATCCATGAAGACCACGGCGATCGACCCCTTGATCCTGCATGTGCCGGTTACCGGCGCCGGGGCCACCCCCACCGCGCATGCCTGGAGCGCGTATCGCCGTCCGCTGGATTGACTGCATGCAAGGCACGAGGCCACCCCGATGCATTCTGGTCATGGGTGTCAGCGGGAGCGGGAAGAGTACGGTGGCGGCAGCCCTCGCCGAACGCCTGGGGCTGCGCTTCGTCGAAGCCGATCACTGGCACTCCCCGCAGAATGTGGCCCGCATGGCGGCGGGCACGCCGCTCACCGACTCCGACCGGGCTGCATGGCTGGCGCAGTTGTCCGGCATCCTTGCCGAGGCCGTGCGGCAACAACGCGGCATGGTGCTGGCCTGCTCGGCGCTCAAGCGCGCCTACCGCGACATCCTGCGTGACGGTGCGCCCGACCTGTGGCTGCTCGCGCTGGATGGCGACCGGACACTGCTGGCACAACGCCTGGCGGGTCGCGCCGGGCATTACATGCCCCCCTCCCTGCTGGACAGCCAGTTGGCGACGCTCGAGCTGCCCGGCGCCGACGAGCCCGGGGTGCGGCTCGATCTGTCCGCGCCGGTTTCGGATATCGTTCGGCAGGCAATGGCGGCACTGGACGACGCACCCTTGCCACCACCAGCGACTCACTCCCGGGAGCCTTTCTTGAACGTTTTCACCAAGACCATCCTCTTCACCGACACCGACGGCCGTGCGCGTTTCCGTGACGAACCCGTGCCACTCGCCGATGGTACGCCGCAGTCGCGCCTGTCGGCAGTGTTTGCCAGCGGGGGCTACCAGCTGCGCCACAGCCCGGTCGGCTTCCGCAGCCAGTTCCACTGCACCGGCGCGCCCCAATGGGTGTTCATCCTGCAGGGACAGATGGAGATCGGCCTGCAGGGGGGCGCCTCGCGGGTGTTCGGGCCCGGCGAACACTTCTATTCGGCCGACCTCCTGCCCGAGGGCGCGACCTTCGACCCGCTGGTGCACGGGCACTGGAGCCGGCAGGTCGGCCCGGACCCGCTCGTGACCTTGTTCGTGCGCGGCTGAATGGCAGGGGCGGGGCCCAGCCTGCTGGTGCTGGCCGCTGGCCGGGGCAGCCGGTTTGGCGGGCTCAAGCAGCTGGCGCCGGTGGGCCCCAACGGGGAGACCATGCTGGACTACGCGGTCTTCGACGCCTTGCGCGCCGGTTTCCGACGGGTGGTGTTCGTGGTGGGGCCGTCCTTCGCCGGGCAGTTCGAAGCCCGCATCGCGAGCCGGTATGCCGGTCGCGTGGACACCGTCTGTGTCTGCCAGCGCCTCGACGACCTGCCCGGCGGCTTCGTGGTGCCCGCCGGCCGAACCCGGCCCTGGGGAACGCTGCATGCCGTGTGGTCGGCGCGTGCGGCCCTGGACGGGCCGTTCGCGGTCATCAACGCCGACGATTTCTACGGGCGCGAGGCGTACCAGCGCACCGCCGGGTTTCTTCTGCAGTCCATCTCCGGGACCGGGCCCCACTCCTGCTGCATGGTGGCCTATGCGCTGGCGCGCACCCTGTCGGGCAGTGGCGGCGTGAACCGTGGCATCTGCAGGGTCCTGGACGGCTGGATGCAGGCCGTGGTCGAGCACACCGATATCCAGGCGCATGGCGACGGCACCGGCTGCACCGGCCGGATAGCGGAGGGGCAGCGGGTGCCACTGCCGGCAGATGCCGTCGTGTCGATGAACCTCTGGGGCTTCCCGCAGGCAGTGCTGGAGCCGATGGGCGAATTCCTGGCCGGTTTTCTGTCCGCGCGCAGGGACGACCCGGGCGCCGAGTGTTACCTGCCGGCCTTCGTCAACCATGCCATCCGGGCGAACATCGTGCGCTGCAGGGTCATGCCGACGGCGGGCACCTGGTTCGGCATCACCTACGCCCAGGATGCGCCGGCCTGCGTCGCCGCCATCCGGGCGCTGGTCGATACTGGTGAATACCCTCGGACGGCCTGAGCCGGCGGGACGCACCGGGTTTGCGCGGCAGAATAGTCCTCTCACTTTCATTTCAACTGTTGGAGAACCTTGATGAACACAACACGCAGACTGCTGGTAGCCCTGGCCTTGGGATCGCTGGTCGTGGGGCAGGCATTGGCACAGTCCAAGGTGGTGGTCTACACCGCTGCACCCCAGGACCTGGTAGACCGCGTGGTTCCCGCCTTCGAGCGGGCCACCAACATCAAGGTCGAGCTGATCAAGGGCGGCTCCGGCGACCTGATCAACCGCCTGAAGGCCGAGAAGGGCCGCACCACGGCGGACGTCCTGTTCAGCGTGTCGACCGAAGTGGTCGAGGCCAACAAGGCCCTGTTCACCCGCTTCGTGCCCGAGAACGCCAAGGCGCTGTCGGACGTGTTCAAGATCAACGACGCTGCCGTGCCATTCACCGCCGTGGCGACGTCCATGGGCGTGAACACCAAACTGCTGACGCCGGCCCAGTACCCCAAGACCTGGATCGACCTCGGCAACCCGATGTACAAGGGCAAGATCTCGGCCGCGCGGCCGGACAAGTCGGGCTCGGCCTTCATCCAGCTGGCCAGCATCCTGCAGATCTACGGCGAGGAAAAAGGCTGGGAGATCTACAGCAAGATCCTGGACAACTCCGTGCTGTCCAACAGCTCGGGCGCGGTACCCAAGTTCGTCAACGACGGCGAGGCCGCGATCGGCCTGTCCAACGAAGACACGCTGCTGAAGTTCAAGGTCGGTGGCGGCCCGGTCGAGCTGCTCTACCCGGCGGACGGCACCTCGGCCAGTGCGGACGTGATGGCGCTGTCCGCCACCCCGGCGAATGCCGAAGGCGGCAAGGCCTTCATCAACTTCATGTTGTCCAAGGAAGCGCAGGAAATCCTCGACTCCGTGGGCCGCCGCTCGGTGCGTACCGACGTGGTCACCAAGAACGCGCTCAAGCCCCTGAGCCAGATCAAGGTCATCAACTACAACGACGACTGGGCCGGCGCCAACCGCGCCCGCATCCTGGCCAAGTGGAACGACATGCTGCTGAACAAGAAGTGATCCGGTCGGTCCATCGCGCACCATGCCCACGACGTCCCAGGTCCGAATCAAGAATATCCGCAAATCCTATGGCTCGCATGTTGCGCTGAAGGACATCGATCTCGACATCCCGGCGGGTGCGTTCTTCACCCTGCTGGGGCCCAGCGGCTGCGGCAAGACCACGCTGCTGCGTGCCATTGCCGGCTTCCACCAGCAGGATGCCGGCGACATCCTGGTCGGCGAGCAGTCCATCGGCCAGCTGAGTGCGTCCAAGCGCAATGTGGGCATGGTGTTCCAAGATTACGCCGTATTTCCGCACCTGAGCGTGTTCGACAATGTCGCGTTCGGTCTGGTGCAGCGCAAGGTGGCGCCGGAGCAGGTGCGCCAGCGGGTGCACGAGATGCTCAGGACGGTGCAGCTCGACGAGCTGGCCGGGCGCTTGCCGCACCAGCTCAGCGGCGGCCAGCAGCAGCGGGTGGGACTGGCGCGTGCGATGGTGATCCGCCCCAAAGTGCTGCTGATGGATGAACCGCTGTCCAACCTGGATGCCAAGCTGCGGGTGGACCTGCGGCGCGACATCCGGCAACTGCAGCAGGAATTCGGCATCACCACGATCTATGTCACCCATGACCAGGAGGAGGCGCTCTCGATCTCCGACCAGGTCTGCGTGATGTACGACGGCGTGGTGCAGCAGGTCGGCTCGCCCTGGGACATTTACCACCGCCCGTTGAACCGCTTCGTGGCGTCCTTCGTGGGTGCGAACAACTTTCTCTTGCCTGGCGCGGCACATGCCGACGGCGTGCACCTGCTGGGCCAGCCGGTGCCGGCACCTTCGGCAGTGCGGGGCCAGGCGGGTGTGAGCGCTGCGGTACGCCCGGAAAAAGTCGCTGTCAACCAGCCGCCCCGCGGCCCAGGCGTGCAGGTGCAGGGCGTCCTGCGCCACGCGATGTTCACCGGGCGCGAGTTGCAGCTTTCGGTGGAGGTTGCCGGGCATGGCACGGTCGAGGCATTGACCGCGCCGGATGAAGCCATGGTCGGCCTGCGCAACGGCCAGACGGTGCAGCTGGGCATCCTGGCTGCCGACGTGCTGTATTTCGCGGCCGGGGACACCGGGCGGCGGCTCCCATGAGTACAGCGCCGGGCATGCGGTGCCTGGTGCCCGACTTCTGGTCCGGCATCCTGCTGGCTTCACTGGCCCTGATCGGGCTGCTGCTGGTCTGGCCGATCGCGCAGGTGATGGTCCTCGGGTTCATGGATGCCGAGACCCAGCAGTTCACGCTGGCCAACTACACCAAGGTCCTGACCCACCGCTACTACATCGGGGCGCTGCTCAATACCCTGATCGTGGGTGTGGGGGGCATGGTCGGCGCCTGCCTGCTGGGCATCCCGCTGGCCTATTTCACGGCGCGGTATGCGGTGACCGGCCGCAACGTCATCGCCACGCTGGCGGTACTCGCGCTGGTGTCGCCGCCCTTCATCGGCGCCTACTCCTGGGTGATCGTGGCCGGCAACAACGGCTGGCTCACGCAGTTCGTTCGCTCCTTCGGCATCGCCATGCCCACGATCTACGGCATCCACGGCATCATCCTGGTGTTCAGCCTGAAGTTCTTCCCCTTCGTCTACCTGATGACCGAGAGCGCGCTGCGCAACATCAACCGGTCCTTCGAGGAAGCGGCAGAGAACCTCGGCTGCAGCCCGACCGAGCGCTTCTTCAAGATCACGCTGCCGCTGGTGTTCCCGGCCATCAGCTCGGGTGCCATCCTGTGCTTCGTGCTGTCGATCGCCGATTTCGGCACACCCTCGATCATCGGGCGCGACTTCCGCACCCTGTCCACCATCGCCTACAACCAGTACACCTCCGAGATGGGCGGGCAGCCGACCATGGCGGTCAGCATCTCGATGATGATGATCGTGGTCTCGATGCTGGCGGTGGTCCTGCAGCGCTACATGATCGGCAAGCGGCGCTACGCCGGCGCGCTGACCAACCTGGCCACGCCGGCCGCGCTGCGCGGTGCCTTTGGCGTGCTGGTGCACACCCTGTGTTATGCCATCGTGGCGCTGGCCACGCTACCGATCGCGGTGGTGATCTACACCTCCTTCCTGCAGACCAACGGGCCGGTGTTCTCCGGCGGCTTCGGCCTGAACAGTTATTCGCGCGTGATCCAGGAAGTGCCCGACGTGATCGCCAACACCTTCCGTTTCGCGCTGATCGCCACCGTGCTCATCACGCTGGCCGGCGGGCTGATCTCCTATGTGGTGGTGCGCCGCGAGACGCCGCTGTCGGGCCTGCTCGACTCCGTGCTCATGGTGCCCTATGTGGTGCCCGGCGTGGTGATGGCGATCGGTTTCCTGCTGACCTTCAACAAGGGCGCCTTCGACCTGGTGGGCACCGGCTCGATCATCGTGCTGATCCTGTTCATCCGCCGCCTGCCCTACGGCGTGCGGGCCACGAGTTCGGTGCTGCGCCAGATCAAGCCCTCGATCGAGGAGGCGGCGATCAGCCTGGGCGCCTCCCCGGTGAAGGCGTTCTGGAAGGTCACCGTGCCGCTGATGGTGCCCGGCATCATCGCTGGCGCGATGATGAGCTTCATCACCGCGATCAACGAACTGTCCTCGACCCTGCTGCTCTACACCGCACGCACGGCGACCATGCCGGTGCGCATCTACAGCGCGGTGCTCGACGGCGAGTTCGGCATCGCGGCGGCCTTGTCCACCATCCTGCTGGTGAGTTCGGGTCTGTGCGTGTACGTGGTGCTGCGTTTCTCGCAGTCCAAGGAAAGCGCGTTTGTCTGACCACCACCTGACCCGGTCCGGGCGTCTGCCATGCTGATCGAGTCCTCGTCGATCCCGAAGTTTCGCGACCTGTCCCAGTCCGGCGACGATGTGGTGGCGCTGGTGCCGCAGCGCCTGTATGCGGTGTTCGATGGCGCCACCGATACCGTCGGTACGCTGGTCGACGGCGACACGCCGGGGCGCTTCGCTGCCTCGGCCGCCGCGCGCGCGATGATCGGCCTGACCAGTGGCGCGCAGCGCGGGCGCAGCACGCCACAGGAACAGCTGGCGGCGATGAACCAGGCCATCGCCAGCGGCCTCGCCGCTGCCGGGGCGGCGCATGCGCGTGCCGGCACGACGGCGGCGGTGGTGGAAGACCTCGGCGACACCCTGCGGTTCCTGATCGTCGGGGATTCCGGTATCCGGCTCAACGGCCAGGAGACCTTCCGCTTCCACAAGGATGTGGACCTGCTCTACACCGCGGGGCGGGTGGCGGTGCTCCGGCGCCTGCAGGCCCGGGGCCTGTGCGGCGACGCGCTGGAGGCGGCCACCCGGCAGCTGGTGTTCAAGGGCCTGGCCCAGCCGGGGCAGGACTTTCTGGACAGTGCCGACATCGGCACCGTCCTGGCGGTCGCGCGCGCCGCCTGCGCCAACCGGCTGCAGCCCGATGCCGTCGGACTGGTGGACGAGATGATGCTGTCCGGCATCGCCGGCGGCCAGTACCGCTTCTGCAACCTGGACGGTCACTCGCTGGGGTATGGCGTGCTGGACGGAACGCAGACCCGCGGGCCCGATGTACTCAGCTTCGAGCGGCACCGGTCCACGGTGCGCACGATCGAATTGTTCACCGACGGCTACCTCACCTGCCCGCAAGGCACGCGGGTGCGGGACTGGGAGGCCGAATTCCATCGCGCCGAGGCGCTGGACCCTTCCAAGTCCGGTGCCTACCCCGGCGTCAAGGGGTCCAGTTCACGGTACTTCAGCGATGACCGGACGGTGGTGACCGTTCATTGCATCGCGCCGGACAAGAGCACCCGCTGACCCGGCGTCCCCTGGTTCACCGCAGCCACCAGGCTGGCCGCAACCCGGTGTGCCGGGATCGGCCGGTAGTTCGGCGGGATCAGGCCGCGCAGCAGCCGGGAGAGTTGCAATCCGATGCGCTCGCCGACACGTTCCGGCTGCCCCAGCCGGCTGCGGTCACCCGCCAGCAGCGACGGCCGTGCCACCACCAGACAGGTGTAGCCGATCGCGCCGAGCGCCTGTTCCATCTCGCCCTTGGTGCGGTTGTAGAACACGCGGGACGCCGCGTCTGCCCCCATGGCGCTCACCACACCCAGGCGCCGGGCACCCGCAGCATGGGCAGCGCGGGCGGCCGCCAGCACTGCGTCATGGTCGACGGCGCGAAATGCCGCCTGGCTGCCGGCGACCTTGATCGTGGTGCCCAGTGCAATGTAGGCCTCGTCGACCGCCGGCAGCGCCGGCAATCGACCGAAGTCCACCCGGTGGTCGACGATGCGCGGGTCCTGCAGGGCCGGGGCCTTGCGCCCCAGTACGTGGATCGTGCGGATGTGCCTATCGGCCAAAAGAGCCGCGAGAACCTCCCGGCCCACGAGACCCGTTGCCCCCGCCACCATAACCACCCGACCCGCCGCCGGAACGTCCGCCGCCTCCGCCATAACCACCTCCACCGCTGCGGTTGCCACCGCCATACCCGCCACCGCCGCCACTGCGGCGTGCGCCGCTGCGTTCGGCCATCATGTCCACGCTGGTGCGCATCGGGTCGGGCTCGCGCGCCGGGCCGGTGCGCGGCGCTACGTTGCCGCCGCCGCGCAGGGGGTCGGGCTGCCGCTCGGCGCCGCTGTTGCGGCCCTGCACATGGCCACCCGCGTTTGCGCGCGGCCCGCCGTCACCATACCCGCCACCACCGGACGCTCCGCGCCCGCCGGAGGAGGGGCCGCCGCGGTTGCCGGAGCGGGGCTGGCCCGCGCCATTGCCGCCACGTCCACCACCACCCCCGCCACCACTGGCGCCCTTGTTGTCCCGCACGCGCTGCATCATCTCGGTCCGCGCAGCCTTGGCCGCCGCCATCATGACGTCCCGTCCAGGGGCCTTGCCGGCACCGCCCCAGATCGTCTGGCGGCCCATGGCGATCGGCTCGGCGCGTTCGCCCGGTTCGGGGCCGAATCCGTCGACCACCTGCACCTCGATGGTCTGCCTGGTGAAACGCTCGATGTCCTGCATGAAGCCTTCTTCGTCCAGGCACACCAGGCTGACCGCCGCGCCGTCGGCGCCTGCGCGGCCGGTACGGCCGATGCGGTGCACATAGTCCTCCGACACATTCGGGATCTCGTAGTTGACGACATGCGGAAGGTCATCGATGTCGATGCCGCGTGCCGCGATGTCGGTGGCCACCAGGGCGCGGATGTCGCCGCTCTTGAAGCCGCTGAGGGCCTGGGTGCGCGCCGCCTGGCTCTTGTTGCCATGCAGGGCCATCGCGTGGATGCCGTTCTTGGTCAGGAACTCGGCGACGTTGTTGGCGCCGAACTTGGTGCGTGTGAACACCAGCACCTGGCTCCAGTTGTGCTGCTGGATGATGTGCGCCAGCAAGGCCTTCTTCTTGCCGCGGCCCACCGGATGGATGGTCTGCGTGATGCGCTGCACCGTCGTGTTGCGCGGCGTGACCTGCACGCTTTGCGGATTCTTGAGCAGGGTCGCTGCGAGTTCGCGGATCTCGTCGCTGAAGGTGGCGGAGAACAGCAGGCTCTGCTTCTCGCTGGGCACGGCGGCGAGGACTTTTTTCACGTCATGGATGAATCCCATGTCCAGCATGCGGTCTGCCTCGTCGAGCACCAGCATCTGCACCTGGCCCAGATCCAGCACGCCCTGGCCCATCAGGTCGAGCAGGCGGCCCGGGGTGGCCACCAGGATGTCGATGCCGGTCCGCACGCGGCTGATCTGCGGGTTCATGCCGACACCGCCAAAGATGACGGTCGAGGAGAGTTGCAGGAACTTGCCGTAGTTCTGGACCGATTCCTCCACCTGCGCGGCAAGTTCGCGCGTCGGGGTCAGCACCAGGGCACGGATGCCGATGCCGCCGAATTTGTTGCGCGCGCTGCGGCTCATGCTCAGTCGGTGCAGCATGGGCAGCACGAAGGCGGCCGTCTTTCCGGTGCCGGTCTGCGCGCCGCCCAGCAGGTCGTGGCCTTCCAGGACCACCGGAATGGCCTGGGCCTGGATCGCGGTGGGAGTTTCATAGCCCTGCTCGCGCACGGCCTTGACAATGGCCGGGGCCAGTTTCAGATCTTCAAAGTTCATAGTGAGGCGCCCGTCCTGGGCGCTTGGCGTGTCGGCCCGTCCCGGCGTTGTGACGCCGGTCCAGTCAAAGGTCGACAGAATAAAAAACGGGACGTGTGCGCGAAGCGCGGGTCCCCAGCATGTGCTGAGACTGCAGGCAGCTGGAGGCCTGCAACTACGCGCATTGTCGCACGGACTTGTCCTGCGGCAACTTGTCCTTCTCCTGACGCGCTGTGCGGGCCCTGGCCGCTGGCGCAAACGGCAGAACTTCGGTCACAATGCACAGGCGCCCTGGGACGCTGCCGTGTGGCAGCGCAGCACGCGGCGCCCAACCGGGATCGGGGCGGCAAGAGCAACAGATGAACAAGTATCTTTTGCGGCGAATCGGCGTGGCGAGCAATGCGGATGCGGTCCGCCCCTCGCTGTCCGAGTGCATCGAACTGGTGCTGGAGCAGTCCGACACCCTGGTCGGCGATGTGCTCGACATGCTCAAGGCGCCGGTGCTCAAGCCCCTGAAGGCGGGCCAGGCGGATGCCGTCGACCCGGGCGTGCGCCACGCGGTGACCCATCTGCTCGACGAACAGGTGCAGGTGCGCTCCACGTTTGGCGACGCGTTGCGCCGCCTCGTCTACCACAGCGGTTCGCAGGATTTCGGCGAGGCGCCGATGTCGCGCCTGGAGGACATCCGTGTGTTCGAGGTGCACGCCCTGGAGGCGCACATCGAGCAGGCACTGGCCCGGCGAGAGGTCAACCGGGCGGTCGATCAGGTACTGCCTCTCTTCAACGCACAGATCAGCGCCTTGCTGGGCTGGACGTCGGTCCAGCCAGCCCTCAACCCGCTCAAGCCCGAGGCCTTCGTGCGGGCGCTGCAGGAAACCCTGGGCGTCTGCGTGGCAGATGACGCCGTGCGGTCGGTGCTTCTGCGTCCTGCCGCACAGGCCCTGGGCCAGGGCATGGCCCTGCTGTACCGGCAGACTTGTGACTGGCTGCGCTCGCAGGGTGTCGGCCCGGTCACGGCGGCAGATGCTCGCGCCGCGCGCGCAGGCGTGCGCCCCCGCAAGGCAGAGACCGAACTCGACGGCACCCTGGAAATCCTCGACAAGCTGCGCGCGCTGATGGGTGTCGAATCCTCGTCTGACGGCGGCGGCGTGCGGGACTTCATCCATACCGTTCCCGCAGCGCTGGTGGCGCTGCAGGACATGAAGATGGAAGAGCCGATGTTCCAGCGGCTCAAGCGCCAGGCCCTGCCCGCCATCGTCGCGGCGCAGCAGCCTTCCGTGCAGGACATGCTGGAATCCGGGCAGGGGCTGGAGCAGGCCCGCAACCGGCAGGTCGGCCGCCAGCTCGGCGAAGAGGTGGTACGCCTCATGTTCGACCAGCTCGGCCAGGACGAGCGCATTCCGGCGCCGGTGCGTCTGCAGCTGCGGCTGCTGGAGCCGGCCGTGCTGCGCCTGTCCCTGAAGGACCCGCGCTTTTTCCTGGACCGATCCCATCCGGCCCGTATCTTCATGGATCGTGCGGTGCAGTACGGCATCGGCCGGGTGAGCAGTGAACAGGACGCCGTGCAGGGTTTCTCCGCATGTTTGGCCCAGGCGGTGAGCGGTGTGCTGCGCCGCAGTACGGTGGATGCCGATGCCTTCGTGCAGGCCTGGGAGCTGGTGGACAACAGTTGGCGCGACTTCGAGACCGCCCGTCTGCAGCAACAGGAAGCCGCCGAACAGGCCCGCGCGCATGCCGCGCAGCGCGACGAGCTCGCCGCCCGCCTGTCCGGCGTGCTGATGGAGCGTCTGCGTGGCGCGGGGCTGCCTGCGCTGGTGGCGGGTTTCCTGCGCGGACCCTGGTCCCAGGTGCTGGCCGAATCCCGCTTGCGCAGCCCGGGCGAGGACCCCGACCCCCGTGGCTACATGGCGCTCGTGGATGATCTGGTCTGGAGTGTGCAGCGCCAAGCCGACGGCCGGGACTATTCCCGCCTGGTCAAGCTGATTCCGCGTCTGCTGGCGCGGATCAACGAAGGCTTGGTGCTGATCCGTTATCCGCAGGAGCCTCTGTCGATCTTCCTCGACGAGCTGATCGCCTTGCACGAGCGGGTGCTCGCCTACCACCGCACCGCCCTTGCCGCAGCCCGGGGCGCCCGTGCTGCCGGGGCGACGGCAGTACCTGAAGCAGATGCCAGCGCCGAACCGCCGCCCTCGGAGCTGCCGCCGGAACCGGTGGTCGAGTCCGACTCGGCGCTCGATGTCCTCGCCAGCGGCGATGCCGGGGGCGCGCCGGTGGAGGCGGGCGACTGGGCCGACCTGCTGCTGGGCGGCGTCTGGGTGCGTGCGCGGCTCACCTGGATCAGCCACAACCGGTCGCTGTTCATGTTCGTGTCCGGCTCGGGGCTGGCCCATGCCATGACCCGGCGCACGATGGACCGGCTGCAGGCCCAGGGACGGCTTCGCCTGGGCTTTTTGCCGCCAGAGTTCGATCTGCAGATCGACACCGTGCACGGCGTGCTGACGCCCCAGCCCGATTCCAACTGACATGCGTCGGCGGGTCTGGCCCCGACAACCGATAATGCGGGGTTTCCCCGCTATCCACTGACTTTTTTGACAAAGGCGATGCTGTAAATCATGGCGCAATACGTTTTCACGATGAACCGCGTGGGCAAGATCGTTCCGCCCAAGCGCCATATCCTCAAGGACATTTCCCTGAGCTTTTTCCCGGGTGCCAAGATCGGCGTGCTGGGTACCAACGGCTCGGGCAAGTCGACCCTGCTCAAGATCATGGCCGGGCTCGACAAGGAAATCGAGGGCGAGGCGACGCCGATGCCCAACCTGAACATCGGCTACCTGCCCCAGGAGCCGCAACTCGACCCGACACAGACCGTGCGCGAAAGTGTCGAGGCCGGCATGGGCGCCGTTTTCAAGGCCAAGGCTCGGCTGGAGGAGATCTACGCCGCCTATGGTGAGCCGGATGCCGATTTCGACAAGCTGGCCACCGAACAGGCCGAGATGGAGGCCATCATCGGCAGCGCCGGCACCGATTCCGAACACCAGCTCGAGATCGCCGCCGACGCCTTGCGCCTGCCGCCCTGGGAGGCCAACATCGGGGTGCTGTCCGGCGGCGAGAAGCGCCGCGTCGCCTTGTGCCGGCTCCTGCTGTCCAAGCCCGACATGCTGCTGCTCGACGAGCCCACCAACCACCTGGATGCGGAATCCGTCGACTGGCTGGAGCAGTTCCTGCAGCGCTATCCCGGTACCGTGGTGGCCATCACCCACGACCGCTACTTCCTGGACAATGCCGCCGAGTGGATCCTGGAGCTCGACCGTGGCTCCGGCATTCCGTACAAGGGCAACTACAGCTCCTGGCTGGAACAGAAACAGCAGCGTCTGGTGTCCGAGCAAAAGGGCGAGGAGGCCCGCGCCAAGGCCCTGAAGAAGGAGCTGGAATGGTCGCGCCAGAATCCCAAGGCGCGCCAGGCCAAGAGCAAGGCCCGTCTGGCCCGTTTCGAGGAACTGTCCGACTTCGAATACCAGAAGCGCAACGAGACCAACGAGATCTTCATCCCGGTGGCCGAGCGCCTGGGCAACGAGGTGATCGAGTTCGTCAATGTCAGCAAGTCCTTTGGTGACCGACTGCTGATCGACAACCTGAGCTTCAAGGTGCCGGCAGGTGCCATCGTTGGCATCATCGGCCCCAACGGGGCGGGCAAGTCCACGCTGTTCCGCATGATCTCGGGCCAGCAGAAGCCCGACAGCGGCGAGGTCCGGATCGGCTCCACCGTCAAGATGGCCTTCGTGGACCAGACCCGCGACGACCTCTCGAACGAAAAGACCGTCTGGGAAGACGTCTCCGGCGGGCTCGACATCCTCAACGTGGGCAAGTTCCAGATGGCAAGCCGCGCCTACTGCGGCCGTTTCAACTTCAATGGCGCAGACCAGCAGAAGCGCGTGGGCATGTTGTCCGGCGGTGAGCGTGGGCGCCTTCACCTGGCCAAGACCCTGATCGCCGGCGGCAATGTGCTGATGCTGGACGAGCCCTCCAACGACCTGGATGTCGAGACCCTGCGCGCCCTGGAGGACGCCCTGCTGGAGTTTGCCGGCTCCCTGATGGTCATCAGCCACGACCGCTGGTTCCTGGACCGCATCGCGACCCATATCCTGGCCTGCGAGGGTGACAGCCAGTGGACCTTCTTCAACGGCAACTACCAGGAATACGAAGCCGACAAGAAGCGCCGCCTCGGCGAAGAAGGCGCCAAGCCCAAGCGCATGCGCTTCAAGGCCCTCAAGTAGGCGTCACGGCTCGCCTGGTGGCACATGTGCGTGCATCGCTGCGCGCGCAGGAGGACCATGCCCGTGAGCGGTGTGAGCGCGATCGACCGGCCCATTCACGTCGACTGATCAACCAACATGCATTCGCCCACGCGCAAGGCCTGCGAGCGGATGTTTGCCAAGGGCCAGATGCGCGTCATCCCGGGTGACCCGGTGTCAGACGCCCTCGATGCCGTCGCGCAGCCGGGCATACCAGCGGAACATGCGCGAGCGGATGCGGAACTCGTAGAGCGGCGGCACCACCCGCGACAGCGGCAGCAGCAGCGCGATGATGATGCCCAGCGACAGCCACATGCGCTCGAGCAGATTGGCCAGCGAGAAGGGCAGGTAGCGCTGCAGCAGCGGCACGCCGTTGCGGATGGTGCGTTCGGCTTCGCGCGCCAGCGGGTATTCGGCGCTGCTGGCCATCGGGAATTCCTTCGGGCGGCTGAACCAGCCGGCATGGCCGTGCAGTTCCAGCGAAGCCTGCGAGAACAGCTGCAGGATCGCCGGATGCACATCGGGCCGGGCCAGCAGCGTGGTGGTCGAGGCGACCAGCCGCATGTCGCGCGGCGGCACGTCCGCGCAGAGGTCGACCACGCCGCGCGGCAGCGTCACCGGCGAAAGAAACGGCAGCCGGCGCGAATAGGCCTCGTTCTGCGCGAAGTCCAGCAGCCGCACGCCGGGTGTCTGCAGCAGCATCTGCACCATCAGCGATTCGGGCGCCGAGGCGAAGACCAGTGCGTCGATCTCGCCGCCCAGGAACGCGACCGCAGCGGCCGTCTGGTCGAGCTGCGACAGGCGCATGCCGGCGGTGTCGAGCCGGTTGAGCTCGAACAGCGCCTGCATGAGCAGCGGCACGCCGCTGCCGGCGGTCCCCACATTGACGCGCAGGCCCTGCAGAGGCGCCAGGCTGCCCAGCGTGTCGGAGCCTGTCGCGCGCAGCGCGGCATCGGTGCGGTAGAACAGCCAGACCGGCTCCAGGAAGAGGCTGCCCAGCGCCACCGGTGGGGATGCGGTATCCGCGTCATGCGTCTTGCGGGCGCTTCCGCCCTGCACGAATCCGAGGTCGGCACGGCCCTGGCGCAGCAGTTGCAGATTGTCGGAGGATCCCTCGCTGAGGTCACGCAGGCCGAGCAGACGCAGGCGCAGGGATTCGGGCATGGTCGCGGGCGCGTGCCCGGGGGTGTCAGGCCGGACGCGATGGCGCCGACGGCAGGTCGCAAGCGGCTGGCCAATGGTCGGCCCCGGCGGTGACGGAGCGTGCCGCACGCACGGCGCGCAGCACCGCGCGGGCGGTCACCTCGGCGGCAAGGGTCGACAAGCGCATCATGCCCAGTGCATGGGCCACCTTGCCGGTGCCCAGCGCAAACACGGTGTCGCCGTCCGACATGGTGTGCACCGGGTTGATCGCCCGCGCCAGGCCGTCGTGCGCCACCTGCGCCAGCCGGTGGGCCTGCGCCTTGGTCAGCACTGCGTCGGTGGCCACGATGCCCAGCGTGGTGTTGGTGCCGGCCAGCAGCGGGTTGGGCTGTTCGCCGGCCAGGATGGCGTCGCGGATATGCAGCAAGGCCCGGCCGTCCTCGGTGCGCGCACCGGCCACCGTGGCGCCGGTGGCCGGGTCGACCACATCGCCCAGCGCATTCACCGCGACGATGGCGCCCACGGTCACCCCCTCCAGCGTGATGGAGGCACTGCCGATGCCGCCTTTCATGGCGCGCCCGATGCCGAACAGCTTGCCCACCAGGGCCCCGGCCCCGGCCCCGACGTTCCCTTCTGCAGGGCGTTCGCGGCTGGCCGACGCGCAGGCGGAATAACCGGCCTGTGCATCGGGCCGGATGCGCCAGTCCCCGACCGGGAGGTCGAACAACACGGCCGCCGGCACGATGGGCACCAGGCCATAGGGCACCCGGTAGCCGTGGCCATGTTCCTCCAGCCAGCGCATCACGCCTGCAGCAGCATCCAGCCCCCAGGCGCTGCCACCCGCCAGCAGCACCGCATGCACCTGTTCGACCAGGTTGGAGGGATGCAGCAGGTCGGTTTCGCGGGTGCCGGGGGCTGCGCCCCGGACATCGACGCCGGCCACGGCGCCGTCAGGAGTGAGCACCACCGTGCAGCCGGTGGGGCGGCGCGGGTCGGTGTAGTGGCCGACCCGCAGGCCCAGGACCTGGGTGATGGAGTCGACGGGGGCATCGTTGGGTGTCATCTGGCGTGAATTATGTCCGGCGGGCGCGCAGACCCGGGGGGCTGGGAACTTGCCGCCCCGGGGCGTATCATCCGCCCATGCGCCTCTGGCTCGTCATCCTGATGATCGTCTTCACGCCCTTGCGCGGCCTGGCCGCAGACGTGATGGCCATCTCCATGGCCGGGCAGCACGGTGCGCCGGCGTACCATGGCGCGGCGATGGTTCCCACCGCGCATGCACCCGACGCCGCAGCCCTTTCCGAGTGCGACGGGCACCACGCCGTGCCGCCCGTGCAGGCGGCGCAAGCGGCCCAGGATGCCCAAGCCGCCCAGCCCGACGGCGACTGTCCCACCTGCGCCTCCTGCATGGTCTGTTCTTCGGCCGCCCTGGCCATGGCATCGGCCATGGCGTCCACCCTCCCCATCCACCATGCGGTGCCAGTGCCTGGCAGTGCCAGCTTCAGCAGCGCCGCGCCGCTGCCCGGGTTCAAGCCGCCCATTTCCTGACTCCAAAGCCCGTAGTGCGTCCGTTGCAGCCCTCCAGGGGGTGTCGCTGCGGACTTTGTCCAGGTTTCAGGAGTCGTCATGGTGCATTTCAGCCATCTTTTGAGGATGGGTCTGCTGGGTTGGGGGGCGCTCGCCGGCCCCGCCCTGCAGGCCCAGGGTGTCCCCGTCCCACAGCCCCCTGCAGCGTCCGCGCTTGCTCCCCCGACCGCAGTCGATGCGGTGCTGGACCCGGCGGCGCCGGTACCTGCCATCCGGTACCGCTCGGTGTTCGGCCATGCGCCGACCGGCGTGGAGTCCACCGAGATCGACTGGCGGCGTGCCAATGACGATGTCGGCCAGTTCCGCCGCGGCCATGTCGACATCCTGAAGTGGGAATCGCAGCACGAGGGGAAACACTGATGGCCCCGATCCGAACCCGGCTGGCCGCCGTGGCCGTGGCCTTGCTTGCCGGCGGGTGCGCCAGTGTGTCCCCGGATGGCGGGGTGGGCGAGGTGCAGGCGCTGAGCCGGGAGCGCGTGCAGGGCGCGCCGGTGCAGTTGGCCACAGGCCCGAGCGCGGCATCCCGCGAGGCGATCGTTGCACTGCTGGCGAAACCGTTGTCCATGGATGCCGCCGTGCAGGTGGCGCTGCTGAACAACCCCGGCCTGCATGCCGCGCTGGCCACGCTGGGCATCAGCGACGCGGACCGTGCGCAGGCCGGCCGGCTGGCCAATCCGCACTTCTCGCTGGGGCGCATGGTGGAGGGTGACAAGGTCGAGATCGAACGGGCGCTGGGCTTCAACCTGATGGCCCTGCTGACGCTGCCATGGCGCGCCCAGTGGGCCGGGCAGCAGACCGAACTGGCCAAGCTGCAGGCAGCGCAGGAGGTGGTGCGGCTGGCCGCCGACACCCGCAAGGCCTGGATCATGGCCGTGGCGGCGCAGCAGAGCGCAGCCTACATGCGCGACGTGAAGGACGCGGCCGAAGCCGGTGCCGAACTGGCCCGGCGCATGGCGCGGGTCGGCAACCTGAGCCGGCTGAACCAGGCGCGGGAGCAGAGCTTTCAGGCGGAGGCCACGGCGCAGCTGGCGCGCTCCGAGCAGGCCGTGGTGGCCGGCCGGGAGCACCTCACCCGGCTGATGGGCGTGTGGGGCGCACAGACGGCCTTCACCTTGCCGCAGCGGCTGCCCGATCTGCCCGCGTCGGCGCGGATGCTGACGGACGTCGAGGCCCAGGCGATCCGCCAGCGGCTCGATGTGCGCAGCGCCGCCCGCGAGGCGGTCTTCGTGGGGGATTCGCTCGGCGTGCAGCGCGCCACCGGCTTCATCAACGCGCTGGACCTGAAGGTGGTGCGCAACACCACCTTCGACAATGCCAGCGGTGAGCGCGAGACGCTGCGCGGCGCCGAACTCGAGCTGCCCCTGCCGATCTTCGACTGGGGCCAGGCGCGCAACGCGCGGGCCCAGGCCGTGTACGGTCAGGCCGTGGCCCGCGTGCGCGATGTGGGTGTCCGCGCCCGCAGCGAGGCGCGCGAGGCCTACCACGCCTACCGCACCGCCTACGATCTGGCGCGGCACTACCGCGACGAGGTCGTGCCGCTGCGCAAGTTCATCAACGACGAAGTGCTGCTGCGCTACAACGGCATGATCTCCAGCATCTTCGAACTGCTGGCGGATGCCCGTACCAACGTGGCGGCTGTCAACGCCAGCCTGGAGGCCCAGCGTGATTTCTGGCTGGCCGACACCGACCTTCACACCACCCTCAGCGGCACCTCCCCGGGCGCGCTGACGCGCATGCAGGCATCCAGCCCGGCGGGCGCAGAGCCGAAAGGACACTGACATGGGCGATCAACTGCCTCTGAACCGGCGCCGCTGGCTTGCCGGCGCCGCCACTGCGGTCACCGCAGCGGCCGTGAGCCGCGTCGCCATGGCGGCGCTGCCCGAGCCCGTGCTGCAGTCCCGGCCGGACACCATGCCGCCGCTCGCGCCGCCGTCCGGCCACCCCTACAACCCGGTGGTCACGCTCAACGGCTGGACGCTGCCCTGGCGCATGAACGCGGGCGTGAAGGAGTTCCACCTGGTGGCCGAGCCGGTCGTGCGCGAGATGGCGCCCGGCTTCAAGGCCAACATGTGGGGCTACAACGGCCAGAGCCCGGGGCCGACCATCGAGGTGGTGGAGGGCGACCGGGTGCGCATCTTCGTGACCAACCGCCTGCCCGAGCACACCAGCGTGCACTGGCACGGCCAGCGCCTGCCCAACGGCATGGACGGTGTGTCCGGTCTCAACCAGAAGTCCATCCAGCCCGGCAAGACCTTCGTCTACGAGTTCGTGGCGCGCCGCCCCGGCACCTTCATGTACCACCCGCATGCCGACGAGATGACGCAGATGGCGATGGGCATGATGGGTTTCTGGGTCACGCATCCGAAGGAGAAACACCCGCTGATCGACCCCGTGCAACGCGACTTCTGTTTCCTGCTGAGCGCCTACGACATCGACCCGGGCAGCAAGACGCCGCGCATCATGACCATGACGGACTTCAACCTCTGGTCGTGGAACAGCAGGCTGTTCCCGGGCATCGACTCGCTGAACGTGCGCCTGGGCGACCAGGTGCGCATCCGCATCGGCAACCTCACCATGACCAACCACCCGATCCATCTGCACGGGCATGAGTTCCTGGTGACCGGCACCGACGGCGGCCCCACACCGAAGAGCACCCGCTGGTACGAGGTGACCACCGATGTGGCGGTGGGCCAGATGCGCCAGATCGAGTTCCTGGCCGACGAGGAGGGCGACTGGGCCTTCCATTGCCACAAGAGCCACCACACCATGAATGCGATGGGCCATGATGTGCCGACATTGATCGGCGTGGACCACCGCGGCCTGGTGCGCAAGCTGCAGAAGGTGGTGCCGGAGTACATGGTCATGGGCGAGCGCGGCATGGCCGACATGGGCGAGATGGAGATGCAGATCCCCGACAACACCCTGCCGATGATGACCGGCCGCGGGCCCTACGGCGGGGTCGAGATGGGTGGCATGTTCAGCGTGGTCAAGGTGCGGCGCGACCAGAAGCCCGGCGACTATTCCGACCCGGGCTGGTACACCCAGCCGCCGGGCACGCAGGCCTTCGAATGGACCGGAAGCCTGCCCGACCCGGCCCGTTTCCAGGCCGAGGGCAGCGGCTCCATGCCGCTGGCGCAACCGGCGGCGAAGCCGGTGCAGGTTCAGGTCCGAAAACCATCCGGCCACAGCGGCCATTGAGGAATCCCCATGCACACAGCCCACACGCCACCACCCCTCCCGGCGCGACGCCAGTTGCTGCGCTGGTTGCTGCTGCCCGGCGCGGCCGCACTGCCGCCGCTGGCTGGCGCCCACACCGCAGGCGCCCATGCCAAATCGCCAGGCCCCGTGAAGAAGGAGCAGAAGGAATGGGGCATCGCCGGAGACGCCCGCGACGTGCGGCGCACCATCGACATCGCGATGACCGACAACATGCGCTTCACGCCGGACCGCATCACCGTGCGGCTGGGCGAGACCGTGCGGTTTCGCATCCGCAACCAGGGCCAGCTGCTGCACGAGATGGTGATCGGCACACCGGCCGAACTGGCTGAGCACGCCGCGCTGATGGCGAAGTTCCCGAACATGGAGCATGACGAGCCCTACATGGCCCATGTGGAAAAGGGCCGCAGCGCCCAGATGCTGTGGCGTTTCAACCGGGCCGGCGAGTTCGAGTTTGCCTGCCTGATCGCCGGGCACTTTCAGGCCGGCATGGTCGGCCGGATCACCGTGCTGCCCCGGTGATGCCCGCCATGCGCCCGCCGCTGTCTGGTTTTTTGTTGTCTGCAATTTGTTGAAAAGGAGTCTTTCATGAAGAAGTTCATCACCGCTGCCGCGCTGGTGCTGGCCGCCGCCTCCGGGCTTGCCCAGACCGCTGCGCCCGACATGGCCGAGGCCGAGATCCGCAAGGTCGACCGGGATGCCCGCAAGGTCACCCTCAAGCACGGTCCGATCAAGAATCTGGACATGCCCCCCATGACCATGGTGTTCCAGGTGCGGGATGTGAAGATGCTGGATAACCTGAAGGCCGGCGACAAGGTGCGTTTCAGTGCCGACCAGCAGCAGGGCGCCTATGTGGTGACGGCGGTCGAGAAGGTGGAGGCGAAATGAGCACCGCCGGGCCGCCCCAAGGTGCTCCGCACCGCAGCCTGCAAGGTGAAGGTACGCCTGTGCGCTCCATGGCTCCCCCTGCGGTTCGCGGCAGCCCGCCGGCAGTTCGTCCGCCAGCTGGCGGGACTGGCGGGTCTTGCCGTCGGCGCGGCCGGCATGCCCGTGGCCGCCCAGGGCAAGCCGCGGGTCGAGGTCTGGAGCCGGTCGCCATCGGCCTGGCAGTGCCGGGCATGCCGGTGGGCTCACCCGGCATGGACGGCGCGGTCTATGGCGGACGCAAGGATGCCTATGACGTGTTGCTGGTCGCACGGGACGGAAGCTCGCGGGTCTTCCGCCGTTATCCCAAGGGCTGAGGCTGCGAGCCTGCGTCCGAAGCCGCTGGCTACACTTGCAGTGAATGACCTCCTGGCGCCTGTGGTCGATCCTGCTGCTGCTCTTCGGGGCGTCCGCTCCGTGCCAGGCTGCTGCCCCCAGCGTCTTCCTCGAGGAACTTACCAGCCCGGAAGTCGCGTCCGTCCTGTCTGCCGGCGGCACCACCGTATTGCTGCCCGTCGGAGGAACCGAGCAGAACGGGCCGCACATGGTGCTGGGCAAGCACAACACCCGTGTCCGGGTGCTGGCGGGGCGCATCGCCGTGCAGCTGGGGCAGACCCTGGTCGCTCCGGTGCTGGCCTATGTGCCGGAAGGCCGGATCAGCCCCCCGACCGAACACATGCGTTTCGCCGGTACGATCTCGGTTCCTGAAGCCGCCTTCAAGGGAATTCTGGAGGGCGCGGCACGGAGCTTTCGCCAGCATGGCTTTCGCGACATCGTGCTGCTCGGCGACAGCGGCAACTACCAGCCGGCCCTGAAGGCCGTTGCGGACCGGCTCAACCGGGAATGGGCCGGCACCGGCACGCGGGCCCACTACCTGGGGGCCTATTACGCCGCAATCCAGACCACCTACCTCGAGAGTCTGCGTGCCCAGGGGCTGACCGCGGCCCAGATAGGGTCCCATGCCGGCACTGCAGACACGGCCCTGGCCTTGGCCGTCGCGCCGGAACTGGTCCGGCCGGACCAGCTGCCCAATGCCGCCCGTGCCGGGCCCCAGGCGGGAACCCTGGGGGACCCCCGGGCCGCCACCGCCGCGCTGGGCCAGGCGGGTGCCGACGCGATCGTGGCGCAGTCTGTGGCGGCCATCCGGCGGGCCGTGTCAGCCGCACGCTGACATGGTGCGTTACAGCCAGTGACACCCGGATTTCCCGCGTGTCACCTTTGTTGCCCACCTGCATTCACATGATCCGATTTTCTTCCGTGGCGCTGGCCACCCTGGTCGTGGGCGCCACTGGCGCGTGGCTGGCCGTGGCCCAGACTGCGCCGCCCGCCAGCGCCGCCGGTGCCTCGTCCGCCACCGAGCCGCCAGTGGCCACCGTGCCAGGCATGGCCCCCGTGGCGGACCGCCACAACCTCTACAGCGAAACCGCCGCAGGCCTCTTCAGCCCGGCGGTGGCCGGCGCGCTGGAGCGCATCTATGTCCCCAACCGCGCGGCCAATTCCGTGTCGGTGATCGACCCTGCGACCCTGAAGGTGATAGACACCTTCAAGGTGGGCGTGCATCCGCAGCATGTGGTGCCCTCCTGGGACCTGAAGACGCTCTGGGTGGCCAACAACGCAGAAGGCCGCACCGACGGCAGCCTCACGCCGATCGACCCGCGCACCGGCAAGCCCGGGCGCCCTGTCCGGGTGGATGACCCCTACAACATGTACTGGTCGCCCGACGGGCAGCATGCGATCGTGGTGGCCGAGGCGTACAAGCGGCTCGACTTTCGTGACCCGGTCACGATGGCGCTGAAGTTCTCCATCCCGGTTCCACGCTGCGCAGGCATCAACCATGCAGATTTCTCCATCGACGGCCGGTATGCCCTGTTCACCTGCGAGTTTGCCGGTTCGGTCACGAAGATTGACCTGGTCAACCGAAGCGTGCTGGGCACGCTGGCCCTGAGCCCGTACTACGCGCGGCCCGACGCGCTGGCGCTGATCGCCCAGCCCGGTCGCAAGCCGGCGAAGATTCCGGACCCGGGGCAGCCTGGCAACGAGATCTGCACCACGCCCGGCATGCCGCAGGACGTGCGGGTGTCGCCCGACGGCAAGACCTTCTTCATCGCGGACATGATGGCCGATGGCGTGCATGTGGTCGACGGCGAAAGCCTGCGCCAGACCGGCTTCATTCCCACCGGCGTCGGCGCGCACGGGCTGTACCCCAGCCGCGACGGCCGCAGCCTCTATGTGGCCAACCGGGGTGGCAACAAGATCCGCGGCGACAAGCTGGGCAAGGGCAGCGTGTCGGTGATCGATTTCGCCACCCGCAGCGTCGCCCATACCTGGCCTATACCGGGCGGCGGCAGCCCGGACATGGGCAACGTGAGCGCGGATGGCCGGCATCTCTGGCTGTCCGGCCGGTATGACGATGTGGTCTACCGGGTGGACACCGCGACCGGGGCTGTCGACCAGGTCAAGGTCGGTCGCGAACCGCACGGCCTGACAGTGTGGCCGCAGCCCGGACGTTATTCACTTGGCCATACTGGGAACCTGCGCTGAGGTCTGCTGGCGCATGCGCTCCTCGACGGTCTCGATCATGCGAGGCAGTTCGTCCACGAAGTCGGCCTTGCTGATGAAACCGGCCGCGCCCACCTGGCGCGCGGCGTCCCGGTAGGCCTGGCCGCCGTGCATCGACAGGACCACGATGCACGGGGGGGCTTGCCACTGCTGCATGCGGCGCGCAGCCTCCAGGCCGTTCATCTCGGGCATGCCGATGTCCAGCAGCACCAGATCCGGGTGCAGGCTGCCTGCCAGCTCCATCGCCTCACGCCCGTTATGGGCTTCGCCGACAACCTCCGTGCCGGGAAGTGCCGACAGGAACTGCCGCACCGCCGCCAGAAAGGTCGGATTGTCGTCGGCGAGCATGACCCGGATCATCATGGGCTTCACTGTAGGAGCCAGGGCGGTGGCGGCCAATCAGGCCAATACCTGAACCAGAATGGAAAAACACCTGACACCGGCGAGCACCTTGTCCCGGAGCAACTGGGCTTCTGGCATCGTGTCAGCTTGCTGACGGTTCCGAGTCCGGTTCGCGGTAGCGTTCGGCGATCGCGCGTACCTGTGGCTCGTGGCGGCGCAGGACTTCCACGCAGGCGGCATCGAGCTTGCCCACCAGGGCGAGCCGCTCCAGCTCGGCACAGCTGGCCTCGAAGGTCCACGCCATCTTGTAGGGTCGCGCGCTGCGAAGGGCGTCGAAGATGTCGGCCACTGTCACGATGCGCGCCTCCAACGAGACCGCGTCCCCGCGCAGGCCATCGGGGTAGCCGCTGCCGTCCAGCATTTCGTGGTGCTGGCGCACGATGTTCCGCATGACGGTCGAGTCCGGGAGGTGGTTGAGCCCGAAGTCACCCAGGATCTTGTCGATGATCTGCCCGCCCATTTCCACATGGCCCTGCATCACATTGCGTTCTGCCGGGTTCAGCCCGCCCTGCTTGAGCAAGATGCGGTCTGGAATGCCGATCTTGCCGATGTCGTGCAGCGGGGCAAACAGGTAGACGTGTTCGACGAATTCGTCCGTGCGACCCCGTCGGGGAGCGAGTTCGCGTGCAATCAGGCGGGAGTAACGCGCCATGCGCTCCAGATGGGTCCCGGTTTCGAAATCCCGCAGACGCGCAAAATCGCTGGCGATGCGGGCCGACGCCAGAATGGACCGTACCGCGCCCAGCTCATGGGAGATCGCCATGTTGATGAGGCTGCAGAACAGCAGAAGATCGCGCTGTTCCCGCAATCTGAAGGCTTCCGGCAGCTTCGAATCAAAAAACACGAAGCCGATGAAGCTGCCGTTGTCCTGCATCGGAACGGTGAACGAGGATTGGTAGCCTTGCGCCAGCAACCATTGCGAATGCGGCGAGTCTGGCCGGACCGTTGCCGGGATGTTGTCGATGACCCGGAATTCGCCGCTGCGTGCCAGGTGGGTCAGTGATGCGCTTTCAGCCAGTGGAAACTGGTAGCCCGCGATCTTCTTGCCTGCACGCGTGCTGTCGATGAAGGTCTTCAGCATGTCGTCCGGCGCATCGTGAAGCACACAGGCGATCCGGTCCACCTGGGGGATGCGTTCGAGGATGCTGCCATGCAGCGCCGCAAGCCGCTCGGTCAGCGTCTCACCAGGTTGCCCCTGCCGGAGCAATGGCGCGGCGGAGGCGGCGAGCGTGCGTGTCATGGCAGAACCCTGAAGATGGACGATTTCCCGCGCGGTCTCGCGGCTGGTGCCTGTGGCATGTCAGCGCGGTTCGGCATGCAGCGCCAGCAGCGGGGGGCGGCTCAGGTGCCGCCTACTGCCTGGGGCCTCAGTGCGGGGCATCCGCCTCCTCGAAGGTGTAGTCGCGCAATTCCGCGGCAGCCATCAGCGACTGGAGCCCGCTCAGTGCATCGTCGAAGGCCCCGCTTTCAACCATGCGCCCGACCGCATCGGCCGCCGGCCCGAAGGCTGCCTGCAGTGCGGGCCGGGCCGATTGCCACTGTGCTGTCACCTGGGGGTCATCGGCGGACAGCAGTGCGCTCAGCGTGCTGCACAGCGCCAGGATCTGGTCCCAGTCCGATTGCGCGTCCGGGCGCAGTTGCAGCCAGTACAGCAGGCGGGCATACAACTCGTCGGCTGCAATCGGCTTGGCGATGTGGTCGTTCATGCCAGCCGCCAGGCATTTTTGACGGTCCTCCCGAAAGGCACTGGCCGTCATTGCCAGGATCGGCAGGCCTGCGCGGCCTGGAAGCCTGCGGATGGCACGGGTGGCCTCCAGCCCGTCCATGTCCGGCATCTGGATGTCCATCAGCACCAGATCGTACGGGTGGTCGCGCACCCGCTCCAGCGCGCGCTGTCCGCTATCGACCACCTCCAGCACCAGCCCGGTCTCGGCGAGCAATTCCCGCGCGACCTCCTGGTTCACCGGGTCGTCTTCGGCCAGCAGCACCCGCATGCCGGTACAGGCCCTCGCAAGGGCCTGCTCGGCAGGCCACTGTGGCATGGCGGCGTCCTGGTCGGCATCTGCCGGGAGCTGTTCGACCGATCCCCTGGACAGCGTCACACAGATCCAGAAGGTGCTGCCCTGGCCAGGCGCGCTCTGCACGCCGGATTCGCCGCCCATGAGCGTGGCCAGCCGCTTGACGATGCTCAGCCCCAGGCCGGTGCCACCAACACGGCGCGAGGTGGTGTCGTCGGCCTGCGTGAAGGGGGCGAACCGGCCGGCCTGCTGTGTCGTCGACAGGCCAATGCCCTGGTCGCGGACTTCCAGCCGCAGCACGCAGGTATCTGCGGTGTCGCTGAGCTGGCGGGCCCGTATGCTGACCTGGCCGTTCTCGGAGAACTTGATGGCATTGCCGATCAGGTTGAGCAGGATCTGCTCCAGGCGCAGCGCGTCCCCCACCAGCACGGCGGGCAGTGCCGGGTCGATCTCGCACACCAGTTGCAGGCCGCGCGCCCGGGCCTGCCCCTCGAGGATGCCCAGCGTGTGGTCCAGCAGGTCGGACAGGCCGAAGGCCACCTGCTCCAGCGCCAGCCCGCCAGCCTCGATCCTGGACAGATCCAGTACATTGTTGATGATCGAGAGCAGGTGGTGCCCCGCCGCATCGATCCGGCGCAGCTGCCCGAGCGGCTTGTCGGCGCTGATCTGCTTTCCCAGCAGTCGGGTGAACCCGATGATCGCGTTCATCGGGGTGCGGATCTCGTGGCTGATGTTGGCGATGAAGGCGCTCTTGGCCCGGCTGGCGGCCTCGGCGGCGTCCCGGGCCTGCTGCAGGGAGGTGTTGGCGGCCTCCAGCTGGGCGGTGCGCCGGCGCACCAGCTGCTCGAGCTGCTCCTGCTGGGTGCGCAATGACTGCTTGGCTGCCACGCGGGCCGTCACGTCCACGAAGGTGGCCACCGTGTCGCCCTCGAGCAGGATGCCGGCGTATTCGATGGTCCGGACCTCGCCGTCCTTGCTGGTGATGTTGCATTCCAGGGGCGGCAACTCGCTGCCCAGTGCGCGGGCCTCGTGGACGGCCGCATTGATCTTGTCCAGGACCTGGCGCCGGTACAGCGGGTCCGGGAAGGCCAGCTGCAGCCATTCGCGGGTAGTGGGTGCATCCTGTGCGGTGTAGCCGAACAGGTCGACGAAGCGGGCATTGCGATAACTGATCTCGCCGCCTGCGGTGAAATAGGCCAGCGCCAGTGGCGCCGCCTCCAGGATCCGGCGGAACCGCAACTCGCTGGTCTCCAGCCGCGCGTGCACCTGACGGGCCTCGGTGGTGTCGCGGGCCACCCGGATGTAGCCGCTCAGCTGGCCATCCGCAGCCCGCAGCGGGGTGGTGGTCATCAAGGTGCTGAAACGCGAGCCGTCGCGCCGGATGTGGCCCACCTCGGCATGCTGGCTACCCTGCCGAATCAGCTGCGTCAGGTCGACCTCGCCGCCGCCGCGCATCTGGTCGGCGGCATGGAACAGGCTGATGTGCTTGCCCATCAGCTTGTCCTGCGGGTAGCCGTGCATGCGGGCCCATGCGCGGTTGGCAAACTGCACATGGCCGCTCAGGTCGCAGGTGGCAATGCCGTCATCCGCCTGGTCGACCGCCTCATGCAACGCCTGCAGGTTGCCGAGCGCCGCCTTGCGTTCCGGTGCCATCCGCTCCCGCGCGCGCCCGGCATCCTCCAGAAGAAGGGTCGGCCGCAGGCGTTCCATCACACTGTGCTGCGACACCACGCCGACAATCTGGCCCCGGTCATTGAGCACGCCCAGGTGGCGCAAGTGAAGGGCATCCATCTTGATGGAGGCTTCGGCCATCGAGGTGTCGTGTGCAACGCAGACCGGCGGCGTTCCGATGAGCGCACGCAGCGGGGTGTCGCGGGGCGTCCGGCCTGCCGGTAGCTCGGTGAGGGCCAGGACCAGATCCCGTTCGCTGAAAAGGGCCAGCGCTGATTCGCCTTCCATCACCAGCACGTAGGAGGCAGAACGGTTCAGCATGCCGTCGAGCGCATCGGCCAGCGGGCTGTCTGGCGATGCAGTGCTGAGTCCGCAGTCCATCACGAACTTGATGTCGTCCACCTGGCGCATCAGTGCCACGGCAACGTGGGTGCGGAAGTCCGACTCGCTGGCAATGCCGCAGACCGCGCCATCCGGGTCCACCACCACCAGGTGGCGTATGCGCTGGCTCAGGGTGCGCTCATAGGCGTCGGTGAAGGACAGGTCGGGCGGGGCGGTGATGACCGGCGCACTCATGATCTGCGCCACGGCGGCCTGCATGTCGCCCTTCAGGGAGTGGGCGGCGATGTCCCGCTCGGTGATGATTCCGGTGGCGCGCGGGCCTTCCTGTACCAGCAGGCAGGAGACATGCCGCTGCGCCATCTGGCGCGCGGCCACCTCGATGCTGCTCGTGCCCTGCACGTGCAGGACCTCGGGCGTCATGATGTCTTTGAGTGTCAGTTCGGCGAGGTGGTGCATGGTGATGTGGCCGTGCTTCGGAGCCTGGCCTGGTGTTCCCCTTGGAATGACTGTAGGCCCGGGGCGAGGGCCTGAACATCAGGCAAATACCTGACACTGCCGGGGGAAATTCCCTATGCCGGCGCCACGGCGGGAGCCGCGCGGTCCGGGGCCTGTGCCGGCAGCAGTCGGTGGCACAGGGTCAGGGCGGTGTCAAATTCCAGCCTTGCCACGGCATCGTCCAGCGCTTCCAGTGCAGTGCCCGGTGCGGGTCGGAACTGGCGCGTGAAGCTGGCCATGGCATCGGTAGCGGCCAGGTTCCGCAAGCCGACGTACATGCGTTCGACCTGTTGACTGACTTCATTTGATTCTCGCGCGAAGGGCTTGGCGATGGGTGCCAGCACCCGGTGGTGTGGCGAATGGCATCGAGCGCATGGCGCGCTGCGGCTGGTCGATGCGGGCACTGTTCCATCGTGTTGGGCGAGCACGGAATAGCCGCTTCGATGGGCGGGCCTGGCAACTGCCGCGGCGGGCCTGCCGTGGGGGTGCTGCTCAGAAAGTCGTCCAGTCATCGTCGCCGGCGCTGGCAGCTGCCGGCGCCTTGCGGTTCTCGGCCTGTGTGGTCAGCACCAGCGGATCTCTGCGCGAGGGGGTTGCAGCAGCCTTGGGCGCAGCAATGCGGCTCATGTTCTTGTTGCGACCAGAACCGCGGTGCTCCGCTGCCGGAAGCTGCTTGGCGGACATGACTGACTTCATGCCGGCCGGTGCGCGCAATGGCGCAGCGGGGGATTCGGCACCGTGCGCCAGCTTGAACACCGCCACCGCCCGCACCAACTGCTGCGCCTGGGTGTTCAGGCTCTCGGCAGCGGCCGCGCTCTGCTCCACCAGGGCTGCGTTCTGCTGGGTCGCCTGGTCCATCTGCGTGACCGCCTCTCCCACCTGGGCCACGCCCTGGCTTTGTTCGGTGCTGGCCGCGCTGATCTCGCCCATGATGTCGGTCACCCGGCGGATGGAAGCCACCACTTCGGTCATGGTCACGCCGGCCTGATCCACCAGGGCCGTGCCCTGTTCGACCCGCTGTACGCTGTCGGAGATCAGGCCCTTGATTTCCTTGGCCGCCTCGGCCGAGCGGCCGGCCAGGCTGCGCACCTCGGAGGCGACCACCGCAAAGCCGCGGCCTTGTTCGCCAGCACGGGCAGCCTCGACGGCGGCGTTGAGCGCCAGGATGTTGGTCTGGAAGGCGATGCCGTCGATCACGCCGATGATGTCGGCGATCTTGCGCGAGGCGTCGTTGATGCCCTTCATGGTGTCCACCACCTGCCCGACGACCTCGCCGCCGCGGATGGCGACGGTGGAGGCGTTACGGGCCAGCTGGTTGCCCTGGCGGGCGTTCTCGGCGTTCTGGCGCACGGTGGAGCCGAGCTCCTCCATCGAGGCCGCTGTCTCTTCCAGTGCGCTGGCCTGTTGCTCGGTCCGCCCGGACAGGTCGCTGTTGCCCTGCGCAATCTGTGCGCTGGCCGTGGCCACGCTCTCGGCATTCTGCTGCACGTTGCGGACGATGTCCGCGATGTTTTGCTGCATCCGGGCCATGGCGGCCATCAGGCGAACGGTCTCGTCGTTGCCAGCGGGTGTGACGCGCGCGCGCAGGTCTCCCTCGGCCAGGTGCTCGGCCAGCGCGACCGCCTTGTCCATCGGGACCGTCATCCGGCGGGCCAGCAGGAGCGCCGCAGCCAGCAGGCCCCCGAAAGCCAGCGCCAATGTGGCTCCGATCAGCAGCCGGGTGCTTCCAACGCTGGCGGCTGCGGTGGCGTTCATGGCCTCGGAGTCGGCATTGATCGCCTCGGACAGCTTGGCCATTCGGGTTTCCAGGTCGCCGAAGGCGGTGAGGAACTCCGGCATCCGGGCCTGCGCACTGGCAAGGTCTGCCTGCGCAGCCTGTATGCTGACCCGCGCGACGGCAACGTATCGGTCGGCGACCGGCTGGACACCGGACAGATGGCTGGCGGTGTCTGCCGACAGTGGCAGGCTGCGCAACTTGGTCAATGCATCGGACAGGATCGCCGCGTGCTCCTGCAGGTCCTTGCCTGCTTCGGCAGAGGCCGCAGGTTTGTTCTCCAGGGCTCCCAGCAAGGCCTGCTGTACATCCCCCCGTATGGCGTCGTGCATCATGTCTGCCATCTGGCTCAACTGCAGGGCCTGGCCGGAGCCGACGATGTCGTCCATCGATGTGGCGAGCTTGGAGGTGGCGATCATGCCGATCCCTCCCACAATGCCGGCAAGCACTGCTCCGGCCAAGCCCAGGGACAGGATCTGTGTACGCAATTTCATCAACAATCCTCGTTGGATGCCCGTTGTCGGAGGGCGATTGGGGCTGCTCGATTCGAGTCCTTATCGGCGCTTGAGCGTTGCCTTGCGCCGTGTTCTTGCGCCGGGTCAATGTAGTCGCATTGCGGCGGCGCAGCAATCGGGTGATCACCTGAGTTGGCCAAGCCGGAACTCCGGATAGGGCGAGCTCTCAGAATGTGGTCCAGTCGTCATCGCCACCCTCGGCGGCGGCTGCGGGTTTTCGGGTGGCCGCCTGTGCGGTCAGTTCGGGTGGTTCTGCACGGGGCGCGGCGGCGGGTTTGGTACTGGCGATTCGGGTGACCTTCTTGCTGCGGTCGGGCCCGCGGCGCTCCACGGCGGGGAATGTCTTGCCCGCAGGTTTTTGCGCCACGCGGGCCACCGGGGTCGGCACGTCCTGCGAATCTGCACCGTGCGCAAGCCGGAACACCGCCACCGCCTGCACCAGTTGCCGGGCTTGGGCCTTGAGGCTTTCGGCGGCTGCCGCGCTTTGCTCGACCAGCGCGGCGTTCTGCTGCGTGGCCTGGTCCATCTGCGTCACCGCTTCGCCCACCTGCGCCACGCCCTGGCTCTGCTCGGTGCTGGCCGCGCTGATCTCGCCCATGATGTCGGTCACCCGCCGGATGGCGGTCACCACCTCGGTCATGGTGGCGCCGGCCTGGTCCACCAGAGCCGTGCCCTGTTCGACCCGCTGCACGCTGTCGGAGATCAGGCCCTTGATCTCCTTGGCCGCTTCGGCCGAGCGGCCGGCCAGGCTGCGCACCTCGGAGGCAACCACCGCAAAACCGCGGCCCTGCTCGCCGGCGCGCGCCGCCTCGACAGCCGCATTGAGCGCCAGGATGTTGGTCTGGAAGGCGATGCCGTCGATCACGCCGATGATGTCGGCGATCCTGCGCGAGGCGTCGTTGATGCCCTTCATGGTGTCCACCACCTGGCCGACCACTTCGCCGCCGCGCATGGCCACGCTGGAGGCATTCTGGGCCAGCTGATTGCCCTGGCGGGCGTTGTCGGCGTTCTGGCGCACGGTGGAGCTGAGCTCTTCCATCGAGGCGGCGGTCTCCTCCAGCGCGCTGGCCTGCTGTTCCGTTCGGCTGGAGAGGTCGTGGTTGCCCTGCGCGATCTGGGCGCTGGCAGTGGCCACGCCGTCGGCGTTCTGGCGTACGCTGCCGACCACGCCCGCCAGGGCTGTCTGCATGTCGCGCAAGGTGGCCAGCAGCGGGCTGAGCTCGTCACGCGCGTCGTCGCGGATGGCCATGGCCAGATTGCCATCGCGCACGCGCTCGGCCACCTCCTGCGCGACAACCAGGCGCCGGCGCAGGCTGCGCGCCCCATACCAGCTGAAGCCGATCAGGCCCAGCGCCGTGGCGCACACAAGAGCCACCAGCAACTGGCGCGTGAAGCTGGAGTCGGCCTCGATGGCAAGCAGCTCCTGGTCCAGCACGGTGGTCTGGCGCGTGCGCTCGGCATCCAGTACGGCCAGCAGCTGGTTGCCTGCCGGAATGGTGCGGGAGACCAGCATCTCGAAGGCCGCCTCTTTCTGGCCCTGCTGCACCAGCAGGACATTCTCGGTACCCACTGCCCAGAAGGCGTCGGCCTGCGCCGCTATGCCTCGGTAGGCCTCGCGCCCGGCCGGGGTGATGAGATCTTTTTCGAAGGCTTTCAGTGTCTCGTTGGTCTTCTGGCGCCTGGTGTTGATATCGGCCAGCGTGGCTGCCAGGTCTTCCGCACGGGTGACCAGCAGGCCATGGCGGATCTGCAGCGAGACACGCGTCACGTTCAACCCGATGTCGGCCATGCGATTGACCTGCGGCACCCGGCTGACACGGGTTTCTCTGGCCAGGTCCATGACATGCTGGAACTGGATCCAGGTGTCGATTGCCACCCCCGCCAGGGCGACGACCAGCAGAATCGACAACAGGTAGAGGCGTTGGGTGATGCTCAGGGAGTTCATGCGGTCTCCGGGGTTGGCGAAACAGGAAGCGTGCGTTCAGTGGGTGGATGCGTCGACCAGTCCCATCTCGGCACTGGTCATGAGTTTTTCGATGTCCACCAGGATCAGCATGCGGTTCTCGACGGCACCGATGGCCAGGATATGGTCGCTGGCAATGGCGGAGTTGAACTCTGGCACCTGGCGCAGCTGGGCGGGCTGCAGCGTGATCACGTCGCTGACGGCATCCACCACCATGCCCACCACCCGGCTGCCGATGTTGAGCACGATCACCACCGTGAAGTCATCGTAGTTCGCCTGTTCCAGGTTGAACTTCATGCGCATGTCGATGATAGGCACGATCACCCCGCGCAGGTTGACCACCCCCTTCATGAAGGTGGGCGCGTTGGCGATGCGGGTGGGCTCTTCGTAGGAGCGGATCTCCTGCACCCGCAGGATGTCGATGCCGTATTCCTCGGCGCCCAGCTTGAAGGCCAGGAACTCCCGCAGGTTGGTGGTGACGCTTGCGCCAGTGCTCGCAGTCGGGGCATTGCCGGGTTGCTGGGCCATGTCGGTAGCCTTTCAGTTGGTCGGGGCGGTTGCGAGGAAGTTGCTTGAAGCAGGCTTGCCGGTATCCAGGGCCTGACTGTAGTCAACCGAAGGCCAGGCTGCCATCGGGCGATTACCTGAGGCAGAACCGGGAAACACCTGATGGGTGCCTTGCCGGGGTCGCAGGTCTGACACGGGTGAATGTCCCGGTTTCTCGGGCGGCGGCGGGCGCGGTGCGGGGTGCCGGTGCGGGGTGCCGGTGCATCACGCCATCTGCGAAGGGGCTGCCTCTCGCTCGAAGGCGACCGTGAACCGGCTGCCGCCAGGCTCCAGCCCGATGTCGTGCGGACGGGTCTCCAGTGCGTGAAACGCCTGGCGGGCGAGTTCCCGCAGACAGGCGCCGAGGTCCACACAGGCAAGAGGCCCTGGCTGATACAGGTGTTCGTGCAGCAGTGCCATCGACCGGATGCGGCCCTGCATGCCCCCCGGCACATCCTGCGCGTCGCGCGGGGAGGGCCGCTGGCGTTCGAGCCGCAACAGGCTGGAGACCGGCTGCAGAGAGAGAGAGACCGGGTGGCGCCATCGTCAGGCAGGTGGCGGGCATCGTCAGCTGCGACCGCGCCGCGCCAGTGCACCGACGTCCAGGATCAGTGCAACGCGGCCATCGCCCATGATGGTGGCGCCGGAGACATCACTCACGCGGCGGTAGTTGGACTCGAGGTTTTTCACCACGACCTGCTGCTGCCCCAGCAGTTCGTCGACCAGCAGGGCGGCCCTGCGGCCTTCCGCCTCCACCACGACCATGACCGGCTTGGCCGGCAGCCCGCCCTTGCGCTGCACGTCGAACACACGCTCGAGCTCCACCACCGGCAGGTATTCCTCCCGCACGCGCACCACCTGGCCGGAGCCGCCGATGGAGCGCACCGTGTCGGCCTGCACCTGGAAGGATTCGACCACCGAGGCCAGCGGCAGGATGTAGCACTCGTTGTTGACGCCCACACTCATGCCGTCCATGATGGCCAGCGTGAGCGGCAGGCGCACCCGCACGCTCATGCCGAAGCCTTCGGCGGATTCGATCTCGACCGTGCCGCCCAGCGCCGTGATGTTCTTCTTGACCACATCCATGCCGACGCCGCGGCCCGACACATCGGTCACCACTTCGGCGGTGGAGAAGCCCGGCGAGAAGATCAGCCCCCACACGCTGGCGTCCGGCATGTCGTCCGACACTTCGAGGCCTCGCTCGCGGGCCTTCTTGAGCAGCTTGGACCGCGACAGGCCCTTGCCGTCGTCACGTACCTCGATCACGATGCTGCCGCCCTGGTGGGAGGCGGCCAGCGTGATGGTGCCGGTCTCGGGCTTGCCGGCAGCCCGTCGATCGGCCGGCATCTCGATGCCGTGGTCGCAGCTGTTGCGCACCAGGTGGGTGAGGGGGTCGGTGATCTTCTCGACCAGGCCCTTGTCGAGCTCGGTCGATTCACCGTGGGTGACGAAGTCGACCTTCTTGTTCAGCTTGGCCGCCAGGTCCCGCAGCATGCGGGGGAAGCGGCTGTAGACCATGGACATCGGGATCATGCGGATCGACATCACCGATTCCTGCAGGTCGCGGGTATGGCGCTCGAGGTCGGCCAGGCCGGACACCAGCTGCTGGTGCCTGGTGAGGTCGATCCTGGTACTGGTCTGGGCGAGCATGGCCTGGGTGATCACGAGTTCGCCGACCAGGTTGATGAGCTGGTCCACCTTCTCGACGGACACCCGCAGCGTGGATGCTTCTGCGGCCGGCGCGGCCTGCGCCCTTGCCGGTGCCTTGGCCTCGGGCTTGTGGGCGGCTGGCTGTGCCGACGCGGCAGTGGCAGCCGGAGCCGCGCTTGCAGTGCCGGGAGCACCGGGTGCGTCATGGAAGAAGCCGAAGCTGTTGTCGAGCACGGGCGCTGGCGGCTCTTCAGGAGGCGCACCCGGTGCGCCCGCATGGAATCCGAAACCCGGCCCCAGCGGCAGCAGCTTGACCTTGTCGCGCGCCACATGGAAGGTGAACAGGTCGAGCAGGTCGTCGTCGGTGCTGCCGGTGATGACCTTGAAACGGCGCATGCCATCGGCGGGCTGGCCACCGTCCAGGGGCTCGATCGTGCCCAGATCGACAATCTCGGCGAACAGCTCGACCAGCTGGTCGGCATCCGCCGGGTGGTCCAGCGGACCGACGAGCAGTTCCAGGCCACGCTGGCCCTTGGGCAGTTCGCCGGCGGCAGGCGCCTGGGAGCCGCCTGTCGGGGTTGTCGCAGCAGCGGGTGCGGATGAGGCGGCGCTGGCCGGCGCCGGAGTCTCGCCCGCCATGAATGCCGCAAAACTGGCCAGCAGGCCGGCTGTCTCGACCGGCTCGCCCTTGCCCCCGCTCTGGTGCAGGGCCAGCTGTGCCTTGAGCGCGTCGCCGGACTGCAGCAGGACGTCGACCATGGCAGCGTTGGGCTCGAGCTCATGCCGGCGCAGCTTGTCGAGCAGGGTTTCCATCTGGTGGGTGAGTCCGGCCACATCGGCAAAACCGAAGGTGGCCGCGCCGCCCTTCACCGAGTGGGCGCAGCGGAAGATGGAATTCAGGGTTTCGTCGTCGGCGGATTCGATGTCGATCTCGAGCAGCTGTTGCTCCATGCGGTCGAGGTTCTCGCCGGCCTCCTCGAAGAAGACCTGATGGAACTGGCTGAGGTCCAGTCCACCAGCACTGTCGCTGGAAGTGTCGGCCATTATCGGACCACCTTCCTGATCACCTCGATCAGCTTGGCCGGATCGAAGGGCTTGACCAGCCAGCCGGTGGCGCCAGCGGCACGGCCGGCCTGTTTCATCTGCTCGCTGGACTCGGTCGTGAGGATCAGGATCGGGATGGTCTTGAAGCCGGGGTGCTCGCGCAGGCGCTTGGTCAGCCCGATGCCGTCCAGGCGCGGCATGTTCTGGTCGGTCAGGACCAGGTCGAAGCTGCGCTGGCGGGCCTTCTCGAAGGCGTCTTCGCCGTCGACCGCTTCGACCACTTCGTAACCGGCGTTCTTGAGCGTGAAGGACACCATTTGGCGCATGGAGATGGAGTCGTCGACGGCCAGGATTGAATGCATGGGGGGCTCCGGAAAGGCTTGCTTGAAAAGGAAAGGGTGGGGCGCTTCAGAACAGCTCGATCGAGCCGGCATCCATTTCGGATTGGGTCACGGGATTGGGACGGTCCGGTGCCTTCTCGATGACGGCCTCGCCGTCTTCGTCTTCGGCGAACAGGCTGCCGGCCAGCTGGTCGGCGCAGTTGCGCAGGCGCACATGGGTGTGGGTGATCAGCTGGGAGGCCATGTCGTGGAACTGCAGGGCGGTCACGGCGTTGTCGAGCTGCATCTGGATCTGGTGCAGCACGGTGGCCAGTTCGCGCTCGGGCTTGCGCCGGCGGTGCTGCGACAGCTCGATCGAGGCGGTGTGAAAACTCGCCATGAGGACCTGCGCGGCATCCGCCAGCAGCACCTGCAGCCGCTGCAGGTCGTTGCAGGCGGCAATGATGTGGTCCTGCACGTCGGCCGCGACCACCAGGGGAATGGTGGAGGCCGGCGGCTCTTCCGGTGAAAGGGCGGGGGCGTCGGTTGTGTCGGCTTGCATGGAGAGGGCTTTCACAGTCGGGAGGTGGAGATGCCGGCGGAACTGCGCAGCTGCTCGATCAGCCGCGGCGCGATCGCATTCAGCGGCAGGACTTCATGGGCGGCACCAGCGGCGATCGCTTCCTTGGGCATGCCGAACACGACGCAGGTGGCTTCGTCCTGCACCAGGTTGTAGCTTCCGGCATCGCGCAGCACCTTCATGGCGCGCGCGCCGTCGGCGCCCATTCCTGTGAGCATGACGCCCAGGGCATTCGGGCCGACCACACGCGCGGCGGACAGGAACAGGACTTCCACCGACGGCTTGTGGCGGTTGACCGGGTCGCCATCGGCCACGCGCGCGACGTAGTTGGCGCCGGAGCGCTCGACACTCAGGTGCAGCCCGCCCGGCGCGATATAGGCATGGCCGGGCAGTACCCTTTCGCCGTCGCTGGCCTCCTTCACGCTGATGCGGCACAGCCCGTCGAGCCGGGTGGCATAGTTGCGGGTGAAGCCCGCAGGCATGTGCTGCGTGATCATGACGGCCGGCGCATCGGCTGGCAGGCCCATCAGCAGCTCCCTGGTGGCTTCGGTGCCGCCGGTGGAGGCGCCGATGAAGATGATCTTTTCGGTGGACAGCCGGCCCAGCGCCCGCACCGGCGCCGCGGTTGTTGCGGATGTGGCTGCCGACGCGTGCCGGCCTACCGCCTCGTGCGACTTGTGCACCTTGGCCGTGGCCGCCACGCGGATCTTGGCGGTGATGTCCGCCGCCAGCATCTTCAGGCCGTCGGCCACGCCGATCCTGGGCTTGGCCACGAAATCGATGGCGCCGAGTTCGAGTGCGCGCAGGGTGGCCTCGGCGCCGCGTTCGGTCAGCGTGGAGACCATCACCACCGGCATCGGCCGCAGGCGCATCAGCTTGGCCAGGAAGTCCAGGCCGTCCATGCGCGGCATCTCGATATCCAGCGTGATCACGTCCGGATTGAGTTCGCGGATCATCTCCCGCGCCACCAGCGGGTCGGCTGCTGCGCCGACACACTGCATGTCGGCCTGCCGGTTGATGATTTCGGTGAGCAGGCTGCGCACCAGCGCGGAATCGTCCACCACCACCACGCGTGTCTTGGTCATCTCGAAGCAGTCCTTTCGATGCGTGCGTTGCGGGTTTCAGAACAGGTCGACGGAGCCGCCGGAGCTGGCCTGCGGCACCACGCGTTGGGCCGCCGCACGCTCCTGCGCCTGCAATGCGGCCGCCTGCGTGGGGGCCAGGCGCTTCACCATGGCCTTGCCGCTGGCCGGCAGGAAACACACCTTGCGCGGGTAGATATCCAGCACATCCTTGCTGACCACCGGGATGTGTTCGGTCTTGAGATAGTCCAGCACGAAGCTGGTGTTGCGCGCGCCGACGTTCATGCTGTCCATGCCCGCGATCACCTGCCCGCCACCGAACACCTTGGCCTCCAGGGCAGGGCGCGAGCCGCCGCGCTTGAGCATCTCGTTGATCAGAAGCTCCATTGCGTAGGAGCCATACCGGCCGTCGTCGCCGCTGCCCTCGGGCAGCATGAAGTGGTTCAGGCCGCCCACCCGTGCATTGCGGTCCCACAGGCAGGCGGCGATGCAGGAGCCCAGCGTGGTCATGATGAGGATGTCTTCGTTGGCGACGAAGTACTCGCCGGGCAGTACCTTGACGGCGATGCTCTGAAAGTGTGTCTCGAACCAGAAGAAGGAGGCTTCACCCGGCTTGCGGGGTGCGGCCTTGAGCCGGGCCAGGTGTGCCGCCGAAGCGGTCGAGGTCGGCCGCGAGGTGGAGGCTGTGTCGTTCATGGTGTCTGTACGCACTCGTAGACGGTCTTGCCCCGCAGGCGGAACAGGTCCCGGGATTCGCCGAAGTTCTCCGAGTGTCCGGCGAACAGCAGTCCGTGGGGCAGCATGGCCCGGCGCATGCGTTCCAGCACGCGTCGCTGGGTCGGTCCGTCGAAGTAGATCATGACGTTGCGGCAGAACACGATGTCGAACGGTTCACCCAGGGACCAGTGGGAATCCATCAGGTTGAATGCGCGGAACTCCACCAGGCGGCGCAGTTCCGGCTTGACGCGGATGAACCCGCTGTTGTTGCCGGTGCCGCGCATGAAATAGCGCTTGAGCATGTCGGCGCTCAGGCCGCGCGCATCGGCCGGGTAGATGCCCTGGTCGGCCTTGGCCAGCACCTTGGTGTCGATGTCGCTGCACAGTATCTGCACCGGTGCCGATGGCCCCAGGGCCTCGGCAACGGTCATCGCGATGGAGTAGGGCTCTTCGCCGGTGGATGCGGCATTGCACCAGATGCGCCACCGACGGCCCTTGTGGCGGGTCAGCTCCGCGGCGAGCACCGGAAAATGGTGGTCTTCGCGGAAGAACGAGGTGAGGTTGGTCGTCAGGCAGTTGACGAACTCCTGCCATTCCGCCTCTCCCTCGGGGCCGCGGGCCTGCTCCAGCCACTGCAGGTAATCGGCAAAGCTGCGGTATCCGACGTCGCGCAGGCGCCGCGACAGGCGGCTGTACACCATGGCCTGCTTGCCGGCATGCAGGCTGATGCCCGCGCGCTGGTAGATCAGCTTGCGTACGCACTCGAAATCGGCGCCCGAGAAGCTGAACTCGGTATCGCGACCGCTATCCTGCATGGCGGCCATGGATGCCCTTCGGCGGGGGTGTTGCGGGTGGGCCGGCGGCTGCAATGCCGTTTGCCTGAGCTGCGCGGTTCATGGGTCGAATGTCGATAGGGGGGCGCCTGCCGCAAGCCGTGCGACGCATGTTTCTCCCGGAGAATACCATCGCCGAAAGGCGCTTGTCGGGGGAGCAGGCGGTATGCAGGAGCGGTTCATCGCAATTCCACAGGCAGTGTTGGCAGGAACTGACAAGCTTGCACTTTAGGCTCCGCCGCCATGCCGAGACATCGGGCCGATACCTGAGTCCTGCCGGAAAAACACCCTAAGCGCGAAGAAATCCGCTTCAATCCCCCTATCATCAATTCCTGCCGTGCAAACAGATCTAGCCAAGGAATATCCGTGAGCGACTTTTCCTATATGAAGTTCCTCGTTGTGGACGACTTCTCCACCATGCGCCGAATCGTGCGGGGCCTGCTCAAGGAAATGGGCATGAGCAACTCCGACGAGGCGGAAGACGGGGCGATCGCCCTGAAGATGCTCAAGAACAACAAGTACGACTTCGTCGTGTCGGACATCAACATGCCCAACATGAACGGCTTCGAACTGCTCAAGGCGATCAAGGCCGATCCGGATCTCAGGTCCCTGCCGGTGCTCATGGTCACTGCCGAGGCCCGCAAGGAGGACATCGTCCTGGCCGTCCAGAGCGGCGCAGCCGGCTACATCGTGAAGCCTTTCACCAAGGCCACTCTGGAGGACAAGGTCATCAAGATCATGCAGAAACGCGCCGCAGGTGGCTGACATGCAGGATTCCAGCGCGACCCCGGCCCAGGTTCCGGCAGCCTCTCCCGAGGTGTTCCAGCAATTGGGGCAGATCACCCGCCAGTTGCACGACACGCTGAACCATCTGGGCGTGATACCCAAGCTGCGTCTGTCGGCAGAGGGCCTGCCCGATGCCCGCAGTCGCCTGAGCTACATCGCCCAGAAGACGGGCGAAGCCGCTGAAAAGGTCCTCAACGCGGTCGATCTGGCCAAGCAGGACCATGCCGACATCTGTGCGGCGGCTCGCAAGCTCGCGGCCGAGATGTCTGGTGACAAGGCTGCCGCCGCCAGCGCTGCCGGGGTGCTGGCGTTTGTGGCCCAGGTCGAGGCGGCCAGCGGACGCATGGACCAGCACCTCACCGACATCATGATGGCCCAGGACTTCCATGACCTGACCGGCCAGGTGGTGGCCAAGGTGGTCGCGCTGGCGATCGACCTGGAAGACAGCCTGGTCAAGCTGCTGGTGCAGGCCGCGCCCTCCGAACTGGCACCCGAGCCCCCCCATGCCGAGCTCAATGGCCCTGTGGTCAACCCCGAGGGCCGCACCGACGTCGTCAGCAACCAGAGCGAGGTCGACGACCTTCTCGCCAGCCTGGGCTTCTGAGCGTCGCGCGGCGCCGCAGGCCCGGCGTCAGAGCTGGAATACCTCCACCGAGCGGGACATCGACAGTGCGCCCTGCTTGAGGGTCGCCGCCGAGGCTGCCGACTCCTCCACCAGGGCCGCGTTCTGCTGGGTTGCCGTGTCCAGCAGCGCCACCGCCTCGTTCACCTGGGCAATGCCGGTCGCCTGTTCCTGGGCGGCGTTCGTGATGAGCTTGATCAGATCGCTGACCTCATGCACCGAGTTCAGCATCTCGCCGATGGTCTTGCCCGCAGACTCCATCTGCACCGTCGCCTCGGACACCTGCCCCGACGATTGCGCGATCAGTTCCCGGATCTCCTTGGCCGCCACGGCGCTGCGCTGCGCCAGCGCCCGGACTTCGGAGGCCACCACCGCAAAACCGCGCCCATGCTCGCCGGCCCGGGCCGCTTCCACCGCAGCATTGAGCGCCAGGATGTTGGTCTGGAAGGCGATGCCCTCGATGACGCCGATGATGTCGTGCACCTTGGTCGACGAGGCATGGATGGCTTTGATGGTGACCGATACCTGGCGCATCGCATCGCTACCCCGGCTTGCCACAGCACTGCTGCGCTCGCTGTGTTCAAACACCTTGGCTGCCGTGCTGGCGGTCTGCTTGACGGTGCCAGAGAGCTGTTCCATCGACGCGGCGGTCTCCTCCAGGCTGCTGGCCTGGGTTTCGGTGCGCGAGGACAGGTCCATGCCGCCGGCGGCGATCTCGGCCGCAGACTGGGTGAAGTGGTTGATTTCACGCCGCACATCACTGACGACGGCGCGCAGGTTGACCTGGATCTGGCGCAGGCTGCGCACCAGGCCGGCCATCGGCTCAGGGTAGCTTCCCTCGACGGTGCCGATCAGGTTGCAGCCCGCCAGGTCGTTGGCGAAACCTGCCGCCGCGATCGTCGGGCGGGACACGCGCTGGTGAAACCAGCCCATGATGATGCCTGCACCCACGGCCAGGGCCGCCGCCTGCACCAGCCACCCGCCCCCCAGCGCGGTGGCGCCGAGTGCGAGGACGGACATGCCCCCGAGTGCCATGGCAAGCTGGCCGGCCAGCGCGATGCGTGCGACCCGCCCGAACAGGCCGGGCAGTCCGGTGCGGCGCACTTGCCCGCCCGCCAGCGCGAACGAGGGGCTGCCGCTTTCCTCTTCCATCCGCATCTGCGCATACAGGGCATCTGCGCTGGAGATCTGCTCCCGCGTGGGCTTGGTGCGCACCGACATGTAACCCCGTGGCTTGCCATCGACCATGATCGGCGTGACGTTGGCCACCACCCAGTAGTGGTCGCCGTCCTTGCGCCGGTTCTTGACCAGCCCCGTCCAGGGACGTCCGCGGCCGACGGTCTGCCACAGGTCCTTGTAGGCGGCGGGGGGCATGTCGGGGTGACGCACCAGATTGTGGTTCTGCCCCAGCAATTCGTCATAGGTGTACCCGCTGACCACCACGAATGCCTGGTTGCAGTGGGTGATGTGGCCCTTGGTGTCCGTCATGGACACGAGCATCTGGTCAGCCGGGTAATCGTATTCCTGCTGCGAAACTGGAAGGTTCAGGCGCATGGTTTTCCTCAGGAGTGTTGTCCACCGGGTTCCGCCCCCGTACGGGTCGGAATGCCCAGCGGTCGGTCTGCCAGGGAATTTAGGCCTTTGGGTTGCGAAAAAACATCCGGCCGATACCTGAGCCCGTGCCGGAAAACACCTGAGGCAGGTCAGGCATCCGGCGAGATCAGCCCGTTGCGCATCGCATAGCGCACCAGCCCGGCCACCTCGTGGATGTCGAGCTGCTTCATGAGCTGGCTGCGGTGGGTGTCCACCGTCTTGACGGAGAGGTCCAGGCGGCGCGCGATCTCCTTGGTGCTGTGGCCCTCTGCCACCAGCTGCAGGACCTCGCGCTGGCGCGGGGTCAGTGCATCACCGGGCTGGTCGTCGGCCCTCAGGCGCTGCACATAGTCGCTCACGATGCCCCGAGAGACCGCCGGGCTGAGGTAGGTCTCGCCGCGCAGCACCGCCCTGACTGCCAGCTCCAGCTCCAGGGTGGCGGCATCCTTGAGCAGGTAGGCGGCCGCGCCGTTGCGCAGGGCCTGGCGAACATATTCCTCGTTCTGGTGCATCGAGAGGATGATCACCCGCACATCCGGCTGCGACTTCGTCAGGCGCGCCGTGGTCTCCAGGCCATTGAGCCCCGGCATGGCGATGTCCATCAGGACCAGGTTGGGCTGCAGCTGCTGGGCCAGCTGCAGCAGGGCCAGGCCGTCATTGGCCTCGCCCACCACCTCGACGTCAGGCATCGACTCCAGCAACTTGCGCAGGCCGGCGCGCACAAGGGTGTGGTCGTCGGCCAGCAGTGCGCGCAATCGGGTCATGGTGTTGTTCACTGACGGGGGAGTGTAAGTGGGCAGCGCATGCGCACGGTGCTGCCCATGCCGGGGACGGATTCGATATCCAGTTGCCCGCCCAGCAGCGTGGCGCGTTCCTTCATGCCGAGCAGCCCGATGCTGTTGCCGGCCGATGCGCGTTCCCGCACGGCACCCACGTCAAAGCCGCAGCCGTCGTCGTGGATGCCCAGCATCAGGGCCTCGCCATCGTGGAAAAGGTCGATGTCGACCCGCGTCGCACGGGCATGGCGCGTGATGTTGGTGAGGGCTTCCTGCACGACGCGGAAGCAGGCGGTCTCGACATCGGACGGCAGACGGGTATCGGGGATGGCCGGCTCGAAGTGCACCGAAAAACCGCTGCGTGCGGCCGTCTGTTCGGCGATGCCGCGCAGGGCCGGGATCAGGCCGAGGTCGTCCAGCACCGAGGGGCGCAGAGCCACTGCCAGGCGGCGCACATGCTGCAGCGCGTCCTCGACGATGCGCAGGTTCTCGGCGTTGAGTTCGGCAGGCGAACGGTCCTTGAAGCGCTCACGCGCCTGCAGGTTGATCTTGATCGCGGTGAGCGACTGCCCCAGCTCGTCATGCAGCTCATGGGCCACACGGCGGCGTTCCAGCTCCTGGGCCTCGAGCACGCGGCGTGACAACGCGCGCAGCTGCTGCGTCTTTTCTTCCAGCGCCTCGGCAGCCCGCCGGCGCTCGGTGATGTCCTGGATCAGGCCGATATAGGTGACCTGCCCGAGGTGCGTGATGCGCGAAACGGCCAGGCTGATCGGGAACACCTGCCCATTCTTGCGCGCTGCCAGCATTTCGCGCACCTTGCCGATCACCCTGGTCTCGCCGGTGTCGTGGTGGTGCTGCATGTAGGCATCGTGGTGGCGCCGGTCGTGGTCCGCCATGAGCATCGACACATTGCGCCCGATCACCTCGTTGGCCGGGTAGCCGAAGATGCTGGTGGCCGCACGGTTGAAGGATTCGATCAGCCCGTGGCGGTCGATGGTGATGACCGCGTCGACCATGTTGTCCAGGATGGTCTGGGTGTGCAGCGCCGATTCCCGCAGGGCTTCGCGCCCGGCAATCAGTTCGAGCTCAACCTGCTTGCGCCGCGTGATGTCGACAAAGGTGCAGATGATGTCGCGCAGGCTGCCGTCCGGTGCCAGTCGGGGATGGGCGCCGAACTGCAGCCAGAGCCGGTCCTGGGAGCTTTGGCGATAGACCCCGACGATGACGTCGGGAACCGGCTTGCGGTTTGCCAGGCACTGGGCGACCGGGTGCGCCCCGTCCGGGAAGGGGGAGCCGTCCTCGCGCACCAGGTTCCACCCCGGATCCTGCGTCATCGCGCTGCGCAGTTCTTCCAGGCCCAGACCGAGCAGGTCACACGCGCGCTGGTTGGCGAGCAGCACCTCGCCCTGGGGCCCCACCAGCAACACGCCGTTCTGCAGGTTGTTGAACAGGCTGCGGTAGCGGTCCTCGCTGTCGCGCAGTGCGGTCTCGATGCGGTGCTTGTAGAGCGCCATCTCCAGCACGATGCGCAGCTCGCGCTCTGCGTACGGCTTGAGCACGTACCCGAAGGGTTCGGCCAGCTTGGCCTGCTCCAGGGTCGTGTCTTCGGCGAAGGCGGTCAGAAAAACGACCGGGATCGAATGCCGTTGCCGCACCAGGGTCGCCGCCTCGACGCCGTTCATGGCGCCGGCCAGCTGGATGTCCATGAGCACCAGATCGGGCAGCAGTTCTCCGGCCAGCAGCACCGCTTCCTCGCCACGTTTTGCATGGCCCACCGGTTCATAGCCCAAGGCGGCCAGCTGCAGCTGGATGTCCCGCGCCACGATGGCTTGGTCTTCGACGACCAGGATGCGGGGACGGTGGGGAGGGTGGGGCATGTGTGCAGGGCGGCGTCGGGCTGCGGGGATTGTCTCTTCTCCGACATGATAGACCGCGAAGGTTACCGATCTGCCGCGCTAAAGGGATCTTAAATCGGCCTTGATCTGGCTTTAGCGGGCCTCGTCGATCCAGAACTCCACCTGGAAGTCGGTGCCCGGCCCGCCCCCATGGTGCAGGGCCCCCCCCAGCTGATCGGCCAGGTCGGACGCCAGCTGCATACCCAGCGACCGCGGCTGGCGCTGCGCCAGGTCCGGTGGCAGGCCGACTCCATCGTCGGCGATCTGCAGGCGCCAGCAGCCGGGGTTGTCCAGGGCCTGCAGGGTGATCCGCAACACCCCTGTGCGGCCACCGGGGAAGGCATGCTTGAGGCTGTTGGACACCAGTTCGTTGACCAGCAGCCCGCAGGTGATCGCCTGGTCCATCGACACCTGCACCGACGCCAGGTTCACATCGAGGCGCACGGCGCCGCTGCGCGTCGAGAACGTGGTGAACGCCTGGGTGCTCAGCTGGCGCAGATAGACCGCCAGATCCACTGCGGCAAAGTTGCCCGACCCGTACAGGGACTCATGCAGCAGCCCCATGGCCTGGATGCGGCCCTGCATGTCCCGAAGCACCGATACGGTGGAGGTATTGGCATCGCGCGCAGCCTCCAGCCGCAAAAGGCTGCTGACGACCTGCAGGTTGTTCTTTACCCGGTGGTGGACCTCCTTGAGCAGCGCCTCCTTGTCGCGCAGCAGCGTGTGCAGGGCGAGCTCGGCCCGTTCGCGGGCCGCCTCGGAGGCGAGTGCGGCAAGCGCCAGCGAGATGTCCGCCCCGATGTCGGCCAGCACCTGGCGTTCTGCCGGGGTGAAGAAGCCCGGTTCGCGGGCGAACAGATGCAGGCTGGCATCGAGTGGCCCCTCCCAGGTGAATCCCACGACGGCAGCGGACTGGAAGCCTTGCCGGAGCGCCGCGGCAGTCCATGCCGGCCAGGTTGCGCTGTGGCTGGCGATGTCGGCGATGGCCAGCACGGCCGAGGGCGGCAGCGCTTGTGGCAAGGTCGCCGGATCCAGCCAACCGTCGGCGGAGCTGGTCAGCGTCGTGAGGAAGGCACCTGGCGCTTGCGGCTCCGCCAGGGGACGGATGCGGCCGCTGGCAGGGTCGGTCTGCCCGATCCAGGCCATGCCGAACTGTCCGTGCGCAACAGCGCTGCGGCAGATCTCCTGCAACAGGTCTGCGGGGGTTCGCTGGTCGATGATCGCGCGGTTGATCCTGGCACGCAGTGCGTACAGCCGGGTCATCTGGCGCAGGTTCTCCGCGGCCGCGATGCGGTCGGTGATGTCGGCATGGGAGATCACCGCGCCTCCGTCTTCGCTGTGCAGCGGCGTCACCTGCAGGGCGATCCAGCGTTTCTCCTTCGCCGACCGGATGGGGTAGCTGGCGTTGAAGGCGGTGCTGCGGTGTTCCAGCACCGCCCGGATGCCTTCGGCCACCGGCAGCCCCGTCGTGCGTTCCGTGGGCAGCGGCGGGAGCCGGCGGCAGACTTCCAGGTAGCTGTCGCCGACGTCGACCGGCCTCTGGCCCCTGGCACGCAGATAGCGGTCGACGTCGCTGGACTGCCGCCACGGTTCGTTGAGCGCCACCACCATCCCGTGCCGGTCGAGCACGGCAATGTGCGCCTGGACTGAGTTCAGCACCGCCAGGTTGAGGGCCTCGCTCTTGCGCAGTTTCTGCTGGGCCAGCACCTGCTGGTGGATGTCCATCCGTACGCCCAGCAGGCGCGTCGGATGCCCGTCGGAATCGCGTTCCGTCACCCGGCCGGACAGCCGCACCCAGCGGTATTCGCCATCGGCATGGCGCAGACGCACTTCGTACTGGTAGGTGTCGTACAGGCCCGACAGGGCGCGCTGGATATGGTCGCTGGCACGTCTGGCGTCGTCGGGGTGACAGCGGTCGAACCAGAACTGGCGGTCGATCACATCGGCGCGGGCCGGGTAACCCAGCATGGAGTAGTAGGACGGCGAGCCGTAGGCCTGGTCGGTGCGTATGTCCCATTCCCAGACGCCGATGGCGGCGGCGCTGGTGGCGAGGTCCAGCCGTGCGCCCAGTTCCAGCGCCTGCCGGGCCGCCGCGGCATGGCGGGCGCGGGCCCGATGCAGCACGATGCTCAGCCCGCCGACGGCTGCCGCAGTGAGGGCCCAGGCCAGGGCCACGACGGCGGCCATGCCGCTCCAGGGGGCGAGCGTCGTCGCCTCGGACCGCCCGACGACCAGCAACAGCTCGGGCCAGTGCTGCAGTGTGCGGAAGGCAAAGGAGCGGGCAATGCCATCGGGCCCGCCTGGCGCCAGGAAGCGGCCCTGCTGCAGGCCCTGCAATGGTGGCGGAAACATGGCGGACCAGGGCATGTCCTGGCCAGACGCGTCCCGGATCGGCGGGCTGCTGATCATCAGCGTCTGGTCGCGCCGCAGCAGCGCGACAACTGCATCGGCTCCGAGGTCCACCGAGGCCCAGGCGGCCGAGAAATGGGCCGGGTCGACACCGGCAACGACAGCGCCGAGGAACTTGCCCCCGGTGTCGTGCAAGGCATGCGCCAGCGGTATGCGCCAGTGCCCGTCGGCGGCTCCGAAGGCGGGCTTGCCGGTCACCAGGGCGCCGGGCTTTGCGTTGTGCAGGGCCAGAAAGTAGTCGCTCCCGGAGGCGTCGATGCCCGCAGAACCGGATTCCGTGTCTGCCAGCACTTTGCCATTGGCATCCAGGACCCACAAGGCGTTGGCGAAAGGCATCTCACGCAGACGCCCCTGCAACAGCTTGCGAGTGACCAGCCCGTCGGTCTGCGGCACCGGGTGCGTGATTTCGTGGGCCACGAGCTCCAGGCGCGCGTGGGCTGCCTGCAGCGTGTGGCTGGTCATCGCCTCCATGGCCCGGGCGAAGGCGTCCAGGGATCGCTCGGCGGACCTGAGCTCCTGGGCACGCAAGGCCACCAGCAACAGGGCCAGCAGGGCACCCGACAGCAGGATGTACAGCGCAGCCAGCCACACGAGGTGATCGCGCCCGATGTGTTCCCACAGGCGCTGCAGCGTCGCCGTCATGCGGGAGCCGCGCGGACCCGCCACTCAGCCCTCGCGCTGCAACGCCCCGACGATCTCGAAGGAGCGCAGCCGCTGGGTGTGCTGGAAGGTTTGCGAGGTGATCATCAGCTCGTCGGCACCGGTGCGGGCCACGAAGGCCTTCAGCTGGGTCCGCACCGTATCGGGTGAGCCGATGGCAGTGCAGGACAGCACCGCATCGAGCAGGGCGCGTTCCTGGGCCGTGGCGCTCTCGTAGTAGTGGCGGCGTGGCGGCGGCAGGCGTGACGGACGCCCGGAGCGGCTGTTCACGAAGGCCTGCTGCATCGAGCTTGCCATCAGTTCGGCGTCTTCCTGTGCATCGGCCGCAAACACGTTGAAGCCCAGCATCACATGGGGCTTGTCGAGTTGTGCCGACGGGCGGAACCCGGAGCGGTACAGTCCGATGGCGTCCATCATCTGTGCCGGAGCGAAGTGGGAGGCAAAGGCGAACGGCAGACCCAGCAGCGCCGCCAGCTGCGCACCGAACAAGCTGGAGCCCAGGATCCACAGCGGCACCTTGAGGCCGGTGCCCGGCACCGCGCGCACGGGCTGTTGTGGCGTGTCCGAGAAATAGTCCATCAGCTCCAGCACGTCCTGCGGAAACTCCTGGGCATCGGACTGCAGGTTGCGGCGCAAGGCGCGCGCCGTGCGCTGGTCGGATCCGGGCGCCCGCCCCAGGCCGAGGTCGATCCGGCCGGGAAACAGCGACTCGAGGGTGCCGAACTGTTCTGCGATCACCAGCGGCGCATGGTTGGGCAGCATGATGCCGCCAGCGCCGATGCGGATGGTGCTGGTGCCGCCAGCCACGTAGGCCATCAGGACCGAGGTGGCGGCACTGGCAATGCCCGGCATGCCATGGTGCTCGGCCAGCCAGAAGCGCCCGAACCCCCAGCGTTCGGCGTGTTGGGCCAGATCGCGGCTGTTGCGGAAGGACTGCGCGGCGTCGCTCCCCTCGGTGATGGGGGACAGGTCAAGCACGGAAAAGGGAATCATGGCGGAACGGGGCCTCTGCATCTGTCAGCGGCGCAGGCCGGCTGGTGGACCGATGGTAACGGCATCGGGCGGGCCCACCGTGTGCTGTAATTCGGGCCACCCCGAAAGGACCAAGGAACACACGATGAAGGCCACCTGGAACGGCGCAGTGATTGCGCAGAGTGAGGACACCGTGCTGGTGGAAGGCAACCACTACTTCCCCGAAAGCGCGCTGGACCGCCGATATGTGGGGTTCAGCAACCACAAGACCATGTGCCCCTGGAAGGGCCAGGCGGGTTATTACTCGTTGATCGTGAACGGCGACATGAACCAGGACGCGGTGTGGTTCTACCCCGACCCGAAACCCGAGGCCGAGTCGATCCGGGGACGCGTGGCCTTCTGGAAGGGTGTCAAGGTCGAGCCATGATGCTGGCGCCGCCCTACAGCTCGCCAGACCACCTGCCACAGACAATTGCCCAGCAAGGTTACGCCGCGCTGAGTCCGCAGGGGGTGGCCGCTCAGGCCGGTTGTGGCGCAGATTCCCTGGCGGCCCTGCGCGACGCATGGAACGACCTGCCCCCTGACCAGTACCTGAAGGATGGCGGCAAGTACCGGCGCCGGCGCCACAGCTGCTTCGTGGTCGAGGGCGCGCGGGTCACGCAGGTCGACCACAGGGCGCATTGGCAGCCGCTGGCCTACAACGCCCTGCATGGCGGCATGCAGCGCTGGTTCGAGCCGGTACGGCCGGCCACGGTGGCCCAGCCCGCGTGGCACAGCCTGCTGGCCTGGCTGGGGCGCGTGGCAAGTGCGTTGCGCGGCCCGCAGGCCTGGTTTGTCGAGGCGCACCAGTTCCGCATCGACACCACCGATGGCATCGGCCGCCCCACCCCCGAGGGCGCGCACCGCGACGGCGTCGACTTCGTCGCCGTGTTCCTGGTGGATCGCCAGGGCATCAAGGGCGGGGAGACGCGGGTATTCGATGCCACGGGCCCGGGGGGGGGTGCGTTTCACGCTGGCGGAACCCTGGTCCCTGTTGCTGCTGGACGATGCCCGCGTGGTCCACGAGACCACGCCGATCCAGCCGCTGGAGGCTGGGGGGTACCGCGATACCCTGGTGCTGACCCTGCGCGCCGGTGGCTTCCAGGGAGAGGGCGTTGCTTGAGCAATGTCAATGTTGCCACGCCGTGCCGGGTCCACACTGGGAACCGTCGTCCCACCAGGAGCCATTGCCATGTTCAAACACCTGCTCGTTCCCATTGACGGCTCGCCGACCTCCCGGTTGGCCGTCGACAAGGCCATCGGCCTGGCCCGCGCCTTTGCCAGCGCGGTCAGTGTTCTGTATGTGATCGACCCTTATCCGTTCGCCGGCGTCGGTGCCGACTTCGCCTATGGGCAGACGCAGTACCTGGAGGCCGCCAAGGCCGAGGCCAACGAGGCCCTGGCGCATGCGCGCCAGTCCTTCGATGCGGCCGGCATCCGGGCCAGCGCCTCGCTGGTCGAGTCCCATGCGGTGTGGCGCGGCATCATCGAGGCCGCCGAGGCCGGTGGCGCGGATCTGATCGTCATGGGATCCCATGGGCGCAGCGGCATCGAGAAGCTGGTGCTGGGCAGCGTGGCGCAGCGGGTGTTGTCGCACGCGCACCAGCCGGTGCTTGTCGTGCGGGGCTGAGCAGCGGCGGCCAGGCGCCGGCTCCCCCGGCCCCGGCGTCAGGTTTTTCCCCTTGGGAAGTTCAGGTATTCGCCTGATGGCTGGTGTGTCTGCGGCTGCCTACACTGTCTGCGCACCATGCCGTTCGCCTTGTTCAATTTTCCCGTTATCCCATGACCAGGCCCCGCATCCTGGTCGTGGAAGACGAAGCCGTCGTGGCGCTGGACATCCGCGTCCAGCTCAGCGGCCATGGGTATGAGCCTGTCGGGCATGCGAACCGCGGCGAACAGGCGATCGCACTGGCAGGCACGTTGCATCCGGACCTGGTCCTGATGGACATCCGGCTCGGCGGCGCCATGGACGGTATCGAGGCAGCGGGCGTCATCCGCGCGCGCCATGGCATACCGGTCGTGTTCCTGACCGCCCATGCCGAGGACGAGACGATCGAACGTGCCAGGCATGTCGAGCCTGCCGGCTACGTGATCAAGCCGTTCACCGAGCGGGAGTTGCGCACGGTGGTGGAAATGGCGCTGTACAAGGCGAAAGCTGAAAGGCGGCTGCGCGACAGCGAAGCGCGCTACCGCCAACTGATGGCTGAGTTGCCGGTGGCCGTCGTGGTCCACGCGCCGGATGGCGCCTTTCTGGATGCCAACCAGAAGGCCTGTGCGCTGCTCGGGATCGATGCTGCCGGCCTGCAAGGCAGGACCGCCCGCGAACCCGGCTGGAAGGCTTTCCATGAAGACGGCTCGCCGTTTCCCGGTGATGAGCATCCAGCGTCACGCGCACTCACGACCGGGCGGCCCGTCTGTCAGGTGGTGATGGGTGTGGAGCGGGCAGATGTTTCCGGGCGAGTCTGGCTTCTGGTCGACGCGCAGCCCCATCTGGACGCGCAGGGCGCCGTGCTCGAAGTCGTGGTCACCTTCGTCGACATCAGCGACCGCAAGCGTGCCGAGGCGGAGTTGTTGGCCCGTGAGCAGGCCCATGGCGAATCCACGCTGCATGCACAGTCGATCCTGGACAACGTGGTGGACGCGGTGATCACCATCGACCACCTGGGCATGGTGCAGTCCTTCAACAAGGCAGCTACCCAGATCTTCGGTTATGCGCCCGAGGAGGCCATCGGACGCAAGGTCTCGTTGCTGATGGCGGACCACGACCACGCCGAACATGACCGCTTCATGCAGTGGTTTCAGGCGGGCGGCGAGAGCTCCCTGGTCGGGCAGCCGCGCGAGATGGAGGGGCGGCGCAAGGACGGCAGTCTCTTTCCGCTGAAACTGGCGGTCTCGCGCACGGAGCAGGGGGGCGCATGGACCTTCATCGGCCTGATCCGCGACGTCAGCCGGCAGCGCCTGGCGGAAGAGCAGATCCGGCGGCTTGCGTTCCATGACCACCTGCCCGGGCTGCCGAACCGCCGTTTGCTGATGGATCGCCTGGCGCGGGCCATATCCAGCGCCGACCGCCACGGAAAGCACGGTGCCCTGATGTTCCTCGATCTGGACAACTTCAAGCAGCTCAACGATACGTTGGGACATGGCATGGGCGACCTGCTGCTCAGGCAGGTGGCAGTCCGCCTGCAGGCCTGCATGCGGGACGCAGACAGTGTGGCGCGGCTGGGCGGGGACGAGTTCGTGGTCCTGCTCGAAGCGCTGGCCAATGATGCGCAGGAGGCGGGCAGCCAGGTCGAGGCGGTGGCCAACAAGGTGCTGTTCGCGCTGGGGCAGCCCTACCTGCTGGGGGAGCATCGCCACTTGAGCACACCCTCCATCGGCATCGTGGTATTCAAGCATGGCAGCGAGAATGTCGACGATCTGCTGCGCATGGCGGATGCCGCGATGTACCAGGCGAAGTCGGCGGGGCGCAACACCGCACGCTTTTATGACCCTGCGATGCGGGCTGCGGTGGAAGCGCGCGCGCATGGAGAAGGACATGCGCCGGGGCCTTGCGATGAACGAGTTTGCGCTGTTCTACCAGGTGCAGGTCGATGGTGATGGCGTGGCGGTCGGCGCCGAGGCGCTGGTGCGCTGGCAACATGCCACGCGCGGCATGGTGTCGCCGGGTGAATTCATTCCGCTCGCCGAGCAGACCGGCATGATCCTGCCGCTGGGGCAGTGGGTGCTGGAGACGGCCTGTGCGCAACTGGCCGAGTGGGCCCGCAATCCGGCGATGGCCCACTGGACGCTGGCCGTCAACGTGAGTGCCTCGCAGTTCGCACATGCCGATTTCGTGAGCAATGTCTTCCGCGCGCTGGAAAGCGCGGGTGCGCGTGCCGACCGGCTCAAGCTGGAGCTGACCGAGAGCATGCTGGCCGTGGACATCGAGGACATCATCTTCAAGATGTTCGCGATCAAGTCACGCGGCGTGTCGTTCTCGCTGGATGACTTCGGTACCGGGTACTCCTCACTGACCTACCTCAAGCGGCTGCCGCTGTCGCAGCTCAAGATCGACCAGTCCTTCGTGCGCGACATCCTGACCGACCCCAATGACGCCGCGATCGCCCGCACCATCCTGGCGCTGGGCCATACGCTGGGGCTGGAGGTGATTGCCGAAGGCGTGGAGACCACCAACCAGCATGCCTTCCTGGCGCAGATCGGCTGCGATACGTTCCAGGGCTACCTGTTCGGTCGCCCGGCGCCACGCCTCGACGCGCTGGGTGCGCCGGCGCCGCGGGCGCTGTGCCACTGAGCCCTGCGGCTCAGCCGCACTGCCCCACGTAACCACAGGCGGTACAGAAGTCGCAGCCGTCCTTGCGGATCACGGTGGCGTTGCCACACTCCGGACAGGACCGACCGGCCAGGGTGGTGGTCGGCTCGCTGCCGGCCGGGGACTCCAGCACCCCCATGTCACGCACCGGGAAACCCTGCTCGTCGAGCACGCCCAGCATGGCATAGCGGTGGATGATGAGCCGCGCCAGGTAGGCGACCGTGGAGGGCCAGGTCTGCTGGCGCCGGGCGTTGGCGGGCAGGCCCGGCACGAAGGCCATGAAATGCCCCAGCGGCTCGGCATAGTTGAGCAGCTTGCGCAGCTTCATGCCGATCCAGGCGGGGTCGATCACCCGCATGTCGAGCGACAGCAGCCGCGCAAGGCCATCGAGCGCGCGCGGATAGTTGCCCGAGAAACCCAGCGCACAGGGCCGGGTCACCGGCACGCCGTCGGGACCGGGCAGCGTGATCTCCTTGAGCATCAGCGTGAAGGCCTCGCCTGTGGCTGGGTTGTCCACATCCACCGCCCAGGCCAGGGTGCCGGACGGGCCTGTCAGTGGCTCGTCTCGGCTGAACATGGCGTCGAGCACCGGGGTGGGCCCGCAGTGGCCGCCTTGCGGCAGCGCGCGCAGCTGTTCGCAGCGCCAGCGCACGACGGCTGCGGTAGCGGCCACCACGCCGGGGAACATGCGTTTCTCGCCATGGGGCGGGAAAGGCATTTCGAACGCGCGCTCCTCGGCCACGGTGGCCAATGCGTCGAGCTTGAGCTGCAGCCAGGCGGCATCGTTCGCGCGCAGGTCCATCGACAGGGTCTTGGCCAGCGCGCCCAGGCCCCGCGGCTGCTCGGCACCGTTGACCCAGACCTCGAACGGCCGCGGCGTGCCGCCCTCCTCGGGTGACAACTCACCCACGAACAGCGCGAAGTCGCCAAACGGGTGGTGCACCATGAAGGTCCAGGCCGGGTTGCCGCCGGGCAGTTCGGGCCGCCCGGGCCAGCGCAGGGAGGACAGCACCGGCGCCGGCAGACGCTCCAGCGCCAGCCGGCGGTTGGCGTCGTCGATGGTCAGCGGTCGCGCGCTGCTGTCGGGCGCCGGTGTGGTGCTCAGCACCGAGCCCAGCACCTTGTTCGGCCGGTAGGTGGCCAGCCCCTTGAGCCCGGACTGCCAGGCCCGCAGGTACAGGTCCTGGAAATCGGCGTAGGGGTAATCCGCCGGCACGTTCACCGTCTTGGAGATCGCCGTGTCGATGCAGGGGGCGACCGCGGCGACCATCTCGGCATGCGCCTGCGCGCTCATTTCCAGGGCCGTCACGAAGGCCGGTGTCAGCGGTGTGTCGGCGCCGCGCAGGTGGCGGTACAGGCGCCAGGCGTGGTCCTCCACCGCATATTCGCGCAGGCTGCCGTCCGGCATGCGCTTCTTGCGCGTGTAGGCCCAGCTGAAGGCCGGCTCGATGCCATTGCTCGCGTTGTCGGCAAAGGCCAGGCTGATGGTGCCGGTGGGGGCGATCGAGAGCAGGTGGGAGTTGCGCAGGCCGTGGCTGCGGATGCGGTCCTTCAGGGGCTGCGGCAGGCGTGACGCGAAACTCTGGCCGCTCAGGAAGAGGTCGGCATTGAACAGGGGGAAGGCCCCGCGCTCGCGGGCCAGTTCGACCGACGCGCCATAGGCTGCGTCACGCAGGGTGCTGCTGATCTCGGTGGCCATGGTGCGGGCCTCTTCGGTGTCGTAGCGCAGGTTCAGCATCACCAGCGCGCCCCCCAGGCCGGTGAAGCCCAGTCCGATGCGGCGCTTGTTGCGGGCCTCTTCCTGCTGCTGCGGCAGCGGCCACACGGTGACGTCCAGCACGTTGTCGAGCATGCGGGTCGCGACGGCTGCGACCTCTGCGAACGCGGCATGGTCGAAGCTGGCGTCGGCATCGAACGGGTTGTGCACGAAACGCGTGAGATCGAGCGACCCCAGGCAGCAGCAGCCGTAGGCGGGGAGCGGTTGCTCACCACAGTTGTGCACCACCAGGCCATTGGCATCGAAGGCATGCACATCGGCAATGGTGACGTCATAAACGGTCTCTATGCCAGCGCCCTCGATGCTCTCGACCGTCGCGACAAAACGCTCGCGGTTGAGCGCACGCCGGTAGTTCTTCAAGGCATCATCCAGTCGCGCCTGCTTCTGTGTGTCCTCGAAACCCACGCGCGCATCGAAGGCGAGCAGGTTGTCGCCGCTGATGACCAGTTCGTGAACGGCGCGCGCGGGGTGCAGGCCGGTACCGCCATGGCCGTCCGGCATCGGGCAGCCCCCGCTGCGGTGGCGTTCGCGGTAAATGGTGGATGCAATGCCCATGCGCAGCAGCATCCTCTGCACCGATGCCAGCAGCGCGGGGTCGGACCGGGTGAGCCGCACACTGACGCCCTTGCCCTGGTCGCCCTGCACCGAGCCATCGGCATCGAACAGGCCGCGCAGCAGGCCACAGGCAAAAGCCGAAGAGGCCTGTTCCATCGCGGGCGTGAGGGTCTTGTGACCGGGTGCCATGCCCAGTCCGAGTGCCAGTCGACGCAAGGCTCCACTGGCCATGCGGAATTCACCCCGCCCGCTGATCTGTCGTTGCCAGCCCTTGAAGTCGGCGCGGTGCGGCAAGGTGGCGACCGCGGCTTCTGCCGCGCGCATGATGCCGCCGGCACTGTGTTCACCGTCGCCCGCCGGTCCGCCATTGGCGACCAGGCGCAACTCCGGCGCCCAGACACTAAACACGGCTTGGTCGCTCTTGAGGGTCCCGTCGCCGATCAGCAGGCCGATCAGGTAGCCCTCGGACTCGGTGAGGGCGCCGTCCCAGCCCTGCAGGGCCCGGTGGTCGTGCAGCAGGACTTCATCGCCCGGGATCAGGCTGCCCGCTGCGGTCCATTCGGCTTCCAGCAGGTAACGCGTCTTGCGTTGCACGCGACGCACCGGGTGGTCGGCCGTGAGCCGCAAGGCATGCCCTTCCCGGGTCCGCAACTGCAGAACCGGCTTCTCGCCGGTCACGAAGAAGCCCGCAGACAGTGTCTGGTGGGCCTGGCCGTCCACGATGGCGCAGAAGGGCTTGCCGACCAGTTGCCCCACCTGGCGTGGTCCGTGCTCCGTCAGCACCCAGGTGTCGGCGCTGACGCAGGGATTGGTCGCCGCGATCGTCTCGCAGTACGACAGGTTGTTGTCCCGGTTGATCTGGTCCAGGAACAACACGCCCGGCTCGGCATGGTCGTAGGTGGAGCGCATGATCTGGTCCCAGAGGTCGCGCGCGCGCAACTCCCGGTAGACCCATACCCGGCTGCCGTCTGCCAGGCTGCGCTCGTGCGCGCCGGCAGCCTTCTGGGCCACACCGGGCTCGGCCCGGTGCACCAGGGCGAACGGTGTGTCGGCCTGCACCGCCTGCATGAAGGCATCGGTGACACCGACCGAGATGTTGAAGTTCTTCAGATCGCCCCGATCCTTGGCGCGGATGAATTCCTCGATGTCGGGGTGGTCGCAGCGCAGCACGCCCATCTGCGCGCCACGCCGCGCACCGGCGGATTCGACGGTTTCGCAGGAGCGGTCGAACACATGCATGTAGCTCACCGGCCCCGAGGCGCTGCTCTGCGTGCTGCCGACCCAGGCGCCGCGCGGGCGGATGCGCGAGAAGTCGTAGCCCACGCCGCCGCCCCTGCGCATGGTCTCGGCTGCCTGCGTCAGCGCGATGTAGATGCCCGGGTGGCCATCGTCCTCATGCGAGATCGAGTCGCCCACCGGCTGCACGAAGCAGTTGATCAGCGTTGCCGACAGTGTGGTGCCGGCTGCGGACTGGATGCGTCCGGCGGGCAGGAAGCCTTGCTGCAGCGCCTGCAGGAAGCGGGCTTCCCAGTGGGCCCGGTGCTCGGCAGGCTCCGCCTGTGCCAGCGCATGGGCGACACGCAGGTTGACGTCGAGGATGGTGGTTTCGGCGCCCTTGGCGTACTTTTCGCGAAGGACTTCCTCGCTGATGGCCTGCGCCTGCCAGTTGGGCACGGTGGAGCCTGTGTGCACGGTGTCGGTCATGAGCAGCCCTTTGTACCCCAAATCCGGCCAGGGTGCGCCGCCGGCTTTTGTCGGTGTTCCATCGCCAGGGCGGGCCGGGGCGATTCAACCCGCGCCGAGAGCGGCCGGGACGAGCAGCTTTTCCGTCAGCGCGCGCGCACTGCGGATCTCGCTGCCGAAGGGCAGGGCGCCCACGCCGCGGAAGAACAGGCCCTTGCGGGTATCGCCGCGCAGCGCGGCCGCGAGCTGGTTGTCGATGCAGAACTGGCCCCAGCCGGGCAGGCCGTCGCGCAGCCAGGGGGTGCCCACGGCGCGTGCCGGCAGTCCAGCCAAACTGGTGAACTCGGCCATCTCGGCGTCGTCCGCCTCGGCCAGCACCCGCTTGAACCCGGCATGTGCGTCGCCTTCTTCGGTGACCGCGAACGGAGTCCCCAGTTGCACCGCCGCAGCGCCCAGCCCCTGCAGGCGGACAATGTCAGCATGCGTGCGGACGCCGCCGGCGGCGATCAGCGGGATCTCTCGCTCGATGCCTGCGCGGAGCAGGAAGGCCAGGGACTGGGGGATCACGTTCTCGAAATCGAAGCGCGGGTCGTTCAGGTCGGGTCGGTATGGGGCCAGAAGTCGGGGTCGGATTGCATGGTGGCGATCGGGCGAACACTTCGCCACTGTCAGGATGCCGCAGGGTAGACGCACGCCGCGCAGAGGGATTTGAGCCATGTCAGGCAGCGGCGATTCCCTGGCCGTTCCCCTGTGGCGGCCGGCACGGGTTGCGCGTTCAGCGTTCGGCGATGTAGTGCTGCATGGTGACTGTCTCGCCTTCGAGCAGGAAGGTGCGCAGATGCGCCTCGATTTCCTGATCAGCCCGTGTGGCGCGGGCGCGCTGGTGCAGGTACTCGGCCCAGGACGTCACGATGAAGCGCTCGACATAGCGCGAGGGGTCCGACAGATCGCGGTAGACCCGCCAGAACGTGGCGCCGTCGCGGCGGCGAGGGGCGCGCAGCTGGCTGATCGCGTCCAGGAAGTCCTCGGCATTGGCCGGCAGGATCCGGTAGCCCATTTCCACCGCGATCGGACCGGCCTCCGGGTCGGGCTGTGTCGACAGCGACTGGAACAGGTCTTCCCACGGGGTGGCCGGCGTCACCTCGCCGGTTTCGCCCATGCGCAGCGGAAAACGCCGTGCCAGCAGGGGACCGACCGCCATGCAGATGGCTGCCACCGTGAGCGCGAAGGACAGGCCGGCCAGGTCGGACAGCGCGCCCCAGAAGGCCGACCCCATGGCAAAGGCGCCCAGCGCGCACAGGGTGTGCATCGCCACGGCGCGCGCGCGCACCCAGGGCGGCACACTGGTCTGGGTGGCGGTGTTGAAAGTGGACATCACCGCCATCCAGGCGCCTCCGCCGAGGATGAGCGCAGCGTAGACCGGCGGGTCCCAGGCCGAGAAGGCGGTCACCAGCATGACCAGCGCGAACGTCACGCAGCCGGCGGCCACCAGGTTCTCCAGCCCGAAGCGCGAGCGCCAGCGCGCCATGAACAGGCCGGCGACGATGGCGCCCACACCCAGACAGCCCATCATCAAGCCGAAACCGGCAGCGCCCAGGCCGAGCTGGCGTTGGCCGATGACCGGCAGCAGGGCCCACAGGGCCGAGCCCGCCGCGCTGTAGGCGCCGGCCCGCAGCAGCTGCGACAGCACGATGTGCGAATGCCAGGCAAACCGCAGCGCGCTGACCATTCCGCCCCATAGCCGTTCTGCCGGCAGTCGGGTCGGCGGATGGGGCTTCGGCGGGAAACGGCGGATGGCCTGGATCATCACCAGCGTGCTGAGCACCGCGAACACGAAGTTCCAGGCGCCGCCCAGGTAGAGGAAGACGGCGCCCCCCAGTGCGGGGCCGATTGCGCGGGCGGCGTTGTAGGCGATGCCGATGGCCGTGATGGCCTGCGGCATGTCGTGGCGCGGGACGGAGTCGCTGATGGTGGAGTTCCAGGCGGGCGACAGGAAGGCGGTGCAGCTGCCCGCCAGGAACACGAAGAAAAGGATCGTGCCCGCACCCCCCACCTTGGCGAGCATCAACATGGCCAGCAGGGTGCCCACAGCGGCCTGGATGCTCAGCGCCACCAGGATCAGCCGGCGCCGGTCGGTGGTGTCGGCCATCACGCCGGCCGGCAGCGAGAACAGGAACATCGGCAGGAACACGGCCGTCTGCACCAGCGCGGCGAGGAAGGACGAGCCGGTAAGCTCCACCATCATCCAGGCCGCTGCCATGGTCTGCATGGCATTGCCCAGGAAATACACCCCGCCACTGGAGCACATGGCGCGGAACTGGGGATGGCGCAGGGTTCGGCGGATCGTCGAGGCCGGTGGCATGGGGAGATTGTCGTTGCCGCAGTGCGAGCGCGCTTGGGGCCGCCCGGCGCCGCGCAGCGCTCAGGCGGGCAAGGGCAGGGAACCGGTGCTCTTGATCTCGTCCAGGCAGACGCTGGAGCGCACGTTGCTCACGCCGGGCAGGCCCATCAGGGTGTCCATCAGGAACTGCGACAGCGACTTGAGGTCGCTCGCGACCACCTTGAGCACGTAGTCGAAGTCTCCGGTGACCGAGAAACATTCCAGCACCTGGGGCAGCACACGGATCGCCTGCGTGAACTTGTGCAGGTTGGGGAAATGGCCTTTCTCCATCGCCACATGGACAAAGGCCACCACGCCCAGGCCCAGGGTGGGGGCGTGCAGCCGGGTTTCGTAGCGGGTGATCACCCCGAGCTCTTCCAGACGCCGATGCCGGCGGTGGCATTGCGAGGCCGAGAGGTTCACCGCCTGGGCCAGCTCCAGATTGGAAGCCCTGCCGTGTTCCTGCAGAAAGGCCAGCATCTTGAGGTCGGTTCGGTCGAAGGCGAAGTCTTGCAATGAATTCCCCTGAAATAAGAGATTCACGCAATTTTATGCCGCGTCAGAGGGGAACGATGTGGTGAATTGAAATCCTATTCCGGGCTGATTTCACTAAGCTTGTGCACGCGCTCGAACGCCTGTGACGTCACCGTTTTCACCCCTGCCTTGCGAGGAGCCAGCCATGCCGGATGCCACCCCCAAACCCAACCCCAACCCGATGGGCCTCATGGGTTTCGAGTTTGTCGAGTTCGCGTCGCCCACGCCCGGCGTGCTGGAGCCTATGTTCGAGATGCTGGGATTCAGCCGCGTCGCCGAACATCGCTCGAAGGACGTCACGCTGTACCGGCAGGGCCACATCAATTTCATCGTGAACCGCGAGCCGCGCAGTGTCGCGTCGTATTTCGCAGCCGAGCACGGGCCTTCGGCCTGCGGGCTGGCGTTTCGCGTGAAGAATTCGCGGCTGGCCTTTGAACGGGCGCTGGAACTCGGCGCGCAGCCGGTGGAGTTGCGCACCGGCCCGATGGAGCTGCACCTGCCGGCGATCAAGGGCATTGGCGGTGCGCCGCTGTACCTGATCGACCGCTTCGAGGACGGCAGGTCGATCTACGACATCGACTTCGACTTCATCGAGGGTGCGGACCGCCATCCTGTGGGCCATGGCTTCCGGATCGTGGACCACATGACCCACAACGTCTACCGCGGCCGCATGGCCTACTGGGCGCGGTTCTACGAGACCTTGTTCAACTTCCAGGAAATGCGCTTCTTCGACATCAAGGGCGAATACACCGGCCTCACCTCCAAGGCGATGGCGGCGCCCGACGGCATGATCCGCATCCCGCTCAACGAGGAGGCCTCGGGCAGTGCCGGGCAGATCGAGGAATTCCTGCTCAAGTTCAACGGCGAGGGCATCCAGCACATTGCGCTGCTGTGCGATGACATCTATGCCAGCGTCGACAGCCTGCGCCGCGCCGGCGTGCCGCTGATGACAGCGCCTCCGGCCGCCTACTACCAGATGCTCGACGGCCGTCTGCCCGGGCATGGAGAGGCGGTCGACGCGCTGGCCTCGCGCGGCATCCTGATCGACGGCAGCACCGCCGGCGGCCGGCCGCGCCTGCTGCTGCAGATCTTTTCCAACACCTTGCTGGGCCCGGTGTTCTTCGAGTTCATCCAGCGCAAGGGCGATGACGGATTTGGCGAAGGCAATTTCAAGGCGCTGTTCGAATCGATCGAGCGCGATCAGGTCGAGCGCGGCGTCATCCCCGCGGCGCAGGCAGAGGCGGCCTGATGCACGCCACGGCACGCAGCTTGGCTGGTGAGCGCAACGCCGGGTGGCCCGACTGGACGATCGACCAGGAATGGGGTCGGTATACCGCGCAGGACCATGCGGTCTGGCGAACCCTGTTCGAACGCCAGTCGCGCCTGTTGCCGGGCCGGGCCTGCGATGCCTTCGTGGAGGGCATGGCCCGGCTGCCGCTGGGCGCCGGCGCGATTCCCGACTTCCGCGCGCTGAGCGAGGTGCTGATGGCGCAGACCGGCTGGCAGGTGGTCGCAGTTCCGGGGCTGGTGCCCGACGAGGTGTTTTTCGAGCATCTGGCGCACCGGCCTGCGGCGCGGGAATCTACACACCCGACACCGTGCCTGTCGTGCCTCGTGCTTCTTCAGGGCGCTACGGGCTACGCGCTTCGCACCCTCTCTCCCCTTCGGACAGAAATCCTTCAACCCAGATACCAGGGGACATTTCTACTTTGGCCAAGCAGGGGACATTTCTACTTTGGGTTGACAGGTGGGGGCGGTTGACCGGCACAGGCGTAAGATCTACAGAATGCGCGTTTCCGATTCCAGAGTTCTACCGGGCTGCGTCCTTGCAGCCGCGGGTGCCGCGCTGGCCCTGTTGCTGGTGTCCGCTCCGGCCTGGGCGGCTTGCACCGATGGGCCGGACCCTGGCGTGGACTGGGCCGGTTGTGAAAAGCACCGGCTGATCCTGCGCAAGGCCGACATGCGCGGCGCCAAGCTTGCCGGTACGGACCTGAGCGGTTCCGACCTGCAGGCAGCCAACCTGAATGGCGCTGACCTGACCCGCGCCAGTGTGGACCGGGTCCGCCTGAGCGGCGCAGACCTCAGCGGCGCGCTGCTCATCCACCTCAACGGCTTTCGCACCAACCTGTCCAATGCCAAGCTGGCGCGCGCCGACCTGACCAAGGCCGAAATGGGCCGCTCCAACTTCAACGATGCCGACCTCTCCGGGGCGATACTGGTCAAGGCCGAGATGCAGCGCTCCTCGATGCGTGGCGCGAATCTGACCGGGGCCAATCTGGCGGGTGCGGATCTGGCGCGGGTCAACCTGGTGGGCGCCCGGATGTCCGGCGCGAACCTGCACCAGAGCCGCCTGTACCTCACCCGTATCCAGGGGCTGGACCTGTCCCGGGCCCAGGGCCTGACGCAGGCCCAGATCGATACGGCCTGTGGTGACCGGCAGACCGTGCTGCCCCAGGGCCTGAAGCTACCGGCCGGCTGGTCCTGCCAGCCGGACAACTGAGCCCGGGGTTCCTGCCGGCGCCAATGGTCAGACGGCCACGCCGATCCTGAAACCGTCCCAGATGGCGTCGATTGCGCGCCGCGGGGCCAGACAGTCGCCCACCGCATGGACCTCCAGGCCGTCGATGTCGCGCAGGCCCTGGACCAGCGCGTCCTCTGCCACACCGTACCAGGACAGGACCACGGAGTCCGCTTCGATCCAGCGCGTGTCGCCGCCCAGGTTCTCCCGGATCTGCAGCCGCCCGGGCTCGATCGCGATGACGCTGTGGTGCTCGATGTTCTGCACCTGTGCGGCGCGCAGGCGCCGCATCATCGGGGGCTTGGAGAAGGTGTCCATCTCGGTGCCGATCGGCACCGGCGAAACGATGGACACCGCATGGCCGGCGGCGGCCAGGCCTTCAGCCGTCGTGAGGCACTTCCAGTCGGATTCGCCGGAGTCGACCACCACCACACGCGGGCCTGCAACGCCGCGCGCGATGGCGTCGTGGACAGAAACCACATGGGGAAGCTCGGCGCCGGGTATGGCCGGGCGCCCCGGCCGTGAGCCCGTGGCGACGATGACCACGTCGGGGTTTTCGGCCAGCACGCTGTCGCGCGTTGCCCGCGTGCCCAGGCGCACGACCACCCCGAGCTTGCGCACCTGGCGCTCGAGCTGGCGCACACTGTTGGCGAATTCGTCGCGGTAGGGCATGGCGGCCGCGGCCACCAGCACCTGTCCGCCCGCCTGGTCGGCCGCTTCGACCAGGGTGACATGGTGTCCGCGCGCGGCCGCGGTTTCGGCTGCCTTCAGGCCGCCGGGTCCGCCACCGATCACCAGCACCTTGCGCGGCGCCGCCGCCGCCGGGATGCGGCCCTCGCCGTACTGTGCCTCGTACCCGACCACAGGGTTGACCAGACAGGCGATGGGAGTGCCGCGGTGCGGGCCGCCACGGCAGCCTACATTGCAGGAGATGCATTCGCGGATGTCCTCGCGCCGGCCATTGCGCGCCTTGTCGGGCCATTGCGCGTCGGCGATCAGGGGGCGCACCAGGCACACTGCGTCGGCGGTGCCGTTTTCCAGCAGGGTCTCGCACTGTTCGGGCGTCACCAGGCGGCCGACAGCCAGGACCGGTATGCCGCGCGCCACCTGGCGCACCTGTGCGGCATAGTGCACGAAAGGCGCGCGGGGATAACTCATGTCCGGGATCATGCGGTCGATCGACGCATAGTTGGACTGGCTCACGCTGATGTAGTCCACCGATACGCGGTCAAGCAGGTGTTCCAGGATGGCGTTGCACGCCTGCGGGTCGATGCCGCCGGGCACGAACTCCTCGGCGCTGACCCGGATGCCCAGCGGGAAGCCCGGCACCTCCTGCTGCACGGCCTCGATCACCTGCAGCGGCAGCCGGCAGCGGTTGGCCAGCGAGCCGCCGTAGGCATCCTGGCGCGCGTTGCTGAAGGGCGACAGGAACTCCGCCAGCAGGTAACCATGGGCCAGGTAGACCTCGACGCCGTCGAAACCCGCGCTGGCCATCCGGCGGGCGGCACTGCGGTAACAGCCGACCAGCTCGTCGATGTCCCGCCGGTCCATCGCATGGGGCACGATGCGGCTGGCCGGATCGGGGATCGCCGATGGCGCCCACAATTCACGGTGCGTGGCGAAGCCGTGGCCCTGCCGCCCGAGGTGCGACAACTGGCCAAAGATCTTCGCGCCGGCCTCGTGCACGGCATGGGTGATGTGCGCATAGGACGGTATGGAGTCGTCCGACCATACCTGGTTGACCCCGGCCGCCGCCAGCCCGGTGGGGTGGACCATCGACGAGCCCTGGATGATCATGCCCACGCCGCCGCGCGCGCGCTCGGCGAGGTAGTGCGCCTGCCGGTCGTTGAGGTGAAAGCTGTGCCAATCGACGAAACGCGATCCGTGGCCGGCAAACACGATGCGGTTGCGGACTTCGGTCTTGCCGATGCGCAGGGGTGAAAAAAGGCGCGGGTATGCAGGGCTCACAGTTGTCTCCAGAGTGTGTTGGGGGGGCTGTGTTCGGCGAGAATGAACCGATTTCGTTTCAATTCATTCTGACACAGGAGACCCCATGGAAAGGCAGACGGTTCTGGTCACTGGCGGTGGCGCAGGCATCGGCGAAGGCATCGCACAGGTGCTTGCCGCGCGCGGATGGCATGTGCTGGTGAACGATGTGGACGAGGCGGGGGCGCAGCGGGTGGCGCGGGCGGTCGGTGGCACGGCCTTGCCCGGCGATATCCGCAGCGACCCGCAGGCGCTGGTCGGCAAGGCGGTGGAAGCGGCGGGGTCCCTGCATGCGCTGGTCAACAATGCGGGCATCATCCGCCGCTCGCACCTGGCCGACACCTCCGAGGCCGACCTCGACCTGGTCTACGCGGTGAACCTCAAGGCCATGGTGCGCCTGGCCCAGGCGGCATTGCCGCACCTGCAGGCCAGCGCAGGGGCGATTGTCAATATCTCGTCCATCGCCGCGGAACATCCGCAGCCGGGGGCCGGTTTTTACTCGATGTCCAAGGCCGGTGTCTCGGCCTTCACGCGCCAGGCGGCGCAGGAGTGGGGGCCACTCGGGGTGCGTGTCAATGCGGTGGCGCCCGGGCTGATCCGGACCGCCATGGCGGAAGCGGTGTATTCCGTGCCCGAACTGCATGAAAAGCGCCGCAGGATGATGCCGCTGCGCCGCATCGGCGTGCCCGCCGAGATCGGCAAGGTGGTGGCCTTCCTGCTGTCCGATGATGCGTCGTATGTCTCGGGGCAGGTGATTGCCGTCGACGGCGGGTTCACGCAGACGCTGATCACGCATCTGCCGCACCCGCCCACACCGGTGTCCTGAAGCGATGGCCGGCGTGGCAAGCGCCGCCCGGTTCAGACCTCGACGAGTTCGAAGTCTGCCTTGGCCACACCGCAGTCCGGGCAGGACCATGTCGCGGGGACATCGGCCCAGAGGGTTCCCGGTGGCAAGCCGTCTTCGGGGCGACCCGCAGCCTCGTCGTAGATGAAGCCGCAGACAATGCAGAGATAGGTTTTCATCGGGTTTCCGGGACAATTAAATCTGGCAGAGGATTGTGCCGTGTCGCAAGTGCAAGCCTGCAAGTGCGCAACCCCGGGAAGCTGGTACGGCCCATCTGCTGTCATGGAGCGGTCCGTCACGCAGCACTTGCACCATGCGGTGTGGCGGCTCGACCGCGAGGGCCGCCTGGTGTTTGCCAACCCGGCCTTTCTGGAGCGACGGACAGATCGTCGACAGCTTCGCCTACCCGCTGAAGCGCTGGCCGTTCGAGCAGGCCGCGGGTTTCGACGTGCCGATCTTCCCCTGCGGCGTCCAGCAGCTGTTTCCGCGTTTCGATTTTCTGAGGCAAGTCGGGGCGCAGTCCCAAGGGGCTCACCTTGTGGGGTCGCGATGGCTCCCCGATCGGGCTGCTGTTGGCGATGAGCGCCCAAGCGATGGCGGATGTCGGCCTGGCAGCCAGGCCGCTCAAGCTGCTCGCGGTGACAGTCGCCGCCAGCTGATTGCGGAGGGCGTCGAGACGCGCGCCCACGGGGCTGTGCTGCGCCAGCTGGGCAGCGCGCTGGCCCAGGGGTATGGCGTCGCCCGACTGGCAGTCCTGACGGCGCCGGCGGTGCGCGGACGCGCAGCGACCTATTGCAGGAATTTCTGCACTGCGGCGAGCCCGTCCTGCACCGCCTCCTCCTGGGGCACATGGCCCACGCCGGGCAGCGTGAGCAGCGCGGCGTTCGGGAGTGCGCGCAGGTAGTCGGCGGCATTGGCCACCGGAATGAAGGCGTCCTTTTCGCCCCACAGCAGCAGGGTCGGCGCCTGGATGGTGCGCAGCAGGGGTACCGGATCGACCAGCACCGTCTGCTGCAGGCGCGACAGCAGGGCCTGCCGGCTGCCGGGCGCGCGCATGAGGTCGTGGTACTGGGTGGTCATGGCGTCTGACAGCACCTCCGGGTTCGCGTAGGCCGGGGCGAGGTTCATGCGCAGCAGGGGCCGGGGCAACGCATACCGCATCAGGCCCATGGCGGCCGGCACGTCCGGTGTCTGGCCATAGGCCGAGCCCGGGCCGGCGAACCCGTCCGGCGCCAGCAGCACCAGCCGCTCGACCCGCTGCGGGTGCTGCGCGGCGAAGGTCCAGGCCATGCGGCCCCCGATCGAGTGCCCGATGATGTGCGCCCGGGCGATCCCGCGCTGGTCCAGCAGGGCCTGCAGCAGGGCCATCGTGCGGGCGTCGCGGTAGTCGCCCTGCGGGTCGGGGTCGCTCAGTCCGCTGCCCGGCAGGTCGAAGCGCACGACTCGGTGGGTGCGCGACAGCGCCAGCGCCCAGGGCTCCCAGGTGTGCAGGCTGGCGCCGAAGCCGTGGATCATCAGGATCGCCGGCGCATCCTTCGGGCCGGTGTCGCGCACGTGCAGGCGCTGCCCCTGCAGCTGCACGATGTCGGCGGGCGATTGCAGGTACAGCGCTTCGAGAGACATCCTGTCCCGGTCGGGCGTCCACAAAAGGAATGCAAGCAATACGGCTAGCAGCATGGCGACAACTCCTGCGACACGGGGTTTCACGGGCGATTCTGCAGCAGATGCTGGGCTGCTTCGAGGTCGGACGGCGTGTCGATGTCGGTGACGCAGCCGATGTCGTCCAGCACAAGACGAAAAGGCGCGTATGCCCGGATCACCGAGGCCGCGCCCTCGGGGCCCTGCAACTGCATCAGCGCCGCGCCGCAGGCCGCCGCAAAGCCCAACGGGTGGCCGCGCCGGCCTTCCACCGATGGCACCACCACCGTGCGCGGGCCCAGTGGCGCATGCAGCTTGTGGATGCCGCCGCCCGCTGCACGGAAACGTTCGCCGCGCCCGGAGGCCAGCACGAGCACGCTGGGCGCCGGCATCAGTGCAGAGGCTCTGCGGGTGGCTGCACCTCGGGCCAGGCCGCCTGCAGGCGCTCGAAGGCCTGCCGGAGCTGTACGGGCCATGGGGCTTCTGGTGCGCCCCCTGTGCGCAGGTGGGCTTCAAAGGTGCGCGCCAGCGCCGACAGCTCCATGGCGCCGACCTGCGCGCTGGCGGACTTCATCGAGTGCAGCAGCCCCATCAACGACTGTGTGTCACCGGCGGCGAGTGCGGCGTCGATCTCGGCCAGCATGCGCGCGTTGGAACCTGCGAACAGGCGCTGCATCTTGTGGATGAAGCCCGGGTGCGAGCCATCTGCCACCATCGGCAGCGATGCCAGCACCGCGGCGTCGTAGGCCGGCGGCGGCGCTGTCGCAGCGGCTGAAGGATCCGTCACCGGCTGTGCCGTGGGCGCGGGTGCCGGCACCTGCCTGGCCGGGCCGAACAGGTGCCGTGCCAGCGTCTCGGACAGGCGTGAACTGCTGACCGGCTTGACCAGGTAGTCGTCCATGCCGGCGCTGAGACAGGCCTCGCGGTCCCCGGCCAGGGCGCTGGCGGTCAGGGCCACGATCGGGACGCGTGCGCGGCCTGGCTGGGTCTGTTCCCAGGCGCGGATCCGGCGTGTGGATTCGAATCCATCCATGACCGGCATGCCGCAGTCCATCAGCACCAGGTCGATGTCGCGCGACACCACGGCGGCCAGTGCCTGGGCGCCGTCATGCGCCTGCGTCACCTTGCACCCCATGGCCTGGAGCATCACGGTGGCGATTTCCCGGTTGACCTGGTTGTCCTCGGCCAGCAGCACGCGGGCATGCAGGCGTGCTGCGCTGGATGCTGGCGGCCCGCCAGCATCGCCCCTGCGGGCCCGCGTGACGCTGTCGGAATCATCCGCAGGCGGCATGTCTGGCGGGACGGCTGCAATCGGGGCGTCCCGTGGGATCTGCCGGGCTGGCGCCGGCACGGTGTCGGTGGTCAGGGTCGCCGGCGCGGGCGCAGGCGCCGGGACGGCCTGTCGGGGCGACGGGGCCTCGGGGACCGGGGAGGGCGGCGGCGCTTCGCCGGCGCCACGCACCCGGGTGGCGAGGACCAGGAAAATCGCCAACGCGGCAGCGATGGCCGCCAGCAGCAGCGCGATGGCAGTGTTGAACTGCAGCTGCTCGGCGATATCGGCATCCAGCCGCAGGCTGCCCAGCCGAAGGCCGTCCAGCAGAACCGGTTGTTCGATGACGATCGTGCGCGCCTGGGCGGCGGGGCCGCTCGGCGCCGCGGGACGCGGGCTGGCGTCTGCGCCGGCGGGGAAGCTCGCCACCACGGTGCCGTCCGCGCGGCGCAGCACCGCGCGCCGCACCTCGGGGCGCGCCTGCAGGCCGGCCAGGCTTGCGGCAGCCGCACCCAGATCGTTCGCCTGCAGCGCGCGGGCGCCCTGCAACGCGACCACCTCGGCAACCGCCTGCAGCCGGGCCTGGGTGCCGGCCTTGTCGCCCCGCGCGTCGGCCATGAGCAAGGCCAGAAGACAAAGCGTGACGACCAGCCCCAGCGACAAGGCTGTGATCCGCAGGAGCCTGCGGTTCAGGGGGGTGTTGCGCGGGTGCATGGTGCCGTCGGGTGCCGGATGGTGGGGTCAAGCGCGATGCGCGGAATCTGTCTGTGACGCCGTCGCCCGTGCATCACTGTATTGTGGAGTTTGCCACAGGAGCACTTCGTCACCCTGCAAAACCTGCAGTTCCTATGCAATTGTTTGCATACGAAGCGACCGCCACTTTTTCGGAATGCGCCACCGTTTTGTCTCAAATTGAGAATATCCTGTGCAGCGGCCCGCATCCTAGGGTTTCACCTGAATGACGGGTACCGACTCACTTCCACAATCCGGCGGTCACAACGACATTCCACCGAACTCAGGAGACGTTTCCATGCAAGTTCAACTCACGGTCAACGGCAAGGCCCGCGCGGTCGACGTGGCCCCCAACACCCTGCTGGTGCAGGCCCTGCGCGAGCATCTCTCGCTCACCGGTACCCATGTGGGGTGCGATACGGCGCAATGCGGCGCCTGCACCGTGCTGGTCGACGGACAGTCCGTCAAATCCTGCAACGTGCTCGCCGCCCAGGTGTCTGGCAGCAGCATCACCACCATCGAGGGACTGGCACAACCGGACGGCACCATGCATCCGATGCAGGCGGCCTTCAAGGACTGCCACGGGCTGCAATGCGGCTTCTGCACGCCGGGCATGGTGATGAGCGCGGTCGACCTCTGCAAGCGCCACCCCGGCGCCGACGAGGCGCAGATCCGCGAGCAGCTCGAGGGCAACATCTGCCGTTGCACCGGGTACCAGAACATCGTGCGCGCCGTGGTCCAGGGCCGTGCGGCCATGGCCTCGACCTGAACCGGGAGCCACTGCCATGGGTGCATCTGATTTTTCCAAACTGCCACACATCGGTGAGTCGCTCAAGCGCAAGGAAGACTACCGTTTCCTGACGGGTGCGGGCCAGTACACCGACGACATCCAGCTCGCCAACCAGGCCTACGCAGTGTTTGTGCGCAGCCCGCACGCGCATGCCCTGGTCAACAGCATCGATCTGGCGGCAGCCCGGGCCATGCCCGGTGTCGTCGAGATCTTCACCGGCAAGGACATCGACGGCAAGATGGGCGGCCTGCCCTGCGGCTGGTTGATCAACAATCCCGATGGCAGCCCCATGAAGGAGCCGCCGCATCCGATCCTGGCGATCGGCAAGGTCCGGTATGTGGGTGACCATGTCGCCATGGTCATCGCCGATACGCTGGAGCAGGCCAAGAATGCGGCAGAAGCCGTGCAGGTCGATTACGAGGTGCTGCCGTCGGTGGTGCGTGTCACCGAGGCTGCCAAGGGTACCGCGCTGCACGATGTGGCCCCTGACAACCACTGCTACAAGTGGGCGCTGGGCGACAAGGCCCAGGTGGACGCCACCTTTGCCCGGGCAGCGCATGTCACCCGCCTGGACCTGGTCAACAACCGGCTCATCCCCAATGCGATGGAGCCGCGGGCGGCGATCGGCAGCTACAACCGTGCCACCGAGGAATACACGCTGTATGTCGCCAACCAGAACCCGCACGTTGAGCGGCTGTTGATGACGGCCTTCGTGCTGGGCCTGCCCGAGCACAAGGTCCGCGTGATCGCGCCCGATGTCGGTGGCGGGTTCGGCTCCAAGATCTTCCTGTACGCCGAAGACGTGTGCCTGACCTGGGCTGCCAAACAGATCAACCGCAGCATCAAGTGGACGGCCGAACGCAGCGAGTCGTTCCTCAGCGACGCCCACGGACGCGACCATGTCAGCCATGCAGAGATGGCGATGGACAAGGACGGCAAGTTCCTCGCGCTACGCGTGCACACGGACGCCAATCTGGGCGCCTACCTGTCGACTTTCGCCACGGCGGTGCCGACCATCCTGTACGCGACCCTGCTGGCCGGCCAGTACACCACGCCGCAGATCTATGTCGAGGTGGATGCCTGGTTCACCAATACCGCGCCGGTCGATGCCTACCGGGGCGCAGGCCGTCCCGAGGCCACCTACCTGCTGGAGCGGCTGGTGTCGCGCTGCGGCTGGGAAATGGGCCTGGCCCAGGACGAGATCCGCAAGCGCAACTTCATCACGCAGTTTCCTTACCAGACACCGGTGGCCCTGCAGTACGACGTGGGCGATTACCACGCGTGCATGGACAAGGCCCGGGTGCTCGCCGATGTGGCAGGGTTCGATGCCCGCAAGACGGCCAGCAAGGCACGGGGCCAGTTGCGCGGTATCGGTTATTCCAGCTACATCGAGGCCTGCGGCATTGCGCCGAGCAATATCGCAGGTGCACTGGGAGCGCGTGCAGGCCTTTTCGAATGCGGCGAGATCCGCGTGCACCCGACCGGCAGCGTGACTGTCTTCACCGGCTCGCACAGCCACGGACAGGGCCACGAAACCACGTTCGCCCAGGTGGTTGCAGCCCGCCTTGGTGTGGCGGTGGAAGCGGTGGATGTGGTCCATGGCGATACCGGGCGGGTACCGTTCGGCATGGGTACCTACGGGTCGCGGTCGATCTCCGTCGGTGGTGCCGCCATCATGAAGGCGCTCGACAAGATCGAGACCAAGGCCAAGAAGATCGCCGCCCACCTGATGGAGGCCAGCGACACCGATGTCGAGTTCGCCAACGGCGAGTTCACGGTCAAGGGCACCGACAAGAAGGTCACCTTCGGGCAGGTAGCGCTGACCGCCTATGTGCCGCACAACTATCCGCTCGACAAGCTGGAGCCGGGCCTGAACGAAACCGCGTTCTACGACCCGACCAACTTCACGTTCCCGGCGGGCACCTACATCTGCGAGGTGGAGGTCGACCCCGCCACCGGCTTCACCCGCATCGACAAGTTCACCGCCGTGGACGATTTCGGCACCATCATCAACCCGATGATCGTCGAGGGACAGGTGCACGGCGGGCTGGTGCAGGGCATCGGACAGGCGCTCCTGGAAAACTGCGTCTACGATCCGGAGTCCGGCCAGTTGCTGACCGGCAGCCTGATGGATTACGCCATGCCGCGCGCCGATGACTTCCCGGTGTTTCAGCTCGACACGGTCTGCACGCCCTGCACGCACAACCCCTTGGGTACCAAGGGCTGCGGCGAGGCGGGCGCGATCGGGTCGCCCCCGGCGGTCATCAACGCGGTGCTGGACGCCCTTAGGGGCCTCGGCGTGACCGATTTCGACATGCCCGCATCGCCCAGTCGCGTGTGGGAAGCCATCCAGGCGGCCAAGTAGAACTCAGGAGATACACAGCATGTACGCATTTACCTACGAACGTCCTGCCAGCGCGGCCGATGCCGGCAAGCTGGCTGCATCCGGTGCCAAGGTGCTCGCGGGCGGGCAGACGCTGCTGGCGTCGATGAAGTTGCGCCTGGCGAGCCCTCCGATGCTGGCGGACCTGGGCGGCATTGCCGAACTGGCTGGCATTTGCCGCGACGGCGATGCGCTGGTGATCGGTGCCATGACCCGCCATGCGACCGTGGCGGCCAGCGCCGAGGTGCAGCAGACGATCCCGGCGCTGGCCGAGCTCGCCGGCCATATCGGAGACCGCCAGGTGCGTGCCATGGGCACCCTGGGGGGCTCGGTCGCCAACAACGATCCGTCCGCCTGTTATCCCAGCGCGGTGCTGGCGCTCGGTGCCACGGTGGTCACCACCCGGCGCAGCATTGCGGCCGATGCCTTCTTCCAGGGCATGTTCACCACGGCGCTGGAGGAGGACGAGATCATCACATCCATCCGCTTCCCGATTCCGAAACGCGCGGCCTACATGAAGTTCAAGCAGCCGGCGTCGCGTTTCGCGATGATCGGCGTGTTCGTGGCGCAGTTCGATGTCGGCGTGCGGGTCGCGATCACGGGGTCCGGCAATGGCGTGTACCGCGATGCCGCCCTCGAGGCGGCACTGAACAGGAGCTTCACGCCTGAAGCGGCGGCGGCCGTGTCCATCGACCCCTCTGGAATGAACAGCGACATCCATGCGAGCGCGGCCTACCGTGCGAACCTGGTCAGCGTGCAGACCCAGCGCGCGGTGGCGAAGGCCCTGCGTTGACGGGAATCGATGAACTGGCACGTGCGCTGGAGGCGGCCGGCTATTTTGCCGACCGCCGTCTGGCGACCGCGGTTTTCCTCGCGCTGAAGCTGCAGCGCCCCCTGCTCCTCGAAGGCGAACCCGGCGTCGGCAAGACCGAACTGGCGAAGGCGCTGGGCGTGGCGCTGCAGCGGCCGCTGGTGCGGCTGCAGTGTTATGACGGCCTGGAGCAGCGCGAGGCACTGTACGAGTGGAATTACGCCGCGCAACTGCTGCACATGCGGGCGGCCGAGCTGCAGCATGATGCCCGGGCGCCGGGCGGCGATCGGCGTCACCGGGCGGGCGAAGTGGAGCGCGAGGTCTACCAGGAGCGTTACCTGATCCGGCGACCGCTCCTGCAGGCCCTGGAGGCGCCTGCGCCCGGCGCCGTCCTGCTGATCGACGAGGTCGACCGTGCCGACGAACCCTTCGAGGCCTTCCTGCTGGAGTACCTGGGCGAGTACCAGGTCAGCATTCCAGAGCTGGGCACCGTGCGCGCAGCCGTGGCGCCGGTCACGATCCTCACCAGCAACCGCACCCGTGACCTGAACGATGCCGTGAAGCGGCGCTGCCTCTACCACTGGCTCGATTATCCCGAGCGCGAGCGCGAGCTGGCGATCGTGCGTTCCCGTGTGCCCCAGGCCTCCGACGCCTTGTCGCAGCAGGTGGCGGATTTTGTCGGCCGCCTGCGGGTTGCCACGGCCTCCGGCACCTTCCACCGGGCACCCGGCATTGCCGAAAGCGTGGAGTGGGCCCGCGCCCTGGTGGCCCTGGATACGCTGGTGGTGGACCCCGAAGTCGTTTCAGACACGGCCGGCATCCTTTTCAAGCAGCGCGAGGATGTCGCTGCGCTGACCCGCAACCTGAGCGCCGACCTGCAGGCGCCACTGCCGGGAACCGTCTGACGGGCGGGTGATCGGCCGGGACGAACCATGCAACTCGGTGACGCCCGCAGCGGCAAGCTGGCCGACAACCTGACCGGCTTTGGCCGGGCCTTGCGTCGCGCCGGTGTTCCGGTGGACAGTGCCCGCATGGCCCTGGCCCAGCAGGCCGCCCTGCTGGTCGGGATGGACCGGCGCGCCGATGTGGGTGCCGCCCTGGAAGCGGTGCTGGTCGGCAGGGAGCAGGACCGGCTGGTGTTCCGGGAGTTGTTCGACAGCTTTTTTCGCGACCCGGCGATTGCCAACAAGCTGTTGTCCCAGATGCTCCCCAGCGCCGAAGGGCGCGCTGATCCGGCCAAGGGGCGGCCGCGGGTGCGCGAGGCATTGGCCCCGCAGCGCGCAGCCCGCCCGAAGCCGACGGCCCCGCCCGACAAGGAAGTCGAATTCGACGCCGCCATGACGGCCAGCGAACTGGCCCGGCTGCGGCATGCCGACTTCAATGCGATGACCGCCAGCGAGTACCACCTGGTGGAACGCCTGGCGCGCGATATCCGCCTGCCATTGCCTGTGGTTGCCTCGCGCCGGCTGCGCCCCGGCAGCCGCGGTGCACGTCTGCACTGGCCCGGCGTCATGCGCGATGCCGCAGCCAACGGCGGCGAGGTCATCCGCCTGCCGCGTCTGCAGCGCCGCATGCAGCCCTTGCCGCTGCTGGTGCTGGTCGACGTGTCCGGCTCGATGGAGCGGTATGCGCGCCTGCTGCTGGCCTTCCTGCATGCGGCGACCCGGCAACTGCGCCGGCGCGACGTGTTCGCCTTCGGGACCCGGCTGACGGACCTGCAGGCCGCGATGCGCTGTCGCGACAGCGATCAGATGCTCGCGCTGGCCAGCGCCGCGATCGAGGATTTTGCCGGTGGCACGCAGCTGGGCCAGTCGCTGGCCAGCCTGCGCCAGCACCACGCGCGGCGCCTGATCGGCAACCGCACCCTGGTCCTGCTGGTCACCGATGGCCTGGACACCGGCGAGCCGCAGGCCTTGCTGCAGGAGCTGGACTGGTTGCGCCGCCACAGCAGGCGGCTGGTCTGGCTCAATCCGCTGCTGCGGTTCGACGGTTATGCCCCCCTGGCCCGCGGTGCAGCCGCGCTGCATGCGCGTGCGCATGGCATGCTGGCCGTGCACAACCTGGAAAAACTCGAGGATCTCGCCGCCAGCCTGGCGAAGGCGCTGGCGCGCTGACGCAGGACGGTTTGGCCTACCATCACCCCCTTTTGCCAACAGGAGCCCCCTTCACATGGACATGCAAGCCAGCCGGCAACTCGCCGTCACCCAGCAGCAGGCCTGGGACGCGTTGAACGACCCTGAAGTGCTCAAGCTGTGTATCCCGGGTTGCGACAAGGTCGAGGCCACCGAACCGCTGCATTACGTCGTGGGCGTCGCCGTCAAGATCGGGCCGGTCTCGGCCAAGTTCACCGGCAAGATCCGCCTGAGTGACATGAACCCGCCCCACAGCTACACGCTGGGCTTCGATGGCCAGGGTGGCGCCGCCGGGTTCGGCAAGGGCAGTGCCAAGGTCGTGCTGACGCCCAACGAGGGTGGCTGCGAGCTGGGCTACACCGTGCATGCCCAGGTGGGTGGCAAGGTGGCCCAGCTTGGGCAGCGCCTGGTGGATGGCGCGGCCAAGGGCATGGCCGAGGATTTCTTCAAGCGGTTCGACGAGGAGATGCAGCGCCGTTTTCCGCCGGTCGCAGTGGCCGAGGTGGCCGATGCGCCCGCCGAGCCCCCAGCCGCTGGGGCGTCGGGCGGCACGGCAGGGCCGCGGGGCCCGGCGGTGCCGATGTGGGCGTGGGTGGGTGGCGCCGTGGTGCTGGCGCTGGTGGTGTGGATGCTGCGCTGAACGCGCGGCGGGCGACAAGGAGTTGCGGAAATGGAAAACCTCGACGTGATGGTGCTGCGCACGCTGCGCGACTGGCGCCTGGCAGGCAAACAGGCGCTGCTGGCGACCGTGGTCCGGACCTGGGGCTCGTCGCCCCGGCCGGTCGGCTCGATCATGGCCCTGTGTGAGGACGGCTCGGTGGTCGGCTCCGTGTCCGGCGGCTGCATCGAGGACGACCTGATCTTCCGCCATACCCAGGCCTATGCCCGGCAAGGCGACGCAGCCACGATGCCATCGGGCGCGCCCGGCTTCGTGAAGTACGGCATCACCGCCGACGAGGCCCACCGCTTCGGCCTGCCCTGTGGCGGCACCCTGGAGCTGCTGCTGGAATACAACCCGCAGGCGGATGCGCTCGCCGCGCTGGTGCAGGGCCTGGAAGCCGGGCAGCTGATGCTGCGCACGGTGCGCCTGGCCGATGGGCAGGTCACGCTGGCGCCCGCCCAGGCGCCAGAGGAGTTGCGCCTGTCGGCGACCGAACTCGTCAACATCTTCGGCCCGGAGTACCGCATGCTGCTGATCGGGGCCGGCCAGCTGACCGAGTACCTGGCCACGATGGCCCTCTTCTCGGGCTTTGCCGTCACGGTCTGCGACCCGCGGGAGGAATACCGGGGTGCCTGGTCGGTGCCCGGCGCCACGGTGCTCAGCGACATGCCCGACGACGTGGTGGCGGCCTTCCGGCCCGACCGGCGCAGCTGTGTGGTGGCCCTCACCCACGACCCCAAGCTCGATGACCTGGCCTTGCTGGAAGCCCTCAAGACCGACGCCTTCTATGTGGGTGCCATCGGCTCGCGGCGCAACAACGAGGCCCGGCGCGAACGCATGGTCGAACATTTCGACCAGACCACCGAGTCCCTGGCCCGCCTGCGCGGCCCCATCGGCATCTACATCGGCAGCAAGACGCCGCCCGAGATTGCGGTCAGCGTCATGGCCGAGATTCTGGCTGCGAAGAATGGGGTGGTGCTGCCGCGCGAGATGGAGGTGGCCCGGGCCAAGGACGAGCGTGCGGTGGCGTCCAACGTGGCGCATGATCGTGTCTGCGGCGTGACCTGAATCAGTTTCCTTGCAGGGACAATGCCTGCCCGGGTTGCCTGGGTGCGCGCTCGTCGTAAACTGACACCCGTTCGAAACGATCCCCCGTTGTCCAAGGTAGCGCCCCGCATGAAATCCCTTCAGATCCTTCTTGTCCTCGCCGTCTCCGCCAGTGGGGCGGCTGCAGTCTTCGCAGCCGGTGATGAAACCCTGCCCTCCGGCGTGCGGATCAGCCACCTGAGCGCCGGCTCGGGCGCCAGCCCTGCGGCCAGCGACACGGTCAAGGTGCATTACCGTGGCACCCTTGCCGACGGCAAGGAATTCGACAGCTCCTACAAGCGCAATGCGCCTGCCACCTTTCCGCTCGGGCGGGTGATTCCCTGCTGGACGCAGGGCCTGCAGAAGATGAAGGTCGGCGGCAAGGCCCGCCTGGTCTGCCCGCCGGCGACGGCCTACGGCGACCGGGGCGCGGGTGGTGCGGTCCCGCCCAATGCCACGCTGACCTTCGAGGTCGAGCTGATCGCGATCGAGAAGTAACCGGGGGAATCACCATGTACAAACGCATCCTGTTGGCCTACGACGGCTCCGAGGCGGGGCAGAAGGCCCTGCTCGACTGCCAGGACCTCGTCCAGTGGTCGCGTGCCGAACTCGTGCTGGTGGCGGTCATGCCCAACCACATCGACTTCATCGGCGCCGAAGGCGGTTACTACGACCCCAAGATTGCCGAGCGCGAGAAGGAGAACTACCGCGCCATCCTCGAGCAGGGCCTCAAGGCCCTGTCCGACGCCGGCCATACCGCCAGCGGGCAGGTGCTGACCGGGGATGTGGTGGCCGAGATCACCGCACATGCGCGCAAGATCGGCGCCGACCTGATCGTGGTCGGGCACCAGCACCTCGATGGCTGGGCGGCGCGATGGTGGCGCGGATCCAGCTCCAGCGCGCTGATCGAGCACGCCCACTGCAGCGTGCTGGTGGCCATCACCAGCTGAGCCCGCGCCGACCGGCGCCTACCAGTCCTCCTTGACGGCCAGCACGGCCCCCTGGCCGGCGGCCGAGCGCGCGGCGAGCCAGGCAGTGACGGTGCCGGCAGCGACCATGGCCAGACATAACGCGGCCAGGCGGCCCCAGGGCAGGAGCAGGTCCATGGTCCAGTGAAAGCTTTGCGGGTTCACCACGTGGACCAGCACCACGCTCACCGCCAGGCCCAGGCCCAGCCCGGCCACCGCGCCAACCGCCGTCCAGGCCAGCCCCTCGGCCGCCACCAGGCGCAGGATCTGCCCCCGTGTGAGGCCCAGGTGCACCAGCAGGCCGAATTCCTTGCGGCGCGCCAGCACCTGCGCGCTGAAGTTGGCAGCCACGCCGAACAGTCCGATTGCGATGGCCACCGCCTGCAGCCAGTAGGTGACCGCGAAACTGCGGTCGAAGATGCGCAGCGAGATGGCCCGGATCTCGCCCACGCTGGCAAACTCCAGCAGCGCGGTGCCGGCGCTGGCGCGGGCCGCTTCCCGGATCGCCTCCTGCAGTTGCGCCGGGTCGGTACCGGGCACCTGCCAGATCGCCAGGTCGTTGGTCCGCGTGTCGCCGGTCAGCCGCTCGAAGTCGCGCTTGTCGATCGCGATGGAACCGAACTGGCGTGCATAGTCCCGCCACACGCCCGCCACGAAGAAGCGGGTGCCAACCGGTGCCCCGGTCCCGCCGGCCTGACCGGTGGCGAAGATCTCGGTCAGGGGCTCGAAGAAGCGCCCCGGTGCGGCTGCATACAAGTCGACCATCGACTCGCTGACATAGATCGCGATGCTGCCGTCAGGTGCCGCGACGGGATCGCCGACCAGCGGCAGCGAGCGGCCCGGGTCGCCGATGGTGCGTGACAGCAAGGCCACGCTGCCCTTGGATGGGTCCAGCGTCAGGCTGGTGCTGCGCAGGGTCAGGCTGTCCTGAACGCCCGGTATGCGCCGCACTGCCTGCACGAACTCGGGCGGCAGGAACACCGCCTCGCCTGCGCCCGGGCCGGTGGCAGTGCGCACGTACAGATCGGCCGGCAGCACCACGTCCAGCCAGCGGGTGACCGACTCGCGGAAGCTCGCGACCATCACGGTCAGCGCCACCGCCAGGCTCAGGGAGGCGACCACGCCGCTGATCGCGACGGCCGCGCTCGAGCGCACCCGGCGCGCCCGTTCGATGGCCAGCATCGGCAGCAGCCAGCGCGACAGCAGCGGCGCGATGCGGTTGTACAGCAACCCGATCAGCGCGGGCAGGGCGCCGATGCCCCCCACCAGAAACAGCCCAATGGCCACATAGGCTGCCAGCGGCATGCCCAGCACCGGCGGCGCGAACGCCAGCGCCATCGCGAGCACCAGCAGGGCCATGGCCAGCCAGGGGTGGTTGCCACCGCCGCCCTGCAACCCCAGCCCCTTGAGGGTCTGGGCGGGTGGCAGCTGTTGCGCGGCGCGGGCCGGCAGCCAGCCGCCCACCAGTGCCGCGACCACGCCCAGCAGACCGTAGGCCAGCGCGGACAGGCCATCCCATTGCAGCCTGGGGGCCACGCCGGTGAAGAATCCACCCCCCAGATCCCCGCCCAGCAGACGCAGCGCAGTCCATGCCAGCCCGGCGCCCAGCGCGATCCCGGCAGCGCTGCCGACAGCGCCCAGCACCAGCGACTCGGCCAGCACCAGTTGCAGGCGTTCTCGCCCGGACAGGCCCAGCACCCCGAGCAGCGCGAACTGCTGGGCCCGCTTGGCCACGCTCAGCGCCAGCACCGAGAACACCAGGAACGCGCCGGTGAACAGGGCCACCAGGGCCAGTACGGTCAGGTTCACCCGGTAGGCGCGCGACAGGTTGCTGATGCGCTGTTCCGCATCCCCGGGTTGCGACACGGTGGTCCCCGGCTTCCACAAGGGGTCGGCGCGCAGCGCGTCGACCAGGGCCCCGCGGTCCGCTCCGGGCACCAGCCGCAGGTCGATGCGGGACAGCGCGCCGCCGCGCTTGAAGAGGTCTTGCGCCGCGCCGATGTCCATCACGGCCAGTGGCGTACCACCAGCGCTGACGCGGCCGGCGACCGTGACCGGCTGCAGTTGCAGGCCCAGCTGCACCTCGAGTCGCTCGGGCAAGCCGGCACCGCCGCCCAGGGCCTCGGCCGCAGCCGCGTTCAGGAAAACGGTGGCAGGGGAGAAGATCGCGAAGCGTTCCCCCTGGCGGGTTGGCAGGGGCATGAGCGCGGGCGAGACACGTGCCACCAGCAGGGCATCCACACCCACGATGCGCAGCGCGACACGCTGGCCATTGCGGTCCAGCGCATAACTCCCCAGTTCCAGCACCGGCGAGGCCAGGGCCACGCGGGCGTCGGTGGCCAGGCGCGCGTACAGGGCTTCGTCCAGGTCGCCGCGGGCGGCACGCACTTCCAGGTCGGGCTGGCCGTTGACCGAGCGCACCGCCTGCGAGAACTCGCTCAGGGCCGAAGCGTTGATCAGCGCGACCGAAAACGCCAGTGCCACGCCCAGCATCACCGCTGCCACCGCAGACGCGTTGCGCCAGGGATGGTGCAGCAGTTCCTGCCAGGAGAAGGTTTTGAGCAGCGCGAGCACGAGCCAGTATATTGAGCGGCTGTTTTCCATGCCCCCAAGGACCTGATTCATGCTTGATCTCCCCACCTATGCCGATGTCGTGGCGGCCGCCGAACGCCTGAAGGGCCATGCCCGCCACACACCCGTCCTGCGCTCCTCGACGCTGGACCAGCGCCTGGGTGCCCAGGTGTTCTTCAAGTGCGAGAACTTCCAGCGCATGGGGGCGTTCAAGTTCCGTGGCGCCTTCAACGCGCTGTCGCGCTTCGATGCCGCGCAGCGCCAGGCGGGCGCGATCGCGTTCTCCAGCGGCAACCATGCCCAGGCCATCGCCCTGTCGGCGCGCCTGCTGGGCATCCCGGCCGTGATCCTGATGCCCAAGGACGCGCCGCAGGCCAAGATCGACGCCACGCGCGGGTATGGCGGCGAGGTGATCCTGTTCGACCGCTTCACCCAGGACCGCGAGCAGCTCGGGCGCGAGATCGCCGCGCAGCGCGGCATGACGCTGATACCGCCGTTCGACCATCCGGATGTGGTGACTGGCCAGGGCACGGCCGCCAAGGAGCTGTTCGAGGAGGTCGGTGCGCTGGACGACCTGTTCGTGTGCATGGGCGGCGGCGGTCTGCTCAGCGGCTGTGCACTGGCGGCGCGCGCGCTGTCGCCGGACTGCCGGGTGATCGGTGTCGAGCCGGAGGCCGGCAACGATGGCCAGCAGTCCTTCCGAAGCGGCGCCATCGTCCGTATTCCCACGCCCAAGACCATTGCCGATGGCGCCCAGACGCAGGCGCTGAGCCCGCTGACCTTCGGCATCATCCGGCGCGACGTGCAGGACATCCTGACCGCCACCGATGCGCAGTTGGTGGAGTGCATGCGTTTCTTCGCCGAACGCATGAAGCTGGTTGTCGAGCCGACCGGTTGCCTGGCGCTGGCCGGCGCACTGCACGGCGGGCTGGACCTGCGCGGCCGGCGCGTGGGCGTGATCGTCAGCGGCGGCAATGTGGATCTGCAGCGCTACGGGCAGTACCTCGGCGAAGGGCTGTGATGCGACGGGGACGGACGGGCGCTTTTGACAATTGTCAAAGGCCTGTTTCGAGGCCTCTTGAAACCCTGGTTTCCCCCTGCAGATCGGATCACAATGGCACGCAGATGTGCCATTGTGCAACCACCTGCCAAGGAGTGAAACCATGAGTGCCCTGATCCACCGCGGACATCTGTTCGACGATTTCTTCCGTGACATCGCCCCCGGCTTCTACGTCAAGCCCCTGCACGGCGACCCCTTGCCGGCGCCGGAGAAGATCAAGGTCGACGTGAAGGAGACCGACAAGGCCTACACCGTGCTGGCCGAGGTGCCGGGTGTGGCCAAGGAAGACATCCACGTCTCGCTGGACGGCAATGTCGTGACCCTGCGCGCCGAGGTCAAGCAGCACGACTCGGAAGCCCGGGACGAGAAGGTTTTGCGCAGCGAGCGCTACTACGGTGCCGTGTCGCGCAGCTTCCAGTTGCCCATGGAGATCGACCAGGCCCAGTCAAGCGCCAGGTACGACAACGGTGTGCTGACGCTCACGCTGCCCAAGAAACTCACCGGCGGTTCGCAGCGCCTGGTCATCGACTGAAGGGAAGGCCTGCCGGGCGCAGGGCCATTGCGCCGCCGTACAATCCGCCCATCACCGGGGGTGTCGGGCCTGATCGTCAGATCGGTCCCGACTGAGAAATACCCCACTCACCTGATCTGGGTCATGCCAGCGTAGGGAGCGTGATGAGATGGATCCGTCGCCTTGCCGATGCTCCGTTTTTTCATGTGTCCCTTTGCGGGCACTATTGAAAGGATGGACACATGCAACGACGGATTTTTTCATTTCTGGCAGCCACTCTGCTCGGTACCGGCCTGGCTGCAGCCTCCCTGAATGCCTCGGCACAGGAACTGCGGGTGCTGGTGCACGGTTCGTTCTCGCTGCCAAAGCCCTTGCTGGCGAAATTCGAGACGGACACCGGCGTGAAACTCAGCGTGATCAAGGGGGGTGACGCCGGCGAGATGCTGAACAAGCTCATCCTGACCCGGGCCCAGCCCATCGCCGACGTGGTGTTCGGGATCGACAACGCGCTGGTCGTGAAAGCGCAGGCCGCAGAGGTGCTCGACGCCTACAGCGGCCCGGCGGCACAACGCGCATCCGTGGTGCCGCTGGCGACCGGTGTGGTGCCCGTCGACTACGGTTTTGTCACCCTCAACTACGACCGCGCCTGGTTTGCCAAGAGTGGCCTGGCACTGCCGCGCAGCCTGGAGGACCTCACGCAACCGGCCTACCGCAACCTGCTGGCCGTGCAGAACCCGGCCACCTCGAGCCCAGGCCATGCCTTCCTGCTGTCGACGATCGCCGGCCTCGGTGAACAGGCCGCGTTCGACTGGTGGGCCCGCATGCGTGCCAATGGCGTGAAGGTGACCAAGGGCTGGAGCGAGGCCTATTACACCGAGTTCACCCGCAATGGCGGTACCCGTCCCATGGTGGTGAGTTATGCCAGCAGCCCGGCGGCGGAAGTCTTCTACAGCAAGGAAAAGATCACCGAGCCGCCCACCGGCAGCCTCAGCCTCAAGGGGGGTGTGTTCCGCCAGGTCGAGGGCGTGGCGCTGGTGCGGGGCGGGCAGCAGCGCGATGCGGCGAACCGGTTCATCGAGTTCATGCGCTCGGCGCCGGTGCAGGAAGCCTTGCAGACCAGCATGTGGATGTATGCGGCCGAGCCGCGCACGGCCCGCCACGAGGTGATGCGGCACGCGGTCGAGCCGGCGTCCTACGACAACCCGACCACCGATCAGATTGCGGCGCGCGGCGCCGACTGGGTCAACCGCTGGACTGGCGTGGTGCTGAAGTAGCCGCATCTGCGCACCCCCACGATGCAGGCAGCCGGACACTCGCGTTGGCCTGGCAGGGCCTTGGCGCTCGTGCCGCTCGGGTTTCTCCTGCTGGTCGTTGTCGGGCCGGTGCTGCGGCTGGCTGTCGAAGCCTGGTCCGGCTTCAATGCCGCGGCTGCAGCAGCCATGCTGGTTGACGGCTACCTGCGCTGGCGGCTGGCGTGGACGGTGTTGCAGGCGGTGGCGACCTGCCTGCTGGCCCTGCTGGTGGGTCTTCCAGTTGCATGGGTGCTGGCGCGCCGCGAGTTCGCCGGCCGGGGACTGGTATTGCGCCTCCTGATGCTGCCCTTCGTGGTGCCCACGCTGGTGGCGGCGCTGGGTGTGCTGGCGGTCCTGGGGCCGCGGGGCCTGGCCGGATCCTGTTGGGGACTGCAGTGGCAGGACACCCCCTGGTTGCTCCTGTACGGCAACCTGTTCTTCAACCTGTGTCTGGTGGTGCGTGCCACGGTGGAAGCCCTGGAGCGCGTGAGCGCGGCCCGCGTGGCAGCGGCGCGCACGCTGGGTGCGACCGCATGGCGCGCCTTCTGGCGCGTGGAGTGGCCGGCCATCCTGCCGTGGCTGGCCTCGGCCCTGTGCCTGGTGTTCCTGTACGCGTTCTCGGGCTTCGGCCTGGCGCTGGTGCTGGGCGGGCAACGCTACGCCACCATCGAGGTCGAGATCTACACGCTGGTCGCGCACGAGCTCCGTCTGGCGCCGGCCGGTGTGCTGGCGCTGGCCATGCTCACGCTGACGGGGCTGGTGGCGCTGTTGTATGCATGGGTCGAGCGCCGCCTGGGCACCCCTGCGCGCGCTGACCGCATCGGGCGCACCCGGCCCCGCGGCCTGGGCCAGTGGACGGCGGTGCTGCTGGCCGTGCTGGTCCTGCTGCTGCTGTGTGCGGCGCCCATCCTGGCGATCATCGCGCAGGTGCTGGTGGCGGGTTCCCCCGCCTGGGCGGTGCTGGGCGAGCCGGAAACCCTGCAGGCCCTTTGGAACACCCTGCGCTTCACAGTGGCTGCGCTGGTGCTGGCCACACTCCTGGGGGTGGCCCATGCGCTGGTGGCACGCCAGTCCACCTGGCTGCGTGCCGCCGCCTTCCTGCCCTTCGTGGTGTCACCGGTCACGGTCGCCTTTGGCCTGCTGCTGCTGTACCCCGCCTGGAGCGCGAGCCTGCCGCTGCTGGTGGCGGCCTATGCGCTGATGGCGTATCCCTTTGTCGCCAATTCCCTGGGCGCGGCGCTGGACAGCCTGCCGCCGGCCCTGCACCAGGTGGCGCGCACGCTGGGCGCCTCGCCGGTGCGGGTGTTCTGGCGTGTGACGCTGCCCCTGGTGCGGCCTGCGTTGCGCCGCGGCACGGCGTTTGCGGCGGCCACCGCACTGGGCGAGTTCGCCGTCACCCTGTTCCTGTCGCGGCCGGAATGGGCCACGCTGACGACGCTGATCTACGAGCGGCTGGGGCGCCCGGGCGCGGCCAACCGGGACCAGGCCCTGGTGCTCGCGGCGCTGCTGATGCTGCTGGCGCTGCTGGCCTTCCTGCTGATCGACGGCGCGGGGCGCCGGGCCGTCGGGCCCGTGCGTGCGCGACCGGTTGCGGGCTTGCGCGATGCTTGAACTGCAGGCCCTGCACAAGACCTTTCGCGAGCCCGCGGGCGGCGACTGGGTGCTGGCTGCGGGGCTCGACCTGCAGGTCGCCCGGGGTGAGACAGTCGCCGTGCTGGGCCCCTCGGGCAGCGGCAAGAGCACCTTGCTGAAAATGATCGCGGGCCTGGAGGCGCCAGACGCCGGCCGCATCCTCTTCGACGCCCGGGACCTGACCGGCGTGCCACCCGAGCGGCGCGGTTTCGCGCTGATGTTCCAGGACTTTGCGCTGTTTCCGCATCTGGACGTGCAGGACAACGTGGCGTTCGGCCTGATCGAGCAGGGCCAGCGGCGCAGCCCGGCGCGGGCGCGGGCCCGCGAGATGCTGGAAGTGTTCGGCCTGCAGGCCCATGCCCGCCAGCAGGTGTGGACGCTGTCGGGTGGCGAGCAGCAGCGGGTGGCGCTGGCCCGCGCCCTGATCACCGCGCCCCGCTTGCTGCTGCTCGATGAACCCTTCTCTGCGCTCGACGCAGAACTGCGCGCCAGCCTGCGCGACGAGTTCGCGCAGCGCATTGCGGCTGCGGGCATGACCACCGTGCTGGTGACCCACGATGCCGCGGAGGCGCAGGTGATGGCGCAGCGCGGTTTTCGACTGGTGGCGGGCCAGTTGCAGCGCCTGTGGTGAGGTGGCGGGCACGCTGGCGGCGGCGCTGTGGCTCCGCCTGTCCCTGGCTCTGGCCCGCCGCGACCGGCTGGAGCCCGCAAGCCCGCAGGCCCTGGCCGCGCAGTCTCGCCGCACGCCTCAGCAGGTGGTGTCTCAGTCGAGGTAGTGGCGCGTCGGAATGTCGATCAGGAATACCGCGCCGCCGTCCTGCATGTTGGCTGCGGTGATGTGGCCATCGTGTGCGGCCAGGATCTTGCGGCAGATGGCCAGGCCCAGACCGGTGCCGCCCGAGCCGTCCTTGCTGGTGCTGGACTGCACGAAGGCTTCGAAGATCTTTTCAAGTTCGTCGGGCGGAACGCCCGCGCCGTGGTCGCGCACCGTGATGTGGATGCGTTCTTCGTCCGTGAGGCGTGCCTTCACCTCGATCGAGGCGCCCACCGGCGAAAACTTGATCGCATTGGCCAGCACGTTGCGGATGACCTGGGCGAAACGCACCGGGTCGACCTTGGCGATCAGCGCGCGCGGGCCCAGTTCGGGCAGCAGCTGCAGATTGCGTGCGGCCAGCAGCGGGGCCAGTTCGCGCACCACCGACAACACCAGGCCGCGCAGGTCCGCGCGCTCGAGCGTGACCGCGCCCATGGAGCTCTCGATCTTGGACACGTCGAGCAGGTCGTTGACCAGCGCCAGCATGCGGGTTCCCGAGCCATGGATGTCGGTGAACATGGCATGCAGCTTGGGGTGTTGCGCGCCGCGCATGACGCCGAGCTCGGAGAACCCGAGGATCGACTGCAGCGGCGTGCGCAGCTCATGGCTGATGTTGGCGATGAACTCCGATTTGGCGCGCGAGGCCTCCTCGGCGGCGTCGCGGGCAAGGCGGGTGGCGCGTTCGGCCTCGCGGAACTCGCTGACATCCATCATGGTGCTGAGGAGTCGCGCTTCGCCGCCATCGCCGCCGCTCACCACGACTTTGGTGACCACCACGTCACGGCGGGACCCGTCGCGGTGCCGTACCCGGGCTTCGTAACTCAGCTTGCCGCCATTGCGCCAGAGCTCCGCGTCACGTTCGGCATGCATGGTGGCATCCTCGCCCGACATGAAGGAGGCGCCCCGCAGCCCGAAAACCAGGTCCCGCGAGCGGCCCATGAAATCCTCCCAGGCGCGGTTGACCGTCAGGTAGCGGCCGGTCTTGTCAAAGGTGGCGATCGGCAGCGGGCTGCTCTCGAGCAACTGGGCCACGAAGCCGAGCTGGCTCTGCAGCGCCTGCTCGGCAGCATGTTGCTCGGTCCCGTCGACTGCGCTGCCGGCAAAGCCGACGATGGTGTCGGCGTTCATCAGTGGCACCACCGCAAAATCGAAACGGTACAGCTTGCCCGATTGGGCCTGCATCTGGGCGGTGGCGGTGCGCACCCCCAGGCCGGAGTCGCGCTCGAACAGGGACGCAATGGCTGCGCGGTCACCCGGCTCCACCAGCTCTGCCAGCGGCTGCGCCAGCAACTCGGCCATGGTGCCGCCGCGCAGGGCCACCCAGCGGTCGTTGGCATAACTCAGCACCCCGCCCGGATCGGTGCGAAACACCAGCTCCTGCAGGCTGCGCACCAGCACGAGCAGCTCCTGCTCGCGGCGCACGACCTCCAGGCGGGCCATGTCCAGCGCATCGAGCGCCTTTTCGCGGCTGCGCAGGCTGCGTCTGGCCAGGACCGTCATGGCGCCCAGGAAAGAGACGACAACCACCGTTCCCACGAAGAACCAGCGCATTTGCTGGAGCCATCCGGAGACGATGGCCTGTTGCGGATGCTCCACCACGACCAGCAGGGGACGGGTGCGCGAGAGACGGAAGGCCACGAGCTGGCGCTCGCTGGCGCTGCCCCTGCCGACGTAGCTGGCATGCTCGATGGCCGGCAGGTAGTCGCGGTAGACCGGGTGCGTGGCCAGCATCGCCCCCGGCGCGGCTGTGCCGGGACCGGTGGTGGACAGTACCTCACCCTGGTAACTGAGCAGGTAGGCGCTCTTGACCGGGTCGTCCAGGGTACGCAGTTGGTAGCTGGCGATCGAGTCCGGGTTGATGAGTGCCACCAGGTACAGCGCCTGACGCTCCTGGGCGCGCACCAGGGGAATGAAGCCGATGCCGGGCCGGACGGTTCCGGCGGTGCCGTCGGCTGCCAGAGCACCCAGGGTCCGGCCGGCGATGAAGCCGCCCAGGTGCTCCCGGCCCGGGGCCGGGGTCGCGCCCAGTCTTCCGAGGTCTATGCGCAGCCCCACGTCGGCGCGCACCGAGCTCGCCAGCACCTGTCCGGTGCCGTCGACCACGCTCAGCCCGCGCAAGTGCGGCAGGGCCACCAATGATTGTTCCAGCAGCGCATCGGTCCTCGCGTGTCCGCCGGCGAGATCCGCAGGATCGAGCTGGCTGCTGAGCGAAGTCAGCAGCATCGATACCGATTCCACCGACCGCGTGGCATGGTCCTCCAGCACCCGGGTCTGCAGCTCGGATCGCGCGAGCTCGCTGTTGAGCTGGCTGAGGTATTCGTTGCGGCTGAACGCCACCGCAACCAGCAGAGTGACCAGTACCAGCACGCCGCCGGCGACTGCTGCCCCCGTGCTGGACAGTCGGCCGCGGGACGCGCTGGGGGGAGCGGCAGGGGACATGGTGGGTCGAAGCCAGGATGTCCTAGTCGCGCACGACGATGGGTGCGAGGCGGTGACGGGCGGCAGCAGCCATCAGGCGCCCGTCGCGCTTGATGCGCGCCACGAAACCGTCCACCTGGGCCAGCCAGGCGTCGTCGCCGGGTTTCACGGCATAGCCGTAGGGAAGTATGTTGAACGCGCCTGGCGGCGCGATAAGATGGGCCCAGTCGGCATTGTCGAGCAGCCGGCGGCTGTACGGGAAGTCGGTCATGAAGACATCGATGCGGCCGGCCTCCAGCTCACGCTCGCGGGTGGCAGGCGGCTGCACCACCAAAATGCGTGCCTGCTTGAGCTGGGCCCGCATGACCGGCTCCATGAAGGTGCCGGCCTGCACGCCCACCAGCACGCCGGGCTTGTCGATGTCCTCCCATCGCTGCACGGCACGGTTGCTCTTGGTGCTCACCGCGTAGATGTCGCTTTGCAGGTAGGGCTTCGAGAAACGCAGCAGCTGCATGCGCTGGGGCAGCATGCCGACGGCGAACATGGCGATGTCGCAACGTTCGTTGAGCAGGTCCTCGACCAGCGTGACGAACGAGGAGTCCACATGCTGGACCTTGAGCTGCAGGTCGCGCCCGAATTCCTGCGAGAGGTCGATGTCGATGCCTTCGAGTTTCTGGGTGTTGGCGTTGCGGTGGGTCACACCGTAGTAGTCCGGCCAGACGCAGACACGCACGGTGCCGGTGGACTTCACGCGCCGCCAGGTGTCCTGCGCCTGTGCGGGCGCATGCAGAAATGCCAGCGCGATCAGCGCAAGGGCAACATGGACCACTGCCGGGAAGGAGGAATGCCGCATGGGAAGGGTCCTCGTCGGAAGCTTTGCGCTCAGAAGCCTTCGACCAGCTCGGTGAAGGTGGGCCGGCTCATGTTGATGCGATCGCGCAGGGCGATCAGTTCGTCGGAATGGGCCATGAAGACATCGATCATATGCGGATCGAAGGCCTTGCCGCGCTGCTCCCGCAGCATGGCCAGTGCCTGCTCGTACGGAAAGGCCTTGCGGTAGACACGGTCCATGGTCAGCGCGTCGAAGAAGTCGACGATGGCGACGATCCGCCCCGACACTGGAATGCTGTCGCCAGCCAACGCATTCGGGTAACCCGTGCCGTCCCATTTTTCGTGGTGTGCCAGCGCCAGTTCTGCCGCCAGCTGGAACAGCGGAATGCGGGAGCGCCCGAGGATGTCGGCCCCCATGGCCGCATGCTGGTTCATGGTGGCGCGCTCCTCGGGCTGGAAGGCTCCCGGCTTCTTGAGGACGTTGTCCGGGATGCCGATCTTGCCGATGTCATGCATGGGTGCTGCCTTGCGCAGCATGCCGGCGCTCTGGCGCGACTGCCCGATCAGCAGGGCCAGCGCCTCGGCCATGAAGCCGATGCGGATGATGTGCACGCCGGTGTCATCGTCCTTCAGGTCGGCAGCCAGCGACAGCCGGAACAGCGCTTCATGGTGTGCTTTCGCCACTTCCTCCAGCGCTTCGTTGCGTTCGCGGTACATCCGGCCGAAGTCGCCCACCAGCCGCTCCATCTGTGCGGTGGCGGCCTCGGAAAAGCTGTTGCTGCCCTCGGGCACCAGGGGGTCTTGGCGGACACCATTGCGGGACGGGTTGCGCAACACGTATGAAGCGGACGAGTTCACGCTTTCTCCAGTTGTTGGTTGATATTCTCTATCAGTTGCAAGGGGCTGAAGGGCTTGACCAGGTAGGCCTCCGCACCTGCCAGCATGCCGGCGTCGAGGTCCTCGCTGCGACCGCGCGCGCTCAGCAGCAGCACGCGCGGCGGATGGGCAACTGCCTTGAGAGCGCGGCAGACATCGAGTCCGTTGAATGTGCCTGGCATCATGACGTCCAGCAACACCAGGTCGGGCTGGTGTTCGATGGCCATCGCGAGCCCGGTCTCGCCGTTATCGGCTTCGATGATCTCGTAGTCGTCAAATTCGAGCGTCATACGAATCAGCCGGCGGATGTCCGCATGGTCTTCGACGATCAGTATTTTTTTCATGGGGGTTCGATCTGCGTTGGAAGCGGGCGAATGCTGGAATGTCTGAATGATATCTAATAAAAATGATAAATTCAACTTTAAATTGATTCTTGGTCGCCAAAATCATTAAAATCGCGGCATGGACACCAAAAACCCCCTTTCTACGCCGGTCCAGCAGCCGGACAACGCCCGTGATGATGTCACCTCGATCGAGGCCGCGCGCATCCTGGGCCTGGCTGTGCGCTCGGTGCAGCTGATGGTGGACCGCGGCGATCTGCAGGCCTGGAAGACGCCCGGCGGGCATCGCCGCATCTCGCGCGAGTCGCTGGACCGCTGGCGTGCTGGTGACCGGCCGGCACCGGCCGCGCCCGGTGCTGCCGATGCCGCGGGCGTGTTGCATGCGCCGCCGGCCCCGCCCCGCCCTCCCACCCGGAGGCCCGATGCTGCGCAGCGTGTGCTGCTTATCGAAGACTCGATGCACTACCAGAACCTGATAGGTCTGCTGCTGCGCCAGAAGTTCCCTGATGTGGAGTTGCGCACCGCGAGCGACGGCATCGTCGGGCTGGCCATGGCTGGCGAGTTCCAGCCCGATGTGCTGATGGTCGACATCCTGCTGCCCGGCATCGACGGTGCCACGCTGATCACCAGCCTGCGCTCCCACCCGCAGTTTCGCCAGATGCAGGTGATCGTGGTCACTTCTCTGCCGCCGGAGCAGCTCGGTCCCTTTGCGTTCGCACTGTCCGGGATCCCGCTGGTGCACAAGCCGAGCCTGGTGGCAGAGCTCCCGCCTCTGCTGACCCAGAGCCTGGCGCAGCGGCGTGCCATGGCGCTGGAACGCGCCTGAACGCCCGCACGGGCCAATGCCTGGTTCGCCGATGGCCTTACCCCGCGTCCTGCTGGTCGACGATGACCCCGCGCTGCGCCGCTTCGTGGCGCTGGCCCTGGAGGACATGGACAACATCGAACTGGTGCAATGCGATGCGGTCGCACCGGCCCTGGTGTTGCTGGCAAAGGAGTCGTTTCGCCTCATCCTGACCGACCTGATGATGCCGGGGGAACGCGGCTTCGATCTGCTGGTTCGCCTGAAGGACACGCCGGCGCTGCGCGGGCCGGCGCGTGTGGCGGTGCTCAGTGCGGGCCTGACCCCGGCGGTGCGCGAGCAACTGGCCGGTCTGGATGTGTGGCGGCTGCTGAGCAAGCCGGTGTCGGTGAGCACCCTGGTCGCCTGTGTGAACGATGCGCTGCAAGGCGGCGATGCCGCCATGGCGCCCGACGGCGACCCGCTCTCGCAATGGCACCGGGGCGGGGATCGGGCCCATGCGATCCAGGAGTATTTCGAGGGCAACGAAGAGTTGTTCGATGCCTATCGCAGCGCCTGCATCGCCCAGTTCCCCCACGACATCAGCCAGGGTGATGCGGCCAGCGCTGCAGGTGAACTGCAGACCCTCCGGCGCGTGGCACACAGCCTGAAGTCCGTCTTGCTGACACTGGGCTACCCGATCGTCAGCGCGCAGGCGCGCACCCTGGAAGAAACCAGCCATGCGGGCATGCGGGAGCTGGCACGGGACCAATGGGCTGGTCTGCGCAGGGCGGTCGAGCAGGTCTTGCAAGATCCTGACCTCCCATAAACTTATCAAATTTATCAGTTGCTGCATGGCGGTAGCCAGCGCGAGCTGTCTCAGCCGCCCGGACACAAGCCGGGCATGACATGCATGTGGACCAAATGTGCGCCGTGCGGCTGGGCGAGATGTCCAGCTTGCAGGCTATGCGCTTGCGCCGGACGGTGCGCTCCGGACGGCGGCAGCGTCGGCATTGTGGACCAGCAGGTCCTCCAGCGCCAGGGGTCTGCCAAACAGGAAGCCCTGGCCATACTGGCAGCCGAGCTGTTGCAGGATGTCCGCGACCGCATCGGTCTCGATGCCTTCGCCGACCGCGTTGATCTGGAGCGCCCGAACCATGTCCAGGGTGCTCATCACGAGTTGGAAGCTCAGGCTGGAGTTCTGAATCTCACGGATGAACAACTGGTCCAGCTTCAGGGTGTGGAAGCGGTAGTTCTGCAGGTGCGCCAGGCCGGAAAACCCGGTGCCATAGTCGTCGAGCGCGATCGAGTTCCCAAATTCGCTCAGCCGGTGCAGTTGCGCCTGGGCGACGGCCTGGTTCTGGATGAAGGTCGACTCGGTGAGTTCGAGCTTCAGTTCCGCAGGATCCATGCCGGCAGACTGCTGGATGCCCATGGCGACATCGGCAAAGGTCCCGTCGGCCAGCTGCGCCGGCGAGATATTGATGCTGAGGAAAGGCCGTTGCGTCACTGTCAGCCTACGCAAGGCCGGCCAGTCCCCGCACGCCCGCTGCACGACCCACAGACCCATGTCGCAGATCAGGCCGGACTCCTCGGCCAGATCCAGGAAAGTCAATGGCGGCACCAGTCCCCGGGTCGGGTGCCGCCAGCGGATGAGGGCCTCGAAGCCCGCCAGTTGGCGCCCTTCGAGGACATAGATCGGCTGGTAGTGCAGCACGAACTGTTCGCTGACCAGTGCGTCCCGCATGTCGCGCAGCAGCGTGAGACTGTCTGTGGCCGTCGATCGCAGGTCCATGTCCTGGCGCGTTCGTGTACCGGCAGGTGGTTCAGTGTCTTGCGAATCGGGGTAGCTTATCGCCTTGCGGAAGCGTCCGAGCACCACGTTGAGGATGTGGCGAATGATCGGGTTGGTGTCCATCAACAGGCGCTCGACCAGGTCGCGCGACACCTCGATCAGCACGGTGTCCGTGACCGTGCGCGCCGTGGCGGTTCGCGGCTGGTGGTCGATGAGAGCAACCTCGCCGATCAACTCGCCGGGGCCGATGCGGGCCCGCACGATGCCATTGGCGCCGTCCGCGATTTCCACCAGCCCGTCTGCGATCAGGAACGCGCTGTGCCCGGCATCGCCCTGGGAGAAGATGACACTCCCCGCGGGGTAATGCTTGCGACCAAGTCTTTCTGTCATGGAGAAGGATCCGCGGCAGTGCTGCAATGCCCCACAGCATACCGCGTCTTTCTACCGCGGATGGCAGGCACCCTGATGGATGGTCATCGACTTCTCCTCGATCTGGATGGCGAAGTCCATGCCCTCGGTGGACTGGTAGCCCAGCTGCCTGGCCACCCCCTCACCGATCTGCTGGCCCCCGGCGATCCGGCCGAACTGCATGTTGATGTTGACCTTGTCCTGCGCCATGGCCTGCATGAACAGGAAGGCGCCGGAACCCGCGATACCGGCGGCAGCAGCGCTGGAGCCAAGCGGTTTGCGAACCATGGAATTCGGGCAATCGGTGATGGAACATCTCCTGGAGGTTGGTTGGCGTGGATGCATGCGGATGACAGGACCCGGTGCGCGCAACAAGAGTGTTGAACCATGCGTGATGCCGAAATCAGAGCGCCCGCCGGGTGGGCAGGTTGTGGCAGGCACAATCGCGGGCTGCACCCGATTTCAGCCACCGCATGTCCAACAACGATTCCGCCCCGGCCAACGCCCTGCGGCTCACGACCGTCGAGGCACGGGTCCTGGGCACCCTCATGGAGAAGGCGCGTACCGTGCCCGACAGCTACCCGCTGTCGCTCAACAGCCTGCTGATGGGCTGCAACCAGAAGACCTCGCGCGAGCCGCTGATGGAGCTCGACGACGCCCAGGTGGCAAGCGCACTCGACGCCCTGAAGTCCGCCGGACTGGTGCAGGAATCCAGCGGTGGGCGCACCGCCAAGTTCACCCACAACTTCCAGCGCGGCGTGGGCGTGTTCGAGCAGGCCGCCGTGCTGCTGGGGGTATTGATGCTGCGCGGGCCCCAGACGGCCGGCGAACTGCGCCTCAACACCGAACGCTGGTACCGGTTCGCCGACATCTCCTCGGTGGAGGGTTTTCTGGAGGAGCTGCAGGACCGGCCGGCCGAGAAGGGCGGGCCGCTGGTGGTGAAGCTGCCGCGCGGCGCCGGCACCCGTGAGCAGCGCTGGGCGCATCTGTTGTGCGGGCCGGTGCAGGAGGATGATGCCGATCCCCGCAGAAGCACAGACCTTGCGGGCAGCTCCGCCGAGCGGCTGGAGCGGCTGGAGGCCGAGGTGGCGCAGTTGCGCGCGACGGTGCAGCGCCTGTGCGCGGAACTGGGTGTGGCGCCCGACGCCGGCTGATCAGAACTCGACCGCGTCAGCGATGGCCTTGATGCCGGCACTCGCGCAGACATCGTCCGCCTCGCCGCCCGGCGCGCCCGAGACGCCTATCGCACCCAGGATGGCGCCGCCACCCTCGATCATCAGGCCCCCGCCGACGGCCAGCATGCGCGGCACCGAGCGGATGCCGCTCATCGGACGGCCGGCCTGGGTTTCTGACACCAGCGCCAGTGTCGAGGTGCGGAAACTCACCGCCGTCCAGGCCTTGTTGCTGGCGACTTCGACCGTGTGCGGCCCGGCAAAACGGTCACGCAGGAAGACCTGCAGCAGGCCGGCGCGGTCAACGACAGCGACCCCGACCTGGTACCCCTGCTTGCGGCAGGCCTCCATGGCAGCCTGTGCAGCGACCAGTGCCGTCTCGGGGGTGAGCGAGCGCGTCTGGAAGGTCGACTGCTGCGCGTTCGACGACGCGGCGAGACCCGCCAGAGCGGTGGCGAGGATGCAAAGTGTCTTGGTGCGCATGGGTGTTTCCTTGGTTGTCAGAGCCGGACCACCCGGCCCGGATTCATGAGCCCGGTGGGGTCCAGGGCGTGTTTGATGGCGCGCATCATCTCCAGTGCGACGCCCGACTTGTGGCGGGGCAGGCTGTCGGCCTTGAGGCTGCCCACACCATGCTCCGCCGAGATCGACCCGTTGAAGCGGGAGACGGAATCGAACACCAGGGTGTTGACCGCTTTTTCATGCTGCGCAAGAAATGCAGTGCCATCGACACCAACGGGCGCCTGCACGTTGTAGTGAAGATTGCCGTCGCCCAGGTGCCCGAAGTTGACCAGGCGCACGCCCGGGATGGCCTTCTCCAGCAGGGTGTCCGTGGCCAGCACGAACTCCGGGATGCGCGAGATGGGCACCGAGACATCATGTTTCACGTTCAGTCCTTCCCGGGCCTGTGCCAGCGGAATGCTCTCGCGGATCTGCCATAGCTGGCGGGCCTGCGTCAGGCTTGCGGCGACCACCGCGTCGCTGACGCAGCCCTGCTCCAGGGCGGTCTGCAGCAGGCCTTCGAGCTGGGAGCGTGCATGGTCCTCGCAAACATGGTCGGAGTTCTCCAGCAGCACGCACCAGGGCGTGTCCTGGTAGAGCGGCACCAGGGGCTGTGGAAAGTGGTGCGCCACCAGCGACAGTGCGAACCGGCCCATCACCTCGAAGCCGGTCAGGCCGGCGGCCAGCCGGCGCTGGGCCAGCGCCAGCAGTGCCAGGGCCGCATCCAGCGACGGCACGGCTGCCCAGGCCGTGAGCTGCGCGGCCGGCATGGGCGCCAGTTTCATGGTGGCGGCCGTGATGATGCCCAGCGTGCCTTCCGAACCGATCATCAGGTTGCGCAGGTCGTAGCCCGTGTTGTCCTTGCGCAGGCCGCTCAGGCCGTGCCAGATCTGCCCCTGCGGCGTGACCACTTCCAGGCCCAGGCACAGGTCGCGGGTGTTGCCCCAGCGCACCACCTGCGTGCCACCGGCGTTGGTACCCAGGTTGCCGCCGATGGTGCAGCTTCCTTCGGCCGCCAGGCTCAGGGGGAACAGGTAGCCGGCCTCGGCGGCCACAGTCTGCAGGTTCTGCAGGATGCAACCCGCCTCGACCGTGATCGTCAGGTTGGCGCGGTCGATGTCCCGGACCGCCTGCATCCGGCGCAGGCTCAGCACGATCTCGCGGCCCGACGCATCCGGCGTGGAGCCGACCACCAACCCGGTGTTGCCGCCCTGTGGAACGATGCGCACGCCGGTACGGGCTTGCAGGGTCGCGCACAGGCCGACGGCTGCGGCCACCTCGCGGGTGTTTGCCGGCTGCACCACTGCCAGCGCGTGGCCCTGGGTGCGTTTGCGCCAGTCGTTCTCCCAGGCGGCGAGCTCCGTGCTGTCCGGCCGGGTGCGTGTCAGCACATGGGCATCGCCCACGATGCCGCGCAAGCCGTGGAGCAGTTCCGACTGCGCGTCGGTCGGCATCAGGGGGCCTCTGCGAACCGTGCCGGGTTGCGCAGCCGCAGCCGCACATGCATCGCGCAGGCGGCGAACAGCAGCACGCACAGCACGATCTCCACCATGGCCAGCCAGGACGACGGGGCCGGATCGCCCCACGCCCGCACGACGCCCTCGGTGAAATACAGCCAGACCAGCAGGCTGACCCAGCGGTAGGTATACATGCGGTTCTTCAGCAGCCCGGCCAGGGGAATGCACAGTGGAAGCACCTTGAGCGCGAGCCAGGAGCCACCCGGGCGGATGGGCGCCAGCCAGAGCTCCCAGGCCATGCCGAGCAGGATCAGTCCGAGCAGGCTGCCCACGGCCAGGGTTCGGGTCAGGCGCACGGCCTCGTCATGTGATTGCATTGCAGTGGCATCATACCGGCCATGCCGCTGACCCAGGATCTCCGTGCCTTTGCCCATGACATTGCCGCTTTTCCCTGGAGAAGCACGGCCCACACCTTGCACGAGCGCTTCCAGGCCGATCGCCTGGGCCTGACCGCCAGCAGCCTGACCTTCACGACCACTATCGCGCTGGTGCCGCTGATGACGGTCGCGCTGGCCATCTTCTCGGCTTTCCCGATGTTCGGCAAGCTGCAGGTGGCCCTGCAGCGCTGGCTGGTCGAGAGCCTGGTGCCGGAGAACATCGCGCGCCAGGTGCTGGGCTACCTCACGCAGTTCGCCGGCCAGGCCAGCCGCCTGGGCAGCCTGGGGGTCGTGGTCCTGTTCGTGACGGCGCTGGCGCTGGTGCTCACGATCGACCGCACCCTCAACGGTATCTGGCGCGTGCGCAGGCCGCGTCCGCTGGCCCAGCGGGTGCTGCTGTACTGGTCCACGATGACCATGGGTCCGCTGCTGCTGGCCGCCAGCGTGGGCCTGACCTCGCTGGCGCTCTCGGCGTCCAAAGGCCTGCTGGGTGCCATGCCGGGCGGTGTCGGCTTTCTGCTCGACACCCTGCAATACCTCATGCTGGCGGCAGGCACGGCGGCGCTCTACCACTTCGTGCCCAATACCCCGGTGAAATGGAGCCACGCCTGGATCGGCGGTTTTTTCGTGTCCACCGTGATGGAGGTGGCCAAGAAACTGCTGGTGCTCTACCTGGGCAAGGTGCCGACCTATTCGGTGGTGTACGGCACCTTCGCCACCGTGCCGATCCTGCTGGTGTGGATCTATCTGGCCTGGGTGATCGTGCTCTGGGGGGCCGTGATCACGGCCTACCTGCCCAGTCTGCGCGCGGGCATCATCCGCCGCGATCTCGGGCCAGGCTGGCGCTTTCACCTGGCGCTGGAAATCCTGCAATGCCTGCACCAGGCCCGCAGCGGCCCGGCCAAGGGCCTCAGCGTGGCCGACCTGGCCCGCGCCATCCAGACGAGCCACCTCGGTGTGGAAGCCGCACTGGAGTCGCTGGTCGCACTGGATTGGGTGGCCCCGATCGCCCGTCCCTCCGCCGGCGAAGAACTCCGCCATGTGTTGCTGGCCAACCCGGACACCACGCCGATGGCGCCCTTGATCCATGCGCTGTTGCTTCGCCAGACCGACAGCACGCAGGTCCTGTGGCGGCGTGCCGGCTGGGAGCGCCTGCATCTGTGCGATGTCCTTGCTGTGGCCACCACCGGGGATTCAGCGAAGTAGCCGGTCCGTTGCCGCAGGTCACGCCGAACAAGCATGCGGCGCCGGAGGGGTGGCAAACTGGAACGCGGCGGTGACGGATCCGCGTCATCCGTCCTGGCCGCCCGGCTTCGGGAATGTCTGCAGAAAAACCTCGCGCCAGAAATTCCCGTCCTCCAGAAACCGCCGAACTGTATCTAGAATGTCCGTATGATCATTTGACGCGTCACCAAGCAATCATTCATGCCAAAGTACGCCTCTCGGATACCCCGATGGAGCAGACAAAGAGTGTCGGAGGCCACCTGACCCGGTGGTACCCCATCCGAACGGCCCGGGAGTTGGATGTCCTCGGAAGTCTGGCATTGGACACCGGGGTCCGTGGCCCGCAGGCCGACGCACGGCCCGACCTTGTCAGGCAGTTCAGCGCATCCCGATCGGTGGCAAGCGTTCATCAAGCATCGGGAGCGCAGTGAGCGCGGCCCGCCCGCCCACAGGGGGCCCGCTCCCCGAGGCCCTTTCGTCGGTGGAAGAGCACAGCGCCGACCCGCTCGGGGACAGTCGTTCCGATTTTGCTGCGACAAAGCAGATGGAGCACCTGGCGCGCGACCTGCGCAGCATCTACCGCCAGCAGCGGACCCTGGAGTCGCCAGCGCAACGGCGCGCAAAAAAGATACTGATCGTGGAAGATCAGGATGAAATCCGGCGTCTGATCCGCATGACCGTGCAGCTCGAGGATTACGAGGTTTACGAGGCGGATTCAGGGGACACCGGGCTGGCCAGGGCGCTCGAAATCAGGCCGGATCTGGTCCTGCTGGACGTGATGATGCCGGGCGCGCTGGACGGACTCCATGTCTGCCGCGCCATAAAGGCCGGCCCGAACCCGCCGCGGGTCCTTCTGCTCACCTCCCTCGGGGGCCGCAGCCGGATCGCAGTCGGGCAGAAGGCAGGTGCAGATGCCTACCTCCTGAAGCCTTTCAGCCCGCTGCAACTGATCGAAATCATCAACCACCTACTTGGCATCGATTGACCGCAGATGTGGCCTGATCCGCCAGGTTCCCGCCCGGCGATCGGGACATCGTGCCCGAGCGCAAGTTGAAGCCATGCCTGGATCGGCCGCTTTCCCGGATCCGAGCAGTCAATGCGCCGGCCGGATGGCTTCCCACAGGCGCGCCGGCGTCAGCGGCATCTGCAGGTGCGGTGCACGCGCCCCCAGCCCGTTGCGGGCCAGCGCATCGGCCACCGCATTCACCACTGCCGGTGTCGCACCGATCGTGCCGAGCTCACCCACTCCCTTGACCCCCAGCGGGTTGTTCTTGCAAGGGGTGGATTGGTCCATGGTGTTGCGGAAGTCCGGTGTGATGTCGGCGCGCGGCGCGGCATAGTCCATCAGGCTGCCGGTGAGCAGCTGGCCGGATTCGGGGTCGTAGACGACTGCTTCGGTCAGCGCCTGGCCGATGCCCTGGATGGCACCGCCATCGAGCTGGCCGACCACGATCATCGGATTGACGACCCGGCCCACATCGTTGACCGAGGCGTAGGACACGATGGCCACTTCCCCGGTCTCGGGTGTGAGCTCGATCTCGCAGATGTGGCAGCCATTGGGCCAGGACGGGCCCGCAACCGCGCTGGTGGACTCCAGGTGGATGCGCCGGCTCTCCTGGGCGGCGGCGAGTTCGAACAGGCCGATGCCGAGGTCGGTGCCTTTTACGCTGAAGCGGCCGGTTTTGTACTCGACGTCCTGCGCATTCGCCTCCAGCGTGTTGGCAGCCAGCTCCCGCATATGGTCCACGGCGCGCTCCGACCCGACGCGTATTGCCGAACCCCCGGCGAAAATCGAGCGCGAGCCAGCGCTGCCGAAGCCGTCGCCCCGGTCGGTGTCGCCCAATACGACCCGCACGCTGTCAATCGGCACATCGAACACATCCACGACCAGTTGTGCCAGCGAAGTGGCGATGCCCTGTCCCATCCCGTTGACAGCGGCAAAGACCTCGATCATGCCGTCGGCAAGCACGGTGACGGTGACGCGCTCCTCGAACACGTTGCCGCCGGTCCACTCGAGGAAGGTGGCGATGCCCAGGCCGCGCCACTTGCCGTTCTTTTTCGAGGCTGCTTCGCGCGCTGCGAAACCGTCCCAGTCGGCCAGGGCCAGGCCCTGGTTCATGACGTGTTCGAACTGCCCGCTGTCGTACACCATGGACATGGCGTTCTTGTAGGGCATCTGGTCGGGGTGAATGAAGTTGCGCCGGCGCAGGGCGATGCGATCCATGCCGATCTGGCGTGCTGCCTCGTCCATCAGCCGCTCCATGATGTGGATGGCCTCGGGCCGCCCGGCGCCGCGGTAGGCGCCCACCGGCGCGGTGTTGGTCAGCACCGCCTTGAAGTAGAAGTCGATCGTCTGGATGTCGTACACCCCGGTCTGGACCCAGGGGCCGATCAGCAGAGGAATTGCCACGCCGGTACCGGTGCCGTAGGCGCCCACATTGGCATTGCCATGCACCCGCAGCGCCAGGATGCGGCCCGTTGCGTCGAGGGCCAGTGCGGCATGGTGCGCGCAGTCACGCCCGGTCGCGCTGCTCAGAAACTCCTCGCTGCGCTCGGAAATCCACTTGACCGGGCGCTTGAGAGTCCAGGCGCAGAAAGCCGTGACGCCGTCCTCGGGGTGCATGCCGCCTTTCATGCCGAAGCCGCCGCCCACATCGCCCACGGTGACGCGGACCTGCTCGCGCGGGATGCCCAGGATGCTCTTGGCCAGCGTGTCGCGCACGCCGCTGGGCATCTGGGTGCTCATGCGGATCGTCAGCCGACCGCCAGGCTCCACCCCGGCCAGGATCGAGCGCGGCTCCAGAGTGATCGCTGCCAGGCGCTGGTTGATGATGTCCAGCCGGACGACGTGGGCTGCCTGGGCGAAGGCTTCCGCGGCCTTGGCGGCATTGCCATGGCGCATCTCGGCGGCGATGTTGTCCGGGGCGTCATCACAGACCACCGGCGCGCCGGCGGCCAGGGCGCCGTCCAGCGTCACGACCATGGGCAGATCTTCGTAGTCGACGATCACCGCTTCGGCGGCGTCACGGGCCTGCTGCAGGGTGCCTGCCACCACCACCGCGACGGCCTCTCCGGCGAACCGCGTGCGCTCATGCGCCAGGCAGTGCCGCGGCGGCGTGGCCCCCGGGGCGCCACCGGTGCGCGGGAATCCGGATGTACCCGGAATCGGCTTGACACCTGCCGCCACCAGGTCGGCACCACAATAGACCGCCACCACGCCAGGCATTCCCAGTGCGGCCGACTTGTCCACGGAAAGGATGCGGGCATGGGGGTAAGGCGAGCGGACGAAAGAGAGGTGCAGGTGCCCTGTGAAATCGGCATCGTTGTGGACATCGTCCGTGAACTGGCCCAGGCCGCGCAGCAGCTTGTCGTCCTCGATGCGCCGGACGGATTGGCCGCTGCCGAAGCGGGTATTGGTGTTTTCCATGGGATCGGGTGCCTTTGCCGTTCTCGGGATTGCGCGCCGCTTGTCGGCCCGCGTGACTGTGGTCTGCTGTCGGCTATTGTGCTGCAACTTGAGAAAGATCGATTGCCTGTTGATGCGGGTCAACCATTGCCCGCCCACCCGGCCGGCGCATGGATTAGGCTGGGAAGTGCGGCGGGTTTTCGCCGCAACCAGGGAGATATTCCATGCAAGCATCCCGGCTGGTTCGTATTGCAGCGGTCGCAGCGGCCGTTTTCGGCGTGCTCACGGTGATCACCGGCGCGCTTGCCCTGTTCGGTGGTGGGCAGGCGCAGGCGGCTGTTGGCAACGCCGTCCCATTCGTGTTGTGGTTCAACTTCCTGGCGGGGTTCGCGTATGTCGCGGTGGCGTTCGGGATCTGGCGGGGGCTTCGCTGGGGGGCGTGGACAGCGCTTGCGCTGGCCGCATCGACGGCCATGGTGGCCATCGCTTTCGGCGTCCATGTGATGGGTGGTGCGGCCTACGAGATGCGCACGGTCGGGGCGCTGTCCTTGCGCCTGGTGTTCTGGGTCGTGCTCGCTGCCGTCGTGATGCGCTCGACTCCAGCCGCACCGCAGGCCCGGGCCGCCTGAGGCTGGCCGGTCAGGGGCGCAGGAAATCGCGCAGCGCGCACAGCGTTCCGTCGGGTGCTTCCAGCATCATCTGGTGGCCTACCTCCAGCGTCACCACCTGTGCGTGCCTGCAAGCCCCGATCAGCGACTGTGCCGCCCTGGCTGGCGTCATCTGGTCCTTGCGGCCGAGCACGAACAGCACCGGGCACGCCAAGGTGGCCATCGCCTGCAGCCCGTTGGCATAGTCGTTGCACGCCCTGAATGCGGCATGGAGCAGGTTGGCCTGCCGGTTGCTGGCCAGCACACGGCGCATCAAGGCTCGCGAGCCACCCAGAACCCAGGTGCCGGGCCCCATCGCCGAAGGGGGGGGCGCCAGCGTGGAGTGCGAGAACATGTTGACCATGTCGATCGTCTTTTTGGGGTCGGTCAGCGAACCCTCGAGCAGCGCCGGTGAGACCTTCATCGGAAAAGCCGTGCCCAGCAGCACGAGGTGGCTCACGCGCGCCGGAGCACGGGCGGCGGCTTCCAGCGCAATCAGCGACCCGAGGCTGTGCCCGGCGAGCGCCGCCTGTTCCAGGCCGGCCGCGTCGAGAAGCGCCAGCAGGAAGTCCGCACCCGCCTCGACACTGGGCGCAGGCGCGCCGGCGCTGCGGCAATGCCCGGGCAGGTCGACCGCCAGCACATTCCAGCCATGGTGCGCGAGGTAGCGGGTCTGCAGGATCCACACGCTGTGGTCGTTGAGCGCACCGTGGATGAAGACGACGGTGGGTTTGGCCGCATCGAAGGCCTTGCCTCCTGTGTAGCAGTAAGTGATGTGGCCCAGGACCTGGAGTTCCATCAGGCACCCGCCTTCTCTGCAAGCTTGAGCGCGCGCTTCAGGTCGTCGACCAGGTCGTCCGGCTCTTCCAGCCCGATGGACAGCCGGATCGTCCCCTGACCGATGCCGCCGGCCGCGAGTGCGTCGTCGCTCATGCGGAAATGCGTGGTGCTGGCCGGGTGGATCACCAGGCTGCGGCAGTCGCCCACATTGGCCAGATGGCTGAAGATCTGCAGCGCATCGACAAAGGCCTTGCCCTGCGCGCGGCTGCCGCGGATATCGAAGCTGAATACCGAACCGGCGCCCCGCGGCAGCAGGCGCGCAGCCAGTGCGTGGCTGGGATGGCTTTCCAGCAGCGGGTGACCGACCCGCGACACAAAGGGCTGGCTGGCCAGGAATTCGACGACCCGCTGCGTGTTGGCCATGTGGCGTGTAATGCGCAGCGAAAGCGTCTCGATGCCCTGCAGTACCAGCCAGGCCGAGTGCGGGCTCAACGCGGCGCCGAAGTCGCGAAGGCCCTCGCGCCGGGCACGCAGCAGGAAGGCGCCCACGGTGGACTCGTCGGTGAACACCATGTTGTGGAAACCCGCATAGGGTGCTGCCAGTTCCTCGAATCTGCCGCTGCGGGCGTGTTCGGCGGCCCAGTCGAAGCTGCCGCCATCGACCACCAGCCCGGCGACCACGGTGCCGTGACCGCTCAGGAACTTGGTGGCGGAGTGGTAGACCAGGTCCGCGCCGTGTGCCATCGGCTGCATCAGCCAGGGTGTGGTCAGCGTGGAGTCGACCAGCAACGGCGCGCCGGCCTCGTGGGCGATGGCCGCGATGGTGGGGATGTCCAGCACGTCCAGACCCGGGTTGCCCACGGTTTCGCCGAAGAACAGCCGCGTGTTCGGGCGCGCTGCCGCCCGCCAGCCGTCGATGTCGCCCGGCGCCACGAACGTGGTCTCGACACCGAAGCGGCGCAGGGTGTAGTGCAGCAGGTTCTGCGAGCCGCCGTAGAGCGCCGTGGATGCGACGATGTGGCCACCTGCACCCGTCAGCGTGGCGATGGCCAGGTGCAGCGCGGCCTGGCCGCTGGCGGTGGTGATGGCGCCGATACCACCCTCCAGGGCCGAGATGCGCTGCTCCAGCACCGCATTGGTCGGGTTGCTGATGCGCGAATAGACGTGGCCGGAGCGCTCCAGGTTGAACAGCGCGGCGGCGTGGTCGCTGGACTCGAAGACGAAAGAGGTGCTGAGATGGATCGGCACGGCACGCGCGCCCGTGGCCGGGTCGGGGGCCGCGCCCGCGTGCAGGGCTAGGGTGTCAAAGCCGGGGTTGGCGTAACCGGGCATGGGGGCTCCGTGATTTGGCGAGGGTTGGACGATTGTGGGCTATATTGCCGTGAGCGTTTCAGGAGCACACGATGAAAGTCAGCGATATTTTGCGCGTCAAGGGCAACACGCTGTTCACCACCACACCCGACGAACCCCTGGCCCGGGCGGTGGATGTCATGGCCGAGAAGGACATCGGTTCGCTGGTGGTCATGGAATACGGCGACCTGGTGGGCATGCTGTCGTTTCGCGAGGTGATCCAGACCGTGGTGAAGAACGGCGGCCAGGTCGGCAGTTTCTCGGTACGCTCGGCCATGGACGACGCGCCGCTGACCTGCACCCCCGAGACGGAACTCGACGAGGTGCGCCGCATGATGCTGGCCCGGCATGCGCGTTACCTGCCGGTCATGGACCAGAAGATGCTGATGGGGGTGGTGAGTTTCTACGACGTCGCCAAGGCGGTGGTGGATGCGCAGAACTTCGAGAACAAGATGCTCAAGGCCTACATCCGCGACTGGCCCGACGAAGGCAGCAACGTCTGATGCCGGTGCCGCCGCCTGCTCGGGGATAATCCGGCGCATGAGCGGCAACACCTTCGGCAACCTGTTTGCCGTCACCAATTTCGGCGAATCCCACGGCCCGGCCATCGGCTGCATCATCGATGGCTGTCCGCCCGGCATGGCTCTGAGCGAGGCCGACATCCAGGGCGACCTGGACCGCCGCCGCCCCGGCACCTCGAAATTCGTGACCCAGCGCAACGAGCCCGACACGGTCGAGATCCTCAGCGGCGTCTACGAGGGCCGCACCACCGGCACCCCGATCTGCCTGCTGATCCGCAACACCGACCAGCGCAGCAAGGACTACGGCAACATCCTGCAGACCTTCCGCCCCGGGCATGCCGACTACACCTATTTCCAGAAGTACGGCATCCGTGACCCGCGCGGCGGCGGACGGTCCTCGGCGCGCCTCACCGCCCCGATGGTGGCAGCCGGTGCGGTGGCCAAGAAATGGCTTTTCGCGCAGCATGGCACGGTGTTTCGCGGCTGCATGACGCAGATCGGCGTGCTGCCTATCGGCTTCGAATCCTGGGACCATGTGGCGCAGAACCCTTTCTTCGCCCCGGTCGCGGATGTCTCCGCGCTGGAGGACTATGTGCAGTCGCTGCGCAAGGCCGGCGACTCCTGCGGCGCCCGCATACGGGTCGTTGCCAGCGGCATGCCGGTGGGTCTGGGGCAGCCGTTGTTCGACAAGCTCGATGCCGACATCGCCTTCGCGATGATGGGCATCAACGCGGTCAAGGGGGTGGAGATCGGCGCTGGCTTTGCCAGTGTGGCGCAGCACGGCACCACCCACGGCGACTCGCTGACGCCAACCGGCTTCCTGTCGAACAACGCCGGCGGCGTGCTGGGTGGCATCAGCACCGGTCAGGACCTGGAGGTGCAGATCGCCATCAAGCCGACCAGTTCGATCCTGTCGCCGCGCACCTCGATCGATACGAAGGGTCAGCCAGCGGAGGTGGTGACCAAGGGCCGCCATGACCCCTGCGTCGGCATCCGTGCCACGCCGATCGCCGAGGCCATGCTGGCGCTGGTGGTCATGGAGCACGCGCTGCGCCACCGTGCCCAGTGCGGCGATGTGCGTTCGGGCCTGGCGCCCCTGGCGGCCTCCGCGGGTGGAACTGCCGCGCCTGCGGGGTGACCCGTCAGGACTTTTTCGCGGCCCGGCTGCTCGGGTGTTCCGCCAGCCGCTGGCCCTTGTCGCGAAACGGGTGAAAGCCGGTCACCATCGTGCAGGCCAGCAGGATCAGCGCGCCACCGACGTAGTGGCCGATGCCGACCTGCTCGTCCAGGAACAGCACGGCCCACAGCACGCCGAACCCGGTGATCATGAAGGTCGAGCTCAAGGCGCCCATCGGGCTCACATGGCGCATCAGCCGCGCATACATCCACCAGGCCAGGCCCGAGGTGGCAATGCCCATCAACGCCACTGCGCCCAGCGCGCCGGGCGTGAACCGCGCCTGCGGCCAGTCGATCAGCAGGCCGGGCAACAAGACGATGAACGAGATCACATGCATGCCGGCGGTGATCGCCAGGGGCTCCATGCGGGTGATGGCCCGCTTGATCAGGGGGGTGGACGCCCCCGAGAGTGCGGACCCCAGTATGGCTGTCAGCACCGCCACCACCAGCGTGAGGCTGGGCTCGACCGGTCCGAGTTGCACGACCAGCGCCGCGCCGACGAATCCTGCCAGGCAGCCCAGCATCTTCACGGGGGTGAGCGTCTCCTCCTTCATCCATGCCGAGGCGAAGGCTCCGAACAGCACGGATGTCACGTACAGCAGGGCTGCGTAACCGGCCGGCATGTGGAGGGCGGCCCAGGACAGCAGCAGATGCGGCCCGGCGACGGCCAGCACGGCGAGCAGGGTGAGTTCACGCCAGTGCTCCAGGGGCCAGCGCTGGCCCAGTGCGCGCATGATGGCCGCCAGCGCGATGGCCGCAAACGCCATGCGCAGCGCAGCCAGCATGTTGGGCCCGAGCACCGGTGCGGCATAACGCGTCAGCATGAACGACGTCCCCCACAGGGCGGACAAGGCGACTAACTGCAGGAAATGGCGGGCGCTCACCGGCCTGGATTGTCCTCCAGCGCAGTGCCGCATGCCCGGGGTGCGGGCGCTGCGGCGAGAATTGGAGGGACAGCGACTTGTTTCAGCAACACAGGATTTGCATGGCGCATCCGAAATTCATCCTGGCCGGCCTGATGGGCTGGCCGGTCTCGCATTCCCGTTCACCGCAGATCCACAACCACTGGATTGCCGAGCATGGCCTGCAGGGCGCCTATGTGCTGCTGCCGGTGGAGCCGGCCCGGCTGCCGGATGCGGTGCGCGGGCTGGCCGCCCTCGGTTTCGCCGGTTGCAACGTGACCATCCCGCACAAGGTGGCCGCGATGCAGCTGGTGGACTGGGTGGACCCGCTGGCCCGCCGGATCGGCGCCATCAACACCATCGTGGTCCAGCCCGATGGCAGCACCCGCGGCTACAACAATGACGGGCACGGGTATCTGCAAAGCCTGGTCGAGGCGCAGCCCGGCTGGCGTGCGGATGCCGGACCGGTGGCCGTGATGGGGGCCGGGGGCGGCGCCCGCGCCGTGGTGGCCAGCCTGGCCGAGGCCGGCGCTCCCGAGATCCGTGTCTGCAACCGCTCGCTGGAAAAGTCGCAGACGCTCGCGCAGGAGCTCGGCGCCCCGGTGCGGGCCGTGCCCTGGGAGCAGCGCGGCGAGGCGCTGGCTGATGTGGCCCTGCTGGTGAACACCACCAGCCTGGGCATGTCGGGACAGCCGACGCTGGACCTGCCGCTGGACCGTCTGCCTGTCGGCGCGCTGGTGTCGGACCTGGTCTATGTCCCGATGGAAACCGCCTTGCTGGCCGCGGCGCGTGCGCGCGGCAACCCGGTCGTCGGCGGCCTGGGCATGCTGCTGCACCAGGCGCGTCCGGCCTTCCATGCCTGGTTCGGAGTGATGCCGCAGGTGGGCGACGCATTGCGCCGCCGGATCGAAGCCACCTTGTGAACGGATGGAGTGCCGCGCATGGAGTTCCTTGTCAATCCACACCAGGTGCCGGGTGCCGTACGCATCCATCCGGCACTCGATGCCGCCGCCGCCCGATCGGCGACAGAGCTGCTGGCGCAGTGTTTCGACTACCAGCCGACGCGGCTGGTGTCGCTGGCCGCCACGGCGGCGCGTTGTGGCGTGGGCGCCATCCACCTGAAGGACGAGGGCGCACGACTCGGCCTCAAGAGCTTCAAGGCCCTGGGTGGCGCCTATGCCGTGATCCGCCTGGTGCTGCAGGAAGCCTCCCGGCAGCTCGGCCGGCCGGTGGCAGCCAGTGAACTTCCGCGTCCTGCCAGTGGTTCGCTGGCCCTGCCTGCGGCCGGGCGGCAGGATCTGCCTGGCAACCCGCAGGTGGCACGGATCGCGGCCGGCATGCATTTCGCCTGTGCGACCGATGGCAACCATGGCCAGTCGGTCGCCGCTGGCGCACGTCTGGTCGGCGCGCATGCGGTGATCTTCGTGCATGCCAGCGTGTCGCAGGAGCGCGTGGACGCGATCGCCCGCTTTGGCGCCGAGATGCGGGTGGTGCAGGGCAGTTACGACGACGCCGTGGCCGAGTCGGCGCGCCAGGCGCAGGCCCATGGCTGGACGCTGCTGTCCGACACCTCCTGGCCCGGTTACACCGAGCCACCCACCTGGGTCATGCAGGGGTATTCGGCGATGGTGCACGAGATCGCGCACCAGATTGCGCAGCCGCCCACCCATGTGTTCCTGCATGCCGGGGTGGGCGGGTTTGCGGCGGCGGTCGCCAACGCCCTGCACAGCATCTACCAGCCGGGGCCGGTCGTGGTGATCGTCGAGCCGCAGCGCGCCGCCTGCCTGCTGGCCAGCGCGCGCGCAGGACACCGGGTGCGCACGCCCGACGATGCGCCGACCATCATGGCCATGCTGGAGTGTTACGAACCCTCCTTGCTGGCGTGGGAGATCCTCGCGCCGATGGCCAGCGCGTTCATGGCCATCGACGACGCGGATGCGGTGGCTGCCATGCGGGTGCTGGCCAACCCCGTGGCGGATGCCGAAGTGGTGGTGGCCGGCGAAAGCGGCAGCGCCGGGCTGGCGGGCCTGCTGGTGGCCTGTTGCGAACCGGAACTGCGCAGCGCTCTGGGGCTGGATGCATCGTCGCGGGTGCTGTGCATCTGTACCGAGAGCGCTACCGACCTGGCCCGTTACGCCGCCGCCGTCGGGCGCGATGCGGCGGATGTGGCGCGCCGGATTCCTGCCACGCTGGCGGCATCGGCGGCCTGAAGCCTGCTACTTCGCCATCGAACAATGTCCGCCGCTGCTTGCCTGGCCGGAGCCGGCGGCGATCAGGGGCGGCTCCTGGCGCAGGTCGACGGGGGGGGAGGCGGACCAGTCCCAGACCATGAAGGCGAGCAGGCCCGCCCAGAAGACCATTTGCATGCGGTAGGTGGATGCCATGGTTCCCCCGGTCAGAACTGGTAGCGGCGGCGCACGCGCACACCGATCAGCGTACCGGCAAAGGCCAGCGGCACCCACAACCAGCCGTGCAGGCTGCCGGTGGAGATGCCGCTGAGCATGGCGCCGATGTTGCAGCCGAATGCCAGCCGCGAGCTGTAGCCCATCACGAAACCCGCCAGCAGGCCGATGGCCCACTGCGTGCCGGTCAACGGCCGGGTCTCGGTGCGGTTGCGAGCGGCGATCCACAGGGCGCCGCCCAAAATGCCGACGTTGGTGATGGTGGTCACGTCCATCAGCACGGTCTGGGTGACGCGCTGGGCATTTCCGGGCTGGCTCCAGAAGGCGTTGGCAGCGGGATCGAACAGGCCCAGAGCCACCGAGGCCTTGGCGGCCCACAGACCGAAACCATAGACCACTCCCCAGGGCTGGCCGGCAAGCAGCAGGTTGAGGGTGGCCAGCACGGCCAGCGCAAGCGCGCCGATGACCCAGCGCCGGGTCAGCCAGGCGCGGCCCGGGCCGACCCAGGCCCGTACACCCAGCAGAGTCAGTGCCAGCAACAGCAGCGTGAGCCCGAGCGCTCCCGCGGTGCCCAGCGCGGCCGAGAAGCTCACGGGTGCGACCTGGCCCAGCGCCAGCCACCGGTCCAGGTGCACGGAGCCCAGGAAACTGCCGAGCGCGAACAGCGGCAGGATGGCCATGTTGAGCGGCACGCCCAGGCCGGCCTTGTACAGGGTGCCGGAGCCGCAGCCGTCGGCGATCTGCATCGTCAGACCGAACACGAAGGCCCCGACCAGCAGGCTCACGCTCGGCGGCCCGAGCGCGGCATGCAGCTCGGAGAACTGGCCCAGCAGCGGCAGGGCGGCCAGGCTGGCCAGCGCCAGCAGAAGCGCCTGACCGGCGACGCCCTGCGGGTCCTTCTGCTCGATCAGTTGCCGCCATCCGGTGGTGAATCCGAAGCGCGCGCCCGCCAGTGCGGCGCCCATGCCCACACCCACCAGCATCAGCACCGCCTGGCGCACCGACACGGCCATCAGCAGGAAAACGAAAAAGGCGGCCAGGACGGCCGCCAGCGGAAGGCGTTTCATCCTGTCAGGCTCAGTTGAACTTCTTGTCGGCCCACATCTTGGCATCGATCATCAGCTGCGAGAAGCGGCCGGGCAGGTTGGCCATGGGCAGACCGCTCGGGTCCTGGGACCATTCGGCCATGGAGCCGGCGTAGAGCCTGGTGTTTTTCTGGCCCAGCACCTCGGACACGGCGAACCAGTTCGTCGCGGCCCAGTGGCCGGTGTTGCAGAACGATACCGTCTCCTTGGCCGGGTCGATCGGGCTGGAGGCTGCAATCTGGCGGGCCTGCTCGGCCGACACGAACGTCGAACTGCCGGCGGCGAACCATTTGTCGTGCGTGAAGTTCACTGCGCCCGGGAGGGTGCCGGGAACCTTGGCGGCCGGCGCGCGCACCTCGCCATTGAAGAAGCTGGACGGGCGCGCGTCCAGCAGCACGGACTGGCCGCTCTTGACGCGCTGGGCGACCTCTTCCTTGGTGGCGATCTGGGTGCCGTCGAGCACCGGCTGGAAATTGCTCGCCGCCAGCTTGGTGGCCTCCTGTGTCTGGGGCAGGCCGGCCTTGTTCCATGCCTGGACACCTCCGTTGAGGATGGACAGCTCCTTGAGGCCCAGCACCTTGAGTGTCCAGTAGACGCGGGCGGCGGCGCCGAAGTCGGTGGCGTCGGCGCCACTGGAGACCACGATCGCGTGGGTGGTCGGCGTCAGCCCCAGGCTCTGCACCAGGGTCGTGAGCTTGGGCAGGGCCGGCAGCTCGCCGGGGTTGGTGGCCGGGCCGCGCCATTGGGCGTAGGGTGCATTCGCTGCGCCAGCGATATGGTTGGCCGCGTAGGACTTGGCGTCACGGATGTCGATCACGCGTACCTGGGGGTCGGCCAGCCTGGCCTGCAGTTCCTGGGGGGTCAGCAAGGGTTGGGCAGCGAAGGAGTTCGCAGCGAAGGCGAGGCTGGCAAGCACGAGGGCGATGGTTCTTTTCACGGTGGTTCTCTGGGGAATGAAGGACAGGGGCGGATTGTGTGCGGATGGCGGCACAGTGAGAACAACTGTTTTCTTGGTTGCTTATGCGGTCTGGGAATATGGGGTGGTGGCCAAGCCCGGTGCGCGCTGCGGGCCATGGCGTGACGAACTGCATGCTGGCGCAAAATGTCGACGGCCCACCCAACGACGCACACGGAGCCCTGCCATGCCATCCAGCCCGACCGCCGGTTCCGCGCGGTGCTGCCCAACCGCCCCGGGGAGCACCCCTGCCACCGTCAAGCATTTCGACGAGACCCGGCCCATGGGAGTGACGGCTGCGTCCTTCGCCATCGGTGCGGTGTTGCTGCATGTCCGGTCCGGCCGTCGCTACGAGGTGCTGTGGGGCCCGGGCCAGTGCTGCATCGAAGCCGACCGCACCCCGGCGTATGCCTATCGCCTGCACGGGCCTGCGGGCCTGGCCGACCCGATGGTCTGGATCCGTCCGGCGGCCGAGATGGAGGATGGCCGCTTCGTGCCGGCGCCCGGCGGGGCCTGCGATGGCGAAGGCTGACCAGCCGCTCTGGTTGCCCGTGCCTGCGGGCTCGGTGACCCTGGGGGCTGCGCCAGAGCCGACGGATGGGCGCGCGCCGCCGCAGCGGCTGGCGGTTCCCGGCTTCTGGATCACCCGCACGCCCGTGACCAATGCGCAATACGCACGCTGGTGCGCGGCATCCGGCACGGCCGCGCCGCCCCACTGGGGCGGCCCGCAACCCGGTGCCGCCTTGCACGACCACCCGGTGACCTATGTCGACTGGTTTGCAGCGTCTGCCTATGCGCACGGCGCTGGCGCCCGCTTGCCGAGCGAACCGGAGTGGGAGCGCGCCGCGCGGGGGGACGATACCCGGCGTTATCCCTGGGGAAGTGTCCCTGCCACGCCACGGCATGCCAACTTCGGCGCGCAGATCGGCGCCACCACGCCGGTGGAGGCTTACCCCCAGGGCCGCAGCCCCTGGGGTTGCTGCGACATGGCCGGCAATGTCTGGGAGTGGACCCGCAGCCTGGCCCGGCCCTATCCCTACGACGCCCGTGACGGCCGTGAGGACTCTGCTGCCCCGGGGGCCAGGGTGGTCCGCGGCGGGTCCTACAACCATGCGCCCCACGACATCCGCTGCAGCGCGCGCGACTGGCTGTTCGCTGGAGCGTGCGATGTCTACATCGGCATGCGGCTGGTGCGCGATGCCGCGCCGCCACCCGGGGACCCGCATGACTGGGTCCATGTTCCGCCCGGAGAACTGCACCTGGGTGACTGGCCCGTGGCGGCGCGTGCAGATGCTCCTGAAGAGGCGCTGCCCGGCCTGGGCACGCCGGCACATGCGGTGTGGGTGCCCGCCTTCGCGCTGGCCGCCACACCTGTCACGAACCGGCAGTATGCGTGTTTTGTCCAGGCAACCGGGCGCGCTGCGCCGGCCCACTGGTCGGGCGCGCGGCCGCCCGAATCACTGTGGCAGCATCCCGTCACGTATGTCGACTGGCACGATGCCGCGGCCTATTGCGAATGGGTCGGCGCACGGCTGCCGACCGAGGCCGAGTGGGAGCGCGCAGCACGCGGGGACGCGCAGCGCCGTTATCCCTGGGGTGATGCCAGCCCGGGCCCCTTGCATGCCTGCTTCAACCGGCCGCATGCAGAGCCCGGCACCCGTGCGGTCGGAGGTCGCCGCCGTGGCACCGGTCCGTTCGGACATGGCGACCTTGCCGGTCTGGTCTGGGAGTGGTCCGCCTCGTTGTACGCGGCCTATCCGTACGATGCGCTGGACGGTCGCAACCGGCCCGATGCGCCCGGCCGGCGCGTGTTGCGCGGCGGCTCCTGTCGCAGCGAGCAGGCGGTTTTCCTGGAGTGCGCCTACCGCAGCATGAGTCATCCGGTACGCAAGCGGGACCATATCGGATTCCGCCCGGCGCGCTGAGCGGGCCGGCGCGTGGCGCCGCGCAGGCCAGGCGCGCCAGCCGCTGCTCCTGGCGCCGCACCAGGCGGCTGATGTCGGCCAGGTCGGCAGCCGACAGGGCCGGCCCGGGCTCGCGCACCCGCGCAGGCGTCGAACGGGTCACGGGCCCGTTACACACCGCCCGACGCATGCTTGAGCCTCACGCAGCCGGGCGAGTTCTCCAGGATCCTCAGTACGACACTGGTGGCCATCTGGACCCCGTTGGAGACCGGGTGGTCCTGCAGCACCCGGGGCACGAGTCTCCCGGGGCCGGGCGCGCCGGACGCCCTGAACCCGACTACCATATCCGTCAGGTCGGACCCGCAGCCAACACCAGGAGACACGCATGCGCAGCTACTCGCTCGCCTACCTGAGCGCCCACACCCTCACCCCCCCGCAGGTCGTCGGCGTGGCTGCCGAAGTGGGCTACCAGTTCGTCGGCTTGCGGCTGCTGCCCAGCGTACCGGGCGGCACCTGGCAGCCACTGACGAGCGATCCGGGATTGCTGCGCGAGACCCGGGCCCGGTTGCGCGATACCGGCGTCGGCGTGCTGGACCTGGAAGTGATCCGCATCGGCGCCGATTTTGATCCGGGTGCGTACACCACATTCCTGGAGGTCGGTGCAAGCCTGCAGGCGCGTGCCGTGCTGGTCATCGGCGAGGACACGGAGGAGGCCCGCCTGGCCGATTCGTACGGACGCCTGTGCGCCGTGGCTGCGCCCTACGGCATGACGGTCGACCTCGAGTTCCTGCCATGGTCGACAGTGCCCGATGCCAGCACTGCGATGCGCGTGGTGCAACGTGCCGGTGCACCGGCCAATGCCGGCATCCTGGTGGATGCCCTGCATGCTGCGCGCTCCAGCACCACGCTGGACGACATTGCCGCCATGCCCCGCAGCCAGCTGCACTATGCGCAGATCTGCGATGCGCACACGGGTGGCCCCTTCACTGTCGAGGAACTGCTGCATACCGCCCGCCAGGAGCGGCTTTTGCCGGGCGAGGGCGGCATCCGCCTGGCGCGGATGTTCGCGCAGCTGCCGGAGTCCCTGCCGGTCAGCGTGGAGATTCCGAACCATCTGCGCATGCCGCAACTGGGTGTCCGTGAATGGGCGCGGCAGGCGCTGGCAGCCAGCCGCGCGGTGCTCGAGCCATGACATCCCCCGCTGCAGCCAATCCGGTCGTCTTCGACCGCAGCACCGAAGACGTGGGCAACATCGTCGAGTTCGGGCATGTCAACATCCGTGTGCCGGACCAGCAAAAGGCCCTCATCTTCTACGTCATGGGGCTCGGGCTGACACGCGACCCCTACCTGGTGACCGGCGTGGACAACGCCTGGATCAATGTCGGCACCTGCCAGTTCCACCTGCCGGTCGGCTCGGCCCAGGTGCTGCGCGGCGTCATCGGCCTCGTGATGCCGGACATCGATGCCCTGGAGCGCAGGCTCGCCATGGTGGCGGGCCGGCTGCCGGGCACGCGCTTTGGTTTCCAGCGCACGGCGCAGGACATGGTCGAGGTGTCTTGCCCCTGGGGCAACCGGATCCATGTGCACGCGCCGGATGTCCGGCGGTTTGGCAGCACCGTGCTGGGCATGCCCTACGTGCGCCTCGATGTGGCGCCGGGAACCGCCGCAGGCATCGCCGCCTTCTACCGCGAGGTTCTGGCTGCGCCGGCCCTGCTGGGGCAGGACGGTGGCATGCCCCGGGTCCGGGTACCGATCGGCGCCGGCGAGGCGCTGGAGTTTGCCGAAACCCAGGCATCTTTCGTCCCCTATGACGGCCACCATGTGCAGGTGGCGGTTGCCGACTTCTCCGGTGTGCATCGACGGCTGCTGGCGCGTGGACTGGTCACCGAGGAGAGCAACCAGAGCCAGTACCGGTTCCAGGATATCGTCGACCCGTCCGACGGCCGCGTGCTGGCGACGCTGGAGCACGAGGTGCGCAGCATGCGCCACCCGCTGTACGCGCGGCGCCTGGTCAACCGCAACCCGGCGGTGACGAACCAGGCCTACGCGCCGGGCCATGAGGATGCGATGTGGCGCAGCGAGCCGCAGTGAGCGGCCTCAGCGTTGCAGGATGCTCCTGCGCTGGCGGCGCCTTGGCAGGCTCCGGTGCGGCGGCGACATGGAGGGTGCTCCCGGGATTGGCGCATCGGCAGGGAAGCGGTCGCTGAACGCCAACATTGGCTGACCGGGCGCGCCAGGCGCTTTGCCACGAACCGACTGCCTGGCATGGGCCGGGCCCGATCCTATACTCGGCAAAAAAAGGAGCCGCATGAAGAAGACGCGCATTGCCGTGGCCGGCGCCGGCCTGATCGGGCGCACCCACATCGCCCTGGCCGCATCCAGCCCGAGCATCTCGCTGGTGGCAGTCGTCGACCCGTCCCCGTCGGCCGGGGCGGTGGCCACGCAATTCCAGGTGCCGCTGTTTCCGACACTCGACGCATTGCTGGCCCGGGAGCAGCTCGACGGCATCGTGCTCGCGACGCCCAACGCGCTGCATGTGCCGCAGGCTCTCCAGTGCCTGGAGGCCGGGCTGGCCGTTCTGCTGGAAAAGCCGATTGCCCCCACGGTCGCAGAGGGCGTGGCGCTGGTGCAGCGCGCCGACGCTCTGGGCGGCCGGCTGCTGATCGGCCACCACCGCGCGCACAGTCCCATCATGGCCAAGGCCCGCGCGGTGATCCAATCCGGCCAGCTGGGCCGCCTGGTCACCGTGATGGGCAGCGCCACGTTCCTGAAACCCGACCATTATTTCGACGACGGCCCCTGGCGCCGCGAGCCCGGCGGCGGGCCGATCCTGATCAACATGATCCACGAGGTGCACAACCTGCGCATCCTGTGCGGGGAGATCGTGGCGGTGCAGGCCATTGCCAGCCATGCGGTGCGCGGTTTCGCCGTCGAGGACACCGTGGCCATCACGCTGCAGTTTGCTAGCGGCATGCTGGGCAGCTTCATGCTCAGCGATACCGCTGCCAGCGCGCGCAACTGGGAGCACACAAGCCGGGAGAACAAGGCCTACCCCACCTGCGAGGACGAGGACTGTTACGTGCTCTCGGGCACCAACGGCAGCCTGTCGGTGCCGACCATGCGCCTGAAGACCTACCCCGGCCCCGAGGCTCGCTCGTGGTGGAAGCCGTTCGAGGCAGGGGTGGTCGGCCTGGTGCGCCAGGACCCGCTCCAGCGGCAGATGGAGCACTTCGGCGCCGTCGTGCGCGGCGAGGCCCGGCCGCTGGTGAGCGCCCACGATGGCCTGCAGAACCTGCGCGTGACCGAGGCCATCTCCGCGGCCGCCCGCAGCGGCGGCACGGTGCGCCTGGACTGACCCCATTCGACCCCCTACCCACAGAGAGCCCCCTCCATGCAGATACTTGTGCTCAACGGCATCAACCTCAACATGTTCGGCAAACGCGATCCGGCGCAGTACGGCACCGTGACACTGGACGAAATCAATGCCGGTCTGCAGGCGCTGGGGCGCGAGCTCGGCGTCGAGGTCGTGCATTTTCAGACCAACCACGAGGGCGCGATGTGTGAACGCATCCACCAGGCCCATGGCGAGGGTGTGAACGCTGTGATGATCAACGCGGGCGCCTGGACGCACTACAGCTACGGCATCCGCGATGCGCTGGCCATCCTCAAGTGCCCGATCGTCGAGGTGCACATGTCCAACATCCACGCCCGGGAGCCGTTCCGCCATGTGTCGGTGTTCTCCGAGATCGTGCGCGGACAGATCTGCGGCTTTGGCGCGGAGAGCTACCTGCTGGCCCTGCGTGCGGCGGTCAGCGCCGCGAAAGCGGCTGGCGCCTGAACCATGCCCGCCCCCGCCACCAACTTGCTGGTCGAGGAGTCCGAGGTCGAGATCACCGCGATCCGGGCCCAGGGCGCGGGGGGGCAGAACGTCAACAAGGTCTCCAGCGCGATCCATCTGCGGTTCGACATACCGGCCTCCAGCCTGCCGGACGACGTCAAGCAGCGGCTGCTGGCCTTGCGCGACAAGCGTATCACCCAGGAAGGCGTGCTGGTGCTCAAGGCCCAGGGCCATCGGACCCAGGACATGAACCGGCTGGACGCCTATGCCCGGCTGCATGAGCTGGTCAACAGCGTTGCGGTGGCGCCGCTGCTGCGTCGGCCGACGCGCCCCACGCGGGCGTCTGTACGCCGCCGCCTGGAGGGCAAGGCATTGCGGGCCGAGACAAAGGACCTGCGGGCCCGGGTGGTCGAATGAGCACCGCCGGGCCGCCCCAAGGTGCTCAGCACCGCAGCCGCAGGGCGAAGGTACTCCAGTGAGCACCGCAGCCCGCAGGCCGACGACACCTTCGACACCAGCCGCTACCGGGCGGCACACCTGTGCGCAGCCACCCCCTTGCCGTTCCTGTTCGGCCGGGATGGCTCGGTGGTGATCGTGCCGCCGCAAGTCGCCGATGCGTCCAGGCTCGCACTGGCGGGTGTGCGCGGGTTTGCGCTGCGTGTATGCGGCATGCAACTGTGGGTCGGCATGACGCCGGCATCTTCCTGAGGGTGGGGCCCGGTGCTGCGGCTGTGTTTCGGAGAACGGCAACCGGCTGCGTACCGCTGGTAGCGCCCCCTGCCCCTCGGGAGGCTGGCAAACCAGGATGGGACAGCCCCCGTTGAGTCTGCGCCGGATAATCAGCCCATGGCACGTCCTGCAGTGACCCCTTTCGCCGCAACTGCCGGGTTGCCCGGGCCGCAGCCGTCGGTGCAGGACGCCAGGATGCATCGGCTGCGCTGGCTGACGCCGCTCATCGGCCTGATCCATCTGGCCGGTCTGGCGCTGCTGGTGTCCTACAGCCGGGTCAATCTGCATGCGGATCTGGCGGCCACCGGGGCGGGTGGCCCGCGCCTGCTGCTGGCCGTGGCGGCCCTGGTGGCGGCCGTGGCGCCCACCGGCCTCGCCTGGCTCTACCTGCGGCCTCTGCAGCACTGGTTGCAGCGGTCAACGGCCAGCCCGCAGGAGGCCATCCCGACGGCGATTGCGCGCCGCGCTGCGAATCTTCCGCTGGTCGTGGCTGCGTATGCCCTGGCGGGATGGGCGCTGCTGGTGGTCCAGGCGCTGCTGCGGGGTCTGCTGGCGGATGTCGCGGTGCCCGTTTCCATCCTTGCGCACCTGGTCCTGCGGCCCCTGCTGGTGGGCGTCGTGGTGGCCGCCGCGGTGCTGTTTGTCGCCGAGGCGGTGTGTCGTGCGTCCGTCTGGCCCTCGCTGCTGGGCGCCATCCGCATCACCGGCAACCGCCAGCTCTGGCGCCTGCGTACCGGTTACCGACTGCTGGCGCTGTGGATGACCGTGAGCGTGATTCCCCTGGGAGCGGTGGCGCTGACCACCTATGCCCGCGTGGCCGGAACCGATGCCGTGGCCGACCCGCTGCTGGAGCAGATCGTGTCGGTGGTACTGCTGATCGCGCTGTCGGCAGTGCTGGGCGGCGCGGTCCTGGCCTGGACCGTGTCGCGCTCCATCACCCGACCGCTGCAGGCGCTGGAAACTGCCACCCAGGCACTCAGTGCGGGCCACTTCGACACCCGAGTCGTCGTGAATGCGACCGACGAATTCGGCACCCTGGCCGAGGGCTTCAACCTGGCGGCGCAGCGGCTCTCGCGCAGTTACGCCGATCTGGAAACCCGCAACCGCGAGTTGGCCGACGCGCTGGACCGTGTGGACTTCCTCGAACACGTCAAGCATGCGCTGGACCGTTTCGTGCCCGAGACCGTGCGCCATGCCATCGAGCAGAATCCCGACGCCCCGGGCCTGGCCAAGGAAGCGCGGGATGTCACCGTGCTGTTCCTGGACATCGAGGGGTATTCGCGCCTGAGCGAGGAGTTGCCCCGGAATGTGCTCAACACCCTGGTAGAGCGCTACTTCTCGCTGTTCCTGGAGTCGATCCGCGCCCAGGGCGGCGACATCAACGAAACGGCTGGCGACGGCCTGATGATCATCTTCCAGTCGCCCGATCCGCAGGCACATCCGGCAGCCGCACTGCGTGCCGCCCTGGCGATCCAGCAGCAGACCACAGAGGCCAACCGCGTGGAGGGAGCGGCCCAGACGCCCGTGCGCATCAACATCGGCATCAGTTCGGGCGAGTGTGACGTGGGCACCACCCGCTTCCAGGGCCTGGCCGGCGAGCGCTGGACCTTCACCGCCAGCGGGCCTGTCACCAACCTGGCTGCGCGTCTGAGCGACCGCGCCCATGGAGGGCAGATTCTGCTGTCGGCAGAAACCGCGCGCCGCCTGCAGGGCCGGTTTGCGCTGCGCAGCGCCGGCGAACTGGCGCTGCACAACCTGTCCAGCCCGGTGGTAGCCTGGGAGGCCTGCGTGCCGCTGGTGCCATGACGAGCCCGGAACGAACGCCCGAAGGGGGCATGCTGGAACCGGTGCAGCCGCCGGGTGAGTGGCTCGGACGCGGTCTGGTCGCACTGCAGTTCGGCCTGCTCCTGGGGCTGGCCTGGCATGCGCTGCAGTCGGGCCGCCTGCCGATGGCGGCGTGGATGCTCGCGGCTGCCTCCGTGGCCCTGGGTGTCTGGGCCTTGCGTGCGAACCCGCCGGGCAACTTCAACATCCGTCCCACACCGCACCCGCAAGGCCGTCTGATCCTGGCCGGGCCGTATCGCTGGATCCGGCATCCGATGTACACCGCCGTGCTCCTGGGCGGCATGGCCTGTGCAGTGGCAGGGAACGGCCTGATCGGCTGGCTGGCGCTCGGGCTGCTCGCCGCAGTCCTGTTCGGGAAATCGGTCCTGGAAGAGCGCTGGATGGTGCGCCAGCATCCCGGGTACGGCGCCTACCGGGCGGGGACGGCCCGTTTCGTACCGGGATTGTTTTGACCTGACGCTGCACTGGCCGGCACCACCTGCCTGCCGCGGGTGCCGTCAGCTGCTGCTGCCTGTCACCGACCCGGTGTGCCGGGTGCGGCAGCAGCGCCTGGCGCAACCTGCCACCCGGGCATCAGCGCCCGGATGCCATGGCGGCAGTGTCCGTCCCGCCCCACCACCGTCTCGGCATGCCACAGCGCGTGCAGGATGGCCTGTTCGGTGCTGTCCGCTGCCGCCTGGAACAGGTCGTCCAGCAGGGCGTCGTGCAGCAGGGCAGGGCGCGGCATGGGCCGCCGCACATCCTGCGGCACGGTGTAGGCCGTCGAGAACGCCAGCGCGATATCGCCACTGCCATGGCCGAACACCGAACCGGTGCGTGCCAGTCCCGCTCCTGCGCGCAGTGCCAGCCGGCGCAACTGGCGGGCGTCCAGCGCGGCGTCGGTGGCCAGCAGCATGATGATGGAGCCTTTTTCGGGTTCCGGCTTCGGGGGGGCTGCTGGCGCGGCAGGCGGCGTGGATCGCATCGCTGCCAGGCGGCTCACCAGGGTGGCCCCGAGGGATTGTCCGGCCCAGGTCCACTGCGCACTGCGGCCGAAATTGGCCATCACCAGCGCGCCCACCGTGTGGGCACCGGCGCGCCGCGACGCCGTGCCGATGCCACCCTTGGCCCCGAAGCAGGACATGCCGCGGCCGGCCCCCACGGCACCCTGCGGCACGGCCACCGCAGCGCTGTGGAAGGCCTGCAGGTAATGCTGCTCGGTGACCGCCATGCGCTGGATGTCGTTGAGGTAACCGTCATTGCATTCGAACACCAGCGGGTTGACCGTGGGCTGGCTGCGGCCGAGCTCCGGGTTGGTGCCGATGCACTGGCGGATCTGTGCGCTGGCCACGGCAGCCACCGAGAGGGTGTTGGTCAGGGCGATCGGGGTCTCCAGCACGCCGAGCTCTTCCAACTGCAGCAGGCCGATGCTCTTGCCGAAACCGTTGAGCACGACGGCTGCAGCGGGCACCCGGTCGCGGTACGGGTCACCGGCATGCGGCCGCAGGACCGTGACACCGGTCTGGATGTCTCCCTGGGCCAGCGTGCAATGGCCGACCGTGACGTCGGGGACGTCGGTGATGGCATTGCCGGCGGCGGCAGGCAGGGCGCCCACATGGGGGGGCCTGTCGCAGCGTTGCGGAGGCGTCAAGGCGCAGCCACCTTGTCGAACAGGTGGCATGCGACCACGGCCACCCTCTGCGGCTCGGTGATCCTGCGCGCAAGCAGCTCCGGAATGTGTTCCTGGCAGACCGGCATCGCACGCGGGCACCGGGCCGCAAATGCGCAGCCCTTCGGCGGGTTGGCCGGGTCGGGCAGTTCGGAACCGGTCACCTCGTTGTCGGCAGCGAGCTGCGCGGCACCGGCCGTCTTGTTGCGGCTGGGGATGGACGACAGCAGCAGCCGGGTGTAGGGGTGTGTCGGCTGCTCGAACACCTCGCCCGCCGGCGCGAGTTCGACGATGCTGCCGAAGTACATCACCGCCACATCGTCACTGATGTGGCGCACCACCGACAGGTCGTGCGAGATGAACAGCATGGCCATGCGGTGCTTGCGTCGCAGCTCCATCAGCAGGTTGAGGATCTGCGATTGGATGGACACGTCGAGCGCCGATACCGGCTCGTCGGCCACCAGCAGGCGCGGCTCCAGGGCCAGTGCGCGTGCGATCGCGATGCGCTGGCGCTGTCCGCCCGAGAACTCGTGCGGGTACTTGTCCGCGTCGGTGGCTGCCAGGCCCACCGTGGCCAGCAGCTCGCGCACCCGCTGCATGCGTTGTTCGCGGGTCTTGTCGGTCCAGTGGATGTCCAGCGGCTCGCGCACCACTTCGCCGATCGAGTGCTTGGGGTTGAGCGAGGAGAACGGATCCTGGAACACCATCTGCATCCAGCGCCGGTGTTCGCGCCCGGGCTGCAGGCCGGGCGCGATCCAGTGCACTCCGCCGAACTCGACGCTGCCGCTGGTGGCATCGACCAGGCGCATCAGCGTGCGGGCCAGCGTGGACTTGCCGCAGCCGGACTCGCCCACGATGCCCAGGGTGCGGCCGTCCTGCAGGTCGAAGCTGACCGCGTTGAGCGCCTTGAAGCGCTTGTTGCCCGGCAGCTCGTAATGCTTGCTCAGGCCCCGCACCTGCAGCAGCGGTGCGGGCAGGGTGGTGGGTGTCGGGGTGTCAGGTGGCATGTGCGTACCAGCAGGCGGCCAGTTCCCGGGGGTTGCCGGCCAGGGCGGCCAGAGGCGCGGCCGTGCTGCACCGGGTGTTGGCCTGTGGGCAACGCGAGGCAAAGAGACAGCCGTCGCCGCGCGCGCCCAGTGGCGGCACCGTGCCGGCAATCGTGGGCAGCAGCTGCCCCGGCGCGTGCCCGGCCGGCGCCGTCTGCAGCAGGGCCTGGGTGTAGGGATGCGCGGGGCGGGCAAACAGCGCCTCGACGCTGCGGTTCTCGGCCACACGCCCGGCGTACATCACGGCGACCTGGTCGCAATGGTCGGCCACCAGGGCCAGGTCGTGCGTGATCAGCAGCATGGCCATGTCGAACTCGCGCCGCAGCTCGCCCAGCAACCGCAGGATCTGCGCCTGCACGGTCACGTCGAGTGCGGTGGTGGGTTCGTCGGCGATCAGCAGCTTGGGCTGGCAGGCCAGAGCCATTGCGATCATCACCCGCTGGCGCTGGCCGCCGGACATCTCGTGGGCATAGGCCCTGGCGCGTTTGGCGGCAGTGGCGATGCCCACCATGTCGAGCAGCTTGACCACCTGCGCCTCGGCGGCACTGGCATCCAGGCCGCGGTGCAGTCGCAGGCTTTCGGCCACCTGTTCACCCACGGTCAATACCGGGTTCAGGCTGGTCATGGGCTCCTGGAAGATCATGGCGATCTGGCTGCCGCGCAGGGCGCGCATGTCGCGCTCCGGCAGGTCCAGCAAGTTGCGGCCGTCGAACAGGATGCGGCCACTGGCGTAGCTGGTCTGGGCGCGCGGCAGCAGGCGCATCACCGCCAGGGCGGTCACGCTCTTGCCGCAGCCGGACTCACCGACCAGCCCGAGGGTCTGTCCGGCGCCGAGCTGCAGCGAGATGTGGTCCAGCACGGTGAAGGTGCCGCGCGCCGTGCGCAGGCGCACCGTGAGGTCCTGGAGGTCCAGCAGGGGCGGCTGCGGGTTGTACATTTGGGAAATGAAGAAGACTCCGTCGAGCCTGGAAAAATCGTTGGCGCTTTCGCTCGAAGCAGCGATGGTGGATGTTACCCCGGGCGTACTGGTACGCGCCCATGCAGGCGGTCTGCTGGTGTGCGATCTGCAGGTCGGGCAGACCGCCCGCTACTACGATTTCGCATCGTTGACGAAGATCGTGTTCACCCGCCAGGCGCTGATGCAGGCGTTCGACCAGGGCCTGTGGCACCCCGGCTCGACGGTCGGTGACTTCCTGCCCGGCTTCAGCCGTCCGGCCCTGCGCCTGACCGAGCTGCTCACCCATACCTCGGGCATCGAATGGTGGATGCCCTTCTACGAGTCGATCGACCAGACATTGCCCTGGCGCGAGCGCCGGCAGTGGCTTTACGGACAGCTCCAGACGGCGCCCTGCCAGCCGGCCGGCCGGGCGGTGTACAGCGACCTCGGCTTCATGCTGCTCGGCTTCGTGCTCGAGACCCTTCATGGCAAGGACCTGCTGGCCGTCTGGAAGGACCTTCAGGCCACCCGCTACCCGGGGAGCAGCCTGGCGATGCACGAGGACAACCGGCCCCTGCATCCCGTCGACCAGTATGCGCCGACCGAGCTCTGCCCCTGGCGCAAGAAGCGTTTGCAGGGCGAGGTGCATGACGACAACACCTGGAGCTTCGGTGGCATCTCGACCCATGCCGGCCTGTTCGGCAGCATCGACGATCTGTCCGGTTTCGGGCTGCAACTGCGGGCACAGGTCCGCGCAGATCCGGGCGCAGGGGTGGGCCCGGCTACGGCCCGGCTCTTCACGCAGCGCGCCATCCCGCGCGAGGCGGGCGACTGGGCGCTCGGCCTGATGATACCGGCCCTGCAGGGTGCCAGCTGCGGGCGCCATTTCTCGGAGCGCTCCGTCGGGCACACCGGGTTCACCGGCACCTCGCTGTGGTACGACCCCGAGCGTGACCTGCTGGTCAGCATCCTGAGCAACCGGGTGTACGGCGGGCGCGAGAACAAGGCCTTTCTGGCGCTGCGCCCGCAGATCCATGACTGGATCGTGGAGGGGCTGTGATGGACATCACGCCGCTGACCGATCCCGCAGACGAGCAGGCTTGTGCTGCGCTGATGGCGGCCTCGGACCCCTGGCTCACGCTCGGGTATGACCTCGACGCCCTGCTGCGCACCGTGCGCCTGCCCGGCCGCGAGCGTTATGTGGCCCGTGTGGAGGGGCAGTTCGCCGGCTTCCTGCTGCTCAACCTGCAGGGCACGTTCGCCGGGTACATCCAGACCGTGGGTCTGGCACCGGCCTTCCGGGGGCGCGGCTTCGGGCAGGAACTGCTCGCGTTCGCCGAGCAGCGCATCCTGCGTGACCACCCGAACGTGTTCTTGTGCGTTTCGTCCTTCAACCATGCTGCGCGACGCTTCTACGCCCGCCTGGGCTACCACGAGGTGGGCGAGCTGACCGACTTTCTGGTCGCCGGTCATTCCGAGTTCCTGCTGCGCAAGACGGTCGGGCCGATCCGCGGGCGCAAGGCCTGAACGCGGCCGGTGCGCCGCTTCGCCGGTGCTAAGATCAACTTTCTTTTCGAGACCCACCGGGTTGCGGCAGCTCTGGCCGGTTGCCGGTGTCTCGCCATACCGACCACCTAGGAGTTGTCCCATGTCCTCACGCCCATCCCGCCGTCCCCTGACCCTTCGCCTGGCCGCACTGGTTGCAGGCCTCGCATTTGCCGGCCTGGCCGGTGCCCAGGTGCTGGAGATCGCGGCTGACGGTTCGCCGGCCGGCCTGGACCCGCATGTGGTGCCAGCCTTCAACACGGTGCTGATCAACAAGAACATCTACGAAGGCCTCACCGCCATCGACAAGGACCTGAAGATCGTCCCCGGCCTGGCCACCTCCTGGACGGTCGCGAAGGACGGCCTGAGCTACCGCTTCAAGCTCAAGCAGGGCGTCAAGTTCCACAATGGCAAGGCCATGACGGCCGCCGACGTGATCGCGTCGCTCAACCGCATCCGGGATCCCAAGACCGGTTCGCCGTATTCCGCCCGGCTGTCCATGGTCAAGGACATCGTCGAGGACAAGGGCGAGGTGGTGATCAACCTCAACACCCCCTCGGTGCCGCTGGTCGGCCAGCTCGAAGCACTCGCGATCGTGCCCGCCGAAGCGCTGGCCAACGCCGCCAACCTGCAGCGCAACCCGGTCGGCACCGGCCCGTTCAAGTTCGACAAGTGGGTGACCGATGCCTACGTGAGCCTGGTCAAGAACCCCGAGTACCACAACGCCGGCATGCCCAGGCTGGCCGGCCTGAAGTTCAACATCGTGCCCGAGGCCAGCACCCGCCAGGCCGGCATGGCCAATGGCACCTACCAGTTCTTCCCGTCGGTGGACGCGGTCACCATCAACGCGCTGGCCCGCGCGCCCGGTGTCGTCACCACCAAGGTGCCCGACCTCGGCTACAGCCTGGTCGGCATGAACGTCAGCAAGCCGCCCTTCGACAACCCCAAGGTGCGTGAGGCGCTGAACTACGCGCTCAACCGCCACGAGATCGTGCGCGGCGTGTACCTGGGCCGTGCCTCGATCGCCGCGCCGCTGCCGGCCGTGCTGACCGAATGGGCGGTGCCGTACTCCGAGTTCCCGTGTTATCTGTCCAACCCCGAGAAGTCCAAGGCCCTGCTGAAGGAAGCCGGTGTGGCCACGCCGCTGGCGATCACCATCAACGTGTTGCCCAACCCGGTGGCCAAGGACACCGCCGAGATCGTGCAGGCCCAGCTCGAGAAGGGTGGCTTCAAGGTCACCCTGCTGGCCCAGGAGATCGGCAAGTTCGTGGCCGACTGGCGTGCCTCCAACTTCACCGCCTTCGTGTCGCTCAACGGCGGCGGCGTCGACCCCGACGACTACTTCTACCGCACCTTCTACACCGGCGCGTCGACCAACGTGTTCAAGTACTCCAACAAGGACCTGGACAAGCAGCTCGACGCCGGCCGCGCCGCCACCAACAAGGCCGAGCGCAAGAAGATCTACGACTCGGTCCAGAAGACGCTGGCCTGCCAGGGCCCGATCGCCTTCCTTGCCAATGGCGACCTGTTCACCGCGATGAGCGCCAAGGTGAAGGATTTCGCGCCCATCCCGACGCGTTCACTGGTGTACCTGCGCCAGACCACCCTGGACAAGTAAGCGGCACACCGGTTTGCGGGGCACGTACCCGGCACGTGCGGCCGCGGCTGGCCGGCAGCGCCTGACGCCATGCTGAAAATGATCCTCAAGCGCCTGCTGGACCTGGCCATCGTGCTGCTGGGCGTGTCGGTGCTGGTGTTCCTGATGATCCGTCTCATCCCCGGAGACGCCGCGCAGGTCATGCTCGGTGCCAGCGGCGATGCCGGCGAGGAGCAGGTGCGCCAGCTGCGCGAGAAGCTGGGCCTGAACGACACCCTGCTGGTGCAGTACGGCCGCTGGATGGGCGCCATGGCGCGGGGCGACTTCGGCGAGAGCATCTGGACAGGCAAGCCGGTCATCGAGGACATCTGGCAGCGCATCGGCGTCACGGCCGAGCTCACCTTCCTCTCGCTGGTGCTGGCGGTGGTCCTGTCGATTCCTGCCGGTGCGCTGATGGCGTATTTCCGGGGCAGCGTTTCCGACGTGGTGATGCGGGTCGTCACCATCACCGGTGTCACCATGCCCAGCTTCTGGCTCGGGGCGCTGCTGATCTTCGGCTGGGCCGCCTGGTTCCCGAACTGGCAGACGCTGGGCTCGATTCCCCCCATCTCCGAAGACCCCTGGCTGCATCTGCAGCGCATGTTCCTGCCCACGCTCACCTGCGCCCTGCCGGTGATCGCCTCGCTGGCGCGCATCATGCGCTCGGCGATGATCGATGCGCTGGGGCAGGACTACATCCGCACCGCCCGCTCCAAGGGCCTGGGCGAGTGGACGGTCACCTTCAAGCATGCCCTGCGCAATTCGCTGATCCCGTATGTGACGGCGCTGGGCATCATGGCCGGCTACCTGTTCAGTGGCGCCATCGTGGTCGAGCAGGTGTATGCGATTCCGGGCCTGGGGCGCCTGATGCTGGGCGCGATCGCGGACCGCAACTACCCGCTGATCCAGACCTCCATCCTGGTCGTGACCTGCGCCTTCGTGGTCATCAACGCCATCATCGACCTGCTGTACCGCGTGATCGATAAGCGCGCCGGGGTGGTGGCATGAGCGCAGCGCCGGGCCGCCCCAAGCGCGCTCGCACCGCAGTGCGCAGCACGGAGGTCGCATGATGGCTGTGCTGCGGCGCTGGATGCAGGGTGTCGGGCGCGACTTCGTGCGCAACCCGATCCTGATGCTGGCCCTGACGCTGGTGCTGGCCCAGGTGCTGGTGTCGGTGTTTGCCAATGTGATCTCGCCCTATGACCCGGTCGAACAGTCTGTCGAGGCGCGCATGGCGCCCCCCAGCGGCGAATTCCTGCTGGGCACCGACAAGCTGGGGCGCGATGTGCTCTCGCGCATCATCCACGGGTACCGCTCCTCGCTGGGCATCGCGTTCTCGGCGGTGCTGGCAGCCCTGCTGCTTGGCGGCAGCCTGGGCATCTGGGCCGGCTACAAGGGTGGCTGGGTGGACCGCCTGGTCATGCGGTTTGCCGACGTGCTGTTCGCCTTCCCCATCATCCTGCTGGCCATCGGTGTGATCGCGATCCTCGGCACCAACACCGCTTCCACCGTGGTGGCAATTGCCGTGGTGTATGCGCCGATCTTCGCGCGGCTGATGCGCGCACCGACACTCGTGCTGCGCAGCTCCGACTATGTGCATGCCGCGCGCAGCTTTGGCGCCGGCGACCTGCGCATCATCGTGCGCCACATCATGCCCAATTTGATGAGCGTGATTTTGGTGCAGGCCAGCCTGTCGCTGTCCACCGCCATCCTGCTCGAGGCCAGCCTGTCCTTCCTGGGCATTGGCGCGCAGCCGCCGGCGCCGTCGCTGGGGCGCATGTTGTCGGAGGGGCGCGAGTACATGTTCATGGCGCCCTGGGCCAGCCTGTTCTCGGGGCTGGCGATCCTGCTGGCATCGCTCGGCTTCAACCTGCTGGGCGACGGGCTGCGGGACCGCCTGGACCCCCGCCTGCGCGGCATCGACTAACCCTTCCGAACGAACTCCGCCCGGCGCGGGAAAGGCCGACAGCATGGCATCTCAGATTTTTGGCGGCGCGATGTCGGGCACCAGCCTGGACGGCGTGGACATGGTGCTGGCACGCTTCGAAGGCGACCCGGCACAGCCGGCCACCGATGCCGGTGTGCAGGTGCTGGCCCACGTCTACACACCGTATCCGGCACAGCTGCGCGAAGAGATCAAGGCCGTCTGCCACGGGCAGCCACTGACGCTGCCGCAGCTCGGCCTGCTGGACCTGGCCGTCGCGCGCAAGTATGTCGAAGCCATCCGCACGGCACTGGCGCAGGCGGGCCTGCAGCCGGCGCAGGTGCGCGCGGTCGGCGTGCACGGGCAGACCGTGTTCCACCAGCCGCTGGGCGACGACCGCTTCACGATGCAGATCGGCGACCCCAACACGGTCGCCGTGGGTGCCGGCGTGCCGGTGGTGGCCGATTTCCGCCGCCGCGACATGGCACTGGGCGGGCAGGGCGCACCGCTGGCGCCGGCGTTTCACGACCACTGGTTCCGGCACCCGACACTGACCCGGGTGGTGCTCAACGGGGGCGGCATCGCCAATATCACGGCGCTGGTGCCCGGCCAGCCGACCTACGGCTTCGACACCGGCCCTGCGAACGTGCTGATGGATGGCTGGTGCCAGGCGCGCACCGGCGCCGGCTACGACCAGGACGGGCAATGGGCGCGCAGCGGCCAGGTGCTGGAGGCATTGCTCGCGAGCATGCTGCAGGAGCCCTACCTGCAGATGCCGCACCCCAAGAGCACCGGCCGTGAGCTGTTCCACCAGGAGTGGGTGCAGGCCTGCCTGCAGCGCAGCGCCACCCAGGGCGCTGCCGACGCCGATGTGATGCGCACCTTGCTGGAGTTCACCGTGCAAACAGTCGCAGACGCCGTGCGGCCGGTGGGCAACGGCAGCGGCGAGTTGTTCGTGTGTGGCGGTGCTGCGCAGAACGGGTTCTTCATGGAGCGGCTGGCCCAGGCGCTGCCCGCCTGGGCGGTGGCCAGCACGGCCACCCGCGGCATTGCGCCGGACCAGGTCGAGGCGATCGCCTTTGCCAACTTCGCGCGCCGCACGGTGCACGGCCTGGCGGGCAACCTGCCCTCGGTGACCGGTGCCCGCCGGCCTTGTGTGCTGGGAGCGGTGTATGGCGTCTGACACCTCCACCGCGCAGCATGAACAGCACATCCTGGACTGCTGGCACCAGAATGCCGCGCCCTGGGTGGATGCGGTCCGCAACGACGAGATCGCCAGCCGGGTGCTGGCCACCAACCGGGCGATCGAATCGGCCATCCTGGCCACCCAGCCCGGCAGCGTGATCGATGTGGGTTGCGGCGAGGGCTGGCTGGTGCGCCGGCTGCTGGCGCGCGGCATCGCGGCGCGCGGGCTCGACGTGATCCCGGCACTCGTGGCCTCGGCGAATGCGCAGGGCGGCGAGTTCGCGGTGGCCAGCTACGAGGACATCGCCCGGGGCCGGGTGGCCTGGCGTGCCGACATCGTGAGCTGCAACTTCGCGCTGATCGGCCAGGAGTCGACCGAACAATTGCTGCGGGCCGTGGGCGGGCTGCTGAACCCCGGCGGGCACTTCATCGTGCAGACCCTGCACCCGGTCGAAGCCTGCGGCGCCATGCCCTACCAGGATGGCTGGCGCCAGGGCAGCTGGGACGGTTTCAACCAGCGCTTCGTGAATGCGGCGCCGTGGTACTTCCGCACTCTGGAGAGCTGGCGCGCGCTGTTTGCTGCCTGCGGGTTGCACCTGGTCAGCGAACACTGGCCGGTGCATCCGCGCACGGGGCGGCCGGCGTCGGTGGTGTTTGTGGCAGAGGTTGCTTAGGCCAACTGAAGCAGCTTGTGGATGCGCAAGCGGTACGCCGCGCCCAGCTTGCCGTCTATCTAGAATGAAGCTATGGCCACACAACAACTGGATCTTCCTCGCATCGAGGCGCTGAGCGTCAAGAACTACCGTGCCCTGCGTCAGGTCGAGTTGAAAGGCCTGACGCCATTGACTGTATTGCTCGGACCGAACGGCAGCGGAAAGTCCACGATCTTTGATGTGTTTGCTTTTCTGTCTGAGTGTTTCGGCGTAGGTCTTCGCAAAGCCTGGGACAAGAGGGGTCGGTTTAAGGAGTTGCGCACGCGTGGCGTCGATGGGCCGATCATTTTTGAGGTCAAGTACCGCGAAAGAAGAAAGACACCCCTAATCACGTTTCACCTTGAAATTGACGAAGATTCAAAGGGGCCCTTTGTGGCCCGTGAGTACTTGAGTTGGAAGCGTGGATCCCACGGGCAGCCATTTCGTTTCCTGGATTTCAGCAACGGAGTCGGCGAAGTGGTCACGGGTGAGCTGCCAGATGAAAAGGATACCCGCACGCCCGAGCGATTGGACTCACGAGACTTGTTGGCAGTCAACACGCTGGGTCAACTGGCGAAACACCCGCGGGTGGGGGCACTTCGGCGCTTCATCACCGGCTGGTACCTGTCGTACCTCTCTGCGGAAAATACACGTGGTGTTCCGGAGGCGGGCCCCCAAGAGCGCCTTAGCTCCAGCGGTGACAACCTGCCCAACGTCATCCAGTACCTAAAGGAGCAGCATCCTGAGCAACTCCAAGCGATTCTCCGTAAGCTGGCACAACGCGTGCCGCGGCTCGAAAAGGTGGATGCAGATGTCATGCCAGATGGCAGGTTGCTGCTTCAAGTCAAGGACGCACCGTTCGAACGACCTGTGATGGCCAAGTTTGCTTCCGACGGAACACTGAAGATGCTGGCCTACCTGACGCTCCTTCATGACCCCGCACCACCTCAGTTGATCGGCATCGAGGAGCCGGAGAACCAACTTCATCCCAGGCTGCTGCCGGAACTTGCAGAAGAATGTCGGGCCGCAGCTAACTCTGCGCAATTGATGGTCACCACACATTCACCTTTTTTTCTTAACGCGGTGAGGGCGGAAGAGGCCTGGGTGCTCTACAGAAGCATCGAAGGTTACACGGAGGCCCGCCGAGTTTCTGAAATGCACGGGATTGCGGCGTTTGTGGACAACGGCGCTTTGCTGGGAAACCTCTGGATGGAAGGCCATTTTGAAGTGGGCGATCCACTGACAAATTCCGGGGCGGATAACCGTCTGTCTCAGTGAAGATAGTTGCCGCTTCGGTGAAACATGCACATTGAGTTTCTGCTTGAGGAGCCTTCCGCAGAAGTGTTTCTGCAAGGGTTCGTTGGTAAGCTACTACCGCCGGGGTCGACTTGGCGCTTCATCGTCTTTCAAGGCAAGAAAGATCTCCTGTTTAGCATTCCCTCACGGTTGAAGGCCTACAGTCAATGGATGCCGCCAGACTATCGATTGGTGGTGCTGGTGGACGAGGACAGGGAGGATTGCGCTGCGCTTAAGCGACAGTTGGAAACCGCAGCGCTGTTGGCGGATTTGCCTACCAAGTCCAAGCCCAAGGATGGAAAGTTTGTTGTTTTGAATCGAATTGCCGTCGAAGAGCTCGAAGCCTGGATTTTTGGTGACCCTGAAGCCTTGTGTGCTGCATTTCCGAGAGTGCCAAGAACGATCGGCCGAAAGGCACCATATCGAAATCCCGACGCGATTTCTGGCGGCACTTGGGAATCGTTGGAGCGAGTCCTGAAAAGTGCTGGCTACTTCAACGGCGGCTTGCCGAAGATACAAGTTGCGCGTGAAGTCGCGAAGCATCTGGATCCAAGAAGAAATGCATCGACGAGTTTCCGACAGTTTGTCCAGGGCCTTGAGGCCTTGTAGCTGGCATTCCATCTGAATCGACCGCATTGGCGAGGCGCAAAATGCCCATCAAGACCTTCTCCAGCTGCCGCATCCGCCAGGCCCACTACGACACGGCGTCGCGCCAGCTCGACCTCCACTGGGACGACAAATCCGTGCGGGCCTACAAGCAGGTGCCCGAGGAGGTGTACCGCCGTCTGTGCAGCGCGCCCAACCCGGCGACCTACTGGGAGGACCGCATTGCCGAGGAATACCCCAAGGCGCAGCCACGCAGTGGCGGCGGAGCAGACGACGCGTCTCGCCGTTTCAACGATCTGTTCGGCGCCCCGGACTGACGCCGGCCCCAGCGCCAGGCTCAGTCTGCCAGGGCGCGCCGGATGCTGCCGGCATGGCGTGCCAGCAGCAGGTCGGCGGCGGTGGCATCGGTGCCGCGCTTGAGCGCCACGATGGCGACCTTGACCCGCCAGGCACAACTCTCCAGCATCTGGCGCGCGGCGTCCTCGCTGGCGCCCGAGGCCCGCATGGTCAGGTTCACCGACCGTTGCCGCAGCTTGCTGTTGGTGGCCCGCAGGTCCACCATCAGATTGCCGTACACCTTGTGCAGGCCGACCATGACGGCGCTGGAGAAGGTGTTGAGCGCGATCTTCTGCGAGGTGCCGGCCTTCAGGCGGGTGCTGCCCGAGATCACCTCGGGGCCGGTGGCCAGCGTGATGCCTATCTCTGCCTCGCCGGCCACGGCGCTGCCCGGGTTGTTGGCGATGCCGATGGTCAGGGCACCGGCCGCACGAGCCGCGGCGATGGCACCCAGCACGTAGGGCGTGCGGCCGGAAGCGGCGATGGCCAGCACCACGTCGTGGGGTGTGGGGTGCACGGCCTGCAGGTCCAGGGCACCTTGTTCCCGGTTGTCCTCGGCCCCTTCGACGGCCAGTGTCACGGCCTGCATGCCGCCGGCCAGCAGCGCAATGGCACGTTCGGGTGGCCAGGAGAAGGTGGGCCACAGTTCGACTGCGTCCTGCAGCCCGAGCCTGCCCGAGGTGCCGGCACCGACATAGACCAGCCGGCCACCCGCGGCCAGGCGCGGTACCGCTGCCCCCACCGCGCGGGCCAGATCGCCACTGGCGGCCTGGACCGCCTGCACCGCGATCAACTGGTCGTCGACGAAGGCATCTACCAGTCGGTGCGGGTCGTACAGGTCCAGGTCGGCATGCAGCGGGTTGGGGGATTCGGTGGTTCCAAGCATGGTGGAAGAGGCTGTGGGGGCGGAGTACAAGAGGAACAGTCGATCAAGTATCCCACGCAGGCCCTGCATGGCACATGGCCTGGCGTGTCTATTGTCTGCCGCGCACTGTGCCAGCAAACGTAAGTCTGATAGCTGTCGGCCGACTACAACATCAAGCGCTGGGCTTCTGGATGCCGTCAAGGCAGAAATGCAGAGTGCTGCAGTCGAGGTGGTCCAATGATCGGCAACGACTTACCGGCGATGACCAGCGAATGACTCATACGTGCCCAATGGAGACACAAGGGCCGACATAGCTCGAACGTCAGCTTGTGCCGGCAGCAGGCCCTCGCGTCAGCAATATCGTTGTTGTCGAAACCAAGGTGTGTCGCACGTCATTCAGATTTCTGGTCGGATTCGAGTACCGCAGGCAGATTGCGGGCGCCATGCAAGACCCTTTCGATTCGCACCGTACCATCAATTACGCGGAAGAAAATCACATAGCGGCCCAACGCCGCCATCCGTAGGCCGGGAGCCAAATCATCGCGGCCAGCATAGCCCAACGGTGCATTGCCGATGCGCCTGCACTGCTCTATCAGTTTGCCGACAAAGCGCCGAGCGTTAGCGCGGCTGTCTTTGGCGATGAAATCGCCAATGTCGAGGAGGTCCTGCCGAGACTTCGGCGAGAACGTGACTGCTGCCATCAAGCCTTGCGCTTGCCGCTGGGCTTGGTGGTGAGCTTACTGCCGGGTTCGCCATAGCGGGCATTCAGCTCGTCGAACACCTGATCGGCCGCAACGGCCGGGCCGCTGTCGATACCTTCCTGGATGGACTGCCGTAAGTCGGCATTCAGCCGCTCCAGCATGGCCTCATAAACGTGAGGCGACAGCAAGTAGGCGGCCGGCCGGTTGTGGTTCAGCACCGCCACGGGCTCGGATCCGGCCTGTTCGAGAACGGCGCTGGGGCTGCGTTTAAGTTCGGTGATGCTCACCGAACGGGAAGCGAGAACCTGTTCCATGGCGTGCCTCAGTATCAAACCAAAATAAGTGCCTTATTGTGATCGATATTTGGCATGAAAGTAAGTGCTTCTGGCTGGCGAGCGATTAACCAAGCATCAGCCCGTCGCGCAGCCATGAATGGCCGCCGTCAGGCTTGGAGCCGACGCGCAGAGGTGTGAATGACCGCTTTGGCGCGCTCCTGCGAGCGTCCGGTCTTGGTCGGGTGCAGGCGCACGCCAGAACGCTCGAAGTAGTCAATTCGTGACTACGAAATCCACGCTTGACAACGTGGAAGATTAACGCGTTGTGTTGGCCAGCGGTCAGCAACCCTGAAACTTCGGCATATCAGCAAACGCATAACGGCTGAGGGGACCCTTCTTCGCCAATCGGATGGCAATTATCGTTGCGCTGTAACGGCGGCTATCGCAATCGACGCCCGTACTGAAATCGGCAACTTCAGAGACCACGGAAACCTTAAAGACCTTGGGCTTCAACATGAGTACGCGGTTGGCCTCGTTCGCGCCAAGCAACTGGGAGAGAAAGTCTGATTGCCACTGCCGAGATAGCTTCTCCACCAGTGCAGCGCGCTCTGACAGTCTAGTGTTGTCGGGAATGCTCTCCATGATATGGATGTGTTCATTCTCGATCAGCAGCTTATCGACCCTCGCAGGGGAGGCATACTTCCCACCGACTACTCGGGGCAACAATTTCTCACTGGCCTTGGTTGGAATCAAGTGATAGGCGCTGCCTCCAAACTCGTCGTTTTCCACCCACAGAGTGGCACGAATTTCCACAGTACCAGCAAACTGCGCGTATCGCGCGGGGTATCGCTCGTTATCGTGCGGCTTCAATGTAAGTCGCGGTGAATACTTCGAGAAAACTAATTTACTGCCTTTGAGATACTCTGCGGACTCGGCAAATTTTTCCAGCTCCGCGGAAGCATCCAAGGTGGGCGACTGGGCTAGGCACACTCCATACATCAAGTGGAGTGCGACAAGCGGAATGAGTCGGCGGGTCAATTCAGTTCTCACATCAGACCAGAGATGCAACACATCGCCCAAAAAGGTCGACCCGGGAGCTTGAGGCCGCCGCGCCGCAATCGCATCAACAAAGCACGAATGAACAACTCGACCGCGTGGTCTCCAATGTCTGACTTGGGAGGTAGATGTCCGTCGAACCATTCCTTGGACACGTAATGCCTCCTGGGTTTCACTTGGATCATCGGTCGCAATCAAGCCCACGACTGCAGTCAATTTGTACTGTAGCTCAAAGCAAACTCCGATGCGACAGACACCAGCGTCATGAAAGTCCGGTTTCGGGCAAGCTACTGAATGGCCGGATGTGGTCGGAAAGCGCCATGGTGGTATCACAACGTCTCACAACATTTGATAGGTATCACCATGCGTGATACCTTTTGAGAAGTTAGCTGTCCGCTTTGGAGCACACCTTCCGATTGACCGCTCCTGGTCGGGTCCTGCCGAACCGCAGAGGGTCCGAGCCGGAGGTGGCTCCCTGAAAGCCCAAATCGGCATCGGAGGATGAAGTTCGAATTAGACTCGCCCATCGATTCGGAACCTCGTCCCTATGACAACGGCCAAGCGGGCTGCCAGAATATGGGTGCTTGTTCAACAAGACGTGGAAACGGCGCATGTGAGGCCGCAAGCTGCTGTTCAGGGAGTTTGGTGGCTACCGCCAGCGTCAGGCATCCCAACTCCGCTTTGTTCCAAATGCTTCTTCCACTCAGCAAGGCAGATGCCCAGGCATTGCAGCCGGTTTTCGATGCTTGCGTGGACTACGCAATGCTTCAGGACGGCCAACCCTTCCAACCAGATGCAGCCGAGCGGGAATTCGAGGCCATACCGCCCGGGTTTCCGTCGGCAGGAAAGCATGTATTCGGATTGAAGGATTCGTCTGGCAGCCTCGTTGGTCTCCTCGAAGGACTTGCGGGCTATCCTTCTGACGACATATGGTTCATTGGGCTCCTATTGGTGGTCCCTCGGGCACGAGGTAGAGGCGTGGGAACGCTGGCCTTCGATGCACTGCAACAACGAATTGGAGCTGAAGGCCGCTACAGCACCATCCGGCTTGCAGTGCTCGAGGAGAATCAAGCCGCACTTGCGTTTTGGCGCCGTCTTGGTTTTTCGTTCCTGGAAAAATCTCCCACTGCACAGTTTGGCGTGAAGTTTCATGGACGTCATGTACTTCAGCGGGCACTCCGCGATGACTCTCAAGTCGCTCGTTCTACGTGATTGATTTCAAATGAACTTTTCAGCGCGACTTTCGGACGATTCGCGGCGCGGGCAGGAAGATTGCTTCGCTAGCCCTGCGCTTGAGCAGACCTTACCTCTGCCCGCCGGTTTTGGCTTGAATGTCCGCTTTGGAGGCGCTGGTTCGAGTGACCGCCGTTGGTCGGTTTCTGCCGACCGGCAGGTGCCCAAAGCGGACCTGCAGCGTCGCGGAAAGCGACCGCCGGCTGTCGCGCCTGAGTGATTGACAGGCAATCAGTAGTATGGTGTTTGACGCCATCAAACTATGATGGTACGCTGCACCATAAATGAAGGCGACCAAGCTGTTCCATGACAAGGCGACCTTGTCCGATGGTTCCATTGTGGAAATGACAATCTGGCAACTTGCAACGGCCAACCCGGAACGTCCTCATGGATTGAAATACAGCCTGTACTACGGCCGCGCTGGTGAGCGTCTGGTGGGTTACGACAATGAGCGTGGCAAGGGCGACCACATGCACATCGTGGGCAGGGAACAGCGCTACCGGTTCGTGTCCGTGGAGCAACTGGTCGCCGACTTCCTGGCGGATGTTGAAAGAGTTCGTCAGGATGAATTGCAACGGAAGGAATGACACCATGGCGACGAAAATCCAAGTGCATGTCGATGACCTCACGGCGATGGGCAAGCGCTTCGTCGATGCGTGGCATCGCGCCCAGGCGGGTGAGCCTGTCGATGAAGCGCATGTCACCTTCCTCAGTTTCCAGGCGATGACCGAGACACTTTCCCCGCGAAGGCTGGAGCTGTTGCGGTTCGTTCGACAGCATGGCGCTGCCAGCGTGCGCGAACTGGCTGGATCATTGGGCCGCGACTACAAGAATGTGCATCAGGATGTGAACGCCCTGGAGGCCGGAGGACTTTTGGTACGGGAAGGCCGACGATTGTCTGCACCTTGGAATGAAGTGCAGGCGAGCATCAATCTTGCGCCGGCATGACGGCGCTCACACGCGCGTGAGCCTCATCGAATAGAGTGCATGACAGCGAGGCGAACAGGCACCGAACGCCCGCTCCTGGTCGGTTTCAACCGGCCACCAGGCGCCCAAAGCGTCCCAAGGTCCATTGTTTGCTAGAGTTGCCGGGTGATCGACATGGCCACCCCCCCGCCCGACTGCACTACCGTTTATTCGTAGGGACGTCGCTACCGTGTTCAAACTTCTCCGCTCGTTTGTTTCACGCCGACCAGTCGCCGAAGTTCCGGTTCCAGAACCAACCGCCGCACTCCCTACCTCTCTCACAGCGCAAGGGGTTGGTGCCTTCGACGTGACACCCCATCTGCGCACCGCCAACGGCTTTCCCCTGCTCGATTGGGCTGCGGCAGCCCAGTGGGTGAACAGCATCCCAAGCGAGAGGGATCAGGCAGCGGCCTGGGCCAGTTGCGAACAGGCATGGCTGCAGCACCTGCACGCGGCCCTGGGCCCCGGGTATTCCTTGGCTGCAGCAGATGACGTCGCCTTGCTTTCCTCGCTGGACGCCAATGTGGCCAAGGCCACCATCGCCTTCGTCGCCAAGACGCGCCAGCGCATCCTCCGTGTGCTGGAAGGCATCGCCCACGTCCCGGAGTGGGGCAGCGAGATCTTCCTGGTGTTCGATGAAGCCGACGCGTACTACCGCTACGTTGCCCACTACTACCCGGACGCCGGGGAATTCGCCGGCAGCGGCGGCATGTACATCCACCATGGATGCGGCCACTTCGTGACGGTCAAGGCCGACCTCCGCGCCATCGAGCCAGTGGTTGCCCATGAGCTCACGCATGCCTGTCTGAGCCACCTCCCCTTACCCGCCTGGCTCAACGAGGGCCTGGCGGTCAACACGGAGCACAGGCTCTGCCCGTCGCCGTCCGGCGGGCTTGATGGCCGGTCAACCCCGCAGCAGATGCAGGCGCGTCATCGCAGCTTCTGGAAGGCGCAGGAGATTCAGGAGTTCTGGTCTGGAAAATCTTTTCTTCGGGCCGACGATGGCAATGAGCTGTCCTACGACCTGGCACGCATCATGGTGTCCCAGTTCGCCGCCGATTGGGAGAGGTTCCGGTCTTTTGTCCTGGATGCGAATGGCAACGATGGCGGCGCCGCTGCGGCACAGCGTCATCTTGGTGTTGAACTGGGTGCGGTCGCTTGCGCACTTCTGGAACGAGGCGCAGACCCCGATTTCACACCCCGTCCCGCGACCTGGAGCGGTGCGCCGGAGCGCGGCGCTTTTCACGCGTGGCCTTGATCGCAGCTGCCTGGCGCGCTCGGGAACCCGCACATGCCCACCGAAGATTTTTTTGGTGGCGCTGACCCGCCCTTGGCGCCCGCCGAGCGCAGGGGCCAAGCTTCCCGCCTCATGCGCAGAGCCCTTTTTGCGCTTGTTGTCGCGGCGCTGCTCGGTCTCGTCCTTGTTTTCGGTGCCGGCGAGGAACTGAGCCGCCCCGCGACACGCAGTATTGGCCAGGCGCCCGCTGACCTGCGCGCCGAAACCGTCCGGCTGCCGCTATCGCCAACCGAATCGGTTTCCGGCTGGTTCGCCCGGGGAGAGGGGCGCGGCGCGGTTCTGTTGCTCCACGGCATCCGGGCCGATCGCACGCGGATGGTGGACCGTGCGCGGTTTCTGCTGGCAGAAGGTTACTCTGTGCTTCTCATCGACCTTCCCTCGCATGGCGAGAGTTCAGGCAAGCGCATCACGTTTGGTGCCCATGAATCCGCCGCAGTCAGCGCCTCTCTGCGCTATCTGGCGGACGAACTCCCTGAAGAGCGGATAGGTGTCATCGGAGTTTCACTGGGTGCGGCTTCGCTGGTCCTGTCCCGGCCATCACCTCCGCCGAATGCCGTGGTCCTGGAATCCATGTTCCCATCCATCGCCGATGCGGTGGCAAACCGGCTGGTGATACGCTTCGGTCCCATGGGCAGCGTGCTTGCGCCGCTGCTCCTGTGGCAGCTCCCATTGCGAGCAGATGTCTCCGCAGAGGATCTGCGCCCCGTGCTTGCCCTGTCGAGTCTGGGTTCACCGCTTCTTGTCGCGTCTGGAACGAAAGACCGTCACACCCCTTGGGCGGAGACAGAGCGCATTTTTGCGGCAGCCAGGCAGCCGAAGGAGCTATGGGCGGTGCACGGCGCAGCGCATGTGGACCTCTACGCGTATGGCCCAGCCGCCTACAAGGCACGCATACTGACTTTTCTGTCGAGGTACCTGCGTGACTAGTCCTGGTTGGACGGGTTTTCCCGGCGGCATTGGGAAGCCGGGAACCGCAGGCGGAGTGTTGTGCGGGACCAAGCCGGCGGCGCATTCGGCGCAGCGGCTGTCCCCCGGCCTTCGGCCTCCTCCTTTACGCCGCTGCGCCGAATGCACCGCCGGCTTGGTCCTGCTACCCGGTTGGCGCGCCGCGGACCAAGGCATGACCTCAGCCCCTGCACCGCGCACCAGCCACGCTCGCCGCCGAGAGGACCGGGCCCATGCCGCGGCGAGGTCAAGGAGGAGCCCGCAGGGCGGGGGACACGAGTCGCGGCATGGGCCCGGTCCTCTCGGCTCGCCAGCCAAGGTAGCCAGCAACGGGGGCCGGCTGCATGGATTCAAGCGCGACTGGCATGCGACAACTCGCGTTGGCGCCACATGGGCAGCAGGCAGACCTGGCGACCCATAATCCGTCCCACCCACAAACCCAACCAGGCCGACCCGCCATGAGAGTCTTCGTTGCATCGCTGGCCACCGAGACGAACACCTTCTCGCCGATCCGCATCGACCGTGATGCCTTCGTCGACGCCTTCTATGCGCCGCCGGGCCAGCATCCAGATACACCGACGCTGTGTTCGGCGCCTTTCGTGGCGGCCCGCCGGCGTGCGGTGGCCGAGGGGTTCACGCTGATCGAGGGCACGGCGGCCTGGGCCGAGCCTGCGGGGCTGGTCGCGCGCGCCGCCTACGAGTCCCTGCGCGACGAGATCCTGGAGCAGCTGCGTGTCGCCCTGCCGGTGCAGGTCGTGCTGCTGGGCCTGCATGGCGCCATGGTGGCCGAGGGGCACGAGGATTGCGAGGGGGACCTGCTGTCCCGCGTACGCGAGATCGTCGGCCCAACGGTGACGGTGGGGGCCGAGCTCGATCCGCATTGCCATCTGTCTCGGGTGATGGTGGACGCTGCCGACATCCTGGTGTGCTTCAAGGAGGTGCCGCACAGTGACTTCTACGAGGTGGCCGAGGAACTGGTGGACCTGTGCCTGCGCCGTGCCCGCGGACAGATCGCCCCGGTGCTGACGGTGCTGGATTGCCGCGCCATCGCCAACTTCATGACCAGCCGCGAGCCGGGCCGCTCGCTGGTGGACGACATCCGGGCCCGGCAGCAGCAGGCGCCGCTGCTCAGCATCTCGATCGTGCATGGTTTCCCCGCCGCCGACGTGCCGGACGTCGGCACCAAGGTCATCGTCATCACCGACGGGAACGCAGGGGTGGGGCGCACCGTGGCCGCCGAGGTGGGTGCCCGCATCCTGGCCTTTGGCGCCAACCGCATGCCGCCCATGCCCGGGCCACAGGCCGCGGTGGCACAGGCGCTTGCGGTGGGGCGGGGGCCGGTCATCCTGGCGGACCGCTGGGACAATCCGGGCGGCGGCGTCGCCGGCGACAGCACCTTCCTCGTGCATGCGCTGCTCGCCCATCCCGAGGTACCGGCGGCCGTGGGTGCCTTGTGGGACCCGGTCGCGGTGCGTTTCTGCCTGGCCGCGGGGCCTGGCGCGCGATTGCAACTGCGTTTCGGTGGCAAGGCCGCTGCGAGTTCTGGGCCACCGGTCGACGCCCTGGTCGAGGTGCTCGCCACGACCCCCGGGCTGGAGGTGCCGTTTCAGAGCAGTGTGGTGTCGCTTGGGGCGGCGGTCGCCCTGCGCCTGGGGCGCCTGTCGGTGGTGCTGGCCAGCAAGCGGGTGCAGACCTTTCATCCGCAGGTGTTCACGCGCCTGGGCATCGACCTGTCCCTGTGCACGATCGTCGCGGTGAAGTCGGCCAGCCATTTCCACACCGCGTTCGCGCCGCTGGCGGCAGAGGTCATCTACGTGAATTGCGGCGGGCCGTATCCCCCCGATGCTGCCAGAATCCCCTACACCCGCATCCGCCGGCCGATCGCGCCGCTGGACGTTGCCGAGCCCTTCTTCCTCACGGATTGACCCATCTGGCGCGCCGCAACAACGGTGTTTCGTGAGGCGAAGCGTTTGGACGATGCGCGTTGACGCCGTCGCAGGGTGCGCTTATGCTTTTGCCAAACCATTCGAGGAGACCCACATGCTCAATCGCCGCCGCCTGCTGCAAGCTGGAAGCCTGGCCCCTGTCGCCCTGTCCGCCGGCCTGGCCCGTTCCCAGACCAAGCCGGACAAGCTCACCATCCTGTCGCACCGGGTGCATATGTCCGTGATCACCGGCACCAAGGGCGGCAACGCCATTGAAGACTGGTCCAAGCGCAATGGCGTGGGCATCGACTGGGTCACGCTCGATACCGGCCCGCTGCATGAGCGCCTGTTCCGCGAGGCCAGTCTCGGGTCGACCTCGATCGACATGGCCTTCCTGGTCAATCCCCGTGCCACGCCCAATGCCGTGCGCCTGCTCGAGCCCCTCGATCCCCTCATGAAGGCCGATCCGCTGGAAGACCCGGCCGACCTGTTCCCCGGCCTGGTCGCCGCCATGAAGTTCGGCGGGCAGCAGTACGCGGTGCCGCACCGCCATGCCACCACCGGCTTCCATTACAACGAGGCGATCTTCCAGGAGCGCGGGGTGCCGATTCCCAAGACATTCGAAGACGTGATCGACGCCGCCAGGAAGCTCACCTTCACCCGGCCCGACGGCTCGCAGGTGTTCGGTTTTCTGCTCGAGGGTGACAACTACCCCAATGTGATCGATATGGCGCGCGCCTTCGACGGCGACTTCATCACGCTGGATTACAAGCTGGGCATCAACGAGGGCCCGATGCTGCGGGTGGTGCAGATTTTGCGCGAGTTCTATGCCGCCGGCGTGATGCCGCGCAACTGGACGGCCATCAAGGGCGAAGAGGTCGCCACCTGGATGCAGACCGGTCGTGTCGCCATGACCATCAGCTCCTTCGGCCGGACCCAGTTCTTCAACGCGCCTGACAAGTCCAAGAATCCCGGCAGCATCAAGGTCATGGCCATGCCTGCTGCGCGCGAGATGCAGGCCAAGTACCGCGAGTCCGCCCCTGCCAAGACCGAGTTCTGGTCGATGTGCATGCCCAAAAATGCCCGCAACAAACCGTTGACCTGGAGCCTGATCAAGCACTTGACCTCGAAAGAGAACACCATCAAGGCCGCGCTCAACGGCAACGGGCCGGTGCGCGCGTCGAGCTACAAGGACGCACGTTTTGCGGGCAATGTGCCGTATGCCGCAGCCGAGGCTGCCACCCTCAAGGTGGCGCGTGTGCCCATTCCCGCATTCGACAACGCGGCGCGCGCCGGGGATATATTTGTCGAGGAGTTGCAGGCGGCCGTGCTCGGCCGCAAGGGGGTTGCGATGGCCATGGACGACGTTGCGCGTCGGGTCAAACCCCTGTTGCCGTGACACGTGACGACCAGCTCACAGCGGGGCTGGCACGGGTCGCACTGGGCCAGTTCCCCACCGTCCTGCAGGCTGCCCCCCGCTTGTCGGCCGAGCCCGGTTTTCCGCCGGTCTGGGTCAAGCGTGAAGACCTCAGCGGGCTCGCGCTGGGGGGCAACAAACCGCGCCAGCTCGAATTCCTGATGGCGGCCGCGATCGCCGAGGGCGCGCAGGCGGTCATCACCACGGCTGCCGCGCAAAGCAATTTCTGCCGCGCCACGGCAGCGGCGGGAGCCCGGCTCGGCATCCGTGTCGGCCTTTTGCTGCGCGGCACGGGGCAGGAGGCCTTGCAGGGCAATCTGCTGCTCGACCGGCTGTTTGGCGCCGAGTTGCGCTTCATTCCCACCCAGGACCCCTACGACCCCCGCGTACCGGGCTGGATCGACGCATTCGTGGCCGATTTCACCCGCCAGGGCCTGAAGACCCACATACTGCACCTGCCTGGGCGCACCGGCACCCTGGGTGCGGCGGCGATGGTGTACACCGGCGAGGAGATGGCCCGCCAGTTCGCTGCGCAGCACGAAATGCCGCAGGCGGTGTTTCTGGCCGCCGGTTCGGGGCTGACGGTCGCAGGCCTTGTGCTCGCCTTCAAGGTGCTGGGACTGTCCACCCGCGTGGTGGGCATCTCGGTACAGAAGCCCGCCGCCTTCATGGTGCCGCTGGTCGTCGAACGGGCGAATGCCGCTGCAGCCCTGCTCGGTCTGGCGACCCGGGTGGAAGCAAGTGATTTCGATTTTGACGATGCCCATATCGGCTCGGCCTACGGTGTGCCCAGCCAGGCATCGGTCGAGGCGATACAGCTTGCCGGGCGCAGCGAGGGCCTGGTGCTCGACCCGGTGTATTCGGGCAAGGCCTTCGCGGGCATGCTGGCCCAGTTGCGGGCCGGCCGGTGGCCGGGCCGGGAGCCGGTGGTGTTCTTCCATTCCGGCGGCGCGCCGGGACTGTTTGCCAATGCGGCCCCGCTGGCGCAGTGGCTGAACTGATGTCTGTTGCAGGGCCCATGACCGAACTGATCATTTCCGGCGTGCGCGCCATCCCGCTCACCGCGCAGATGCAGGCGGGCACCCGCACGTCACAAGGCGCGTTCGGCGCGGTATCCATCGTGCTGGTCGAGGTGCGCACCGCAGACGGCATCCTGGGGTATGGCGAATGCCTGGGGCGGTTCGGCGCCCGGGCCTATGCGGAGCTGATCAACGAAGTTTTCGCACCGCGCCTGCTCGGGCAAAGCGCCTTCGACATTCGCCGGCTGTGGCAACAGATGCGTGCCTCGCTGACCGGGCGCGCGGGCGGCATGCTGGTCGAGGCGATTGCCGGAGTCGACATCGCGCTGTGGGACGTGGTGGGCAAGGCGCTCGGGCAACCGGTGCACCGGCTTCTGGGCGGCATGGGGCGCTCCCAAGTCGACTGTTATGCCTCCTCGGTCAACTGGGCCAGCCTGGAGGTGATGGAGGCGCAGGCCTTGCACGTGGTGAGCCTCGGTTTCCAGGCCATCAAGATCAAGCTCGGGCAGCCGGTGGCGCGCGCCATCGAGACGGCGATCCGGCTGCGCGAAGTCGTCCCTGCCCATGTCCGCCTGTCGGTGGACGCCAACTGGGCCTATTCGCTGGACGACGCGGTGGCGGTCGGCCATGCGCTGCATCGGCTGGGGTACTGGTTCTTCGAAGAGCCGATCGTGCCCGAGGACGTGGCGGGGTATGCCCAGCTGCGGCGCACGGTGTCGGTTCCACTGGCCGCCGGCGAGAGCGACTACACCGTGGCCCATGCCTCCGAGCTGCTGCGCGAGCGGCTGGTGGCCATCATCCAGCCGGATGTGGCCCGGGCCGGCGGCATCAGCGAGACGCGCGACATCGCCACGCTGGCGCAGGCATTCCATGTCGGGTATGCGCCCCATGTCGGCTGGTCGGGTGCGGTCTGCGTGGCCGCCAGCCTGCAGCTCGCCGCCGCGATGCCGGCCTTTGTCAGCTTCGAGTGCATGTTCATCGCCAACCCGCTGCGCGATGCACTCGCCACGCAGCGCGTCGGTGCCGCGCAGGACCTGGTCGACGGCCGGCTGACCGTGCCGCAGGGCCCCGGCCTGGGCATCGACATCGACTGGGACGCGGTGCAGCGCTACCGCATCGACACATGAGCGCACCCACCCGACGCCACTGGCTCATGGTGGCGCCGGCACAGGCGATGCTGATCGCCCTGCTGTTCCTGCCGGCGCTCTATGTCTTCTGGCTGAGCCTGACGCGCTCCACCTACGGCGCAACGCCGCAGTGGGTCGGCCTGGGCAATTACGTGACGGTGTTGAGCGACCCGTATTTCTGGACCGCCGCGCTCAACACCGTCATCGTGGTCAATGCCGTGGTGCTGGGCGAGTTTGCGCTCGCGCTCGGTGTGGCCATGCTGTTCGCCGGCTGGATCCCCTGGCGCCGGCTGATGATCGCCGTGGTGCTGGCACCGTATGCCATCAGCGAGGTGGTGAGCGTCGTGATCTGGAAGTTCATGATGGATCCCATCGGCGGGCCGGTCAGCCTGGCCCTGCGCGGGCTGGGCCTGCCAGAGCTGGACTGGGCCGTGGAGCCCTCGCATGGCCTGGCCATGGTGATCCTGCTCTCGATCTGGCACCACCTGCCGTTCACGTTCATCTTGCTGTACACCGCGCTGCTGGGCATTCCGCGCGACCTGTACGAGGCGGCCAAGGTCGATGGCGCCGGCGCCTGGCGCCGTTTTGTCGACGTGACCTTTCCGCTGCTGGTGCCCGCCATGCTGGTGGCGGTGGTGTTCCGCTACATCTTCGCCTTCCGCATCTTCTCCGAGGTCTGGCTGCTCACCGGTGGCGGGCCGGCGCGCACCACGGAAGTGCTGGCCGTCTACCTGTACCGGCAGGCCTTCCGGTATGCGGATTTCGGCGCTGCCGCTGCGACCGGCTGGCTGATGCTGATCGCCTCGCTGCTGATGGGCGCCTGGTACATCCACCAGATGTACAAGCGGATGTTTTCCAATGCATGACGCCACACCCTCCCGCAGGCTGCGCCAGATGCGCCGCGCCCTGGTCGCCGGCGCGCGCATGCTGGCGCTGGCCGTGGTGCTTGTCTGGTCGGCCTTTCCGATCGCACTGCTGGTGCTGGGCTCGCTGCGCATGCCGCGCGACATCTTCTCCGAGAAGAACCTGTTCGTGTTCACGCCCACGCTGCAGAACTATGTCAACCTGTGGCAGCGCTGGCCGGATTTCTTCCACAACCTGGTCAACAGCCTGATGATTGCCCTGGGCGCCACGGCGCTCACGCTGGTGATCTCGTTCCTGGCCGGGTATGTCTATGCGCGTCGCCAGGGCCGCATGCTCACGGCCTCGGCCTTCTTCATGATCATGGTGCGCCTGCTGCCGCCGATCGTGCTGACCCTGCCGTTGTTTCCGGCCATCAACTGGCTGATGCTCAATGACACCCGCACCGTGCTGATCCTGCTGTACAGCGCGTTTTTCCTGAGCCTGGGCACCTGGATCATGAAGGCCTTCATCGACCAGCTGCCGATCGAGCTCGAGGAGGCGGCGGCCATCGACGGTTCCTCGCTGTGGCAGACGCTGTGGCATATCATCCTGCCGCTGTCGCATGCGGGCCTGATCGCCACCTCGGTGTTCATCATGGTGTTTGCCTGGAACGACTTCCTGTTCGCCTTCATCTTCACTGCGGTGGATGCCAAGACTGCGCCGGTCGTCATCTCCGAGATGGTGGGCGCGATCGACGGCGTCGACTGGGGCATCCTGTTCGCGGCGGCCACGCTGCAGCTGCTGCCCATCCTGGTGTTCGTGCTGCTGGTTCAAAAGTACCTGATTGCCGGCCTGTCGGCCGGCGCCTCGAAAGGATAGCTTCATGCCATCGTCCCACCTGACCCACGGCGACCCGCGGCTTTCGCGGTTCGACCCCCTCTCGCGCATCATCTGCTTCGACGACTTCGACCAGGGCCTCAACGGCTGGACGGCGCTGGTCGGCAACTACGAGGGCTCGATCGACACGATGACGCACTCCTACGCCCGCCACACCCAGCCCATGCTCAGCCAGATGACCCACTGGGACGCCGGCACCCACGGCTCGGTAGACGGCACCTACGCGCTGAAGATCGCCACGCGCGCGGTGCCGGGCGAGCGCAATGTGGCGATCAAGCGGCTGACCTTCCGCAAGGCCTCGCGCATCCGGGTGGAAACCTACTTTGCCTTCAAGCCCGAGGCCAATGAACTGAAGCTGTCCGACCTCGACGTGCGGTCGGTGGGACTGCTGTTCGACCTGCAGGACGGGCAGCAGCGCGTCATGCCGCACCTGCGCTACCTCAATGCCCTGGATGGCCAGCGCATGAACCGCTGGCAGTTCAAGCAGCGCAGCCTGCCCTTCCGGGCCATCGGCTCGCGCAGCGAGACAGTCACCCATGACCATCTCAGCCCGCAGGACTGGGAGGACATCCCGCACGCCGGGCAGAAGCTGTGCTACAACGAAATCCCGACCAAGATCAACTGGCACTACCTGCGTTTCGATTTCGATCTCGCGCGCATGTGCTGGCTCGGTTTCCAGTGCAACGACCAGGTGTTCGATTGCGCGCAGGTCGAGTCCATCCGCATGCCGGCCATGCCCAACCTGTCGTGCATGCTCAACCTGGCCTTCTTCTGCGAGCCGGACACGGCCAAGCGCACATTCTTCTATCTGGACAGCGTCCTGCTTTCGGGGGAGTTCTGACATGGCCGGCATGATCCGCAACGCCTATACCGCCGTGCTGGCACGCGGCGACACCTGGGAGGGCATGGTGCACACCGAGCCCTATGAGGCCGCCTGGGCGGCAGAGGCCGTCTTTTTCGTGCGTGTGATGCAGGTCAAGGCCGGCGCCGGCAGCGTGGCCATGGCGCAGGTCCAGATCTCGCCGGACGGCATGCACTGGGTCAACGAAGGCGCGTCGATGGACATCCTGGCCCAGCCCGAGGCGCTGAGTTTCGTGCGGGTGGCCAATTTCGGCGGGTGGCTGCGCCTGGCAGTGGCCGTGCCCCAAGGCGCGGCCATCCAGGTCGTGGCCACGCTGGCGCTCAAGGGCTGAGCCACCGTGTCCGCGGGCGCGCAGG
>Ga0247831_1000066_pt1 | contig 206997 bp, 192 predicted proteins | sample LaCruzMarch2015__9_FD_192406 | JGI IMG/M metagenome (GOLD analysis project Ga0247831, IMG submission 192406) | Freshwater microbial communities from meromictic Lake La Cruz, Castile-La Mancha, Spain - LaCruzMarch2015_1m | ecosystem: Environmental > Aquatic > Freshwater > Lake | place: Spain... | reverse complement strand
CGATCGTCATCATGACTTCGAACGTCGGCGTGAAGCCGATCGAGTTGGAGCAAGGACTTGGCTTCCGCGACACCCGACAGGATTACAACGATCCGAAGGTGTACGAGTCGATGAAGAGCAAGATGCTGGAGGACATGCGAAAGCTGTTCCGCCCCGAGTTCTTGAACCGAGTCGATGAGGTCATCGTGTTCCAGCACCTTTCGCGACCGGAGATTCTACAGATCGCCGATCTGTACTTGGTTCGTGTGAACCAGCAGGCAGCGGCGCTCGGAATCACGATCCAGTTGAGCGAAGAGCTCAAGAACGTGCTCGTGGATAAGGGTTACGACCCGAACCTCGGAGCGCGACCGCTTCGCCGCGCCGTGCAACGGTACGTTGAGGATCCGCTAAGCGAGGAGATGTTGATTGGTCGGTTCACCGCCGGAGACACCATCATCGCGGAGCTTGCCGAGCCGGGTAGCGACACGGTCATCTTCCGGCGGGTTGAGCCAGAAGAGGGCAGCGAGCCCGAAAAAGAACTGGTCAACAACTAAGCCAGTCCGCCCCGGAATGGAAAATTCCGGGGCTTTTTCTTTTTGCGTTGGAACAAAATTCGTTAACGCGTTATCTCAGTCTAAGTGAGATTCCTAGCGGTGCTGCTCCTCGCCCTTTGCGCCTTTTTGTGCCCGGCGCAACTTAACAAAGACCTGGGCGGAGGCGCCGAAGGCGTACGAGACTGGTCGCGAAGCAATGTCTACGTTGACATGGTGAAGCACAGCCGAGGCTTCATTCGCACCGAAGTCAATGAGCCCGCGCGGCTCGACGCAAATGGCTGGCCGCTCGAAGACGCTTGGACCATTGTCCTCACCGTTGGAAACGACGGTGGCCAATACAACGGCGTCTACAAGCTGAGTTTCAAGGGCCAAGCCGACGTCGACACGTGGTGGTCGATCGGTGGCCTCGTTCGGAATCGGGTCTATAACGCGGCGACGGACACCACCACCGCCGACATTGACTTCGCTTACCCGAACGACGCCCAAGACGGATACTTCGTGCTTCGGTTCCGAAACACCGTGAACGGAGTCAAAAACATCCGGCTCATTCGGCCCGGCTACCCCGCAGACACGACGCAACTTTTCACCGATCAGTACAAGAATCACGCCAAGCGATTCAACGTGATCCGGTTCATGGACTTCACCGAGACGAACTTCACGCTGGTGGAGAAATGGGCCGACCGAACGCCTCCGACCTGGCCAAGCGTGGCTACTCGAACGGGTGTGCCCTGGGAGCACTGCTTCCAACTCTCCCAAGAACTCGGTCGTGATGCTTGGATCAACGTTCCGCTACTGGCCGATGACGATTACGTCCGCCGCCTCGCCGAGCTGGCAAAGGTAAGGCTGAGTTCGAGCCGAAAGCTTTACGTTGAATACAGCAACGAGATTTGGAACGGTAGCTTCCTGCAGTTCCACCAGAACCTTCAGCTCGCGATTGACGAAGTTGATGCCGGGAACTCTGATTTGGCCTTTCCGGGCGAGTTGGATAAGGATGCCAACGGCAATTACGTCAACCGCTACACGTTTGCGTTCCGCCGAATGGCGAAGCGGCTCTACCAAATCAACCGAATCTTCGCCAGCGTTTACGGCGAGGGCGCGATGAACAACCGAGTCCGGATCGTTTACGGAACCCAAGTTGTGAACCCATCTCTGTTCCGCATGGGGCTGGAATGGATGGACAGCAAGGGCTACGAGGCAAGAGATTACTTCTATGCCGTTGCCGGTGCACCTTACTTCAATATGGGCAACGCGGACACGCGGACCGACCTCACCAAAGACGAAGTTTTGGCCGCTCTTGCAGGGAGTGTTGACGAGTGGGGAACGGAGTTCAGCTTAGGAGCTCGAGTCCTGGAAGAGCTGCGCGGGCTAACCGGTTCGCTTGGCCTGAAGTTCATGAGCTACGAAGGAGGACCTGACACCTTTGGGCCAAACAACATCGCCGCGAAGAAAGCCGCGTCGCTGGATCCTGCCTTCCAAGCGATCAACGAGCGGTACCTAAGGAACTGGTACCAGATGGGCGGTGACCTCTTCCTGTGGTTCGTGATCGGCGCAACCAACTACGACACCCAGTACGGCACGTGGGGCCTCACCAACGACATGCGGAACCAAACCGCGCCGAAGATCCTGGCGATGGACAACACCTTGGCGGTTGCCAAGCCAACGCCGACCCTTGGGCAAATGATCCCGGGCACGTTGGACGCTCGACGGCGGGCCGGTGCGCCGGCGAGCTATGCCACCGATAACCCGTTCCTTCGGTATCTCGAAGTTGGGAATCGATTCGAATACATCTTCCGGGCTCCTGCTGCCGGGACGTATGCATTCCGTGTGATCTACACCGGCGGGGGCCGGAACGCAGAGCTGTTGACCTCAATCAACGGCCTTTCTGCGAAGCGATTCCGCTTCAAGCCCACCGCGGCGGATGCCTTCGAACCGTCCGACTGGGCTTTCGTAAAGCTCAACAAAGGGCAGAACTTCCTCGGCATTGAAGTCAATTCCCGACGCGCTTACGCGATCCAAGGCTTCGAGTTCAAGACGGCGGCAAGCGTCATGACGTCGATGCCGACCAACCTCGCCGCAACCGCGCCTTCGACGCGCCGAATCGACCTCCGCTGGGATCCGCCCTACGCAATCGATCCGGATTCGTACAACGTTTATCGAAGCGCGACGACCATTGCCGCCGGTGCAACCCCGTTTAAGACCGGTCTTCGGTTCCCACGCTTTGTTGACCAAGAAGTGGTGAATGGTCAGCGGTATTACTATCGCGTTACGGCAGTTCGAAACGGCGTCGAGACCACCATGTCCAACCAGGTCGTGATCTACGCGGTTACGCCGAACCTCATGCGGAATCCGGGCTACGAGACGGGCACTCTGGCGGGTTGGTTCGGCGGCGGCTCCACGATGGAGGTCACCACCGAAACGCCGCGATCCGGCACGTACGCGATGCGCTTCCTTGGCCAATGGAACTCGGTCTATCAGCCCTTTGAGAACCTGAAGCCGGGGGCCGCCTACACGCTGAAGGTGTACGCAAAGAGCGACCTGACGACTGCACGGATTCTCGTGCGATTCCGCAGACCGGATGGCACCGAGGACTCGATCCCGGCCGCCATCTCTGGGAATGCTTACAAGCTGTACACCATTCGGTTCACCGTGCCGGAAAATCTTCGAGATGTGTTGCTCTCGATCGAAGAGACCAACGGGCGAGCGGGGACCGTGTTTGCCGACGACTGGTCGCTCACGGAGGACTGACTTAATTTTCGTGGAGAGTAAAACCTTAACTCGTTCTTAATAAAACGAGACCAGACTTGTGATGCGTGAGGAACGCAACATGAAGAAGGCATTTACTCTTATCGAACTTTTGGTGGTCATTGCGATCATCGCAATTTTGGCCGCAATCTTGTTCCCGGTCTTTGCTCAGGCAAAGCAGGCAGCCAAGCTGTCCGCTGACCTTTCGAACACGAAGCAGCTCGGAATCGGCGTTGTGCTCTACATCGCCGACACCGACGACGTGTACCCGCAGGGCTACTGGTACAAGAACAACTCCGGCGAAGTGAACGGCTACGTTGACCTCTCCGCGATGATCAACCCGTACGTGAAGAGCCAGGAGCTTTGGAAGAGCCCGGCCGACGCCAACGGTGGTCTCGACCCGCGATGGCCGTCGTGCGAGAACATCTCCGACTTCACGCCGAGCCCGGCTGGTAACGCCTGCGACAACCAGGTTAAGAAGCGCTCGTTCACGGCAAACGCCGCCCTCATTCCGCGGAAGCGACGAACTATCGACCCGGCCAACGTGGTTAGTGCCACCGCCGTCGACCAGGTCGCCGGAACGATCATCCTCGCTCCGTTTTCGGACTTCAAGTCGTGCGTTTACGATGACTCGGTCCAGCAGAACACGGCAATCGTGAACAAGTCGCACCGACCGACCAACGCCGTTATGCTCCAGAGCGGCGAGAAGTGGTCCGGCGACAGCCAGGACGCGGCCGTGTTTGGTGCGCCACTATACGCGGTAACGGTTGCCGTTGCACAGAACGCCTTCGACATCTGCAAAACGCAGGAGTCGAGCGCTCTTCCGCACATCAAGTACATCAACCCGAAGCGGGGTGCTAACGGCTCGAACTACGCGTTCGCCGACGGTCACTCCAAGAACATCACGTTCTCGGCAACGGTCAACCCGGAGAACTTCATGTGGGGCAAGCAGATGTACTCTGCCGGTGCTCGCGCGATCTTCGATGCGAACGGCCTCCAGGTCCGCTAAGCTCGTCTAACCTCGCCGGAGTGGATCCCCTTGATTTACTCCGGCTTCTCGACCGGCTGCGGCGAAGTTGGATCGATGATCCATTTCTCCCGTTGTAGCCGGACCAGAACCTCGGTCACCCTTGGGTCCCAGTTGACGTCGCTTTCGTACTGAGCTACCATTGATTCAAGGAGCGGTCGGGCTTCGTCGTTGATGCGAAACCGAAGCCACCTGCCCTCCTGCTCGGCCAAGACGAGGTTACAGTCTCGCAGCTTGGTGAGGTGAAGGTTTATGGTGCTGCGGTTCGTCAGGAGAATCCGCTCGATCTGGTTCATCCGCAATTCGCCCTTCAGCAAAAGCATCACCACCCGGACGGCGATGGGCTCCGAGAGGCACTTGCAGAGCTGAATCAGTCCCTTCATTCCTATCCGCTTAAGATGACAGCCTTGACATTCGAATCGCGCCGCTAGGTCAACGATCAACCTTTTCTTCAAATTCCCTTAACAAAACGTTAACGGTCCCTTAACTTTACGGCCCCACCTTTCTTATGCGTGAGGAACGCAACCATGAAGAAGGCATTTACTCTCATCGAACTTTTGGTGGTCATCGCAATCATTGCGATTTTGGCCGCAATCCTTTTCCCGGTTTTCGCTCAGGCGAAGGCTGCCGCTAAGAAGACGCAGGACCTCTCCAACGTCAAGCAGCTTAGCCTCGGCATCCTGCTCTACTCGGGCGACACCGACGACATCCTCCCTTCGGCTTACTTCCACCGAGCATTCAGCCCGGCACTCGGCGGCACGGCCGGCGGATACGAGCACTGGTCCGGTCTCGTTCAGCCGTACGTTAAGAACGTAGACATGTTCGTCAGCCCTGGCGACACGCTTCGCGGCCACGGTCCGACGTGCTTCGCTTCCGCTAACAACAACGGCGGTAAGGGTTTCCCGGGCGGCCAGCAGGCAGACCGATGCCCGGTCTCCGGTAACACCCCGGTCGGCGCACCGAGCCTCGGCGGCTTCATCATCGACAACCAGGTTCCGCGACTTTCCTACACGGTCAACAGCGCCGTGATGCCGCGAGCACGAAACATCAACGACCTCAACGCTGGCGTTCACGTAATCAGCCAGACCGTTCTCCCGAACGTCTCGGGCACCATCATGATTGCCGGTCTCACCGACAACCTTGAGTGCTTGAACGGCCAGTCGCTCGGCACGGGTATCCGCAACTCTTCGCACCGTTCGACGAACGCTGCGTCGCGAAATGCGGAGAACACCCAGCAGTACCTTGGCGAGAACACCGACGCGGCAACCACCCCGCTCTGGGCTCTCAACTTCGGCCAGGTCCGAAACGTGTTCTCGGCTTGCAAGACCAACCCGGCCGGTACGTACCCGCTCATCTCCTACCACTCGGCTAACCGATGGAACGAGGGCGACAACTACGGTATGGCAGACGGCTCGGCTAAGTACGCCAAGTTCAACGCCACCGTCAGCGCCAGCAAGTACATGTGGGGTGCAGAGATGTACACCGCAGCTAACCAGCCGCTCCTCGACCCGATCACCGGTAACCCGGTCCAGCTCTAAGCGGCCCGCCGCTTAACCATGGGTGCCCGACCGCAAGGTTCGGCACCCAAAACTTTGTATCTCATGAAAAATTTACTGATCTCCCTCGTCGCTCTCTCCCTTCTTCTCGTCGGTTGCGAAGCGAATAAAGATGTCAACACGAAAGTTGACGCGAATGCAAAGGTAGAGAAAACAAGCGATAGCCCCGAAAAGATGGCTCTGCTTCCTTCGATGACGGATATCGCGAAAAAGAAAGAGATGTGGTCGAGCCTTACGGAAGACGAGAAGGCTCCGTACCTGAAGTATCACGACAACGACGCCGCCAAGGCAGAAAAGCACTTCGTTGAACTCGCACGCGTCGTGCGAGAACAGCCCGAAAGCTACTGATTACGAGATTGTTCTCTGGCCCGCGAGCGGGCCAGAGAATCTAGCTTCAGCGGGGGCGAACGTTCGGCCCGAAGTTGGCCGTGTAGTAGTTCACGTGGTGGGTGCCGGGGGCGAAAATGGTGTCGACGGCCGCCATGACCTCGCTCGACAACTTTGTTTGTACGGCCGCCGAGGACTCCCGCAGCTGCGCCTCGTTTCGTGCTCCAATGATCGGGCTCGTGATTCCGGGCTGACCCGCGACCCAAGCCAAGGCGAGCGTCGGGAGAGTCAAGTCGTTTTGCTGGGCCAAGTCCCGAAGCTGCTTTAACTGGTCTACGGGGACCTGGGCAAGCCGTCCGCCCGGATCGCTCTTGCTGTAGCGGCCGTCTTCCGCACCGTCCAAGTACTTGCCGCTCAGCATCCCGCCGGCCAGCGGCGACCACGGAATCACGCCGTATTCGTAGGTTCGGCAAAAGGGAAGGAGCTCCCGCTCGATGCGGCGATCCAGCAGGTTGTAGGGCGGTTGCTCACACACAAACCCGGCGGAACCGAGTTCCCGAGCCACGTAGTGGGCTTCGCAAGCCTGCCAGGCGGCAAACGTCGAGCAACCGGCGTAGCGGATTTTGCCCGACCGCTGCAAGTGGTCGAGGGCACGCAACGTCTCGTCGATGGGCACCGTAGGTTGCGGCCGATGAATCTGATAGAGGTCGATGTAATCGGTATCCAGCCGCCGCAACGACGCCTCACAAGCCTCAATCACGTGCCGGTACGAGTTTCCCGAAGCGTTCGGGTCGTTGTCGTCCATCTTGCCGTGGCACTTGGTGGCCAGTACGATGCGGTCGCGGCGACCAGCCAGGGCCTTGCCCAGAATCGTTTCGCTGACACCGCGGGCGTAGACGTCGGCGGTGTCAAAAAAGTTGATCCCCAACTCAAAAGCGACGTCGGTCAGCCGAAGCGCATCTTCCTCGTGCGATCCCCAGTCATCGGGGGCCCAACCAAACGTCATGGTGCCGTAACAGGCAACCGAAACCTGAAGGCCAGTTTTTCCGAGCGAACGGTATTCCATCAACGTGAAGTTTGCGCGATGATCTCTTGCCGAAGTTGGTCGGCGGACACCGGTTTTTGCAGAACCATGTTCATGCCCGCTTCCGTGCCGCGCTTAATCACGTCCGGCGTCGCATTTGCCGTTAGGCCGATGATCGGAAGCTTGCTCGGTGCAAACATACGAATCCGCCGGGTGGCTTCGATTCCGTCCACGTCGGGCAGTTGCCAGTCCATCAAAATCACGTCGTAAGCGCCGGTCTCGGCCATGGAAATGGCATCGAGGCCGTTGACGGCGTCGTCCACTTCCCAGCCGGTCGGCTTCAAGAATCCTTGCACGACGAGGCGGTTCACCTTGTTGTCGTCCACCGAAAGCACCCGCAGCGGCCGGGTCGGGAGGGCCGCCTGCTTGGCTATGGAGTGCATCAGTGCGGTTTCAAACGCGCTGCGGCGGACCGGCTTCAAAATCACCGAGTCAAAAATGCGCTTCGCCGCCGTGTCGGCCGGTTTGTTCATGATGACGGACGTCACGAGCAGGGCGGGAAGCTGCCGATAGCGAAGGATTCGCTGCGTCAGCTGGATCCCGTCCTGGGCCGGCAGGTCCATGTCCACCGCAACGATGTCGATCCGTTGCTCGGCGTTCAGAACGTACTCCATCGCTTCGTCTGGCGATGCCGCGCCCAAGGCGACCCCACCAAACTCCTCCACGTAGTTCATCAGGACGGTTAGGTTCGTTGGGTTGGAATCGACGCAGAGGACAACCTCCCCGTTCAGTCTTCGACCCGCCGCCGTCTCGTTCGCGGTCTCGGCATACGGAATCGTGATGGTGAACGTGGAGCCTTTGCCGTGAACACTGGCCACCGAAATGCCGCCGCCCATCGCCTCGGCAAGGAATTTTGAGATGGAGAGGCCGAGACCGGTTCCGCCGTACTTTCTGGCGACCGAAGCGTCGCCCTGGGCAAACTTGTTGAACAGCTTCGCCACCGTCTCTGGGGTCATGCCAATTCCGGTATCCCGGCACTCGACGGTCAGCATCCCATCGCGAAAGGAGGCAAGGACGTCAATGCGGCCAACTTCGGTGAACTTTGCCGCATTGCCGATGATGTTATTGAGGATCTGGCGGAACCGGGTCGGGTCGCCAATCACTTGGTCGGGGACGGTAGCGTCCGCCGAACACGCGATGGCAACCCCCTTCTTCATCAGAATCGACTCCATCACGCTGCAAACGTCGCCAAGAATGAGGCGCGGCTCGAACGGAATCTTCTCCAGCTCGACCACGCCGGCTTCGAACTTCGAGAAATCCAGAATGTCGTTGAGGATGATGAGCAACGAATTTGCCGACCGTCCAATGATCTCAGACCGGGTTTTGGTTTCGCTCGGGCTGTTGTTCGTGCTCAGCAGGGAGGCCATGCCGATAATGCCGTTGAGCGGGGTGCGCAGCTCGTGACTCATGTTCGCTAAGAACTCGGACTTGGCTTTAACGGCGGCTTCGGCGATCGCTTGTGATTCGCGCGCGGCGGCGGATGCGCGCTCTAAAGAGCCGAACTGCTCGTCAATTTTTTGCGCCAGCGGGCGGAAAACGAGGGCGGCTTCCAGGATCAGCAAAAGAATCGTAAACGCTCCGATCGAAAGCTCCAGAATCTTCAGCTGGACCAGCTGGGCGTCGGCCTCCTCCTGAATTAGGCGTACCGTTTGCTCGGTCTCTTCCAGAAATCCTTTCTCATGTTGAAGAATCAGCCGTACGTTGTCGGCGGTATCAGATCCTTGCCCGCGGGTCGCCAAAATGCCGGATGCACCGCGAAGGATTTCGCGCAGGTGCGTTTGGCTCGCCTCATATTTGGCGAGGGCGCTGGGGATGCGCAAGGGCGGGATGCCACTGCCCGGGTCGCCGGTGACCAAAGCAAAGTTTTGGGCCTGAAGCTGGGCTATCGATTTTTCAAGCTCGGCAACTTCTGTGCGTCGGCTGGAATCTTCGGTTGCCGTTTGAATGAGGAGGGCGCTTTTGCAGATGCGCTGGCTGAGAGTACGTTGTCCACCGGCCACGTTGATTAGGCTTGACATGCCACTGTGCTCGTTAATCTTTATTTGTATGACCAGCTGGTTCGCGACGGCGCATAAGCCCAGCAAGCTCAACGCCAGGATGTACATTCCCGTGAGCGTTCTTGCCGGACCGTGTCGCAGGCTGTTCTTAAAGAAAGTCACCTGGGGATTAGTGTATGCTCCGTTGCCCCGGATGCGCACCGGCGAATCATGAATTCAGGGTCACACTTTTACCGACTGTGATGCTTTGTCGCAGCCCGAACGACCTCTGGGCCGGTTGCGTCGCCGTTTGAACCTACGCCATACTCAAATGAAAAGCAAAAGGAGGCCGAAATGGCGGCTTTTCGTGAAGGTCTCAGTTTTGACGACGTCTTATTAATCCCAAAAGAAACTCAAGTGCTCCCAAGCGAGGTTGACACCTCCACGCCATTTTTGCCCGGAATTACCCTCAAAGTCCCCATCGTGTCGGCGCCGATGGATACGGTAACGGACGCCCGCCTCGCGATTGCGATCGCGCGGGAAGGCGGCGTCGGGGTGGTTCACCGCAATCTGACGATCGATCAGCAGGCCGAGCAAATCGACCGCGTGAAGCGATCGGAGAGCGGAGTGATCACGAAGCCGTTCAAATTGGGTCCGCACGAATCCATCCAGGACGCCGTGAATCTGATGGAGCGGTTCCACATTTCCGGCGTCCCCATCGTTGATGCCGAGGGAACGCTCGTCGGAATCCTCACGAACCGCGACATCCGGTTCGAAACCGACTACACGAAAGAGATCTCGACGCGCATGACGAGCGCTAACCTGATCACCGCGCCGGTGGGAACCGATCTTAAAGCGGCCCAAGAGATGCTGGCCCAGCACCGCATCGAGAAACTGCCGATCGTCGATGGCGACGGAAAACTACGCGGCCTCATCACGATAAAGGACATTTTGAAGGTGCAACGCCACCCGCATGCAACCAAGGACGGCAAGGGCCGCCTCGTGGTGGGCGCGGCCATCGGTGCGCTGCGCTCGCCGTACGAGCGGGCGAAAGCCCTGCAAGACGCCGGCGTGGACTTCATTGTCATCGATGCCGCCCACGGCCATTCGAAGGGCGTGCTCAGCTGCCTTCGCATGTTAAAAGACAAGCTGCCTGACCTTCGCGTCATCGCGGGGAACGTGGCCACCAAGGAAGGCGTTCGCGCGTTGTTCGAGGCCGGGGCGGATGGCTTGCGGCTCGGAATTGGTGCAGGTTCGATCTGCACGACCCGCGTGGTCGCTGGAGTCGGCGTGCCCCAGTTCACCGCCGTTATGGATTGTAGCGAGCAGGCAAATGAGCTCGGCATCCCGACCATCGCCGACGGTGGAATCCGCTCCAGCGGCGACGTGGTGAAATGCCTTGCTGCGGGAGCGGGCTCGGTCATGATGGGCAACATGTTCGCCGGAACCGAAGAAAGCCCGGGCGAAATTGAGATTTATCGCAACCGCGCCTACAAGGTGTATCGCGGAATGGGCAGTGTGGGTGCCATGCGCCAAGGTTCAAGCGACCGGTACATGCAGGAGAAAGCTGCCGGCGGAACGATCGTGCCGGAAGGCGTCGAAGGTCGGGTTCCGTTTAAGGGTTCCCTGGCCGACACCATGGCCCAGCTGCTGGGCGGGCTCCGGTCGGGAATGGGCTATATCGGCGCGGAGAGCCTCGCCGACTTGCGCGAGAAAGCTGAATTCTTGAAGATTACGAACGCCGCTCTGCGCGAGAGTCACCCGCACGATGTCCAGATTACGAAAGAGCCGCCAAACTACTCGTCGCCGTATTCCGGCGGGGAATCTGAGTGAAGGGACCGAAACTCGAAACCCTTCCGTTGCCGGGTATGCAGGATCTGCTGCCCGCCGATACCCACGCCTGGCAGTTTCTTGAGCGGGCTTTCTGGGATCACGCCTCGTTGTACGGCTACCGCGAAATCAGGACGCCGATCTTGGAACGGATCGAGATCATCGACCGAACGTCGGGTGAAACCAGCGACATCGTCACGAAGGAGATGTTCGACTTCGTCGACAAAGGCGAACGCACCGTCGTCATGCGGCCGGAGCTCACCGCTCCCGCCATGCGCGCCGTCGTCGAGTACAACCTGTGCCCGCCCAGCACCTTGCTTCGTCTCGCCTACGGGGGACCGTTCTTTCGGTACGGCGCGATTCAGAAGGGCCGGTTCCGGCAGGCGCACCAGTTTGGCATCGAGTTGATCGGCGGCGTTGGCCCCGAAGCCGACGCGGAAGTCATCGAATTCACGGTTCGGTTCTACGAGAAGCTGGGTCTGAACAACCTCGTGGTGCTGTTGAACTCTATCGGTCGGGCCGAGTGCCGCGCTAAGTATGAGACCGTGATCTTGGATCACCTTGCCCCGTGGCTCAAGGACCAAGAAACCGAGGTTCAAGACCGCGCGCGCCGCAACCCGCTACGAATTCTGGACTGGAAAGAAGAGTCCATTCAGCCGCTACTTCAGACCATGCCGCCGCTGACCGACTATTTGGAAGATGCCTCCAAGGCGCGGCTTGATTCCATCCAGCAGTTTCTTGGCGAAGTTGGGGTCGCCTACCGGCTCGATCCGTCGCTCGTGCGGGGCCTCGATTACTACACCGAGACCGTTTTTGAGATTCAAAGCCGTCACCTCGGCGCGCAGGGCTCCTTGTGCGGCGGTGGCCGCTACGACAACCTCCTTGCCGAACTGGGCGGGCTGCCCACGCCCAGCGTCGGTGTCGGAATAGGCATCGAACGCGCTCTCATTGCCCTGGAGGCCGAAGGCTTTGCTCCGTTGGCGCCGCGACCAGATGTGTTCGTCATCAGCGCCGGGAAGGACGCGCGGGACACGGTCCGGCTTCTCACTTCCGACCTGCGGCGGGCCGGAGTACGAGCTCTCAGCGACGTCGACGGCAAGAGTTTGCGGTCGCAGATGCGGCAGGCGGACGGATCCGGGGCCACCTTTGCTGTCATATTGGGCTCGGACGAACTGACCTCGGGCCAATACCAAGTGCGGGCGCTCCGCGAACAGGAGACGTTTACCGTTCCCGCCGGAGAAGTGGTGGAGTGGATATCCGCGCGGCGTTAACGGTCTTGGGTTTGGCCCTTGCCGGCATGTCGTTGGCCCAGGCACCGGACGTACGATTCAAGCTTGACCTCAGTCTGACGGAGCGAATCGAGCAGCGCGGGCGCAATAAACTTCGCCTCTATGACCCGATGGGGCGGCCCGGCACGGTTTCTCTAACCTTCTTCCTAGAGCCCGGACTCCGCGCGTTCGCGAGCCAGCGGCTGGAGCGCATCAAAGGCGGGCCGGCGAACGAGTTTCTGGACGAGGCGTACCTGGAAGACGAAGGAATCTGGCGGGTAGGCAAGCAGTATCTGCCGTTTGGGTTCAGTCGGCTGTTCGCCGAAAGCGTTCCGTCGCTTCGGGCAGATTCCAACCTCATTTTTGAAGGCGTTGCGATTTCGCTTGCCGCCTGCGATGCCGGCCGGGGTTATCAGCAAGGCTACGTGGCGCGAGTCGGCAGCGAATCTTTGAACGTCAGCGTGGCGGTCGGGCGCAACTTTGGCATCAGCGGCACGTCGCTCTCTGCCGTCAGGCGTCCAGAGGATGCGCCGGGGGCGGGCCGGGGATACCGACGGGCTCTCGGGCTGGAAGCGGCGCGCCGAACCGGAAAGGTTTCGCTTCGGCTGGCCGCGGTAGCACTCGCGGGTCCAGAAACAAACGTCGACCGCGAGCGGAACGTCTATGACCTGTCGCTCGATTGGAAAGACTCGCCCAAACGGTCGTTCTCGGTCGGGTTTAGCCAGATCCCGCAGGAGTCCCAGCAATGGCTCCGTTTTGCCGCTGCCTTCCAAGTTGGCACCAAGGTCACGTTGGAGCCTATGTTGCGAAACAGAAACGGGGGCTTCTATGATTTCAATTTGACCCTGCGGTACCGCTTCTGAATTGGTAGGATGTTAGGGTGAGTATCGGACGACGCGCCTACGACATCCTTCGGGGACATGTCAACCAAGAATGGGAACGCCTGCAGGGCCTAGACGCTTTTGCCGGGCAAGGTAGCACGGCGGCGGCGACGGCCCCCGATATGGAACCGACGGAACCTACCCCCCGCCCGACGCCGAAGGTTGATCCGCACCTCCGCGCGACTGCGGTGCTCGGGGTTTCGGTGGGAACGCCGTTCAACGAGATCCGAGAAGCTTTCCTACGGTTGGAAAAGCGGAGCGACCCGGAGAATTTTCCCGAGAACAGCCCGGAGCGCGCCCGCGCCCGCGAGATCCAGAAGGAGATTCGCTGGGCCTACGGAGTTCTCACGGAGAACGTCGACCCGACCGAAAAGCGATTCGGTTCACTCGAAATCGATTAGGGATTTTTGGGCAGTTTGAAATAGGCCAACGGCTTTTCGCTGTGGAGCGGGCATCGGCAGGCTGGCCAGTTCATCCAAGCCAAACCATTTAAGCTCGTCCGACTGGGATTTTAGCCTTACGCAATTCACCGCGAGGGTGATCCGGTGGACCGTCACCGTATGCCGGAAGCTTCCAAGCGGCCAGGATTTCTGGCCCGGGAACAACTTTGTGCCGTCGGTCGTGCGGGGAAACTCCCACATTCCTTCCCACCATTGCCCGTCTGGAATCTGACGGACGCCCAGCCGGTCGCCGCAAATTGGAATCCAGGTTTCGTGTTGAAGCAGGGTCGGTGACTTTTTCGGAACGGTGGTGGGGAAGGCGAGTGGATCGCCGTCGGCGGCCAGACAGGCGGGCCGTAAGGGGCAAGCCGGGCAGTCTGCCTCGCGCGGCCGACAAACCGTCGCACCGATCTCCATCAGGGCCTGATTCCAGTCGCCCGGTCTCGTCGGTGGTATCACCGTCGACGCCCATTCCCAGGCCTGGCGGTTCAGTTTGGGGCCGGTTTCGGGGCAGGCGGTTAGGCGAGCGAACACGCGTTCGACGTTGCCATCCACCAACGCGGCCGGTTCACCAAACGCGATGCTCGCGATCGCACCGGCGGTGTAGGGTCCGACTCCCGGAACCTCACGCCAGCCTGTTGCCGAGGTCGGCATTCCGTTTCGAGCCACAAACCGTGCGCCCTCCAGCAGCTGTCGGCAGCGTCGATAATAGCCGAGGCCCTGCCACATCGCCAGCACGGCTTGCTCATCAGCGGCAGCGAGGGCGGCCACGGTCGGGAAGGTCGCCATCCATTTGTGGAAATACGGAATCACCGTCTTCACCTGCGTCTGCTGCAGCATGATCTCGCTGACCCAGATGGCATAGGGGTCGCGGGATTCGCGCCAGGGCAACAGGCGCCGGTGTTCATCGAACCAGGCAAGCGTGGCCTCGACGATCGCTCCCGCCACCGGCATCAGATAACCGAAACGATTTCGCCGAGAAGGTCGTCATGACCCACGTAAAAGTGTTGCGAGAACTCGCCGGGTCGCAGCCAAACCAGCGCCGGAGCCACTCCGCGATAGAGAAACTCGGCCACGACTTGGCTTTCTTCCACCGTCAGTGGCAAGCGTTCTCGGCGGGTGATCATCAGGTGAAGTAGGTCCTCTTCACCCTCAAACTGGTAGCGAAAGTCGCCTACGGTGCCAGAGAAATCGTTCGGCTCGATGCCTACAGAAAGCAGTGCGAACTGGTCGTCGGGGCGGTCCACGTTCGGGTCGAATGCCGGCAGCTTGATTGTGCGGTTCTCGCGAACAAAGCTGAGAACGCGGCCGATCACGGCGTTGCGGCGTTGGATTTCCTCGGTCGAAGGATCATGCATGTGCTTCTTCTGGCGGAGTAGGAGGGATTCGAACCCTCGATCCGGTTCAACACCGGATACGCGATTTCCAGTCGCGCTCCTTCGACCACTCGGACACCACTCCGCGAAGATTCATTATGTCATGTCGGGCATAAGTCCCGCCCCGCGCTCGACCCAAAGTTGTGCGTCTGGGATGTCAGCGGCGATCTGCACCGGGCGACCGATCTTCAGAGCCAGCCCCATCAGCCGTTCCATGTTTCCGCCCGGTGAGAGGTGAACGACCTCAAGGCGTCGACTCAGCCCCGCAACCAGGCGGTCGCGCACCTTGTTGTTGACCCCCGCGAAATCGCTATCCGGGCGGAACGGGCTCATGGCGAGGTCGGTCAGCGGGTCAAATTCGTACCGCCAAAGCCGCGCGGCCCGGAACGCTTCGTTCTTCAGGTCGTCGCCCAGCACCGTGAACAAACCGCGGTCAAGGCAAAGCACGCGGGGTGCGCCCCACCGAAGCGGAACGATTGCCGACCGCTGGTACTCCGGCCGATCGTGGCCCGTCACCAGGATATCGCCTGCGAGAACGCCCTCCTCCGCGCGGCTTCCGATCACATCCAGTTGCCCGGGCGAAGCATTGCGCGAAGAAAGCACGCAGAACGTTTTGCGGTCGAGAAGTCGGTGGTTGCCGTGCAGAAACAGCACCCCAGGCGGATCGGGATCGAAAGCTTCCAGGGCCTGCGGGTAGTGAGCATCGGCGGCGGTGACCCATGAAACGGCGCGCTCGTTCAGCCGCCGTTCAAGAGCTTCGATCTCCTTCGGGGCGTCCGAGATCCGCAAAGTGAGAGCCGTCGCCGCCTTTGCGCTCATTCGGTAATCCTCCTGCCAGACCTGAGGTGACAGTGCCAGGAACTCTTCCGGGGAACGAGCGAGCAGGGCGTTTCGCGCCACCACGCGCGCCACCGTGCGCCCTCCAATGCCGGACGTCATTGCGAGCAGCAGGGCAAAGGACCGGGGAGACATAGATATTGCCTCAGCGGCGAGTAAATGCCTGGTTCAACCGGGCGGCAGCGGCCAGCAAAACCCGGACCGCCGCGTCTCCCGAGCGGTCCATTTGCTCGACGACTTCCTGGTGGCTTAGGGGGCTGCTCGATATCCCGGACGCGAAATTGGTGACGATCGAAAGGCACGCATAGTCGATGCCGGCCTCCTGCATGCAAATGGCTTCGCTGGCGGCCGTCATGCCCACCACGCTGCCGCCCCACTGCCGGAAAGTGCTGATTTCGTGGGGTGTTTCATAGCGGGGGCCGTTCACACAAACGTAAACGCCGCCGTCTCGCACGTGAATGTCTTCGGAATCGGCGGCGGCGAGCAAGGCTTCGCGCGATGTGACGCCCATCGGATAGCTGAAGTCGGTATGTTGGACGGCGTTCGAGAAGAGGGTCGTCTGCCGCCCGGAAACGTCGAGAAAGTCCGAGCAGACGAAGATGGTTCCGGGGCCAGCGGTGTCGTCAAGGCTTCCAACCGCAGCCGTTGCAAGGCAGCAACTTGCGCCCAGCGTGCGAAGTGCCGACGCCATCGCCGCATAGTTCACCCGGTGCGGAGGAACGGTGTGGCCCGAGGAGTGCCGGCTCATCAAAAAGATCGAGAGACCGTGGTAGTCCAGCATCCGGCCCTGAGAAATGCCGAACGCGGTCGGAACGTGGACCGCCACGCCGCCAAGCGTTGCTAACCTTTCTCCAATGCCGGTTCCGCCAATAATGCCGACGTCCGCTTTCACAACGCGAGTATAGTTCACGGGACCTTTGCGCGGAGGTTTTCTGGGACGGAGTATCCTGGATGAGTTCGTCGTTGAACCTTTCCGTTGAGGACATAGACCTGTCCCTCCTGCACCACGTTGGTGCCAGAACCTTTGGAGGTGTCAATGATCGTTACCATCCGCAACCTGAACGCATTCAGGATGCCCATCATTCGCCAGCCGTTGCTTGCCCTAAAGAAGTGGCAGCGCGCAAACCGACGGGAGCGTTCTTCGGAATCCTTCCTGGAAAGCTGGCAAAAACTGCTGGAAAGTCAGATCAATCTGACGAACCGGCTCTAACCCACTCAGGGCGTATCATGGATGATCATGGTCGCCCTGTTTTCGTCTTTGCTATTAGGAATTGGACTTCCCGCGGCACCGGCCGTGGAAGTCGATCCTCTGCCGCTCCTCAAGGCTCGGCTCGACTCGATGTGCACCTACTTCCGCGGCCGGGCGGGCTATTCGCTGAAGATGCTCGACTCGGGTCGCCAGATTTCGTACCGCGGCGACGAGCGTTTTCCAACCGCATCCACGATCAAGACGGCGGTCATGTTACACGCGATCCGCGAGGTGGAAGCCGGCCGAATGAAGTGGACGGACAAACGCGAACTTCCTCCGAAGTCGAAGCGGCTGGAGTGGGACACGAGCGTCTACAGCTACTACCTGCAGGACGGGCTCTCTCTCGACCTTGATGGCTACGTCAACCTGATGATCTCGGTGAGTGACAACCTGGCGACGCGCATCTTGCGCGAGTGGCTTGGCACCGTGAACGTGAATCGGTCGCTCACGGATCTCGGGTTCAAAGACACTTTGCTCTTGGCCAGTGCGCCGAAAGAGGAGACTCGCCTCCGTCGGCTTGGCGGCCAGTTTGGCATGGGAATGACCACGCCAAACGAAATGAACCGGATGCTTGAGATGTTCTATCGCGGGACGGCAACCTCGAAGGCCGGTTCCGAGAAAATCCTGCGGATCCTTCAGAAGCAGTATTGGGATGACTGGATCGGGGTTTCGGTTCCGCCGGGAGTCACGGCGGCGATGAAGTCCGGGGCGATTAGCCGAAGCCGGTCCGACACGGCGATCGTGTTTGCCGAGAAGCCTTACGTGCTGACCATCTACACCGACAGCCAAAAAGACCAACGCTGGACCACCGACAACGATGGCGATAAGCTGCTCCGCCAGATTGCGGTGCTGGTCTGGAATTCTACGCAGAAGCGGAAATATTCCCCACCGACGGGTTCGGAGAAGTATCTGCCCACGGGTGGCGGCCTCGAAGGGACGTAGAAAAGGCCGACTCGAAAATCGAGTCGGCCTCAAAGGGGCTAGCCAGGTTGTCGTTCGCGTCCCCCAGGGGACACGTCCGGCTCCTTAACTCGCTTCTTTATCTCTACCTTTCCATTCGCCTCAGGTGGAGGTGGCGCACTTCCATCGCACGCCACCAACACCGAGCAAGCAATAAGCCCCGCTATCGCGGTCCGGAGTGTCTTCACGACTACTCCTTCGCGTACTGATACCTGTAGGCTTTCTGTCCGCCAGCAACGTCGATCGTTTCGTAGAACTTGCCGGTTTCCATCGTCTTGGCGTGTCCATCAGCAAAGCCAACGGCACCCACGCCGATGCGATATCGGACAAGGTTGTTTACGCGCTGCTCACCACGGAAGGTGTAGCGGCCGTCGAAGTTGATTCCGTAGGTCGGGCTCGTGTCATCGATGGCGTCTGCCGGCGATGGCCACGGGCTGCGGCAGAAGAAGCCGTAGTCCCAGCCGCGTGCTTCGAGCACGAGAGCCGTTTCCGAAACGCGTGCGACCGAAGTCTGGCCGAGCGAACCGACTCGCGAACCTTCTGCGCCACCGTTGTTGGTGCAGTAGTTGTTGTTGCCGAAGTAGGCAGCGCCTTCATCGAAGCTGTATCCTGCGATACCTTCCATGAGAGCACCGTTCGGTGCGTAAGCCGTTCGCCACAGGGCATTGCTCGCGTCCGTACCGGCATAAACCTGCCAGCGCGGGAGCATTGCGTACTGCGTGAGAACGCCACCACTGGTTCGCGGCGAAGCCGTGAGCTTAGGATCGCTCTGATCCTTTGAGTTAGGCGAGTAGAAAAGTCGCAGGCTCTTGGTGTACGGCAGAAGCAGGGGGATGAACGACGAATCGTAGTCGATCGTGTCCGTTTGCTTCTCGTGCGCCAAAGGCGAGAAAAGGTCGTCGAAGTCGGAGCTGTACAGTAGGTGAGACGTTACCTGTTGCTTGACATTGCTCAACGACTGGGTCTTCTTCGCCGCATCTTTCGCCTGAGCGAAGACGGGGAAGAGGATCGCCGCGAGGATGGCAATAATGGCAATGACTACCAAGAGCTCGATAAGGGTGAAAGCTTTCCGGGTTTGGTTCACGAGGCCTCCAATTACATCGCCTTGACGCGGGTACGCACCAGGGCTGGATATCACTATACTAGGCGAACGTGAGATCGTGATAGCGTACATTTACTAGGATAAAACACACCAATCTTAAAATTCACGTGTGTTTCCACCCTGGTATGGGCCTAGGACCCTTCAAAGAATTGGAACCCAGGTTGCGGGGCGCGGGTTTTTCCTTCCATAACCAACACCTTTCACGATCACGCGGAGCGGCGAGACACGTCATAGGTGCAACGGAGGAGGAAGAAATGCAGACCGAAGCCCACGCCTTGACTAACACAGAAGAATCGAGTTTCAGCCAGCACATGGCGGACTCATACCGGAAAGTCTATAACATGGCCTACCGACTCGCGGGCAACCGCGCGGACGCCGAAGACCTAACTCAGGAGTCTTTCTTCCGTGCTTACCGCGCCTACCACGAGTTCGAGGGAGACAAGCCGTTTGAGAATTGGATCTACCGAATTCTCTCGCGATTGTTCCTGGACCTGCTGCGTGCTCGACGCCGCCGCGTACGAACCGTGAGCTACGACACGCCGATTCCAAACGGGTTCTCCGACGACTCGCTGTACTTCGACGTTGCGGATCACTCGCCCGACCCGGAAGAGCGCCTCATGACGGGTGCGCTGAGTGAAGACTTGCAGAAGGTGATGAACTCGCTTTCAGCCGAGCAGCGGTTGCTGGTCAATCTCGCGGACGTCGAAAACGTTCCGTATCAAGAAATTGCGGAGATGCTTGGCAAGCCGGTCGGAACCGTCCGTAGCCGACTTCACCGGACCCACAAGCTCATTCGCTCCCGGCTGGAATCGCTACGGCGACAAACCGGAGCGAACGCTCCGGCAGTCCAAAATCGGCGGTCGTTTGGGCCGGGAAGACTGTCTCCGGCGATGTGACGTTTGGGATGTTAGGGTAGTTAAAGGTACGTACTACCCTTAATGATTTCGAGCTTGCCTTGTTAAGGTTTGCTTTGCCCATTGCCTTTATCTCGGAGGTGGTGTAGGTTGTACTCATTAGAAACTCTCTACTCCTCATCGCCTCGGCATTCGTCACACCCGCTACCGCAAACGCTCAGGCCTACACCCATGAAGGCACGATTAATTCGCGGTCCAGACCCCTTGTGGTGCTGATCTCGGGGACCGGTCCGGTAAACAATTACATGATCTTCCTGTGCTTTTCAAGGGCTAAAACCTGGCAGTCTGAGGGCTCGTCCAGTGAGCCTTGTCCTTGGACTTGGCCCTTCGCTAACCTTTTCGACAATTCATGGACGGAAGATTTTTCCAGGGTCATCAAGTACCCAGCTGGCAACTATGACGTCGTGACCAGGCGGACGGAGGATGACAATATTCAAAGTTGGAAAAAGGTCTCTACAGGTGCCATTTTCACCCGTCAGCAGGAGTTCAGGACTTACGACGCCGGCAAGTGCTGGGCAGTAGGCCGACCGTGATTGCCACGCTCATTTGCCTCCTCGCGGTGAGTCAGGTCTCTGGGGTCCAGGGGCAATCGGTGAGCCCGCCGCCGAAGCTTTTGGCTCCCAAGTCAGCTCTTATCGGCGTCTCCTACCATCGTCGGGGGAAAGTCACGCTGAAGCTCGCCGAAGAAGCCTTCGATCCGCAGAAGGCGACCGTCCCAAAAAAAGGAGAGTGGGGGGTGACGCCGGCTGGGGACTGGACCTACCTTTCGACCAGCGGAGTCCGCTACTTTTACAGCCAAGACCTGCCCCAAATCGAGGTTCTCTTGCGCGCGGAAGAAATCGCCAAGGTCTTCGAGAAGGACATACCCATCCTCCGGGTCGATTCCATGGCAAAATTTTCTCCGACGTTTAAGCGCCAGTTAGAAGCGACGATGGCGGAGACCATGGGGCTTTTTGCTCCCGGTGCCATCACAAAGTCGAACGTCGCGTTTAGCTTGATGGCTCGCATCGACCTAACGGTGACTCGAGGCGAGCAATCGTTCGACGTGACGATAATTGAGACGCCGCAAATGCGCATCTCGTCGAGAATAGTTGTCACTCCGCGAAACGTCAATCCGCCAAACCGAACTCCTGAAAGTGAGCAACTTGATCGAGAAAGGACGAAACGGGAGCTTGATGCGATCTACAAACCGCTCGATGAAAACCCGCTCCGGCGGGAAACGATGGATTCGGTTGCCGGGAAGGCTCTCTGGCAAAAGGCGATCGATCCAGAGGCAGTCGAGGCCTACTACGTCGCGATGTTGGTGAATCCGGGCCGGCGCTCCGACTCCCTTGAACCCGCCGCTATGGCATTAAAATTGCTGCAAGAGGAGATCGCCAAACGGAAGCTTGCGTTCAAAGAAAGGTTTCCTCGGTTCATCGAATCACTGGCTCGGGAGAGCGCGAAATTGGTGGATGCCAGCGGCAGATTGACGCAGATCGGGATGCTAAATGCGCGCGGCCAGATGCGCGGGGACTACTTGAAGTACGGCTTCTCGACCGAAAAAGAGGCGGCAGATTGGTTCGACCGTGGCACCATCACCAAGCAGTCGCTGGGGTTCGACATGTTCTTTTCAATCCAGCCGGACGACCTTCTTTTCATGCTTCCGATCTACCCATGAGGCCCGCTGAGGGTCGATTTCCTGGAATCTGATAGCTTTTTTAGAAACGGCCGGAAGATTGCCCCGTTTGAACCTCAGAAGGCCCATGGATTGGGCCGGTTGTACGCTAGAATTTAGGGTGGCGGTCTCATACCCGCCAGACTTCTCATGAAGGGATTACGAGGGAGGAAACTAACGGCATGGTGGCTTATCGCGGCCGCCATTGGCATGCCGACGCTTTCCCTCGGCCAAACCCCTTTCCAACTGGATGCCTCAGCAGAAGCCAACCTTCGCGAGAAACTTGGCGGCACCCCGACGGTTGACCTGATACGCATTCAGACCGCCACCATCGGTACGCCACTCCGCTTTGGAAATGTCGTGGTCGGTAGCGAGAAAATTTCTCTGGATGGTCGCGCGCTCACGGTTTCGGCCGACTACGCCATGGACTACGAAGTCGGCGTTGTGTACCTGAAGGTGCCAACCAAGCCGGGCCAAACCCTCAACGTTTCTTACCGCTACACCGACAAGCCTGACCCGTCCGCCCCCAGTCGCCTGAAAGGCATGGGCGGCATGAAGCTGAACATCGTTCCGGGTGGACTGAACCTGCTGATGGGCCTCGGCTTTGCCGAGCGCACCGGCGACGGAAAGGTACTCACCGGTAACGCCTTTGGCTTTAACAACTCGCTGAAGTTTGGGCAGGCCACCGCGAACGGCGTGATGATGTTTGGCGAGCGGAGCCGAACGAACAACCAGCGCGGCCTGAACATGCAGGGCGATGTCGGAGGAAACGCGGACGGATCGGAAGGGAAGTCCCGCCTCATCATGCAGAACATTGGGAGCAAGGCTCTCGGCGGAACGGTCAATCTCGACTACCAGGACATCAGCAAGAACTTCGCGGCGTTCTCAAACCTTTCGGGCGTCGATGACGCCAAGGTAAACCAGCTTCGAAACGAGCGTGGCATCACGCGACTCGGCGTCTCGGCGGATCGCCTCAAGCTGGGCAGTCTCGGCGTAAGCAGCGGTTTCCGTTCGGTTTCGGATGACCAGGGAAGCATCGACTGGCGCAACTACGGCGTGACTTCCGGCGGATTTAGCCTGAACTTCAACAGCCAGAAGGTCAGTAAAAACTTCAACCGATTTAAAGACATCGCAGAAGGCGACCGTCAGCAGCTAGAACGAGAGCGTGGCTTGGCCCGTGAAAACTGGGCGGGTGCCTTCGTATCCAAGACCTCGAAGCTGAATTTCAGTTCCGTGAAGATTGGCGACGCCTCCGGTCAGCCCGGCATCTCGCGCACGGACCTGGGCTTCGACGGCGGTAACTATAAGTTCAGCTACGGTCAGCAGGAGGTTGCCGCCGGATTCAATCGGTTCCAGAGCCTGTTGGGCGATGAGCAAGCGCGGTACGGCCTCGATGCCGGCCTTAAGCGGCAATGGCTTGGTCTTCAAACGGGCGTCCTCGGTAAGGGCACTTCGCTAGACTTCAATACGAACACGCTGACCGACAACAACAAGAAGCTGCGCAGCAGCGACGTGAAGGTCGCGGGCAAGACGTGGAGCATTCAAAACTCCTCGCGCGCGGTGGACAACGGCTTCACGAGGTTTAACGCGCTCAACCGAGGCGACACCAATGGCCGCGCCGAAGTCGACAACCACGTCTCGGCGATTGCGGCCATGTATGGTCCCGGTACGAACATTCGACCGGAAGACCGGAATCAGTTCAGCCTTAGCGGCGGCTTGGAGCGTAACTACACACAGATTTCGGCTAAGCCATTCGCCGGCTGGGATCTCTCGTTCTCGGACCTAAGCCTGCGCGGTCGCGCGGACGGTGCCCACGTCCAAACCGTGACCGGCGGAAGCAAGAACACCAACTTCACCCTGCGACGCCAGGAACTTGGGCGGCAGTTCAACGAGTTTTCAAACCTGATGAGTTTCGAGCGATGGAAGCTCGGCAACGTGGCGGGCATGGATCGAACCGACTTCGGCCTTGCGATGGACCTTGGCCGGGGCCGCAACTTCACGCTTGATTCGGCCCGGGGCACGGCGTCGGCCGGATCGTTCAACCGAACCGGAATTGCGTACCGAGACAAGAAGCTCGACATTGCGGTCAATTCTCGCGAGGTGGACTCGGGACTGGCTGGTCTTAACCAATTGGCGGATAACGAGCGCGACGTCCTGAACGGTCTTCAGGGCTACAAGCAGCGAGACGCCAAGATCAAGTGGCAGATTCTGCCGAACTTGAACCTAGACGCCACGATTTACGAGGCCGTTAACGACAGCACGAACGTTAAGAATCGGCTCGGCAACTACGCGATCGACTGGTCGCCGAACACCAAGACCAAGCTGAACTACGTTCGAAACGAACAGAAGTCGAACGATCCGCTGAGCGTTCTTTTTGCGAACCTCACGGAGCGCATCACGCTCTCGCGAGATTTGGGCCGGCTTGGGCAGATCCTCTTCCAGGACGAGAAGATCAATTTTGACGGGACTCAAACGAATCAGGTCGATTCACACCGACAATACTTGGCCCTGCAAACGAGCCTGACGAAAGGCACGGATGTTCGAACGGAGCAAACCCGCACCTCCTACGGCAACGGAAACGACGAGAAGGTAAGCAGCAACACCGTCAGCACGGCGATCACCAAGAACCTTGGCGTTAGCGTGACGGATACGGATGTCGACCGAACCGGCCAGGACCGAGACGAGAAGCACCGGAACTATGGTTTCTGGGTGGACCTCGGCAAGGGTGTGCGCGTCAGCTACGGATATGCGCGCCAGCTTGTCGGTGCCGAAGCCGGGACCCTGAACAGCTCGTTCGCCGTTGGCCAAAACGCGCAGAGTGCGAATTCGAACCAGACCGGGGGAATCCAGCAATCTGAGCTAGGTGGCCTCAAGGTCGGCGGAGCCTATGGCGTCAACCAGTGGGACCAGAACGGTCGCACCCAGGCCTTTACCAATGTTGCCATCAGCTCGGCGGCTCCTTTCCGAGTCGGTTTCCTTACGGACGTGAAGTTCCACATGGGAATGGACACGGCATCGGACTACTCAAAATTCGCCAAGGAGAACAAGCTGTTCCAGTTCGCTGGCAAGCTCGGCTCGAACCAGCTCGGCTATGAGTACATGAGCCAGATGCACCCGAGCGGCGCGCGCGGCATTGACCGGACTTTCAAGCTTGAGAGCGACGAATCCGACAAGCGTTGGATCCGCGTCAACATGTTCTATAAGTATCGAACCCTGCCGTGGGATCAGCAGATCGCTATCCGAAACTTTAACATCATCACCCGGCCCACCAAGAACATGGAAGTCGTGAACCGTCTGGAGACGAATCCGGAGCAGATGCGCGGCGATGTGTTCCTTGGCTCGTTGCCGGTTGCGGCGCGAACCAATTCTTGGGAAGTGAACTACAAGCGCGCCCAAAACATGACCGTCGGTGGCTTCTGGAAGGAACTCGTGAACGACCAGAACAATGCCCGTTCGCGTACTGGCGGTATGAGCCTGACCTTGTTTGAGAACAGCGGTAGCCCGGTAAAGATCTCGTACGGCCTGGAGCAATCTTCCGGTGCCATCAAGATGAATAGCCAGCAACGATACAGCCTCCAGTTCGACCAGCGACCTGGCCCCAACCAGTCGTTCAGCTTCTTGGTAGGCAACGTAAGCTACGAGCAAGAGATTGCGAACGGGGTTGCGCGTAACAATTTCACCCTCCGAGTGAACTACCAGCTTCGGTTCTAAGCCGAATACCTGGTAAACCGTTGGGGTGCATACCGAGTCATTTGCCGGTTGGGATCGCGTTGCCGTACTGAAAAGCGGTGCCGCCGAGCTGAAAGTTACGCTCGACGTCGGCCCGCGAATCATCTCTCTGACCGTTGGCGGCGGCGAGAACCTCTTTCACGTCTTCCCCGGTGATCTCGGCACGGCGGGCGGAACCGACTACCGGTTCTATGGCGGCCACCGACTTTGGATCGCGCCCGAGGAGCTCCCGCGTACCTACCAGCCGGAGAACGAGCCGGTTGAAACGGAAGAGTTGGACGGCGGTGCCATCCGCTTTACCGCGCCGACCGACCGAAACCACGTGCAGAAGTCCCTCGAAATCACGCCGCTCGGCGACGAGACGTTTCGCATTGATCACTCACTAAAAAACTGTGGTGCCTTCGAACTGAATCTTTCGGCGTGGGCACTCACGATGCTGCGGAAAGGAAGCGTCGTCTTTTTCCCGCAGCCCGCGTTTGCCGCCCATACCGCCGACGTTTTGCCCGCCCGGCCGCTGGTGCTTTGGCGCTATTCGAACTTGGCCGATTCCCGCTGGCATTGGGGCAAAGAACTCGCTTCCCTCACAAACACCGATGAAGCCGCTCCCCAGAAAATCGGAACGTTTGTGGAGCAAGGATACGCCGCAGCGCAGATTGGCGACGTTCTGCTCGTGAAGTCTTTCCCGGCCACGCCCGGAAACTATCCCGATTTCGGCTGCAACTTCGAAACGTTTACCAACGAAGAGATGATCGAGATCGAAACGCTGGGCGCGTTTCAGCTCACACCGCCGGGCGAGTCCGTCCGCCACACCGAAGTGTGGCGGTTGCTCCCCAATCTCGTATTGGGCACAGACGACGGCGCGACGCTGGCCAGCCTAGCTTAGCGGCGTCGAGCAGGAACGGCCCAGAAATCGCTTGGCAGTCCTTCGCGAATCCGAATCGGGACGTGCTTGGGCTGCATGATGAACCGCGCGCCAGAGGCAACCAACGCGTGAATGCCTTCGTCGTGGCGTCCAGCGGCTTTCGAAAAGTCGCCGTTGGCGCTGTCCCGAAATGCAAGGCGTGTAGGCGACTTTGAAGCCGGGCCGCCCTGAAGGTTGGAATCGCTCCATCCAATGACAAAGCCATCCGGGATGGGTTTCCCGTCCTTGTCCTTAAACGGAAGAGGGTCGAAGCTGGTCATCGCGCCCTGGTTCGACGTTTCGGCCAGAAGCACCGTTCGTTCTGGAAGGTCGATGTTAAACGTTTTGTAGCCGCTGTAGGCGGCGTACATGCCGTAGGTACAGGGGATTTTCAGCTTGCTATCGGTGGGGTCTTCGACGTAGACCACTTCCTTCTCGTCGGCAGATGGACACCTAAAGCTGGCCCTCTTGTTCATATACTTTGAGATATCTGAGACCCAAGTATAGGGCAAGCCACGCTTGTTAACCGCTGGAACTCCGTTCTCTTCTCGGAAGAGGACCGGAAGGCCATCGTCGTGGTCGTTCGCGTACAAAGCGATGGCGTCACCCATGGCTTTCAGGTTGTTAACGCACTGGGCTTTCTCGCTCTTTTTCCGGCCCATTTGGTAAACGGGGTAGAGAATTAGTGCGGTGACCAAAATGACAACTCCCAGGACTCGAATGTCCTTAAAGGTCATGTGCTGACTTTTAGATGACGCCTCTTCTTCGGTTGCTTGTGGATCGTAAGCGTCACTCATTAATCATTTGCCTCATTTCGGTTCGGACCGGTCGGGTCCTCAATCATCTTGTATTCTCGAAGGGTAGCGGCTAACTTCGCTTGGTCAACCCGCAAGTCGGTCGATCTACGGATCGGGAGAGTTTCAATCCGCCCCATCTTGATGTCCGCTTGCTTCACGTCCTTTGCGAAGTAAGCAACGCTCGCCATTTCGTCGCGCGTGAACGCGCCGCCCATGAGCGACACGGACTTCTCCAGAACGAGCGGGAATTTTGCGATGTTCTGCATCATGGCCGTTTTCATCGCCATCAGAAACTGTTTTTGCCTCGCTTGACGTTCAAAATCGGAGTCGGTGTGCCGGAATCGAACGAAGAGCAGCGAATCATGCCCGTTCATTTTCTGCACGCCGGGCTTGAAGTTGATGAAGATGTTGCCGAAGTAGTCGTCATACTTCATCGGCTTCTTCACGTCGATCCAGACGCCCCCAAGATCGTTAACGATCTCTTCGAAAGCGGAGTAGTTGAGAACCACCGTGCGGTCGATCTTCACGCCGGGCAGGGTGTCCTCGACGGCTTCGCGCATCAGGCCATATTCGCTTTCTTTGCGATTGAATCGGAAGTACGCGTTGATCTTCTGGCGACGGTAGCCGGGTAGTCGGCAGAGCGTATCGCGGGGAATGGAGACGCCGGTGATCGTGTTGTTCTCGAAGTCGAGGCGGGCGACAAGGATCATATCGGCTCGCCCGGAGCCAGGAATGGGCTCTTTTTTGTAATAGACTTTGTTGCCTACATACCGTACACCAACGGTTTTAAGGTCCACGTCTACTCCCATCATCAAAATGGTTAGGTGTTTCTGGTTTCCGAAGACCTCTGCCGGGTCTTTCGCAACGAAAATTTGCTGGGCCAGCGCCATCATCATGGGGCTGCGGCTAATCCAGCCACCGATCGTGCCCGCTCCAAAAGCGCAAAGAATGAATAGCGCGTAGAACGTTCCCCCAAGGATGCGTTTCCAGCCGGGCTTCGTTTTGCTCGCCGGCTTCTTCGGAGGACTCTTCTTCACTTGTCGACTAATTATGACAAACCCGGTTGCGGGTGAAATCGTGCCCAGCATTGCGCGTCTCGAAGGCGTCGCGGCAAAATAGGGGAATAAAGCCGTCCCACGAGAACGAGTACTACGATTTCGAAACCGGCTCGTGGTTGCGCCGAGACTTTTTGACGCCAGAATCTCCGCGCGGCTTACGCCGCGACCGGCCATATGTCCCACCGGAGTTCCAGGCAGAGTGGATCGCGGGCGATCCGTTGGCAAAGCGTCCATCCCCAACTGGCCTGGAAGTTGGACTTCGAGGCTTCGGCTTTTTCTGCGTTATCGCCGCAAGTTTTTGGCTTGTTATTAGCGGCTACCCCGACCAAGTTCCTTTCGGCACGATCCTCCTGGGGTTCCTGGGCACAACCTGCCTTGTGATCTCCGGCAACTTAGGCTCGCAGCGGAGAGAGCCCAGGGCATTGGACGTCCCCGAACTGACGGCCGAGAACGCCTTCCAGGTCGGCATCATCTTCTGCGCCAACGAGCGGCAGCTCGGGAAGGATTACGGAACGATTGTCGTCGAAGAGGATCGGCTCTTCTTTGTCGGCAGACAAACCAGCTTTCTCATTGGTGGCCAAGATGTCGATCCGCTCGGGTTTTCCCGCCCTGTGATCTTAGTGGGGACGTCGGTGGACGAGGAACACTGCATCGTCTTGCGTCATCCAACGCTGCACTACGCGGTCATCTTCATCTCCACCGGTGCCGGCTTCGTTGACGATCTGATCACCCTGAGTCCGGCCGCACGAAAGGCAATGCGAACCTTCAAGAAGAACCAGTATCCAACCGAGGAGCCCCGGTCTTTCCCGCCGATCGAGCGCGCGCCTACAGAAAAGTGATCCCGGCTCGCCAGTGAGCTAGCCCGGCCTGCGCCGCAGAAATCTTGGCCTCTTTCCGCTCGCCGCGGTCCGTTTTCGCGCCCGTCGGGACGGCTTCCGGTTCGGGGAAAAGCCCCCAGTTGATGTTCATCGGGGCGAATTCACGCGGAGTCGTGTCCTGAAGATGCGATAGCAGGGAACCGTAGGCGGTCTCTCGCGGCGGAGCGGGAAGCTCGGCGTCGTGCAGCCGGGCGAAAACTGCCAGCCCAACGAAGATGCCCATCGCGGCCGACTCCACATAGCCTTCCACGCCGGTTAACTGGCCGGCTACAAAAAGACCCGGAATCTCTTGGAGCTCAAGCTGCGGCGTGAGGACCTTCGGTGCCTCAAGGTAGGTGTTTCGGTGAATCACGCCGTAACGCACGAACTCGGCCTTTTCGAGGCCCGGAACCATGCGAAAAACGCGCTTTTGCTCGCCAAAGCGGAGGCGGTTCTGGCAAGCCACCAGCGAATACAGGGTCTTCTGCTTGTTCTCGGGGCGTAGTTGAAGCGCAGCCCACGGTCGCCGACCGGTGCGTGGGTCCGTTAGGCCGACCGGCTTAAAGTTTCCGAACGCGAGCGAACGCGGGCCCTTCTCGGCGATGGCTTCGATGGGGGTGCATCCGGCGAAGTATTTGATCTTCTCCAGAAACATTTCTTCCAGTACTTCGCCCGTGTCGTCCCGCCGCCCACCGGCTTCAAACGCCCGGATGGGCACTCGCTCGGCGGAAACCAGCGCCGCGACGAAGGCATCGTATGAATCTCGTTCGAACGGGCAGTTTAGATAGTCGTCCCCCTCGCCTTTGCCGTACCGACTTTCCGCGAAGATGACCGAGCGGTCCAGGCTGGCGGCGTCTATCGTCGGGCTGACGGCATCGTAGAAGTACAGATGGGTTCGGCCGGTGACGCGGGCAAGCCATTCGGAAATCGGGCCGGTCGTCAGCGGTCCGGTCGCGAGAATCACGATTCCGTTTGGCTGGTTTAGGGCCCTCGCGATGTCGTCCGGGCCGAATTCTTGCTCCAAGACCTCAATCAGCGGGTGGCTTCGCAGTCTATGGGTGATGGCGTCTCCAAACGCGTCGCGGTCAACGCAAAGGGCTTCGCCGCCCGGCACTCGATGCTCGGCCGCCACCGTCAAAACCACCGAGCCCAGCGCCGCCATTTCGGCCTTCAATTGGCCTGCGGGGGAAGTCGGCAGAAGCGACTTGAGGGAATTGGAGCAGACAAGCTCGGCGAAGTGGCCGGTCACGTGGGCAGGTGTGGTTTGCGCGGGGCGCATCTCGACCAGTCGAACCGGCACGCCGCGCTCGGCGAGTGCCCATGCCGCTTCGACTCCGGCGAAGCCCGCCCCAACAACCGTCACCACCACCTTATTGTGCCTTAGGCTAAGGATTCCAGCCATTCCGACAGCGGCGTACGCTCGTGCCCGCGCAGCAACTCATGAATTGGGTCTTCCGAGTTCAGAATTCGTAAAAGCCGCAGTGGCAGTCTCAATGGGGCGTCGTCCGGTAGTGGCGGGGGCCAGGAGACGGATGTCAGCCGGGTGAGTCCGTCTGGGACCGGTTCGGGAATCAACGAGAGGTACTTTGGCTCCGGCGAGAGCAGCACCGAGAGGCGTTGCAGCGCGCGTTCGACACCATCCTCGCTTTCAGGTTCGCGAAGGAACTTCGCCGCCGAGCGACGGTCCATGGCGAAAATGACGCCGTCGGCGTTGGCCAAGGCGTCGGCCGGTGCCTCTTCGCTGATCACCGAGTGCGGGCTTCGCATGGCGTAGAGGCAGTGCCGCGCGACGAACACCATCACCTCCAGAATCTCGGCGTCGGCGTCCCAAAAGCAAAATTCCAGCGGCCTCTCGCCAAAGTACTGCGCGAGCGAAGCCCCGATCGCCGGCCCGCACCGAAGACTGGCGGCGCCCAACACTGCCACCCGAACCCGTTCCGCCATTTGGAAGATTATGATGGGTCCAGTCTGCTAAACTTCTTGCAACCGGGAACTGCGCGGCGGCAGGTTGGTGAACTCCGCCAGGATCGGAAGGTAGCAACGGTAAGTCGATTCTCCGTGCGACGCATCATTCCCGGCCTTCCTGCCGAACCGTGTCTACCATCTCCCTGTACCGCAAATACCGCAGTCAGACCTTCGGCGACTTGATCGGCCAGGAGCACGTCGTGCGTACCCTTCAAAACGGAGTCGCGAGCGGTCGCATTTCGCACGCGTACCTGTTTACCGGTCCGCGCGGAACCGGCAAAACCTCTACCGCACGCTTGCTCGCTAAGTCGCTTTGTTGCGAAAATGGTCCTCTGGCCAATCCGTCGCCAGATGATCCAATCGTACAGATGATCACCGCGGGCTCCTGTCCCGACGTGATGGAAATGGACGCGGCCAGCGATTCCTCCGTCGACAGCATCCGCGAAAAGATCATCGAGGTTGCCGAATACCGTCCGATGATGGCCCGCTACAAGGTCATCATCATCGACGAGGTTCACGACCTCTCGGGCAAGGCGTTCGACGCGCTGTTGAAAACGATTGAGGAGCCGCCCGAGCATCTCATTTTTATCCTGGCGACCACCGAATACAACAAGGTCCCGCCGACAATTCGCTCCCGCTGCCAGAAGTTCGAATTCCATCGGGCTTCGATGGCCGACCTGTGCTCCCGCATCACGTATGTTGCCGAGGCGGAAGGCGTGCAAATTGATCCGCCCGCGGTTTCGGCGATCGCGCGGATGGCGGACGGTGGGTACCGCGACGCGCTCACGCTGCTGGAGCAAGCGATCCTGACCGCGGACGGCCACATTACGCTTCAAAAGGTCTACGACCAACTTGGTCTGGTCGCCGAAGAAACCATCGATTCGCTCTTGCTTGGCGCGGTGAGCGGCGACGTGGTCCACGTGCTTAGTGTTTTGGACGAAATCGCCCGACTGGGCCGCGATCCTCGGGCAATTTTGGAGAGCGCTCTCTACCGGTTGGCCGATCTCACACGCGCTTCCTATGAGGTTCAGGACGCCACGGATGCGAGCCGCAACGCGGCGATGTACGATATGGCGGCCAAGGTTGGCCGGACAAATATTCTTCGGTTGCGCGGGGCGGTTTCGGACGCCCATCGGGTGATCCGCGACGTTTCTCTTCCCAAGATTTGGCTGGAAAGTGAGTTCGTAAAGCTAACCAGCAATTTGAGCCGCCCGGAAGAGCGCCCGCAACCGGCTCCGGCCGCCACCGCCCCGGTCGCGGCGAAGCCTTTCGCCGCTGCCGAACCAATCCGTGCTGAGCCACCCCGTCCAGAACCGGCCCGGCCCGAGCCTGTTCACATCGAGCAAGTGCAAGCCGAGCCGGTGCTAGAAGCGCCAGTACCGGCGGATAACCCTTGGGTGAAGGTGCTAGCCCAACTGCCAGAAGGTGTCGCGGTGCTTCGTAAGAGCGTCGGCAGCCAGTTTGTTTCGCAAGAAGGGAAGGAGATCTCCGTTCGCGTGGCGAAACAGATGGACTATGAATGGTGGATGGATGACCCACGTCGGCTGTCCTACATCAACGGGTTCGCGGTCAAAGCCCTTGGCGCGGGCACCGTGATCAGGTTCCTGCCACCGGACAAGCCAGCCATCACCACGGCAAGCGATTCCCCGGCGGTAGACTTAGGTAAAGGCGGCGATAAGCTGGATCAGATGGTGCGCGAGGAAATGAAAGACCGCATCTATCGGCCGGAGCCGTAGGCGACATTTATGAAACTTCCCAAGAACTTCGGTCCCGCTGGCTTTGGCGGAATGATGCAGCAGATGCAGAGCGCGATGGCAAAGGCGCAGTCGCTCGAAGCCGAGCTGGAAAACGAGCGGTTTGCGATCGACAAGGGCCAGATCAAGGCTTTGTTCGACGGAACTGGCAAGCTCCTTAGCATCAAGATCGATCCCGAAATTGTTGATCCGGAAGACGTAGAGGCGCTTGAGGACCTGATCGTCGGTGCGATCCGCTCCGGCTTCGACCAGGCGACCGAACTGCGAAACGCCCGCGTCCAAGGCATCCTGCCGAACTTGCCAGACATCCCGGGCCTCTAAACCCGGACCGATGCTTTTTGCCAAGCCGCTCGCCGAGCTGATTGCCGAACTTGAGCGGCTACCGAACATTGGGCCGAAATCGGCCCAGCGCCTCGCCTATCACCTTCTGAAGGCCCCCCGGCACGAGGTGCTAAAACTCGCGGAAGTCATCCGCGTGGCGAAGGAGGCGTTGCGGCTGTGCCAACAGTGCCAAAACATCACGGAGCAGGAATTCTGCGACATCTGCCGGGACCCTCGCCGAGACCGCTCCATCATCTGCGTCGTCGCCGAGCCGAAGGACATCGGTGCGCTAGAGCGCATTCACGAATACAAGGGGCTGTATCACGTCATGCACGGCCTTCTGTCGCCCATGGACGGCGTGGGTCCAGAGCAGCTTCGCCTGAGAGAGCTATTGAATCGCATGCAAGACGGCAGCGTGCATGAGATCATTCTCGCGACAAACCCAACGCTTGAGGGCGATGCCACCGCGCTTTATCTGGGACGGCTCCTGAAGCCGTTGGGGGTGCGGGTCACCCGTCTCGCGCAGGGCATGGCCGTCGGTGGTGAGCTTGACTACGCCGACTCGGCGACCCTCCTCAGCGCGCTCGAATTTCGCCGGGAAATCTAACCCGACTCAGGCGATGGGATTTTCCGCGAGAATCGCGGCTTGCTCTGGCTTGAGCTGCAAGCTGATACGCGTAATTCGTCGGCGCGCCATGTTCTCGACCCGCATTAGGCCGATCTCGGTATCGATCGCGTCACCGGTGGTGGGGATCCGGTCGAGCTGGTCGACGACGAGGGTCGCCAAGGTGTCGGTGGACGGAGTTTCGACCTGGAGCCCAAGCCGGTCAATCAGTTCGTCGTAGCGGAGGTCTGCCTTTACCGAGACTCGGCCACCGCTCATCACGCGGATCGGTGGACGCTCGCTTTCCAGGCTGTCTTCTAACTCGCCAAAGATCTCCTCGACGACGTCTTCGAGGGTGAGCATCCCGCTCGTGCCGCCGTACTCGTCGGTGACGAAGAGCATCTGCGTCTTCTCGCGCCGCATGGTCTCCACGATCTTCTCCAGCGTGAGGTTTTCTGGTACGACAACGGCCGGGCGGGCGAAGTCGCGCAACACAAAGTCCGCATGGGTCAGATGTTTTACGATATCGTGCAGATACACGACGCCGACGAGGTCGTCGATATCCCCGCCGCAGACCGGAATGCGATTGAAAGGCATGGTTGGCAATGCCGCAAGCACGGCGTCCTTGCTCATTCCGGCATCTAGCCACTTCACGTCCAACCGGTGGATCATGATGTCCCGCGCGGTGAGAACGTCTAGGCGCAACGCACGGCTAATGAGGACCGCCTGGCCCTTTTCGAACACACCCGAGTCGCCGCCGCTTCGAACCATCATCAGCAGTTCGTCTTTCGAAACGCCTTCGTCCTCCCCTTCCGTCGGCTTCACACCGAAAAGTCTCGTAACGGCCGTGCCGGAGGACTGAACGACCCAAACCAGCGGCTTCATGAGTCGTATGAAAAGTTTAAGCGGTTGGATCGTAAAGAGGGCGACCTGTTCGGCGCGCCGGAGCCCGATATATTTCGGCACGAGTTCGCCGAAGACCACCGTAAAGTAGGTCAACAAGATCAGCGACAGAATCGTGGTGCCTTGGCCAATTCGCGCGGTGGTCGCCGCTCCCAGCGATGCGGTGAACCAGCTCTTTAAGATCTCCGTGAGTTGCGGCTCACAGGCCAAACCAAGGGCAATGCCCAACATGGTGATGGCGATTTGCGATCCGGCCACGAACGGCGCGAGGTCTTGCAGCGCAGCCGAGAGCGCTTTGGCGGCCCGGTTTCCTTTCTTTGCCAGTAAGTCAATGCTGGACTTCCGCACGCTTACCAGCGCGTATTCCGCAGATACGAAGAACGCACTGATGAGGAGCAGGGCACCGGTTGTGACAAAAATGCCAAGTTCTGGCGGCATGAACGCTAGAAGGGTATCACGGAATTAGAGAATTCCGCTGAGCCCATTTCCCCTGCGTCTTGCTGTTTTGTGTTAACGATAACGATTTACCGGGGAAGGGCCGGATACATATCGCGGCTGATACCGCTTACGTTGACCATCCAGCGTCCGTTGACCCGAATCATGGGAAGCTCAAACTTCTCTTCGTAGGTGGAACCCGAAAAGAGATTTCGGCTGACCATCAGGCTCACGCTTCCGGCCTTGTCGCTCAGTTCTCGCGCTCCGGTGACGCGCCACTCGAAGGCGTACTGCTTGCTGACATCCTTCGCGGCGAACTCCCACTGCTTCTTCATATCTTCCTTATCCTTGTTGCCGAGATAAGAAAGATCGGTCAGGGTGTCCACGTCGCCCTTCGCGAGTGCCGACATGAATTTGGCACCGACCGAGCCGATGTTCTCCCTTCCGATGAAGAACATGCTAAAGATGACGACCACGCACGCGAGAACCGCGACGGTTAGAATATTTACGCGACCTGCTCTCTTCATGCGCATCGTATTAAACCTCAACGCCGCGAAAACGAAATTCGATCCTGGAATGACATCATCCGGGGCTGAGAATTGTTTCCATATAATGCTCCAACGCGGTTTCCGTCTTGGTCGCGTTGATCTTCCACTTGTTTTGCGGTTTTTCGACGAAGAACACAACCGGCAGAACGAACCCATCTGGCTTGCGGTAGGCGATCAAGACGCGTACAGAACGCGGTTCGCGCTCGGTTCCGGCTAGGCCGATCTGGGAGTCCAGCATGTATTGCTCGACGGCGGTGATGAGGCGTCGCGGTTCTAGGTCCGAGATGTTCTCGATGAGGCACTGCTGCACGTTCTCCCTCAGGAGTTGAGCGGGGGCATTGGGGGCGTCGGCGGCACGGATAGATTCATGGAAGCGGCGAACGACTGAGACCGGGCCGTAATCCTGGAGTCGGCCAAAGATGAAAAGCGTGCCAGCGGCCAAGGCCAGCGCCGGGAGAAATTCTTTGATCCACCTCCGCATACCGTGATGTTACACCGGGTTAAACGAGCCGAACCCGAAGTCCCGCCGCGGCCATTTCTCGCTTTAGGTCCGCGATGCGGAAGTCGCCGTCGTGGATAATGCTGGCCAGCAGGACCGCGTCTGCCTTTCCCTCTCGGACGGCATCAATAAGGTGGCCGGCGTTGCCCGCGCCCCCGCTGGCAATCACCGGAATGCTGACCGCCTCACTGACGCTTCGCGTCAAGGCGAGATCGTAGCCGGATTGAGTTCCATCGCCGTCCATGCTGGTGAGCAAAATCTCTCCCGCCCCGAGATCGGCGACTTCTTTTGCCCAGGCAACGGCATCCAGTCCGGTGGACTTCCGACCGCCGTGGGTTACGACTTCCCAACGGTCTCCCGTTCGCCGCGCGTCGACGGCGACGACGACGCACTGTGCGCCGAACTGCCGCGAAGCCTCGGCGACGAGCCCGGGATTGGCTACCGCCGCCGAATTCAGGCTCACTTTATCGGCGCCCGCCTTTAGCGCGGCGCGGATATCTTCGACGGTGCGAATCCCGCCGCCGACCGTGAACGGGATGAACACCTGCTCGGCCACCCGTTCGGCGAGTTCGATGACCGACGCCCGGCCCTCGTGCGTGGCTGTGATGTCGAGGAACACCAGCTCATCCGCGCCTTCTTTGTCATAGAACGCCGCGAGTTCAACCGGGTCGCCAGCATCTCGGATCGAGACAAAATTGACCCCCTTCACGACGCGGCCGTCGCGAATGTCAAGGCAGGGAATGAGGCGAACGTTGGTCATGGGGCGGTTTTTTCTTGGGCACGCATAATTCGCACGAGGTTTTCCCGCTTCCGCGGCCAGATCGAAACGAAAAACTGGTCTCCGTAAGCTTCAAGCTGGAGCTTCTCGGGCATCGTCCGCTCTTGCCAGACTTTGGAGACCAGTTCCGTCATCAGTTGCGTGATGAGAAACTCGTGGTCGCGGGGGGAGGTTGGCGTCGCGAGATCCCACTGGCCGACTTTCCGCAGGCCCCGGGTCGCATACCAGCCGCCGGTTTCGCCCTCCGTCCAGCCGCGCCAAATGTGCGCCTCCTCCGTGCTCGAATCGAGCGTGGTTGCCAGAAACTCGGTGAGCTCGTTGCGGCTCCAAAATCGCTCCGAAACGGCGTCGTAGACGCACGAGCCGTTGCCCAGCTCCAGGTAGGCCGCGCAGAGATGCAGCAAAAAGTGGAGGTACCGAAGGTCCTTCATCGGCTTCTCGCTCGCGTATCGAGCGATCACAAATCGCTCGGCGTCCACGAGGCTCTTCTCAATCTCGGGCCGCAAAGGCTCCGTGTATCCGCGCCATAGAAACGCGTTCGGGTTGCGCTCCCGGGTGGCCACCGAGATGTTGAGGCGTACGTCGCTAAAGAAGAGGCCGTCGAGGGGGACAATCGCCGGTTTTCCGCCCGGCTTAAACGGATTCGAGCGAATCAGACGGTCCATCACGTCGTCCTGCGTCGGAACCGTAGCGGTCGGCAGAAAGATATGGAATTCGGCGAGCCACGGGGTTCGGCGGTGACCACTCAGACGAAACTTGAAGGCAAGGAATCCGATGGCGAAGCCGAGAGAGAGGCCGACGACGAGCAGGTATGGATTTACGGCCCGACTCCCGAACGCCAACGCACCGCAAGCGTGAGCTCCGGCCCGTCCAAACTGCCGTAGCAGACCTCGCAAATGCCGGCCTCGTTCACCTTTTTTCGTCGGCACAACATGCAGGTGTCGACGCGGCGCGCGGTCAACACCATGTCGCGATCTTTGAGAGCGACGACAAGCATCTCTCTAAGGATGCCCTCAGAATTCCACCGCTCCACAAAACAAGTCTACATTCTTTGCCAGAGCGGCCAGCGGCTGGGTAACGTAGCGGAATCTTGCGTATCCATACCCTTGGCATCACCCTCGCCTTCTTGCCGGCCTTTGCCCTCGCGGGACAGACGGCCTCGCCCCTTATTGGCGCGCGATCTCTTGCGCTGAGTCCCGACGGTTCGCAACTAGCGTTTAGCTACCAGGGCGACATCTGGGCGGCACCCAGCTCGGGCGGCCGCGCGGTTGCGCTTACGTCGAACATCGAGATGGACGACCAGCCGCTGTGGTCTCCGGACGGAAAGTCGCTCGCATTCACCAGCAACCGAAACGGCAACGACGACATCTATCTCGTCTCGGCCGAGGGCGGCCAGCCACGTCGGTTGACTTACTTCTCCGGTCCGGATGTCGCTAGCGCGTGGTCGAAAGACGGCAAGAAGCTCTTGCTACGTTCTTCACGAGACACGGTCTACAACTCGATCTATGAGCTGGAAGTCGAAAGCGGTCGGTTCAAGGCCATTTTCTCGGACCCACTGAACATTGGTTCGCCACGCTACTCGCCCGACGGCGCCGAGATCTTGTACACGCGGTTGGGCTTCCCACTAAACCGCCCGCGGTACGAAGGCTCCGGGGCGGCGGCACTTTACACCTACAACTTGGCGACCGGTAAGCGAACGCCGGTTCGGAACAACCAGTTGCAGCATCTGTGGTCCAGCTGGACGATGAATGGCATCATGGCCGTGACGCAAGCCGAGAAGGCACCCAGCAGCAGCTACCTGAACAAGCCGATTCCGCGCGTTGTCTTCACGGAAAAGAACACGCCGAACGTGTTTCGTTTCAGCCCGGACGGCAAGGCCACCCAGCTGACGAAGTTTGCTGATGCGGGAGTCCGGTTCCTCACCGCCGCGACGAACGCCAAATCGTACGCCTTCGAGCGCGACGGCACGGTCTTCGTTGCGGCGGATGGCGAACCGAAACCGATTACGCTAACGGCAAACCTAGACGACAAGACAAGCCTGGAAGAGCGGCTGATTCTTACGACCGGCGTGTCCGATTTCGACATCAACGCGAAGGGCGAAACGGCTGTGTTCACGGTTCGCGGCGACATCTGGACCGTGCCGGTGAAGAAGGGCAAGGGGCCAAACAAGGACGACGCCACCCGGATTACCACCTGGGAAGGAACCGACGAGCAGGCGACGTTTACTCCGGACGGCAAAGCGATATTCTTCGTCAGCGACCGCGACGGCGCCGAGCGTCTGTATCGTCAGGACTTGCCGGAAGGCAAGCCAGTTTCGATCACGACGATCGACGCCGACGTGACGAACCTATCGGTCACTCCGGACGGGAAGTCGCTCAGCTTCTGGTCGACCGGCAAAGACGGCGGATTGTTCGTGGTTCCGGTTGAAGGCGGCACGCCGAAGCAGATTTTGAAGCGCCCCGGCAACCGCGGAGTGGACTATCAGTTCTCGCCCGATGGCCGCTACGTGGCCTATGCTGACACGCTCAACGGCAGCGGCTATTACTACTGGGAGTCGGGTTCCAACGTTTTCGTCATCGATGTGGCGACGGGTGCCTCAACGAACGTTACGCAGCTGAACGCGCAGCACAACACTCCGCGCTGGTCCAGCGACGGCAAGTACCTTTACTTCGGCAGTAACCGAAGCGGCGACGGCATCTACATTCTTCCTTTGCAGAAGGAAGAAACGACGGCTTCCGAAGCCGTGTTGGAGTTCAAGAAGCCCACCGCACCGCTCAAGGTCGAGATCGATTTCGACGGTATTGAGTACCGAATTCGTCGGCTCGTCTCTCGTGGCCTCGATGGCAACCTAGCCAGCGACCCGGAAGACGGCACGATTTACTTCCAGAGCGGCGGAGACATTTGGCGCGCGGACTATAGCGGCGAGAACGCTCGAAAATACGCTGGCGATAACAACGTTGCGGCTTTCCGGCTCGCCGGAGACCAGAAGTCGTTCTTGGTGCTGCGCGACGGCAAGATCAACACGCTCCCGCTGCGCTCGCCCAATCCGGGCTTCACGACCGTCGACTTCCGCGCCGACTGGACGCGAGACGTACGGCTTGAGCGACGGGCCGCGTTCCAGCAGCTATGGCGAGAGTTCAACCGCGGCTTCTACGATGCCAACTTCCACGGACGTGACTTCCCGGGTCTTCGCGCTCGATATGAGAAGCTGCTGCCGAGCGTGGGTCACCGAAACGAGTTTGCCACCGTGTTGAACCAGATGCTCGGCGAACTCGAGGCGTCACATGCCGAGATTTCCCCGGCTCCGGGCAATCCCCGAAGCCAGAGCAGCGCCAGCCTCGGGTTCGTATTCGATCCCACCTGGAACGGGGTTGGCATCAAGGTGAAGGAAGTCCCGGCACGCGCCCCGGCCAGCTTCGCCAAGAGCAAGCTCGAGCCCGGTGACGTGGTTCTGAAAATCAACGGCAAGGATGTCGCGCCGAACGAAGCTTTGTACCGTGACGTTCTCAACGAGCAGATCGGCCGCGAGGTCACCCTCTCGGTTCGAAACGCGAAAGGCGACCTTCGGGAAGTCAAATACCGCGCCATCAGCGGCGGCGAGTTCAACGGCATCGCCTTCGACAATCTGCTGCGTGCTCGACGGAAGTACGTCGAGGAGAAGTCCGGCGGCAAGCTGACCTACGTGCACATCGCCGGCATGGGCGGAGGCGAGTTGGTTCGGTTCCGCCAGCAGGTCTGGCAGTACAGCCAGGGCAAGAAGGGCATGATCATCGACGTTCGCAACAACGGCGGTGGCAACACGGCCGACCAGATCATCGACGTTCTGGAGCGACGGCCGAACGCGTACTACCAAGTTCGCGATGAGTCGCCGATCGTGGGACCGGGCGAACTCGCCGACTTCCCGCTGGTCGTCATGTGCGCCCAGACTAGCTTCTCGAACGCGGAAATGTTCCCGAACTCGATGAAGAGCCGCAAGCTGGCCACCCTCGTCGGCATGCCGACCCCGGGCTACGTGATCTACACGTACGGCCTCCAGCTGGTGGACGGAACGATCGCCCGAATGCCGAGCACGGGCGTCTACCGATTGGATGGCTCTCCGCTGGAGAACATGGGAGTTGTCCCCGACTTCGCCCTGGAAAACGATCCGGTTGAGTTCCTCGCGGGCAAGGACGCCCAACTGGATAAAGCAATCGAAGTCCTCCTGAAGCAAGCCAAGTAACGCCAAAAGCCCTAGACCGGTCCGCCGGCCTAGGGCTTTTTTGCGCGTAGTTGAACATTTTTGGCCGCTTGGTGCACCCATCTGCACCCAGAAACGTTTGATTTGACGGGAGAGAGCGAAATGGAAGATGGAAGAGCGGATCTTGGAGAGCTATACGGGCCGGGCGCGACCTTCGCCGAGAACTTAGCGGCGGTGGAAAAGCTGATGTACGCCCTGCGCTGGGAAGAAGCGCGCTTGCTCGCCGAGAGGCTTGTGCTGACAAACCCCACGAACCCCCGGCTCCACGGCTACATCGGCATGTGCCTGTTTCGTGAAGGCAAGCTGGAGGTCGCGGTCGTCAGCTTCCGTCGAGCCATTGCTCTGGATCACAAGTTCTGGGAAGCCGGCACAAAACTGGCGCAGTGTCTTCTGCAGATGAAGAATTACGAAGAGGCGCACAAGGTTGCGCAGGAATGGCTGGTCGTTCGCCCCAACGACAGCAGCCTCCGCGGGATGGTGGAATTTCTGAAGCCCCACGTCCGCGGAGAGAAGCAACGCTGGGAGATGAACCAGCGGGTCGAGAGCAGAATCATCTTAACCAGCGACGAAGACGAACGTTAGAACAGTCCCTCGATGCTCAGATATCGCTCGCCGGTGTCGTAGCAAAAGGTGACGACGGTCGCTCCGTCCGGAAGGCTCGGCAGATGCTGGGCGACGGCGGCCAGCGAAGCCCCGCTTGACGTCCCGATCAAAATTCCTTCCTGTTTCGCGGCCGCCTGTGTGTAGTGAAACGCGTCGGCTTCCGAGACTTGAATGACGCCGTCCAGAACTTCGCGGTGGAGGTTCGTTGGCACGAAGCCCGCGCCAATCCCCTGCAACCTATGCGGCGACGGTGCGCCGCCCGAGATCACCGGCGACTTTTCCGGCTCCACGGCATAGACCTTAAGCTGCGGGAAGAGCGGCTTCAGGACGTCGGCGACACCGGTAAGGTGGCCGCCAGTTCCCACGCCTGTGATCAAGGAGTCGAAGCCGTCGGGGAAGTCCGCCAAGATCTCCCGCGCAGTTGTCTGCTGGTGAATCGAGATGTTTGCCGGATTCTCGAACTGCATCGGAATCCACGCGTTCGGGATTTCGGCGACCAGTTCCTGCGCGCGCTCGATGGCGCCCTTCATTCCTTTCTCGCGTGGAGTCAGTTCGAACTCCGCACCGTAGGCCGCCATCAGCTTTCGGCGCTCGATCGACATCGACTCTGGCATCACGAGAATCAAGCGGTAACCCTTCACGGCGGCGACCATTGCGAGCCCGATTCCGGTGTTGCCGGACGTCGGTTCGATGATGACCGTGTTTTTCGTGAGTCGCCCGTCGGCTTCAGCGGCTTCGATCATGCTGAGCGCGACTCGGTCCTTGATGCTTCCACCCGGGTTGCTGCGCTCCAGTTTCATGAAAACGTTCACGCGGTCGCCGAAGAGTCGATTGATCCGGACGTGCGGCGTCGAGCCGATGGTTTCCAAGACGTTGTTCGCTTTCATGCTTTAAATCATGTAATCCGGCAAATCTCCTCCGGGTTCCTTTCTGGGCCTTTGCGCCGCGTTTCTTCCGGAAAAACTGAAGGCAGGGACGCTCTCCGTGATCCACGCGTTGGCGGCGACGATGCTGTCGTGCCCGATCACCGTTTCCCCGCCCAGGATAGTCGCGTTCGCGTAGATCACGACGCGATCCTCGACCGTCGGGTGCCGCTTCGATTGCGCCAGCGATTTCTCGATGACGAGGGCTCCCAAGGTGACCCCTTGGTACAGCCGGACTTGGTTGCCGATGTGCGCCGTCTCGCCGATAACGACACCAGTTCCGTGGTCAATGCAGAACTCGTGCCCAATCTCCGCCCCAGGGTGAATGTCAACTCCCGTCTCACGATGGGCGATCTCGGTCAGCATGCGAGGAAGGATTGGAAACGAGAGGCGATGCAATTCGTGCGCGATGCGATAGACCGCCACCGCGAAGAACCCTGGGTACGAGAGGATGACTTCGTCCAGGCTCGTCGCGGCCGGGTCGCCGTCGAACATTGCCCGGGCGTCCAGCATAAGTGCCGTTTGCAGCCTTGGCAACTCACCGAGGAACGTGCCTTCGAGCTTCCACTCCGGTGCCAGGTCATGAGCGAGGAGACGAAGCAAGTCCTCGGACCGGTCGTAACCGGAACTCAGCGACTCCGGCGTGCACGATTCGGATTCGGCAAAGTGAGGAAAGAGCAGCGCCAAGCAAATCTGTAGAAATGCAAGTGATCGTGGCCGAACTTCCGGCGGAAAGCATGCCTCGTGGCGGTTCGCCATCAGATGGGCGAGTACGGTTTCTTTCAGCATGCTAGTCCTTTCGGCCACTTAGCGTCGCGCCGCCCCGTTCTCATATCGTAGAGTATTCCAGGAACGACGACATGAGCTTGGTTACCCAAAATCTGTTTCCCGAGCTGATCAGTGTGGTTGGCGTGAACCACCTTGCGACTACGGCGGGCGGGCGGGTCGTCGCCGCGTCTGATACCGGAATGGGGCTGCGGCTCTACGCGGACGGCGAGTTGAGGTGGGCGGTTAGCGTTGGCTCGACCAACCTGAAGGTTGCGTCGACTCAGCGAGTGCGGTCTCTAGCGTTCTCGGGCACCGGTGATCGTCTTTTTGTTGCTGCCGCCGACACGGTGCTTTGCCTGGACGCGCTCACGGGCGAAACACTGTGGAGCTACGTTCCCAAGCGCTCGTTTGGGTTCCTGGTGATTTCTCCGATGTGTCTAGATGCCCAGGGGACGACCGTTGCCGCCGCGTTCGATAACGGCGGGATGGCGATTTGGCATGAGGGCGGCCAGCTGTTACGGCTCTGGCAAGACCCGTTTGCGCCGCGCCATCTTGCCATCGCCTCCGACGGCTCTGTCGTCGGGTCCGACAGCTTCTCGATTTCGGTTTGGAGCCAGGAAGGGCGACGGGTATCGAGCTACCGCCTCTCGGAGCGTGTTTACGGCTTTTCACTGAGCGTTGCGACGGGCGAGGCGCTCGTTCGCAGCATCCACGAGCTGTTCACGCTTGACCTTGCGACCGGAGAAACCCGGCATCGCATTCCGGTTGGGGCTGGGCTCCCACTGGTCGAGACTTCGCTGGGCGGAAGGTGCGCCGTAGCAACCCGGCACGAGGTAATTCTGGACCCAATGGGAACACCAAAAACAATCTCCGTGCCAGTAGATCGTGGGTTCATTGTGTCGATAAAGTTTCTCCAACACCGGTCGGAGCTACTCGTTGGCACTTCCGACGGTTCGCTTCTGACCCTCGAGTTCTAGTCCGAAATTTGCTCCGCCGGGGCCCAATTGTCAGGTATCGTCTGACGGTCCGAGGTGATGCTTCGGGCAGATTGCGGACCCACAACCATGCGAAGGCAGCTCTTTCCGGATCGCTCCACGGCAATCAAAGTCATCGCTTGCGCGGCTTTTCTTGCTTCCTTGATCATCGGCACAAACGTTTCTCGCGCCGCTGACCCAGGAATGGTCGCGTTCTCCATGTTGCAGGGTCAGACGGCCGGCGGCACCGACGGCGGGGCAACGCCGCCGCCGGCGACAACGCCTCCTCCTGCGACAACTCCTCCGCCTGCAACGCAGCCACCCGCCACGACGCCTCCGCCAGGCACTTTGCCGCCGGTTGTCACCACGGGTGTCCAGGCAAATCCGCCCACGACGACTCCGGCAAACGTTGACCCGACGGCAAATCCAAACATCGTCGGCATGAACGCCTTGGCGCCGCGGGTACTGCCCATTTTTGGTTTCTCATTCTTCGCCGAGGCGCGGGCCGCAGTTGACGTTCGTCGCCGAAAGAGTGGCGGGCCCGATACGATTAATGCGCTTGCAACGCCGGTGACGCCAGACATGGCAAACATCGGGCTGAACCTTCCGACGCCCCAGCGATACACGCTTGGAGCCGGCGACGAAGTTATTGTCCGGTACAGCAGCCCGACCCGCGATGCGACCGAATCTAAGCTGAGAATCGACAGTCGCGGATACATTGACGTTCCGGAAAGCTCGCAGCGGATCATCGCGCGTGGCCAGACCCTGGATCAGTTTGAGAAGCAAATGTCTCTCGCGATGAAGGATGTCCTTCGCGGGGTGACGGTTTCCGTCACGATGGGTGAACTACGGTCCATTCCGATCGTGATTCTCGGCGAAGCCTATGCGCCGGGAACCTATTTGATGCCCAGCGTTGTGACCGTGTTTAATGCAATGTACATTGCGGGTGGTCCCAGCGATTTTGGAAGCTTCCGGCAAATCAAGCTAAAGCGCCCGAACGGCATTTCGAAAAATATCGACCTTTACGACCTGCTCCTGAAAGGGAACGGCGCGCTGGATATTCCGCTGCAAGCCGGCGACGTCATCATGGTGATGCCGCGACAGAAGGTCGTTTACGTGAACGGCGAGGTCCGCCGACCGGCAGCCTATGAGCTTTTGCCCAACGAACGGCTGAAAGACGCCGTGCGCCTTTCGGGCGGCCTGAAGCCCTCGGCAATCGGCCAGAGAATTTTGGTTGAGTCCATTCGACCGGGAATCGACCGCCGACTCATCGATGTTGACCTCTTCCAGAAGGGCGGCCTAGGGAACCCGGCGCTGCAGGATAACGACGTCGTCGAGGTCTACAGCATTCGGCCGATCATCGCGAACCAGGTCAGCATCATTGGTCCGGTTGATCAGCCGCGAAACTACGCCTACCGCAAAGGGATGCGCGTTTCTGACCTTGTCGTGCTCGCTCGCGGATTGCTGCCGGGCGCCGCGCTTGAGCGGGCCGACCTGTTCCGCCTGAACGCGGACGGTTCGACGGCCTTGATCAAAGTTCAGCTGCGTCAGGCGCTTGTGAAAGGCTCGAACGCGAACCCGGTCTTGATGCCAAACGACCGTCTCGTTATCTACCGAACCGAGGACCTTCAGTTCCTCGGCAACCGCCGACTTGCCATCCAAGGTTCGGTCCGCTCGCCAGGAATCTTCACTCGGTCCGACAACATGACCCTGAGGGACCTGCTGATTCAGGCGCGGGGACTCACGCCGGATGCCTATCCGGACGTCGCCTTCGTTCAGCGGATTAACCAGAACGGCAACCCGGCCGATCTCATCCGTGTGAATCTGCGTAAGGTCCTTGCCGGAGACGTTAAAGAAAACATTTTGCTGAAGGACGATGACCGAGTCACCGTCAACAGCATCCGAGATGTGAACTTCATCCCGGACCAAAGCGTTCAGATCGTCGGTGCAGTTGCACGACCGGGCAGCTACCTCAAGGCGACTAACATGCGCCTGAAGGACCTGGTCCAGACGGCCGGGTATCTGTTGCCAACTGCGTACCCGGAAAAAGCACTGCTTCAACGCTTTAAGCTTGACGGAACGGCCGATGTGCTCCTTACGATCGACCTTCGAAAGTTGCTCGCCGGCGATGAAGGCACGAATATCGCCCTGCTTCCGCGAGACCGCCTTACCGTCTTCACCGAGGCCGAGGCAATGTTCAAGCCGGAGCAGCAGGTCTCGATCCTCGGCGCGGTTCAGCGCCCGGGCACGTTTGTCCGCTCTGAGGGCATGACGATCCGCGACATGCTCCTGCTGTCCGGAAACGTGTTGCCGACGGCATATCCCGACAAGGCGTTCCTCCAACGGTTCCGTGTCGACGGCACGGCCGACGTCCTCGTAACGGTAAACCTCGTAAAGGTCCTTAACGGCGATCCTTCCGACAACCTGGTGCTCAAGGCGCGGGACCGGCTTACCGTATTCACCGTCAACGACTCCATGTTCCTACCGGAGCAGCAGGTCGACATCATCGGGCCGGTTCAACGCCCGGGCTCCTACATCCGGTCGGAGGGAATGACGGTCCGAGACCTCATCAACTACACCGGTAACTTGCTTCCGACCGCCTTCTTGGAGAGAGCATTCCTGCAGCGATTCAAGATCGACGGCACTCCGGAAGTTTTGCTTACGCTCGACCTGCGGAAAGTGCTGGTTGGTGATCCGGAGCAGAACCTCGTTCTACAACCGCGAGACCGCCTTACCATCTACACCCAGACTCAGGCAATTTTCACCCCGACGCAGGGCGTCGAGATTGTCGGAGCGGTTCAGAATCCGAGCAAGTACGTTCGGTCGGAAGGCATGACGGTGCTCGACCTCATCAACCTTGCCGGTGGTCCGATTCCTTCGACCTACCGTGAAAAGCTCTATCTACAGCGCCAAAACCCGAACGGCACGCAGGGACCGTTGGTCATCCTAAATCTGGACAAGATCCTGGCGAATGACCCTTCCAACAACCTGGTGCTGTTGAACAACGATCGGTTGAGCGTTTTCGACCAGCGAGAGGTCAAGTTCCGCATTCCCGAAACGGTGAAGATCGCCGGCGCGGTGCAAAGACCGGGCGAGTTCATCCGTGCGAATAACATGAGGCTGCGCGACCTGATCGAGCTCTCCGGTGGCGTCATTCCGACGGCCAGCGAAACGTTCGAAATCGGCAAGGTATTCCAACCGCTCGGCACCCCGCCACGTCGCATCCGCGTTGCGGACGTGGTCAGCGGTAACGACGCCGCAAACGTGATCTTGGAGCCCGGAGACCAGGTCACCCTTCCCGCACGATCCGACATTCGAACTGCGCCGCGACTCGTGGTGATTGGTGGAGCCGTTCGGTTCCCTGGCCCGTACCAGCTTATGGGCGAGAATGACCGCTTGAGCTCGCTCATTCAGCGAGCCGGAGGCCTAATGCCGACCGCATATCCGCCGGCGACAGAGTTTGTCCGTGACCCTCGGTTCCTTAGCACTAACACGCAGGTGTTCGCCCAGCCGGACGTTCTGGAGCAGATTCAGAAAGTTCAGACAGACGAGTACAAGCGGGCGAGCGCCCAGGCGGACTTGGATCGCCTGAGAATCGTGTTTACCCAGGGGGCTTCGGTCAGTTCGACGGGAAGCATCCTGGGCGGTGGCGGCGCGCCTACCGGTTCCTCGGTAATGCCGGGACAATCGCTTGACCAGGCCCTTGCCAAGGCGCTCGGCGCCGAGGCAGTCACCCGAGCTCGACCGCTTACCGAAAAGGACTTGAGCCCTTCCGGCAACCTCGCGGTTGACCTAGCCGGCGCGATTCGCCGCCCGGGCAGCGGACGCGACGTCATCCTTCGCGAAGGCGACGTGATCACCGTGCCCGAGACTCCCACGACAGTCGTAGTGACGGGTGCCGTACTTCGACCGAGCGCGGTCACGTTCTCGGCCGGTAAGTCGATCCTGTATTACATCAACTTCGCGGGTGGATTGGCCGGCGACGCGTCGGTGGACCAGATCATCATCGTTCGGGCGAACGGGCAGCTTATCCGGTACCGACCGGGCGTGAAGGTGGAGCTCGGCGATAACATTATCGTGCCAACGAAGGTAGTGGCGGCTCGGTTGCAGATCAAGAAAGACGTTCTTGAGCAAGCCACGAGCACGATTACCAGCGCGGCGGTCACAATTGGTCTGATTAACGCGCTGAGTAAGTAGCGCGGATTCGGTAGAAGGTGGGGCGTTTCCTTGTGGAACGCGCCACCTGAATGCGATAGAGGGTGAATATGTCTAAAGGGAAGATATGCATCGTTGGTTTAGGCTACATTGGACTTCCGACGGCCGCGATTGTGGCCGCAGAAGGCTATGATGTCCACGGCGTCGACAAGAGCGAGCGTGTTGTTGACACGATCAATGCCGGAAACATTCACATCGTCGAACCGGACCTGGATGGATTCGTCCGGCAAGCGGTCGAGGCCGGCCGGCTGAAGGCGGCGTTGGTCCCGGCGGAAGCCGACATCTTCATGATCTGTGTGCCGACGCCGTTCCACGCAGACACCGAAATCCCGACGCCGGACATCAGCTACGTTCAGTCGGCCGCCAAAGCCATCGCGCCATTCGTTCGACCCGGGAACATTGTGATCCTCGAGTCAACTTCGCCGGTTGGCACGACAGAAGCCGTGCGGGGCGTTCTCGCCGACGAGGGCGTTGCCGTTAGCGAGATCTTCTTTGCCTACTGCCCCGAGCGCGTGCTTCCGGGCCGCATTATGACGGAGCTGCGCGAGAACGACCGAATCGTGGGCGGTCTCTCGCCCGAAGCCGCCGAGAAGGTTGCCGGTTTCTACCGAACGTTCGTCACCGGCGCCGTGCTCGTCTCCGATGCTCGAACGGCGGAGATGGCCAAGCTCACGGAGAACAGCTTCCGCGACGTCAATATTGCGTTCGCGAACGAGCTCTCGCTCCTCTGTGAAGGGTTGGGAATCGACGTTTGGGAGCTGATCTCCCTGGCCAACCGCCATCCGCGCGTTAACATTCTTCAGCCGGGCTGCGGCGTCGGCGGACACTGCATCGCCGTCGACCCGTGGTTCATCGTTAGCCAAGACCCCACCAATGCACGGATGATCCGAACCGCACGCGAAGTCAACCTGCACAAGACCGAGTGGGTTATCGACCAGGTACGACGCGCCGCCGTGGAAGCGACCGAGAAGCTCGGCCGCGCACCGGTGGTTGCTTGCCTTGGTCTCGCGTTCAAGCCAAATATCGACGACCTACGCGAGTCGCCAGCGCTTGAGATCACGGAGCATCTGCTGCAAGGTGACGAAAACAGCGCCTCGTTGAACGTCGTAGCGGTCGAGCCGAACATTCACGAGCACGCGAAGCTTCCGCTCCGTACGCTGGAAGCGGGGCTGCAGGAGAGCGACATTGTCGTGATCCTCGTCAACCACCTCGCGTTCAAGGGCATGAACTTGGAAGGCAAGATCGTTCTCGACTTCTGCGGATTTGGCCGGTAAGGGAACCGCAAACATGGAGAACACGTCGGCGAAGAGAAAAAAAGTGGTCATCGTGTACCACTTCTTTGCGCACTATCGCGGTGCGATCATTCGAGAGTTGCTCGACAACTCCAAGCATGATTTCTACTTCGCCGGCGACGCTCACGACCCGCGGAACATTGGCGTTCCCGCGACAAAGATTCCGAACCCGGATCGGTACATCCAAACAAAGTGCCGCTTCATTTTCAAGGTAGTGATGGTGCAAACCGGGCTGTTCAAACTCGCCATGCGGCGGGATATTGACAGCATCATCTACCTGGGCGACTTCCACTATCTAAACACTTGGCTCACGGCGCCGCTCGCCCGCCTGATGGGCAAGAAGGTTTTCTTCTGGACGAACGGCTGGCTCCGCCGTGAGACTGGGATCGTACGGGACCTGAGGAAGACGTTTTACAAACTTGCGAACGGCCTGTTGCTCTACGGAAATTTCGCCCGCCAGCTCGGGCTGGATCTTGGCTTTAAGCCAGAAAAGTTGTACGTTGTCTATAACAGCCTCGACCTGCCGCGACACCGCGAGATTCGCGAAAATCTTTCCGACGAGGAGCTGAAGGCCTACAAGGTAGAGCTCGGACTCGACCCGGCCCTGCCAACCGCCATTTTTGTTTCACGCCTCGAAGCCAAGTTCCGCCTGGAACTGCTATTCGAAGCCGCCGAAAAGCTTCGGGCCGAAGGCCATCCGATCAACGTCCTAATCGTCGGCGATGGCACGGTTCGTGAGGCGCTGGAAAAGGACGCGGCCAGCCGAAACCTGCCGGTCAAGTTCTTTGGCAAGTGCTTCGACGACGAGACGCTGGGCAAGTTGCTCATGCTCTCAAACGTCTCCGTCGCGCCGGGCCAGGTTGGCCTGTTCTCGATGCTCACGATCTCGTTTGGCACGCCGCTGATCACGCACGATAATCCGCACGCTCAGGGCCCCGAATTTGAGGGAGTCGTCCCGGGCGTGACCGGTTCCTTCTTTAAGCAGGGCGATGCGAATGCGCTGGCGAAGGTGCTGAAAAAGTGGACGGCGACGCCGTGGCCCACGCCGGAGCATCGGCAGGCATGCTACGACCGAATCGACCAGTTTTACAGCCCACAGAACCAGCGGCTGGTCATGGAACGAGCCGTCGACGGCCTTTTGCCGGTGGAAATCGAGCACCCGGTGAACCGAGATTTCTTCGCCAAGGAACCGGTCGATGCCTAGTCCTAAGGCGATTCTGCGCGACCTACTGACCGCCTACTACGCTCGCAAGTTCAAGATGCGGGGGGTAGGGAAGGGATCCTTCATCGCGCCGGGCGTCGGTATCCGCAAAGGTTCGGTCAAGCTGGGTAGCTATTCCTTCATCGGGCCAAACTGCTGGCTGCAGAGTCAGGCCAGCATCGGCGATTTCGTGATGCTCGCCGGGCGCGTTGCGTTTGTCGGTGGCGACCACAAAATCGATGTCGTCGGCCTGCCGATGGTTCATGCCGGGCGCGACACGAACCTGCCGATCACGGTGGAAGACGATGTCTGGCTTGGCTACGGCGTAACCGTCATGCACGGATTGACGATTGGCGAAGGTGCGGTCGTGGCTTCGGGAGCGGTGGTGACCAAAGACGTCGCGCCGTATACGATCGTCGGCGGCGTCCCCGCGAAGCCGATTCGCGCTCGCTTCACGCCGGAACAAATCGTCGAGCACAAGAAGGGACTCGCGGCCCAACGCGCCAAGCTCGGGCTACCGGCAAAGTAAGGCGGGTACATTCAACCGATGCAACCGGCGGCCAAATCTGTCCCAAAAGCCACGGGCGCATCGTTTGGCAAAGATTCGACGAATCTTGACCTGCTTCGAACCTTCGCGGTGCTGTTTGTGGTTTTCCGCCACCTGCTTTATGAAAACCCGACCCTGGAGAAGGCGCTTGGCATGCCCCAGTTCGGAAAGTTCGGTGTTTTGCTATTCTTCGTGCACACGTCATTGGTGCTCATGCTCAGCCTTCAGCGGCAGGGATTCGATACCTACGCGACGCCAATTAAGCACTACGCTGCCTTCGTCACCCGGCGAGTTTTTCGAATCTATCCGCTCTCGATTCTGGTCGTGCTGTTGGCCGCGTTCTGGTTCTTGCCGTACGGCATTTACCCGCAAAACTACGACGGCGCTTCTACGGGCGGCGTAACCCCGCAAGTTATCGTTGGCAACCTGCTGCTCGTCCAGAACGTGTGGCCGAAGCCAGAAGTGTCGGTGCTCGGCCCGCTTTGGAGCCTGCCCATCGAGATCCAAATGTATCTCGTGCTGCCGTTCCTGTTTGTCGCGGCCCGAAAATGGGGCTTGGCGGCCATCTGCGTCATCTATGTCGCCTCGCTCGGGGTTGCGGCAACGCAGAGCGGCGCTGCCTACACGCACTCGATGTTCAAGTTTGCGCCGTGCTTTATTCCGGGGGTCATTGCGTTTGCCCTCACGGTGAAGCGCCGGAGCCTGCCGTGGTGGATTCTCCCGATCTTCCTGATGGTGACGGTGGTGCTGCACTCGGCCGTCAGCACGCGATTTGGTCGAGAGATCTTGGTCGGCTTCCCGATTTGCTTGGTGCTCGGCGTGCTTTTGCCGTACCTCCAGGATCTTCCGCATGGCACCGCCGCAAGGGTCTTTCAGACGATTGCGAAGTACTCCTACGGCATCTATTTGTTCCACGACGTGGCGCGAACGTTTGCTTTCCAGTATCTGCAGGACATTCCGTTCCCGGTCCGCTTTGCGATTTTCCTTGTCGGAACCATCGCCCCGTCCGTCGCGGCATTCCATTGGCTGGAGCAGCCGTTCATTAAGTGGGGCAATGATTTTGCAAACCGAATTGTGCCCCGGCAAAAGCGTCCGGCGGCAGAATAGCGGTCGCTCGGGTACATTTTTATGTCCGTAGGCGAGTTGCTTCGGTCGAATTGCGATGAAACAACTGATCCAGAACCTCGGGAACGGTGAAACACTTCTCACCGACATTCCGACCCCATCGGTCGGCCGCAACCAAGTGCTCATTGCAAGCCAGTCTTCGCTTGTGTCGCTCGGCACCGAGAAGATGATCATCGACTTCGGCAAGGCAAGCCTGCTGGAAAAGGCACGAAAGCAGCCGGATCGTGTCAAAGACGTCCTCAACAAGATCAAAACCGACGGCCTATCGGCGACGCTGGAAGCCGTTCGGGCAAAGCTAGACCAACCGGTGCCGCTGGGCTACTGCAACGCGGGTGTGGTTCTGGCAGTGGGGAACGACGTTCGCGCATTTCGGCCCGGTGACCGGGTCGTTTCGAACGGCCCGCACGCCGAGGTCGTTTCCGTTTCGGAAAACCTGTGTGCGAAGATTCCCGACTCGGTTTCCTTTGACCACGCGGCGTTCGCGGTTCTCGGTGCGGTGGCGATGCAGGGCGTTCGGCTATCCGAGCCAACCCTCGGCGAGACTTTCGTGGTGACCGGCCTCGGGCTCATCGGACTCATCGCCGTCCAACTTCTGCGGGCAAACGGCTGCCGCGTGATGGGTATCGATTTCGACCCGGCCAAGTGCGAGATCGCGCGCAAGTTTGGCGTGCACACCGTTTGCTTGGCCACCGGCGGCGACCCGATCGCCGAAGCCGACATGTTCTCCCGTGGTCGAGGCGTGGACGGCGTCTTGATCACCGCCAGCACCAAGAGCGACGAAGTTATTCACCAGGCGGCGGTGATGTGCCGCAAGCGCGGTCGGGTGGTGCTGACCGGCGTGATAGGCCTTAACATCAAGCGCGAAGACTTTTACAAGAAAGAGATCAGCTTCCAGGTTTCGTGCGCTTACGGCCCAGGCCGGTACGAGGAAGCCTACGAAGACCGAGGGCTGGATTACCCGATTGGCTTCGTCCGCTGGACGGCGCAGCGCAACTTCGAGGCTTATCTCGATCTCGCTGCCGACGGCAAAATCGACACCGAAACGCTGATCAGCAAGCGAGCCCCGTTTGCGGATGCGATCGCCGCCTACGCTAGCCTCGGCGGAAAGACCCTTGGCGTCGTTCTCCAGTATCCGGAAGCGACCGACCGCCCCGAGCTGATGAACCGTTCGGTCGGCGTTCCTGCGTTGGCGACGGCGGTCGCGCCGAAGTCGGCCAATGTGGTGGCCGGCGTTCTAGGAGCCGGAAACTTTAGCGGCCTCATCCTCGTGCCAAGCCTGAAGGCGGCCGGCGGGCGGCTTGACACCATTGTTTCCAACACCGGCATAACGGCAGCGCATCTGGCGAAGAAGCATGGCTTCGAGCGGGTGGCAAGCTCTGCCGATGAGGTCTTCAGCTCGCCCGAGATCACGACCGTTTTTGTTACGACGCGGCACGACAGTCACGCGGCGTACGTGGCGCGCTCGGTTCGCGCCGGTAAGCGAGTGTTCGTTGAAAAGCCGCTCGCGATTTCACGGGAAGAGCTCGAAGACGTGAAGCTGGCGGTAGCCGAAAGCCCGTCGCCGTTCGTGATGCTCGGATTCAATCGTCGCTTCTCGCCGCACATCCAGAAGCTGAAGGGGCTTCTCGCCAGCGAGAACCGGCCCAAGAGCATTGTCTATACGGTTAACGCGGGCATGATTCCGTCCGACCACTGGACGCAGAACCCGCTGGTCGGTGGCGGTCGCATCATCGGCGAAGGCTGCCACTTCATCGACTTGGTTCGCTACCTCGTGGGCCACCCGATCGTCGAAGTCGCGGCGACGTCCGCTAAAGACTCCACCGGTCAAGCCATCGAAGACGAGGTGACGATCACGTTGCGGTTTGCCGACGGCTCCACCGGAACCGTGCTCTACTTTGCCAGCGGCGCGAAGACGTTCCCCAAGGAGCGGCTCGAAGTTTTTGTGAACGGAAAGGTTGCCCAGATGGATAACTTCCGCGTGACTACCGGCTTCAACTGGCCCGCGCTTGGCACTTTCAAAACGCGGGGCCAAGAAAAAGGCCACCGCGAGGAATTCGTCGCCACCGTCGAGGCGATTCAAGCCGGAAAGCCAGCTCCGATTCCGTTCTCCGAGATCATCGAAGTCACGGAAGCCTGCTTCACGGCGGTCGAGCAGATCCGAGGCATCTAATGATCGGCAAACTTCGGCGTCTCGCCAAGGTTGGAAAGGCCGCGATTCAGCTCGGGCCGAAGAACCTCTGGCTTTTCGCACAGCACCGAATGCGGACCCGAAACGGCTACTACGAGCGCACTTGCCCGGCCATACCTTGGGATCAAGTTCGAGCCAACGAAGGAAAGTCGCCGTTTGCAAATCCGGCCGAGGTGGAAATTCACCGCTCCGCCGAAGCCGTTGATTTTGGCGACCGAATTGTCGCCGGTGAGCTGCTGTTTTTTGGCCGCCACTGGCATATGCAGGAGGAGCGATGGCTCTGGAGTGCCTCCACCGACTTCACGTTCGGGACGGCGCACTGGTCGAAGATTCCAGACTTTGACCCAAAGCAAGGTGACGTCAAGTTCGTGTGGGAACCCTCGCGGTTCGACTGGGTTCATGGCCTGGCGCGGGCTTGGCGAGCATCCGGCGATGAGAAGTACCGCGCGCGCTTCTGGAAGATGTTCGAAAGCTGGTACGAGCAGAATCTACCAAACCAAGGGCCGAACTGGAAGTGCGGCCAGGAATCCTCGCTCCGCATGATGGCGATGATCTTCGCCATCGGCGTTTTTGGCGACGGCACCGCCGAGCAGACGGCCAAGCTTTGGAAAGCCGTGACCGCGCTCGCCGGTCGGGTCGATGTCGCCATCGGCTATGCGATCGCGCAAAAGAATAATCATGCGCTCAGTGAGGCGGCCGGGCTGTATCTCGCCGGAACCGCGTTGAAATCACACCCCGACTCCGCCCGCTGGCGGGCGCGTGGCCGTGCCGTGATGGAAGAACAGGTTCGTGAGCAGTTCCTCGCTGACGGTTCCTACATCCAAAGCTCGCATAACTACACGCGGGTCGCCCTGCGTGACGTTCTCCTTTTCGCCCTGACTTGCCACGCGAACAATGATCCGTTGCCGGCGGTGATCAAGCAGCGCGCGCTGGCGGCGCTGGATCTGTTGCGTGCCGTACAGAACCCGGAGACCGGACGGGTGCCGAACTACGGCGCAAACGATGGTGCGAATATTTTTGATCTGAGCGGGCTCGGCTACCTGGACTACCGGCCGCTGATTCAATCGCTGACCGTGGCACTCACGGGCGAACGAGCCTATGAGCCAGGGCCGTGGGACGAAGAACTAGCTTGGTTCGGGCTAGACGCCGCCAAGTCCATCCGCACCGTTGAGAACGTCGCCTTCACGGAAGGCGGTTACTTCGTGGTTCGGGGCGAGAACAGCTACGGCGTCGTGCGTTGCCACTCGTTCAAAACGAACCCGAGCCACGCCGACATGTTGGCGCTAGACCTTTGGCACCACGGCGTGAACCTGCTGCCGGATGGCGGGACGTTCCAGTACTTCGATGCAACGAATCGCGGCGAGTTTTTCAAATCGACGGCGGCACACTCGACGATCGAGATCAACGGCCAAAGCCAAATGGAGAAGGGAACCCGCTTCATGTGGAGCGAGTGGACGCAGTCCAAGCTTCGCTCGAGCGAGCCATTTGACGGGGAGCACTACGGCTACCAGAAACTTTTCGGGGTCGTCCACCGCCGCCGAATCGAAGTTTTTGGCGACGTCTGGGTGGTTTCCGATTCGATCACCGGCGGCACGGAGCCGGTTGACATCGTTCTGCGCTGGCGGCTGGCGGGCACAATCTGGACGCTTGAAGGCAAGCGAGCCACCGGGCCGGTCTCGGTTCAGGTCTTTGCCGAAGCCGGCGAAACCGTTCTTCTTGCGGGGGAATCCGGCTATCCGGAGACGGGCGAAAGCCTCTACTACGCGGAAATCTCGCCCATTTCGGTGCTGAAAACCAGCCTGAAGGCGACGACGGCGACCTTCGTGACCGTCATCGGTGCCGAGAGCGAGGCGGTTGCCGCCGAACTTGCGGCGGCCGCCGCTAAGCGGTTTCCCGCATCACTGTAAAGGCCGCCGCCACCACTAACTTCCCCATCGCGACCTACGGAACCCGCACGGTGGATCGTGAGTCGGGTCGGTAAACTCCCGGGCAATGCACGTCCTCTATTTCCACCAGTTCTTCGGCATTCCGAAAGGGTCGGCGGGAACACGCTCTTACGAGTTCGCGAAGCGATTGGTGGCGAACGGACATCAGGTCACGATGGTTTGCGGATCCCTGGCCAGCGGAAAGACGGGGCTGGAGGGGCCCTTCGAGAACGGCCGCCGCACCGGCGTGGTAGACGGAATCCGGGTTATTGAGCTGGACCTGCCGATTGCCAACCAAACGAGCCTCGCCGGTCGGTTTGTCAGCTTTCTTAAGTTCGGTTGGCGCAGCGTCGCGGTGGCCATGAAGGAGAATTACGACGTGGTTTTTGCGACTTCGACGCCGCTGACTGCCGGCATTCCGGGCATTTTCGCGCGGCGATTTCGAAAGAAACCGTTCGTCTTTGAGGTTCGAGATTTGTGGCCCGAACTTCCGGTTGCCATGGGGGCGGTCAAAAATCCGATTCTGATCTGGGGGATGGCGCTTATCGAAAAGTCGAGCTACCGTGCGGCGGACCGCTGCATCGGGCTTTCGCCGGGAATCGTCAAGGGCATCGCCCGGCTGTATCCGGAAGACAAGATCGCGATGATTCCGAACAGCTGCGATCTGGACGTTTTCGATGTCCCGACGCAGCCGTTCGACTGGCCAGAGCCTATCAAACCCGGCGACTTCAAGGCCGTGTTCACCGGCACCCACGGCCTTGCAAACGGCCTCGGAAGCCTGCTCGATGCGGCGGCCGAACTGAAGAGGCGGGGCCGGAACGACATCAAGATCATTTGCATCGGCGATGGCCGCGAGAAAGAAGCCCTGGTGGCGCGAGCAAAGGCCGAGGGACTGGACAACTGCGTTTTTCTGAATTCGGTGCCGAAGACCCAGCTGGTGAATGCGCTGCATAGCGCCGACGTAGGCTTGATGATCCTGAAGAACGTCCCGGCGTTCTATTACGGAACGTCGCCGAACAAGTTCTTCGATTATTTGGCGTCGGGTCTGCCGGTGCTGAACAACTATCCGGGCTGGCTTGCCGGGATGATTGAGGAGCACAATTGCGGCCGCGTCGTTCCTCCCGATGACGCCGCCTCGTTTGCCACCGCGATGGAAAAGATGGCGGCGGACCGTGACGCCTTGGCCGAGATGGGCAAGAATGCCCGCGAGCTGGCCAACGAGTTCAGCCGAGACAAGCTGGCGGTTCAGTTTGAAGCGGTTATCCTAGAAGCGGCAGGGAAGAAATGAGCGAGCCAACCACCGAACATCGACGCGCCGTATCTGCTGCGGGAATGCCGCTCTGGCGGAAGTTCGAGATCGTGATCGCCCTGCTGCGAGCTGCTTCTCGCGGCCTTTTGAAGCCGCCCCGCCAAATGCCGATCCTCCATCCGCACGTGAAGGTTCGAGCTTGGCGCGGAAACCTTGAGCTTGGTAAGTTCTGCGAGCTTCATAACCGCGTGGTGCTGAGCGTGATTGGTCGGCCCGATGCCCCGGCCTCACTGAAGATCGGCGACCTGACGAGCATCTGGTACGGCACAGTAATCTCGGCGCGCCACGAAGTTTCGATTGGCCGGGACTGCGCGATTTCGTGGAATTGCACGATCCTCGACAACGACATGCATGAGATCATCGACCTGCCAGAGACGGAGAAGCGACCCAGGGGCGACTACGTGCGCATCGAGGATCACGTTTGGATCGGTGCCGGAAGCACGATCCTAAAGGGGGTCACGATCGGGAAGAACTCCATCGTCGCCGCCGGTTCGCTGGTGACGCGCGACGTGCCTCCGAACACGCTTGTGGCCGGTTCTCCGGCCAAACCGATTCGTCAGGTTGAAGGCTGGCGTTAAAGGTAGCGCTGGCCGGGTTCGCGCTGGCGAACCACGCGCGCCGGGACGCCCATCGCAACGCTGCAAGGCGGAATGTCTCGCGTGACGACGGCTCCGCCGCCGATGACGGTGTGCTCGCCGACGTTGATCGCGTGGAACAGGATGGCTCCGATTCCGATTGCGGCGTGCGTTCCGATGCTGACGTTTCCGCCGGTGCTGCAGGCGGGTGCAAGGCTGGAAAAGTCATCCATGCGCCCGTCGTGGTCAATCGAGGCGTTCGTGTTGATGATGCATCCAGCGCCAATCGTGCATCCCGGGTTAACCACCGCACCGGCCATGACGACCGTTCCGGGACCGATGACGGAGCCTGGCGAGACCGTCGCACGGGCATGAACGGCGGAAAAGAACGTTAGCCCGGGCACGGCGGCGGAAAGATTAGCGGTGATTCGGCTACGAATCGAATTGTCGCCGATGCCGACAATCACGCCCTGGATGTCGCCGAGCCGAACCGCACTGGCCAAGAAGGCTTCGTCGCCAAGCACACGGAAACCGGCGAGTTCCGTTCCGACCGGCTTGAAGGAATCTACCAGCCCAACGATCTCATACCGGTCCTCAGACCGAATGATATCAAGAATCACCCGGGCGTGCCCGGACGCGCCAACGACCACGACCGACGGTTTGCTCATCCGGACTAGCTTACACAACCCATTGAGGAGGGCGAGATTGCGCTACACTTAGCATGAAACATGAGTACGGTCGCTAATGAGAGCACCCTTTCCGTGGATCTGAAGAACTATCCATGGCCCGTCTTTGACGCAGACGAGGTGGAGGCAGCAGCCTCCGTGCTTCGGTCCGGCAAGGTCAACTATTGGACGGGAAAGGTAGGGCGTGAGTTTGAAAGGGAGTTTGCCGAATACTTCGGCGTGAAGCACGCCATCGCCCTGGCGAATGGAACCGTGACCCTGCAGGCATGTTTGAAAGCCCTTGAGATTGGATGTGGCGACGACGTCATCACGACCCCGCGAACGTTTATCGGCACCTCCAGCGCAATCGTTATGGAGTACGCCCGGCCGGTGATGGCCGATATCGACCGCGAAACCGGGAACATCACCGCTGAGACGATTGAGCGCGCTTTGACGCCGAACACCAAGGCGATCATGCCGGTTCACCTTGGCGGATGGCCTTGCGAGATGGACGATATCATGGCGTTGGCCGAAGAGAAGGGCCTCAAAGTGATCGAAGACTGCGCTCAGTCGCACGGCGCCCTGTACAAAGGCAAGCATGCGGGCGTCTACGGGCACGCAGCCAGCTGGTCGTACTGCCAGGACAAGATCATGACTACCGGCGGCGAAGGCGGCATGGTGAGCACCGAAGACGAAGAGCTTTGGAGCCGTATGTGGAGCGTTAAAGACCACGGCAAAGGCTGGAACACGGTTTACAACCAGCCGCACCCGCCGGGATTCCGCTGGCTGCACGACGGCTGGGGAACGAACTGGCGCATGACCGAGATGCAGTCGGCGATCGGCCGCGAACAGCTCAAAAAGCTACCGGAGTGGACCGACCTTCGCAACCGAAATGCGCACATCATCGAGGACCGCTTGCGCCCTCTAAGTGCTCTCCGAGTGCCGATTGTGCCCGACCATATTCGACACGCCTATTACAAGCTGTACGTCTACGTTCGACCGGAGGCACTTAAGGACGACTGGACTCGCGACCGAATTCTCGCAGAGATTGCAACGCAGGGCGTTCCGGGACTATCCGGTAGCTGTTCCGAGATTTACTTGGAGAAGGCTTTCACCTCCAAGAACATGGGGCCGGCCGAGCGTCTGCCGGTGGCGCAAGAGCTGGGAGAGACTTCCATGATGTTCATGGTTCATCCAACTCTGCCGGCTTCGGTGATGCATGACGTTGCGGAGATTGTTGCCCAAACCGTTTTGCGAGCGACGCGCTAGATTGCGGTTAAGGTTCGACATATTTTCTTAGTCTTACGGAAGTATTCCGCATTGCCTACGTCCATCTAAGAGATATTGGCTGGCGATGTTGCCGGCCGGAACCAACGCTGAAGGAAGGGAAGCGTTCGCCACAGGTGTGTGATATTTTGGGTTATTGCGCTCAAAATGTTCTCAAAGTGGTATTCTCTTAACAAAGCGCGGGTTCAATTTCTTGTAAAGCCCGCACCAACGCGCTCGCTTGCAACGAGGCAAGTCCGGTGGAAATGAATTTACTCATTTCGCCGGCGACGTCGACTGCGGTGGTGTCTGAAGAAACGAAACATGGTGACTTTTCATGAATAACCAAACCACAGATCGGATCGAATCTACGGGAGGAAGACCAAACTGGTTTTCTTATGAGATAGTAATCCGCGCGGTAGCAGACCTACTCGTGCTGAACGTGAGCTTCCTCATTGGGTTCATGGTTACGGCCTTGATTGAGCGGGAGAAAACGGGAAGCGGAACTGCGCTCCTGAATGAAATGCTGCAAGGCTATGCAGTATGGGGATGGCTAGGCAACCTGCTGGCGCTCGCTATCTTTTCGCTCAACGGCTTTTACACCCGGGGCCGCGCTTACCGAAGCCGCTACAAAGTTCTGATCGTTGCCCAGGCTGTCGGACTCAGCTTCCTCTGTTTCGCCGCGCTGGACTATCTTGTCGCCGGCATCGAAATCCCACGCATTGCTCTCATCGTCGCCCTCTCTCTCTCGCTTGTTGGCATGGTCGCCGGCCGAGTTTGGTCGGCAGTTTGGAAGCGACTTGCGGTCAGTGAGGGTGATCTCGCCGCCATGCCCGCCGAGGAAGTGAAGCATGTCCTCGTTGTCGGCGGCGCCGGCTACGTAGGTTCCGCGCTCCTTCGAAAGTTGCTGGATCGCGGATACAACGTCCGACTCCTCGACGCTTTCATGTACGGTGATGAGCCGATTCGAGACCTGATTGGTCACGACCGACTGGAGATCATGCGGGCAGACTTCCGCCAGGTCGACAAGGTCGTCCAGGCCATGAAGGGAGCGGAAGCGGTCATTCACATCGGCGCGATCGTCGGTGACCCGGCATGTGCGCTGGACGAAGAATTCACCATCGAAGTCAACTTGAACGCAACGCGGATGATTGCCGAAGTTGCGAAGGCGCAGGGCATCCGGCGGTTCATCTTTGCCAGCACCTGTTCGGTCTACGGCGCCAGCGACGACTATCTGGACGAGCGATCTGCGCTCAACCCGGTCTCGCTCTACGCTCGAAGCAAGATCGCCTCGGAGAAGGTTCTCCAGTCGATGACGACGGAAGATTTCCGACCGGTCATTCTTCGCTTCGGCACGGTTTACGGTCTCAGCGGACGAACCCGATTCGACCTCGTGGTCAACTTGCTCACCGCTAAGGCGGTCGTTGACAGCAAGATCACTGTCTTCGGCGCGGATCAGTGGCGACCGTTCGTCCACGTTCAAGACACCGCGCTTGCGGTGGTTAAGGTTCTCGAAGCTCCGCTTTCGGCTGTTGGTGGAGAGATCTTCAACGTCGGATCGGACGAGCAGAACAAGACCCTCGGCGATATCGGCAAGATGATTCGCGACCAGGTTCCCACGGCGGAGATCATTTCCAGCGGAAACGATGGCGACCGACGGAACTACCGGGTCGACTTCTCCAAGCTTAAGAATCGCCTCGACTACAAGCCCGAGTGGACGCTGGAGTCTGGCATCGCTCAGGTCATCCAGGCCTTCGAAACCGGAAAGGTGACGAACTATCAGGACGCCGCTTACAGCAACGTGAAGTTCCTGCAAGAGAAGGCCGGACCGAACGTTTTCCGAACGGAAAATGGATGGCTCCGATCGCTGGTTGACGCCACGACCGAATCCATCGACGAAGACACGCGACCTATCGTTCTGAAGTAGTCTTTAGACGCATGAGTCCAGACGTCATTCTCGTAGGCGGTGGGATAGTTGGTCTATCCACCGCCTACCGTCTTTCGGAACGCTTTCCCACCCTCAAACTGCTGATTCTTGAAAAAGAACCGGCCCTTGCGCGCCACCAAACCGGCCGCAACTCCGGAGTCATCCACTCTGGCATCTACTACAAACCGGGCTCGCTGAAGGCCACCACCTGCCGCGAAGGCAAAGCCGCCCTAGAAGCGTTTTGCGCCGAGAACGGCGTAGATTTCGAAGTATGTGGCAAAACCATCGTGGCTCTCAACGAAGCTGAGCTTCCGGCTTTGCAGAAGATTTATGAGCGCGGCCAGGCAAACGGCGTTCGTTGCGAAATTATTGATGCCGCCCAGGTGAAGGAGCGTGAGCCTTCCGTAAACGGCATCAAAGGGATTCAAGTTCACGAAACGGGGATCGTCGATTACGTTGGCTTCTGCGAGAAAATCGCCGAGATTCTGCGCGGGCGCGGCCACCAAATCGTCCTTGGCGGCAAGGTCACGGGAATTAAGGAAACCGAGACCGGCGTTGAAGTCGAAACGACCACCGGATCGTTCACGGCCAAGTATTTTGTCAACTGCGGCGGCCTGTACTCCGACAAGATTGCGAAGCTTGCCGGCCTAAAGCCGAAGGCGCAGATCGTGCCGTTCCGCGGCGAGTATTTCCAACTCAAGCCGGAGGCCGAGCACGTATGCAAGAACCTGATCTACCCGGTGCCAGACCCGAGTTTTCCGTTCCTCGGCGTCCACTTTACGCGCATGATTCACGGCGGCGTCGAGTGTGGCCCGAACGCGGTGTTGGCGTTTGCGCGCGAAGGATATTCGAAGACCAAGGTGGTCCTTCCGGAGCTTCTCGAGACGCTAGCGTATCCTGGCTTCCTGAAGATCGCCACCAAGCATATGAAGATGGGCCTTGGCGAAATCCACCGAAGTTTTTCTAAAGTCGCCTTTGTTAAAGCGCTCCAGCGCCTCGTTCCCGACATCACGGTGGACCAGTTGATGCCGATTGACGCCGGGGTGCGCGCCCAAGCCGTGCTGCCGGATGGCACTCTCATGGACGACTTTTCCTTCGAAGAGACGAAGCGTTCCGTGCATGTGGTGAACGCCCCTTCGCCCGCCGCAACGGCCGCCCTGGCCATCGGCGACCACATCATCGACACCCTCCGGGTCCGGTTCGGGTAACCTCTAGGTTCGCGCGCGCTCGTAGCTCAGTGGATAGAGCATCAGCTTGCGGAGCTGGGGGTCGGAGGTTCGAGTCCTCTCGAGCGCGCCATTTTCCTTTTGCGGCCATCCAGGACAGGTGGGGGGCGGATCGCCTAAATTAGTCCCCATCGGGGTTTGTTCGATCCGCCTGCGGTGCTAGACTCGCATCATCGATGAGGCCACCGCCTATTGTTACCGGCCAGACTGACAGCCGAGGCGACACGATTTTTGGAACGTGTTTTGCTTGTTTGTGCGTCGTGACGCTGCTGCTTTCGATGTTCGGCTTCATGTTTTTTGTGGGCGAATACCGAAAGCCCAATGCCGGGATGGGCGTTCTCGGCGCTCCTTTTGTGTTGGGGTTCTTCTTCGTCGCGGGTGCCGTGTCCGTCCTCGCTGGGATCCTCCTAACCCGGCGAATGCTCCGCGGCGAAACGCTGGCTTTCTGGTTCGCGACGGCGTTGCTCGCTTTCCCTGCCGCAATGTTCGGTCTAGCTCTCCCGTTCTTCATGGTGCATTATCCGGTGATCGCCGTCGTGACTGTGCCCTGGTTTGCCATGCTCACTTGCGGGTTCTATCGCGCGGCAAAAGCGTCCTGGTAGCGTGCCGACCAACAGAACCACCGAAACAGGCAAGATTCGGCATACTTCGGAAATGCAAGTTCGTGCCGTCATTGCCGAAGATGTCAACCGAATGGGCCTCACCACGCTGGAGCTCCCCGCCCCGGAAGCCGGAGAAGTCGTGGTGACGGCGCTGGCGACGGGAATCAGCCCCGGCACCGAGCTCCGCTGCCTGGCGGGCAAACAGCCCGGCCTCACTGAATTTCCCTTCATCCCAGGTTATGCATTTGTCGGCCTTCGAACCGACACCGGGGAGCGCGTGCTTTGCTCCGGCACTTCTCGGTCGCCGGTCAAAACGGCGTGGGGAGCCCACATGTCGGCCATCATCAAGCCGACTGCCGAACTCATTCCGATCCCCGAGTCGGTCGATACATTCGATGCGTCGATCATTCGGCTGGCCGGAATTGCCTACCGCGGATACCGGCTGGCCAAGGCGCAACCGCATGAAACGGTCGTTATCCTGGGCTTGGGTGTCATCGGGCAGATGTCGGCGCGCTTGTTCCGCCTTAGCGGCGCCCGCGTCATCGCGGTGGATCCGGTAGCGGAGCGCCGCGCGGTGGCGGCGATTTCCGGGGTCGAGACGCTTCCGCCCGACGAGGCCAGCGTGGCGCGGGCAAACTCGGCCGACGTTGTTGTGGACGCCACGGGTTCGCTGAAGGGTCTCAACTTCGCCGTGGAACTTGCCCGGACCCATCCGTGGGGGAACGAGGAGGCCAAGTCGCCGCGCATCGTCATCCAGGGAAGCTACCCGGAAGAGTTTTCGACGAATTACCAGCAGGCGTTTTTGAAGGAGCTCACGTTTCACCTCCCGCGCGACGTCGGTCGGGCCGATCTCGTTGCTGTGTTGAACTTGCTGGAACGCAAAGCCATCTCCGTGAAGGAACTCATCACGGGCGTCATTCGACCCGAAGAAGCGGACTTTGCTTACGCGCAGCTTCGGACGAACCTCTCGGCCGTGACCTACGTTTTTGACTGGATAGGTCCCAATTAGATATACCCCGTTGGGGTATATCTAAGGCATGAACGTTGTTAGCCGCCTCAATCTCGATCGCATCGGGGCGATTGCGAGCACGGTTTGCGCGGTTCACTGCTTGCTAACCGGCGTTGCTTTTGGCCTGCTCAGCGTGTTCGGGCTCGGCTTCATCGGCTCGCCCCAGGCAGAATTCGGTTTCATCGCTTTCGCGGTGGTCGTCGGGTCGTTCGCGCTCTACCACGGCCACCGAAAGCATCACTCGACGGTGCCCGGCCTCATCTTTGCACTGGGCATCAGCTGCATGCTGGTGAGCCACCTCTTTTTTCGGCACGACCACGGGCATGATCACCCAGAGTTGATGTTTGACGCGGCGCACCTCCCGGCGACGATGCTGAATGTCTTGGCGGGGCTCAGTCTCGTGGCGTTTCACGTGGTCAACAACCGGATGCAGCACGCCTGCGGCAGCGTCCACTGCGAACACAAGTCCGACTAGAACACGTCGCCGTAGGACACGTCGCCGAGATATTGGCGACCGCTATCGACCACGATTCTTCGGGCGAAGAGGCAAACGGAGGTTGTTAGGCTACAGCGAAGATTAGCCGATTAACTCCGATGGAGTTATTCTTCGTTCTCGTAGCCGGGGCCGACGCTCTTCATATACTGTGTCGGACGATCAACGCCGCTTCGCTTCACAACGGTGAGGAAGGTCAGCCAGATGATTTGAAGATCGAGCGCAAGCGAAATCTTGTCGAGATACTCGACATCGGAATCAAAAATGTTGCGCCATCGCTGCGCATTGCGACCTCGCACGGCGGCCAAACCAGTGAGGCCGGGGCGCACGTCCAGGCGTCGCTTGTGGTTCTCGGTGTAGATCTCGTCGTAGTCAACGATGAGCGGTCGGGGCCCGACGAGAGACATGTGGCCAAGGAAAATGTTGATCAGCTGGGGCAGTTCGTCCAGGCTGGTCTTGCGAAGGAATTGGCCAAATCGTGGGAGTCGATCCTCGTCCGGTAGGAGGTTTCCGTCCTTGTCGCGAGCGTCCGTCATCGAGCGAAACTTTATGAGACTGAAGCGCTTACCCTTGTAACCCGAGCGCATCTGCCGGAAAATGACCGGCCGGCCCATCTTCCAAGCGACGATGAAGTACAGCACCACCAGCAACGGGAGAAACAGGATAAACAGCGTTAGGCTTCCAACGCAGTCGATCGCGCGCTTCACAAACCGGGCATAAAATCCGTCTTTTCGCATTGGTGTTCTCCTACATTGCGATTGCGCTGTCGCAGATCGAATTTTTGACGGGGCCTCGGACGTGGTTGAAAAGCTCCTCTCGCGTCATATTAAATCCTGGCCGGATTCAAATGCATCCGACCCGGGAACTATTATGGCTTAGGCCGCTTCCGAACCGCTTGTTAGCCCAATCCCTCATTAGCCTAGGGCTTCGAGCCGGGCACGAGATTCTTCTACTTCCGTTGTCGCCGCGAGGAACTCATCCAAGAACCGGCGGGTGGCGGCCAGTGCGCTTCCCGTAAACGGCCAAACCATGCCGTCTCGCGTCACGTAGCTCTCCTTGTTTCGCTTGCCAAGAATCGCGAAGACCCGAATGGGAACGAGCGACTTGTCCTTGAGCGTGATTGCGGCGCGGCCGCCCCGGGCGTCCAGCTTTTCGATTCCGAGATCTCGTCCCAGAATCCGCATGCCCATCACGGTAAACGCGTTGCGAACCTCCTCGGTCGGTCGGCCGTAGCGGTCCTCCACCTCGGCCTGTACGGCGGCGAGCGTTAGCTCGTCGCGTGCCGACATCATCTTTTGGTAGAAGAACAGCCGTTGCGCCTGGTCGCGGATGTAGCCTTCGGGCAGCAGCGCGACGACCGGAATTTCGAACGTCGGCAGCGGCGCCAGGTTTGCCAGCGGATCCCGAACATCGTCCGAGGACTCGGGTGATCCATCGACCGTTAGCTTCAGCTGAGAGACGGCCTCGGTTATGAGTTGGCTGTACAACTCATAACCAACCGTGAGCATCGTTCCGCTCTGCTTTGCGCCGAGAAGTTGCCCCGCGCCGCGAATCTGAAGGTCGCGAAACGCGAGGGAGTAGCCCGAGCCGAGCGACGAAAACTCCTGCAGCGCCTGCAGTCGCGCGATCGCGCCTTCGCTCACCGTCTTGTACTTCTTTCGCAATTCGGGCGAGGTCTCACCCGGCCCACGCGAGATGAATGACATATCCATCTTTCCGCTGAAGAGGAAATAGGCGTACGCCTGACGGTCGGATCGTCCGACACGACCCCGCAACTGATACAGCTGGCTTAGACCGAGGCGATCGGCACCCTCAACGATGAGTGTGTTTGCGTTCGAAATGTCGATGCCGTTCTCGATGATCGTGGTTGAAAGGAGGATGTCGATTTCGCCCTTGACGAAGCCGACCATGATTGGCTCCAGTTCGTTCTCGTTCATTTGCCCGTGGCCGACGCCGATGCGGGCGGTCGGCACGAGCAGACGGAGCTTTTCGGCGACGTGGCCAATGGATTCGACCCGGTTGTATACGTAGAACACCTGGCCGCCGCGCGACATTTCGCGCAGGATCGCCTCGCGCACGACTTCGGCCGCATAGGGACGAACGTAGGTTCGGATCGGCAGTCGGCCCGGCGGCGGATCGTTGATCAGCGACATCTGCCGGATGTCCATCAGCGCCATGCTAAGAGTTCGCGGAATCGGCGTTGCGGACAGACTTAGTACGTCGACTTCCGTTCGCAGTTGCTTCAGCATTTCTTTTTGCTTCACGCCGAACTTGTGCTCTTCGTCGATGATGACCATGCCGAGGTCGCGAAATTCGATCTGCTTGCCGAGCAACGAGTGGGTTCCGACGATGATTTCGGTTTCGCCGTTTTTCAGCGATTTCGACAGTTCTCGACGCTCGCTTGCGTGGGTGAACCGGTTTACAAGGCCGAGCTTGGTGCCGAACGAACCCAGCCGCTCCTCGAAGTTGCGATAGTGTTGCTCACTGAGAATCGTGGTGGGGCAGAGAACCGCCACCTGCCGACCGCTCTGAACGGCCTTGAACGCCGCCCGAATGGCGACCTCCGTTTTCCCGAAACCAACGTCACCGCAAACCAGGCGGTCCATGGGTACGCCCGTTTCCATGTCTCGCTTCACCTCACGGATGGCGTGGAGCTGGCTTGGCGTTTCGACCCAGGGGAACGTCGTTTCCATTTCCAACTGGAACGGGGTATCGGGCCCGTATGGCCTCCGCTGTACTTGTTGCCGTTGCGCGTAGAGCTTAACGAGGTCGCGGGCGAAGGCTTTCGCCTCCTCCTTGGCTTTTCCCAGAGTGCGTTGCCATTCACCTCCCGTCAGCTTGTTGAGCTTGGGCGTGTCGTCTCCGGGGTTCAGGTACTTCTGGATTCGGTCTAGCTGTTCGGCGGGCACAAACAGCTTATCCGGTGCCTGATACTCGATGAAAAGATACTCTTTCTCGACTCCCTCGACCGTCTTCTTTGTCAGCCCGCGGAAGATGCCGATGCCGAAGTTGATGTGCACAACGTGGTCGCCCGGCTTGAGGTCCAGCACGGTGGCGATCGGCGCGCCCTCCATGAACCGCTTTTGCGGAAGCTTGAGGCGGGCAACGCCGAACAACTCGGCATCGGATACGAACGCTAGCCGCAGGTTTGGCACCACGAATCCGCCGCCCAGGTTTCCGTGGGCCAGGAATGCCTGGCCGGATTCCGCCTCTTCCACCGCATGGTTCGTCTCGCTGATGAAGATTTCGGCTTGGCCCAGCACCGTCTTCGCGCGATTCGGCTGATCAGTGGTGAAGACGACGCGGAAGTTCTCCTTCAGGTAGTTCCGCAGCGTCATCGAGAGGGCGTCGGCGCGACCGCGATAGCCTTCCAACGAGACCGCGCCCAACTCGCTCGACCGCTTTGATTCGAACCAGTTCGGCAGCGCGTTCATCGTGGAAAACGCCACGGAGTTTGGCAACGTGCCGAGGGCCTCGACCGGCCGCATGAAGTCGGTTGCCGTTCCGCGAAGCATTTCGCCGCGTTTGGCGCGGGCGTCGAGGGCTTGCCCGAGCTCCTCTTCGGCGCGCGCGCCGATCAGATCGAGCTCCAGGGCTTCGTCCAGCACCAGCAGGTCGGTCTCGGTGAGCAGGTCGATCGCCGAACCGGAATCCGGGTGAAGCCAGGGGCGGTAGAGGTCGAGCCGGTCGAAATAGGATCGCTGCGACAGGGCGGCGATGTCCATCTGGATCATCGTTTGCAGTCGGGCTTCCGATTCATCATCCAAGGTACTGCCTTCTCGTTCGGCCAGTTCGCGCACGTCGCCGGTGATGTCCACGCCGCCGCCGGGGTAAATGGTCTCGCGCGAAGGCGTGAGTGACAGGAACGGAATGTTCCCGACGCTGCGCTGGGTGTTCGGGTCGAACTGTCGGATGGATTCGACGTCGTCGCCGAACAGCTCGATTCGTACCGGAAGCTGCTTGCCGGTGGCGAAAACGTCGATGATTCCGCCGCGCCGCGAGTACTGGCCGGGAATTCGTACTGGTTCCGAAACCTCGTAGCCAAGGTTATCGAGCTGGTTCAGGAAAGCATCCGAGTTGATCTCTTGTCCGGTGCGGATTTCGACGTGGGAATCCACCAGAACCTCGCGCGGGAGGGTTCGCTCTAGGGCGGCTTGCGGGGTGGCGATGACGATGCAGGGTGCCGGGTCGATGAGTGCGCGCAGGGCGCCCAGACGGTCGCTGAGAGCGATGAATTCCGGCGCGGAGTCCTCGAAGAGTCCGCTGGAACCGCTGAGAAGCTGGGAGATTTGCTCACTTGGCACGCCGCAAAGTTGCAGCTTTGCTTGCCAGGCAAGGGCGCGGTCGTAGCTTCCGGTGACGACGAGGATGGTTCGAGGGTGCGCGAGGTAGCTGCGGGCTACCAGCAGCGGGCGGGCCTCGGGCGCACAAGACTCAATCAGCGTCGGCTGGGCGGGAGAATTTGGCGCAAGTAGGTCGGGCAACCATGCAATCGCCTCGGCGGATCTCACTTACCGTAAGGTACCCCGTGGGCGGGCTGACGGAATTGAAGCGCCCGGGCAACGGGTCGCCCCAGCCTTGGGGCAATCCAAGTCTTCGGGACAAGATATACCAGTCCACAGTGGACCGAGCAGTGTAGGATCGAGAAAGAGCAATTCATGTCCAACCTAGGAGACCGAAACAGTGAAGAGATTTTGGCCGCGCTGCCGTACTCAATAAGGCGGGCGATCACTCCGGCTGAAGAATACGAGTTTCTAGATCGAGTGGAGATTGTGGAAGCCACGCCTAAGCTTATTCACCTAAGATTCTTTGTCAAGTGGGAACTCAACCCAGATGAGTTTGATTTCGTACACGATGCCGGTGGCCAAGTCATTGCCGACTTTACGGACTGCGAGTCTATTTGGGAGGAGATCGTCGTCGTTGATGCCGCGACGCCAGGTGTCTCTTATAGTCAAGCTGATCCAATGAAAAGGAGGGAAATGTCTATCGGCGAGTTGTGGAGGAAGCTAGTCACGGAGCTGGAACGGGACGGGTGGGTCAGGGCTGCGGTCGAAGAGGAGCAGTTGATGCTCGCGGTGCCAATCCCGTCGATCGAGTTGCTGGAGAAGCTAACTAACAATGTTTTGGCAGGCGTGCTCATTTCCCACGGGCTTAGGCAGGATGACGAACCGAATGCTTACGGGCGCTGGGTGGACGACAAGATTAGCGATGCCTTGCGAATTATTTACATCCTACAGGATAGAAAAGAGGAATCCGGCTCTCACTCTTGAGCGCGACGTCGGAAACGGCCTTGGGACCCACGTCGATCCGATGACGGGCAATAAGGGTACAACAGAAATGGTTGGTCCCATGACTCCTCAGCAAATCCGAAGTAACGATGAAGTCTTACGGCGCCTCCCGTTCTCAATTCGGCGGGCGATTCTGCCGCCTGAGGAGTATTCGTTTCTTGACCGGGTCGACATAGTCAGCGCGTCGGCCGAATACATCCACTTGAGGTTTGTCGTTAAGTGGGAGCTCGACGCTGATGAGCAGGACTTGGTCTATGACGCCGGAGCAGAGATCATTGCCGACTTTCCAGATTGTAAAGGTATACGTGAAGAGTTTGTGCAGCAACAAATGTGATGGCGATAGGAGGTTTAGGCGGAAATGACGATTGATGAGCTTATACAGGCGGAGACGGCGAGGTACTTCGTAAAGGGTCCGTCGTTCACAACCGAAGTCAAGGCGTACGAGCGAATTCGGATTTGGAGCTTTGAATCCACGGGGCTCGTTGGCGATCACATAGACAATTGGATCATCGGTGGGGAACTGCCATTCTTCAGCCTCGGCAAAGAGTACCGCCCAACCTGGGTAGATGGACTTGCAGGCTGGTGCTTTCTCATGAGCGACTTCTATGATAAGGCAAAGAAGGGGAAGATTCTAAAATCGTTTGGCCTGAAAGACCCCTACACCGGCGAGCCTTACAGCCCGACAAGGGACGAGGCTAAGAGGGAGCAGGTTTACGTTGACTACGTTTGTGATGAAATTCTCGTCCATCACATGGGTGAAATTCAGAAACTAAAGACGCTGGTCAGACTATATTCGCCCGAAGACCGGATCAAATGGCTGGGGGCAGAGCGCGCTCGAGAGATTCAGCTTGAGCTTGGCTTATCCGAGGACGAATAGGTGAGCCGTGACGGGCCCAAAACGTTAGGAAGGGAGGATATCATGGAACTAAGGCCATGATCTACTTTATAAAGCCACAATACAATCGAGGCCTATCCCTCTATGAAATGTCGCCTGAGGCACGAGCCGTCTTGTGTCCCCCAGACGTGCCGAAATATTTCGACGGAAGGCCGATCGCTCATTTGTGGGTTGAACCTGGCTTCGAAGTGATGGACAAAAACGGCACTTTAAACGATATGATTTATTGGTTTTCGGGGCCGGACTCGGTGTGCTCGGAACGCGCGCTCAAAGCGTTTGAACCCTTTCTCGATCATGTCGAAGTTATCCCATTGGGCCCCATCCGGGGCGTAGAGTTTTTCTTTATCAACGCAACGTACTTCGAGGAGGATCCGATTGACCCGGAAGAGACCGATCGCCTGCGGGCCCAGACGAATCACAACGTGCTCGATCACTCATTCGCGGTAAGGAGTTTGTGGAAGCCGAGATATCACATCTTCAGGATCAGTGGACGGTTCGGCGACACTTTCGTTACGGAGGAGGTCAGGTCGGCCGGAGAGCAGGCAAAGCTCAAGGGAGTAGCATTCTATGATGTTTCTGAACCTAATTCCCTAAACTTTTTCCGCTCGCTGGGCCAGCCGTCGAAGTCTAGGAAGGCAAAAAAGTCGGTTGAAGGCTAGGAGTTTGCCCATCAAGGCGAGTTGTGGCGGAGCGAGCCAAAGGAGACCACGAAGTCGAGAAGCGGCCACAAGCTGATGGATGAGGGCGGAGGTCGAGTCAGATAGTGAAGAAGAGCACTTACGCAGAACCAAACGTGGGGCTTGTTTGTCAGAAAGAGATTGGTGGTCGCGTCTATACGTTGCACTACTACCTTGCCCGGGAGCTACACGGCCCGTTCGTTCGGGTGTACCAGGGCGAGGAAGTTCGTGAATCCTCCTTAGTCATCGATTGCCTTGGGTTTGGCATCTTAGCCGCAGTACGAACGGGAGGTTGGAAGAGACTAGGCACTCTTGACCCGGGTCCACAAACGCTAGGGCCGGCGCTGTACTTTGAACCCCCTTATCCGGAGGAATGGTTTTTGATGGAGAAGGACAAGTCGAAGAAACTAGGTCGCGTTGTACCGCCGGAACTCCAGCATCTTGAAATACTTCAAATAATCAACTATGAGGTGCTCGAAGAACGATTGCTGACTGGTGTTAACCGATATTCCTATGATAGCTGGATGGAGTACAAGCGGCTCTACGCTCGGTAGGAGGCTGGAACGGAAGTGACAATTGACGAATTGGTTTCTATAAGGCTGTCTGCATGCAAAGTGCTTGATGGCCCCTTCATCACCGAGCTTGTTCGCTACGATCGCTTTGCGGTTTGGGATTTTCGTGCAACCGGGTTGGCGGGGAATCCTCTCGATATGTGGCTGGTAGGCGGGGAACTCCCTTTCATGATCTGGTCCAAGGAGTATGAACCAACGTGGGTCGACGGGCTAACAAGCTGGTGTTTCATGCTAACTATCTTCTATCAGCGGGCGCAAAAAGGGAAGATCTTGAAATCTTTTGAGCTCAAAGACTCGTACACCCGAAGGCCATACTTGCCAACAAAAGATGAGGCTAAGAAGGAGCAAGCTTATATCGACTACGTGTGCGATGAGATTCTTGCTCCGCACATGCACCTGATTGCCAACAAGAAGGAAGTCGTCAAGCTCTACTCCCCCGAGGACCGCATCAAATGGCTGGGCGCGGAGCGCGCTCGGGAAATTCAGCTGGAACTTGGCTTATCTGAGGAAGAATAGGATGGATGTTGGGTTTCCAGCTTATGTTGGCGGGCCGGAGCACACCCAGATTTCCCTGTGTCTCAAACGGCTGTGGCATCTTTACGAACCGCTGAAGTCCCACGAGTTTTCCCCGATCGTGAAAACCTTCGGAATCTTCTTCGAAGTTGAAGGCTCCATGGATCAATTCCGGGCCGAGTCTCAAAAGCAGTTTCTGAAGTCTGGAGTGACTCGGCTGGCGATCAACGCGCCCGATGCGCGATTTCGGCCGGGCGAGGCGATGTGCACCGTGCGGTTCCCGATGCGCCTTCATCGGGACAAGTCGATCGACGAGATTCGGGAAATGTTGGCCGCTTTTGTCGCCGAAGCCTTCGAGCGATTGTTCAAGGCTTGCCGAAAGAAGGGGTACGAGATTCAGGAAGCGGAATTGACGGATGCCGTTCGCGCTGTGCTCACAACGTTTTTGGCCGATGAGGGTGAGTACCCGCCGGGCCCCGCCGACTTTGAGATCGCCGCTCGCCTCCAGGCCCTGGAGGACGTAAGGCGACTCGCCGACGCGCTCGGGGATGCAGAGCCGGACCTGCGCGAGTTCCTGCGGGTTCAAGAAAGACTCGAGCGAGAAGCGAAAAAAGGTGGCGGATGACGATTGATGAGCTTATCCAGGCGGCAACGGCGCGGTACTTCGTGAAAGGTCCGTCGTACACAACCGAGGTAATGGCGTACGACCGAATTCGGATTTGGAGCTATGAATCCACGGGGCTTGTTGGAGATCATATTGAAAGCTGGATCGTAGGTGGAGAGCTGCCGTTTATGTCGCACGACAAAAAGTACGATCCGACTTGGATTGACGGTCTAACGAGTTGGTGTTTCATGATGAGCGTCTTCTACGACCGGGCGAAGAAGGGGAAGATCCTGAAATCGTTCGGCCTGAAAGACCCTTACACTGGGGAGCCTTACAACCTGACAAAGGATGAGGCTAAGAAGGAGCAAGCCTATATCGACTACGTGTGCGATGAGATCCTTGCCCCGCACATGCATCTGATTGCCAACAAGAAGGAGGTCGTCAAGCTGTACTCCCCCGAGGACCGCATCAAATGGCTGGGCGCGGAGCGCGCTCGGGAAATTCAGCTGGAACTTGGCTTATCCGAGGACGAATAGACGCGTCGTTTAGGATTCTTCGAGAAGATATGATGAAGAGGACACCGTGATATTTGAAATTTCGCCGAACTATCGTAGGGGCGTTAAACTTTATGGTATGTCGCCTGCTGCCAGAGCCGTGCTGTGTCCGCCCGGGGTGCCGGAGTATTTCGACGGGAGGCCGATCGCCCATTTATGGCTAGATCCAGGCTTCGAAGTCGCGACTAAAAACGGCACTTTAAATGATATGATTTATTGGTTTTCGGGGCCGGACTCGGTGTGCTCGGAACGCGCCCTCAAAGCGTTTGAACCCTTCCTCGAGCACGTCGAAGTGATCCCATTAGGCCCTATCCGGGGTGTAGAGTTTTTCTTTCTCAACGCAACCTACTTCGAGGAGGATTTGATTGACCCGGTAGAGACCGATCGCCTACGCGCCCGGACGAATCATCACGGCCTCGATGACTCATTCGCGGTTAGGAGTTCGTGGAAGCCGAGATATCACATGTTCCGAATGCCCGAGTCATATGGTCGAACCTTCGTTACCGAAGACGTTAAGTTGGCCGGCGAACAAGCGAAGCTTAAGGGCATCGCGTTTTATGATGTTTCGGAGCCAAACGCCCTAAACTTTTTTCGATCGCTCCTTGGCCCGCCGGAGCCGAGGAAGGCGAAAAAGTAGACGTTCGGTCTTTGCGCGGTGGGACGGATTTCGGCTTCATACAAAATGAGATCATGCAGACAAACAGCCGTAGCCAGTTGCAGAAATCACTCGTCGATCGCCAGGTCGGATGTTCCAAAGAAGTCGGGAAAAGGACTCGCGCATGAGCGAGTTGTTTACCGACTTAGAGATTGTCACGGCTCGGAAATGTGTCGTCGAGTTAGAGTTCATCCCGAGCTGGGTGGGTTACCGGCAAGTTCTCGGAAGACCGTTTAAGCTCGGCGCAGCGGTGGGCTGTAGAGACGGCCGTCTCAAGATCGAGGGTGACTCGGCGCGTCAGTGGGTGATGTGGTCGGATGACTCCGTGCTCGACGGTCGATTTGATTGTATTCCCAAGCGTGGTCAGACGGCCCACATCTTCGTCTACAACACTTGGACTTACGACGACCGGAATACGGAGTTCGGAGCCTTGAACGCAGGGTTGCTGATCGAAGTAGTCGGACCGAATTCGTTCCGACTGCGCTGTAACTCCGGCCCGCAGAACGCCGGCCTGTTCACCGATTCGACCATCCTGGTCACGGTGCACGGGGCAGATGATGCCTCGTACTTTGGCGTCCTCCCAACCGAAGGAGCGCCGGATGCCGGCGAGCGCATTCGGCTGATCCCGACAGCGTTAAGCGGGATGTAGGGCCGGGAACAAGAATCCCGCAATCAGGCAGGTCGCATTACTTCAGAAAGTCCTTCCGGTTTCCACGGTCCCAGTCGATGGTGAACGGGCGGAGCTGCAAGACAAGGTTGTCGGCTTCGGTTGGTCGCCAGTTTCGTCGGACAATTCGGTGCTGATTGCCCGAAAGCTAGCCAGCTTTGCCAGAGCAAGTTACAATCTGGACATAAAAGGGCGACACGCTAGGAATTCAAATGTCCAAATCTAACGAGCAAAGTTTCCTCGAGAGCCTTGGCGGCGAGGCCGGTTGCATGCGGCTGGCGAAGGAGTTCTATGCCCGGGTTGCGAAGAGCGAACTGCTGAAGCCGCTGTTCCCGGGCAAGAGCTTGCGCTGCGCGACCGAGGAGTTTTCCGCGTTTCTAGTGCAGTTCTTCGAGGGGGATGAAGACCGAACCCAGTACCGGTGGTGGCTGAGCCTAAGCGAGTCGCACGCGCGATTCCAGATTAGCGAGCCGCAGCGGATTGAGTGGCTTCGGTTGATGAGCGAGGCGATTGGGTCGGCGGTGGCAGATGAAGCCGTTCAGGGAGCGCTTCGGCAGTTTTTCGGCGCGACATCGGTGTATGTGGTTGGTCAGGGGGAAGCACCGGCGGTAGCCGACGAAGAACTGGGGCGTCGCTGGGCTCAGCAGCGGACGCTCGATCTTCTTACCGAGCACCTCTTGGCGGGCCGAGATGCAGAGGCCATCGCGATGGCAGACCACTTTATGGCGCGGCCGTCGGTCATGGTCGGCATAGGGGGGGGTGATGCAGATTGGCCGGGTGCCGCTGCCGGCGTTCGTGGTTTCTTGCATAGAAACTGAGCCCCGATTGGCCAGCGCGCGGTCGAACGGGTGGACGCTAATCCACTTTGCCGCCGGAGCTTCGTGCCTTCCGGTGGTACAGCGACTCCTGCGAGCGGGCGTCGATCCCAATGTGTTGGATAGTGGTGGGCACGCGCCGCTGTTTCGCGCGGCGGGAGGCAGCGACGCTGATGTTGTTCGGGTGCTCATCGGGGCCGGGGCCATCGTAGACCATGCCGGCGGGGCGACCCGTTCCACAGCATTGCACCAAGCCGCACGATTCGGAAACGTTAAGATCGCCGAGGCGTTGCTAGACGCCGGGGCTTCCTTGTCCGCGACGGACAATAAAGGGCACACGCCTCTCGACCGCGCGCGAAACTGTCGCCGCAAGGACGTGGCGGCGCTGTTGGATTCCTGGCAGGCATAGCCGGAGGAAGTGCCAGAATAAAGCATGTGCTACTCGATCTACGTCGCCACGACGAGCTCGCGGGATCTTGCTGCGCATGTCGGCACGCGAATTCAGTTCGAGCGTGACCTCTGGACTCCCGAGCCGGCCGCGCTGGAACTCCTCATCTATCCAAATCGATGGTTCCTAACGCGCGAGTTTGGCGGCTGTAGCTGCCACTTTCGCCATGTCGCCGAAATCAACGATCCGCTTTTCGAGCCCTATGCAGAATGGCAAGCGACCGATCCCGATGACCTTGAGGCGACATGGGAGGCGTTCGAAGTTTTTCGATCTCTAGTGGAGGCGGGAGAAGGCTTGGAGGTGATGAACCTGTGGGAGGATCCCAGCCCGGACGAAGTCAAGTCGTTCGACGTGAACCTAAGCAAGATCCCACCCAATGCGTTCCAGTTTGTTGAGAACGTCCGGTTGCACTTCCGTCCGGCTTCGTAGTCGCGAAAGGTTGAGTTTTGCCGAAGCAAGGCAACTCCGCCCGAGCCGAAGCTTTCACCCTCGGCTCGGCAAGAGGCGAATTAGTCCGTACGCGCGATCGCGAACAGCTCGCTCGCGTATGGGATAAGGACATCTGCCTGCGGAGACAGCTCGGTGTTCAACAGCACGATAGCCCCGGCTTGGGAAGACGGCTCGAAGTAGAACACCGCTCCCACGCCGCTCTCCTGGCCCAGGTGACCCACGATGTCGGTTCCATAGTTCTGGTAATCCAGGCCCAGACCGGCGCCTTCGTAAAGCGTCGGATTCTGCACCTTTTTCATCTCATCAACGCTGGAACGAGCTAGCACGGTCCGACCGTTGAAGGTCCCGTTGTTGATGAGCATCCGCATGAAGCGCGAGAGATCAAGCGCGGTCGTGCGGACCGAGCCACCCGGCCAATCGGCAAACGTGTAGTGCGTAAGCGGGGAACCGTCCGTGCCGTAGGGCATGGCGAGCTCGGAGTTAGCAAAACCACGGAGTCGATAGCTCGATTTCGTCATGCCGAGCGGACCGAAGATCGCGTCCTTCGCGTAGTCGGCGAGCGACTTGCCCGTTACGCGCTCCACCACGTAGCCCGCCAGGGTGTAACCCATATTCGAATATTCATAGGCTCCGCCCGCTCCTTCACTCCGAAAGGAGTTGGCGTTGTAGTAAGTGCCGGTCTTCGTAAAGAACCCCTTCACGAAGTCCGCCAGCGTGATGGTTGGGTCCGATCCGTTGTAGTAGAAGGTTCGCGCCGCAAAGAAGCTCGCAAAGTGCAAGTCTGATAGGCCAGAAGTATGCGATAGCAGGCGGCGCATCGTGATGACCGAGGCGGTCGACTTCGGGTTCTCAATCTTGAACGGCAAGTAGTCGTTGACGTCCGCGTCGAGATTGATCTTGCCGCGTTCGACAAGGGTCATGACCGCCGCCGTCATGATCGGCTTACTGACGGAGGCGCACATAAACACCGTATCGGTGGTTGCCTTGATTCCCAGCGCCTTGTTCGCGTCGCCGGCGGCCCCGGCCCAAACCAGCCGGGTGCCCTTAACGAGCGCGACCGAGGCGCCGACCTGTTTGTTTACCGTCACGTAGTCTTGGGTCTTTTTCGCCGCGGCTGCGTTCAGGGGAATGGTCTCGCTCGAAGACTTAGACGAGCTTCCGCCGCACCCGGCGATAATCATGGCGGAAGTGAAAATGGCGATGGTTGTCTTTATTGACTTCATGTTGTTCTCCTTTTGGTATGGATTCATCCGCTCCCTCAGAATCGAAATCCGATGCTGAAGCTGGCTCCGCTGCCGTCGATGGACTTTGCCGACCGGATCAGGCGATAGTTGACTTCGGCGAAAACGCCGCTCCGAGCCTGGATGCCGAGCCCGATGTGGCCGCCAAGCCGGATTTCGTCCACCTTGGACTTGTTGGGGCGATCAACCTGAACCGAGTAGCTGCCAATGCCGGCGGTGACGTACGTCATCGTTGGCAGGCCGGGCTGGCCCAATCGGTAGCGTGCCTGAACGCCAAGGCCGCCGATGGTCGCTTTGCTGCCGCTCTTTTTCCCGTAGCTGCCGTCGGAGTACAGTCCGACCGAGAGGGGGCTGCGGCCTGCCGAAAGAAAGTCGTAGGTGAATCGCGTGTTGAACTGGCTTGCGCCTGCCGACTTCACGGCAGAATCCTTCGGCACAAAAACGCCAATGGCGATTCCGAATTTGCCGGAACGGTAGTCCACCGCATCCTGTGCAAAGGCCGTTTTGGGGAGGGCGGCGATGAAGGCGAAAAGGACGATAACGAGGCTGGTTTTAAAGTTCATGTCGGTGATTCCTGCTTGCCGAACCAGATGGGTTTCATCCGTCCGGCGTGGTTAAATTCTTCCGCGACCACCTCAATCTCGGCCTCAGACGCCGGTCGGATTTTGAACTAGGCAGATAGCACGATTCGAAAATACGACTTAAGACCGATATCGCCGACGGCTCCGGGTCCCGATAATGTGTTCACGCCGCCCAGGAAGCTATGTCCCCAAAAGATTCCATTACCAAGCCTAAATCGAGACCCGGAAATCGGCTTCGCACGAAGCTGACCGGCTTATTCGTACTCGGCACGACTTTGACCACCGCGCTGGTGGGGCTGTTGATTTTTGGGCTGCTACTGCTTGCCGTCTTCGGTTCCGACGATCTGGATAAGTCAGTCACGGCGGATCTTGAGGCGCGGCGCGAGACGGCCAGTCGGTTGTTTTCCGGCGAGAAGCTAGACGTTCCTGGCCTCGCCCGGATGCTGGACCAAGCGATTCTGGGCAATGATTTTCCGGCCGAAGGGATTCAATTCTCCCCGTATACGGCGTCCATCGGCAGCTTAGAAGGGGCAATTACCGACGCCAACGGAGCTGTCTTGGCGTTCTCTCCACAAAAGAGTAGCTTTTCGAATTTGAAGAAGATTCAGGATGGTTTGTCTCCCGAGGAACTGAAAATACTTGCGGTGGCGCAGGCAGGCAAAACCTCTACCGGAAGGGCAAACGGCCGCATCGTTGCTTGCGGCAGCATCTTGGTCGACGGCAAAGTGGTCGGTATTGCTTTCGTGCGGTCGGGAATCTTGCTTGACGGATGGAAAACGTTTACAAGGATTACGAGTGAGTTTTCGGCACTACTCATCCTCACGGCCTTTGTCACGCTCATTGTGGGCGGAATCATCGGCCGCTTCTTTGCCACCAAGATTACGGCTCGCCTCCTGGGAATCTCCGCAACCGCCGACCAATGGGCAAAAGGTGATCTCTCCGTCACCGCGGAGGAGGTTCCGGCGGATGAAATCGGCCAACTGGCGAGAAAGCTGAACGGGATGGCCGGCGACCTCAAGGAGTTGATCTCGGTGCGGAACACGCTGGCGACGCTCGAAGAACGACAGCGCATCACCCGGGACCTTCACGACACGGTGAAGCAAGAGGCTTTTGCCACCGCCTTGATGGTGAGCTCGGCCCAGCAGTACCACCTCAAGAAGGATGATGCGAACCTATCCGAGGCCCTCGCAGAAGCCTATGAGTTGGCGAGAAAAATGCAAACCGACTTGTCGACTATCCTCATGCAGCTTCGCGCCGACGGGATCCAGGCATCGGTTTCGGATGCGCTCGAGACGATCTCGTTGAACTGGGCGCGACGTTCGAACCTAACTATCCGCGTGCAGCGCGGCGGCGATTACGAGCTTGCTCCCGGGCTCGTGCAGCAACTTACGCGCATCACCGATGAGGCCGTTGCCAACGCCGTCAAGCACAGCCGGGGGACAACCGTGCTCATCGGCCTTCACCAATACGAGGGCCGCTACCGATTAACCGTGGCAGACAACGGGGTCGGCATGCCGCGGTCTCTGCCTACGTCCGGAATGGGGTTGCAGACGATGCGCGAGCGGGCAGAAATGCTTCCCGGGGGCAACTTCTCGATCGGCCCGAACGGGCAGCGCGGCACGATCATCAAAATTGAATTTCTGGAGCAAATTACATGAATGACAAACTACGAATTCTATTGGTTGACGACCACTCAATGGTCAGAAAGGGCGTTCGCCTCTATCTTGAAAGTCAGGACGATTTTCAGATTATCGGCGAAGCAGATTCCGGCGAGGTCGCCATCAAATGGGTGGAAGAGCACGCGCCAGAAGTGGTACTGATGGACTTGATGATGCCCGGCATGGGCGGCATCGAGGCAACCCGAAGGATCAAGGCGCTCAGCCCAACAACGGTTCTGATCGTGCTGACCAGCTCCCAGGAGCGAGAGCACGTGTTGACGGCGATGGCGGCCGGAGCCTCGGCCTATGTACTGAAGGATGTTGGTCCGGAGGACCTCGTTCAAACTATTCGCCGCGCGGTCGCAGGTGAGGTTGTCATGGAGTCCCGCGTTGCGGCGCAGTTGGTGGCGTTCCTTCAAAAGCCAGCCAGCACTTCTACCGAAGCCCTGATCGCGGACCTCACCCAGCGCGAAACCGAAGTGCTAAAGCTGATTGCTGCCGGGCTCTCGAACGCAGAAATCGCCGAAAAGCTGTTCATTTCGGAGAAGACCGTCAAGACCCACGTCAGTAACGTCTTGTGGAAGCTACAGTTGCATGATCGCACGCAGGCAGCGGTGTTTGCCTGGAAAGAAGGCCTGGTGAACGGAAAAGGTTAGGTTAAGGTGGAGTCCATTCGATGGACACGAACTTGAGTCCGGCAAAGCGCCGACAAGACTTCGTGCGACTGTGCGTGCCAGCTTGGTAGGTGGACCAAAAACTTAGCTCGGCGACTCCGGGCCCGGTCAAGCAACGAATCCTGGTTTGGGACATCCCGGTTCGGCTATTCCACTGGCTCCTAGCGGGTGGCTTCCTCTCCGCTTACTACATTGCAAAATTCCTCGGTGAGGATTCCACGGCGTTTCCGTACCATGCGATGCTCGGCCTCACACTCGGGCTGATGGTCCTGCTGCGACTGGTGTGGGGCATTATTGGCACGCGATGGGCGAGGTTTTCGGAGCTTCTGACATACCCAGGAGAACTCATTGCCTACTTTCGAGGCATTTTTTCGTCAAGAGGTAAGGAATACACCGGCCATAACCCCGCAACGAGGTGGACGGTGCTCATCATGTTTGCCCTCGTGTTGGCCCTCGGCTGGACGGGTTACCAAACAGCGGCTGGGGGCGAGTTGGAGAGCGTCCACGGGATACTTGCCAATATCTTGCTGGCAGTCTCGGGCGTGCACGTCTGCGGTGTAGTGTTTCACGTCCTTCGGAAGCGAGACGGAATCATTCTCAGCATGGTCCACGGGCATAAGCAAGGAGATCCGGGCGATGCGATCAAGGGCTCCCATGCCCTCGCCGGCGTCGCATTCCTGGCCTTGATTGGGTTCTTTTTTGGCAGCTTAGCTACTTCATTCAATCCGGCCACTGGCTCCACAAAGTGGCCGCTGATTAGTACGCGACTTCTGCTCGGCGAATCGGAAGGCGAGGGCTATGCCGGCGGAGCGAATGAGCAACAGGAAAGTTCGGAATCAGACGGTGACTAACTAAGTTTTTATGCCAAGGCGTACGACATCTATTGATCAAAATTGAAGAACGAGCCGAGCGCGACCTTACCCATACCGGGCTCGCAAATGCGGACGCTGCCGAAAAGCTAAAAATCGACGGTCCGAACGAGCTGCCATCGGCAAAGCCCCGAAGTCCGCTCCTGATCGCGTTGGGCGTGGTCAGGGAACCAATGTTTCTGCTGCTTGTTGCATACGCAATTGTCTACTTAATCCTCGGGGACAAGGAAGGGGCTCTGATGCTCGTCGGTGCGGTCGGGGTCGTCATCGGCATCACCCTCTACCAAGAGCAGAAGACCGAACGAACTCTGCAGGCACTCCGGGATCTCTCTAGCCCGCGCGCGCTGGTGATCCGGGGCGGCGAGGAGAAGCGAATTCCCGGGCGCGAAGTCGTCACCGGCGACCTCATTGTTCTCTCCGAAGGCGACCGAGTGCCCGCCGACTGCCCCCTGATTTCGGGGCACAATGTGGCCGCTGATGAGTCGCTCTTGACCGGCGAGTCCGTCCCGGCCCGGAAAGTCGCGGCACCAAAAGGCCGAGCGATGGAGCGTCCGGGAGGCGACGACTTGCCGTTTCTTTACTCGGGAACCTTGGTCGTGCAAGGGCGCGGCGTCGCGAGAGTCGAGTCCACCGGCGTGCGCACGGAGGTCGGCAAAATCGGGAAAGCCTTGCAGGGAGTCCCGCATGAGGCGACCCTGCTTGAGCGCAACACAAAGCGGCTGGTTCGAACGTTCGCGATTGTCGGATTGTCGCTCTGCATGGTCGTTGTCGTGGTCTACGGCCTCAGCCGTGGAGACTGGCTGAAGGGCGTTTTGGCTGGAATCACCATGGCAATCTCAATGATTCCGGAGGAGTTCCCGGTGGTGCTGACCATCTTCCTGGCGCTCGGGGCGTGGCGAATCGCGCAAAAGAACGTCCTCACCCGCCACGTTACGGCCATCGAAACCCTCGGTGCCGCTACGGTACTTTGCGTGGACAAGACCGGCACGCTCACCCAAAACCAAATGTCGGTGACCAAGCTGGGAATGAAGGGTGTCATTTACGACGTCACGGAAGGCAAGCTGCCCGACGAGTGGTCCGAGCAGTTGCATTACGGCGTTCTGGCAAGTCAGCCGGAGCCGTTCGACCCCATGGAGAAGGCGATTCACATTTTGGAATCGACGGCGTCGCCGGCAGACGCCACGCGCAAGGATTGGGTTTTGGTACGCCAGTATGCGTTGTCCCCGCAACTGCTTGCGATGTCGCAAGCTTGGAAGGCACCCGACCAGGTGCATCTCGTCATCGCGGCAAAGGGAGCACCGGAGGCGATGGCGGAGCTTTGCCGTCTGACCTCAGGCGAGAAAGTCGCGCTGGATCTTGACGTGAAGGCGCTCGCTCAGCAGGGACTGCGGGTGATTGCGGTTGCCAAACAAGACTTTGAATCCGTCGCGCTTCATGATGACCAGCGGGAGTTCTCTCTGAGTTTCTTGGGGCTTCTCGGGTTCGCCGATCCGGTGCGTCCGGCAGTGCCGGCGGCACTGATGGAGTGTTACAGCGCCGGGGTCCGGGTCATCATGATCACCGGCGACTATCCGGAGACCGCGCAAAGCATCGCGCGCCAGATTGGTCTTCGCCAACCAGAGGAGTTCATCTCCGGGCCTGACCTCGGCCAAATGACCGACGCTGACCTTACCGATCGCATCCGCTCGGTCAATATTTTCGCGAGGGTGATGCCAGAGCAGAAGCTGCGGCTGGTGAACGCGCTGAAGTCCAGCGGCGAGATCGTCGCAATGACGGGCGACGGCGTCAACGACGCTCCCGCGCTGAAGTCTGCCCATATCGGAATCGCGATGGGCAAGCGCGGGACGGACGTAGCCCGTGAAGCCGCCGATCTCGTTTTGCTCGATGATGACTTTTCGTCGATCGTTCAAGCGATCCGACTTGGGCGCAGGATTTTCACGAACATCAAGGATGCGATGGCCTACATTATGGCCGTCCACGTGCCGATTGCCGGGCTGTCGCTGTTGCCCGTTTTGCTTGGGTGGCCGCTTATCCTTCTGCCGGTTCATATCGTTTTTCTTGAGCTGGTGATTGACCCGGCTTGTTCGGTCGTTTTCGAGGCGGAGCCCGAGGACGCCGAGACCATGCAGCGGCCGCCGCGAGACTCAAAGGAGCCGATGTTCACGCGAGCGCGGCTCATCTTGAGCCTGCTTCGGGGCGCGGCAGTGTTGGCGGCTACGGTCGCGATCTACGCTTGGTCAACGTTTGACGGGCGAGGAGAAAACGCGGCGAGAACGCTCTGCTACACGACGCTGATCGTTGCGAATCTTGGCTTGATCGTGACGAACTTGTCGTGGTCTCGCTCCATTTTCAAAATCCTCAAACAGCCCAACCCGGCGATGTGGTTGGTTCTGGGCGGAGTCTCGGCGTCCATTGTTGCCGTGCTTTCGGTGCCGTTCCTTCGGAACCTCTTCCGATTCTCCGTTGTCCGGCCGCTCGACCTGGCGATTGCCGTTGGTGCCGGAATCCTCAGCGTCATGTGGTTTGAGCTCGTCAAGCTGTACAAGCGGAAAAATGCTCCGGCAACCGTCGCCGGTGGCTTAAAGAGAACCGAAAGTCCGTGAACTCGCGTGCTTTGCGCGGGCAAAAATTGTCTGAAAAATACATCACGCCCCTCTTGACAAGCTTTCTAGGTGCTCGTAAAATACGGCAGATGAGTGAACAAACGTCTACAACTGACATCGCCGAACAGGGAACCAAACCGTTGCCAGAGCATGCCTGGTTAGATCGATTGGTCGGGAACTGGCGCAGCGAAATGACCTATCGTATGGGCCCGGATGCACCGGAAGGCTTCGCGGAAGGAACCGAAACCGTTCGGAACTTCGGTGGACTCTGGGCCACCGGAGAAAGCGTTACGAAGATGTCGGCGGACGTCACGATGGGCAGCCTTTGGGGAATTGGCTACGACGTTTCGGCGAAGGGCTACCGAAGTTCCTGGATCATGTCGATGTCCTCGCACCTTTGGAAAGGCATCGGAACGCTGAGCGAAGATGGGAACACGATGACGATCGACTGCGTCGGGCCGAGCATGGGCGACGACGATGGAACCGCAAACTACCGAGACGTCATCGAGATCATCGACGAAAATCATCGCACCCTGACTTCGTTCGGGGAAGCCCCTGATGGCTCCTTCACGGAGTTCATGAAAGTACATTACTATCGCGTTTAAGCGCATCTACGCCCGGTTTTTCGCATGAAACCGGGCGGCTTTGCTTCGATTGCCGCAGTGCGCCATCGAGCACCAGCGGCGACGGCCGTTCTTCGAGTCATCCAGAAAGTAAAGGTCGCACGAGGCGGACTCGCATTTCCGCAATCGCCCTAGGTCCTCGTTTGCCAAGGTCTGTGCGAAGGACTCCGCAATCGGCCCCAGCGCATCGGTGAGGGTTTCGAGGCGCCTAGCCTCGTGAACTTGATAGCCAGCCTCGTTCCGCGTCAGCTCCGTCCAACGAGACTGCGTCCGCAAGAGCTTCTGCACGAGTTCAAAGGTAGCCAACGCAACCGGATTCTGGCGCGCCTCGCATAGTTTTGCCCTGAGCTCGCGCGCTAAGGCCAAATCGCCTAACGATTCTGGGGCCGCGATGCCCCGCCGGTCTAGCCAAGCCAAAAAGGCAGGTTCGGACGCAAGAACATCTCCAAATCCCCGCTGGGCAAGAATTTCCGCGTTGCCAAAATCCACCCACAGCTTTCCTCCGATGTCTTCGAGCGGAACGGCCGGAAAAGAATTTTCAAACATTTAACCATCTAAACGGAACTTTGTCGGTTAACGTTCCCTTATACGGTGTGTAACCCTCAAAATAAGATATTGACGGTTAAAGGAAATCATGAAACTTCAAGCATCCGCCGCTCTCGTCGTCCTCGCCGCTCTTTCTGCCGCATCGCAAGCGGCCCCCGTCCGAATCGAATACAAGTTCGAAAAGGTTGACGGCCACCGCGTTTTCTACCGCGAGGCCGGTCCGAAGACGGCCAAAACCATCGTCCTGCTCCACGGCTTTCCCAGCTCGTCGCACATGTTCCGCGACCTGATCCCTAAGCTGGCCACCAAGTTTCACGTGGTCGCCCCGGACTACATCGGCTTCGGCTACTCCGACGCTCCGGCCCGCGCCACCTTCGCTTACACGTTTGACAACCTGGCGGCCGTAACCGATAAGTTCCTCGTCCAAACGGGGAATACCCGCTACACGCTGTACCTACAGGATTACGGCGGACCGGTCGGCTTCCGAATTGCGACCGCTCACCCGGAGCGTGTCGAGGGACTCATCATTCAGAACTCAAACGCCTACGTGGAAGGCATCAGCAAGCTGGCCTTTGGCGTGCTGGCCGAGTTCGGCAAGAACCGAAACGCCGAAACCGAAAAGCCGGTGCGCGGATTGCTTGGCTACGATGGCATCAAGTTTGGCTACACGGAGGGCTCTCCGAACCCGGCCGCGATCAATCCGGATAGCTACACGTTCGACAATGCCCTTTTCCAAGCGAAGCCGGAGAACGTCGAGGTGCAGCTGGACCTTTTCGCCGACTACCAGAACAACGTTTCGCTCTATCCGGCCTGGCAGGCCTACTTCCGCAAGTACCAGCCGCGAACCCTCATCGTGTGGGGCAAGGGTGATCCGTTCTTCACGGTGGAAGGTTCGAAAGCCTACTCACGCGACCTCAAGAACGTCGACTACAACCTCTACGACGCCGGCCACTTCGCCCTGGAAGAAAAACTCGACGCGATCTCGACGAAGATCCTCGGCTTCGTGGGTGGCAAATAAGCCGGCCGCGACCTTCACCAACACAGATCTCAGAAAACCAAAAGAAACAAAGCAATGCAAACCCTTCAAACAACCCCCCGCAAACTATCCGATCTTCACCGTCGACCCCGCTCCCGAGGCGTCCAAGCCCGTCGTAGAAGCCATTCGTAAGATGTTTGGCGGCGTGGTGCCGAATCTCTTCGCCGTCTCCGCGATCAGCCCGCAGCTCATCACCGCCCAGGCAACTCTAAACCAGCTCATCGGCGAGACTTCGCTGACGAATCTGGAAGTTCAGGTCATCGACCTCGCGGTGAGCCGCGAGAACGACTGCGCCTACTGCCTGGCCGCCCACACGTTCCTTGCGCGACGCTTGGATCAGGACGTCATAGGCGCCGCGAAAGCTGGCACGGCCATCGCCGATCCGAAGATCGAAGCGATTCGTCAGTTCGCGATCGAGCTCGTGGAGACCCGTGGCCACGTTTCGGAAGCCGGGCGAGAGGCGTTTCTTGCGGCCGGCAACACGAAGGAGCAGGCGATGGAAGTGATCCTCGTGGTCGCCCTCAAGCAACTGCAGAACCACGTCAACGAGATCGCGAAAACCCCGATCGACAGCTTATTCTCCTGAAGCGTCGAACTGCCGACCCCAGTTAGTTTGCTGGGGTCGGCCCCCGACTGGCTCTCCTTGACTACACTTTTGAAACGAATTGCGACGGAACCATGACAAACATTGAACGGCCACCTTTGCCACCATTTACCCTCGAGACGGCGGTGCAAAAAGCCCGCCTCGCCGAAGACGCGTGGAATTCGAAAGATCCCGAACGGGTCAGCCTTGCCTACTCCGCCGACAGCAGATGGCGAAACCGCACCGACTTCATCACTGGACAAGAACATATTGTCGAGTTCCTTCAGCGTAAGTGGGAAAGAGAACTGGACTACCGACTCGTGAAGGAAGTTTGGGGCTTCCGAATCAACCGGATGGCGGTCCGGTTTGTTTACGAATGGCACGACGAAGAGGGCCAATGGCACCGCTCGTTTGGTAACGAACTCTGGGAGTTCGATGAACACGGGCTGATGAGCCGTCGCGAAGCAAGCATCAATGATCTTGAGATCGATGAAGCGGATCGCAAATTCCGATGGTCGGGAAGCCGCCGCCCGGACGACCACCCCGGCCTGACAGAGCTTGGATTGTAGGCAAACTTATTTGCGAAGCTGGTACGAAATCTTTTGTCCGGTGCCGCAAGGTTCAAATCTGGAAAACTGATCCCGCGCCTGATGAGTTGACGAAATGAACCTCCTCCTTTCTTCGCTGGTTTTGTTCTCAACTGCCTTTGGTGCGCCGAGCGGCGGAAAGCAGGTGCGGGGATGGATGATCCATGGCTCGAGTCCGGCTTATCATCGGCTGGTTCTGCAAAAAGCGAAGGAATACGGAATCAATCATCTCGAGATCGCGGGTGACAACCCGACGTTCTCAGACGAGATGGTCGGGCCGGCCGGGGCGCAAGTGGAGAAGACGTCCAGGGCCGCCCGGGCCCAAGGAATTGACCCCTACATATGGGTGCGAGAGCTGAACACCCGCGAGAGGAACCTTGTTTTGGACCCCGGCACCGCCGCAGGTGCCGAGTTTTGGACCAAACGGCGGAATGCGCTTCGGCTTGCGCTGCAAAGAGCTCCTTACATAAGTGGCGTTGTCCTCAGCTATGCCTCAACGCCGACCGAGATTTGGTACGCCTCCGATCCGTCGCCGTTTTGGCGTGGAAAATCGATGGAGGCGCGGATTCGGTTTGTCACCGATCAGTTTCTTGCCGTAACAAAATCACTGAAAAAGCGCGTGTTTGTTCGTGACTTCAACCATTCGCCGCAGGAATTGAAGTGGATTGTGGGTGCATTTAAGGACCATCCGGACATCACGCTGCACTCCAAGTGGACGCCGCAAGACTGGCAACTCTTCTATCCCGATTCTTTCGCAATCGGCGCCGTTGGCACCACGCGGCAGGTGATCGAAGCGGACTTGGGCGCGGAATACTGGGGCAGGTCGTTGTTCCCGGTGTCGTTGGTGCGGTATATCAAGGCCCGCTGGGATTACGGCCGAGCGCGCGGCTGCCAAGGCGTGGTGGCCCGCATCGACCGGGGCGACGAGACCGCGCTCGACACACCGAGTGAGATCAATCTTTTTGCGCTCTCTCGTTATCTTGCGAAGCCGAGCACGTCACCGGAAGACATCTACCGCGCCTGGAATGCGAAACGGTACGGCCTTCGGGCCGGCTCCGCCGAGTCTCAAACGCTTACGAAAATCTACGAACGCACCTTTGAGCAAGCGAAAAAGATGTACTACACGCTGGGTTTTTGGATGCCCAAAGATCAGTCGATGACCCCAAGCTCGGTCCGCAGCATCGAAGGTTCTATTCGCGGCAAATCCAGTGCGCTCTGGGATCCGGCGGAGAAGGAAACGGAGGATCAGTTACTAAGCCCAACGGCTGCGACCTACGACCGGATCATGGCAGACCGAACGGCTGCCGTTCGGCTGGCCGAAGAAAACGTGGCGGACTTTTTGCTCATCGCCGATCGTTTGAAGCCGCGAGACGCCGCCGATTGGCGAACGCGCCTGGAGATGTCCCGTGCCACCGCGAAGGTTTGGCACGCGACGGCCGATGCGGTTTGGTCGCTCCGGGTTGCCGAAGTCGGTAAGGATGGAGCCGCCATCGCCTCGATTAACGCGAAGGCAGATGCGCTTGTAAAGGAGTCGGCACGACTGAGGATGAACGGTCCAGGTGCCTCGCTTCGGTTCGATATGATCGAGTCGGCAGGGCGCCTCGCCGCCGATATCAAAGCTCGCAGCGCGGCGATAGCCGGAACGAAGTAAGCCCACCGACGACTGGCATCGGTGGGCTTACGAGCGGTGGCGTGCGTCGCCTTAGTGGATCGCGAGACCCTTCCAGTTATCTTCGCCCATCATCGACTTCGTTGAGCTCAAGAACGTGAGCGTCCCGTCCATGCCGACCTTAAAGGTGTCAATGCGCTTTGACGTGGAGCCCAAAACGTAGAGGAACTTGCCGTCGGCCGACAAAGCTACGTCCTTGGTGTCGTTGCCGGAGACGTTCGGTCGCTTTGCGGCCGAAATGAACTTGGCGTCGCCTGCCTTGTCCAGGCTGTAGGTGCTGACCGAGTTGCTGACGAAGTTTGCAACGTAGAGCCGATCGCCGGCTGCGTTTACGCAGGTCCAGCAGGCGGCGGTTTCCGTGTCGTTCAACGTCTGCATTGCCGTCAGCTTGCCGTCTTCTGCGACGCCGAAGGTGAGGATGGACGCATTACGGAACGTGCTCACGTAGATACGGTTCCCATTCAGGTTCCAAGAAAGGCCGACCGGGCCAAATGCCGGAGCCTCAGAAGCTTTCGACAGCATGCCTTCGCCGTCAACGGCATACGTCGCCACCATGCTGGTCGCGGCGGCCTGGTAGCCGTAGCTAACCGCAAGCATCTTGCCGTTTGGCGAGAAGTCCACGTCAGCGGGGCCGGCTCCGGCCATGAACGATACCAACGCGTTTCCGGTCGGCTTCAGGCTGCCGTCCATGCCGATGTTGAAGGTACTAATGTTCGGGGTGCCGCTGCTGATGGCCTGATTCGCCACTGCGAGCTTGTTGCCATAGACGGCAATGCTTACCGGGTTCATCCCGCCGCTAGGATACTGGCCCATCTTTTTCAGGCCCTTCGATTCCTTTTTGAACACCGTGATGTCGTTGCTTCCCGGGTTCGCTGCGAACACCCAATCACCCGAAACTCGCAGGCTGTGCTGGTCGTCGATGTCGCCGGCGATTCCCTTTCCGCCAGTCTTGTAGGTTCCGGCCATCGTTAGCGAGCCATCGTTACCCGGCTTGAAGGCGATCACGGAATTGGATCCCGTATTGTTCGTCATCACGTAGACGAAGGAAGAGTCGGGAGCTGCAAGGGCAGGTTGAACTGCGCCAAGTGCCATCGCGAACATTGCAAAGAGTGGAGTGAAGTTTCTCATAGCACTTGAAGAAGACAGCCCCGCAAAAATAGGTTCCCAAATGTTTGCGGTCATTCTCAGTTTGCGTCCCGAGCAGCTAGCGTCTCGGCTGCCTCGCTTGCCAAGCCAAGCCGACCCAGAAGATCGCCACCCCCAGAACGATGTAGATTGGTTGCAGCGGAGGATTATCGCTGAACCCGACGATCGAAATCTCGACTCCCATCCAGATCAAGAGTGCCAAGCCGACAACGCCGGCGGCCAGAGGGGCAAGGCGATGCCGTTTTCCCGCGAGACAAGCTGCCGCTACAGAACCAAGCCCGAGAACCGCGAACAAAATGAACCCGGGAAAGAAGTAATCGGCGAACATGGACCCTTCGAGCAAGTGCATCGGTAGCGGAATGAACTCCCCGTGCGGCCCGGCCATGAGCAAGGCGCCTCCGGCCAGAGCGGAAAGTGCCAAGAAGCCCTCGAGCCCCATTGCAGTTTTGGCAAGGCGGCTCAGCGGCGGTTTTCTCATAATTCCAGGCTACTTGCAAACGCGAAAACTGCTTCGGGATGCGAAAACCGTGCCGGCTGGTCGCTCTTCGAATTCAGCTTCTTTTGGTCGCCCGGACAACCCGGCTGAGGGTAGGAAAAGACTCCAACCGGACTAAAAATTGCCGTCCAGATCGCCTTTTTTCGTCTGGGCAGGGCGCGTAAATTGGGGCGGATTCAGGCCGATGGGCCAAGGTACGGAACCCCGTGTGGTTCGCACCAAGAATCCGAACTAGATGAGAAATCCTATGAAATCCTACAAGACCCTTTGTGCTCTCACCGCCGTTTCCATGCTGCTCTTGACCGGCTTTGCCGATGAGAGCGGCAAGGGCGTTTCTCCAGATGTCGCGCTAAAGGTCATCTCGGACGGCAACAAGCGGTTTGTTGCGGGCACTCCGGAGCGTCCGAACCAGTCTCCGGCACATCGAGCAAAGGTCGCCCTCAAGCAGACTCCGCACACCGTCGTCGTGACCTGCTCCGACTCGCGCCTTTCGCCGGAGCTGATCTTCGATCAAGGCATCGGCGATTTGTTCGTCGTGCGAACGGCCGGTAACACCGCCGATCCGGAGAATCTTGGCAGCGTCGAGTATGCCACCGCCGTGCTGGGTGCCCGCTTGGTTGTGGTGCTGGGGCACGACAAATGCGGCGCGGTGGATGCGGCCATGAAGGGCGGCAAGCTGCCCGCCAATATTCTGGCCGTCGTGAAGCCGATTCAGCGCGCCCTTCCGAAGACGAAGATTTCGCTAGACGAAGGCATTGCGATCAACGTGAAAGCCGTCGAAAAGGTGCTTTCGACGAAGAACAAGATGACGGCGGACATGGTGAAGAGTGGCCAGATCACTGTGAAGGGAGCCGTGTACGACATGGCTTCCGGAACGGTTCGGTTCCTTGACTAACATCTCGGATTGCCGCGAATCGGAGGCTTGAAAAGTTTGCCAAAGATCTCCAGATTCTGCGGAGATCTTTCGCAGGCGGGTTCCTAGCCGACAGGCTTTTTGTCGGTCTGCCGAATCTTTAGGCCGGTCTCTTTGGCCAGCCTTGCCAGTCTCGCTGCGCTGACGATTCCGTCGTCGGTTTTTCGAAAAGCTTTGTACTCCGCGCTAATGCGTTGCTGAAGCTTCTTATCGCCCGCCGCCGCCTTGCCGTACTTGGCTTTGATCTTCCCGATGAACTGTACTAGCTTGTCGGAACCGACCTTGAACGTTTCCTTCGGGGTAACGAGTAGGGCGGTTGTCGTAAGCTTATTCCACACAAAATAGTCTAACGCCGGCTTGAAGGCTGACTGTGTGGTGCAGGTCGGCGCGAACGGGGCATTTGGGCACCAACCATCGCAGGAACCTTCTACGACGAAGCAGTCACCGCTGTCGAAGCAGATCTCGATCACGCCGGCCGAAGCCTTCACTGGGGCAAGTGCCAGGAGCAGGAAGCCCAGCAACATGACTAGGGGTTTCGCGGCGATTAAGATGGCAATCTCCATTTTTTCTTTAACGTACGACATAATTGTCCTTCTTTGCGCAGCCGAGATTTTCAGTCTGCTACCGTACACTACACGATCTTTCCGAAAAGGACAAGACAGCCGGTGGGAGGGCTCAGAATCCGCTCGGGCGCAACCCAAGTCCCGCCGTGGAAATTCGGCCCAACCGATGCGCGTACACGTGGGATAATCGAAGTCGTTGAGGATCATCTCCCCATTTCATGATTATTACGATACGGCGCTGAGCCTGGGCTATGACCCAACCCTCATCTACCAGCGCCGATTCGAAACAAAGGACCTTCGCGCTGACTCCCTAGATCCGCGTATCTGTGAAATCTTGGATTAGGAGCGTTACGATCGCGAGTTCCGACCAAGGCTATACGTCATCGGATTCTGCGGCCGACTCTATCCGGTCTACTTGGTCCCGGATTTTACGCCTTCCCTCGAGTCCCTAACGAAAAAGGTTCCTCAGAGCCCGGTGATGACTTATGAGAATCTCGTGGCATGGTGCGACGAAAGGTACGGCAAAGACAGGGGCCGCGATTGGGAGCGTTCGCGACTCATGCGAAGCTTGAAAGTGCTTGATCGCCAAGGGGTGGAGATTAGCGCCGACACTTTTCGACTGATTGGCGCACCCATTTGGCTTGCGGTGGCGCTCAATTCGCGGTGGGCGGATGTTCGGAAGCTCCAGGTTTTCACCAACTTTCGAAGCTTCAACCTAGATTTTCAGAAGCACTTTGCCGCGACGGCGGCCTTTCAGGAGGTCGCCATGTACCTTGGCTCGGCCCTCGCCAAGCTCGATGAGAGCGTCCGCACGGTCGGCAGCGACGAAGTCATCGCCCAGCAGAAAGGCTTCGGACCCGAGAGCTTCCGGTCCAACGCCCCCAGCGAGCGCAAGACCCGCCGGAAGCTAAACCGAGAACGCAAGAAGCAAGGCGAGGCTTGAGCTAGATCTCCGAACCACTACTTCCCGGCGCCGGTGCGCTTGACTGGGTCGCCCCAGATTCGTTTCATCAGCTGGAAGGCGTCTGGGTCGAAGTTCATCAGCTCGGCCCGGACGAACGGGTAGAAGTCGTTCGTGCCGAAGTAGCTCTCGGTGGTTTCGGCGAAGAACTCCATCTGGTTGGTGGTGGCGTAATGCTTCGATTTGCCGCCCGCCCAGTGCAAAACCGAGTCGTAGCGCTTGTCCTTCATCGACTTGTTGAAGGTGTCCAAAACGTCCGGGTTCGAAAAACCGTTCTCTAAGTACTGGTCGTGGTAGGCATGGGCGAGCTCGTGCAACACCATCCAGGGCTGCTCGTACGTCCAAGAAGCGAAGTTTAGGCAGTCGCCAAGCTCGACGCCTTTGGCCATATCCGGGTTCGCCTTGTGCTCCTTAAGCCACTCTCGACCGGGGTGATAGGCCATGCACGCGGTGATTTCGCTCTTAGAATTCACCCAAATGGTGACTTTTTGCAGCTTCGCAAGAGCCGGTTCGCCGACAACGCGCTTGATTTTCTGCAATTGCCGCGTGAGCTCCAGCTTGGCTACGCTCCAGGAAGGGTCCTTCAGAACTCCGGCACCAAGTTCCACCTTCCAACCCTCCAGCTGGATCGCGGTCGTCGAAGTCGCGGCAAGGAACGTGAGCAGGCCAAGCACCCAAAAAGCCTACCGCAGCGCAACCCGGGAGCGGGCTACCTGGTATGCATAAGCGATGGGTGCGTTATCGTGGGTTCGGCTTGCTCGCCGGGTGCCAGGAATCGTTCGGCAGCGCGAGCTGGCCAATGTGGAGGCGTTGATCGACGCCGAGGCAAAGGACGTTGCCGTTCGGCCCTGACGCAAGTGGCGGCGAAGAGAAGCAGGCCTTCGAAGCATCAAATTCTTTTCACGCAGGTTCGATCAACTCACGAGACCCTAGATCGCGACCCCATAGAAAATATCGTCCTCTAGCTGAAACTTAACCGCTATTCTTGTTATCAGGTCTCGTAGAGCCGAAGCGGAATAGTGCGCTTCGATGAAAACACCCGCAGCGACTTCAAGCGGGCTCCGAAGATTATGGCCTGGCCCGGCAACCTGTCTGCCTCCGCCGCGAAGCGCAAAATCTGGATCGTCTAGAAAACTTTCAAAAAGCGCACTGTCTAGCGAATACAGTTGCTTGCAAACTGTTTCTGCGAACTGCCGCCAGGAGGTCACGTTGAAACTAGAACCGCAAACTTCGACGCAGGTCGGCTTTCGTCGAGTGATCTCGCTCTCGTCCCCGAGTGCATAACGTCCTGGGCGGGCAAGACCATCTGTGCGCACGCTGGAATTGAGAGAAGGCCAAGCTCTTAAAATCCTTTCCAGCAACCAAAGTTCCCGGTCCTTAAGGGAGTCTTCCGTCCAGCTTTGGTAGTTCGTGAGCTGACGGTTGATGTTGAGAGGAGATAGCGTAAATCCATTGTCACAATTAAGTTTCTCACGAAACGGCTTGTTTGAGTACGAGCTGTTATAGCCCGTAAGCGTTAAATTGGCGATTCTGTTCAGCCATGTCTCATGAATAGCAACCGCATTCGGACCGATATCATGCTTCCAGATTCCCGAGAGAGTCTGGGGCATGATGTGTTCGATCGTAAGCTTAACCTCGCCGCGGTGTATTTGAGCCAAGAGCCTAGACTCATTTGGCTGAATGGAGTCCTCAATGCAAGACAAAATGTAATTAATGTACCTGTTAACGTATGTCCCCATAGGATAGTTACTTACTGCGTTTCGAACCTCTGCGTCATTGGGAAAAACCCGAGTTCTGCCTCTGCCATCCAGGATGAAGCGCCGAAAAACATCATCCATAGTGCTTCCAGGTGAACTCTTTCGTATTCGTTGTAGCTGCTTGTACCACGTAGGCGCGGACTTGTTTAGGCTTTGTGTACCCATATTGCACATCAATCGCCTAACAATAAATACTTCTAATGACTTATAAATGCCTTTCACCTCCGACTCAGTCAGTGAGCCCCGGGAGTAGGCCACTAGAACCTCCATGAGGAACGAGATTCTCGGCGAAAATTCGATAAACTGAAATCGGAAGTTAAATTCCCTAAAAGCATTGAATTGGCCATGATCGTCTTCGCCGTATTCAATAAACAGGTACGCTCGCAGGTAAGACAGGAGGTCCTCATAGTAAGCGTCGAGCTCCGAGATATTGTGGTTTACGCCGACAGCGTGATTGAAGAAGGTTTTGAAGCGACTATACGTCTCTGCTTCCGCAAAACTCTCTGTGGCCTTGCATTGCAGAAAGTGTCTGTAGAATCCTGTAATGTCCTCAACCTGAGTATTTCCTTCGCGCCTAGTTAGCGCCTTTTCGATTTTGGCCCAGTAGCGGTCGTAGACATGGCTGCGAGCGTCTTCCCGGTTGAGCATCAATGAGTAGTTTCGTATTTTGTCTCCACTTTTTAGAGGGGCACCGGTGGAGTTGATGCTCTCGAAAATCAACTGCGGATTGTCGTCATTCTTGTCGATAGCAATGGTTATTATCTCAAACCTTTCAAGTGCCTTCAAATACCTTTCAAGCTGATCGAGTGGTTGGAAGTATCTGAGGAATTGGTCGTATGTCTTCTTTTGGCGGTTGGCGGCTTCATCTATCGTTAATGCCTGTTCCTCAAAAATCTTCTTGAAGACCTCGTTATCGGTTGTGACGGTGCGAAGAAGAATTTTCCTTTCTCTGTCCGGAGCGCCGTATTGATCGTAAAGATATTGGTCGCGAACCTGCTGGGCTGAGATTGATGATTTTTCGGGGTTGGCTTGAAGAATGTGATAAATTGCTACAAGTAAAAGTAACGTTGTTGTAAGTCGCTGCTGACCATCAATTACTGTAAAGTGGTCTGCCTCCGGTACATACACGACCGTCCCGAAGTAGTGGTTTCGGGATGATCCGAGCGTGTGTTCTAAGTCATGGAGAAATGCATCAACAATAGGCGCATCCCAAGTGTAGGGTCGCTGGAAATCCGGTATCTGGAAATACTGTGTAGCCCGATAAAGGAAGTGCAAAATGTTATTCTTGTTGGGCTGCATAATCACCGAGGTCGTGCCGTGGGAGGTTATCCACTCACCGTGCAGTGGGCGTAAGCACTTTTGGAGATTCTATCACCTCGCGGAAAAGAAGTGGTACGGGGCTTGGTATGGTTGCCCCCAAGGTGCCGAGTATAGATTTGGCTGTCGGTCCTTTCTGCTCGCGTTTGCCTTTTTGATGAGTGGCAGATCATCCCTCGCCTCGAAATCACCACACCATATTGGTCGTCGTACGAGCAGCGTCCGGGAAGCGTCCGTCTGTCACGTTCATTTTTGAGCAAAAATGTTTGCGGCGAGGAACGTCAGCAGGCCGATCACCCAAAAAGCCTACCGCAGCGCAACCCGCACCCGGGCTACCTGGTATGCATACGCGATGGGTGCGTTATCGTGGGTTCGGCTTGCTCGGAGGGTGCCAGGAATCGTTCGGCAGCGCGAGCTGGCCAATGTGGAAGCGTTGATCGACGCCGAGGCCGGGCGTCAGCCAACCTACAACCTCTTCGTTTTGTCTTGCGCGATTCCCGCCGGCATCGCCACCTTCGGCGGGTTGAGCGTGTTTGTGGCCTGGCTTTCGGGCAACACCGGCCTTCCGCTGATTCTCGGCACGGCCCTGACCGCCGTCCTTACCACCGGTGCCTGGTTCATTTTCTATCGTCTCTACCAGGCCATGCCACCATCGAAGCGGCACCTCCGCGACCTCATTTTGAAGTTTTCGCAGCGATATGCCAGCTTCGGCAACATGATCGTCGGCGAGAAATCGATGCCGGACGAGTTTGCAACGCTGCTAGACGAAGCCGCCGGAATCTACCTGCGGCACGGTAGCGGAGAGGGAAGTGCTTCGGCCAAGGCGGTTAGCGCCATCGAAGACGCCCTTACGAAGCTTTTGGAAGTCGCCGTGCAACACGACGCCCCCGCCCAAACCCGCGCGCTCGCTTGGGCCCAGCCGCTTCTCGTCGAGCTTCGGTTGCTCGACCAATCGCTGACGCAACATGCCCTCACCGCCGGTCGCGATGAGTTGGCCGACCCGCTCGCCAGCCTCCGCGAAGCCCGAACCGAGCTCGAGACGAGCAGCTCGGCGATCGAAGAATTGCACGACCACCTGAGAACACGGTGATTCGTAGCCTGCCAAAGGTGGTCAGGCCTCTAGGCTTGCGAGGTCAAGCAAGTCTTGGGGGCGGCCGCTAGCACGTTTCGCCCGGATCAAGAATTCCTTCGAGATGCAGTCGGCGGAGTACTCGCCCAGCGGGAGGGCAACCCGAGATGCGTATGCCTCATCAAAGTCGATTCCTGGAATTGAGCTTAGGATGTCGATTCGCCACGGCGGAATTCCGAAATGGAAGATGAAGTCAGGCTCCAAAAGCTCCACCGGATCAATCAGGTGCGTGGGCGCACCAAATTCCTTCAAGCACCGAAAGAGGTTCTCGTGGTCCGGCGGCCGAACGGTGATGAGGAGATCTAGGTCCTTGGTATAGCGCGGCTCTGCATGGAAACCAACTGCGATCCCGCCGACCACCAGATATCTAATCTTGGCGGCGTCGAGTGCCGCCAACAGTTCGATCCATTCCTTTAGCCCCGATCTCAGGATGCATCACCTCGTGATAAAGTTCTCGCAGTTCAAAGATAGCCCGAACCCGCTCTTCCGGAGTGGCCGCGCGCCAAAATGCCGCATCGAACGACCGCGTGTCGTCCCCGATCCGGCTTTTGCCACCCATCATTCGGTCTGCGCTCATAGGTCTTGGTTGAATGTTACTCCGGCCGGGGGGCGCGGCCACGGCGTCTGATTCTCGCCGCGGATCTGTTCGAATCGTCGAAGCCGCGGGCAGTGAGCGGGCAAGGGCCGCATTACTCCCGGGCGCTTCCAAGACGCGGCCACTCGGCAAGGTACTGCGAGAAGCCGCGTCGGATTGGAAACGAGCAGCACCTGCGCAACCGTCGGTAGCCCCGGCGTTATTCGACGATCGTGATTTCGGGTGAGAATATCTGACCGCGGAAGCCAGGAACTTCGGCACCGGCGCGTACGACCCCCGGGGCGGTCGCGGTGTAGGTGAGCGTAATGGAACCCTGACCTGCTCTCATGAAGTTACTCACTCGGTCTGCCGTGAGCCTGCCGCTGGTGAAGCTTTGGGAGAGAGCGATGACTTCGAGTCCTTCGGCGGCCGTCCAATCGAGTTCAACCGCTAGCCGAACCTTTTGGCCAACCCGAACCAAGGTGTCAATCGTCGAGACGCGCTTAACGCCGGGAAACATCAGCCAGAATGGCCTCGATACCACGGCAAAACCATCCTGCACCCGAAGACTTGGGAGGGTCACGTTGAGGACGCGCCGGGTGGCGAAGTAGAACGCAAACCGGCGGACGCCGGCCGGTACCGTGACGGTTGCCGGAAGCGTAAGCGCTCCGGTGTTGGCCTCGTCAGAAAGATTGAGCACGAGCCCGGGCGCAAGCGCGGGCGCATTCAGAACTACGGTGGCAGCGAGCGTCTTTCCGCCGTAGAAATAGCCTGGTTCGCCGAGGTCCATGAGAAGGGGGCTGACGGTTACCGATTGTACGAACGGGATGGTGAATCCCAAGCTCTCCGTTGTTACCGATGAACCTCCCGGAATCGTGGCGGTAATCGTGTATTGGTTGCCCAGCACCGCAGTGGGGGAAGGGAAAAAGTAGAACAATCGCTGCGTTTGGCCGGCGGCGATGACTAAGCTTCCCGGCACGGTGACGACCGGTGAAACGCCGCGAAGCGTTCGCGAGGAAAGGTTGATGCGTTGGCCGCCGACACCGGCTGGTTCAGACATCCTTACGGCGGCCGAGCCAGGGAAGTTGACCGTCGGAAGGGTGATGTTCACGAAGGAAAGGGTTGGTCCGGCCTGCCGAATGAGCAGCGGCAGAAGCGCGCTCTGGGCATTTGCCGCAACCGACGCAACCAACAGGAGACAAAGCAAAAGCAATCGATGAAATTTCATCATAAACCTCGCTTTCATGATAGGCCTTCTCGGCCGAAATGCCAAGCCCAAGAGGATCTGAAAACCAAGCGACTTGAGCCGGAGCGTTTTCACTTGTATCCGGGGTTTAGCTACGTCCGAGAGCACACACTAGCGCACGCCTTTTCCTAACCAACGAACCTAACTCGACGATCGAAGCACGCCGTTAGGCCCGCGCTGAACTGGAATGGACTGTTCGTAGCACCAGCGCTGCATGCGTTCTGCGCGGTTGATGGCGAACTTCTCAACGTTTCCAAGGTACGAAACGTACGATTCGAAATCCTGCGGTAAGGGATCATCTTTGAAGGCGTCAAAGGGTAAGTAGAAGTTTATGTCCCTAAAGTCTGAGGTTACGAGGTCTTGAAGCAGAAAAAACTCGACATAGCCTTCGAAATTTCCAAACAAGCTAAAGAAGGCCGAATACCGTCCGAGCACGTACGTTAAAGGACTTGATTCGCCCAAATAGTGTCGTCGAATGCACTCGAGTGTAAGGTCGAAGCGATCTCCAATACGTCGGTTCATCCCTCGCGCGCCATTAATCGTATTCTGCCGATTAACCCTTTTGCCGGGAAATAGAATGCACTCCGGGATGAGCCATCCCCCAAACTGTGCGAAGGCTTGGTGAGGTTCGGGCAATCGTTCTACAAACGGCTTCAGCTTCGCGCGGCTAGCATATCTGTGCGTAATCGAGTCACTGGTCAAGTGATATTCTCCCAAGTCAGACCGATGGACGAGAAACGGCTTCGGGCCTGAGATATCGAGCTGAAATACTTGGCCATTTGGTAGAGGCTTACTCCAGAAGATTTGATGGTATCGCCTAAGGGTCGGGCTGTTTGAGTCTGGGTCGCGTCCGCGCGCATCTTCTCTGCAGTCAAACGTCAGATCAATCATCGGCCGAGAATACCAACTCCTTTGCGTCGGTAGGATCAAATTTGGATTCGCGATTACGTGTTGCCCCGGCCGGAGGGCAGGCAGACGGCGTATTATTCCTGCCGTGGATCTGATCGATTCGTCGAAACAGCGCGCCGTGAGCGGCATGGAGATTTTCCTGCGGAACTTTTCTTACGTGCCCGACGACCGTCTCACCTGGACGCCAACGCCGACATCGAAGTCTGCCCTGCGGATTGCCGCCCACACCGCTCTCTACATGGGCAGATTCGCGCGCATGATCCAGGATCGGCGGCTTCCTGTGCCCGAAAACTTGGCAGAGTGGCTGGCCGAAAGGGACGCCGAGGAAATCGCCATCACCAACCGAGAAGAGATGGAAAGGGCATTCCGCGAGGGCACAGCGCAAGTCCTTGAGGCACTCGACGGCCTGTCCGCAGAAGATGTGGAGCTAACGCTCGATTCTGGGCAAGGATGGTCGATGCCGATGCAGCAACTGATGGTCCTGCCGGGCTGGCACGCGACAGTTCACCTCGGCCAGATCGACTATCTGCAAACCTGTTGGGACGACCAGCAGGTGTATGTCGGTTGAGCCGTCGCAACGGGCCGGCCACTTCTCAAGTAAACAATGGCGATGAAGCTTGCGTATCTGTCGCTCGTCGTCTTCACCTGTCTTTCCGTCGCCGTCCGGTCGCACTCGGAAGATGGAGTTTTCGACTCGAACGGCGTGAAGATTCGATACGTCACCGCCGGAGCGGGCGAGCCCGTCGTTCTCATTCATGGCTGGATGAGCGACGCCGCGATGTGGGGGCCGAAGCTCTCGCCGCTGGATGGCTTTAAGCTGATCGCGCTCGACTGCCGGGGGCACGGCAACAGCGACAAGCCGCGCGACCCCAACCAGTACGGCGCGGAAATGGCGGCGGATGTGGTGCGGCTGCTCGATCACCTCAAATTGAAGAAAGCGCATTTGGTCGGCTATTCCATGGGGGCATTTATCGCGGGCAAAGTGGCGGCCACCCACCCGAATCGCGTGCTTAGCGTCATTTACGGTGGGCAAGCGCCGCTGCGTACCGGGGAAGCGGGCTCGAAGGAGATTGATGTTTTTGCCCAGGCAGTGGAAGAAGGCAAGGGATTGGGACCTTACCTTCGGTTCGTGAGGCCAGAACTGACCGCGGAATCCGCCGACGCTCTCGCCAAGATCTTGTACACGGGGAAGGACGTCAAGGCGTGGGCGTTGGCCGGGCAGACCTTCAAAGGGCTGGAAGTAAGAAGAGAAGACCTTAAAAAGGGCTCGCGGCGGGCGCTGTTCATTTACGGTTCGAAGGAGTCCGAGTCGACGCGGACTCGAATCGCCGCGTTGCTCAAGCTCTTGCCCGGGGCCCAGGAGAAGGTTGTGGTCGGCGCGGATCACATGACAACACTCGCGAACCCGACGTTCGGGGCGGCGATCATCGAGTTTCTGCGCGCCTTTAAATCAAACTAGCGGTGTTGTGATAGCAGTTGGGAGCCGATTCATTCAGCGCCATCGATGAACCGGATTTCGGATGCCGGAACGGGACACGCGGGCAAGTAGTTGCTGGCTTCGACCAGCTCGAGGTCTCCTGAATCCTGGACGAGCTCTCGCAAGATTTTTGAGTGTCCGGAGCCGTAAATCACCAAAACGCGGTCGCCCTTCTGGATTGTCCGCCGGAGGTTCCCGTAGATCCGGGCGTTGCGCTTGTACCAGTCGCCCAAAATGTCGGCTCCAGGGGAGAGATTGCCATCGGTGGCGTCACAAAGGGACACGTAGAATCGGTGAGATTCGCGGATGTAGGTTTTGCTATTGTGAATGGCCAGCATCTGGCCGACCGAGAAGCGGTTGTCCCAGTCTTCAAACTTCTTGCCAACGCCTCGCATAACGGCTCCAAGCCGTCCTGATCGCTCGGCGTCGTGTGCACCGAGGAACTGCATGAGGCTGGAAAAATCAAGGTTCAGCTTACTGTCGATTGGAGTTAGCTGGTTGACTCCGCATTGCTTTGCGATCCGAAAGCCAAGCTGATCGATCTCATTTGCGCTCAGGGTGTAGTTGCCTTCGGAGTAAGCCAACAGCCGCTGATTGATCTCATCGGCGCGGTCCGGCGTGGCTTCGATAGCGATCTTTGTCGGGCGGAAGGCCTTGAGTCGCTTCACGATATCGAGGATCTCGGCCTGTCGTACCGACGACTTGGTGTCGCGAAGTTGGGTCTTGACCGCATCCAAACCCGCATCGGCAAAGTGATAAGTACCCAAAATCATAACCTGGGCAAAAGGAGCGAGGGCGAGTAGGGCAAGCACACGGTTTTTTACCTTTGCGGTTGGCTCGCCATAGGACCATTGCTGGCGGCTTCGCGCGACAACGTGGCGTATGTCTGGTGGAGCGGTGAGCTCGAACTGGTCGCCATGGAGCTGAGCTTAGACGGGTTCGAAAAGATACGAATAGGCCCGGCTGGCAAGTTCCGTTTTCTTCTTTCCCCGCCCTCGGAATCTGCCGCACCGCCTTGATCGGGCCGATGGGACCGGAACCTTCGGGCCCAGAGGCTTTCCAGGTCCTGCCAGGCTGGCACGCCGCCGTTCACGTCGGCCAGATCGACAACATTAAAAAATACATTTCGAAATACATCGAAATGTACGGTATGATCATTTCGATGAATATCGAAATGATGGCGAGGTGTGCGGCCGGGTCGAATGATGATTTGATTGGTTTCGACAGACGCCGACTTCGCTACGTCGCCGTTCGTCGCCCAACCTGTAGGATGGTAGGTCCATCCGACTAAGAACCAGACTTATGAAAACAAAACTCCACCTATCGCTTAACGTCAACGACGTCGAGACCTCGACCCTCTGGTACGCAACGTTCTTCGCTCGACCTCCCCACAAGGTTCGCGATGGCTACGCCAACTTCGACCTCGAGAACCCCGCTCTCAAGCTCGCCCTCAATGCTCGCACGGCGGAATCTGGTGGGCCGCTAAACCATCTCGGAATTCTTGTCGAGGATTCTGGAATGGTCGAGTCGGAGCGAGAACGACTCGAGGCGGCGGGCTTGGTTGCGCGGCGCGAGGACGGTGTCGTGTGCTGCCACGCTCGGCAAGACAAATTTTGGGTAAGTGATCCCGACGGCAATGCCTGGGAGATTTACTCCATCACGGATGATATGCCAGAAGATCCGCCAAAAGCGGAGGCCGGAACCTGTTGCGCGACGTTAGCCGTTGCGGAAGCAACTACGGAGGTGACTACTTGCGGCTGCGGCGGTAGCTGCTAGAGATCGAACGGCCGCGTTGCCTTACCGAGACGTTTGCGCGGGACGCGGTCGCGGCGCTTTGGAGCGAGAGTCTTGAAGACGTGTGCGTTAACAATCTGGGCTCCATCGAATTTCTTGCTTCGCTCCCAAACTGCAATTCGCTCCGGTTGATGTGTCTGAATTCGCCCGTAACCCCGAAAATTCTGGAGTGGGTCGCCGGAAACTCGAACCTAAGAATATTGGACCTTGCGTGGTGTCCGGGTGTCCGCCTACCCTGGAGGGAGTTGAAACGGCTGAGGCGCCTGAGTGACCTTGATGTGTCGGATTCGCCCTTCGACGACGCCGACCTAAAGGCAGCAGTCCAGTTCAGCAAGTTAAGGACCCTAACCGCCTACTACTCGGACCTCACGCCAGCCTCGTGGCCCGTGGTCCTCAGGTGGCCTTCCCTTAGGTCGTTCTGGGGGTCGACGGAGATGAGTGGCCACGAGGAGCCGGAGGGCTTGCCCGAGACCACTCAGTTGAAGAAGTTCGTTGCCTTGAACGCGCGCACCGAGTGGTTTGAGCGGCTCCTGAGCCGGTACCCCCACGTCAAGATCTTCCAGATGTAACGAAAGCTACATCCAGCTAAGGCCCGTCTTTGCCCAGGCCGTTAGCGAGTCGTGGTAGCCAGGGTCTGACAAACGCCGCGTCAGATTCGGGAATGCTTCAATCTGTTCGCCCCGATTCGCCAGGGTCGCGGCCTCCAGCCGCAGAACCGCGTCGACCTCCTGGATACTCACTAACCACGGACCATTTTCTCCGAGGGATAGACAGTCCGAATCCCTTCAAGACTGCGCCAGCCGATGACGCACGGGCTCTCCATTTGCTAGCGCTTGAGTTCGCTATCTAAAGCGCCGCGCCAAACATTTTGCCAACCGCGGCCGTGATTGCCATTGCCAGAACTCCCCAGAAGGTCACCCGAACCGCTCCGCGCCAAACGGTCGCGCCGCCGATATACGCCGCAACCGCGCCAAGACCGGCCAAGGTCACGACCGTCGCGACGATGGTCACGAGGCTGATCGATCCGACCGGGGTGACCAAGCAGGCGAGGATCGGCACGAAGGCGCCAATCGCAAAGGCAGCGGCGGACGAAAGGGACGCCTGAACGGGTTTCGCCATCAGCGTCTCGGTGATTCCGAGTTCCTCGCGAGCGTGGGCCGAAAGCGAATCGTGGGCCGTCAGCTGAACGGCAACTTCCTTCGCCAGGCGTTCATCCAGGCCCCGAGAGACGTAAATCGCGGTGAGTTCATCGAGCTCGTGGTCTGCCTGAGTGGCAAGTTCGCCGCGTTCTTTGGCCAAGTCCGCGTTCTCGGTGTCGGCTTGCGATTGAACTGAGATGTATTCCCCCGCCGCCATCGAAAGCGCGCCCGCCACCAGCCCGGCGATGCCGGTGAGCATCAAATTGCTTTTGCTAGCTCCGCTCGCGGCGACGCCAACCACCAGGCTCGAAACCGACACGACGCCGTCGTTTGCACCCAGGACCGCGGCTCGCAGCCAGCCGATGTGATGGGATTTATGACCTTCGGTATGGAGACGACGCATACCCTCAGTATCGCGGATTCGGAGTCTGGGCTCCTGCCTTAGGAATGACGTCCGCCGGTCAGTGTTCGGCTAACCTAGACGCGGCCTCCATCCATGTAGACTTGGGTTCCAATGTATCTGGATCTGGCCGGTCGAAGAAAGGAGATGGACGAGGTTGGATTCTTCACCGTTGACGCGCTTTTTTCTGCCGCCGAAATGGCAGATCTTGATCAGGCATTAGAAAACTTCGAAGCGCGGCTCGCGCGGGAGAATTTGGAAAGCCGGGAAGTTGTCTTTACGCAAAAGATCGCCGAGCGGGATGACCGCGTCCGTACCTTCGCGCAACAGGACGTCTTTGTCGAGATTTCCACCGCGTTCCTGGGGCCGGATACCGATCTCTACTTTAACCAAAAAGTCTACAAAAATCCAAACGGCGAGAACGCGTTCTCCTGGCACCAGGACGAAGGCTACGGCCCAGTTGAGCCTTCGCCATACCTGACGGTGTGGATCGCAATCAACGACGCCACGCCCGAGAACGGCTGCGTCTCCGTGTTGCCCGGTTCCCACAAGCGGGGTTTGGTGCACCACTGGCGCGGTTCGTTTGGGCTGGAATGCCACCGATTCGACGACCCGGACCAGGGGGTTCTGGTCCCGCTTTCGGCGCGGAGCATCGCCGTGTTTTGGAGCCAAACGATTCACAAAAGTGGGCCAAACCTCACGGCCGGAGTTCGAAAAGCGATGGTGCTGCAGTTCTCGCCGCTGGGGCTCAGGCACCCGGCCTCGGGCATGCTGATCCGCTCACGCGTCGCAATCGCCCGGACGGGTCTCCCGGCACGTGGGAATCTTGAGGTTTAGTCACCTGGGAAGAACCCTGTGCCTGACTGCCAGAAATATGACTTCACCTCTAAGGTAAAAAAATAGTTATTTCCTAAAAACCGAACTTTCTGAACAGGGGAACACATGACACTGGAAGCTGTACGCCAATCGCCGGACGCGATTTCCTCCGCCGTTGAGTGCCAATGTAGACCATGCAATCCAGCCCGGCCCGCAGTGGTTTCGTTCTACCGACGCGGGCGCAGTCCAAGGTCGCCATCTTCGCCTTCATCGCGCTGACCTTTGCCTGGACGTGGGGACTCAGCTTCATCGCCGGCCAATTCAAGGGCGATCTCCAGGCGCTGGGCAATGGGCTTCGGATTTTGGCGACCTTCGGGCCGAGCCTTGCCGCCGTCGCGGTCGTCGGCCTTACCCAGGGTTCGGCGGGGCTTCGGTCGTGGCTGGTTCGGTGCCTGGATTGGCGGGTCGGATGGCGCTGGTACGGGTTGGCATTCCTGACGCCGCCGGTCCTCATCGTGGCGGCGATTTGGCTCGATGTCGCCTTTGGCGGAGTGATGCCGGGGTTCCTTGACGCCGAAAAGATCCCGCTGGCGATCGCAAATTTCGGGCTGGTGTTGGTCCTCGGTGGCCCACTGGGGGAGGAGTTTGGCTGGCGCGGCTACCTGACGCCCGCGCTTACGGCCCGCATGAATTGGCGCGCCGCGAGCCTGGTCGTCGGCGTGATCTGGGGAGTTTGGCACCTGCCGCTCTTCTTTACGGCCGGCACTCCGCAGGCTGCGATGGCGATGTCGGTCTACATGATCAACATTCTCGCGGGTGCGGTCATTTTCGGGTGGATCTTTGACCGAACGCGGGGAAGTGTCGTGCCCGCGCTCGTGTTGCACACGTCGCTGAACGCCTGGGCGGGGATCCTCGCGATCATCCCGACGGCGACCGTTTGGCGACCATTTGTTCTGTTAACCGGACTCCAGCTGCTCGTCGCGGTGGCCTTGCTCATCGCTCCTACTCGCAAACCATTGCCGTTGGTGAATGCAGCCTGAACTTGGTTTGACGAGCCTTCAAAGGGGCGCTTCGCTAACGAACCGGGCCGGCACGGAGATTCGAATCGCAAGTTATATCAAAAAAGGATTTGATCGCCCTAAGGTTTAGCAAGCAATTTGAGGAAGTCGGATTTGCCGATCCCGCCCTGCGCGTACCGAAGGACATTGCCCTTTGGATCCGTAACGATGGTTACGGGAGTCGCGCCGACTTTGTAACGATTTCGCACGGCGGCCACCTTCGGATCGTCCACGTCAATCATCACCGGAACGAATCGCGCGTTAACAATGGATTCCACCTCACGATCCGCCCACACCTCGCGCTTCATGATTCGGCACGGGCTGCACCACGCACCCGTGAAGAACAGGACCATCGGCCGATCCGTCTCGATGGCTTGTTGCCGCGCCGAGGCAAAGTCTTTCGCCCAAGTGACCTGATTGTCGGGGGCGTAGAAGTCGTGCCACAGCCAGCCGAGCGAAACGGGGATAGTGCCCAGCCAAAACCATTTCCAGAAGTTGAATTTCTTCTTTTGTGGCGGTGCGGATGGGCTCGGTTCGGAATGCTGTTTGCTCATTGGGCTACCTTCGGGGATCGAGATCGTCGCGTGGCCAAGGATGCGACGGGCAAACTCAACTCTAGCAGGTGTGATACTTGGAACGAGTCGCCGGGGTTGCAGGGAAGAATGAAGTCCGCCGCCCACGGTTCCTGGTTTTTGGGGCTATTGACCGCGATTTGCGTTCCGCGACTAGCCGGTGGGTGGACTGGTGTATGATCGGCAGGATGAGCAACATCGAGACAAAGACTGTAAACACCGCTATCCTCACCGTCAGCGTCAAATACAAGAATGAATTCCTGCCTGACTGTAGCGTCCGATTTTACGGAAACGGCAGGGCGCTCGGAGATGACAAGGTCCTTGATAGCGGCAAAATTTCGCTTTCTACGGACGCCTTTCCAATCGCGTTGAATGTACCTATAGTAAATTTCAGGGTCCAATTGGATCGACCGTACACGGTGCCTGGAGACAAACCCGTACTGGGTATCGTGATCAGGCTCGAAGATTTCGTGGCCCCTCGGGAGCTGGTGTTCGTGATCGTTGACGGCCCAAGCTCAACTGGCGAAGCGGCAGGGTGAACCAAGGGCCCGATCTATAACGAATGGGATTCCGGACAGGATTTCGCTTCAGCTCACTCGCGGAGCATCGAAAGCGAACACCGTGTCTCTAAAGCCTGGATTTGCCGAGTCTCGTTGTCGCCCGCTCTGGACGGCTTGACCCGTTATGTTTTCGAGTTGCCATTCCCAAAGGCCACGCATCCTCTCAAGATCCGCCGAGTCACGACACCACTCGATTGGGATGTGAAGGCAGTGTTCCACCGATAGGTCCCAGTCCGCTTGCGCCTGCTCCCAGGTGTATCCCGGCTGACCAAGAATGTCAAACCATTGCCTTAATATGACCTCTTGATGACTCGCTCGGAATTCATGGGGCCACCAGGGAACAATCGAATACGCAAGGTCAAAGACGGCTAGCCCGTACGTGATCGTCCAATCAAACGGTTGCCGATCCAGGATGTAGACCGGTGATTCGGCTCCCTTGGGTGCCAGCACGTTGGTCGGGTTGATATCGCCGTGGAGCAGCGTCAATCCCGTTGGATTGCTCCATCGTTCGCGGAGGCGGGCCTCGTGAGAATCGAAGTTTGCGCGAAAAGACAGCCCGGTTTCCAGTTCAATTGGCTCAATGCCGGCGCAAATGTGTTCGAAGTAGGCATCCCATTGGGATGACGTTGGCGGCGTGCCGCTCTCCCAGTGGTGAGCGCCCATCCGCGCAATTGCCTCGGCTAGGGCAAGGCCATGTTCTAACGTTGGGGGCGCTGTTTTCCGATCCTGAAAATCGTCAGATAGGTCATCGAGTAACACGTGGTAGCCAATCCCTGGTTCATAGCAGGCGTCGTGGCAGGCGACCAGGGGAGCGTTCGGGAGATCAATGTAATCTCGCATATAGTAGTCAACTTCCGAACTGCCAAATTTGCTGCCCATACACATTTTTAGCCATAACTTTCGACTTTGGCCGCCCGCCATTCGGGCCGTGATGGAGGCACTTTGCGCCCAATTGCTGGTGGATGTCGACAACTCGACGCTCACAACTTCCTCGCCGAGCACCCCAGAAAGCCATGCCGGAGTCACCTGGTCAAATCGTTGGATCGTGCGCATTTATGGAGCAGTCTAACCTCGTTTGACTCGGCAAACAAAAGGCGGTCTCCTTTTCGTTTTATCGAGTTGAAGCAATTCGCGACGACATTTTGAGGAAAAAAGTGCCACGAGTCAAGGGCGGTGATTGTCCGCCCTTGACCCGTGACACGCCAGCTCGTACGATTTCCCTAGGGTCAGAGTTCGAATTCGAGAACTTCTCGCTTCGTGATTCCCGAGAATCCGAAGTTCGTGAAGCGGTCTCGACCCGCGCCGCCGATGGCGACCGCGTCTTGCTGAGCGGCCACGTTGGTCGCGCTGAAGGTGTCGTCGCCGGAATCCAGGTTCACGCCGATACTTCCAAAGATGGTGATCTGGCTCAGGGCTGCAACGTCGTTCATGGCGCCGGTTTCAACGATCATGTCCTTGCCGATTTCCATGCTCGTCAGGGTTAGCCGATCCACGCCTTCGTCCGTGCTCAGCAGGGCATTTTCTCCCACAACGGCACCCGACACCGTCACAAGATCATTCCCTTTATCCCCGAATACTTCGAGGCTGCCGCCCACCGTCAGGCCTGCAAGTTCAAAACGGTCTGCCAATTCTCCGCCAAAAGCGCTGAGGCTGTTTCCGGCAGTCGCGGATGTCGCCCGAAGCGTGTTCGCCCCGGAGCCGCCGTCCAACAGCATGTCACCGGCAGCAAAAGAGCTGGTCACGGTGATCGCGTCGTTGCCTTCTTCGCCCTTCAGGTTGAAGTTGGCCGTCGAGGAGGAACCGAGAACCGTGAGACGATCGTTGCCCTGACCGGCTTCGATGATCACATCGCCGAGGTTCCCGACATTCCGGAACGTCACGGCGTCGTTACCGGCATCCATGTTTGCCGATACATTCACCAGCGGGCCGGTAACGGCGAACTGAACGCTGGGCAGGCCGTTGACGAGGGTTCCCGACAAGCCGATGATCCGAACGCCGATGGCGGTTCGGTCGACTCGGATCTGGTTTCCGAAGGCATCGCCCCGGAGGTTAAGGTCGTTGCTGGAGATTTCAGCGGTCACGTTGTTGGCGGCAGCGATGCCGGCCGAAAGGCAGAGGGCGAGGGTGAGGAGGTTCTTCATGTTCGTTGCTCTGGGCCGATTTTCCGACCACTCTTCTCAAGGGAAGCCCAAAGCGGCGGTGCTAACATGATTTTTCGCACGTGACGAATTCCGCATCCCAGCGTATGATTCAAGCGATGGCGAACCGTCGTAGGCAGAGTCCAGAGGCCACGGATGCGGCGTTGATCCGAGGCGCAAAAGCGGGTGACCCGACCGCATGGGCCGCCGTCATCGATCGCTATTCGGCTTACGTCTACGGGCTGTTGCGATCTGCACGCGTGCCAGAGGCCGACCAGCCCGATGGGTTCCAGTACGTTTTTGTGGAACTTTTTAAAGCACTTCCGAAGCTAGCGGCCGAGGACCACCTCCGACCGTGGCTCCGCCAAACGACGCTGCGGCAGGCCGTTAAGTTGCGGGACGGCGCTGCGAAGGCTCCCATGTCTTTAGAAATTGTAGAACCATTTCTATTCGACGATGATCTGGCCGGTGACCTGGAGCAGATGGAAATGCGACAGACCGTGAGGGACGCGGTCCATTCTCTAACCGATCGGTGTCAGGAGCTTGTGAAACGGCTATTTTTCGCCGACCCGCCAACCCCATATGCCGAAGTTGCCAAACAGCTAGGAATCAAAATTCAATCCATCAGCATGACGCGCCAACGCTGTCTGGACGATCTGGAGCGGATTTTGCGAAGCAGAGGCGTGACGTGACGTTGCCGGAGTATGTGGAAAAGGCGATGGTCAGTGCCCGGATCGCGCCCGCCGCTTTGCGCCAGCCGGAGACGGTGGAAGCGCTTGTGCAAGAAGGTATGGCGATCATTCGGCACGACGTCATGGCCGCGTCTCGGCTTGCCGCGGCGGCCGGGAAACTTGCCCGCCAGCTCAAGGATGTCCGGGGCGAGGGGTTGGCCTCTCGATTGTCGGGCCATTCGGAGCTACTCCGCGGCAAGGCAGCGCGGGCCGTTCCACATTACGAAGCGGCACGAAGATCCTTCGCAGAGCATCCTGACGAACGGGCCGCTACCGCCGTCGCAATGTTGCAGGCGCTATCGTACGTGGGAAATTACGTCCGTGCTTTTGAAGTTGCCGGGGAGGCCCTCGCGCATTTCCAAAGTATCGGAGACGGGTTTCGTGCCGCAAGGGTGCAGGCAAATTTGGCCAATGCGCACTATCGTCTCGACCGCCTTGCCGAGGCGCAGGAGCATTACGAAGCGGCCATGCCGGTGCTCGCGGCAGCAGGAGCCATCGCGGACCTTGCCATCGTCGCGCGTAACTACGGCGTTTGCCTGATGGGACTCCTTGCGCTGGACCGAGCCGAAGCAATGTATGGTCAAGCAAGGGCCGTCTTCGAACACGTCGGCGACCGCTCGCTCGTACTTGAAATTGATCTTAACCGGGCATATCTGTTGGGACGGAGAGGCTTTCTCCGGGAGGCCCTGGTTGCCTACCGGCAATTGCGGCATGAGCTGCCAGAGGAACTGGGATTCGAGATCGGTCACTCCTTCCTGGATCAGGCAGACTTCATGCTGGATGCTGGCCTCTGGACCGACGCGTTGGCGGCTGCCAACCGGGCAGCGGACATATTCGACAAACTCGACACCCGGTTTGAAAAAGGCAAAGCACGCTTACTCGCCGGCATGGCACTGGTGAGAAGTGGTCGCGCTGCCGAGGCGAAGGCGACGCTAGACGAGGCCAGAGGACTCATCCGTAAAGTGCCAAACCACAACTGGCACGCCCTGGTTCACCAAGCCTATGCCGAATACTGGACGGCTTTGGACCGCCCCAGAGCTGCCCTCACGCAGCTGCTGAGGGCGGAAGCTCAGGGACCAACGGACGAACGACTGCCTTCCATACGCCAGGCACTCGGCGATCTCGCACTTGATTTAGGGGAGACCGCTCTCTTCACGCGGCTTGCCCCAACGCCAACCCTGAATGCGAAGTCGGCGCGCCAGCGGGGCGATCTGGAGCTGGCAGCCGCGTGGGCCAGGACGGCACTTTCGGAATATGACGCACACCGGGACCGAATCGGCGGTGCTCGACTTCGTCAGGCCGCCGCCGTCGCGCAAACCAAGATACTGCGTGAGTGCTTCCGCGCCCTGGGGGATGCTAAGGAAAGGCACGAAGTGGTGGCGCGAATCAAAAACCAGACCCTTTCCGAGATCGCACTCTCGCCAGAATCGCTGCCCTTCGGATCCGACTTGAGCCTGCTAAGAAGTCGGCTCTACTCTGGCGAATCGGAGGAGGCTTTGACAACCGCGCTTCACGAGGCGCAAAGCCTGGCCACCGGCTCCATTCCAAGCCCAACCGAGCTTGGACCCGTGCCCGATGGAACGCAAATCCTCGAGCTGTTCTCGGATCAGGGGCGCCTTTACGCCTTCGTCATTCGAGGTAGCGACGTGCAAGAAGTGCTCCTTGGACAGGTTGAGGAGTTCGCGCGGATGGCGAGGTTCTTCCGTTTCCACCTGGCACGAGATCGCACGCGCGGAACGGATCGAATTTGGGCGGTTCTTTCCCAAGTTGCGCGGTGTTTCGCTCCCGTTTTGGGCGGCACGGGCAACCTCGTCATTGCAAGGGATGATCCGTTGTCGGCTATTCCGTTTCATGCTCTTGTGCCGGGACAGCAGGTGTTGTATGCGCCCAGCGCGGCAAGCTGGCTGGCCCTGCGCAGACGGCGATCGTTAGCCACCGGAGCCCTCGTGATGGGCGTGGGCGACGCCCTTGCTCCACACATCGACAAAGAAGTGCAGATGGTTTCAGATCGCCTTGGTGTGCAAATAACATGGCCAGCCGCGTTTGAAGCGGCAGCCCCCGCCGCCCGTGTTCTGCACATTGCGGCCCATGGAATTGTTCGAGAGGATCGACCACTTTTTAGCGCTATGAAGCTGGGTGACCGAGACTTAAGCGTCTTCGATGTGGTTCGGTTACGGCTCTCGGCCGAGCTCACCGTCCTGAGCGGTTGTTCGACTGGAGTCTCGGTACCCGGTGAACTTCGAGACGCTGAAGGATTTATCGAAGCGTTCCTTGGAGCGGGCTCTCAGACCGTGATCGCCTCCCTGTGGGCAGTTTCCGATGCTGTCACCCTGGAGTGGATGGACGTCTTCTACTCGAAAATCGATCAAGGCTTGATGTTCGCGTATCAAAGTGCTTCAGCCAATATCGCCCAAAGACACCCGCACCCAGCCGACTGGGCGGCCTTCGCTATGTTTGGGGCTCCTCCGGAAAGTGCTCCGTCCGAAAATTCTGGTTAGACTCCGCTTGGGTTCCTGCCCTTAAGATATCAACGATAATGAAAGCTACCTGGGGACAGATTTCAGATTACGTGCGCGGGATTGCATCCGGCGAGGACCGCCTCGCCGTGGAGCAAGACCCTGAGGCCGGCGAGCGAATTTTCCTCCTTCGCCAGGTGCTGGCGGCCGCGGCAGACCCCGCACCGGAGTTCTTCGTAAACCGCGCGAAAGCGTTGTTGCCCGTGCTACCTAAGACCCACCCACGCTGGATCGGTCGGTTGGTCTTTTCTGGCCAAGGAGGTATGCCGGGGTTTCGGCATGGCGGCTCGGCGGCCCGAGACTTGCGCTTCGAGTTCGACGACGCCGAGGTGGAATTGCGCCTCGAGCCCATCCCGAACACCACGCGGCTTTCTGTCGTCGGTCTCTTTACCGGCCCGGCATCTGGAAGCATTTCTGTAAAGGCAGGTGCTTCGGAAGCTTTTTGTGATGAAATCGGCGAATTCATGTTAGAGATCGCCCGCGACGAACCCCAATTGACTTTTGAGGCCGCCGGTTTGCGCGGTATCTACCAGGTGAACTTACAATGAACCGAATTCCTTTCCTTTGTTTCGGCGTGTTGCTGGTCGGAATCGCCGAGGCGAATCCGCGTTATATCCTTAGATACACCGAGAGCGAGCCGCTGCCAACGTTTCTTGCCCGCTATGGACTGCAGCTTCAAGCCAGCGTTCCGACACGCCCGATTCACGCCGTGATTGACTTGCAGAATCGGCGGCCAGACATTTTGGTGCAACGCATCTCCTCCGATACGGATGACGACGTTTCCATCGAACTCGATCAGACGCTGCGATTGCCGATATTGTCCCTTAGGACTCGGCAGACTTCTGCCATGAGCGATCTGCAAACGGCGTTCAGTCGCAACTTGCCGATCAACTTTTTTGGCGTTACCGCCCCCCAGGGCGCTATAACTCAAGCGCCGCTTGGCTTAGTGAGGGCAAATCTCTCATGGAACATGCAGGGCCTAGGCGGCGGAACGGTCGCCGTCATCGACACCGGGGTGGACCGGTCGCACCCATTCTTTGCCGGGCGACTGCTGACGGGCATCGACTACCTTACGCCAGGCGGAACTGGGAGCGAGTTAACCGGACTGCCCGCCGACGTGCTTGCTTTCATTAACCCCACCACGACACCTCTATTGCGCACGCAAATTACCCACCTTTCAAACGGAACGGCACCACTACTGCCGGTCGGATCGGCGGCCAACCCCGTCTACGCCCGCATCCCCATCGGTTTGGGACATGGCACGATGGTTGCCGGTGCCGTGCGGCTGGTCGCTCCGAATGCTCGCATCCTTCCGATCCGTGCGTTTCACCAAAACGGAACCGGCCGCCTTTTCGATGTCATTCGCGGCATCCATGCGGCGCAGATTCGGGGCGCCAAAGTGGTGAACCTCAGCCTGAACACCTACACCTTTTCGCCAGAACTCGCCCGAACTGCCGAGGAAGTTTCAGATCAAGGCGTGATCCTGGTTGCGTCCACCGGGAACGATGGCCTCATAAACCTCCCGAGTTACCCGGCAGCGGTGCCAAAAGTAACCGGTGTGGCATCAATTTCTCTACTGTCCCGCCGTAGCGCGTTTAGCAACGCTGGCTCCGACTTCACCTTGGTGGCCGCCCCTGGCGAAGCCCTGATGTTGCCGTTCCCGGGTGGCCGCTGGGCCGGCGGATGGGGAACCTCGTTCTCGGCCCCCCTAGTCGCTGGAGTTGCCTCGAAAATGCTGCTGTCGAAACCAAGCGCGACCTATAGCGACCTGCAAAGCCTGCTCGGCCGAAGCACACCGCTATGGGACCAGAGCCTCGGCTTCGGCCGCCTGAACGTAGTCGAGTCTCTCAACGGACTTTGACTCGGAGGCTCGGATTCGGCTGCCAAACGGAAACGGCAGCCGTTCGAGTTCTGGGGATTGCCCCGCCAACAAATTGAGAAGCGCTTTGAAACGTAAGTATATGAAATTTACTGATAAAGCATAAGCAGTATTTGCGTATAAAGTCGAGTTCCAGATGAGGAAAAAAGGGCGTCCCATTTGGCTCCTTGGATAGTCGTACTTGGCATTCCTGCTCTAAAGGTAGCCTCAACTCGTGGTCGAGCAGCGAAGACAGCAGGTGATCCGTCTTGCCGCGGCTCTCCTGGGCGATATTGACGAAGTAGTTTTCCAGCCCTATGGTCACGCCGGAATCACTTTCGAGGTGCGTTCGCCGCCTGGAGAATTCATTTTCAAGACTCACGACTCAAAAGGGGCGTTTGACCATACCGAACATCACATTCAGGTGCTATCCGGCCTCGGAATCGCCGTCCCGCAGGTCTTGAAAAGGGGAACGCTCGAGGGGTTCAGTTACCTCGTCCTGCGGAAGATTCCCGGAAAGGATGTGGGCTACGTTTTGGGGGGTATGTCGCGACCGGAGATGACCCAACTCGCGGAGGAAGTCGTCGCGATCGAGAGGAAAGTCAACCAATTGCCGGAAGGGTCTGGCTTTGGCTGGACACCTCTTAACGTACCGGGCCCTTTTCCAAATTGGACCGCCGTCATTGAGTGCGACTCGCTGGAGTGTTCGGCAGAAGTTCGGCGAGCCGTGGCACTGTCGAAGCCATACTTTGACTCCGTTCGCCCCGTCTGCTTCCTCGATGACTTGACCGTCAAGAACGTGATCGTGCTCGATGGGGTCTTCCAGGGAATCGTCGATCTCGACCAATTCTGCTTCGGTGATCCGCTCTATTGGCTGAGCCTTGCCGAGGTTACGGCTCGCTTAGATGTTGGCGAGGGTGCGTCGTTCTACGGAGACGAGTTGCGGCGCCTTTGGCGCATGACGGACGAGATGTCTCTTGCCTGTGATCTGTACAACGTGATCCAAGCGGAGTCTTTTCTGATCCGGGGGCTTGGCATCGAAGCGTTTCGAGACTGGACCGCGAAGCAGATTGCCAAGGTGTGCGACCGCGCTTCTTTAATGGCCGACTAGCAAGGTCATTGCCTCAAAGTCGGGCGGGAAGCGAAGAGTTGGACGATTTCAGGTTAAAAGTTGTGCCAAACTTTGCCCCATATCCTATTTGGGATCCGAGGAACGCATGCACAACCTGTCTGAAACCCATCTCCGCGAGCGCCCCGCCGAGTCCGATCTTGGAAATCACTTATTGCCTGTTCCCTAGCCGCGGCAGCGCTCGCCTCTAGCACGACGGCAGTTGCGGGACCTGGTCAGCAAGGCGCAGTTGCCCTTCATCAGTCAACGCAAAATTCGATACCGGCCGGTGCTAAAATGAGCAACAGCTATCTTAAAGTTCACGAGGCTGCTGGCAAGGTCATTTTCGAGATTCCGACTGCTTTGCTCGGCCGAGACATCCTTTGGACCGTTGAGCGAGGCTTTGAAGGGGCGCAGGCACCGTCGAACCTTTCGGCGAAGGCCACCTCATCGATCATGATCCGCTGGGAGAAGATTGGTGACAAGCTCTTCGTTCGTAACTTGACCCCGAGCCTCAGTCGCCGTGCGGGCGAAATGCCAGTCGGGCCAGCCGGACTGCCTTCCTCCGACGAGAAAATTCCCCCGATTCAGCGGGCGGTTGCCGAATCCTCAATCGCACCAACCATGCTTGCCTTGCCCATTTCAAGCGGTGGGGCCGCGGGTAGTTTGGTCGTGGACATGACGTCTGCCTTCTTGACTGATCTTCCTGAACTGGAAATTGGAAAGGCCTTTGGACCAGCACGAGTTGATCCCAGTAGAAGCTACGTGGAGTCCGTTCGGGCTTTCCCCAGAAACTTGCTCATCACGTCCTATATTACGGCGGCCCCGGTCAGTGGTGCGGCGAGCCTTTCAGCGACGCTCAAGCACAACCTGACTCTGCTTCCTGATGTACCCATGCGACCGAGGCTATTCGACAACCGCATTGGCATCTTCACTGTGGATTTTGAGCAGTACTCGGAATCAGCAAATTCCGGCGTGATCAACCAGAGCTATATCCGAAGATATCGGCTTGAGAAGAAGAACCCGGCAGCAGCGGTGAGTGAACCGGTCAAACCGATCGTTTATTACGTCGGGCGTACGATTCCCAAGAAATGGCGACCCTATGTTCGGCAGGGCATTGAAGATTGGCAGGGCGCGTTCGAGGCCGCTGGATTCAAGAACGCGATCATCGCGAAGGACGCTCCATCGGAATCCGAGGATCCGAATTGGGATCCGGGCGATACGAGCATCTCGGTGATCCGCTGGATTGCCAATCCGATCGTTAACGCGATTGGTCCGAACATCGCAGATCCGAGGTCCGGCGAAATTCTTTCGGCCCATATCTTGATCTGGGAAGACGTTCTCAAGCTGATCAATGCTTGGTATTTCACGATGTGCGCTGGGGTGGACCCTGAGGCGCGCACATGGCCGTTGAAAGACGAAATTGTTGGGCGCCTTCTCCGCTACGCGGTTGCTCATGAAGTGGGCCATTCCATTGGACTTCGTCACAACCATCGGGCGAGCACGGCTTTCACTGTCGCCCAACTCCGTAACAAGGAATTCACGGCCAAGCACGGCTCGACGGCATCGATCATGGCTTACGGTCGAATGAACTATGTCGCTCAGCCCGAAGACGGGATTCCTCGAGAGTCCCTGATTCCAAAAATTGGTCCGTACGACTACCACGCCATTCGGTGGTCCTATGCATCTTTGGCTCCCTCGGAGGAGGCAACCAAACTTGACGCATGGGCTGGAGAAGCGCTTAAGAACCCATGGCTTGCCTTTGGCGGCGAGGACTTTGCCGCTATGGTGGACCCGCGAGTGCTTACCCAGAATGTTGGGCAAGAGCGCGTGGAGGCAACTCGCCTCGGCATGCTCAATCTAAAGCGGGCGATGAAGTCCCTGGTTCCCGCGGTCGAAGCCAAGAACAAGGACTATGGGTCGCTCTACGATGCTTGGATTGCGGTGCTCGATTGCCGTTACATGTATCTCGATTCGGTTTCGAAGGAAATCGGGGGCAGGGAAGAAATACGATCAACGGTCGGAAGTGGTCCTCAGTTCAAGCCGGTATCGCGAGAGCGCCAGAAGATGGCCGTCGCTTATCTTCTGTCCGAAGGGCTGAACTGGGATCCAGTCTTTGTGTCGAAGGACGTGTTTGATAACTCGGTCCCCTTCAATGTCAGCCACGAATTCCGCAGGTATCAGGGCGCCGTTTTGGCGGGCATGTTTACGCCGATGAAGTTGGTCCAACTCAGCGACTCAGCCATCGGTGGGCAGAATCCATACACCATCGGGGAGTATCTGAAGGACGTGACGTCCGGGGTTTTCTCAGAACTTTCTGGCTCGACGGAACCTGACCTTCTGCGCCGGTCTCTTCACCGCCAGTTCTTCCAGATCGCTGAGGGCCAATTCTCGGTTAATATGACGGAAACGGCTCAGCTGTACAAGATGGTCGGAGCCCCAACATTCATCGTGGAAGCGCTTAGCTCGTCGTTAGACACCGAATACAAACTCGCCCTAAAGCTGGCACTGCGGGAGTTAGAGAGCAAGCTCGACACCGCCGCCAAATCAACGAAAGACCCCGCGCTCGCCATCCACTGGAGCGAGTGCCTCAATTCCACTCGGCGACTGCTCGCCCGATAAATGACAACTTGGTCGCCCAGTCCATCTGGGCGGCCAACCAAACCTTACGGTAACAAACATTCATGAAAATCAGCGCAAACGCAATCCTCGTCACTTCCGTGTTGGCCATCCACACCTCGGCGCTATCTCAACCGGTCGGAAAAACGATCCGGGTTGATTTTCCCAAGGGATCCTCATCCATCAAGTTGAGCGGGACCGTTAAGGACGGCTACGTTGACTATGCCGTGAAGGGGGGCGCCGGTCAAATGCTTTCGGTGTCTCTTAAGGGTTCGAATCCGCAGAACTACATGAACGTCCTCGCGCCTAATGCGGGCGATGTGGCGATGTTCATCGGCAGCTCATCGGGCAATGCGTTCAAGCGACAATTGCCCGACGACGGCGCCTACAGGGTCCGTGTCTACCTTATGCGAGCTGGCGCCCGGCGCGGCGGATCGTCGAAGTATACGGTGACGATTTCACTCACCGGCAATGTGATGTCGCCGATTTCGGGAGATGCACTGGTTGCGGGAACGCGTTACCACGCACAGGCGAATGTCCCTGTTAAGTGGGATCTTGATCCTAAGGTCAACACCTGCAAGGCTTCAGTCGTCCGTCGCAGCCGAGATGGTTCGGCCTCGCTTGTGCTGACGTGGGGTTCCCAGCGACGCACGATCTTGTTTGTGAAAGGCAAGCCCGTCGCCTCGGACTCTACCGAGAAGATGACGTCGTCGCACAGTGGTGATGTGACGAAGGTGAAATTCGGCAGCTATGAATCGTTTGACATCCCGGATGCCCTCATCATTGGTGGCTAGTCTCGCGGATCATACGGAATAAAAGCAAGAAATCAGAAACATGATGCATAACACATTCAAAGGAATTTTCCGCGGCATTTTGGTCGCAAGCTTGGGCTCGGTGGCGATCGCCGCCTCCGCCCAGGCTCCCTCTCGCGGAACGGCCGTCGTTTACCCAACTGTCTTCGACCAATACGGCACTCCGACCTCTCGCAAGGCGGCCGAGGCGGCGCTCAAAGAGGTCATCAGTAAGAGCGGGTTCAAGTTGGTTGATAGCAGCGTTGCCGCTAACGCTTGGCGCTCAAGCGGGATGCGGGTGCCAACGAGCGCCCGACCCCCACTGACGAATGAACTGGTGAAGGTCGGACGCATGGTCGGCGCCCGATACGTGGTCACGGCCCATGTCACGTTCCACACGCGTTCCATCTGGGTCAACTTAGGGCCCAAGACCATATCCGACTGCAACATTGTCACCACGATTATCGACTCAAAGAGCGGAAAAGTGGTCCATGAAGCGGACGTCAGCGGACGGAGCGATGAGAAGTCGGAAGCGCTCAAGGTTCTGGGTACGTTGTTGGTAACCCCCCTCATCACGGTGAGCGGTGGGCCGAAAACTCCGCAGGAAACCCGAGCAGCTCGGATTGCGGCCGCGCGATCTCTTGAGGGTTTCGTAAAGGTTGCAGGCATTGCCCCGGCCTTCGCCGGTACTTGGCAGTGGATTCGTTTTGACAGCATGGACGATAGCGTCATTACCGTGACGGACCCCTCACGGTATGTCCTCAATCTCTCTCCTGATGGAACGGTCAGCGGAATCGTTGACACAAACCGTTTCAACGGGAAAGCAACGGTTGACGGAGCTTCGATGAAGTTCGGCAATCTGGCCACCACAAAGGTTGCGACTTCTCCTGACTCTCTGCATGACAAGTTTCTCGACGGATTGAAGAACGCTTCTAGCTATCTCATCAAGGACGGAACGCTCAGTATCGCGCTGAGAGTTGACGCCGGAATTATGGTGTTTCGCCGCGTAAAGTAAGCGCGGGGCCTCATTGAGTCCAATTTCCAGTCATCTGTTTGACTGGAGATGGGCTCATGGCCAAACTCCATCTCATAATCTCTTGCGGAGTTTGTAGAGCAGATCGATAAGGGTGGTCTCGTCGGGTAGGTTCTGCTTGCTAGCCATGTTGAACGCAATGTCAATCGAAGAAATAACCTTAAACCTACATCTGGCAACCTTGGGTGTTTTTCTCCTAAGCGTCGCCAGCTTCGCGGGTACAGAAGGGATTTGCACCGAGAAAGCGAGCTTGCCTTCTTCGATTTCGAGAGGTGGCCTCGAATCCAAACTCGAGTTCAAGTTGCGCCGAGAAGCCCGTGATGGCATGGTATATCCCACTGTATTAATGTTGCGGAGCACTTAAGGTCGCGAGCATCGAAGCTACGGAAGTGAGAACCTCGATCGATGGTCGCCCGGCATCTGTCTTGCACGGCCAGTTACCATTGACACGATAGCCGTGGGAGCAGCATGCAGTTCCACAACGGTGTGCTGCGTGTTTAGGTTTGGTTTGGTTATTCACCGAGTTATAGTAGATGTTAGAAGTTCTATTCGCGTTTGTGGTCCTCGTCGCCGCTCTGCTTGCCGCGGTTGAAGTTGGCTTTCGCATCGGCAAACCGGGCGCCGCCGATGGCGCAAAAGGCAAACAGTCGGTTTCCATCCTTGACAGTTACGTCATGACCTTGCTAGGTCTTTTGTTAGCGTTTGGCTTCTATTCAGCCCGGGATGAGTTCAATAATCGAAACGAACTGGTTCTCGTGGAAGCCCATTCAATTCGCACCACACATCTCAATTTCGAAATGCTTGATTCGAAGTCACGCGGGCCCTGCATTTCTCTTCTCTCCCAATATTTAGATTCGCGCCGCCAATACAACAATGTACTTAATGATCGGGAGCAAGCGTTTTCGACTTACCGCCAAGGTCAAGAACTCCTGTCAAAAATGAACCAGACTTTGCAGATCAGGGATAAATCCGGGCGACTGACCGGGGGCGCTCGAGACGCTATCGGAGCAATGGAGATTATGGACGAGAAGGCGGTTGCCCGCCACATTTCGATTTTCTACCGGCGGCCCGACGTCGTGCTCGCCCTGTTGGTCTGCTTCTCATTGATGGCGGGCGTTCTCCTTGGGATGGGCTTAGATTTGCCACGCCGTGCTCAAAGGTGGCATCGCCTCGTCTTTGCGTTGGTTACAGCCGCGGTGCTCGTAATGATTCTCGACTATGCGAATCCCAGGGCGGGAATGATCCGAGTGAATGCAGTGGACCAGGCCTTGGATGATATCCGAACTTGATGTAGGCGGTATATCCGATTCAGTTTCAGTGTCATTATTCAGAGTGCCGTGCAATCTTGCACAAATGCCGCGTTTAAAAAGCGGTGGTACTCTGGACGGGATTCCGCTTCGTTTCACTCGCGGCGCTTCGCTAACCAACCCAGCGAGTTTTCACCAGGCCCAAAATGGCTAAATCTTGGTCGGCGATTCTTGAGCAGGAATTGGTCGGTCTCCATCCCAGACGATTTGCGAACTCTGGAAAACGTAACTGCTTGATCCCAGGCAACTCTTTCAGCGCGGGATCGGGTCTCCGTGCTCGCGAGATTAGCTCGTTTCGGTCAGCAAGCAGTGCAGTCTTAGAGGCTAGGGACACGCGGAACCGTAGGTAAGATTGCCACGACGGCTCAGTTTCTGGTGTCAGCCGGGTGCTCTTTCATTTGGTGCATACTTGAAAGTGGTCACGGGAGGCCGTGACCATTGATAGCGAGCCGACGAATCAGCCGCAAGCGAGTTGGTGCTGGGCTGAGGATCAGATGAGGAACACATTGTCGCGGGTGCTTCTACTTGTTAGCCTGATGGCTGTGTACCTTCCATCGACGCTTCAGGCGAAGGTGGCTCGCACGGGGAATGTCGCTCCCCAGACGGCGAAGAGTCCGGGGGCCACGGCAAAGCCTCTCAAGGTTTTCATCCTGGCGGGCCAGTCCAACATGCAGGGGCACGCGAGTGTCACGACATTCGATTCGATGGCCGGCGACCCGAAGACGGCGCTGTTGCTTAAGGAGATGCGGACCCCGGACGGGAAGCCCAAGGTGTCCGAGAAGGTCTGGATCTCCTCAATCGGTTGCCTCGGCGACGCCTATTCTGACCTGACGGAGGCGAAGGGCAAGCTCACCGCCGGTTTCGGGGCACCGGAAAACAAGATTGGGCCGGAGTTCACCTTCGGCTTGACAATGGAAAAGCATCTGAATGAGCCGGTGCTCATCATCAAGACCTCGTGGGGCGGCCGAAGCCTGCACACCGACTTCCGTCCACCCAGTGCCGGACCTTACGTCCTCGCAAAAGAAACCCAGGAACTCTGGGACCAACATCCTCAGGGTGCTCACGGCATTCCCAAGACTGAGGATCGGCCCAAGTACTTTTCCGAGAAGGCCGCTGCCACCGGCGTGTACTACCGCGAAATGATCGCGCACGTCCGAAAGGTCCTCAAGGACATCAAGCGCGTGGTGCCCGACTACCAAACCAAACAGGGCTACGAGCTCGCCGGCTTTGTATGGTTCCAGGGGTTCAACGACTTTGTTGATAGCGGGGTGTACCCCCGTCAGAACCAGCCCGGAGGTTATGACCCTTACGCCAATCTGCTCGGCCACTTCATCCGCGACGTCCGCAAAGACCTGTCCGCCCCGAAGATGCCGTTCGTAGTGGGCGTCATGGGCATCGACGGCATGCGGGGGAACACCAATGCCCCCATGATGCACTTCCGGAAAGCCCAGCGGAAGGTGGCGACCCTGAACGAGTTCGAGGGGAACGTCGCTGCGGTGGAAACGGCTCTCTTCTGGGACGACGACCTTGAGAAGCTCCACGAGCGGATGAACGCCTCTTGGCCGAAGGTCGATGCGAAGGTCGAGGAAGCGAAGAAACAGAATAAGCCGAACGCAGATTCGTGGGAGAACAAGATGAAGCTCATGGCCGAGAACTTCACCCCCGAGGAATGGAAACGCCTGCAGCAGGGAGTGTCGAACGGGGGTTACCACTACCTGGGTGCCGCCAAGATCATCGCGCCTATCGGACAGGCTTTCGCCGAGGTTCTCATCAAGCTGAGAGCAAGACGGAAGTAGCCGCCACAAACTAACGCCTTCTGCTGTTCGCGGGGCAACCAGTTGCCCTCAAGAGACCTTCCTCACCCAGGAAGCGGAAGGCTACGTCAGAACCGTTCGGTCTGCCGGGTTAAGACAGGTTCGAAAAGAGGTGGCACTCCGGGCGGGCTACCGCTTCGTTTCACTCGCGAAACAAAAGAGAGGCTGGTTCGGGAGGGGCGCGCCCAGGCGGCGCTCGTGTTCGACGGGGAAGAGGCTCTCGGCTGGTGTCAATTTGGACAGACCGCCGAGCTCCCCAATGTTAAGAATCGGAAGAACTATGAGGCTGGATTGGATGAGCTCCCCGATTGGCGCCTGCCCTGTTTCTTTGTTGGTAAAGGGTATCGAAAACGAGGCATAGCCAAGATCGCGCTCCGAGGAGCCCTCGAAGAAATCGCGCGGCTGGGTGGCGGAACGGTCGAGGCATACCCCTACGACGTTGAGGCGGTGAAGACCTCGAGTTCACTTCTTCATGGCGGAACCGTGCGAATGTTCTTGGCCGAGGGCTTCGAGCAGGTCCGCCAGATCGGCAAAAGCCAATGGGTGGTCAGAAAGACCATCGGCCCCGCCTAGTGCCGTGAATCCGGATTGGATATATAGAGCGGCCGTCGCAACGTGCTCCTAGAGAAGGTTCGAATCTCGTATGTGACGGGTGACACGTAAGAAGACCGCTTGGAAGTGATCGTTCCTAACTCTACATATTGACGTGAGTCTTGTTGGGATGGTAGGGTGCCACTATGATAATTCAAGTCACTCTAGCCTTCCTGATGGTTGCTCCGGTGCAAGGCCAAGATCCAACAGTTCCGAAGCAAATCAAAGACGCATTTAGCAAAGTTGCTGCTGGTGCGTCGAAACTCAAAAAGAGCTTTCCACCGTGGGCTTTCATCCAGGAATATGCCTGTTCGGAGGGGAACTGAGGCAGGGAGGCTCCATTTACTACTCCATTAAGGTGAATGACCCTTCGGACTACGGCGTCATTGTAGGGGTATCTGGCAAAGAATCAAACATCGAAGTCTCAGTGAAGGATGCGAACGGTAAGGACGTCGTGACCGGCGCTGACGCCAGCGGGGCAGATTTTTCGACGTCTCAGGGCGGCACCTATACAATTTCGGCGAAAAACAACGGCGGTCAAACTTTCGTTGCTCTCGGGATCGTCAGAAATGAGGGTGGATCCGATCATCCCTTTTCGTCCATCAACACTGCAGCGGCGAGCTATGCTGCCTCCATTGAGGATGCCTATAAATATGCGTGGGGAATTCCAACAGGCGATCTGATGGTGGTTGGGAATCTACTCGGAGCTGGAGGCAGCTACTCGAGAAACTCAAAGATCAACTATCCCAAGTGGTTGATCCTTGCGGTGGCAGATGCGGGAACAAAGAGCTTCTCTCTGTCCGTGGCTGACAAAACGGCCAACAAAACGGTTGACGGTGTTGTTGAAAAACTATACTCCTACAGCGAGTTCGATGCTGCAACCCAGCATGCCTCGATCGTTGTCAAGAACACTTCTCAAAAAACAATATTGTCCCTGAGTGGTCACCTGAGGCAGTAGACCCCGCAGAAGTTGGAAGCGGATCGTTACCGTCTACGGCTGATGGTGGGTTAGGTGAGAGAGTCACCTCCGGCCCGGGGATTGAAGAATTTGCCTAGCTTTTGGGGGCCAGTCGCTAGGCCTTAAAAGGCGACGCGATGAAAATCACCCGGGATCGCCTTTCTTGGCACCCCGGACGGGATACCGCTTCGTTTCACTCGCGGCGCTTCGCTAACGAACCCAGCGAGTTCTCACCAGCCCCAAATAGCACTCAATCCTGCCCACCAAATGGTGAGCAGGATTGAGTGGTACTCCGGACGGGATTCGAACCCGCGATCTTCGCCGTGAGAGGGCGATGTCCTAACCGCTAGACGACCAGAGCACGTAACGGCGTAGAGAATACCTCGCGTCAGGGCAAAATGCGACGGCGACCACCGCCGAGCGACTTGTTCGTTGCCACCGAATACACGATGTAGGCTAGGCCGGCGACGATCACGACGGGAAGGGCAGCCCAGAAAAGCCACAGCGCCGCACCGATGACGCTCTTGAGGACGAACAAGCCCAAGATGACCGCACCGATGAAAAACAGAACCTTTTTGTTTTGGGAAGACATTTCTACTCCGAAAGATATCGGCAAGGATTACTCTGAATCTTTGCCCATTGGACTCTACAACATACAGACGTGGTTTAGGGGAAGAGTACGCAAACGTTGGGACCATCGGTCCGCCGACAACGCCCCGCCGACGCGAGTAGGATAGAGCATGGCCTTGCCGATCATTCGTTCGACGCCGTTCGACCCGACCCACCAAGACCCCGCGCACAGCGATCCGCTGCGCATCAACGCTCCGCTCGTGGCCAAGTGGCTCGTCAGCTTTTTAGAGGACGAGATGATCCGTCGGCGCAACATCCGAAAGGCGGTTTTGGGCCTTTCCGGCGGCGTGGATAGCGCGGTGGTCGCCTACCTGGCGGCGCGCGCGTTTGGCCCCGAAAACGTCTCCGCGTTCCGAATGCCGTACAAAACGAGCTCGGCCGACAGCATCGCCCACGCAAATTTAGTGGTCGACGATCTGGGCATCAACGTCCGCACGCTGGAGATCACGAAGATGGTCGACGGCTACATCGAAGCCCACGAGCCGGAGATCTCGCCCTCGCGGCTGGGGAACGTCTGCGCGCGCTGCCGAATGATCAGCATTTTCGACCAAAGCGCGAAGGTTGGGGCCCTCCCGCTGGGAACGGGCAACAAGAGCGAGCGACTCTTCGGCTACTACACTTGGCACGCCGACGACAGCCCGCCCATCAACCCGATCGGCGACCTCTTCAAAACGCAGGTTTGGCAACTCGCCCACGAGATCGGCGTTCCGAAGGAGATCATCGAAAAGCCGGCCAGCGCCGACCTCATCAAGGGCCAAACCGACGAGAGCGACTTTGGAATCACGTACGAAAAGGCCGACCGAATCCTGCACTATCTCATTCAGGGCTACACGAAGGAGAAGCTGATCGATCTCGGTTTCCCCGAAGCCGACGTACACCTCGTGTTTCGTCGCGTTGATGGCACGCACTGGAAGCGGCGGCTGCCCACGGTTGCGATGCTCAGCAGCACGGCAATCGGCGAGTATTACCTGCGCCCGGTGGATTACTGATAAGATCGGTGTGTGATGCGTTTTGCCAGGTTGGGCTTTTTCGGGTGTCTTTTCGTTCTTGCACTGTCCGGGCGGGCCAACGCTCAATTGCTTCGTGTCTCATCTGTGGACTACGCGTTGACCGCGTTTGCGGCGGTGGATGACGTCTCCTACTCCGAATCGTATTCGGCGACCGGTGCCATGCCGTCGTTCTCCCGGTCGGCCGTGGCGTCGATTGACGAAAGCGATGACATCGACGGCTACAACACGGCCTACAGCGCCTCGTCCGTGAATGTGGGCTTCGTTGATAGTGGCTCCAGCGCCAAGCTCACCAGCGGCGTCGGAGCAATCGCCGAGGCATTTAACGAGGGACGGGAGACTCGGTCCATTGCTTCCGCCTCCATGGCCGTAGATTTCGACATCACAACCCAGGTCCAGGCCAACGCCGATTCGTCCGGGACCTACGAGTCGAACCTTTTTCGATGGGAAGGCAACTCGTGGCAACCGTTTATGTACGGGATCGTCGGGCCGGAGCAGTTTCAGATGAGCGCCGGCCGATACCGCTGGGCGGGGGCCGTCGGAGAGTCGGTCTCAGGGACGAGCTACTACAGCTCCGGCATCTTCTTCACGCTTGAAGTTCAGGCCGTGCCCGAGCCGGCATCGCTTGCCGTAGTGGGACTGGGTGGCCTCGCGCTCCTCCGCCGCCGCCGAATCCGGTAAAAACGGAGGCATGCGCACCGCCCTCGCCGCCCTTTTGCTGTTAGTCGCCTTTGGCTGTCAGCCCGCCGAACCCGCCGAGGCGGCGAAAGCTGAACCGGCGGCCACGCCGACCGCTCCTGCGCCGACCGCTTCGGCTCCGGGTGGCGGCGGGGGAATTGCTCCCATCGGTAGCGGTGCCGCGGGTGGAATGACGCCCGTAACCGGCGCGGAGAGCGTGGGCGGAGCCGGAATGGGCGGAATCGGTCAGGCGGCAAAAGACCAGGCGCGCCGCGCGGCGGGTGCCGCACAAAACGCGCCGGTCACGACCGACGGAGAGTAACGACTACTTTCCGCCGAGGGCATCGGCCCCGGGCAGAATGTTCCCCTTGAAGTCCCACAGCGCGAGGTTTTCGTAAGGCGTTTTCATTCCCGGATGCGCGATGTATTCGGGAGCCCAGTACACCACGCCGATGCCAAGGCCGTTGGGCACCTCCCGTACGATCTGCGTCACCTTCCTAAGGAAGTCGGCTTGGCCCTCGGGCGTTGCCGGGTAACCGGGCTCAAGCTGCTTCTCTTCGCCGACAAAGTTTCCGGTGTCGTCGTTCCATTTCAGGCTGAATGGGTAGGCGGTCTCGACCACCATGACGGGCTTTTCGAAAGTCTTTGCAAGGCCGTTCAGGTTCTCGGCGAGCTTCGTCAGCGGCCCGTGCCACCAAGGGTAATACGATACGCCGATAACGTCAAAGTCGACTCCCTGTCGCTTAAGCTCCTGGTAGAACGGCTTGCAGAGCCCGAGATCCGCGCCCCGGTCGTTGTGAATCATGATCGGCAGTTTGCGCTTGCCCGCCGCCTCGCGCGCGCCGCGAATTCCTGCCTTTAACAGACGCGAAAGCGGACCGAAGCCACTTTTCGAGATCTGGCCCATCGGCCAAATCATGCCGTCGCGAATCTCGTTTCCAATCTGCACCATGTCGGGCGGCGTACCTTGCTCCTCCAACTTCGCCACCGTCAGCTTTGTGTGTTGGTAGACCGCCTGGGCCATCTGATCTTCATCGAATGCTTGCCACTTGGCGGGTGGAGTCTGCTTCTGCGGGTCGGCCCAATTGTCGGAGTAGTGGAAGTCGATCAGCAGTTGCATCCCGAGGTCCTTCGCTTCTTTCGCCATAGCCAAGGTGTGTTCGACGGAGCAGAATCCGGCCGGCGGATGAACCCAAACCCTTAGGCGGAGAAGCTTTGCGCCGCGATCTCGGAGCGAAACGAGCGGGCTGGTGGCCTTACCGTCATCAAAGAACTTGGCGCCCAGCGAGCGGTACTCGGGAAGAAACGACACGTCGGCACCTGCATAGAACGTAGGCGGGGTGGCAAGCGCGAGGCAAAGGGCGGCAAGCATGCCTTCAGTTTAGGCGGTTTGCTCGGCCGGTAGGCCATGCCGCAGATACAAATCTCGGCATGGCTTCGAACAAACCGGCCCCCAAGTGGCTTCGCAATCCGGGCACACCACATACTGGCTACCACAGCGGCCGCAGGTTCGCTCTGCATCGGCCGGGAGTCCGCAGCCCGGACAGGTAGCGTAGCGCTGGGTTGGCTGCAGGTTCTGGTCCACCGCGACTCGATCATCAAAAACGTAGCATTCGCCCTCGTAGAACCCGTTCGGAAACTCCGCCAAGTAGCCCAGAATGCCGTCGCGAAGTTGGTAAACGTCGTGGTAGCCGCGCTGCCGCAGGTCGAGCAGAACCTTCTCGCACCGGATTCCGCCGGTGCAGTAGATCAGCACGGGGACGTCTTTCGGCACCGCGCCCGACTCGGCATAGTCGGCCCAAGAAGAGAAGTTGGGAAGGTCCGGGTCGACCGCCTCGGCGAACTTTCCGATCTTCGTTTCGTACCGATTGCGGGTGTCGATGACGGTCCGGGGCCGGTCGGAGGCGAGCCAGGCATGCCATTCGGCCGGTGACAAGTGCCGGTCTACGGGTGAGTCAGGAACGAGGTCGGGGCGCTTCAGCCCAACGATTTCTTGCCGAATCACGACGGAAACTCGGTGGAACGGGGCCTCCGCAGACTCAGACCGCTTGAAACGAATTTCTTCTCCGCGGAGTCGCTCCACGAGAAAGGTTTCGAAGGACTCGATTTGTGGGTGACCGCCAGCGAGGGTGCCGTTGATGCCTTCGGGCGACACGATGATAAGACCTAGAAGCTGGTCGCGATGCATCCGGTCTTCAATGGCTTCGCGCAAATCCGCAACCCGCTCATCCGTTAGCGGTAGGAAGCGGTAGAAGCTCGTGATCGACCAGGTTTTGGGCTCACCCACTATCAAAAGGTACCCGGCGGCACGTTCGTTGCCGCCGGTTGGTTTCGCCCAAAGCGCTGTCGCCGACGCCTCCGTGGCGTCGCTCTACGTACTCCTACGGCGACGTCGTCGTGCGGAGGGTGACGTGCGCGAGCGGTGGCAGATTCACCACCAGCCCGTCGGCACCAAGTTCGACCTCAAATGCCTGCGAGACCAGTGTCTCGGGAGCTTCAAAGCTGTTCGCCACCTTCGGGTCGTCCCCGGCCAAAATCCGAGAATCCACGAAAGCAAACGGAGGAAACGCCCCGACCGGCACCCGAACCGAGACCGAGTCCGTCAGCGACCGATTCACCAGAGAAAGGCCAAGCGCGCGGCCATCCCACGTCGCGGCCACGTCCACCAGCGACACGCCTCGACGGTCGTCGGCGTCGTAGGTCTCGCAATCCAGCACGGCCTCCAGTGCGTCGCCGGAGGTTATAGTGGCGATATCTTCGAAGGCGTAATAGATCGTCTGCTTCAGCATTTCGTCCCCACGGGTCAGCAAGGGGGCGATAATGTTCACGATCTGGGCGATGCAAGCGCATTTCACCAAGTCGGCGTTGCGGATAAACGCGTTGAGGTATTGCGCCACCACGAGAGCGTCCTCGAGGTTGTAAACCTCTTCGATCAGATGCGGAGCGGGCTTCCATCCTCCGTCCATCTCCATGTTCTTGTACCAGACGTTCCACTCGTCGAAGCTGAGGTAGACGTTCCGGTTCGAGCGGCGCGCGCCGCGGACATAGCCGATGAGCGACCGGTAGTCGGTGATGATGCGCTCGATCTCTGTGCCCTCGGCCAAAAACCAAGCCGTGTCGTTTCGGTGGTTCGCGCTGTAGCGGTGGGCGGAAATGAAGTCGAAATCGTCCCAACCGTACTCCAACACCTCGCGATCCCAGGCGAGGTAGGTGGACATGCCGCGGCCGCTCGATCCGCAGGCGACGGTTTCGATGGTTGGATCGAGGCCCTTCATGATCTTGGCCGCCTGCTGGGCGCGCTGGGCATACTCGCGAGCGGGAACGTGACCGGCCTGCCAGGGGCCGTCCATTTCGTTGCCCATGCACCACATCTTCACTCCGTACGGCTCGTCGTTTGGCCGCAGATCGCTCCAGTAGAACCCGCGCGGAAGGTTGGTGTATTCCAGAAGCTCGGCCGCCTCGTGGGCGCCTTTCGTGCCGAGGTTCACGGCCATCATCGGCGTCGTGCCGAGCTTTTTGCACCAGGCCATGAACTCATCGACGCCGAACTGGTTCGTTTCGACGGACTTCCAGGCGAAATCCGGCCGAACATTCCGGGCTGTTTTGGGGCCAATCCCATCTTTCCAGTCATGGGAGCTCACGTAGTTGCCGCCCGGGTAGCGCACCACCGGCATCTTTAGTCGCGCCAGCGCGCCGATAACGTCGGTCCGGAATCCGTCCTCGTCCGCGTGGATCGAATCTGGCTGGTACACACCTTCGTAAACCGCACGACCCATATGCTCGAGGAACCCGCCAAAAATACGGGGGTCAACGGGTCCACGGTTGCGAATCGGGTCGAGGTGCAGCGTCGCGACTTTCATGCCGCCTAGCATAGCGGATGCGGCCTATCGACGGCGCGGAGCATCGAGCCAACGTAGAAGTCCTCGAAAAATGGGCGGAGCTTGGGCGGCCAGCGAGTCGCTTTGCGGATGCGAATCTTCCACCCAAAACAGGAAGATGGCCGCCGCCGCGACGGCCATCACGGCGGCCGAACCGAACATCGTGCTCAGTCCGTAGCGACCGGCAATCTCGCCAAGAAGCCAAGGTCCGAGCGCCGTAGCGAGGCCGCCGACCGCGAACAGCCGAGATTGCGCGTGGCCGCGCGTGTCGTTGTCGGCAAGATCGTTCACAAAGACCACCGCGACGGCACCCATGATGCCGAAGTTGATTCCGTGCAGGCTCTGAACGGCCATCACCCATAGCGGGCCGGTGGCCGGAATGTAGAGCAACAGCCGAAGCGGAAGCAAGAGGTACGTCACCGCCAGAGCCGGTCGCCGCCCAAATCGGTCCGAGAATCGCCCCGCCCAACGCATGATGAGGACCTCGACGATGACGCCGGCGGCGAACGTGGCCGAGATCATCAGCCCCTTTGCCCCGAGCTGCTTTAGGTACAAGCTCAAAAAGCTGGTTGCCCCGTAAAGCGCAAGAATATAAAGGAAGTACGAGGCCAAAAAAGCCCGGAGATTCGGCGACAACGATGATTTTCCGGCGACCTTTGGCGCGGTCGGTGGCCGCTTCTTGTCCGGAAGGAAGAACCCGAGTCCGGCGATCACCAAGAAAAGCGCCGGCCCGAATTGAAAGATGGGTACTAGTGCTTCGCGATTCAAAGTGCCGGCAGGTTCGAGGCGAAAGTTCAGCAAAAGCCCGGTGATCAGCGACACGGCGATGTAGCCAACCGAGCCCCAAACGCGCAGGCTGGCGTAGACGGTGCCGCCCCGGTTGGCTTCCACCAGCCGACCAACCAGCACGCCTCCGACGGCGTTCAGATAGCTCACGCCGTTCGCGCCGATGGCGACGACCGCAAGTACCGGCATGAATCCGCGGGCGAAGGGAAGTGAAAAATAGGCGGCCGCTGCCACCAGCGCGCAAACAACGATGAACGGTCGTCGGGCATCGAACCGGTCGGATAAGCGGCCAAGAATCGGCTGGATGACCAGCGCAAGGGCCGAGCCCAGGCCGGTGATGATGCCGATATCTTTGACGGACAAGCCAACCGCGCTCATGAAAAGCGGCAAAAAAGGCTGCAAGAAGCCAAAAGAACTGGTGACGAGAAACAGGTAGATCGCGATTCGGCGGAGATCGGCCTGCGGGGTCACCCGGAGATTGTGACCGCTTTTCGTGGGACCATCGGTAGACCGCATAGCGGGGCCTTCCCTATACTGAAGTTGTGAACATTCTCATCGCAAGTGCAACTCCCCAGGACACCGTGTTCTTCCGCGAAGCCTTGCAAGGGCATCACGTCACGACCATTGCCGAGGAGCCCTCGGCAGGATGGTCCGAGGTGGAGGCGCTTGCGGTGGTTCACGGCATTCCCCTCTCTGCCGAAACCCTTGCCGGAATGCCGGCGCTCAGGCTAATCGTCACGCGGTCGACCGGCTTCGATCACATCGACGCCGCCTATGCGCGTGAGCGGGGCATAAACGTTTGCAACGTGCCGGAATACGGTTCGGTGACGGTTGCGGAGTTCACCTTCGGCCTCATCCTCTCGCTATTGCGGCGCATTCCGCAGGCCGTTGCCAGCACGAAGAGTGGCGTTTTCTCGATTTCGGGCCTCATTGGGGAAGACCTAGAAGGCAAGACGCTGGGAATCGTGGGTCTTGGCAAGATCGGCCGGAACCTGGCCAAGATGGCGGAAGGGTTCTCGATGAAGGTCATCGCAAACGATGCTTTCAAACCGGACTCGACTCCGCTTGACGAACTACTTCAGCGGTCGGATGTTGTCGCCCTTTGTTGCCCGTTGACGGACCAGACGCGGCACCTGATCAACGCCGACTCGCTGGCCAAGATGAAGCCGAGTGCCTTTTTGGTGAATACGGCGCGTGGGCCGGTAGTCGATTCTTTGGCCCTGCTTACCGCCCTCGAAAATGGTCAGCTAGCCGGTGCGGCGCTGGACGTAATTGAAGGGGAAGAAGCATTCCGCACCGGCCAGGAGGATGCCTTCACGACCGTGAACAAGGCGTTGGCGATCCACCCGAGCGTCCTCATGACGCCGCATCTTGCGTTCGACTCGAAGGAGGCCGTCCAGCGAATTCGCCAGACGACCGCCGATATCCTTCGGGCGTTCGCCGAAGGAAAGGTTCTGAACCCGGTCCCTATTTAGCGTTCGGAACGATCGCCGCCGCCTGCAATCCGATCGAGCCGGTGCCAGCGAGTACCGTCCAGTTCACCGTGAGGCGCTGGTTCGGGCTCGAAGCCTTGAAGGCGATGGTTGCAACGCCATTCGTGACATTGTTATTGGTAAAGTTCGGCAGTTCGACCCAATCCGCCGAATCCGAGAGCTTCGCGCGGAGTCGACCAACCGCACCCTTCGTGTTCACGTACACCTTCACCGTTTGCAGGGTCGTGCCGGCGGGAACGGTAAAGCTGAAACCTTTTCCGGCGCCTTTGGCGACGAGGCGGTTCTTGGTTGATCCGTTCGTGTACCGAAGCATCCGCTCGCCAATCTCGCTACCCAGGACCAAGGCGCCAACCACGTTGTGGCCGTCGATTTTCGATCCAACCTTGCTGGTCCGGGCCGAGAAGATGTTCCAGTCGGTCGCCTTCTCGGTGCTCACGATGTTGAGATCCAGCGACGTCGTGGCAACCGTTCCGCTAACCGAGGCCGTTTGAGCCGGCGGGTTGTGCTTCAGACGGTAGATCGTGCCGCTGTCGTCGTCGGAAATCAGGATGCTGCCGTCGAGGTCCACCGCCGTATCCACCGGCCGACCCCAAACGCTTTGGTCCGAATCGTTCAGCCAGCCGGTGACAAGGTCGGCTTGGGCGAGAGGCGTCTTTGTCTCGGTGTTCCATGGGAAGTAAACGACCTTGTATCCGGTGCGAGCCGAACGGTTCCAGCTGCCGTGAAAAGCGATGGATGCACCGTTGCGCCAAGCGAGCGGTGCGGTCGTGTTCTGCCAGAATGTCAGGCCGAGAGCGGCGCTGTGAGCCGGAAGCCCCTTGGAAATCCGGGTGAACGTCGTGCGGGGGAAGTTCTGCCACAGGCGGTTGTTGTCGTAATCCGGGTCAAACGGCGGGAAATCCATTCCGTTCAGGCTGCTCGGATTCGGGTTCGCGTAGGGCCATCCGTAGTTGGCGCCCTTCGCCACCTGGGTGAACTCATCCGGCGGATGGTTATCGATGTACTCCGTGATCTCTTGGCCAAACCAGCCGGTCTGGTCGTTGTAGGGGTACTTGATGTTGTCTCGGTTGTTAATGGCAACCCAAAGGTTGTTCGTTCCCGGCAAAAATGCGAGTCCCTCGGCGTTCCGTATTCCGGTGGCAAAAAGTTCGCGGGCCGTTCCATCGGCGTTGTAGCGGTAAACGGCGCAGCGAACCGGGTCGCTTAGTGCGTCGCCGGGCCAAGCGTTGCTGCTGCTGGCGATGCTTAGGTACAGCTTGTGATTAAGGTCCAGCGCGATGTTCTTGAGCGCGTGGCCGTACGATCCATTCAGTTCCGGCAGACTGGAATCGGGGAGACCGCTAATGATGACCTGCCGACTCTTGCCAACCGTGTCGCCCAGCGTGTAGGTGTAGCGGGCGATGTGGTTCGTTTCCGCGACATAGATATAAGTCGTCGCGCCGATCTTGTGGAAGACGATGTCGTGGGGGAGGTTGAGGTTCTTCGCGAAGTCGAAGACCAGCGGGTCTTTACCAGCTACCCTGCGGACCAGCTTAATCTTGCCGTCCCACGGCTGGGAGACCAAGATATCGCCGTTGGGTGCGAGTGCCATGAATCGGGCTCCGCCAACGCGGGCAACGACCTCAATCGTGGAGTTCCAAGGCACGTTCAGTTTTCGGGTGGAGTCGAACGGCCACCAGCGCATGCTGGAGGGCACCTTGACGGTGGCCGGAGTGAGGGTCCACTGGGCAGAAGCCGAAGCGGCAACGACGGCGGCGAGGAAGATGGCGGTTGCTCTCATGGTTTTCTCAAATTGCAATCGAAAGGTTGGCGGCGCAGACTCATAGGTCAGACGCGACCGACAATGGTTTGATCCATTCTTGCCGAGAAAAAAGCACCCGGCAAGCGGAAAAAATCGGGTCGAAACTTGTTGCAAATTCGCCGGAAGACTGGAACAGAGTTGGGCCGCAAGACGTCCAACAATCGGCGGCGTTGCGGTAGGTTTCGTAGCGCGTGCCAGGGGATTCTATTTTGCGTTGGCTCACAACTCAATTCGTCGTACTGGCTTCCGCCCTCGTCAGCGTGCAGGCTTTCGGGCAAGTCTCGGTGACCACGCACCACAACAATAATTTTCGAACCGGGGCAAATCTTGCCGAGACCAAACTTACCAGTGCCAACGTCCGGCCGGGCAGCTTTGGGAAGTTGTTCACCCGACAGGTCGATGGCCAACTCTACGCTCAGCCGCTTTACGTTCCGGGGCTAACGATTGGCGGAAAGAAGCGGAACGTTGTGTTCTGCGCGACGATGCACGACTCGATTTACGCGTTCGACGCAAACGATCCGGCCGCGACTGCTCCGCTTTGGAAGAAGAGCTATATCAACGAGCCGAGCGTAACGACCATCCCCTACTACCACCTGGTCGGGTGGACCGACATTGAGCCGGAGATCGGCATCCTTGCAACGCCCGTCATCGATCCCGCGACAAACACGATGTTCGCCGTGGTTCGAACGTTAGAGGGATCGCCGGATGTGGACTCAAACTACAAACAGCGCCTCCACGCTATCGACATCCTCACCGGAAACGAGCGACCGGGCAGCCCGGTCGAGATCACCGGCACCTTCCCCGGCAACGGTGACTCCTCGAATGGAGCCGGTCTTAATGTCTATAACCCGCGAAGGCAAAACCAACGCCCGGCGATTACGCTTCATAGCGGACACCTCTACATTGCGAGTGCTTCGCACGGAGACCAGCGGCCATACCATGGCTGGATTCTCACGTACAACGCAAGCACGCTGCAGTTAGTTTCTGCGTTTAACACAACGGCGAACGGAGGCCTTGGTGGCATCTGGCAGTCGGGGCAGGGTCCGCTCATCGACGGTGACGGCAACCTGTACGTCATGACGGGAAATGCTCCGTATGACCCGACGGTCGGGAACTACGGGAACAGCCTCATCAAGCTCTCGACTCCCAACCTAACCGTGATCGATCACTTTACTCCGTTCAACCAGGAGGACTTGGAGCGTTTCGACGAGGACCTCGGCTCGTGCGGACCCATGCTGGTGCCCGGCACGAACTCGATTTTTGCCGGAAGCAAGCACGGAAAGCTTTTCGTGCTCGATCGAAATAACCTTGGAAAGTTCCAAACCGGTTCGGACTCGCACGCCAAGCAGGCGTTTTATGCATTTGGCGGCCATCTTCACGGCTCGCCGGTTTTCTACGACGGCCCGCTCGGACGAAACATCTACGCTTGGTCGGAGAACGACCGACTTAAGGCGTATCGCTTGACCGCCCAAGACACCGTTGAGGAGACACCGGCGGCGCAGGGCGCGGTGGTCGCTCCAGGCGGAATGCCCGGTGCCATGCTTTCGATCTCGGCCAATGGCAAAACGGCAAACTCCGGGGTTGTGTGGGCTTCGCTCCCTCTGACCGGAAATGCAAACCAGTCCATCGTTCCGGGTGTGCTTCGTGCCTTCGACGCAACCACGTTAGAAGAGATTTGGAATAGCCGCGGAACCGAAGGCGACGATGTTGGCAAGTTTGCCAAGTACGCTCCGCCGACCGTTGCCGACGGCCAGGTATTCCTCGGTACGTTCTCAAATGAGCTGGCGGTGTACGGGCTCTTGCCGCAAACCCCGCCGGAGGCACCGAAGAACCTGCAGGCACTTCCGGCCGAACGCCGGATTGTACTGAGCTGGACCGCCGGCGCACGTGCACGCTCTTATGACATTTGGCGTGCCCTGGAAGGTGGCAGGCCGGCAACCTACCGCGCTGCATACATCGGCACGACATTTAGCGACACGAATGCCGCGCCTGGAGTTCGGTACAGCTACTGGGTTCGCTCGCGAAACAACTGGGGGCCGAGCCGTGCAATTGGCCCGATCACCGCGTCTTCTGTTGTCGGGACCACAAGCGAATCCCTCGGTTCCATTGCCGACAGCTTCGTGCTGTCTGGCACCGGGCAGAACATGACCTACGGCAAGAAGGGAATGATCTATCTGGATAGCAACACCCCCACCACAACCCGCTACGGCTACATGAAGTTCGACCTGAAGAACCTTTCGGTAGGACAGGTTCTTCAGGCCAAACTCCGACTTTACGGAAGCCACTGGGGCGAGAAGAAGTCGAAAGTCTGGCTCTACTCAATCCTGGACCACTCTTGGACGGAGGACGCCGTCAACTGGCTGAACAAACCAAGGTTCGAGCAGTCGCTCGGTTTCACCGAAATCGGTAGCGGCGACAAGTATTACGAGTGGGACGTTACTGACTACGTGAAGGCGATTCAGGCAGCGGGCGGCGACGTTCAGCTTGCCGACTTCGGCCTGATGACCGAGCCAAAGACCAAAGATGAGCCGCTGTTCTACAACGGTCGACGCATCGAGGATCGATTCCACACCCGGGAAGCCTCCCGGAACAAGCCGGAACTCATCGTCACCACGCGCCCTGCGATCAACTATCCGAACGGTTTTGTTGCCGCGAGCGACCTTCAGTTGAACGGCACCGCCACGATCGTCGACGGGCGAATGGTTCTCACCGAGACGCAGAACTGGCAAGCTGGTTCCGCGTTTAGCACCTTTCGAGTACAGGTGAACCAGTTCCAGTCGAAGTTCCGAATCTGGATGCAAGATCCGGTCGCCGACGGCATGATGTTCGTGATCCAAGGTCAAGGGCCCACGGCGCTCGGACCATCTGGTGGCGGACTCGGATACGCTTCGGACCAGCCGAACGGCGGGGTTGGCATTACGCCTAGCGTTGGCATCAAGTTCGACATTTGGAACAACGCGGGCGAGGGTGAGAGCAGCACCGGTGCCTACATCAATGGTGAGTCTCCGACCATTCCGGCCGAAAACCTCGACGCCGCCGGGCCGAATCTCCGAAGCGGAAACATCTTCGAGGTCAACGTGACCTACGATGGCGTCGTTCTTCGGTGGACGATCTTCGATACGCGCTCTGGCCAAATTCGAGGGTTCGCTCGGGTCATCGACATCCCGGCTACCATCGGCTCGAACCTTGGCTATGTTGGCTTCACCGGCGCCACCGGCGGCGCCAGCGCGCGGCTGCAGGTTCTAAGCTGGGTTTACAAGCTCTGACGCACCGGCGCTTGGGTTGAAAATCGCGAACGTGCATAATCAACCCAAGCCGTGCGATCTTTCCGCCGAACGCTGATCTTTCTCGCGCCCTACCGGGCGCGAGTCATTTTGGCCGTCATCTTGACGCTTCTCGTGACGGTGCTTCAGATCGTGCCGCCTCGCCTGTATCAGTTGGCGATCGACGGCGGCATTAAGCCCGCGCTAGAAGCTTCGAAACTGATCAAATCCGGAAAAGGCAATCTCGCCGAGGCGCGCAACTACCTTGACGTCGTCGCGCCGCAGTTTATTCTCTTTGTCGCGCTCGGTCTCATTGTCGTCGTTGCGGTTCGCAACGTATCTAGCTACTTCCAGTCCTATCTCCTTAACTGGATCGGCCACCGGTTTGTTTTCGATCTCCGTTTCCGCACGTGGCAACACCTTCAGCGGCTCTCGCTTGCCTTCCATAACCAAACCCAAACCGGCAAAATTATGGCCCGGGTTACCGCCGATATCGAGCTGATCCAGGGCCTGATTCAGGGCCAGCTTGTAACGCTGATTAGCGACCTCGTGACGCTTGTGGCCGTCATCGGCATGCTCTTTTTCTTGGAGTGGCGCATCGCGTTGGCGATGCTCATTCTGGTGCCGTTCTACGTGGTGAGCTACTTGTTCTTCCTAAAGAGCATCCGCACGGTAAGCCAAGAACAGCGCCGGCTTTACGACGAGATGCTTGGCAAACTTGCGGAGAAGATCGCTGGGATCCAGGTCGTTAAGGCATTTGTTCGCGAGAAGGATGAGAAGGAGAGCTTCATGCAATCGGTTCGGGCAAAGTTCCGGGTGGACATGCGCCAGGTCCACCTTAACCGTCAGCTTGGCCTGATCTCCGGTGCCATCAGTGCGTTTGGCACGGGCGCGGTGTATGCCTTTGGCGGCCAGCTTGTTCAGCAAGGCGAAATGACGACCGGAAAGCTGGTCGCCATGACGTTTTATATCGGTTTCATCTTTAACCCGGCCGTTCGAATCGTCGACTTCAATAACGCGTTGCAGTGGGCCGTCTCGGCCATGGATCGCGTGTTTCAAACGTTGGATACCCGGCCAGAAATCCAGGATAAGCCAGACGCTATCGCGTTACCTCCGATCAAAGGCGCGGTGACATTCGACGACGTATCCTTTACCTATCGCGATGGGAATCCGATCATTCAACATCTTTCGCTGCATGCCGAGCCGGGAGAGGTGATTGCGTTGGTCGGGCCGAGCGGGGCAGGGAAGTCCACGCTGATGAACTTGTTGATGCGGTTTTATGACCCCAGCGAGGGAACGGTTCGCGTCGATGGATTCGACCTGCGCGACGTGCGGCTCGATACCTTGCGGCGCCAGATCAGCATGGTGGCGCAAGAGAACGTGCTCTTCAGCGTCAGCATCATGGAGAACATCAAGTACGGCAACCGCGAAGCCACGGATGAGGAAGCGATCGCGGCCTCCAAAACGGCCGATCTCCATGAGTTTGTGGCCGGCCTACCGGATGGGTACGAGACCATGATCGGCGAAGACGGTGTAAAGCTTAGCGGCGGGCAGAAGCAACGCCTCGCCCTCGCGCGCGCTCTCGTTACCGATCCCAAGATTTTGATTTTGGATGACGTCACCTCTGCCTTGGACGGTGAGACGGAGGCGAGGGTGCAAGCCGCCCTTCGCACCGTGATGCAGGGCCGAACGACGTTCATCATCGCCCACCGACTATCGTCGGTGGTGGAAGCGGACCGCATTCTCGTGGTTCAAGACGGCCAGATCGTGGATACCGGTCCGCACCGCGAGCTAGTGCTCCGGCCGGGCCTCTACCGCGATACTTTTGAAGAGCAATTCCGCAGCGCTCTCACCGCCTAGCTGCGGAAAACCCATTACGTATAGCACCGTCTACATGTAGACGACATTGCGCTAGCATTCCGACTACCTGTTCTACTTTTAGTAGACGAAGTTAGGTCTATTCTTTTACACCCTCCCTTAAGCCGTAAGAAAAAAGTGGAAAATCCTCCCTCTCAGCGGCATTTTCAGGCGATTTTTCCCGCAACCTGTCGCATAATTCATCTGTTCGAGGGAATCCTAGTTGGGGAATTCCCAGAAGGGGTCGATGGCTCCTGCGAATGAGGACGAGCTAGTAGGGCTTGAATCCATGAGCGAAGAGAGGTTTGACGAGGAGAACGGCACATGGAGAATGAAGAGAGACATGAAGTTTCGGGTCACCTCGGACCAAGCTTTTCGACCATCGATGACAAGGGCAGAATTGCCCTTGGAGAGGACCGCGCCAAGTATTTGGAAGGTGGTCATGTCTTGGTTAGAGGCGATCTCGGTTGCCTCGAAATCTATCCAATAGAAGCTTGGAAGGCACGGGTTAGTGAGTTTGATAACTGTCCCGAACGAGTTCGAGGCAAACAGGTTTACCGCACTCTCGTCATTGGAACCGCCGACAAGACGGTCAAGATGGACGAAGGGGGAAGGCTCGTGGTTCCTCCGGCACTTCGTGAGAAATGCCGACTACCTAAGCCAACTAAGGAACTGGATAGCAAGGAATCGCGCGAGATTGTCTTCATTACTACCGGGGTTTGCATCCAGGTTTGGAGCAAAGAGGAGCACCGGAAGTTTGAGGACGATCCCTACGGATACGACGAGAAGAGAGCACTAGATATTCAAAGAGCGTATGACGAGATGAATCGCTTCCTGGATAGGGAGCCCGCCACAGTATGAGTCTACAACACGAACCAGTAATGATGAAGGAAGTTTTGGAGGTCCTATCTCCGAAGCCTGGTGACGTAGTCGTAGATGGCACTGTTGGACTAGGCGGTCATGCGGCTCGAATGTGCGACATGATCGCCCCAGAAGGGACACTACTTGCTTTCGATCGTGATCCGGAGATGCTTGCAGAAGCCGAGCTTCGTCTAGCTTCTAAGCAAACCGTGAAGCGCATCTACTTTAACCAAGATTTTAGGACGGCAGCCCACGAACTGGCGGCTAGAAGCTTGTATGCAAACGGAATTCTGCTCGACTTGGGCTACAACAGCGCGCAGGTAGATGATCCAACCCGCGCCTTTTCGTTCAAGCATGACGTTCCGCTCGATATGCGCTTTAACCCAGCCTTAGGCGAACCGGCAACCGCCAAGGTGAATCGGATGAGCCAGGTGCAGCTAGAGACCGCTATCTTCGAGTTGGCCGATGAAAAGTGGGCCGGCCCGATTTCCCGCCAAATCGTCGAGCGCCGCAAGACGCAGCCGCTGCGCACCACGTACGATCTGGTCGAGTGTGTTCTTGCCGCTATCCCGCCACGCGCACGTGAGAAGCGGATTCACCCGGCTACTCGCACTTTCATGGCGATCCGGATCCTAACGAACGATGAGCTTGAAGGGCTGGACGATGCCCTTTTCGCACTGGCTGGCCGATTGGCGGATGGCGGCACGTTGGTAGTGCTCTCTTTCCATTCCGGCGAGGATCGCATCGTGAAGCAAGCTTTTCGCCAACTTGCCGATAACGGTTTCATTGACCTCACCCGGAAGCCGCTTGTGCCGGGTTCATCCGAAATTTCTCGTAACTCTCGCAGCAGAAGTACTAAACTTCGCGCGATTCGAAAACCTGTTTCTGCCGGCAATGGAATTCCGGCTTGCCTTGGAAGTGCATCATGATGGCCACAAACTCGCAAGAAACACGCTCGTCCCGACCGAGCCCTTTACAGAACCACCCTTCCCTTGATCCCAAGGCTCCGTCCGAGGCTGCCCTGAAGGCGGCCGGCCGGCAGACGGCAAGAGGGCGAAGCGTCGGCACCGTGATTGTTTACGCCGTCCTGGCTGTCGTCTGTGCCTCCGCAAGCTGGTTGGGCTGCACGGCGTTTGCCGGCGTGCAGAAGTTTGCCATCGCGTCTCAAACCGCCGACATGAAGTCGCTTCGAACGGAGATCATGAACGATATCCGAGCCAGCGATATTAAGAGTCAGGACCTCGAGCGCAAGCTAATCGCCGAAAACACGGCATCGCGAACGGCGGCTGCTTCGTCCTTTATCGCGGAGCCGGTCCGTTCGGCGCCGGAGTCAACCTTTGTCGCCAGTAACCGCTGATAACATCCGTAAGTGGCTCGTGTACCTACCTATCGCCGCATTGGGCGTCGGGTCGGTCGCAACCCAGGCACGGCTGCAACTGGTAGAGCGGGACGGCGTCTTGGCATTGGCGAAGAAGCACGGCCGCTACATGAGGTCCGAATCGGAGGTCGCTTCGCGCGGCGATATCGTCGACCGAAATGGTTCTCCGCTTGCCCAGCAAGACCCACTGATCCGCCTTGTGCTGGACAAGGGATTCAAGAAGATTAGAACGAAGGATCAGAAGCTCGTTGATTCCGACGAGCGCCTCAGTCCGAATACGGATGGCTTCTATCTGGCGCTGAGTGAAGCCACCGGCATTCCGGCGGCGGAGCTTCGAAACCCGCCGCAAAAGACGAACCCCTCTAAGAAGGAAGCCCGATCGGACGGCGGCAGCAGCGAATGGATTGTCCGGCTCTCGTCCAAGCAAATCGATCAGGTGAACGCTATCAAGGATGCTTGGGATATCACCGGGCTCTCTGTAAACCCAACGGGAAGCCGGGTCTACCCGATGGGTGAGGCCGCCTCGTTGGTGGTGGGCGATATCGTTGAGGTTGAGAGTCCATCGATTCTTGGGGTCGGCGAACGAGATCGGGTCAGGTCGAAGCGGGCTCGCACCAAAACGCCGATCTATCAAATGTCAGGGCTTGAGAAGACGTATCGCAACAAACTCACCGGTCTCAATGGCCTGCGGTTCGCGTTCCCGGTCGCAAAGGCAGAGCCCTTACGCACGAACGAAACCCGACGGTTGGATGTACCCAAGGTCGACGGACGGCGGATCACCACGACCCTCGACGCGGAGATCCAGACGGCGGCATATGAAGCCGTGAAGAAAGCTACGGTGCAGTTCGGCGCTGAGCGGGCGGTGGCGGTCGTCATGGAGCCCACCAGCGGAGATGTTCTGGCGATGGCCAGCTATCCAAGTTTTGACCCCAAACCGATGGCGGACAACAACAAAAAGAACGGCGCAAAACTGAACATGGCGGTTTCTTGGCGGGGCGAGCCCGGCTCTATGTTCAAGGTGCTTATTCTCGCTAAGGCACTTGATGCCGGTGTCATCGGGCTTAACGACAGCTATCTGTGTCACGGTTCGCAAAAAATCGGTTCTCGGACCGTGAAGTGCGACGAGGGCAGAGCCCACGGACCGGTCGGCATCGAAATGGCCATCGCCCGAAGTTGCAACCTCGATGCCGCGCGGTGGGCCAATAAGATCGGGTTCGGAGAGCTGAAAGGCTTCCTTGAGGAGACTCTGCTCACGGGAACCACGGATATTGCCGTGCCGGCGGAGGCTCGCAGTGCGCCGCTGCTGGTGGAGAACGACCTTGCCCACCTTACGGCAACCCTCGGGTTTGGCCAGTCGGCCATTTACAGCCCCATCGGGCTCGTAACCGCTTTTTCGATGCTTGCCAACCAAGGTCGCTTGGTGAAGCCGCGGTTGGTTTCGCGTATCGGAGAGACGGAGCAACCATGCGACATCGGTAAGGCCGTTCTAAAGCCCGGGACCGCGGCTACGGTCCTAAGCTGCATGAAGGCGGTCGTGCAACACGATCGTGGTACGGGCCACCGACTTCGCATTGCAGGTTACGAGCTAGGCGGAAAAACCGGAACGGCCGAGAAGGGGAACCAAGGGACGAAGTACGGCTACGTTTCGAACTTCATCGGCATGGTGCCGGCCGAAAACCCGCGCGCGGTTGTCCTCGTAATGGTGGATCATCCCGCACCAGGCAAGCCCTACCACGGCTCCGAAGTTGCCGGGCCGGCTTTCCGAGAGATCGCCGAGGCGCTGATTCGGCGGCTCCAACTGCCGAAAAAGGTCACGGTGCCGACGCGTGAACGGCGGGTTGCCGGGCAGGTCTCGTGAACCAGTTTTCCGCGCTGCTGGCGGCGGCGGGACACGTCTTAGACGCATCCCTCGAAGACCCGGTGATCACCGGCATGCAAATTGACTCGCGCAAAGTAGTGCAAGGCGATCTGTTTGTCTGCATGCCGGGCATGAGCCAAGACACTCACGCGTTTTTGCCGATGGCCGCTGAAAACGGGGCGCGTGCTGCCGTCGTTTACTCCGAGGAAGGGCGTCTTGCCGCCGATGCTCTGGGACTCTCTTCATTCGAACTCGCGCCAACCGACTATTCCGAGACGCTCTGGCGGATGTGCGACCTTTGCTACGCGCATCCAACGCGGAGCCTCAAGCTGATTGGCGTGACCGGCACGAACGGAAAGACGACCGTCGCGTGGCTCGTGCGAGAAATGCTGCGGATCCTGGGCTACTCCACCGCCTACATCGGCACGCTAGGATTTCAGCTAACCGCCCCGGATGGAACGTCGGTGGTGCGAGAACTGGACAATACGACTCCGTTTTGCGTCGAGCTCTACCACCTTCTGGCCGAAGCTCGCGCCGCCGGGGTTGAATCCATTGCGATGGAAGTTTCCAGCCACGCGTTGGACCAGCGCCGCGTCGATGGCCTTGAGTTCGACGTTTCCATTTTTACGAACCTAACCCAGGACCATCTGGACTATCACGGCGACATGGCAACCTATGAAGCCGCGAAGTTTCGCCTTTTCGAGGATTTTCCAAACCACACGGAGAAGCAGACGGTCGGGGTGCTGAACATCGCGGACCCGGTCGGGCTTCGCTGGGCCGACCAGCTTTCCAGCCCGGTGCTCACGTACGGTACCGATTTGGAACTGGAAGACGACGCGGACGTCGTCGGCCTGGAGGCACACATCGCCGTCGATTCGGTTCGGTTCGAGCTACAAGAAGCCGAATGGCGCACGGCCTACCACTTCCGGTTGGGAGGTGCCTACAACTTTACAAACCTGGTTTCCGCGCTCGCGGCCCTCGCCGTGGTTCCGGACCTGCCGGTCGAATGGCGATCGATCCTCGCTGCACGAAGCGAGGAGGTTGCCCCGGTTCCCGGCCGATTCGAGCCGGTCCCGAACCAGCGGGGAATTGGGATTATCGTCGACTATGCGCACACGCCCGACGCGCTTGAGAAGTTGCTGGCCGCCGTCCGACCGCTCACCTCAGGCCGTGTCATCTGCGTCTTTGGCTGCGGCGGGGACCGAGACCGAACGAAGCGGCCACGCATGGCCCGTGCCGCCAGCCAGGCGAGCGACCTCGTTTACGTGACGAGCGACAACCCGCGAACCGAGGACCCCGATGCGATCTTGGTGGAAGTCATGACCGGCGTTGTGCCGGGCGTCGAAGCCGTTCCAATCGTTGATCGCCGCGAGGCGATTTTTGCTGCTATTGCTGCCGCCAAGCCGGGCGACACCGTCGTGATTGCCGGCAAAGGCCACGAGAACTACCAAATCATCGGCCGCACGAAGTATCCGATGGATGACCGAGAGATTGCCCGGGAGGCAGTGCAATGACGGCTAGCGAACTTGCCGGGCGTCTACAAAGCGAGCTTTTCGCCTCGCCCGAGATCGTCGTTACTGGCTTCGCTACCGATAACCGAGAAGTAAAGCCGGGCGATGCGTTTTTGGCCATTGCCGGGGCGCGCGTCGATGGCCACGACTTTGTGGTGCAGGCCCTCGCCGCTGGGGCATCTCTTGCCGTGGTCGAGCGACCGGTTGATGGGCCGCACATTCTCGTTGACAATCTTGTCAAGGCGCTGGCTCGCTTGGGAGCTTCCTTTCGAGACTCATTCTCGGGACCCGTGGTGGGCATTACCGGAAGTGCCGGAAAGACCACAACTAAAGAGCTTGTCGCGAGTGCCCTTTCGCCATTGGGCGAGATTCTCAAGACGGAAGGAAACCGAAACACCGAGTTCACGGCGCCGCTTCTGTGGCCGCAGATTGAGCCGGAGACAGCGGCGGTCGTCGTCGAAATGAGCATGCGCGGCTTCGGCCACATCGCGCATCTCGCCGCTTTTTCCCGCCCGACCGTCGGAATCGTCACCAACATTGGCCACTCGCACTTGGAGACGGTCGGAAATCGGGACGGAATTGCGCGGGCGAAAGGGGAGCTGCTGGAAGCCCTTCCGAGCGACGGAACCGCGATTTTGTGGCGTGAAGACGACTACTTTGCCGCGCTGCAGTCCATCGCCCGGCCGCGACGGGTGGTCACGTTTGGCGCAAGCCCGCAAGCTGATTGCCGGATGATTTCTTACGAAGCGACGGGTTGGGAAACCTCCCGCATCAAAGGCTTCTATTTCGATCTGCCGTGGGAAGCGGAGCTGCCGTTTATCGGACGGCACCTCGCGATGAACGCGACGGCGGCGGTCGCAGTGGCGGCGGTGGTTGGCGTCGCCCCGCAGGAAGCGGCGGCAAACCTGATCGACGCCGAGCTCCCCCCAATGCGGATGGAAATTCGATCTTGGCGTGGCGCAACCTTGCTGATGGACAACTACAACGCCGCGCCGGGAAGCATGCTGGCGGCCCTGGAGACGCTCCGCGAGGCTCGCGAGCCCGGCCGAAAGTTCGTCATCTTGGGCGATATGAGGGAGCTGGGTGATTACGCCGCCGAGGCGCATCGCGACCTTGGAAAACGCGTGGCGAACCTAAAGTTCGACGGCGTCTTGCTCATCGGGCCGCTGCTCACGGAGTTTGCCGTCCCCGAGTTTGGTCGCCATCGTCCAGAAGTTGGCGAAGACGCCTCGGCGATCGGCGAGTTTTTGCAGCGGGTTCGGCCAGGAGATAGCGTTTTGGTGAAAGGAAGTCGAGCGTTGGAACTTGAGAAAGGGATTCCGGCGGAGGACCAACCGTGATCCTTGCTTTTTGGATTTCCCTGATCGTGGCGGCGATTATCAGCAAGCCGACGCTCATGTTGCTGAAGGCCGCCAAGTCGCGTCAGACGATCAGCCAGCACGTGCCAGACGGACACCAGGTGAAACAGGGCACCCCGACGATGGGCGGCGTGATCCCAGTCGTCGCGGCGATGGCCGCACTCGTGTTCTCCGCCAGCCAGACAGCTTCAGGAGAGCACGCGCGTTTCTATATCGGTGGCATTATCCTGCTTTTTGGATTCGCGATCATCGGATTTCTAGACGACTACGTGGTTCCACGGATGATGCCGGGCACGCGCGGCCTCAGCTGGATTCCTAAGCTGATCATGCAATTTGTCGTCGCCGGCGGGGTTTGCATTTGGGCGACGAAGGACTTCCAGATCGTTACCGCCACGGTTCTCATTCTCTTTTTTTCTAACGCCTATAACTTTTCCGATGGCCTTGATGCACTCGCGGGCGGTCTCCTGCTTGCGATGGTTCCGGGGTTCGTCGTGTTGGCATCCGTCGGAGGCAGCCCAGAGGTCGCCGTTCCGGCGATGGCGCTGGCGGGAGGAATCATCCCGTTCCTCTTTCTCAACGCGCCGCCCGCGCGGGTATTCATGGGCGACTTCGGCTCGTTGCCGATCGGAGCACTTCTGGGCTATCTCACGGCTTACCTCGCGGGGCAGTTCTCAGCGGGATCTGTCTTCGCTGGCTTGGCCCTGCCAGATGCCACGACGACTTACCTTTCGCTCGGCCTCCTTGGCTTCATGATGGCGGCGGAACTCATCCCGGTGCCCATCCAAATTGCCAGCGTGAAGCTGTTCAAACGCAAAGTCTTCCCATTCACGCCGATTCACCACGCTTTTGAGCGCGCAGGCTGGAAAGAAACGCGGGTGGTTTGGAGCTTTGTCTTGGTCCAGGTTCTAGCGACCGTCGCCGCCATTACGGTTGCCTATGGGTCGGTCGTCCCGTGAGGCGCTATCTCGTCCACGGTCTCGGACGCAGTGGCCTCGCCGTTGCTAAGGCGTGCGTGAAGCGCGGCTGGCCCGTGCGGATCGTTGACGAAGCCCTGGAATCTCGGCTTAGCAAGCCGGAATTGCTGGAAGAAGCCCGCGCGATGGGCGCTACGGTCCAGCTCGCATTCGATCCGGCAACCGACAATTTGGACTGCGACGTCCTCGTCGTGAACCCCGCGATTCCAAGAACGCACCCGTTTCTCCTCCGCGCCGTGGCCGCCGGTATCGAGGTCATTGGGGAGATCGAATTCGCCTACAACATCGCGCAGGCACCCATCGTTGCGATTACCGGCACGAACGGCAAGAGCACGACGACGGTGATGACCTATCTGGCGCTAAAGGCGATTGGCGAATCACCGATCCTCTGCGGCAACATCTTTGGCTCCGGCTATCCCGAGATGACCCTCACCGAGGCCGCGGATCAGGCGGAGAGCGCGAACATTCTCGTCGCCGAAGTCAGCAGTTTTCAGCTGGAGTGGATTCGCGACTTCCATCCGGCGGTTGCCGGCATCACGAACATCTCGCCGGATCATCTCGACCGATACGACAGCTTCGAGGAGTACGCCGCAACAAAGCTCGGCATCTTTATGAACCTGAGCGACCAGGACTTTGCCGTGCTTCCGGCAGGCGATCCGGTCATCGCAATCCCAAGCCATCCAAAATCGTACATCTTTGGCGAGGCACCCGCGGACGCTGTGACTGGGCCGGATAGCATCGTCGTGCTGGGCCAAGAGATCTCAACCAAGGAGTGGAAGGTCTACGGCGGGCACAACTATCGAAATGCCGCGATGGCTTTCCTTCTCGCCGTTTCGATCTTGGAGAAGGTCGGCAGGTCGCAAGGCGAAGTGCCGCCGGCGGCGATCGAGGCGCTCGCAAACTTCCGTGGCCTCCAGCACCGAATGCAGTGGCTGGGCGAGCGACACGCGGTCGAAGTGATCAACAACTCCATGTGCACGAACCCGGCTGCTGTCCTCCGTTCGGCCGAATCGGTCGGGAAGACGGCCCACCTGCTCGTCGGCGGGGTCAACAAGCAGCTCGACTTCGCGCCGCTGGCGGAGTTCTTGGCGACCTCGCCCCACCGCGTTTACCTGTTTGGCACCGATGCAGGCTCCATCCGGGAGACGCTTGGAGCCGACCTGCCTGTTTTTAACACCATGGCGGAGGCCTTTATCGCGGCCACGCAATCCGCCGTTTCGGGTGAGGTCATCATGTTGGCGCCTGGGTGCGCCAGTACGGACCAATTCAGAGACTTTCGCGACCGCGGCAACGTCTTCACCGCGTTAGCGGAGGAGTGGCTAAAAGGATGAACGTGTCGGTAGAAGCCAAAGCAGCCACCTCGCTTACGAGGTTTGTCGATTTTCTGCGTGAGCGTCGAAAGACGGATCCGGTGATCCTACTGCTCGGCCTCGTCCTCTCGGTTGTGGGCATCTGGTACATCTTTGGTGCCGGTGGCGCACGAAGCGAGGTGATAAACGGCAGCGCTCTCTCGGCAGAGTTTAAGCAGCAGGTCATCCTCCTCATCGCGGGGCTGGGTGCCTTCTCCATGCTCCGTCTTGCCCGAGAATCCTGGCTCCAGAAGTCCGCCTTCCCGGTTTGGATCGTTTGCATCGTCCTCATGCTGCTGGTCGTGTTTGCAGGAGATTCTCAGAACAGCAGCCAAAGGTGGCTCGGGGTCGCCGGCGTTCGATTTCAGCCGTCGGAATTCTGCAAGTACGGCCTGGTCATCATGCTGGCGGCCGCGTTCGCCGGACGAAAACTGTGGCCGAAAGTGCCGCGCACAATGGGCTTCGAAGAGAAGCTTCGGAAGGTCTTCCCGTTGAAGCTCAAGCGGGCCTGGCCCGGGATTACGGCTCTGTTCGTGATCGTGCTGATCGAGCTCGGGCAAGACCTTGGCACCGCCGGGGTCCTCATCGCGATCCTGCTCTTCATGAGCGTGTGGGGCCGGGTCTCGTGGAAGTCGCTCGGCGCACTCGCGCTTGTGCTGGTGCTTTGCACGGGCTACTACCTCACCAAAGAGGGCTACCGATCGGGACGGATTAACTCTCACCTCACCCGGTGGGACGCGAAAAACCTCGTCGACAAGGGATTCCAGACCACGCTTTCGGAAAGCGCTCAGGCCCGGGGAGGGCTGTTGGGAACTGGCCCCTACACGGGAACGGTCCGACTGTGGATGCCGGCAACGACGAACGACTTCATTCTTGCGACAATCGGAGAAGAGTCTGGCTTCGTCGGAGCCGCGCTTTGCATTCTGCTCACTTTCGCGCTGGTATTCCGCATGCTTTGGCATGCGGGACGAATGAAAGGCCCCTTCGCGTCTTTGGTTCTCATGGGCTCGGCGACATGGATTGGCGTTCAAGCGGGCACAAACATCATGATGGCGAACGCCGCGATCCCAACCATCGGCATTCCGTGGCCGTTCCTCAGCAGCGGCGGGTCGAGCCTATTGGCCTTGTGGATGATGTTGGGGGCGTGCCAGGCCTGTGTTGCGGCCGAAGCCAAGCGGAACGATGAGGTGGCGGCAGAGAACGGAAATTCCGGAAAGCAGAAGGGTTCTGGCGCAAGAAACAGTTCGGGAAAAGGACCACAGAACCAGACTCATAGGGAGGGACAAGTTGCGACTAATCATCACCGGCGGTGGAACGGGTGGGCACGTCTATCCCGCCCTTGAAGTAGGACTCGCCGCCCGCGAGAAAGGGGCCGACGTCGCCTACTTTGGTTCTCTGCGCGGAATGGAGCGAGAAGCGGCGGCGCGGGCCGGAGTCGCGTTTCGCGGATTTCCGAGCGAGCCGCTTCTCGGGATCAAGTCTCTTGCCGGGCTTCGCTCGCGAGTGCAGATGCTTCGCGCCATCGGCATGGCGGTTCTGGCGGTGCGGAAGCATCGGCCGGACTACGTGTTTTCAACCGGAGGGTACGGCGCCGTTCCGGTCGTCTTTGCGGCGCGATTGCTCAAGGTTCCGTTTGGCATTCACGAGGCGAATAGCCTTCCCGGGCGGTCGAATCGCGCGTTTGCCCGGTCGGCGCGAGCGTTCACGTGCACGTTTCGCTCCACCCCGTCATTTCTGCCGGAGGTCAAGGTTCGCCGGACGGGCCATCCCATCCGTGAGGGGTTGCGGCGTCCGCCGAATCCGTCGCATCAAACAGTGCTGGTGATGGGCGGTTCACAGGGCTCCCGGTTCCTCAACGACTTGGTCTACGAAGTCGCCCGAGCGCGGCCGAATCTCAGGATCGTCCACTCGGTCGGAAAAGGTGATTTCGAGAGAATGCGAAGCCGATCGCTTTCCCAAGGGCACGAAATTCACGCTTACCTGAACGCGGACGAAATCTCACACGCATACAGCGAGGCCGAGCTAGTCATTGGCCGGAGTGGCAGCAGCCTTGCCGAGTTCGCCGCCACCCGCGCGCCCTCGATTCTGGTGCCGCTGCCAACCTCCGCCGACCATCACCAGTACTACAATGCGCGAGAGTTTGCCGAGATGGGCACGGCCGACATCTTCTGGCAGCCTGACTCGGCGGCCGCCCCCGTTTCAGGCGTGCCGACTGCGACCGCAACGGCCGTGGCGGAGGCCATCGATGCCTGGGTCGAAAATCCATCACGGGTCGAGAAAGCGCGTCACAATTTAGAAGATTGGGACCGACCGGATGCAACGCGTGATATCGTCGCGGGAATCTGGGGAGCTTAAGAAGTTCGATGCGAAAACCTGCCGAGATTGCCACCGCCTTTGCCGACCTTGAGGGATTGCGCTCCGCGACATCGTTCTTCTTGGTTGGCATCGGTGGGGCCGGCATGAGCCCGCTCGCCCAGATGCTCCGGCGTCGCGGACTTGCCGTCGCCGGGTCCGATTCAACGGCAAGCGAGGAAACCGAACGGCTGCAAAGCCTCGGCATCGACGTTCAAATTGGGCATTCGGGCGACCTCATTCAGCGCCTCGCCAATTCAACGATGGCGGTCGTCCTCTCGGACGCGATTGATCTGGATTCAAGCCCGGAAGTCGCCGCCGCCCGCACGTTGAGCCTCCCGTTGTTTCGGCGTAGCCAGCTCTTGGGCTACCTAACGTCCAATCGAAAGGTGATCGCGGTTACGGGAACCCACGGAAAAACCACTACGACCGGCATGATCGCGGCCGGACTACTTGCGGCCGGGATGGACCCATTGATCATCGTGGGCGCGAATGTGCCGGAGTTCGGCGGTTCGGTTGTGGAAGGAAACGGCGCATGGGCGGTGGTGGAGGCCTGCGAAGCTTACGATGCCTTTCATGACCTTCAGCCGGAGATCGTGGTGCTCACGAACTTGGAGCCGGACCACTTGGATTTTCACGGCACCTGGGAAAATCTGCTTGGCAGCGTTCGACGGTTTGTGGCACGCGTTCCCGAAACTGGCCAACTGGTCCTCCCGACGGGCGACCCGGGCTCCGAGCTCGTCGCCAAGACGTTTGCCGGCCAGATTCAAAGCACGACGCCGGCTTCCGACCTCCGACTGGCCGCTCCGGGAGAGCACAACCGTCAAAATGCCGCCCTTGCCCTCGCGGTCGGTGAGGCAGTTGGAGCCGCCGCAGCGGAATTCCACGCCGGGGTGGCCGCGTTTCGCGGAGCGCAGCGGCGGCTGCAGGTGTTGCTTGACGGTGAGATCACGGTCGTGGATGACTATGCCCACCACCCCACGGAAATCACCGCGAGCCTCGGCGCGCTGCGGGAGCGCTTTCCGGGGCGCCGCCTAGTGGTTGCCTTCCAGCCGCATCTGTATAGCCGCACGGCGGACAACTTGGTCGGATTCTCTAACGCGCTGAACGCGGCAGATATCGTCTTCCTGACCGATATCTATCCGGCCCGCGAGGCGCCCATCCCGGGAATCAGCTCGGCCCGAATCGGCGAGCAGATTCGAAAACCGGTGAAGTACGTGCCAAGCCGCTACCTTCTGCCGCGCATGGTCGCGGCGGACGTCCAACCGCGGGATGTGGTCGTCGGAATGGGAGCCGGCACTATTTCGGAGTTTGCCTCGGCGTTTTTGCAGGAACTCGACCGAAAACAACGCGCTCCGAAGATTCTCGTGGCCTACGGCGGCGACAGTGCCGAGCGAGAAGTTAGCCTCCTTTCGGGTCATGCGGTCTATAGCGCACTGCTCTCGCTGGGCTATCAGGTGGAGCTGGCGGACCTAACGGAGCGGCTCTTTGGTCGAGGCGACCTGAAGTCACTTAGTGGGCCAGACCGGCCAGACCTGGTGTTTCTCGCCGTGCACGGCACCAATCAGGAAGACGGTGCCGTCCAGGGGCTGCTCGAACTCCTCCACATCCCGTACACCGGCAGCGGAATCCAGGCGTCGGCGGTTGCGATGGACAAGCAGGCGACCAAGGTCGCCCTGGAGCGCGCCGGGATCCGCGTGCCACGGGGCCAGTTCCTTCGCGCCCGCTCCGACGAACTGAGTTTGCAACCGCCGGTTGTTGTGAAGCCGAACGCCCAGGGAAGCACAGTTGGGCTTTCGTTCGTCGAAACGGCAGAAGAACTGGAAATCGCCCTCGATCGCGCATTTGCGTTCCCAGGCGGAGTGTTGGTGGAAGAGTGGATTCGCGGAATGGAGATCAGCACGCCAGTGCTCGTGGATCGCGCCTTACCGCCGGTCGAGATCGCCCCTATCTCGGGCCGCTACGACTTTGCGAGCAAGTACACCCCCGGCGCGACGGAGGAGATTGTTCCGGCACGGCTGCGGCCCGAAGTGCTCGCCGAAGCACAGAAGATCGCCCTCGATGCGCACCGGATGCTTGGCTGTACGGGCGCAACCCGAACCGACGCGATGGTCCGCGACCCGGAAGGAAAGGCGGAGATTTTCGTGCTGGAGGTCAACACGCTTCCGGGATTGACCGGCACGTCATTGCTTCCCAACAGCGCGGCGGCGGTTGGAATTTCATTCCCGATGCTCTGCCAAGCCATCGTCGACGACGCCCTCGCGAACGCCAAACGGAGGCGCATGGGTGGCTAAAAATGGCACTCGTCTCGCTCTGATCCTCGCGATCTTCGTCAACGGAATCGTCGCTTGGCAGAACAGTCGGCTCACGGAACTTCGGTCGGTACGGCTCGTCGGCGTGCGCGTGGCCGACAAAGCCGCTATGGCGGAGATCTTCTCCACCGCCAAGAACGTTCCGTACTCACGGGTGAACGACCGAAACATTGAGGCGTTGGTTCTCAACCGCTCGAACATTGCCGCGGCACATTTGGAGCGCAACTTCCTCGGCCGAGGCGTCCTGACGGTGAGCTATCGCAAGCCGGTCGCGAAACTTGCCGACGCCGAAGATCTCGCACTCTCGGACACGGGCGTCTTGTATCGCGAGCCGCAGTCTTTGACGAACCTCCCCAAGCTGGAAATCGACCCGGAAGCGAGGACATTTGGACTCGGATTGATGGCTGCCGTTCCGCTGCGCTCGCTGGCCTACCTCGCGGTGAAGGCACCGGCTACCCTACCGACGGCTCCGCTCACAATTACCCTCGAGAAAACTGGACTCCTATGCTTAAATATACAGGACTGCCGAATTGAACTCGGATCGACGGAAAACTTGGATACCAAACTTGAGGCCCTGCAGATTTTGCTTGCACGGAACCGAGAACTTCTCCAAGAGTACGAGAGATTGACGCTAACGGTGCCAACCAGACCGTTTGCGGTCCGCCGAAACACAATCGCGGCAGTTCCTTCCGCAGCGACGTCTCCTACCGGCCAACAATAAGAATTCAATGAGCAGCATCTTTACTAACCGCCAGAATACGGCTAATCAATGGATTTGGCCGGTAAGCGCCATGTGCCTTGTTCTCGGCTTCATGTGTTCATTGGCATGGGTTACCGAAGATAACCGGCAATCACGCATTCGTCTTCTGCCAGCGGACCAGTCTAGGCGACTCACGGAAGGTGCCATTGATATCGATTCGTACCAAGAACTCACCACGGAAGTTTCTAAGCTTCGCGACGAAAAGACCAAACTTGAAAACGCTCTTGCCGGAACGAACAGTCAGACAAAGGCGCTAAACGACGGTCTACAAGACGCGAAGATCTTCGCGTGCTTGACCGACCTTGAGGGTCCCGGCGTGGTGGTATCCCTTCGCGATAGCCCCCGCGCAGGCACCGGAATGGCGGGCGACGTCTCCGTGAGCCCAGACGCCGTGATCCATGACACCGATGTTCTCCGCGTGGTGAACGAGTTGTTCAACGCCTCGGCAGAGGCGGTCGCGGTGAATGAGCACCGAATCTCGCCGCGATCGAGCATCCGCTGCGTGGGTTCCACCGTGCTCATCAATGATGTGAAAATTTCGTCGCCGATCGAGATTCGCGCCATCGGCGATCCAGCCACGATCATGGGCGCAATGAATATGCCTGGGGGCGTGCTTCACGAGATTCGCACCTCGGACCCGGCGATGGTTTCCATCGAGAAAGCGGCACGAATGACCGTCAAGGCTTACGCTGGACCCACCGAGGTCCGATTTAGCAAGGTTCCGGTACCGAAGAAGTGATTCTCATTCCCATCCTGGCCTTGCTGATCGGCGCGGCGATCACCCTACTGGTGAAGATCGATCCGATCACGGGTGCGAACGCGCAGTATCTTGCCGTTGCATGCCTTGCCGGCATCGATACGGTCTGCGGCGGCATTCGAAGTGGCTTGGAAGGGAAGTTCCGGAACGACGTGTTTCTGACGGGTTTTGTGTCGAACATCCTCATCGCCTCCGGCTTGGCCTGGCTCGGCGATAAAATCTATATCAACCTGTTTCTGGCGGTCGCGCTGGTGTTCGCTACGCGAATTTTCAATAATCTCAGCGTCATCCGTCGCTTTGGGCTCACAGCCGTGCTAGATTGGCGGCAACGTCAAAAGAAAAAGCCTTCCGGACCGCTTGAGAACCCCTAATGACGAGCGGCCCGCAATGATGGAGCAATAAATCGATGAACCGTGCTTTTGTGATCGACCTGGGAGGTTCCCAGGTAACCGGCCTCGTGGCCACGTCTGAGGACCGGTTGCGCGTTGAGGCGCTCGCAAGCCTTCCCAGCGAGGGCGTTTGGCGAGGGAATATTACGAGTCCCGATGCCGCGTCGGCGGTCCTGCGCCGCGTGATGGCAGACCTGCAGGCAAAAGGAAGTGGCACGCTGGGACCCGCGGTCGTTTCGATTTCCGGGGCGCACCTGGAAGTTCTGAATGGCCAGGGCATGAAGCTCATCGTTCCGCGAGCACGGCATATCACGAACCAGGACGTGATGGAGGTCGTGAACCACAGCCGCGCGATCCTCCTGCCGCCAGATCGCGAACAAATCCACGTGGTGCCACGTGCATTCCGCATTGATGGCGAGCCTGGTTTCATGCGCCCCACTGGCCACCCCGGCTCGAAAATCGAGGCCGAAACGTTCATCGTGACCGGGAAGAAAGACGCCGTTGAAACCTTGCAGCGGGTCGTTGTCTCCTCGGGAGGGACGGTAGACCAGATCATTCACGCCGGACTTGCCGCCGGCTTGGGAGTCCTGAAGTCGCAAGAAATCGATCAGGGCGCGTTGGTGGTGGACATCGGCTACGGCACGACCGACGTCGGCCTCTTCTTTGCGGGCTCAATTGCGTTTGCGGCGTCCATTCCAGTCGGTGGCGGGCACGTCACCAGCGACATTGCGGAGCTTCTGAAGACGTCGGTCGAGGATGCCGAACAGCTGAAGATCGATTCTGGGTCGGCGTCGCCACGGGCGGTTCCCGAGTCAGACTCGGTGCAGGTCTGCCAACTTGGCCAGCCGCTCACCCGGCCGATGCACCGACGAGTCCTCGCCGAAATCATCGAAAGCCGATTGCGCGAGATTCTTCTACTTGCCAAAGCGGCAATCGATAAAACGGGTCTGAATACGCGCGTCACGCTTGTGGTGCTCACCGGAAACGGCGGGAAGATTCCGAACACGGATCGCCTAGCGGCGGAAGTCTGGCCAGATCACCGCATTCGCGTCGAGTTTCCGGCGAAGGGAACCGCGGTTGCGCTGGGCTTGGCTCGATATGCCTTGCAGAGCCAAGAAGAGATGGCACCCGCCGCTCCGTCGGCGGAGACTCTGGTGGGTCGTGTGCGATCTTTATTCTCCGGTTTAGGAAAAAATTAGTGCCCCAGTCGGGGTGGAAATCCGGCACACTAGAGTATTAAGAAAAATGCGTTGCCCACAAAATTCTGCCGTGGGCTCGCGGCTTAGGAATCCATGGCATTGACAACTCAGAACGCGGTGATTAAGGTGGTTGGCGTCGGTGGAGGCGGTTCGAACGCTGTCCAGCGCATGATTGAATTCGGCATCAAAGGTGTCGAGTTCATCGCGATGAATACCGACGTCCAGGTCCTCGACCTCAGCTCGGCCACCAAGAAGATCCAGTTGGGTCAGAACACTTCTCGCGGCCTTGGTGCAGGTGGCAACCCGGAAGTCGGTAAGGCAGCTGCGGAGGAATCGCGAGCCGAGATTCGCAAGGCACTCGAGGGCGCCGACATGGTCTTCATCACCGCCGGTATGGGCGGCGGAACCGGAACCGGTGCCGCACCGGTTGTGGCAGACCTCGCCAAGGAAATGAACGCACTAACGGTTGCCGTCGTGACCAAGCCGTTCCTTTTTGAAGGCGCGCGCCGAAAGAAGCTGGCCGAGGCCGGCGTAACCGCGCTGATGGGCCGCGTTGACACCATCATCACGATTCCGAACGAGAAGTTGATGAGCGTGGTCGAGAAGAAGACCACTCTTCAGGAGTCTTTTAAGGTTGCCGATGACGTCCTCCGCCAGGGCGTTCAGGGCATTTCGGACATCATCACGATCGCGGGCCAGATTAACGTCGACTTTGCCGACGTCCGCGCCGTGATGGAGAACGCGGGACCGGCCCTCATGGGAATCGGCTACGGCGTCGGCGAGCACCGTGCGGTGCAGGCCGCTCAGCAGGCAACGAACTCGCCGCTGCTTGAGCGAACGATTCACGGGGCAACCGGGCTCCTGGTCAACATCACCAGCAACGCCGACCTCACGCTGGCCGAAACGAACGAGGCCATGACTTACATTCGCAATCTCTGCGACGAAGAGGACGTTAACATCTACTTCGGAACGGTGGTTGACCCGTCGCTTGAGAACGAGATTCGAATCTCCGTCCTGGCGACCGGGTTCGTTTCGGCGCCCTCCGCGCAGTCGGTGGCCGTTGCGGCCGCCCCCAAACCGGCGGAAACGCCGGTGCAGCCGGTGGTTCCGGCTCCTCAACCGCGAACCGGAGCCAGCAGCGCAGACTTCATTGACCAGGTTCGGCAAACCATGACCGGTGGAGCCCCGCGAAACGCTCCCGTGGAGCCCGAGCAGGTCGTCGACGAATCCGACCTCGACATCCCGGCGTTCCTGCGCGAGGCACGCCGCCGAAACGGCCAGAACCAGTGACGGCTCCGCAGATTCGGAGTGCAAAGTACCGAGGCCATCCGTCTACAAGTTAGGCGTATGGTCTCGTTCCTTTTTCTGGTCACCACCCTTCAAGATTCCACCCCGATTGACTACGCGGCGGCGTTTCGCGTGCCCCCGGTCATCGTGGAATCTGCCCGCATCGCGACGACGCCCGTACTCGACGGGAAGCTGGAAGAGGAAGAGTGGGACCCGTTCGCAAGCGAAGCTACCGGTTCGACATTTTTGCAGTGGCAGCCGGGCGCGCTGAACGTTGCGGCGAAGATTCCCGCTGGTAAAGACCTTGTCGTTTCTCTCGACCTCTCCGGGAACGGTTGGCTGATCGGTGCAGACAACCTCGAGCTTCGGGTGCAAATCGTCGGCGGAAAGCCGGTGCTCTCGGGTCGCCTGGTTGACGCGACGAATGTCAACGGCCCGGTTTGGATTCCGCTACCGGGCTTTGCGCTTTCGTCGATGGCGGCGGTTTCGTCCGACGGAGACGGCACGACCATTGAAGCCACCTTCGTCGATCCGGGCCTTGGCCTCTTGCCCGAGGAAGAGGCCAAGCGAGTCTCGGTTCGGATGGATGCGTTGGATGCGAATTCCGGCGAAGTCGGCGCATTTGTGCCGCGCGTGCTTGCACCGGTGACGTTCGTGCTTTCGCGGTCGGCGGGCCTGCCCGAAGGCTTGCGGTTCAAGCCCGAGGGCGAAGGGAAGGGCGTCGTTCCGGGACAGAGCTTTCGGCTTCGCTACACGTTCGAAGGCGAGAACAAGCTAGGTTTGCAGCGCATTGCCCTGCGATCAGAAGGCCCGGCGAAGCTTGCCTCAAATCTGCTGGAGTCGCCATTCCCCATCTTCGACAATAAGAAGCGGGCGTTCATCGACTACGATTCGCTAGTGGCCGCCGGAGCCTCGCTGGGCTACCGCGTGGCGCGCGGGACTCTTACGACGGCGGACGGGCTTCCGGGCCTCACGCAGATCAGCTACCGGATTGCCCCGCCGATCGATGTCGAACTTGTGCGCTCGAAGGTGGTCGTGAGCCAAACCGACCGAAGCCAGAAGCTGACGTTCTACATCCGGTCGAACTCGTCGAAGGGCGTCGACGGCACGGTGACGCTGTCCATCCCCGACCCGATCCGAATCCTGAACGGCAACGTTCGGACGTTTCGGTTCGGGCCGAGGGGCCGCTCGCGGCAGACGCTGGAACTTTACGTTCCAGCGAATACCGTGGGTCCATATCCGGTGACGTTCGCGATCAGCGCAAACGCGTGGAAGTACGAGCAGAAGGGCTTCGTCAACGTTCGATAGGCCGTTACTCCCCGGTGGCGCGGGGGAATTTGACTTCGGTGACGGTCCACGCGAGGACTTCGCTCATCTTGAACTTGCCGCCGAGGCCGCGGGCGAGGTTCTCGACGATCTTCAGTCCGAGGTGACTTGCGCGCGTCGGGTCAAAGCCTTCCGGAAGCGAGTCGCCGTTGTTGGACACCCAAATCGAGATCTCCCCGTCAGTGTCTTCGACGTTGACATGGATTTCTCCCGAAGGTGTCTTGGCAAAACCGTGCTCGATGGCGTTCGCCACAAGTTCATTAAGAAGCAATGCCACCTGCGTCGCCTGCGTCATGTTTAGACGGACATCCGAACCCCGAACCTCAAACTTGATCTTCCGGTCCGGCATCACGAACGACGTCTGCTGGTGATGGACAAGGTTCTCGGCGATGCTCCGAATCCCGACGTGGTCGAGATCCTCCCGAGAAAGCAAATCGTGCACCGTGGAGATGGCTAAGATTCGGTTGAGGCAGTCGTTCAGGGCCTCTTCCAACGTCTTAAACTGGCTATGCCGAAGCTGCAACCGAAGGAGTGACGCCACCTGCTGCAGGTTGTTCTTCACGCGGTGATGCATTTCCTGCATGAGCGTGTTCCGAACCTGAAGCTTCGCATGCTCGATGCTGACCGCCGCCTGCTTGGCCAACGTTTCCAGCGCCTTGATCTCGTCGGCAGGAAACTCCCGGACCTCGGTCGTATAGCAGCTTAGTACCCCGACCGGACGGTCCTGCAAAGTAAGGGGAATGCAGATCATCGACCGCAGACCCTGCTCGACGGCTAAGTCATGACCGATGTATTCGTCGTCGAACTGTACGTCGCGCACGAACACGGGTCGGTTTTCGGCAATAGCGCGGCCGGCGATGGACTCGCCCAGCTTGATCGCTCGCTTCTTTTGGTAGGCCTTGGCCTCGGCCTGGGTTGCCCGCAAGACGAGCTCGCTACGACTTTCGTCGAGCAATCGGACCGTGCAGACTCGGTAGTTGAACTGCTGCGCGGTCAGGTTGACCAAGAGCTGGAGAATCTCCTCCAGGTACGGGCTCTTCGCGATCGTCTTAGAGACCTCGCTCAGGGCGCCCAACCGGTTCAGTCGGGTGCCGGCCTGGTGCGCATTCGTAAAACCTTGAAATACACGCGCTGTGATGGCAGCCAAACCAATAAGCTGCTCACGCGTCGCCTCGTCGAACTGCCAGGGCGAGTTCCGTCGAACCAAAAGGACGCCCAGGGGACCGCTCGGCCCGTTGATCAACGGCAACACGGCAAGGGCTTCGAACTGGTGCCCGTTCGTGTTGGGATAGCGCGCGTAGCGCGGATCCTCTTGCGCGTTTTCCCCGAGGAAAATGGCCTCACCGGTCGTGTAGGCCTCGCCGCTGAGCCCAACGCACTTCCCAAGCTTCACCCGGTACACCATCTCTGGGAACGACGTACTCGCACGGAGCACCAAACCCTCGCCATTCTCACGCAACAAGATGTCGCATGAGTCGGCTTCGGTGATTTCGGTCCAGCGGAGTACGAGGTCGTGAAGAAGGCTATCTTGTGAGACGGCCTCCTTTTGGCATTCTACGAGCCGCAGAACGGCTTCGTAGGGCGAAGAGGGGAAGCTGGTTGGCATGTGGCGTGACTAAAAAGGTCCGATCGCAGTGGTACTTATCAATCGCTCATCCAGGATGCGATTGGCAAGGTTGCGAACGTCCTCGTTCGTCACGGCTTCGATTTTCGCAAGTGACTCTTCAAGCGGGATCTCCCGCTGGTGATTCAACTCATTTCGTCCATTTCGAGTCATCCGAGAGCTCATGCTCTCGAGAGACAGCACAAAATGGCCGGCAATCTGTCGCTTTGTCTTGGCGAGTTCTTCCTCGCCCAAGCCGCTAGCCATCATCTTATCAAATTCTGCGCGAACAAGTTGCTGGACTTCTTCCCAATTCGTCGGGCTCGTACCGCCATAGACGGTAAATGCTCCCCCAGCGGCATAGTTCAGGGAGTAGCTGCCCACCGAATAGGCCAAGCCGCGCTTCTCTCGAATTTCTTGGAAGAGTCGGCTGGACATGCTTCCACCCAGCGAGGCATCAAGAACCGCCATCGGGTATAGGTCCTGGTCGTAGATCGAAACGCCGTCGGTGCCGATGCAGAAATGCACCTGCTCGACGTCCTTCGCGATTTCGTTCTTCGCCTGCGCACCGTGCGGGCGATCCACGCTGGGGTTTTCCGCGCCCGGCGCGATGTCGGACAGCCACTTCTCGGCTTGAATCACGATCTGCTCGACGTCCACGTTTCCGGCCACCGAGAGCAACACGTTTCCGCCGGTGTATTGGCGATCCATGTAGGCTCGAATGTCGCTCTGGGTGAAGGAAGCCACCGACTCTCGGGTGCCGATGATCGGCTTGCCGAGTGGGTGCTTGCCCCAGCGGTGCTCAAGGTGAAGCTCATGCACGTGGTCGCCCGGCTCATCCTCGCCGCGCTTGATCTCCTCGATGACAACCTGGGCTTCACGCTTCAGTTCGTCAGGCTCGATTTGGCTGTTGCGCATCATGTCCGAAAGCACTTCGATGCCATTGTCCACGTGATCACTTAGCGCGCGGCAGTAATAGCAGGTGACTTCCTTGTCCGTGAAGGCGTTCAGCGAGCCGCCGCGGCCCTCGACTTCCTCGGCAATCTGTTTTGCGGTTCGGGTGGGCGTGCCCTTAAAGAGCATGTGCTCGATGAGGTGGGTAATGCCGCCCTCGTTTTCATGCTCGTGGCGGCTGCCGGTTTTGCACCACAGGCCAATGGCGGCGGATCGGACGTAGGGAATGGGTTCAACGACGATGCGAACGCCGTTAGAGAGGGTGACACGATGAATCGACATAACTAATGGGAGATTTTGATGGACAGGGTGCCGAGGGCTTCGACGCTGAGCTGGATTTCGTCGCCTTCGGCAACAAAGATGGGGTCGGTAGATTGAGTGACGGGGCCAATCGCAAAGAGATCAGTTTCGCGAATCGGGCAGCTCTGGCTGGCCGAGGAAACCGCCTGGGCGAAGGTCAGGGGGATGTCTCCGGTGTTTCCGCGCCCACGCTCGACGCCGTTCACACGAAGGACCGCTTCGAGGCCGAAGTGGCGGCCAAATTCTTCGGTGAGAGTGAAGTCTTCGAGCTCTTCTGGGGTGGTCAGCACCGGACCAAGCGCCGTCGCGATGTCATAGGATCGGCCGAAACCGCGACCGGTCTGGCGGTCTTGCGCCTCTTCGGACGGCCCAACTAAGGCAAGCATCAGCGTAAAGCCAAGAATCGTCTCCTCGGCGAGAGGCACGGTCAGCGCGTGGCCGTCCGAAACGGTGATGGCCGCAACGAACCCGCGGACCGTGAGGTGGGCGGCAAACGGCGGCAAGAACACCATTTGGCTCGGCCCGATGAGAGCATTTGGATTGCCGTAGAAGAAAACCGGGTCCTCTGCTTCGAAGGCAGAGAGGTTCTCCGGCTGATAATCCCGGTGGAAGAACCGGACGCTGGGAACGTGGGCCAAAGGGATTAGTGGCTTCACGTCGATGGCTTCGTGAATCGCCACGCCTTCGCCATTTTCGGTTTCATAGATTCTTCCGCCCTGGACGATGCCAGAGCGGGCACGCCCCGGTTCCGACCTCAGCTCAAAACGCAACAACTTCATGGGTCAAGCGTACCAATGTTGGCGGCTGAGCAGAAAGAGCGGTATACTGCCAGGTTCCGCCGGTTCCAAATATGCTTCCAAGTCCCGACATCCTAAACAATTTTCCGCTCGGCCGATTTGTCCTTTCGAACCTTGCCGCAAAGCGTGCGAAGCAACTCGGAGAAGGCGCGATTCCCCTGGTTCATGTTGACTCACGTCATCCGTTGACCATTGCCTTGGCTGAGATCGCCGCCGGAAAGATCAAAGCGATTTTGCCCGATGGCGCGCCCATCATCGAAGATGGCTCCGAAGTCGCGGCCCTCATCAGCGAGTCGCCGGAACTTGGCATGCTGCTGCCCGCGCTCGACGAAGTTGAAGTCGCGCTCGTAACCGGTGACGAAATTCTTGCTGAGGACGAAGTCGAAGAGATCCTCGAATCGGATGATCTCCGAAGCCTTTCGGACCTCGTCGGCGAAGATGAAGAAGCCGAAGTCGGCGCCGCGTCGGACGACGACACCCTCTCGCTGGACGATCTTGCAGAGCAAGAAACCGGCGGCACCGAGGAAGGCGAAGAAGAGGTCTAAGCCAATGGCAGCACGAGATCCGTATCAGGTTCTCGGTGTCGCGCGCGACGCATCGGCCGACGAACTGAAGTCGGCCTACCGCAAGCTGGCGCGCAAATATCACCCCGACGTTAACCCGAACGACGCCACCGCCGAAGAAAAGTTTAAGGAAATCGGCGCGGCTTATGCCGTTTTGTCGGATCCCGAGCGCAGAGAAAGGTTCGATCGGTTCGGAACGACCGATGACCAAGCCGGTGGTGGTGGCGCAGGAGACTTTTTTGGTGGCGGCCAGGCCGGCGGGGCGGGTTTTGGCGACCTCTTCGACATGTTCTTTGGGAACCAAACCCAAGGCGGCGGTGGACGACGGCGATCCGGCCGAGACGGCGAAGACGTCCGCGCGGACGTCGAGATCAACTACACCGAAGTGCTTTCGGGAACCAGCAAGACCGTCCGTGTAGACCGAATGGCGACGTGTTCCGGCTGCAAGGGTTCGGGCGGCGAAGGCGGAAAGCCACCCCAAACCTGCGCTACATGTAAGGGTTCGGGCGCGGTTTCCAGAGTTCAGAACACGTTTATCGGCCAAGTGCGAACCCAAACCGTCTGCCCGACATGTAGCGGCGAAGGCGTTGTTATCTCCGACGCATGCAAGGTCTGCCGGGGCAAACGCGTCGTAAAGGACTCCAGCGAGGTGAAAGTTGATATCCCCGCCGGCGTTGAAGACGGCCAGATGATGCACATGCCTGGGCGCGGATCAGACGGAATCGGTGCGGGCCGGGCCGGCGACCTTTACGTTGTTATCAGCGTCGAGTCCGATGAGCGGTTCGAGCGTCGCGGACAAGAGCTATTTACGATCGCCGAAATCACGTTCGCCCAGGCGGCATTGGGCGACCACATCAAGATCGAAGGCATCGACGACGAATACCCGCTGGAAATTCCGGCGGGTACTCAGCCCGGCACGCCGATGAAAGTCAAGAACGCCGGCCTGCCGCCGCTGCACGGTGGCCGACGCGGCGATCTCCACGTTCAAATCGACGTCGAGATTCCGACCAAACTCACGGAGGCCGAAGCAAAGTTGATTCGAGAGCTGGCCGAGCTTCGCGGTGAAAAGGCCCCCCGCGGCGAAGAACGTGGCGGCGGCATTTTGGGCGGATTCTTCGGGAAGTTTAAATGAGCTGGATCGAAGTCAGGGCATCGATTCCGGAAGGAACCCAAGACACCGGTCCGATCGTCGATGCTTTCCTTGATTTCGGAATCGAGAACACCGCCGAGGACGGCGAAACCATCTATGGCTGCCTGCCGAACGTGCCGAGTGCGCTCCAGATCGTCGGCCAATTGGTGGCCCGGCTAGAGGGAATGGGCCTGCAAAACGTCGTTCAGCGGGAATTCGAAGAAGAGAATTGGGAAGCGCTCTGGCGGATCCATTTCAAGCCGCGTGCAGTAGGTAACCGGTTCCTTGTCTGTCCGACCTGGGAGCTTGAGGAGCCGACCGACGGTCGAATCGTGATTGTCCTCGATCCCGGCCAGGCCTTCGGAACCGGCGACCACCCCACGACCCGGCTTTGCCTAGAGCTGATGGAGGAGATCGACCTCGCCGGCAAGCTGGTTGCCGACGTTGGCTGCGGATCGGGCATTCTCGCCGTCGGCGCGGTTAAGCTCGGTGCCGCCAGGGTCGAGGCTCTGGATATCGACCCGATTGCGGTCGAAGTCGCCGAGATCAACGCCAAGTTGAACGGCGTTGAGTTTCCAGCATTTGTCGGCGAGGGTGTGCGCTCGCTCTACGTTTCCACAGAGGCCGAAACGCTTGCACGGGCAACAGAAACCTGGGAGCAAGACGAAACCCCGCTGGCCGACCGCTCGATTGAAACCCCGATTGAGCCCGAGATTTCGCCCCGGTACGACGTGGTCGTCTCTAACATCATCTCGCTGGTGCTGATTCGGATTGCGGCCGACGCCTACTCGGCGCTGTTGCCCGGCGGGGCGTGGATCGTCAGCGGCGTCATCCCCGACAATTGGCCGGACGTTTTGCGCCGTGCCGAAGAGGTTGGCTTCCGGCTCATCCAAGAGAAACGGGAAGACGGCTGGGTTGGCGCGCGGTTCCAAAAATGAACGCGCTGCGGGGTTTGCCGCGTGTTTTCATTCCCGGAGCCAAGCCCGACGCCCGAATCGAGCTGCCGAAAGAAGAATCCCGGAAGTTTGAGAAAGTCCTGCGGCTTTCGAACGGTGACCTCATCGCCGTCTTGCCGAACGACGGGACGGTGATTTGCGCCGAGTTTCACGGCGACCATGCGGTTCCGGTTTCGGTGGAGACTCCGAACACAGAATCACCGATCCACCTCACAATCGCCCAGTCGCTGCCTAAAGGCGACAAGCTGGAAGAGATCGTCCGGGCATGCACTGAACTCGGCGTGTCAGCGTTTATCTTTTTTGTCTCGGACCGCAGCGTGGTTCAGTGGTCACCCGAGAAGCGGGCCGACCGGATCCGTCGGCTGGAGACTATCGCGCGTGAGGCGTGCGAGGTCAGCTTTCGCACCCGCCTGCCGGAGATGCAGTTCTTGCCATCCTTCGAAGCCGTTATCCGAGCGGAACCTGACCTTAGAGCACTCTCTGAGGTCGAGTCCGAAGCGGCCACCTTAGGCGCAAAGCGGGATCGAGAAACCCTCGCCGTCGGCCCGGAGGGCGGCTGGTCGCCCCGTGAGCTTGAGCTCATTGGCGACCGGGGAATTACGCTCGGCCCGCGAGTGTTGCGGGTTGACCATGCTGCTCCGGCCGCCGCGGCGCTCCGATTGCTCAGCCTTTGAACTTGGCGAGGCCGGCCCTCAGAAATTCGTTGAATTTGCCTGGGTTCGGCTCGTATTCGGTGAAGCTGATGAGGTCCCCCGCCGGCGTGACGATCGCATACACCGGGTTCGCCACCGTCCCGGTGAGCTTCACCTTCAGGTTCTGGTACTCGGTGTCCGACGGGCTATCCAACCGATCGGTGTAGAGCTTGGCAAGAACGAAGCCCTTCAACGATTCCTGCACCTCGGCGGCGGGAATGACGTTCTTCTCCATATCTCGGCAGTTCGAGCAGTAGATTCCGGTGAAGTCGATTAGGATCGGCTTTTTCTCGGCGACCGCCTTGGCCTTGGCTGCGGGAAGGTCATATAGATACTTGTCGTCCTTGATCGCGGCGGCCTTCGTTCCCGGCTTCACCGGGTAGGGCTCGGGCGGCAGGAAAGACTCCAGCTTGCCCAGTGAGGTGCCATTGATCGACGATAGAATCCAGATGACGAGTCCGAACGTCGCCACGCCGAATCCGCGTCGGAACCAGCCTGGCTTTTTGTTTTCGTGAACCGTCGGGATGTTGAACCAGCCCAGCAAGAACGCCGCCGCCATCGACATGAGGATTGCCCAGCTTGCTAGGAAGACGGGCCGCGTGAGCCAGCCGAGGGTGAACGTGAGGTCGAACGTGCTGAGGAACTTCATCGCCGCCGCAAGTTCCAAGAAGCCCATGAATGCCTTCACGACGGCCAGCCAGCCACCGCTTTTTGGCAGCTTCGATAGGTATTGCGGAAAGAGCGCCAGCAAGAAGAAGGGAATCGAGAACGCCGTGCTAAACCCGAGCATTCCAACGAGAGGGTAGAGCAAGTCGCCCTGGGTCGCGGAAACCAACAGCGTGCCGACGAACGGCAGCGTGCACGTGAACGACGTTAGCGAGAAAACTAAGCCCATGAGGATCGGGCCGATGAGGCCGCCCTTGTTGTTCGGGTTCAGCTTGTTTGCCAGACTGGGCGGTAAGCCAATCTCGAACACGCCGAACAGAGAGAGCGAAAGGACGATGAACAAGATCGCGAGGCTGAGGTTGAGCCACGGGTTGTTCGCAAAGTTCTGCAACCCTGAAGCGCCAAACAGAACGCTGAAGCCGATGCCGAGTAGTGTAAAGGTAGAGATGATGCCGATACAGAAGGCCACCGCCTTTTTGATGCCCTCGCCTTTGCCTTCCTTGCTGAACACGCTGACCGTGATCGGAATCATCGGAAAGACGCACGGCGTTACCAGCGCCCCAAAACCGGCGCCGATCGCGATGAGGAGAAAGGTGAGCAGGTTCTTCTGATCGGTCGGCTTCGGCGTTGCTTTCGGGGCAGTAGTTACCGGGGCGACCGCGGAGTCGCTGACTTCGTACTTCAGCGGCACGGCGACCGTGGTCGGCCTGAGGCAGCCTTGGTCGTTGCAGACCTGGTACGTCACGCTAACTTCGGAGGTTTTCTGGCCAACCGCCGCCGCGGCCGCTTCGACCGGAATGCCAAACTCCGCCTTCTCCTCGAAATACTTCACGTTGACGCCGAAGCCTTTGTCGAGCTTTTCTTTGACGCGAGGCTCTTCGATGGGGCCGCCAAGCGTCAGCTCTTTCCCGGAGACTTTGAATTGCGTTGGGAATGGGCCATCGGGCACTTTCTCGGTCGCATATAGGTGCCAACCGGGTTCGAGGGTTCCGATAACCTTCAGAGTGCCGCTTCCGGAAGGCGCGACTTTGCCCCCTGCAATCTCGGCCGTCCACTTCACCGGATCGGGTGTCGCCGGCTGGGCGAAGCCCATTGCGGTGAGCAAAATGCCGAGGAGGAGCACAATGCCCGCACGTAGGTTCATACCGATTTATAATGGCCGAAGTGTGGTCTGGGTTCCACGAATGATTGGCCGAGCCAGCCTAAGCAAGGAGTTGGGTCCGGTGGCGGCGGCGATTTACGAGAACCGGTATGGATCGCAGAAGTGCCGCCCGTAGAGCGCTGGTGGAAACGCATCGGCAATTGGGTCATAATGTTTCGGTCGCCGATGTAGCTCAGGGGTAGAGCAGCTGTTTCGTAAACAGCAGGTCGCCGGTTCGAATCCGGCCATCGGCTCCAGATTTTGTGTCGGTCCGCAGCCGACGGTTGGCATTTACCGGCGCAATGCAAGCAGGGCTTGCCTGCGGAAAAGCGGCGGCAGAGCCGCACGCACTCCAAATCGGGTTAAACACACAAGTGAGCAGCTCGAAGCTCAAATGGGATGAGGTAGTCACCCTTGCGAGGGGAGCCCGGCCCTGGTGGCGAATCCTAAACGACAAGTTTTGGTGGCAATATGGTCCCGTAAGAGAGCACGTAATGCAGGTGCTCTGGGCCAGAGCTCGGACCTGGAAACCCGCTAACGACATCCACACGATTATCTGCCTATTGGCATGCAAAGAGTGTGACTGGGAGCAGCCACATTTCGAGCTCGATGACGACCTGCGAATCGCATTTTGGTCCTACTATGACGGACTCGACACGAAGTGTGCATTCATCGAGCTTGAGGACGAATACGGGATCTCTTTCCCCGACGAAGAGATCGATGATGCAATGAATGGGACCGTGGGCGAGCTGATCCACCGCATCGAGGCGAAGTTAATGGCAAAAGCGGCGGCGCAAAACCAGATTCCGTAGCCGCCCGTTGGTTTTTACCGGCGCGGTAAGCAGAGCTTGCCGGAGAAAATCGGCGGCAGAGCCGCACGCACTCCAAACGCATGATGCACGTTTCCGAGATGGTTCCCCTTGAAGCGGCTTGCCGCGAAAGGGGGAACCGTGGGGGAGTGGGCTATAAATATTGCAAGTGCACGGATTAGCAACCTGGCGATTGTCCCGTCGCTAGGCAAGCCGAGCTTGCCTGCGGAAAAGCGGCGGCAAGCCGCACGCACTCCAAAATTCCGGAGCGCCACGCACACAGAGCCGCACGCACTCCAAAAAGACACAAAAAATCCCGGGTCGCGCTAGGCGGGACCCGGGAAAGCCATTACATCTTATCGGTTGGGGCGCCGGTCGTGGCACCCTTTTCCTTAGCGTATTCGGCGCGGACTTTCTCCACGTCGACCGGCGAGTTCAGGTTGTTCTTCAGCGTATCGGCATCTTTCGGCTTCATCGCTTCTTCTTGGGAACAACCCGTGGCGACCATTACGGCCGCCAAGAGAATGACGAATAGTCGAGCGCGCATCCTACTCGCTCGGCCAGAAAGCATCGAGAGTCGTCAAGCCACCGCGAACGGCTCGCTTGCTCATCAGCTGCTTCCAAGGGGTCGAAACGGCGTGACCGTCGGTCGCCACGTAGGTGTTTCGACCCGTGGGGAACGTCGTGATCGTCGCTCGGTTAGTGGAAACCGGGATGATGCCGGCTTGGATGCCCTGCGCCTGAACACGGCTTGCGGGAGCGCAAATCATGTTGCTGTCGCCGTAGAGGTTGAATGGTGGGTCACCCCAGTATCGGAACCAGTTGAGCGGCTCGCAACCGAGTGCCCAGTTGAAGTCCGGGTGGTTTGCCTGGGCGACCATAACCTGGTCGGCTGGTCGAGCAACGGCCGTCGTGGTGAGCGACGGTTCTGCATCCTTATAGCCGAATGCAGCCCAGATCCAGGTGCCGGACTCTTTGTAAACGCCGCCGATACCGTCGACATCCCACATCTGGTTACCGGTGAAGGTAGCCGAGAGCGGCCATCGGGCACCCATGCGCCAGCCGTTCGACGAATAGCCATTGCTGGCCGAACGTCGCGGGGGCATTCCCCAGGTGCTGGTAAGGATGAAGTTGTTGTCGGTGACCTTCGCCGGTCCGAGCGGGTCGATGATGAGGTCAAGCGACTTCATGTACGGCTGCTGGAGGACGATGAACGACGGGATGATCCAGCCCGGCTGGAAGCCGAAAACCGGCGAGAACATATCGTCGTTGTCGGTTGCGTACATAAGCTGCGCGAGACCGATCTGCTTGGTGTTGCTAAGAGCCTGGGTTGCTTTGGCAGCTGCCTTGGCCTGGGCAAATACAGGGAAAAGGATCGCCGCAAGGATTGCGATGATCGCGATGACGACCAGGAGTTCGATGAGGGTGAACCCTCGTTTGATATTTCGAATCATGACGTTATAGCCTCAGAGTGAGGTGATGGTAACGGGTGGTTCAGTCGGGGTGCTGGTCCAGAGGACTCAGACACAAGGAGAGGGGCGGAAAGCATCGTATGACGGTGCGGGCGGTGAGCCTTTCCGGAGATGCGATCAAGGACGAGTCGGGCAGAAACTTCTCCCATGCGACGGAAGTCTTGGACCGCCGTCGTGAGGTTGCCTCGGTTCGGGAGCCATGCCATTACTCCGTCGAACCCGGCGAGCGAAAGGTCGCCTGGAATATCGATTCCCCAGGACTCCAAAATGTCGTACGCGGTCAAGGCAACGAGATCATTGATGCAGAAAATCGCGGTCGGCGGATTCGGATCTTCGAGCAACCGGCGCAGCGGCCCGCTGATCTGCTCTCGCTCCGTGCCTCCTTCGTCAAGCTTTTCGAGCCATCCTGGCTCCGGAACGATTCCTTCGCGGGCTAGCGCAACGCGCCACCCTTCGATGCGCTCCAAAACGCTGCTTGCGCCGTCGAGATTGCTGATGCATGCGATCTTTCGGTGCCCGGCCTCAATGAGATGACGCACGACCAACTCCGCCGAACCCACGTTATCGGTTCCAACGTAGTCCGCAGAGTAATTGGGGTCGGGGTATCGGTCCACAAAAACGAGATGGATACCTGCGTCGCGAGCCCGATCCAGTTCGCGACGATGATGCGAGCCCCCGAGATACCAAAGAATTGCTCCGGCGATTTTCGGGTCGGCGGCGATGGATCGAAGGAAACGCTCTTCGGACTCCCACATGGCCTCCCACCCGTCGCCGTTGGCACTCCCAATCACGAGTCGATGGTCGTTCTCATGCGTGAAGACGCTCTGAATCCCCGCCAGCAGTTGGGACGAGGCGTACGCGGTCGTGTTGGGCCAAAGCCAGACGGCAACATCCGTGCGATCTTGACTGCGGATCAGCTCGGAAAAGCTAGAGACCACCGGTCGGCAACGGGGCTATACTTCCAGAACCCGCTCGGACGCGAGCTGCTCCAGAGCCTGACGAACCGCCGTTCGGCTGACGCGAAACTCCGCCGCAAGGTCGCGTTCCGCGGGCACGGCAGTGCCAACCGGAAAACGACCCGTGTTGATGGCCTCCCGTAGACGAGAGGCAATCGACTGAACAATCGGCGATGATTGAGTCATGGACCAAATTGGTTTTTTTGGTCTACCAGAGAGGACCAAAAGGAACCATGTCGTCATCTTAACAAAACTCTGCGCCACACGCAACAAAAACTGAGTGGTTTTTTTGGTTGCATCGAGGAGGGCAGCGAAAGAGAGTCGCATGCGGCCCGTGCCGCTCCGGCGGCATCGAGGCACAGTCGAAACGTTTCGCCGCCCTTAGCAGGGACAAAGAGGCAGAACCTCAAAAAATGCTTGGCAGAATGGCAGGAATTCTGTATAATAGGAGCACAAGAGCGTCGAAACGTTTCGACGAAGATAAACGGTCAATGGCGACTTCGATTAAAGACATTGCAAAAAAACTGAACGTCTCAGTGAGCACGGTGAGCTACGCTCTCAACGGCGGCCCGAGGCGTGTCAGCACGGAAGTCCGGGATCGCGTCATCGAAGCCGCAAAAGACCTAGGCTATCGGCCAAATAGGGTGGCGAAGTCGATGGTAACCGGGAAGAGTCGAACGATCGGCGTCGTTCCTCCGGAGATCGGCGAAGACGTCTTGCTCAGCCCGTACCTTCAACTCGCACTCAATGGTGTTTTTAACGCGGCCGGCAAAGCAAACCAAGACTTAATGCTCTTCACGCGTCTGGCGGAATCCCACCACGACGAAATTGTAACGACGATCCTCGACGGTCGGATCGACGGAGCCATCTTCATCGCTCCCAGCAGGACAAATCATGGCGTGCTGGTGGCGAAAGAGATGCATATTCCTTGCGTCACGATCTCAAACTCCCAGATTGAAGGTGTCATTACAATGTCGGTTGCAAACCGCACCGGCATGAATCTCGTCTTGAACTACCTCGTGAAGCTAGGGCACCGGCGAATTGCCCACATCGCCGGGCGGCTGGATATGCAGGACGCCATCGAGCGACTGAAGGCATATAGCGACTTCGTTGGCGACAATCGTCTGCCTTCGGATGATGGTTGGGTAGTTAAGGGCCAGTTCCATCCCGACGGCGGATACCGCGCCATGAAGGAGCTGCTGTCGCATCCCTCGTTACCGACCGCCGTGACCTGCGCGAACGATGACATGGCAATTGGGGCAATCCGCGCCTGCCGCGAGCTTGGCTTCCGCGTTCCAGAGGACATCAGCATTACCGGCTTCGACATGACCACGACCAGCGACCTGGCCACGCCGGCCCTCACCACGGTTCGACAGCCGATTGCCGAAATGGGCTCGGCAGCTGTCGCCGCCGTGCTCGCACTTCTGGAGGACAAAGAGGTCCCCGTGCACACCGTTTTTCAACCCACTCTCGTCACTCGTTCATCAACCTGTATTCCAAAGAAGGAATCGAAATGAAAAAGCAAAAAGCATTCACCCTCATCGAACTTCTGGTCGTAATCGCCATCATCGCGATTCTGGCCGCGATCCTGTTCCCGGTCTTCGCCCAAGCTAAGCTTGCCGCAAAGAAAACCGTCGCTCTCAGCAATGCCAAGCAGCTTGCAACCGCCAATATGCTCTACCAGGGCGACTACGATGACGCAGTCGTCAAAGAGTGGTTTGGCTTCCCAACCGGTTGCGACTGGGGTGCAGTTGCCTGGGGAACGCCCGGTGCATTCTACAGCTGGCGCCACGCAATGGAGCCGTACACGAAGAGCAAAGGTCTTCTCCAAGACCCGACCAATCCGTTCCAGGCTGAGAACTACTGGACCCTCTCCTACGACGGCCAGGGCGTTCCGAACGCAAACCGCTACCTGCCTTCCAACTTCGCCGTAAACAACTCGGTCGTTGGATTTGCTAACGGCGCTTGCGGCGGCCCGTACACCCCGTCTGGTCTCGACAGCCTCGACGCCCTCAGCGACCCGGCTTCGACCATTCTCATGCTCCCGAGCCGAGCCCAGTGGAACGACCTTAAGTGGCACTTTGGCGCTTACGGCTTCCCGGGTGGCGTTGCAGACGCCAACGACACCGGCTGGTGCATCACCGCTCGCGGCGCATCCACCCCGACCTGCCCGGCCCTTGGAAACGGACCGATTCACGCGGTTGGTAAGCAGGTGAGCTTCGTCTGGGCAGACGGCCACGCTAAGGCGCGACCGTACTCGCAGACGCTTCGCGCTAACGACGCGACCAACGACGATTGGGCCTCCAATCTGTCGAACAACCCTGAGACCGGAGCTGCATGGACGCAGGCAGACCGCCAGCGCGCCATCCAGAACCTGTTCCCCGAGTACCGCTAACTCGGCCTGACCCAACGCTACGGCCCCGCAAGGGGCCGTAGCAGCACAGAATTATGAAAAAGAACCTTCTTATTACGTTGGTCGGCTTAACCGTCCTCGCCGCCGGTTGCGTCCAAGATAAGTCCTCGGAAATCCGCCAAGTTTCCACGCCAAATCCGCCGGTGAAGTCGATGACGGCTCCTCCAGGTGCCCCGAACGGCCAGAACATGCCGGAAGAAGCGAAGAAAATGATCGGCTCGGTTGCGCCTGGCGCCGCCGGCAAGTAAAACAGACACGTCATGGCAACGCAGCATTTTGACGTCGCGATTATCGGTGGGGGGCCGGCCGGATCTACGTGCGGCGGCTTCCTCGCCAAGCATCGGCCCGGCCTTAAAGTAGGGATATTCGAGCGGGAAGTCTTCCCGCGCGACCACGTTGGCGAGAGCCAATTGCCTCTCATCAGCCGCGTGCTCGACGCACTCGGCGTCTGGGAGAAGGTTGAGGCCGCCGGCTTCCCGGTTAAGATCGGGGCTACTTACCGCTGGGGCAAAAGCGACGATCTTTGGGACTTTAACTTCGTTGCCCACGGAAAGTTCGAGGACGAACCCCGGCCGGCAAAGTTCGAAGGCCAGCGACGCCAAACCGCCTTCCAAGTGGACCGCGCAGTCTACGACAAGATTCTTCTGGACCATGCCGAAGAGCTCGGCTGCCAAGTTTTTCAGGGCACCGGCGTTCGCAAGGTCGAGCGCACCGAAGACCGAATCGACCGGCTGATTCTCGCCGACGGAACTGAGGTCACCGCCGATACCTACGTGGATGCCAGCGGCCATGCGGGCCTCATTCGACGCGCTATGGGCGTCGAAGTCGAAGAGCCAAGCACGCTAAAGAATATCGCGATTTGGGATTACTGGCAGAGTGCCGAATGGGCGGTCAGCCTCGGCGTTGGCGGAACGCGCGTGCAGGTGATGTCATTGGGTTACGGCTGGATCTGGTTCATCCCCATCAGCGAATCCCGAACTTCGGTCGGCTTCATTTGCCCGGCCGAATACTACAAGAAATCTGGCCTGAAGCCGAAAGAGCTGTACCAAAAGGCGCTTGCCGAAGAGCCGCGAATCGCCGGGCTATTGGCGAATGCAACCGCCGAAGAGAAGCTGGCCACGACGAAGGACTGGTCGTTCTTGGCGAATCGTCTCGCCGGAGAGAACTGGCTTTTGGCCGGTGAGTCGGCCGGCTTTGCTGACCCCATCTTGGCGGCCGGAATGACGCTCTCGCACGTTTCGGCGCAGGAGGCCGCCTACACCATTCTCGAATATGGAAAGGGCCGCGATGCTTGGCTAAAGACTCAGTACGACGAAAGAAACCGGCGTCGAATCTTGCAGCACATTCGCTTCGCCGACTACTGGTACACGGCGAACGGCCACTTTGGCGACCTGAAAGAATTCACGCGGGAGATCGCGAAGGATGCCGGCCTCGAGCTAGATGCGAACGCGGCCTTCCGCTGGTTGGGCACCGGCGGATTCGTCGAGGAAGATCTGGGCCTGGGTGGCATCGCCGGTTTCAGCTTGGACTGCGTCCATTTCATCTCGAACCGGCTGTCTGAGGAGGCCCCGGTCAGCCCGATCGACGGCTATAACGGGTTCATGCTTCGCCTCAAGGATGCCGAGCAGGTGGAGTTTGCGGTGTACGACAACGGCCGCGTGATCAACGTTCCGGCCTACCGCCGGGATGGGAAGATCTTGCCGCTAATCGGGATGTTTGGTTGGATCGTTGCCGGCCTTCGGCATGCGCCGGGCGTCGAAATGGCCTTCCGGTACATCCACTCGAAGTTCCGCGAAATGGGCGAGCCTTACGACGGCTACACCCACTCGCGGCTCGTGCAAACGCTGGAAGCAATGGCCCGCGACGGCTGGGTGAAGCCGAAGAAGTTTGCGGAAGGCATGCCGCTGAGCGCGGTTTACGGTGACGGTATCGGCGGCGGGCTGATCGATCAGAACCGAGACCTCGAGCTTCCGGAAGATCGCCGGGCGAAGAACCTCGTGGGTTGACCCGATAGCGGCTGTTTCCGGCCAATAATTCGTGGAACGATTCTCGTGCGAACTGCCTTTCGGAAGAGATGATTCCGCAAGACTTGCCAAAGTTGCCTCCCGTGACGCCGATTGAGATTCCGTACGCCGACGGCTCCAAGGTTTTTTGCCCCATCTGCGTGGCAAATGGCTACTCTGCCTCCACGCAGGCAACCGGCAAGCAGTGGTTCCTCACCGGCAATTCGGTTGGCGGAGCCATCTGGAACTCGGCTATTCCCCGGCTTCAGCTTGGGCTGGGCTACCACGGCTCCAGCCGAGCCGTTCGGGGTTTGGTTTCGTACCGGGCGATCGAACAAGTCGTCCCCGGGGTCGGGCTTAACCTGGGCTACGGTTTCCAAAGTCAGGAATCTGGGGCGACGGGCGCTTCTGCGACGCTGGAACATAACGTGGTTCGGGGCACTCGCGTGTTGAACCTGTTTGGCGGCATTTCGGTTCAGGAGAGCGATCGCCGAGGTCGATTCGTTGGCGGATTCAAATGGAGCCCGGACGGCAAATGGTTTGTTGGGAATCAGTACGACGGTCGCGCCCACAACCCTTTTGTGCAGCGAGCATTCGGGGATTACTCCCTCGGGCTGCTGTACGTTTCCGCCCGCACCCTCACCCTCACGGCTGGCTGGAGCTTCTGATTAGAACGCGAATTCGGTAGGCACCGGTTGGTTTTGCCGGCGGTCGGCAAGCAGAGCTTGCCGGGAGAAAAGCGGGAGCAGAGCTCTCGCACTCCAAAGTTTCGCGTTCAGTTCCGGTAAGCCCGAAGGGCTGTAGCCGGCGCCTCTGTGGCGTCGCTTCGGACTAGGCTAATTTTGTAGGCGCCGGTTGGTTTTTGCTCCAAAGTTTCGCGTTCAGTTCCGGTAAGCCCGAAGGGCTGTAGCCGGCGCCTCTGTGGCGTCGCTTCGGACTAGGCTAATTTTGTAGGCACCGGTTGGTTTTGGCGGTGGATGGCAAGCAGAGCTTGCCGGGAGAAAAGCGGGAGCAGAGCTCCCGCACTCCAAAACAAAGACTTGGCCGCCCGGTTCGATTGAACCGGCGGCCAAACGATACAACCGAAATCAGATCTGGTTGAAGTCGAAGCCCGTGAAGTCCACCTTGGCCAGGTCGGCGAAGGTGATGCTTCCGTTCCCTTCGGTATCCCACGTGATGGTCGCCGGCAGTAGGATGTTGTTGCCCGTCACCGTGCCGCTGCCAGATCGGTCGGCCTTAAACTCCAACGTGTATTGGAACAAGGACGGCGAATCGTAGGTCACGCGCGAGGAACCATCGGCCGCGAACGTGGCGCGATAGCTCCGCTGCACTCCATTCGCTTCTGTTTCAACCGTGTTGTACTCACCAACTCCATCCGTAAACGTTCCCGTGCCGACTTGGCGGCTGCCGTCTGGCTGCTTGCCGTCGAAGGTGAACGTAAAGACCTGCGCCAAAAAGGTTGCTGTGATGGTGTGCGTCAGTCCGGCATATTTGCCCGAGGTGATCTCGAGGGACGCGTTCGTTCGTACCGTCCCGTCGCTCTCAACCGTTGCACTCTTTTCCTGGAAGCCAGCCGGCTGAGTGACTGCCTGGTCGACGAAGTAGTTGATGCGAGAAAGGGTGCCGTCGAAAGTGTAGACCGACCAGAGTTCGTACTCCTGATCGAAGACAGGCTCCTGGGTGTTCCTTTTACTCGGCTGAAGGCTTGACGAAACGGAGCGCGGGCTAGAGTTCTGCGATGCGCCGGTGGTCTGGGTGGCGAAACCGCCTTCAACGGCGGCAAGGACCTGCTGCCGCAGGGCGCCGACATTTGCTGTCGCCGAGCTGCTGGAGCCGCCGCAGCCTGCGAGGACGAGGGCCGCAAGCGCAGAGATGGCGAGTGATTGGAAGAACTTTGTTTTCACATGTAACAAAACGCACGGGCACGAAGCGAGGTTTCTTTCGGAAAGCCGCGTTTTGGCACGACGAAACGATTTTGTTCCACCTTAATCAAATTAGTTGGATTTCGCCGTCGTGACGCGGGATTAGCCCCGTTTGAAGACCCGTTGATAGCCGTCCCTCTTGGTCCGGTCGTCGACGATGGTGCCGTCCTTATTCAGAATGAAGTTGACGTCGCTTTGCAGGGAAGCCTGAACCGCATTTCCCATCGTCCTGGTTGCACGGAGGACGAGCTTTTCGCCGTCGGGGCGCCATTTGCCCTCCCAGATCGTCTAGGCGCCGCGCTTCGTGATGAACGTGCCGTCGCCTTTCAGTTCCAGGGTTTCTGGCTCGGCGGCGATCTTGGGGACCATGATGTTGTAGGCCGCCGTTGGCTCCGCGGCCAGGAGTTCAAGCGAGGCGCTGTAGTTACCGGCGAGGGCCGACGAGCCGCAACCGACGCTGACGATGTAGGAGAGCAGGACGACGAGGAAGGGAAGAATCGTTGCCATAGAATAATATGGTGAACCGTCAAAGGGCACGGATGCAAGCCAATTTTCGCGTCTCACCGAACCTTAACCTTCCGAAAATTGAAGGAAGCGAATCTATGCATCCGCGCCCGATCCTCTCAAAAAACGAAAGGAAAAGGTTCAGACGGTAAAACGGATTCATGAGCGTTTCGAGCGAAGCGGTGGGCGTAATCCAGGTGTTGAAAGTTCGGTTTGAACGCAATATGCACCGGCACCCAGGCGTGGCGTGGGCAGATGTCCTCGCGCGGCTGGAAGCACATCCCGACAAAATCTGGTCGCTCGGCGAAATGGAGCGGACCGGCGGCGAGCCAGACTTGGTGGTCCTCAGCGGCGTGCAGATGTTTGTCGATTGTTCAGCGGAGAGCCCGAAGGGACGTCGAAGCCTTTGCTACGACCGAGCCGCGCTGGACGCAAGGAAGGAGGCGAAGCCAGCGTCCAGTGCCGTTGACGTCGCCGCCGAGATGGGCGCCGGGCTTCTTACGGAGGCAGAGTACATGCAGCTCCAAACCCTTGGCGAGTTCGACCTGAAGACATCCAGTTGGCTTGAAACACCCTCCGAAATCCGGGCCCAGGGCGGAGCGATCTTCGGCGACCGGCGGTATGGTCGCGCTTTCATTTTCCATAATGGAGCCGAATCGTATTATGCGTCGCGGGGCTTCCGCGCTTCGCTTCGAATCTGACTAAAATGCATCGTGGATATCACGGCCGCCTTGCTCGACTCTTGGGATCGTCAATGCCGAATCGTCACTTCGGTTGCCTCGCTTATTGATGATGCGAACCGGAAGGCAAAGTCCTCGGAGGACGGTTTTTCCCTTGATGCCCATCTCGCCCACATGCATCAGGTGCGAAGGTTTTTCCTGTCTCAGGTCGCGCCGGGGCATGCTGGAAACCTGGCGGGAGTATTTCAAGAGGACCGCGAAACTCCGCTGGAAGACCTTAATGCCATCAAAGCGGCTCTGGAAGCGAGCGGCGCGGCGGTGCGCGCGGCGGTTGAAGAAGGCCTGCAAACCGGCGGCCCGATGAAGAGCGAGAACGTGACCTACGACAATCCGGTCCTGTTTTTGCAGCACATGGTCTGGCACGACGGCTGGCACATCGGCCTCATCTTTTTGGCGCTGCGCAAGAACGGCCAAGAGCCGCCGGAAGAATGGGAAGAGCCGAATGTTTGGGGACTGTGGCGGACGGAGACCTGGTGAGCGCCCTCACCCCGCGCTCCTACCTTTGCCCGCGAGCCGATACGCCGCCACCGCTTGACGGAAACTTGGAATCGGGTGCGTGGGCGAAGGCCCCTTGGACGAGCGACTTCGTGGATATCTCCGCCACGGTAACGCCGCGGTTTCGCACCCGGGCAAAGATGCTGTGGGACGACACCGGCTTCTACATCGCCGCCGAGATGGAAGAGCCGCACGTCTGGGCGACGTTAACGGAGCGCGATTCTGTGATCTTCCACGATAACGACTTCGAGGTCTTTCTCGATCCGGATGGAGACGGCCACCGTTACGTCGAGCTCGAAATGAACGCCTTGAACACGGTCTGGGACCTCTTGCTGGTTCGCCCGTACCGCGCCGGCGGTCCGCCGGTGGACGGTTTCGACCTCAAGGGCCTCCGATCCCACGTCACGGTTCGCGGAACATTAAACGATTTTAAGGACAAAGACCAAGGCTGGACCGCCGAGATCATGATTCCGTGGGCGGCGTTGCAGCAAGTCGCGGGAGTGGCGTGCCCGCCAAAGGAAGGCGACCAGTGGCGCATCAATTTTTCACGAGTGCAGTGGCAGGTCGATGAGGCAGGGAAGAAGCGGCCAAATGTGCCGGAAGATAACTGGGTCTGGTCGCCGCAAGGGGTGATCGACATGCATCGGCCCGAGCGCTGGGGCGTGGTGCAGTTCGGCGGGGAACTGCGGCCGTATCCGGGAGCTGAGGAGTATCAAGTCTTGGCCAAAGCTTGGGAAACGCCGGAAGCCCTGCCGCCGGGCGTGCGGCGATTCACGGTGAACGACTACTTCGAGTTGCACCTCGGCGACTTCCGCATCGACCGCGACCTCCGCACGTGGCGGGCGAAGGGTTAACTTGGCCGTGGACGAACTCACCACCCTCTACCGGCCGGTCGGCCAGAAAGAATATGAATTGATCCAGGACAGCGGGCGATTTCCGCCCCGGCTCCCGATACAGCCGATCTTCTATCCGGTGCTGAACGAGGCGTACGCAACGCAGATCGCCCGAGATTGGAACACCAAAGATCGCGCCTCGGGCTACACCGGTTACGTCCTGCGCTTCGCGGTGCGGTCGGAATTCCTGAAGGAGTTCCCCGTACAAACGGTGGGGAATGCCGGCCACAAGGAGCTCTGGATTCCGGCCGAGCGGCTGGAAGAATTCAACGCGGCCATCGTTGGGGAGATCGAAACCCTTGCGGTGTTTCGGTCTCCCGCGAACAGCGACTAACTACGGCGCGACGGCGCAGCCGGTTCGGTTCGACTCGATGGCAGCGGCCAGAATCCGAACCGCGTCGGCGGCGATGGTCGGATCTCCCGGGCCTTCCGCCGTCTCGCCGGTCTCCACCAAGTGGAAGAAGTAGGCGGCGGCATCGGCGAACTTGCGCGGAGCAAACTCAAGCGTCTCGCGCGTGCCCCAACCAACAACGTGCTCCAGGCCGTTGCCCTGCACGCCAAAGGTTCCGGCCGAACCATGGACGACCGGGTTCGCGCTGGTGTCGAATCCGTTCGTTGCCCAGGTGCCTTCCAGGGAGACGGTGAGCTTCGGATACTTCAGAAGCAGAATCGCGTGGTCGTCGGAGACGTCGTAATCCTTCGTTGCGTTGTGCCGAATGCAGAAAACCGTCTCGGGCATTCCGAAGTAGTAGCGAGCGAGAGCCGCGCCGTACGAGCCGAAGTCGGCAATCGCGCCGCCGCCGTTCTTCTGCTCGTCGTAGAGCCAGCCGACGAAGTACTCGTCGCAGCCGATTTCCTTCGGTCCGTGGTGGCCGTTTCGGTAGCGAAGGTGGAAAACGTGGCCGATCTCGCCGGCATCGATGCGGTGCTTAAGATCCCAAACCCAGTCGTTATACATAAACGGCCAGTTGATCAGCAGCGTCTTTCCGCTGGCTTTGGCAGCGGCCAACATGCGGTCGGCGTCGGCGACGTTCGCGGCCATCGGCTTTTCCACGAGAACCGGAATGCCTTTCTCCAGCGCGGCGACGGCGATCTCGGCCGATTCCAGGCTGTCGCTGGTGACGATCAGGCCGTCGATTTCCTCGGTCGCGAGCATCTCGCGCCAGTCGGTGTAAGAAGTCTTGAAGCGATCCTTCACGCCTTCCAGCAGGGGCGTTGCGTCGGCAACCGCCGTCAATTCGACGCCCGCAAACTTTTCAAATGAACCGATGAGCCCGTTAACGTGTCCGTGGGTGAGGCCGGCAACCGCGATCTTTGGCATAACGACTTACGATACCGCTTGGTATTCTCTCGCTGGTTATGAAGCGGATTGTTTACACCCTGGCCGTCGGCAAACCAAAGTTTGCCGAGTGTGCTCTGGGGTTAGGACGGTCGCTTCGGCTTCTGGGCGACACCACGCACCGGGTGGTGGTGACCGACATGCCCGACCAACCGTGGCGTCCGGCTTTTGATGAAGTTCTACCGGTCGAAGACTCGCTCGACTGGATCTTCTTCTCCAAGCTGACCGCACTGAAGCGAACCGACGCCGACCAGGTTTTGTTCATCGACGGCGATTCGCTGGCTTTCCGCCGGTTGGATGACATCTTTGACACTTGCGCGGGGAAAGGGCTTTGCGTGCAGGGCGAGTGGATCTCGGAGGGCGACTGGTACGGAAACGTTGCCGAGACGTGCCGACGGCATGGCGTTCCGCGCATCGCGCAGTTCAACGGCGGGATGATTTATTACGAACGCACGCCGGAATGCGAGGCGTTCATCCAGACCATCTTCGACTATGGCTGCCGCTCCGAAGAGCTTGGTTTCAAGCGCGATGACCCGCTGATTCCGGACGAGCCGTGCATCGGGCTCGCGATGGCGCAAACCGGGCAGGGAACCTTACTGCCCGACCATGTTGACTTTCAGAACAGCGCGGTGGGGCTCATCGGCAAGCTGGAACTCGACGTATTGCGCAATCGGTGCGAGTTTCTCTGCCGTCGCTACACCGTCCGACACGTTCGACCGTACATTTTCCACGCATCGCGGTACATCAACTATCTGATTTATTGGCGACAGCTTGACCGCCTCCGTGAACTTGAGGCCTACGAATCGCGGCACGGTTACGGCTACATGACGCCGTGGCACAAGCTCACGCGGTCGCTTCACAAGCGCATCATCCGCTGGAAAACGCGATGATGGACCGCGCCGTCTTTACCTTGGCTTTCGGCGCGCAAAAGTTTGGCCACATGGCGATGGGTCTGGGCCGCTCGCTAAAGCTGATCGGCGACCCGACGCCGCGCGTGGTTCTTACGGACATCGACGACTTTCCGTGGGAAAACGCCTTCGATCTCGTGATCCGCGAGTCCGTGCCGAAGGAGGACATCTGGTGGGCCAAGCTGTATGCCCGAGAGCGAATCGACGCAAAGTCGATCTTGTTTTTGGATGGAGACGCGCTGGCGTTTAAGCGGCTCGACCCCATTTTTCGGGCCGGAGAGGGCGGTGTTTTTGGCGTTCAGGGTCCCTGGCGGTCGGAAGGAGAGTGGTACGGACCCGACATCAGCGAGGTCTGCGCGAAGGAGGGAGTAACTGCGATGCCCCAATTCAACGGCGGCCTGATGTATTACGAACCGGGCGCACAGCTAGAAGAGTTGATCGCCGAAGCGAAGGACGTTTCGGCGAATGCGGCCAAGTACGGGTGGACCCTCTCGCGCGGCGTCCCGGCGGACGAAGTTTGCCTTTCGCTTGCGATGGCTCGAACTGGGATTGGCCGTGTTTTTACAGAATCAACGAATTTTCAGAACTCGGGCGTCGGGCTCATCGGTCGGCTCGATCTCGATGTGATGAAGAACCGTTGCCAATATCTTTGCCGGCGATACGACGTTCAGTTCGTCCAGCCGTACATTTTTCACGCGCACTTTTACTCCAAGTTCCTCATCTATTGGCGGCAACTACGTGCCCTGGAGAAGCTGGAGCAGTACGAACTCAAGCGTCCGTACGGCTATATGAGCCCTTGGCAGAAGCTGGAGCGATCCGTCCAGCGGCGGTTAGTTAAGTTCCGGCGCGGTTAGCGCGGCTGGAGCTTCGCTCGGAGGAGATCGAAAAGTCGGCCACCGGGCGCAAACAACCCGTAGAGCATCAGAAGGGTGAGCCAGTTCAAGTTCGGCAGGTTTTTGTACTCGAACTTCGGGCCGATCAACTGGGCCCACTGCGATACGGGGAAGAACACGATGAAGAACGGAATGAACGCGCAGACACCGATGAAAGGCTTGCACCAAGCCGGAACTTGCGGCTGCAATATCCACATTTGTAGGCGGTTTGCAGCGACGCTGACGGCGAACATGAGCAAGAGCCAACCAAACCAAACGTAGTTGTCTTCGCCGAGGCTGGCTTGCGTTGGCAAAGCGATTGCGACGCAAAGTGCTAGGCCGATGACCAGAGAAGAGAGAAACCAATTTCGATCCTTAGGAGACACCTTTTTTCACCTCGACATCTTTAATTTACGCCAAAGGGGTACGTGCTCGCTAGGTCAAATTTCCTAGGACGACTACTCCGAAACCGGTAGCGTTTCCACATCGTCGAGCCACGCCGAGCCCTCGCCCTCGATGTACAAAACCAGACCAAACCGCGCCGCCCCGTCGGGAACGGTCAGGTCCGCCTCAATCGGCGACCAACCAGAATCGCCCCGCGCAAACCCGGCGTTCACAAACGGCATTGGCTTCCAGTCGGCGGTGAACGGCTGCAGGGCCACCAACACCGTCATGTTGCCTTTTGACTTCAGCTGGGCCCGGAGCCGGAAGCGCGAACCACCACCGGATTCCACGATCTGCGAAAACTGTCCCTGCGCATTCGATTTCGCATCGACCCGGAGGCTGGCCGGGCCCGACTTGAACTCACTCGTGTCCCGCGCGGCCGTCACCTGGCCCCGGCCAACCCAAGTGTTGCCCCAGTTATCGGCCGCGATAGACCCGGAACTCATGTCGCCGTTCTGAACGACGACCGGAGTCGCGAGCCCCCAGGGGCTAACCTCGGCGAACTTCGCATCCTCCACGGAACTCTCGTACGTCCGACGTTGCGCCCCCGCCAGCATGGTGCCAACCGGCCAATTCATCTTCCAGAAACCACGCCCGCCGGTGCCCACCACGACTCCCGGCCCGAACGGATCAAATGCCGCGGAGTCGGCCCGAACCATCGCGAGCCCATCGTTGTGAAGTTTCCATGAGGCACCGCCATCGTCCGAGAGGTAGACCCCGGGCGACGGGGACAAATCCATGTACACGTCTTTGGACGTAGTTGCCACTAATCGGCGCGGATTCTTCGGGTCCACCGCGATGCCGCGGATCAGCGGCTCGTCGAGCAGCCGCGCCCAAGTGCCCTTTCGGTACCTCCAGACGCCCGGCCGGTCTCCCCGAGCCGCGATGTAAAGTGTGCCATCCGGGGCGGCTTCGGCTCGGTCGGAGCCTTTCGGGCCGCCGATCGCCTTCCACTTGTCGCCGTCCGTTGTTGCCATCACCCCGAGGTGAGTCGCGGCGTAGAGCGTCTTTCCGCCACGCGCGAAGAAGTTCACGTAACCGGACATCGGAACGCGTGACCAGTTCTTTCCGCCGTTCTTGGTCGCATAGAGCGCTCCCCCAACAGAAGCCCAGGCGCAGTCGGGCTGATCGGGATCGGCGTTGATACCGGATGGGTCCATCTTCGCTCCCATCTCCGGCAGGCCAGCGGCGGCTCCGGCCATCAACTTCCAGGTAAGTCCGCCATCGTCCGACCGTCCCAACCCACCAAAGTTGCTGAACTGCCCGAATCCGGCATAAACCCGACCCGAGCGGGTCCATGCCGCATCGTTGCCAGAGTTCCATGGGCTGTCAAATCCTTTGCCGTAGCGCCAGGAAGCCATACCGTTGTGGCTCACCCAGGCTCGCCCGGCGTCCATCGCCTGCAAAATGCTGCGGCCCTTCCGGTACGGGTCGAATCTGATCTGCCGGGAGCACCAGCCGGTGTAGCCTCGGCCGACCCAACCGTCGCCTTTCGGCTTGCTGGAAGCGTCGATCCAGGTCTTTCCGCCATCCACGCTGCGGATGATCCACTCGGTATTGATGCCGAACATCAGTTTCGGATTTGAGGGCGAAATCCGAACGACACCGGCACCCAGACCCGCAAACATCGCCGTATTGACCACCGGAACGGCGGTTTTGCCGGATCCATGGCCTATACTTCCCTTTGTTGCCACCGGCTTCCAGTTTTTGCCGCCGTTGTTCGAAACGTAGAACACGCCCGTGTTCCATGCGTTGTCGCTCGTCAGCATGACGTTCGGGTTCGTCGGCGAAACGGACAACGCGGCGTAGCCGGACGTGAATACGTACTCCTTTTCACGGTTTTGGCCCAAGCCGTTGACGATCGCGTTAAACGTTTCTCCGCCGTCGGTGCTGGCAAAAACGCCGCCCGGCAGCATCGTGTCGCCGGTCGGCGCCGCCGAAGGACCGGTGGAAACCCAGAGCACGTTTGGCCGAGTAGCGTCGGCAACAAGCCGCCTCACATTTTTGCCAGCGATGCCCTTACCACGGGGCGTCCAGGTTTGGCCTCCGTCGTCGCTTCGGTACAAACCGCCTTCGTGGACGAGGCCGTAGATTCGCTTTCCGCTTTTCGCGGCAAAAGCGGCGTCGATCAGGTTGCGCCCGGCACCATGAGGGTTAGCCACGACGGCCGAATTGCCGATCTGGCCGATTTTGGTCCAGTTCTTCCCGGAATCTCGGCTTTGCCAAACGGCTCCCCACGCCGGATTATCGTTCCACGCGTCCCAGCGGCGGCTGCTTCCACCGATTGCTAGGATCCGCGAAGAGTCCGTCGGGTCAAACAGGACCTTTTCAATGGGAGCGGTGAAGCTGTATTCGCTTACCTCGGGCAAGCCGTTGCGGCGAAGCTGCCATGTTTTGCCACCATCAACGCTCAGGTGCGGGCCACCCATGGTCCCGGCCCAAACGATTTTAGGGTTCTTCGGGTGGAAGCTCACACTCCCGATTTCGTAGGAGCGAAGGCCGAATGTCGGACCGTATGAATCTCCCCCGTCGGTGCTTAGCCCAATGCCGAGCATGTCCCCGCACACCAGCACCCGTTTGGGATCGTGTGGCGAAACGGCGATATCGGTCATTGCGCCGCCGACTCCCGGCTCTCCGAGGGGAGTCCAGGTCATTGAGGGAGCGCTCAGCAGAAGGAGGGCGGCGGTGATCATGAGTTACTTTTTCGAGTCGACGGTCGGTTGGCCGGTCTTTGGTGCGTTCTCGCGGTCTTTCATCTTTTGCTCGATGTAGCCCGGAGGAGGGGTTGAGGGGGCAAAAGGTTCCCTCCGCTCAGAAACTGCGTCGCCGGAGCACCCGGCCACCGCAAGGGTGGCCAGGGCGAGAACGGCGAGTTTCACTTGCGGGAGCCGTCCCACAGGTTCTTATCGGGAAGGTTATCGAGGTCCGGGTTCGTGGCGGCCGGATCCATCGACTTCGCGTGTCCGTCCACGAACGAGAAGTTCGCCTTGCCAGACCAGACCGCGCTTACCGTGCCTTCTTTGCCTTCCGGCCAGTTGGACGTGGATCGGCCGTTCGGAATCTCACTGGGTCCGAGCCAGTAGTCCATCCAGTTCACGCCGCTGAACGGCGCGTTGCCCTGCATGCCGTGGCCTTCTTTGGCGCTTCCGCTCCACTTCGTCCACTTAGCACCGTAATCCGAGTTGTGTCGATCGCCCAAGAGAATCGTCTCGCTCGGTCGGCCGATGGCACTCGGGGTCGGCTTCGGTGTCCAGGAGGTCCAGTCTCCGCCAATCTGTACTGCGCCAAACTTGCCGTCCCAGAATCGATCGATATAAGCGTTGATCGCGTACGACATCGCCGGACGGACCCAGGCACCGCCCGTCATCGATGTATCGCCGGGGGAGACGAAGATGCCGTAGTTCTTGACGTAGGGCTGAACCTTGAACGCCCAACCCGGCCCCCACCAGCCGATTTCCGACTCCCACGTATTTGTGTTGTCATCCCGAATCGGGTTTGCGTAGGGGAAAACGTCGTCCGCATCGCCCGAATAGAGGATCACGCCGAGGGTGAGCTGCTTGGTGCTGCTGAGGCTGCCTGTTTTCTTAGCGGCGGCTTTCGCCTGGGCAAAAACGGGGAAGAGGATGGCGGCAAGGATCGCAATGATCGCGATAACTACGAGGAGTTCGATGAGGGTGAAGGCTTTTTTGAATGACATGATGCGGATTCCGACTCTGGAACGTGCCCCCGACATCGGGAGCAAGGGATGAAGGTGCAAAGCGTTAGGTGGTGCCTCCGACCCGAAGGGCGACCGGAAGCGTCAGGTGGGGAAGCGTCGTGTTTCCGGCGATTCTCGCGAGCAGGGCCTCCACCGCAACCTCCCCGACCCGCCGCCAAGGTGCGGTTACGGTGGTGAGGTCCCAGCGGGGAGTGAAATGCACCGGGACGCCGTTATAGCCGGTGACTAAAACCTGATCGGGGATTTGGTATCCCAAGGCGGCCAATGCGTTGCAAGTTGCGTAGGCGCCGTCGTCGCTCCAGCAGGCGATGGCGACCCGGCCGTGGCGGTTGATGATGTCAATCTCTTCCGGCAGAGGCTCCGCCAAGTCATGCTCGCGCAGGCGCCTGCCTTCGAAGACCCGGATTCCCAGGTCCCTCGCCGCCGACTCAAACCCAAAACGGCGGTTCTGACCCGAGATGGGAGGGGCAAACCAGTCACGATAGATCACGGTTTGAACGCCGCGCTCAGCCAGATGACGGGCCAAGAGGCGGCCCCCTTCCTTGTCGTCGACGATGATGCTGGGCACAAACGGCGACTGATCGACGACCGCGACGACGGGAACGCCGGCCTGGCCGAGCTGTTGGACCAACGTGGGATCCTGCGGGGCAAGGCAGACGATGCCGTCAACCCGACGGTCGGCCAAGGAGTCCACAATTCGCTGCGACGAGCTTTCGTCCGGTACGGACCGAAGTACGAGATCGTTTTGCGAAGCGGAAGTTGCCTCTTGAATTCCACCGACAAGTTCGCTCAGGAATCCGTTCTCGGCGGATAGATATTGGAAGTGAGCGAAAAAACCGACGAGGCGGGTTCTTCGGCTCGTCAGCGACCGCGCCAATTCGTTCGGCCGGTAGCCCATCGCGGCGGCTGCCTCGGTGAGCGCAATCCGAGTTTTTTCCGAAACTCGCGTGCCGGAACGCGTCCCGTTCAGCACTGCGCTGGCGGTGGATTGGGTGACGCCAACCCGCTCCGCGACTTCACGTAGCGTAACCGGGGCGGTAAATGAGTTCTGGTCCATTGAATCAGCGGTAATTCAAATTTGAATTACCGCTGATTCTACGACGTGGCCCGAAAATTTGCAAGGGAGATTTTTTCTGAAATCCGCGTGAACTCCCCAGAAGAACTATCTTTGGGCGGGGAAGCAGTCCAGCATGCCCCGGTATTCCTGGGCGATCGTGCTCGCAGAATAGGCATGAAGCGCGGCATCCGCCGATGAATGGAGCCGGCGGCGGAGGTCTTCGTTTTCCACTAACTCCGCAAGCCCTTCCACGAACTCTTCGATCGTCGAGGCAAACTGGGCGACCGGCTGCCGAAGACGGAGCCCGACGTCGCGGTAACTCACGTAGTCGCAGACGACCGACGGAATGCCGTGGGCGGCAAAGTTCGAAAGCTTGATATTGCTTCGCGTTTCATCGCGCTGCGTGTCGCGCTGCGTCCACGCGACGCCGATGTCGATCTCCGCATACCGCTCAAGTTCCGTGTCTCGAAAGGTTCGGAACTCGAGACCTAGCTTTCTCACCGCCGATTCGATGATTTCTGAGTCGTGAAGGTGCGCAGACTGACCTAGATAGCCGACGACTTTCGGGCGCGCGAGGCGTTCTTCCGGAAGGCGATATCCGCGAAAGTTGCAGTGATGGTGTGGGATAACCCAGCACGTGCGGCCCGACTCCGGCCCCGGGCCAAGGTAGCGTTCCGTCGCGACGGTATTAAGAATGAGGTGAGAGAAGTCGGAGAATCCCTTTTCAGCGCCTTCGGTGCGCCAGTCTCCTGGGTTCACCACGTCCAAAATCTGCCGAATCCGTCCCAGGTAACGCCGGAAAATACTGAGCTCCGGCTGGACAATCCAGATCAGCGCCTCGGCGTTTTCGAGGCAAGGCGGTGCGAGGTAGCGGGACCGCAGGCAAGACCCGCCAAGTTGATCGGCAATTTGGTCGCCGCGAACCGTGACACTGGTGAGGCGACGGCGGGCACTGGAAAACAGCACCCGCCGACGGGGGTTTCTTCCGGAAAGCCATTCGGCAAACCGGGACACGGATCAGGCGACGATGGCTTCGGCGACCGGTTCCGGCTCCGGTTCGACGGCTTTCTTCGGGCTTCGCTTCTTAGGTGCGGTGCCGACTTCAACGCCAACGGCGCCTTCGGTGAACTGAACGCGCACCTTGATTCGGCGGCTGACGTCGCCTCCGTTGACGGTGTTCCAGTTCACGCGCTCGAGCGCCCACTGCCAGCCAATGTCGCTGGCCTGGTAGGAGAACTCAACGCCTTCCTGCAGAACGTCGCTGAGCAACGTCTTTAGGTCGTCGCGGTCGGCCAGCAACTTCTCGCCGGCGCTAAAGTTGGGCGACAGGCCAACGGTGACTATGATCGGTTCCTCTTCCGGAGCCGACTTGAGCACTCGCTTGGGAGCCGCATTCTCGATCGCTTCCTGGATGAGGCGAAGCTGGGGGACCATCGCGGCGGCAAGCTTCTCGTCATCCTCGGGCCAAACGTATTGCCCGCCTTCGTAATTTGCCAGGGCGTGACGACCGGTCAGGCTGAGGGCGGTGGCTAAAAGGGCGGCGTCCGAAGGAACCAGCTTTGGGTAGGACTTCTTAATCTGGTCCAGGGCAGTTTCGAGCTTAGTAAGTTGGCAGGTGATCAAGCAGAGAATCTCCGGGAGTGACGCGGGCAAGCCTGCGTCATAATCTAACATTGTACCTGCCGGGCGTGGGCGCGGCAAAACGAGACCACCATGCTTGACACTTCTAGATTCTCTTTCCGTCCGTTTGGGCTTGCGGCTGCGCTGGCGATCGCGCTTGTGGGTTGCGGTGATACCGCAACGAAACCTGCCGCCGAAGGCGCGCCGAAGGCGACCGAAAAGACGATCGTCGGCGTGGTTTTCGATAGCGGCGGACGTGGGGACAAGTCTTTTAACGACAGCGCCTATGCTGGCGTGCAGCGCGCCAGCGAGAAGTTCAGCCTCGACGTCCGCACGATTGACTCTAAGAAGGACAGCGACTACGAGGGAAATATCACCGGCCTGGCCGAGCAAGGCGCGAAGCTCGTGTTTGCCGTGGGCATGGGTCAGGGCCTCGCCCTCGAAGCCGCAGCGAAGAAGTTTCCGGATGTGAAGTTCGCCATCGTCGATGCCGTGGTCGACGCGCCGAACGTTCGGTCGCTCCTGTTTTCGGAAGAGCAGGGTTCGTTCCTTGCCGGCTACGCGGCGGCGCTGGTCAGCAAGTCCGGCAAGGTCGGCTTCGTCGGCGGAAAGAAGATCGACCTCATCGAGAAGTTTGAGGCCGGGTTCACCGCCGGAGCGAAGCTGGCAAAACCCGGCATCACGGTTTTGCCGGCAAAGTACACCGATAGCTGGGACGACACCAGCAAGGGCAAGGCGCTCGCGGCAGTGCTCTACGGCGACGGCGCAGACGTGGTCTATCACGCGGCAGGCCGCGCCGGGCTGGGCGTCTTTGCGGCAGTGAAGGAAGCCAACGGAAGCGGCCCGATCACCAAGTACGCGATCGGCGTGGATAGCAATCAGGACGACATCGAGAAAGGGATGGTCCTCACGAGCATGCTGAAACGCGTGGACGAGGCCGTGTTTTCGACCATCGAAGACACGGTGGGCGACAAGTTTTCCGGCGGAACGAAGCGGTACGACCTTAAGGCCAACGGCGTTGGGCTTACCGACTTCGCCAACACGAAGGACGTGATCGGCGCAGACAATATGGCGAAAATCGAAGCCGTTTCGGCCCGAATCAAAGCCGGCGAGATCGTGGTACCGGAGAAACTGGCCGACATCGCCGCCTTCCTCGCGAAGACAAAATAAGGAAACCGTTCCGGAGATGGTTCCCCTAGAAGCGCGAAGCGCGGAAGGGGGAACCGTGGGGGAGGTTGTACTACTTGATTGTGATAGTAGAAAGGTGCGACTCTGTCGAGTATCGGTAGATTCAGACGCAAGTTTAGTCGGGCTTGCTGACCGGCGCTTCCGCCGCCGCCGGGGCCTCCGGAACGGTCGGAGCCGCGGTTTCAGCCAGCGCTGCCTCGGCCGCCGGAGCTGGCTTCGCGACGGAATCGTTCACATAGAACCCCGACCCCTTAAACATAATCGCCGTCGGCTGGATCAGCCGTTTGACCGGTTGCGCCTTGCCACATTGGCAGGTGGTCAGTCGCTCTTCGGTGATGCGTTGCTCAACTTCGAAGGTCTTTTCGCAGGTCTGGCACTCATAAACGTAGGTCGGCACAGCGACTCAGTGTGACAGAATGAAGGCCAAGACATGTTTGGGCAGACTTTTGATCTTCCGGACCTGGGAAGTGTGGGTTCGCTCATTCTGCTCGAAGGTTTGCTTTCGGCCGATAACGCGCTCGTTCTCGCTTTGATGGTGCGTCACCTCAAGGAGGACGAGCAAAAGCGCGCCCTCCTCTATGGCTTGGGCGGCGCGTTCGTCTTCCGATTCATCGCGATCATGTTTGCCAGCGTCGTGCTGCAGCAGTGGTGGCTTCAGGCAATCGGCGCGGCCTACCTCATCTATCTTCCGCTGAAGCACTTCAAGTCGATGGGCCTGAGCGCAGAGAAAGACGTGAAGACCGGGGGCGGCTTCTGGCAGACGGTGATTGCGGTCGAGCTGACCGATATCGCCTTCGCGCTGGACTCCGTGTTGGCGGGAATCGGTTTCATTACTCGGCCCGGCGCGGGCATGATGATGGACAAGCTTTGGGTCGTCTACACGGGCGCCATCCTCGGCATTATCTTGCTTCGCTTTGCGGCGGGCGTCTTCGTGAAGCTGCTCGATAGGTTTCCCGCCCTGGACCACATGGCGTACGTCCTTGTGGGATGGGTCGGCATCAAGCTCGCGCTACACTCCGCCGAGCGTTATGAGAAGGCTTCCGGCACGCACCTTCCGTTCCCGGTTCCGCACTTGACGGAGCCGATTTTCTGGGGCGGTTTGTTGTCGATCGTGGTCGTTGGGACGACGATCGCTTATATCAAGCGGAAGCCGACGGCTCCGGCCGAATCGTAGGGATTCGCGCCAACATAGGTGTTCGAGGAAAGAGTTGAGCGGGTTCGCCGGCTGTAGTACGTGACAGGGCGATGGTTATGTGATATGTTTCTGGAACGGACCTGGATTTTTCCTGGATTCCATTTCTGCTACTTTTCATGTGTTTTTTCCAAAAAGACTTTCCATCGCAGTAACGACCGCGATGGCAATGCTCGCTACCTCTGTTTCTTTTGCTGGGCCGGCACGACTGGCCACCAGCTTCTTCATTCCCGCCGGACGAACGAACCCGGTCGTTCTCGACGCTAAAGCCGACACAAACGGCAATCTCGTCACCGCCGCACTTGCGGACGTTACCGGTGGCGGCCAGCAGATCATCATCACGAAGTTCACCGCCGCCGGAGTGCGCAGATGGTCGAGCACCATCACCACGCCGGTTTCGGTGGCCCCCGCCGGCCAAGCCGCCGGCAAATTCCAAATCCTGCTCGACGGCGTCGGGAACACCTATGTCTTGTCGCCCCGCGCCGGTAATCCGGTCATTGGCGGTACGACCGAGGATCTCATCGTGCGCAAGATTAGTGACACTGGTGCGACGCTCGGCTATCTATCGCTCGTTGGTTACCTCTACGAGACCGACGGGGTGGGGTTCAACGTCACGAACGCCGAAATGCAAACAGGATCGTGGTCTTCTGAAGAGGTTGGGATCGCCTTTACGGCAATCAAAGGGGGCGACTCTGCAAAAAGTGCAATCGTAATGCGGTTCTCGGGTGGAGTCTCCGCCGGAGCAATTTCGGTTAACGGCGACGTCCGCTTCCGTGGCAACAGCAACGTTTTCCCGGGCATAGGCTACTCTGAGATGAACTACAGTGTCGTCGGACTAAAGGAAGGGAACCTGAGCTCGAGTCCGGCAGGAAAGCCAAAATACCGCCTGATCACTAAAGCGGAAACGGACCGAAATTTCTTTGGAGAGATCACTCAGGGGACGAGCTACTTTCCCGTCTCGGTGTGGTTCGACCCAAGCGCCCACGAATTTGAGCCCGGCATTGGCGAAAACAGACTCGGTTTTGAGGCCGAAGGCTTGAGCTCTTCCCCCGACCAGGTGATGGTCTTCGACCGCCATTACAGCGGGAGCCTCAGCGCTAGTCGGCTCCTGAGTTCTACGCTAAGATCCTCGCCTACATGGTCCGATGCTCCCCTTACGGCAACCCGGGTGGGGGACGAGTGGCTTGTTTATCACTGGAGCTTGTACGATAACCGGGAGAGCCTGTTTACGCTTCCGACCAGCGGTGCGCTAACGGGCACGCCCATGCCCATTACTTCGACTGGCACGCCGCTTTATGCCGGTGCCAGCATTCTTACCGCGAACGGAAGGGCTTACCTGGCCGGTGGTCCGACGGTAAGCGGCGTTCAAAGAATGTACAGTTCGCTCAACGCGACCGGCGAGTTGGTCTATTCGGCGGGGCAAACCCAGCCGTTCACCTTGTCCACTTCTTTGGTGGTCCCTGCGGCCAATAACCGGTTCTGGACGGTTGGTAAGACCTCGACTGGGCTGCAAGCCGTGGTCCTGTGGAATGAGCCCCAGTACTTCGTTGGCATTTCTACACCGTCATCGGCCGCTGCCGGGGACACGGTTACGGTGAAAGCTCATCTCAACACTCCGGCCCCGACCGGCGGCTACACGTTTGCCATCTCAGTGAGTTCGAACCTGCAGGACGCACCGCGCACGGTTACCGTTCCGGCGGGTGATTCGTCGGCGACGTTCACGGTCAAGGTGAAGAGCACGGCAACGGCTGGCTCGGCGACGGTTACCGCCCGAACCAACGCGACGCACGACGTCAACGCCGCCCACACGGCAACGTTCAACATCAATTGACTCCGAAAGCCTCTCCCTTTCGCTCCGCGAGAGGGAGAGGTTGGAGAGGGAGAGGGGACAAGGCGTCCAAGAAATTCTCGCATCCCGTCGTGATCCCCGCGGAGAAGCTGCGACCCTTGCCAGGGTCGTGACATCGGTGCGTAACGTTCCCCGGGGTCTTCGACCCCGGGCTATCGGGCTGCCACCCCTGCCGGGGTGAGGTTCACGTGATCGTGACGTGGTTACCCGCGAACCCGTCCCTAGACCACGTCAAACATTCGCGCGGCGAAATCGAGATCAAACAGATTCGACCCTGAAAGGGTCGTCGCCTCGTAGCCAGCGGAGTGTTAGGAGGTCGAAGACCCCAGGACAGAGCGAGCAAGAATTTTTCGCATCCTGGAGGGATGCCAGAAGAAAGGCTGAAAGCCTTCGCCCACGCGCTCTCAGGCTGTCCCCGCTGCCGAGGTGAGCCGCAACTTGGTCACCCTACCGGAACCCCAACGACCCGACGCCTTCGCGAGTAACATATTCGGAACGCCGACGTAATCGGCTTTGGCTCAACCATGTCTAAAAAACTGAGAATTGGAATCATCGGTAGCGGCGGAATTGCCCAGGGTTGCCACATGCGTGGCTATGCCGCCGTGCCGGAACTGGCAGAGATCGTTGCCGTTTGCGACGTGAACGAGAAGACGGCCCAGGCTGCCGCCGACAAGTTCGACGTCCCGACGGTCTACACGGACTACAACGAGATGCTCGCCAAAGAAGAGCTGGACGGCGTATCCGTTGCCACCCCCAACAAATTTCACAAAGACCCGACGATTGCCGCTCTCAAGGCCGGCGTAAACGTCTTGTGCGAGAAGCCGCTCGGCATGAATGCCGACGAGTGCCGCGAGATGTGCGCCGCCGCGCGCGACGCAGGCAAGATTCTCCAGGTTGGCCTGCAGAGCCGCTTCGCCGGTGCGCCGGTTTGGCTGAAGCAGTACATCGACGCCGGCAGCATGGGCGACATTTACTATGCACGTGCGCAGGCCATTCGCCGACGCGGCGTTCCGGGCTGGGGCGTGTTCATCAACAAGGAACTCCAGGGCGGCGGACCGCTCATCGACATCGGCGTTCACATTCTCGACCTTACGCTGGCCATGATGGGCTACCCGAAGCCGGTTTCGGCGTTCGGAAAGACCTGGGACGACCTCGGTAAGAACCCCGACCTCTGGAACTCGTGGGGCGACTACGACCGAACGAAGTTCACCGTCGAAGACTTCGCCGTTGCGCTCATCAAGTTCGACAACGGCGCGGTCATCTCACTGGAAAGCACGTTCATGGCTAACGGACCGGACGTCTGGGAAACCCAGCTTTACGGAACCAAGGCCGGCGCGAAAATTCGACCGGGCGACGAGGGCAAGGACGCCATCACCATCTTCACCGAGACGAATCGCCAGCTAATGGACATCTCGCCGGCAAACATTCCGCACGTCGAGTCGGCCCACGTCGAAGAAGTGAAAGCGTTCGTGAACGCGATCATCAACGGCGAGCCGACCCCGGTTCCGGGCGAGAACGGCCTCATCCTCAACGCAATCTTCGATGCCATCTACAAGTCCAGCGTGACGGGCAACGAAGAGAAAGTCGACGTTACGTTCTAACGTTGCCATCCGGGGCGGGCAACAGATTTGCCTGCCCCAAAACGGTCCTCGCCGCGGGCCAAACCCAGTGCTAAAATTGGGCATGCCCGAGGAATTTTCGGAAGGGGAAGGTTTCGAGAATCTGGACCGGCCGCCGGCTTTCTTTCCGTATAACCGGGAAGACCCGGAGCGGGAAGCCGGCGAATTTGGCGAGCTCATTGAAGTTCGTGTGGACGGGATCTACGCCCAAGAAGAAGGCGGGCGGGTTTCCCGGTTTGTGCTTCTGGCGGACTACCGCCGCAAACTGCGCATCGAAATCGGCGGATTTGAGTCTCAGGCCATTCAGTTGGTGCTCGAAGGCACCCGGCCCGACCGCCCGCTAACGCACGACTTGCTCAAAAATGTTCTTGAACGGCTAGGCGGCGAGGTCGATCGCGTCGTCATCGACGACTTCTGGAATTCGGTCTTTTACGCGAAGCTCTATCTCAGCGTCGAGGGCCAGGAACTCGAAATCGACTCGCGGCCGTCGGATGCGATCGCGCTTGCGGTTCGCTTTGAAGCGCCGATCTTCGTTGCAGACGCTCTGCTCGACCTTGATCTCGCGGCGTAGTCATGGTTGCGGAAGAACTTCTGGAGCTTCGGGCAAAGGTCGCGCATCACGCCGACCGCTACTACCGGGACGACGCGCCGGAGATCAGCGACTCGGAGTACGACACGCTATTTCGTCGTTTGCAAGAGCTAGAGGCCGCCCATCCCGAGCTTCACGACCCCAACAGCCCGACGGCGCGCATCGGCTCGGCGCCGGTCGCCGGATTCGAGCCGCATCGCCATCAGATCCCGATGCTGTCTCTGGACAACGCCTTCGGCGAGACCGAACTGCGGTCGTTCGACGAGCGGGTGCGAAAGGCCATCGGCACCGACGATGCCGTGCAGTATTTTGCCGAGCTCAAGTACGACGGCGCGTCGATCTCGCTGACTTACCTGGACGGGGAACTGACGATTGCCACAACGCGGGGCGACGGAACCACCGGCGAGGCGGTGACGCCGAACGCCCGTACGCTTGCCGGGGTTCCGCTCCGACTGACTAAACCGGTTCCGGGCACGCTAGAAGTCCGCGGCGAAGTCGTGATGCTGAAGTCGGTCTTCGAGGAGCTGAATGCAGCAAGGTTGGAGCGTGGCGAACAGGTCTTTGCCAACCCACGCAATGCCGCCGCCGGCGGTTTGCGGCAACTGGATAGCCGACTTACCGCCCAGCGGCGGCTGTCGTTTCTGCCCTACGGCGTCGGTTTTTCGCAAGACGTTTTCGCACCGAGCCAGGCCGGAGCGCTGGACCGGCTGCGGGATCTTGGCTTCGTGGTCCGGTCGGAAGGGAAGCCGCTTCTCGGAATCGAGGCGGTGATCTCCTTTGTGAACGAGGTCCAGGCGATGCGCGCCGGACTCCCGTTCGGAATCGATGGCTGCGTCATCAAGGTGAACCAAGTCGATCTTCAGGGCGAGCTTGGCTTCACATCCCGCGGGCCGCGCTGGGCGATTGCCTACAAGTTTCCGGCCGAGCAGGCGTTTACTAAGCTTGAAGCGATCGCCTGGCAGGTTGGCCGCACCGGCAATGTCACGCCAGTGGCGGAGCTCGTCCCGGTAGTGGTCGGCGGGGTTACGGTCAGCCGGGCGACGCTGCACAACTACGACGAGCTGATTCGCAAAGACGTCCGGCCCGGCGACACGGTCATCGTTCAACGGGCGGGGGACGTGATTCCCGAAGTTGTCGGCCCGGTGCTGGACCAACGTCCGGCGGATGCCGAGGTGCCTACGGCCCCGACCGAATGCCCGGCCTGCCAAACAGCCTTGGTTCGGCGAGAGGGCCAGGTCGCCCTGAAGTGCCCGAACCGAAGCTGCCCGGCGCAGATTCAGTCGCAGCTAGAACACTTTGTGGGCCGCCGGATGATGGACATCGACGGCCTCGGCGGCAAGCTGATCGCGCGCTTCTTGGATGAAGGGTTTGTCTCCGATCTTCCCAGCCTCTATCGCCTTCACGAGCACCGCGACAAGCTCGTTGTCGCCGAAGGGCTTGGGGAGCGGTCGATCAACAATCTATTGGAAGAGCTGGAAGCCAGCAAGACCCGCCCGCTTCCGCGCTTTCTCTTTGCCCTCGGAATTCCGGAAGTCGGTGAGCGCGGCGCGCAGGACCTTGCTCGCGCGCTGGGCAGCTTGGAGGCGATTCGCCAGGCCGATGAACCCACGCTGGTCGCGATCGAGAACGTTGGGCCGCGAACCGCCGCCGAGATCACGGCGTGGTTCGGGTCGCCCGAGAACCAGGCGATGCTGGATGCTTTCTGGGACTTGGGCGTTCGTCCAACCGAAGCAGAAGCCCCCACGGGAGACCTTTTCGCTGGTCAGACGTGGGTGTTCACCGGCAAGCTAGAAAAATTCACGCGGGAAATGGCGGAGGAGGTCGTGCGGCGCTGGGGCGGGAAGCTGTCTTCGAGCGTCAGCAAGAAGACGAGCTTCGTCGTGGCCGGGCCGGGTGCCGGGAGCAAACTGGCGACCGCCGAGTCGCTCGGCGTTCCGGTGCTGACTGAAGATGAGTTCTTGGCGCGCCTTCCCGAAGGCACGCTTTGAACGCATACCGGGTTGAGTTCTCGCCCGAAGACCTCGACATTGGGCTTTGCCTGACGAGCGGTCAGATTTTTCGTTGGAACTACCTGGACGGCGTCTGGAACGGCTTCGACGGCGCGTATCGATACGAAATCCGGCCTCGCGACGGTGGGGCAGATGTCATGTCCACCGCCGACGAGGCGGGGTTTCGGAGCTTCTTTCGACTAGATCAAGATACGGCGGCGTTCCGCGCGGAGGTCTTGCGAATCGAGCCGGAGATGGAGCAGTTGCTTGATCGATTCGCCGGGCTACGCGTGCTGCGGACCTCATCCGCAACGGAACTCCTGGTCAGCTTCCTGTGCACACCGAACAATCACCTCGCGCGCATCGTACCGATGGTCGAATTCCTCGCGGCGCAGGGCAGCACCGGATTTCCCACGCTCGCGGAGCTTGCTGGTGTCGAAGAGTCGCAGCTTCGCGCCGCCGGGTTCGGGTACCGCGGGGCAACCATTCCGGCGGCGATCCGCCAACTGGTTGCCTGCGGGGGAGAGGCGTATCTTGAACACCTGAAAGTAGGCCGATGCGACGAGGCCCGGCAAGAGTTGATGCAACTGCCGGGCGTCGGTGCCAAAGTCGCCGACTGCATCCTCCTTTTCGCGCTTGACTTTCTGGAGGCGGCACCCATTGATACTCACGTTTGGCGGGCGATGACCTGGCGGTATGAGGCGTTTTCGGCGGCACCCAAGCTCGACCCGCGAACCTACAAGCTGGCCAACGCATTTCTCCGCGACCGCTTCGGCCCAGTGGCTGGCTGGGTCCAGCAGTTTCTCTTCCTGGAAAGCCTGACGGCAAACCGACGGAAAGTAGACTCTACGTAATGAAGGTCTTCTTGCTGGTGGTGGCGGCTGGGTTCGTGGTCGCCGGATGTGGGGAAGTCGCGGCGTTTGCCGGTGGTTCCGGGCCGCGAGAGTTTGGCCGGGCTGAGACGGCCTTCAACATTGGAGACAACCGGGTGGCCGAATCTTCTGGATTGGCCCCCAGCTACCGCGTTTCCGAGACCTACTTCACGCACAACGACAGCGGCGATTCGGCCCGCTTCTTCCGGTTCGACCTGAAGGGAGCGGTGAAAAACGAATATCGGGTGACGAACGCGAAAAACGTCGACTGGGAGGACATGGCCACGGCAAAGCTGAATGGCGTGCCGTACGTCTTCGTGGGCGACATCGGCGACAACTCAAAGCGCCGAAAGTCGATTTTCGTTTATCGGGTTCCGGAGCCAGACGGCACCGCGCGCGACGTTTCGGCCGACGCCACTTACGAGCTGACGTACCCGAACGGGCCGCAAAACGCCGAAACCCTCATCGTGCACCCGAAAACGGGTGACATTTACGTCATTTCGAAGTCAACCGGTGACTCGCAGGTTTATGTTCTCTCCTCGCCAAAAGCCGGCGGAAAGTACACGCTGAAGCAGTTAGGAAAATTTCGGGTAGGCGGTTTCATCAAGGAATCGCGAAGGGTAACAGGAGGCGCATTCTCGCCGGATGGCCGACATGTCGTTGTCCGAACCTACATGGGGGCCTACGAATTTCCGGTGAAAAGCGCCGGTGCCGAGTGGTGGAAAGAGGAACCCCGGAAGATTCGAACAAATTTTGACAATCAAGGAGAGGCAATAACGTATAGCTTGAGCTGCTCAGAGCTGTACACAACGTCGGAGTTTTCCCCGTGCCAGGTTAGTCGCATTGCAATCTTAGGAAAAGACGCGCTATAATAGACGAGTCAGCAAGCAGCTAGGCAAGAGGAGGTTCCAAATGCGCAACTGCTCACTACTTGTGGGTACGTTCCTTTTTTGTTCCGGCACCGCATTCGGTGCACCGGGTCAAGAAAGCAAAATTGAATACCGAACAGAGGTGCGGACGAAGTCCATTCCAAAGTCGGTGCGGTACGAGTTTGATCGTTCCGTGCGTCCCGGAGGCATTAAAAAAGTGTCTGACGGGAAGGATGGCGTCGAAAAATCGACGTTCAACCTCACCATCGTAGACGGCAAAATTACGTCGTCTGAGCTTGTGGAGGTTGAAAAAATCGCCCCCAAGCCAACAACCTTCTACGTAAGCCGTTCTGGCTTCCAGACAAGCCGTGGTGCGTTCACGCGTGGCAGAGTGCTCACAATGAAGGCAAGCGCCTATGACCCGTACCCCCGAGGGTCGCGCGGCACCGGTCGCACGGCCAACGGCATGCGCGCTGGCTTCGGCCACGTCGCGGTGGACCGACGAGTGATTCCGCTGGGAACCTTGCTCTACGTGGAGAAATACGGGTTCGCCATTGCCTCCGACACCGGCGGTGCGATCAAAGGCAACCGCATCGACCTCTGCTATCCGACAAAGAGCCAGGCCCGACAGTTTGGTCGCCGAAAAGTGGTTGTTCACGTCCTTCGGAAAGCAAATTAACCTCACCGATCTGGGCCAGCTGAAAAAGTTTCTGGCCCGGCATGGTTTGGAAGCCGACAAGTCTCTCGGCCAACACTTCCTCATTTCGGAATCCGCGGTGGAATCCATCGTGGATGCCGCCGCTTCGTTCGCGACTGTCCTGGAAATTGGCCCAGGGCCGGGCGTTCTCACGTCCCCGCTGTCGCAGCGCGTCGAGCACTACGTGGCGCTGGAAGTAGACACAAGCGTCGCCTCGGCCCTAAAGGAATCTGCGCCGTCGGCAGAAGTGCGTTTTGAAGATGCCCTTCAGGCGGACCTAGCCGCGATCCTGCGTCCGCTTCCGCAGCCACGGGCCATCGTTTCCAACCTGCCGTACTACATCACCGGTCCGTTGCTGGCGAAAATCGCCGACGCCCGCGCCGAGATCTCCCGGGCCGTTTTGATGATGCAGCGCGAAGTTGGGACCCGAATTCTCAGCCGCCCGGGAGGCTCGGCGCGCGGAGCATTGTCGGTCGTCCTGCAACGGCAGTTCAGCATTGAGCGCCTCATCGACGTTCCCGCGAAGGCGTTCTATCCGCCGCCAAAGGTGGATTCGGTGGTGCTGGTTCTCACCCCCCGGATTTCCGACGAGTCGCCCGAGTTTGAGCGGTGGCTCGACCGACTGGTGCATTTTGGATTCGCCCAGCGGCGAAAAACCCTTGTGAACAACTTTACCGGCGGCCTCCGCGTGGATCGACTCACCGCGGAAGGTTGGATCGAATCGGCCGGGCTAACCGAGATGGCGCGTGCGCAGGAGCTAACGGAGGAACAGTGGGTGACTCTGGCCCGGTTGATTCCGCCGCGCTAAAGGCTTTTGCCCGGTCCCTCGGGTTCGCGACGGTCGGCGTCGCGCCGGCAATTCCGCCGCCCCACTTTGCCGCGTACAAAGACTGGATTGCCGCAGACAGGCATGCCTCAATGGACTACTTGTCGCGGCATTCTCAGTTGCGTTCCGATCCAAAACAGCTCTTGCCCACGGTGGAGTCGGTCGTCGCCGTAACGCTGAACTACGCCCAGGCGAACGAGCCGATTGAAGGCGATCCGAGAATCGCCACATATGCACTTGGACGGGATTACCACCGCGTGATGCGGGCAAAGCTCGACCGGCTTGCCGACTGGATTCGGATCGAGTTTCCCGAGGCCGAGTGCCGGTCTTGCGTCGATTCGGCGCCGATTCTAGAGCGAGATTTTGCCTGGCTGGCGGGCTTGGGCTGGTTTGGCAAGAACACCATGCTCATCGATTCCCGCCGGGGAAGCTACTTCTTCATTGGATTGGTGCTGACGAGCGTGGCTTTCGAATCCGATGCCCCCGTTCATGGAGGTTGCGGCAACTGCCGTGCTTGTATCGAAGCTTGTCCAACCGGGGCGATTGTGTTCGATGACGACCGCTGGCAGATCGATGCGCGGCATTGCATCAGCTACCTCACCATTGAGCACGAAGGCCCGATTGATCCAACTCTGGCAGCAAAAATGGAAGATTGGACCTTCGGTTGCGACGTCTGCCAAGACGTGTGCCCGTTCAATGCCGCGCGCGAATCGCAGCCGTTGCGCGCTGCCCAGACCACCGAACCTGATTTCCTAAAAAAACGAGCTTGGCCGAGCCTGGTCGAACTCACGGTGATCGGCCAAGACGACTGGGACCGTGTGTCGCCCGGGTCACCGTTGCGGCGGGCCGGCCTCGAAGGCATTCGCCGGAACGCGAAGATTACGTTGCAGAACCGGCGAACGCACCGACCGGAACCGGAGGGTTGAAGCGTGTTCGGCGCGCAACGGCGTCGGTGTACATCAGTTCATACTCCGCTGCGCTTTGCTTCCAGCCGAAGTCGCGGGCCATGGCGTTGGCGCGAATACGCGCAAACTCTGCCGGTCGTCGGTACAGGTGAACCGCGCGAAGAATCGCGCCCAGCATCGCACCGGGATTTCGGTCGGAAAACACAAAGCCGTCTTGTCCTTCGGTGACCGTGTCTGCAAGTCCACCGGTGGCGCGAACGATCGGCAGCGTTCCGTATCGCATCGCGATCATCTGCCCGAGGCCACACGGCTCGAAAGAGCTCGGCATCAGGAACAGATCACACCCGGCATAGATTCGCTGGGCAAGGTCCGCATCGAAGCGCTCGACGAAGGCGATGTGGTTCGGGTGCCGGTGGGCGGCGGCACGGAATCCGGCGGCGAGGTCCGGCTCGCCCAGGCCTTGAACGACAAACTGCACGGGAACATCCGGGAAGGCATCGATGGCGGCCAGCATCAAATCCATGCCCTTTTGGCTGCTGACCCGGCTGACGACCCCCATGAGAGGCGCGCCTTCGATGAGTGGAAGCCCGAGCTCCTTCAAAAGCTCCGCTCGGCAAGTCGCCTTTCCGTTCAGGTCGTCGCGCGAAAACGCCGCCGGAATAGCCGGGTCTTCGGCCGGATTGAACGTCGCGAGGTCGATGCCGTTCAGGATGCCCTCCAGACGGCGATGGTCCGCGAGATGCCGCATCAGCCCATCGAGCGCGCAGCCGTAAGCCGGGGTTTGGATCTCGCGCGCGTAGGTCGGGCTTACGGTGCTGGTGATGTCCGCGTACACCGCACCGGACTTGATAAAGTTGACTCGGCCCCAGGCCTCGCACCGGTCCGGCGTGAACAGCGAGCCCGGCAAGGCAAGGTGATCCAAGACTTCGGGGCCGAATTCGCCCTGGTAGGCAAGGTTGTGAATGGTGAAGATGGCTGCCGTGCGGGACCAGTTGGCCGGGTACTTCTCCCGCATCAGCACAGGGATAAAGCCGGTGTGCCAGTCGTTCGAGTGGATCACGTCCGGTATCCAGCCAGTTTGCCGGGAGACGGCGAGAACAGCTTCACTGAAGAAAAGATGTTGGTCGCCGCCAGGCTGATAGAGCGATGCGCTATCGACGGCGGGCGGATACCAGCGGTCGGTACCGATAAATCCAAACGTAACGCCGCCGAGCGTCATCTCGGCATACGACGCCGTTTCCTCCCAAAGCGGGTTCATCCGAACCCGTAAATTCGAAACAAGCTCAGTCAGTCGCC